>ENA-OWNT01000034-OWNT01000034.1-seawater-metagenome-genome-assembly--contig:-NODE-34-length-418114-cov-7.825305_pt1 | contig 418114 bp, 402 predicted proteins | sample MGYA00238136_ERZ651165 | MGnify/ENA primary metagenome ERZ651165 (study PRJEB26861, sample SAMN08777766) | seawater metagenome | isolation source: coastal seawater | place: USA: Florida | collected... | reverse complement strand
AGCTGCAGGCTTTCACCTCTGACTTACTAATCCACCTACGGACCCTTTAAACCCAATGATTCCGGATAACGCTTGCATCCTCCGTATTACCGCGGCTGCTGGCACGGAGTTAGCCGATGCTTATTCTTACGGTACCGTCAGCCATCTACACGTAGATGGGTTTCTTCCCGTATAAAAGCAGTTTACAACCCATAGGGCAGTCTTCCTGCACGCGGCATGGCTGGATCAGGCTTTCGCCCATTGTCCAATATTCCTCACTGCTGCCTCCCGTAGGAGTCTGGTCCGTGTCTCAGTACCAGTGTGGGGGATCCCCCTCTCAGGGCCCCTATCTATCGTTGCCATGGTGTGCCGTTACCACACCATCTAGCTAATAGAACGCATACTCATCTCTTACCGCCGAAGCTTTAATCTAAATAACATGCGAAATTTAGATACTATGGGGTATTATTCTTCGTTTCCAAAGGCTATTCCCCAGTAAGAGGTAGATTGTATACGCGTTACGCACCCGTGCGCCACTCGTCAGCAAAAAAGCAAGCTTTTTCCTGTTACCGTTCGACTTGCATGTGTTAGGCCTGCCGCTAGCGTTCATCCTGAGCCAGGATCAAACTCTTCATCGTTAAATCATATATATGTTACCATACTACTTCCTTCAACAACAAATAGTCTAAACCCAAAAAAAATCTCAAGAGTTTTAACTTAGTTTAGTTTTCGATATAGACCCGGACGTTTCCATCCAAATCCATATACGCTGTCAATTTCAATATCTCAATGAACTTTGTATAACTTAAAAAAACAACCTCAAAAAATATCTATCAGCTGTTTTTAGCGGGTGCAAATATACAACATTTTTTATACCCAACAAGGATTTGAAAATTTATTTCAAAAAATAAAATGTGATGTTTGAATTTCCCCGATTTAAGAACTTATGCTTGCTTGTAAAAGCGGATGCAAATATACAGTCGATTTTATTTTCTGCAAGTTATTAGACAAGTAATTTTTAAAAAAATATCGCTTCTACATTTAAGTAATTGATCCTACCTATCTTATATATCCAATAATTTTTTGACTCACTTTTTACCTTTATATATATACTAATAAAAATAAAACACCGCGTTAGGGATAGTAGTGACATCCCCTGCAGGGTGCTCTGCTCTCCTGCAGGGGAACGCCCAACCTATAGAATATAAAGAACAAAGCGTATTGTAAAACGAATAAAACCGTAGTATCTTTACGCCCTTAAAATACAAAGGTTATGATAGGAATCACGCTACCGGACGGAAGTGTAAAACAAGTGGAAGCAGGAACTACTCCTATGGATGTGGCAACAAGCATTAGTGAGGGACTTGCGCGAAATGTAATTTCGGCATCATTTAATGGTGAAAAAGTGGAGGCTTCTACCCCACTCACCCAGGATGGATCACTTGTACTTTATACCTGGCGTGACGACGAAGGCAAACAGGCTTTCTGGCATTCCTCCTCCCATATCATGGCTCAGGCCCTGGAAGAAATGTATCCCGGGATCAAACTTACTATTGGTCCGGCAATTGAGAATGGCTTTTATTATGATGTAGACCTGAACGGACACAACATTTCTGAAAAGGACCTTCCGGCTATAGAAAATAAAATGCTGGAAATCGCCAGGGGGAAACACGAGTTTAAAATGCGTTCTGCTTCAAAAAAAGAGGCTTTGGATTTTTATCTAAAACAAGGGAACCAGTATAAGGTGGAACTCATTGAGAACCTGGAAGACGGTACCATCACTTTTTGCGATCACGACACGTTTACCGATCTGTGCCGGGGTGGACATATACCCAATACAGGGATCGTGAAAGCAGTAAAACTAATGAGCATTGCAGGTGCCTATTGGCGTGGGGATGAAAACAATACTCAGCTCACACGTATTTACGGAATTTCATTTCCGAAGCAAAAAGATCTAAAGGAATACCTGGAACTGCTGGAAGAAGCTAAAAAAAGAGACCACAGAAAACTAGGGAAGGAACTCGAATTGTTTACCTTTTCGCAAAAGGTGGGGCAAGGGCTTCCATTGTGGTTACCTAAAGGAGCTGCCCTAAGGGAACGACTTGAGAATTTCCTGAAGAAAGCGCAGAAAAAAGCCGGGTACGAAATGGTGGTTTCGCCACATATCGGGCAGAAGGAATTATATGTAACATCGGGCCACTACGAGAAGTACGGAGCCGATAGTTTTCAGCCGATCAAAACTCCAAACGAGGACGAGGAATTCCTGCTCAAGCCCATGAATTGTCCGCATCACTGCGAGATGTATAAAAGCAAGCCCTGGTCGTACAAAGATCTGCCTAAGCGATTTGCAGAATTTGGTACCGTATACAGATATGAACAGAGTGGTGAATTACACGGTCTTACAAGAGTACGTGGTTTTACCCAGGATGACGCCCATATCTTCTGTACTCCAGATCAACTTGATGAGGAATTTAAAAAGGTGATAGACCTGGTGTTATATGTTTTTGGTTCCTTAGGGTTTGAAGATTTTGTTACCCAGGTTTCGCTTCGCGATCCGGATAATCCTGAGAAATATATTGGCGACCCGGAGCTATGGGAAAAGGCCGAACAAGCCATTGTAAGCGCAGTACAAGACAAAGGACTGGACTATGTGATGGAAACCGGTGAAGCCGCTTTCTACGGTCCGAAACTGGATTTTATGGTACGTGACGCCCTTGGGAGAAGCTGGCAGTTAGGAACCATCCAGGTAGACTACACCTTGCCGGAGCGATTTGAGCTAACCTATAAGGGGAGCGATAACGAATTGCACAGACCGGTGATGATCCATCGTGCTCCATTTGGAAGTATGGAACGTTTTGTGGCCATTTTACTGGAGCACACGGGAGGTAATTTTCCACTGTGGCTGATGCCGGAGCAGGTTAGTATCTTGTCTCTCAGCGAAAAATACGAGAAATACGCTCAAAAAGTTTTAAATTTGCTTGAAAATAACGAAATTCGCGCCCTTGTAGATAATAGGAACGAAACCATTGGGAAGAAGATCAGGGAGGCGGAGATGAATAAGATCCCGTATATGCTGATCGTTGGAGAGCAGGAAGAAAAAGATGGTACGGTTTCTGTAAGAAAGCATAGCGAAGGTGATCTGGGCACTATGAGCGTTGAGAAATTTTCTGAATTAATTAGTTCGGAAATTGAAAAGAACAGTGTCGAATTTAATGTGTAACATATCCGTTTAAACGGAATTAATAAATATAGTCATAGCAATACGAAGAAAAAGAAGTAGAGGCCCTGCAAGGGTCATTAAAGAAGATCAACACAGGATCAACGAAAAAATCCGTGCGGAAGAAGTGCGGTTAGTTGGTGATAATGTAGAAATTGGAATTTATTCCAGGCAACAGGCTTTGGATATAGCCGATGAACTGGGATCGGACCTTGTAGAGATCTCACCAAATGCCACCCCACCTGTTTGTAAGGTGATGGATTATAAGAAGTTCGTTTACGAACAAAAGAAACGTGAAAAGGCGTTAAAGGCGAAAGCCTCTAAGGTCGTGGTCAAAGAAATACGATTTGGCCCTAATACCGATGATCACGATTATCAGTTTAAGAAAAAACACGCAGAGAAGTTCTTAAAGGACGGTGCGAAATTGAAAGCCTATGTATTTTTTAAAGGGCGTTCGATAATTTATAAAGACCAGGGAGAGATATTATTATTACGCCTGGCGCAGGAATTGGAAGACTACGGTAAAGTAGAACAAATGCCAAGACTGGAAGGAAAGCGAATGACTATGTTCATCGCCCCTAAGAAAAAATAAATTGAATTAAAATATTTATCCGCTCAATCAATTGTGAAAGTGGATAATGAGCGAAGTAATATATAAACGTAGGAAACATGCCGAAACAAAAAACAAAATCCAGTGCAAAGAAGCGATTTAAGCTAACGGGTACTGGTAAGATCAAAAGAAAGCATGCGTTTAAAAGTCACATCTTAACAAAGAAGTCGAAAAAACGCAAGCTAGCCTTAACTCATGACACCACGGTGCACAAGAGTGATGAGGATAACGTTAAACAAATGCTTCGATTGAAGTAAGCGTTTAACCGGTTAATCAATTTTAATAACCCTGGAGTATGGCCCGAAAAGTGTTTTAAGTTTGAGATAAAATTTCAAGATTAAAGCCGCCTGCTACAAAAACAAGTAAATTATGCCAAGATCAGTAAATTCAGTTGCTTCAAGAGCCAGAAGAAAAAAGGTGATGAAGCACGCCAAAGGTTACTTTGGAAGACGTAAAAATGTATGGACCGTTGCAAAGAATGCCGTGGAAAAAGCCATGTTGTATTCATACCGCGATCGTCGTGCAAAAAAGAGAAATTTCCGATCCCTGTGGATCACGCGTATTAACGCAGGGGCACGCCAACACGGAATGTCTTATTCTCAGTTCATGGGAAAACTCAAGGCTAACGATATCGAACTGAACCGTAAGGTTCTTGCCGACCTGGCCATGAATCATCCTGAAGCTTTTAAAGCTGTAGTAGACAAAGTAAAATAAGACAATCAACATATTATTTCGCTGAAAACCCGCTCCCTGAGAGCGGGTTTTTTTTATAGCCCAACCTTCCTTCAAAATGCTTACATATTAATAATTCGTACTTTAGTGAAAACGTAAATGGCTCACTTTGAGATATTTTCTTATCATCTTGATCTATGTAGCACTTTCTGTCTGCGGTACGGCACAGAACGATAACAAATTGCACTATACCGGAAGCGACGGCAAGCGTATTTACCTACCTCTGGGAAAGATATCGTTCGCAGATTCGGTGGTGAAATTCAATATGGGATATCCAAGGCCAATTTCCAAATACCGAGACAGCAGCCAGTCCCTCCACAAGCCAAACTACCGCGGCTATGACAATGCCGATTTCATAACATTAGGTTGTGAGGGCAGTATAGTTTTGAAGTTCACGAATAATGGGTTTATGAATTTAAAAGGGCACGACCTAACCATTTTCGAAGTAGGCCCATCCAGAGAGCGAACCCGAGTGGAAGTAAGTACCGACGGTGAACAATGGATCTATGCAGGACTTGCAAAGGGAGGCACCTCAAAACTGGAATTTGATGATGAGAAGATAGATCCCAACTTGTTATTCTATTACGTAAAGCTTCAGGATATTAAAGACGAATGCTCCGGAAAAAGTGCAGGGGCAGATATCGATGCGGTTGCGGCGATCAATAGCGTTATCCGCTTAACTGTGAATGCCGATGTACTTTTTGACGTTGATGAATACCGACTTAAGCCGTCTTCAAAACACACCCTGGACTCACTTGCCCAATCCATACAGGTGGTGGAAAATGCTACCATATTAATAGAAGGCCATACAGACAGCGATGGAGATGAGGCCTATAACCTCAGACTTTCAGACAATAGATGTCAATCGGTACGCAGGAAACTAAAACAATTACTTTCGAAATTCGGGATTTATAAATTTGAGACCAAAGCCTACGGTGAAACCAGGCCCAGGGTTGAAAATTCTTCAGATGAAAACAAACAGATAAACCGAAGAGTGGAAGTTATGGTGTTTCCCCCAAAAGATTACTACGATTCCTTACCCGATAACTAGATCAGGTCTTTTGCTTTTTCTTTTTCGCAGCCGGGAAAAGAACGTTATTTAGAATAAGACGATACCCCGGAGACGTTGGGTGTAGTGCGAGTTCGGTTTTAGCATCCCCTACCCTGTGTTGATAATCTTCGGGGTCATGCCCTCCGTAGAAAGTAAAGAAGCCTTTTCCTTTTATACCATGAATATACCGTGCTTCTCCATTGGTTTTATTTTCTCCCATAATGAGCACATTAGATTTTACAGTGCTTCTTCTGTAGGAAGTGGTTTGCCCCATAAATCCTTTTACCAGTGAAGTGTGATTTTGAACAAGCATACACGGAATTGGATCCCATTTTGCCGAATAATCCATGAGAGAGAAATAGTCTGTCTCTTTGATGATACGTCGATCTCGCGTCATGTCGATAGTTGAGAATTCGTAGACCATAGGACTTCGCTCAAGGGTAAAATCTTTAAAAGCGAATGTCTTGGAAAAATCTATTTTACTTTGGTAGCCAGGTTCGCTGGGATCTCCATCGAACATGGGCTCGCAAATATCTACGCCTTCAGCCGCCAGGGCAATGTCGAAACTATCGGTAGCACTACACATGGCAAACATAAATCCACCCCCAATTACATAGTCCCTAATTTTAAGAGACACATCTCTTTTGGCTTCTGAAACCTTGTCGTAGCCTAATTTATTGGCCAACATCTCTGCTTTTCGTTTTTCTTCGATATACCAGGGCGCTGAACGATAGGCGCGGTAGAATTTACCATATTGCCCGGTGAAATCTTCATGGTGAAGATGTAACCAATCGTAAAGAAGCAGTTGGTCGCTTAACACCTCTTCGTCGTAAACTACGGTATAAGGAATTTCGGCATAGGTGAGTACCATGGTCACTGCATCGTCCCAGGGTTGATTGCCCTTAGGGGAGTACACGGCTATACGGGGAGCTTTTTCAAGAACAACCGCCTCCATATTCTGTGAGGGACTGCTAATTTCGGTTAGGATCTGTTCGGCTTTAGAATCGGATAAGATCTCGTAAGACACACCCCTGATCTGGCATTCTTTTCTAATTTCTTCGGCGTCCGGTAATAGAAAGGAGCCACCTCGGTAATTGAGAAGCCATTTCACTTTTTGTTGTCGTTCCAGGGTCCAGTAAGTGATCCCATAGGCCTTGAGATGTTCTTTTTGTCCTTCGGCATCCATAGGAATAAGGATATAGGATGCAGACAACTGTATAGAAAACAAAAGGCAGATAATAAAAACTATATTCTTCTTCATGCTAAAATGCTTACTGCAAAAGTTAAGCCAAGATAACGGTTTATTTGCGATTATCCCTGTAGAATATCTTACTTACGATCTTCCATTCACCGTCAACCTTTAAGAGATTCATATAGTCTATAAAGGCGAAATCCTTATAAATGATCTCCAGCCGGGCATGTGCAGCGTTGCCCATAATGTCGAGATGGGTGATGCGGGTCTCTCGATTCTGTTTTGGGCCGGGTTTCATTATCCCTTTAAAAAAATTGATGGCATTCACTTCGGTGTAGCCATCGGCACCTATATATTTCATAGTCGCATTGTCATGAAATGCTTTTTTCAAGGTATCGAAGTCGTTATTGGTTCCTCCGTCCAGATAATAATTAAGGGTTTGCGTCACCATCTCCTTGTCCTGGGAGATCACCGGTAATGAAAGTGACAGTAAAAATAAGAATAGAATAGATCGTCTCATGATATTAATTTTTACAACTGATTTGTATGTACAAAGTAGTTACAAAATTAATGACAAAGGCTTAATTAAATGCTAAATCTATGGTTAGAACGGCACATCGTTATCGTCGTCCGGTGAGAGGTCGTCGTTCATACTACTGCCAAAAGCTTCATCGGCAGATGGGAAACTATCTGTTTTGAAAGTGTCGTCGTTGGCAGCGTCATTCATACGAGAGTGGATCTCTGTTGGGAAATCGAAGGTCTCCAGATTTTCGAACCTACCCAGGTGCCCGATAAATTTAAGTCGAATCTCATCCAGGCCACCGTTACGGTGTTTGGACACAATAAACTCTGCCTGCCCGGCTGTAGGGGTACGGTCTTCGTCATCCCATTCGTCTATTTTATAATATTCGGGACGATAGATAAAGGAAACGATATCGGCATCTTGCTCGATTGCTCCAGATTCCCTTAGGTCACTTAATAGAGGCCGTTTGCTACCCCCTCTTGTCTCTACGGCTCGAGAGAGCTGAGACAGTGCGATCACCGGAACATTGAGTTCCTTCGCCAGGGCTTTTAGGTTCCTGGAAATAGTTGAAATTTCCTGCTCGCGGTTACCGCCTTTCTGGCTCCCCCCGGCGGTCATTAATTGCAGGTAATCCACTATGATCAATTGAATACCATGCTGGGATGATAGTCGTCTTGCTTTGGCGCGTAGATCGAAGATGGATAAAGAAGGAGTATCGTCTATAAATAGAGGTGCCTTTTCAAGTCCTTTCACTTTTACATTGAGTTGTTCCCATTCGTGTTTTGCCAGATTTCCGGTTCGGAGTTTCTCCGAACTTAAACCGGTTTCAGAAGAAATAAGACGAGTAATAAGTTGTACTGAAGACATTTCCAGGGAAAAGAACGCAACAGGGATATTATGTTCCACGGCTATATTTCGTGCCATAGATAAGGTTAGAGCTGTTTTACCCATACCCGGACGAGCAGCAATAATTATAAGGTCACTGGGTTGCCATCCCGAAGTAAGTTTATCCACCTTCGTAAAACCAGAAGGAATGCCAGACAAACCTTCCCTATTTGCAATTTCCTCAATTCTTTTCTTGGCCTGGATCACCAAACTCTGAGCAGTTTCGGAAGAACGTTTGATGTTCCCCTGGGTGATTTCATACAACTTAGCCTCGGCATTGTCCAGCAGATCGAAAACGTCTGTGGTCTCATCGTAGGAGTCCTCGATGATCTCGTTTGAGATCTTTATTAGGCTTCTTTGTATGTATTTCTGAAGTATGATCCTGGCATGGAATTCTATATGGGCTGAAGACGATACTTTTTGGGTGAGTTGAACCAGGTAAAACTCCCCTCCGGCTGCATCCAGCTTAGCATCCTTCTTTAATTGGGCTGAAACGGTTAATAAGTCCACCGGCTCACTATTCTCAAAAAGAGTGTGAATGGCTTCAAAGATGTGTTGATGTGCTTCTTTGTAGAAAACCTCGGCGTTTAGGATATCGATCACTTCGTCGACCCCTTTCTTATCTATCATCATAGCACCAAGCACAACCTCCTCTAAATCAGTAGCTTGCGGAGGTAGCTTGCCTTTTTCCAAAGAAATAATCTGGGAAGGCCTGGATGGATAAGATGTGTGAGGTTTCAGTTTTTCCATTGAGCGAATGTAAATAAAATGTTAAGAGCAGTAGAATTTTTCGAACTTTGTATATTAACCGGTCTTCAACAATTGAACTGTTAACAACTCAATTTTATTGTTAATAAGTTACAAAAAAATCCGAAGTCAAAACTTCGGATTTTCAGAAGGGTTGTTATTGCTGAATCTAGCCTTTAAAGACTCCCATTTCGGAATATTTTTCCATCCGCTTTTCCACTAATTCTGTTGGGGATAAATTTTGCAAACTCCGATATGCTTTTTCAATTGCGTTGGCAACGAGAAGATATGTTTTTTCCTTATCGCTATGAGCACCTCCAAGCGGTTCTTTTACGATCTGATCGATCAGTTTCAACTTCTTCATATCTGCTGCGGTAAGCTTTAAGGCTTCGGCCGCCTGCTCTTTAAATTCCCAGCTTCTCCACAAGATAGAAGAACAACTTTCGGGTGAAATTACAGAGTACCAGGTATTTTCCAGCATTAGTACTTTATCGCCCACTCCTATACCAAGGGCGCCACCACTTGCCCCTTCACCAATTATCATTACTATAATAGGTACTTCGAGACAGGTCATTTCCATAATATTTCGAGCGATAGCTTCACCTTGGCCTCGCTCTTCAGCTTCGAGGCCCGGATACGCACCAGGAGTATCAATAAGGGTAACTACCGGAATTCCGAATTTTTCGGCAGATTTCATAAGACGCAAAGCTTTACGATACCCTTCCGGGTTCGCCATTCCAAAATTCCTGTACTGCCTGGTTTTAGTATTATATCCTTTTTGCTGGCCAATGAACATATAGCTCTGGTCACCAATCTTGCCCAGGCCACCTATCATGGCCTTATCGTCCTTGAAGGCGCGATCGCCATGAAGTTCTAAAAAAGAATCCCCACAAATGGCTTTAATATAATCCAAAGTGTAGGGACGATTAGGGTGACGTGATAATTGTACACGCTGCCAAGGAGTAAGATTTTTATAGATCTCCTTCTTAGTCTCTTCAAGTTTAAGCTCGATCTGCTTACACGTATTACTTACATCAACATCACTTTCCTCGCCGATCTTACAAGCTTTTTCATACTGCTCCTGAAGCTCCTTAATAGGTAATTCAAATTCAAGATATTCCATAGTCTCGCGCTACTGTATTTTTTGCTTAGCTTACAAAGATAAAACTTTGTATTTAGTTAGACTCCTTCGCTTGTTTTTTTATTGTTCTTCTTGTTTTCACTACTCCATTTGCCAGCACGGTAACCAAAATGATCAACGCCCCGTAATAGAACTGAGGGCTCATATTTTCTGAATCTCCCAAAATGAACAATGCCAGTAGGATCCCGTAAACCGGTTCAAGATTAATGGTAAGCATTACGGTGTAGGGGCTTAACCATTTCATTACATGAATGGACGCAATAAAAGCATAGGCGGTACACACGGTGGCAAGTATTAGTAAATAGATCCAGTCGTTAGAACTTAGTTGGAAGAATTCGGAGGTAAGATCTCCATTGAATAAGAGGAAGATCGAGATGCAAAGGGTTCCGAAGAACAATTCATAAAAAGAAATGACCGAAGCCCGATGCCGCTTCGCCATTTTACCATTTATCACCGAGAACAGAGAACCAAGAAAGGATGAACACAAGGCTAGTAGTATTCCCATAGCGTAACCAGTCTCAAATTGAAAGATTATATACAACCCCACTACTACCAGTAATCCAAATAGAACTTCATACCCAATAATTCTTCTGCGATAATACAATGGTTCCAGAAAAGAAGTAAAAAATGCCCCAGTAGACATTACTGCCAGGGTGACCGACACATTTGAAACTTTTATCGCGCCAAAAAAAGCCAGCCAGTGCAGGGCTATAAGCACACCAGCGATAAAAAACCCGGCGAGGGCTTTTTTCGTGTGGCGCAAATTTATCCTTCTTATCAGCAAAAAGAATAGTATGAAGCCTGTAGCCAGGAGCATCCGAAACCACACCAGTGGTATTGCATCGATAGAGATAAGGGCCCCTAATACAGCAGTGAAGCCCCAGATAAATACGATAACATGTAAATGCAAGTAATTAAATAGCCTAGCGTTTTGCATTTCGTAACAGATATACTGCTAAAATACCAAATACAAAATTAGGGAACCAGGTGGCTATAAAGGGTGAGAAAGTACTTTGTTCGGCCATCGTACCAAAGATCTTATCGAAGAAAATGTATACCATCCCGATGGCGATCCCTATGGCCAGATTTACACCCATCCCTCCACGCCGCTTCATTGAAGAAACAGCCACGGCGATGATAGTGAGGATATATGCCGAAACCGGCAAACTCCAGCGTTTGTATCGCACTACCTCATAACGGTTGATATAAGAAGAACCTCGGGCTTTTTCCCTTCGGATAAAATCATTCAATTCGGTATAATTGAGCGTCTCCGCGATATACTCTACAGGAGTAAGATCTTCCAGTTCGAAGGTGAAGGTAGTATCCACTTTACTGCGCCGGGCCAGAATATCCTCATTTTCGCCAATGATCCTTTTCTTGAAATTGAACAAGGAATAACTACTGTCTTTTTCATTATACTTAATTCGGCTGGCCGAGATCTTGTAGGTCATTCGATTGCCTTCAATATGTTCGAGTGTAAAATTATTACCCGATTTCTCCTTCACATTGAAGTAACTCACATAGATATATTCATTCTCATTGATCTGGCGATATACATTAGATTGATTTCTAGCCCGTTTTCCTTTTTTAAGATAGTTATAGGTAAACTCGTTAAACCCTTTACTTGCCATAGGCGCAAGGTACATTCCCATAACAAGCGCACCAATACATACGATGGTTGCTCCTATAATATAGGGTCGCAGGAAACGATAATAAGAAACCCCACTACTTAAAAAAGCGATCACCTCGGTATTGTTCGCCAGTTTGGAGGTGAACCAGATGACCGAGAGAAAAAGAAATAATGGAAAAAGTAAATTTGCAAAGTAAACCGTAAAATCGAGGTAGTACTTGGCTACTTCTATAAAGGGAACTTCATTGGCTAGTATCTTATCGATCTTTTCGGCAAGATTTACCGTAATCCCGATTGGGATGAAAAGTAGTAGTAAGAGGATAAATGTCCCCAGATACTTTCTCAGTATGTACCTGTCCAGTATGCTTAACATTATAAGCGCTTATCCATTTGTTTTACCATCTTATCCTTCCATGATCTGAAATCTCCGTCTAAGATATGTTTTCTGGCTTCACGAACCAACCACATATAAAAACCCAGGTTATGAATAGTAGCGATCTGCCTTCCCAACATCTCATTTACTGTAAACAGATGTCGTAAATAGGCTTTACTATAGGCTGTGTCCACCCAGGTGATATTCATCTCATCGATGGCAGAAAAATCGTCCTCCCATTTTTTATTCTTGATGTTTATGGTGCCATGGGCGGTGAATAACATACCATTCCGTCCATTTCGCGTGGGCATCACACAATCGAACATATCGATACCCAGGGCTATGTTTTCTAATATATTGATAGGAGTTCCCACACCCATTAGATAACGCGGTTTATCCTCCGGGAGTATGTTGGTAACCACCGCAGTCATCTCGTACATCTCCTCTGCCGGTTCTCCCACTGATAGACCTCCTATGGCATTCCCTACCGCTCCCGCATTCGCGATATATTCGGCAGACTGTTCGCGAAGATCTTTGTATGTACTTCCCTGCACTATAGGGAAAAAAGCCTGCTCATAATTGTATTTCAAAGGGGTTTTCTCCAAATGAGAAAGGCAACGGTCCAGCCAACGGTGCGTCATATGCATGGATCGTTTGGCATAATTATAATCGCATGGATAAGGAGTACATTCATCGAACGCCATAATAATATCGGCTCCTATCGCTCTTTGAATTTCCATTACATTTTCCGGTGTGAAAACATGATAGCTACCATCTATATGCGATTTAAATTTAACGCCCTCCTCTTTTATCTTTCTGTTTGCTGAAAGCGAATACACCTGGTAACCGCCGCTATCGGTAAGGATATTTCGGTCCCAATTCATGAATTTATGTAATCCTCCTGCTTTTTCGAGGATCTGCGTTTGAGGCCTTAGATAAAGATGATAGGTATTTCCAAGAATGATATCCGGATTTATATCTTCCGAAAGTTCACGTTGATGCACTCCTTTCACGGTCCCAACAGTACCCACAGGCATGAAGATAGGGGTTTCAATACTTCCGTGACCCGTTTTTATGGTACCCGCCCTGGCAGACGATTGTTCATCTTTCCCTTCAAGTTTGAAGTGCATTTTCGAAGTTTAAATGGCAAAGGCCATGAATTGGCTGCAAAGATATAATGATTTATGAGTTTACCATCCCAAATTCATGTTAGAACCATCCCAAAGTTAGATCAATTCGATTATGTTAACTAAAAACCTGAAATCGTTAATAACTGCCCGATTTTGCTCTTTGTTCCACCTGAGGAATACGTTACTTTTGACACTGAAAATTTCAATACTATGCCGGATAATTCATATCTCAACGATTTAATAATTCAAGTACGTAGAGACATATTAAGACAAGTACATAAGGTGAACTCCGGGCATCCCGGTGGATCCTTAGGCTGCACCGAATTCTTTGTAGCACTTTTCCAGGTTCTGATGGAACGCAAAGATGGGTTCGACATGGACGGAAAAGGTGAAGATATCTTCTTCTTATCCAATGGGCACATCTCCCCTGTTTTTTACAGTGTATTGGCAAGATCCGGTTATTTTCCGGTAAACGAGCTTAACACCTTTAGACATATAAATTCCAGGCTACAGGGACATCCTACAACACACGAAGGACTTCCAGGTGTTCGGGTTGCTTCCGGGTCGCTTGGCCAGGGTATCTCTGTTTCCATAGGAGCCGCCGAAACCAAGAAATTGAACAACGACGGTCATTTGGTCTATACGCTATGTGGTGATGGAGAACTACAGGAGGGTCAGAACTGGGAAGCCATTATGTACGCTGCCGGCAATAAAGTGGATAACCTAATTGTGACTGTAGATTATAACGGACAACAGATCGACGGAGCTACCGAGAATGTATTACCCCTGGGTAACCTGAACGCAAAGTTTAAGGCCTTTGGTTGGGATGTAATGGAGATAGATGACGGGAATAATCTCACTGAAGTCATCGAAGGTATGAAGGAAGCCAAAAGCAGAACTGGTAAAGGAAAACCAGTTTGTGTTCTTATGAAAACCGTCATGGGTAACGGAGTGGATTTTATGATGCATACCCATGCATGGCACGGAAAAGCTCCTAATGATGAACAACTCGAGATCGCTTTATCTCAAAACCCTGAAACCTTAGGTGATTACTAGATGAAATATATATTAACCTTTCTGGCTTTAGTTGTATTCGCCGAAAACCAGGCGCAGGAATTGGTGGTGAATCTCGATTATAAGGTAGTCTACGAGATTCCGGCGCCTGCGCGTAGCACGATGGATACAATTGCTATTAGTTTCGACAAGGCTGGAAAGTATTTATATTCCGACGCAAAAATTTTGGGAGAGGATTTCGGAAGAACAGTTTTCGAAAACCCAAATCTCGATCTTTCATCAGCGCGATCATCGTTTATCCTTGATACTGAAAAGATGGAGATCTACTTCAATTTCAGTTTCGATAAGAATATGATGTACTTTAAAATGGATCTGGAAACCCTTATTCCAATAGAATCCGATCCCTTTGAAGGGAATATGGAACTCATTTCCGAAGAAACCGGAGATGCGATAGAGATCGCAGGGGGTTATTACCCTTCTTATTTGCTCTATCCCAATACAGAACCGGAGGACCCGTTAACACTGGTTATTGATACTAAACGTCCGGTTAACAATTACAATGTTATAAACGAATTTATACAGCTGATGCTTCGGAAGACCGAGAGCAAAGGCAGTATGAGCTTACATATCCCTAAAGGCCTGATACTTGGAGTTTATTCCAAATCTGGCGTAATGATGGAAGCCATTTCAGTAGAAGATGTTTCCACAACTATAAATGTCTCACATCGATTCAATATAAAGGAATGAAAAAATACACCGACAGCGGAAAAAAGGATACACGATCTGGGTTTGGCGCAGGACTAACCGAATTAGGCAAAAAGAATGAAGATGTTGTTGCCCTTTGTGCCGACCTCACCGGGTCTTTAAAAATGGATGAGTTTAAAGAAAACCATCCGAAACGCTTCTTTCAGGTAGGTATCGCAGAAGCAAATATGATGGGTATTGCTGCCGGGATGACCATAGGTGGTAAGATTCCCTTCACAGGCACATTTGCCAATTTCTCAACCGGAAGGGTTTACGACCAGATAAGACAGAGTATTGCCTATAGCCATAAAAACGTGAAGATTTGTGCCTCGCATGCCGGACTTACGCTGGGTGAGGATGGAGCAACGCACCAAATCCTTGAAGATATTGGGCTTATGAAAATGCTGCCCGGAATGACCGTGATAAATACCTGCGATTATAACCAGACGAAGGCGGCCACCATAGCAATTGCAGATCATTTCGGACCAGTATACTTAAGATTTGGTCGACCGAAAGTGGCGAATTTCACACCGGAAGATCAAACCTTCGAGATTGGGAAAGCCGTTCAACTTCAGGAAGGAAGCGATGTAACTATAATAGCTACCGGACACCTGGTCTGGGAAGCCTTACTCGCTGCCGAAACACTTAATGAACAAGGTGTATCTGCAGAGGTGATCAATATTCATACGATCAAACCCCTTGATAAAGATGCAGTCTTGAAAAGTGTTGCCAAAACCGGTTGTGTAGTTACCGCCGAAGAACACAATTACTACGGTGGGCTGGGAGAAAGTGTAGCAAGAGTAATGGCGGAAAATAATCCTTCCCCTCAGGAGTTTGTTGCTACGCAGGATACCTTTGGTGAATCCGGTACGCCAGAACAGCTCATGGATAAATACGGATTAAATGCCGAAGCGATCGTTAAGGCGGCATTGAAAGTGATCGCGCGTAAATAGATCTTTTTTTGCCCGATCCCGTCAGGCATCTTTGGTTTTATAGAATTCATTGAAGCCTACTGTGATGGGAAAACAGATCATTAAAAAAGCCTCACATTACTGTGAGGCTTTTTTTATTTCTAATAAAATGTTTTGATCAACTATCCGCATCCAGATAATCCGGGATACCATCTCCATCTTCATCCGGGTAGGTTATGTTGCCATTTCCGTCGATTTCTATTTCATCACTTGTTGGTCTACCGTCATTGTCGTCATCGGCATCGGCATAATTAGGGAGCGAATCCCCATCGGTATCATCGTCTTCCTCCAGTTTATTTCCATTAAGATCTTCAACTACCGATGGAACACCATCGCCGTCCTGGTCGCCCATTTCATTCTCATAAAGATGAAAGGCAAATATGAGCTGAGCATAGGTTGGAATAGAGGAAGTCACTGGCGGGTCGACATAATATCCCAGCCCTGCCGGCATGAACACTGCACCTATACCATAACCTTCAAAACTCACAGAACCATCAGGGTTGGTTATAATTTCGGTGGCTCCTTTAAATTCTACCAGAGCGTCCTGTAATCCGTTTACTATAGCCGTCATATCAAAACGAACCGGGATAGTGGAAGCATCGAATCTTCGGGTATAGTCGATAGTTGTTTCTTCTTTGTTTATAAAGATACCATCATAAGTGATTGTAGCGATATCAGGAAATTCGGGACGATCTCCATCGCCCTCTCTAACTTTTAGGTAATATAATTTATACTCCAGCCCATCTTTTAATCTGTCTTTCGCCATTTTAAAAGATACTTGTTGGCTAAGTGGGATCTTATTGGCATTGGCGCCTTCGATGGTGTCGAATTTTATCTGATAATCGAAATCGGCCGGTGGATTGGCAAATTCCTCATAATTATAAAAGTGCGTATCCAGGTACTCTTCAATGATCGCCTGGGAAAGCGGGGCTTCTTCAGCTCTATCCCTGGCAGGGATAAAATTATCCTCAGGATTATCGTCATTACCACAAGAAGTGCTCAAGGCAGACAACACAAGTGCCAGAGAAAGAAAAGTAAGGTATTTTTTCATCATCATTTTTTAGGAGTCGCAAGATACAATTTTCCGCTATTTTTGTATTACTTATTAACGTAGATTTAAGTGGGACCGTATGAGGATCGACAAATATTTATGGTGTCTCCGCTATTATAAAACAAGGAGTAACGCAACCAGGGCATGTAAGAAAGGAGCGGTTTCTGTAAACCAGAGTAGCGTGAAGCCGTCCAGGGAGGTATATCCAGGCGATACTATCGTGTTACGCAAGAACCAGATAAATTATTCCCTTGAAGTGCTAGATCTGCCTGATAGCAGACTGGGTGCTAAACTTGTGGATATCTATAGAAAGGATACAACTCCTAAAGAAGCTTTCGAGAGCAAGGAATTATTAAAATATTCCAGGGACTATTATCGTAAAAAAGGGGTTGGTAGGCCCACTAAAAAAGACCGCAGGGATCTTGAAGATTTTACCGATAGTGATGGCGAATAAAATAAGTGGTTTAGTATCTTTGAAAAAACATCTGCATGGAGGAACAAACTGTTATCCTGGACAAGACACAAATAGACCATAAATTAAAACGGATGGCCTATCAGGTTTATGAGGCTAATATCAACGAGAAAGAAGTTGTTATTGCGGGCATAGAGAGCAATGGCTTTTTGCTCGCCAAGAAATTAAAGCGTCTGGTTGAACGTATATCTCCAATAACTGTACTACTTTGCAAGGTAACCATAGACAAACAGAAACCTACCAACCCGGTAAAAACCTCCATAGATCCCGATGATTATACCAACAAATCACTAATCCTTGTGGACGACGTATTGCATAGTGGTACAACGTTGATATATGGTGTAAAGCACTTCCTGGAAGTACCCTTAAAGCAGTTTAAAACAGCGGTTTTAGTGGACAGGAATCACAAGAAATATCCTATTAAGGCAGATTTTAAAGGGATCTCTCTATCTACTTCTCTAAATGAAAATGTCGCGGTGATCTTCGAAAGGAATAACGACCGGGCTATTTTAGAATAACCGGGCGATTATCTCACGAACGATCTCGGTTACTTCAAGGCCATCTGTGGTTACTATCTCATTGGCCCGTTCGTATACGGCGGTACGTTCAAAAAGATGCTTTCTAATAAAATCGTTCAGGTCTTCTGTACTTTTCAAATGAGCAATTAACGGCCTCGATTCTTTTTCTATGAACAATCGTCCGGTTAAAACTTCAAGGGAGGTTTTCAGGTAGATGGTGGAAACATCGGGTTGTTGCAAAAGAAAATCCATAGTATTTCCGTAGCAGGGAGTACCGCCTCCGGTGGCTAGAATTAGTTTTTTATTCTTTGAAAGCACATCTCGAATGGCTTCAGCTTCTTTTTTTCTGAAATAAATTTCGCCTTTGGTTTGAAAAATACCGGCTATGGTCTGGCGCTCACTTTGCTCTATAAGTTGGTCGAGATCGTTGAATTGAAAATCCAGTGTTTGAGCGAGTGCCCTGCCAACCGCAGATTTACCACTTCCCATATAACCAATAAGCACTAAATTCATGAATAAAAGGGATTTAAAATGAAGTCGATATGATGGCTTGAAATTATTAGTAAATTTAATTTAATATGCTTTGAAAAATAAATTTATTGATAGTATATTTGCACCCTCCTACGCTATAGGCATGGGAGAATGCGCTTAGCGCGTTGAAGGCGACCTGATAGCTCAGTTGGTAGAGCACCTCCCTTTTAAGGAGGTGGTCCTGGGTTCGAGCCCCAGTCAGGTCACAAAAAAGTTAAGCCCTTTGGTTTAACTTTTTTTTTGCCCGGGTGCTGGAATTGGTAGACAGGCATGGTTGAGGGCCATGTGTCCAATAGGGCGTATGGGTTCGACTCCCATCTCGGGCACGGAAAGTCATTCTGAAAGGAGTGACTTTTTTTATTACCTAAAAACGAGCCCGTAACGGGTGTGGCGAGCCGATGGAATTTGTAATGTGATGAACACAAATTTCAGAGGCGAGCCGGCAATCAATTAAACTCCCATCTGTATTATACATTCCTAAATTTGATTACTTCTAATTTTTATTACCTAAAAACGAGCCCGTAATGGGTGTGGCGAGCCGATGGAATTTGTAAAGTGATGTACACAAATTTCAGAGGTGAGCCGGCAAATCAATATACTCCCATCCCTATTCCATGATCATATTCTGGAAAGAATGACTTTTTTTATTACCTAAAAACGAGCCCGTAATGGGCGTGGCTGCAGGTGATTCTGAATCAAGTTCAGAATGACATAAGGGAGACCTATATGGGCGTGGCGAGCCGATGGAATTTGTAAAGTGATGCACACAAATTTCAGGGGCGAGCCGGCAACTCAACAAACTTACGTAGACCTGTCGACCATCTTTTGAATAAAATATCTACTCAAAATTTTAATAAAAGCTGTTTACTTTTTAAGATTTTATATTAAACAGCTTTGTATTATTTTCCTACCTTTCGCCTAATAAGTTCATAGAATGACCGTAAAAACGCAATTCAGCATCAAGGACCTTGAGCATTTAAGCAATGTGAAGGCTCACACCATCCGAATATGGGAAAAGCGATATAACTTACTTCAACCCAGTCGGACCGACACCAACATCAGAGAATACGATCTTCATAACCTGAAGAAATTACTCAATGTCACTTTTTTGTATAACGAAGGAATAAAGATCTCAAAAATCGCTAAACTAAGTGAGGAAGAGATCAACCAACTTGTATTGGATCACGGTACCACCAACGCCAAAGATTTCGCTATTAAAACATTCATCTCGGCGATGCTCGATTTCGATGCCAGGCTTTTTACCCGGACCTTCGATTCGCTTGCCACCAAAAAATCTTTCCGCAGGATATTCTTCGATGTTTTCCTCCCGTTGCTGGATGAAATAGGTATCCTTTGGCAAACCGGAACCATCGACCCCTCACACGAACATTTTATATCCGAATTGGTTAAACAACAGGTTATCCTGAAAACAGAAAAAGTTCAGCGAAAAAAGGCCAAACATGATAACGTAATCTTTACGCTTTACTTACCCTTCAAAGAGATCCATGAGATCGGACTCCTATACATCAACTACGAATTATTAAACGCTGGTTATAAAACGATATACTTAGGGAACAATCTTCCTCTCGATAGTTTAAAATATGTGGTGAAACACCATAAGAATGTCAAGTTTATATCATACTTTACTGTAAAACCCGATAAGCAAAGTCTCCTTGATTACACTAAAGAATTCAACGAAAAAATTGGGGGTAATAAGAAATTCGACCTATGGCTACTAGGGCACAAGACCAGCGATCTGAACGGACATAAACTGGATAAGAATTTTACAGTTTTCTCTCAATTAACAGATTTTCTCGCGAAACTTGAAACATTAAATAAATCATAAAATACATCGCCCAACAATATTTTGTTTAAAATATTGATAAATTTGTTAAACAAAATATGAAAAACATCGCTATCATTGGATCTGGTTTTTCATCCCTTGCGGCAGCGTCCTATCTTGCCAAGGGGGGTAACGCAGTTACCATTTATGAAAAAAACCAGACTGTGGGAGGTAGAGCAAGACAGTTCAGGAAAAACGGATTCTCCTTTGATATGGGCCCTACCTGGTACTGGATGCCCGATGTTTTTGAGCGGTTTTTTTCCGACTTCAACAAAAAACCGTCCGATTATTATAAGCTCATTAAACTTAACCCGGCATACTCCGTTTATTTTGGAGAGAATGACTTTATTACTATTGAAGACAGTCTCGAGAAGATATGTGCAACATTCGAAGAGGAAGAGAGAGGAAGTTCGGTTAAACTAAAAAAGTTTATGGAGGAGGCACTGGACAACTATAATATCGCAATAAAAGATCTCGTATACAGACCAGGGATCTCACCTCTGGAACTAATTACACCGGTGACCATGCGTAAAATAGGGCAGTTTTTCTCTACCATCAGTAAGGAGGTACGTAAAGAGTTCAACAATCCCAGACTTATATCCATACTCGAGTTTCCTGTGCTTTTCCTTGGAGCCAAGCCATCAGATACGCCCGCCTTTTATAGTTTTATGAACTACGCCGATTTTGGCCTGGGGACCTTTCATCCTAAGGACGGCATGTATTCTGTAATTCTCGCCATGAAGGATCTGGCAGAATCCCTGGGAGTTACTATAAATACTAACGCCAATGTGGAACAAATTCTGGTAAAGGATAAAACCGTTCAGGGTATTACAGTGAACGGAGAAAAGATAATCGCCGATATCGTGTTGAGTGGTGCAGATTACCATCATAGTGAAACACTTCTTCCTGAAGAATCAAGACAATATTCCGAAGCTTATTGGAGCAAGAAAACATTTGCACCTTCTTCCCTACTCTTCTATGTTGGTTTCGACAAAAAAATAGATAATACCGAGCACCATACTTTGTTCTTTGATGTCGATTTTAACGCACATGCTAAAGATATATACGACGAACCAGCCTGGCCTGAAAATCCGTTGTTCTACGCTAGCTTTCCTTCCAAAACAGACAGCTCGGCAGCACCTGAGAATAAAGAAGCGGCCATCTTCCTCATTCCGCTGGCACCAGGACTGGAAGATACACCTCAAATTCGTGAGGAATATTTTGAGAAGATCATGTCCAGATTTGAATTCCTTACCAAACAAGAAGTGAAAAAATACGTTATATTTAAAGAGTCCTACTGCATAAAAGACTTTGTAGAAGATTATAATTCGTATAAAGGAAATGCATACGGACTGGCAAACACCTTAATGCAAACAGCATTTTTAAGACCAAAACTGAGAAGCAAAAAGGTTAAAAATCTGTTCTTTACAGGACAGCTTACAGTTCCAGGCCCTGGAGTCCCACCATCTTTGATCTCCGGAAAATTGGTAGCAGGTTTAATTGAAAAAGAAAATTAAAGTGAAAGAGATTTTTGATAATGTTTCTCAAATATGTAGTAAGAAGGTGACCAATATATACAGCACTTCCTTCTCAATGGCTACCAAGATGCTGGCACCCAGCATTAGGCAGGACATATACAATATATACGGATTTGTGAGATTAGCCGACGAGATCGTCGATTCCTTTCACAACTACAATAAAGAGGAACTGTTTAACAAATTTGAAGAAGATCTGCACCATGCACTCGCGCAAAAGATAAGTTTGAATCCTATTTTAAATTCATTTCAGCATACTGTAGCTAATTACAATATCGACCGGCACCTTATCGATTCCTTTATGGAAAGCATGAGATTAGACCTCACCAAATCGGTTTATCTCACCGATGAAGAATTTAAAAAATACATATACGGCTCGGCCGATGTAGTAGGACTAATGTGCCTTAAAGTCTTCGTAAAAGGCGATCCGGTAAAATATGAAGCTCTTAAGGAATCGGCCATGCACCTTGGGTCTGCCTTTCAAAAGGTAAACTTCCTTAGAGATCTGAAAGCAGATTACGAAACGCTTAACCGAACTTATTTCCCTAACACCAACCTCTCGGCTCTTGACGAAGTCTCTAAAAAAGAGATCATCAATGAGATAGAAACCGATTTTAAAAAGGGATATCAGGGAATACTACACCTTCCCACAGAAGCAAAGTTTGGAGTGTTTATAGCCTACCGTTATTACAGGCGTCTGCTTAAGAAATTGGCAAAAACTCCCGCAATGGAGATTAAGAACGCACGGATTCGTGTCCCTAATTACGAAAAGTTCGGGTTGCTAACCCGTAGTTATGTTAAATATCATTTAAACCTGGTAAAATAAGATTATGACGACTCTTTTTTGGATACTCATTTTTTTAGCTACTTTCTGTTTTATGGAGTTTATGGCTTGGTTTACCCACAAATATATCATGCATGGATTTCTATGGACTCTCCACAAGGATCATCATAAGAAGGATCATGGTAGTTGGTGGGAACGCAACGACCTCTTTTTTATTTTTTATGCAGCCGTTAGTATAGGGTGCTTTGTAGGATGGCAGTATTACGGCTTTTGGGCCGGCCTGCCTATTGGCTTAGGAATTTTCGCCTACGGCCTTACTTATTTTATGGTACACGATATTTTTATTCATCAGAGGTTCAAAATATTCCGTAACGCTAACAATTGGTATGCAAAAGGAATCAGACGAGCGCATAAAATACATCACAAACACCTGGGTAAGGAGAAGGGAGAATGCTTCGGAATGCTTTTCCCACCCCTAAAATATTTCAAAAAATAACAGATGGAATATTTATACCTGTGGCTTAACATTGGTTCCTTCATAATCCCCTTTTTATTCAGTTTTCATCCAAGATTACGCTTCTATCGTAAATGGAAACAACTGTTTACGGGAATTCTGGTCATGATGGCCATATTTATTCCGTGGGATATATTTTTTACGCATTACGGGATTTGGGGATTTAATCCGGATTATCTCATTGGGATCGACATCCTGGGATTACCTCTTGAAGAATGGCTTTTCTTTATTTGTATTCCCTATGCCTGCATTTTCACTCATTACGCTTTGCTGGAACTCTTTCCCAGGTTCCAATTTGGGAAATATGCCACAGCTTCTGTTTATATCACGATCGTAACCACACTTATACTCCTACTATGGTACTATTACGATAGATGGTATACTCTTGTAAACTTCTGTTTCGGATTATTTATCCTGGCGCTGGTGCAATCTAAGCGAAGACAAATGTTACCCTCATTTTTTGCTACCTATATGGTAATTCTAATTCCTTTTTTTATTGTAAATGGAATACTTACCGGTACAGGGATAGATGAACAAGTGGTTTGGTACAATAATGCTGAGAATTTAGGTGTTCGCCTAAAAACGATTCCTGTAGAGGATCTTATCTATAACCTGGGAATGTTGTTAACGGTATTATTTATTTCTGAAATGATTTCAGAAAAGTCAAAAGAAAACAGTACTCACTGAAGTAAACTATCGAGTAAGGCGCGTACTTCCTCGCTATCCCATTTTGCTGCACCTGTTTTCTGAATTAGGATCCTACCTTTTTTATCGATTAGAAAGGTAGTAGGAATGGTGGTAACCTGCATTTCGGCCGGTGGTCTTTCTACTTCAATATACGCGGGTATCTCATATTTTTTTTTCTGAAGAAATCTCTGAACGGTACCCGGATCTTCTGCCGAAACAAAGTAGAATTCTACACGATCTCCATAACTGTTATACAAACGCTGCAGAGCGGGTAATTCGGCCACACATGGCGGGCACCAGGTGGCCCACAAATTCACAATACTCACCTTATTCCGCGAATCGAAGAAATTTTTCGTACCACCATCAACCCCAGAAAGCGTCCAGTCGTAATCGCTTAACATTACTCTTTCCTCTTCTTCCAATACACCGGGTGAGAACATGAGAAGTTTATGAACAAAGGCTTTTATAGGGACTCCGGTAGGTGGATAGAGTAAAAGTCCGAAAATAGTTAGGAATAAAAGTGTAAATAAATGTTTTCTGATAAATTTCATGCATAAAAATAGACAGATTCCTGCTAAAAATAACCCTTAATTCCCATAATTAGACGCCGCCTAACCCCCATATTTAGATTAAAATCCAGTTAAATCGTGTATTTTATCGATTTTTTTTGCATTTCATAGATATTGTCTCTATGTTTACAAGACTCCCCTTTTGTTCAACTTAGTAAAATAATTGTCCCATGAAGAACCTACTCATTGGTTTTTTCTTGGTTACATTACCTCTTTTTGGACAGGTGGGAATCGGGACTACAGCTCCCGTTGCGCAACTAGATATTAACGGTGATGTGATCATTAGAGAAATCACAACCGAAAGCAATGCTCAACTTGCTAAAGACTCGCTCCTTATTACCAACGCAGGATTGGTAAAGAAAATTTCAGCAGAAGACCTTATTGATGCTACATTACCTACAGCGGTTAAAGGAAATTTTTCCTCTGGCGGACTTATTAATGTATCCTTACTTACCGGATCCATCATTATTCCTTTCGATTCGGAGGAATTCGATATGGGTGGAGAATACGACACTTCTACCTACACCTATACTGCCACAGACGCTGGTATCTTCGAGATCTATGTTCAGATCGAAGCAGATGCAACCATTGGAATTGCCACCAATTTTGGGGTAAAAATAATGCACAATGGAGTGGTGGCACAGCGAAACAGTTTCGCAAATGTGGGTGTCTTGGGTGCCAATGTGACCCCACCATTGCGCTCGGTTCAAACATTATTACAACTTAATATAGGAGATACTATAAACTTTGAGGTGGAGGGCGACATTGCTTTGGGCTCGGTCAATCTTATCGGAAACGATCTTGATAGCTTCTTCACCATACATCAGGTGCGATAAAGAATGATCGAAAAAAAACTCCTGCGTAGGCAGGAGTTTTTTATTTTATATTCAGCACGATTTAAGCGTTGTTCTGCTTCTTTATTAAATTCAATGCGGATCCTTCACGATACCATTCTATCTGAGCATCATTGTAAGTATGATTCGCCATGATCGTATCCGAGCTTCCGTCGGCGTGCACTACCTCAATGGTAAGTGGTTTCCCGGGAGCAAATTTGGAGATATCAACAAAATTGAAAGTATCATCTTCCTGAATGAGATCGTAATCGTTCTCGTTGGCGAAAGTTAGCCCTAGCATTCCCTGTTTTTTAAGATTGGTCTCGTGGATTCTCGCGAACGATTTCACCAAAACCGCTGCCACTCCAAGGTGACGAGGCTGCATAGCAGCATGCTCTCGTGAGGAACCTTCTCCGTAGTTGTGATCTCCCACTACTATGGTCTTTATCCCTGCTTTTTTATAGGCTCGCTGCGTATCGGGAACACCTCCGTATTCTCCATCCAATTGATTTTTTACAAAATTTGTCTTCTTGTTAAAAGCATTGACCGCACCTATAAGTGTATTGTTTGCAATATTATCCAGATGCCCCCTATAACGTAGCCAGGGTCCGGCCATCGAAATATGGTCTGTGGTACATTTACCAAAAGCTTTTATGAGCAACTTAACGCCTTGTAGCTCCTCATCTTTTATGGGTTCGAAAGGGGTTAATAACTGAAGTCGTTCGCTATTTGGATTCACTACAACATTTACACCACTTCCATCAGCATCCGGCTCCAGATAACCTGCATCTTCAACTTCAAATCCACGCGGTGGTAATTCGATACCTCTAGGTTCGTCCAGCTTCACTTCTTCTCCATCCTCATTGAGGAGGGTATCGTTCATTGGGTCGAAATCCAACCGACCCGAAATAGCTATCGCAGCAACCATCTCCGGGGAACCTACAAATGCATGTGTATTGGGGTTTCCATCCGCTCGCTTGGAGAAGTTTCTATTAAAGGAATGAACAATAGTGTTCTTTTCATCTCCAAGAACATCACTTCTGTCCCACTGCCCTATACATGGGCCGCAGGCATTGGTGAATATAGTGGCGCCAAGATCTTCGAAAACGCGTAACAAACCATCGCGTTCAGCCGTGTATCGGATCTGCTCCGAACCTGGATTGATCCCAAAATCACTTTTAGGTTTCAATTTTTTATCAATAGCCTGCTGGGCAATAGATGCAGCTCTGGTAAGATCCTCATAAGATGAATTTGTACAAGATCCTATCAATCCCCACATCACATTGATCGGCCAGTCGTTTTTCCGAGCCTTCTTCCCAAGCTCTCCTACAGGTGTGGCAAGATCGGGAGTGAAGGGCCCATTGAGATGAGGGCGTAAGGTAGACAGGTTGATCTCAATAACCTGATCGAAATATTTTTCGGGATTTTCATACACCTCAGGGTCTCCGGTAAGATAATCTTTGATCTTATTTGCTTCTTCGGCAATTTCGGAACGATCGGTAGCTCTTAAGAATCGCTCCATCGCCTCATCGTATCCGAATGTAGAGGTGGTGGCACCAATCTCGGCGCCCATGTTACATATGGTTCCTTTCCCAGTACACGACAAGTTCTTCGCACCCGGACCAAAATACTCCACAATAGCACCAGTTCCGCCTTTTACTGTCAAGATTCCCGCCACTTTTAAGATCACATCCTTGGAAGCAGTCCAGCCATTTAGTTCGCCGGTAAGTTTTACACCGATAAGCTTCGGGAATTTAAGTTCCCAGGGCATCCCGGCCATCACATCTACTGCATCTGCTCCTCCTACTCCAACAGCGACCATTCCAAGTCCACCGGCATTTACAGTATGCGAATCTGTACCTATCATCATTCCACCCGGGAAGGCATAGTTCTCAAGAACTACCTGGTGAATGATCCCCGCTCCCGGTTTCCAAAATCCAATGCCGTACTTATTAGAAACAGATTCAAGAAAATCGAAAACTTCATTACTGGTATCGTTTGCCCTTTTAAGGTCGGCAACAGCACCATCCCTTGCCTGGATCAAGTGATCACAATGTACCGTTGTGGGTACAGCAACTTTACTTTTTCCCGCCTGCATAAACTGCAACAACGCCATTTGCGCAGTGGCATCCTGACAAGCGATCCTGTCTGGTGCAAAATCTACATAATCCTTTCCTCTGGTGAAGGCTCTGGAAGGAGAACCGTCCCAGAGATGTGCGTATAAAATCTTTTCTGAAAGTGTAAGGGGTTTACCTACCACCTCACGCGCCTTATCAACCCGAGACGGAAGTTCAGAATAAACCTTCTTTATCATGTCAATGTCGAAAGCCATATTTAATTTTTTTTGGTTATCAGCGAATCAAAACATCATTCAACTTCTATTATCTCACACGAGAAGATCATTGCTTTAATTCGAACTGCGAAAGTACAAAATTTTAAAATAATTTAAAAATATCTAACAAAACTGCTTTTTAAATAAATATATTTCAGAAAAAAACAATATTTATTGCATTATATTAATGATTTTGCAATTTTTAATACTGAATTTTATGAAATTCTAATTTTTATCCTGTCCCAACCACTTTAAAATTCGAGGTGAATCCCTTAAATCGGTAACAGGTTTTTCGAAGTATCTGTACAGCAGATATGAAAACAATATCGTAATCCCCCAATAAAGAAAAGTATACAACCATAATGATACTCCTGTAAGTTCTTCGGAAGGGAATATGGTCTTAAGACTATGTAATATGATCGTATAATGCAATAAATACAACGAATACGAAATTAGACTGATGGTAGTGAAGAATCTTACAGCTATGGCCGACTTAAGTTCCATGGTTACCAAATATGGTATAAGACAACAGATCGCTATCGAATGGATCGCCAGATAAAAGATGATCATAAACCCGGGCGTTTGCTCTACTGTAATTCCCAGAGGTACTCTTAGAATGTTCAGAAAAATAAGAGTGAATAAACCTATAAAAAGCAACATTCGTTCGTGTTTATGGACCCACTCTGTATACTTATTATAGAAATAACGCAGTAAGAAACCCCAATAAACGGCATCCAGCCTGTAAATAAGTACTTTACGTATGGACTCATTCCACTCAAAGATATCTGCTACCGAGTTGTTGTAGTAAAAATGGACCTTGGTTAAGGTGAAACACAGCAGTATGAAAACGGTTACCCAGAGATAGAATCGATCCCTGTTCTTCTTCGGAAATAAAACTACCAATCCATACAATAGAAACGGCCCGATTATATACGAGAACTGCTCTACTGCCAAACTCCAGGATACCCTGTAAAAAGGAAGGGATGTGTCTGCGAAATTCTGAATGTAAAGGATGTATTTGTATATCTTCTCGGGGAATTCACCGTAAATGAAATACCATACCAACACGTTAACAAACAAAAGCAAATAATAGTTGGGAAAAGTTCTAAACCATCTTCGGAATAAAAAATATTTTATGTTCCTGAAAGAGAAATCTGGTAGCAGCAATTCCCTCCATACGATCTTACCTATTAAGAACCCACTTATGATAAAGAATACTTCTACTCCGGCTGTCCCGCTTAATTGCATGGCAGCACTTACCACCCTAGGGTAATTATCACTTATCCATAAAGTATGCGAGAAGAGAACCAGCAATATCGCGAAGGTCCTGGCTACATCCAGGCCTACGTTTCTCTTTTTATTACTGATATTCATATAAAGCGGTTGGCGTATATGGACGTGAAGTTACTAAAATTTAGAACAGCAGGTTAGCAATTATACTCCCCTCAATTCTCAATTAATCCGAGAAAGGATCGATAGCACAAGTTGCCGAAATCTAATCTTAGTACAAACTAGTGATGATCTCTTCTATGGTAAGCCCCTCTGCCTCGGCCTTATAGTTTTTTATAAGCCTGTGACGTAATATTCCAATAGCTGCTTTCTGTACATCCTCAATATCAGGGGAAAATTTACCATTTAAAGCAGCATGAGTTTTTGCTGCCAGGATTAAGTTTTGCGATGCCCTAGGACCTGCACCCCAATCAATATAATTTTTAATGATCTCCGGGGCTGCCTGGCTCTTAGGCCTTGTCTTACCCACCAAGGTAACAGCATATTCGATCACATTATCGGCAACAGGTATCTTCCTTATCAATTGCTGATATTGTACGATCTCATCTCCCGAAAAAAGTGAATTAACAGTTCGGGTTTCCCCTCCTGTTGTAGTCTTAACTACTTCTACTTCTTCCGAAAAGGATGGATATTCTAAATTGATCGCAAACATAAATCTATCCAGCTGTGCCTCCGGTAGTGGGTAGGTACCCTCCTGTTCTATTGGGTTTTGAGTTGCTAATACAAAATAGGGGTTGTCCAACTCATATCGATGCCCGGCCACAGTAACAACACGCTCCTGCATGGCCTCTAGTAAAGCAGCCTGTGTTTTAGGTGGGGTCCGGTTGATCTCATCCGCCAAAATGATGTTGGAGAATATTGGACCTTTTATGAATTTAAATTCTCTGTTCTGGTCCAGGATTTCAGATCCCAGGATATCACTGGGCATCAAGTCTGGTGTAAACTGAATTCGCTTAAATTTTAAACCAAGTGCCTCGGCAACCGTATGCACCAATAATGTTTTAGCTAAGCCCGGAACACCTATGAGCAGCGCATGCCCTCCGGAGAAGATGGATAACAATACTTGCTCCACGACATCATCCTGACCTACAATTACTTTCTTAATTTCCTGCCGTAAGGCATTATGTTTTTTAACTAATTGTTCTACTGCTGCTATATCCGACATAAATACGTACTGTTTATTGTTTTAACCAGTTATTCGAAAAATCACAATCCGTATAATCCCGGTTTACGCTTATATATGTTTCACCTATCTTCTTCTCCTGCCATTCCTGAATAGCCTTGATCTGTTTTTCTTTCAAAGCCAATTCCTTGATCTTCTCATAATCCTTCACAAAATCTGCTTCATGTTCCTCAAATCGCTTAGTAACCGTAAGGATCTTAAAACTACTTTTCCCGGTGCGATCTCGATCTGTAAAGACCTTAGATACCTCATTCTGGGCGAGGTTGTATACCTGTGCACTAAGGGTAGGATCCATTTTGGTAAGATCGAAACGGGTATCTCCTGTGATAGGATTCATTAACCGGCCTCCACTGTTACGGGTCTCCTTCTGGTCTGAATATAACCTTGCCGCTTCAGCAAAACTAATACTGTCGTTAACAATGCTCTGGCGTATCTTGTCTATTTTCTCTCGGGCCTTATCTATAGTTTCCTGAGAAACTTCCGGGAACAGCAGAATATGACGAACATCCACTTCCTGCCCACGGATCTTTTCAACATATAAAATATGAAAGCCAAAAGATGTTTCGAATGGTTCACTTACTTCACCCTCTAATAATGAAAAAGCCTGATCCTTAAATTCCTTGGCGTAGGGGGCATCTCGCCGAACTCCTGGAATTAGTCCACCTTTACGAGCACTTCCTTCGTCTTTGGAGTAGAGAACTGCCTTGGTCGCAAAACTGGAACCGTTTTCAACTATATCGTTTCTAATTTCATTCAACCTGTCGATAGCATCCTGCTTGGCTTCTTCAGTGACCTCTGGTTCGATAACTATCTGAGCTACCTCAACTTCAGCACCAAATACCGGGCGTTCGTCTTCGGGAATGGAAAAGAAGAAATTTCTAATCTCCTCTGGGGTGATCTCTACATCTTCGATCACCTTACCCTGCATCTCTGCTGCCAGGGCAATTTGCTTGTTCACATCGAAAAGTTGCTTTCTAAGGTCGGCCATATTGTCTTTACGATAATAGGCTACCACCTTTTCTTCCGATCCTAATTCGCTGATCAGGTATTGCATTTGCTGGTCTAGTCTGGAATTGATCTGACTGTCGGGTATTAGTATACTATCTTGTTTTGCATGATGGGCATATAACTTATCTTCCATTAGCTTTCCAAGCATCTGGCATCGAGTTATCCCTTCAATAGACGCCCCTTGCTGTTGCATTTCCAGGAAGCTTAGGTCTATATCGAATTCCACGATCACATATTCCCCTACTACGGCGCTCACTCCTCCTGCTTTGATCCTTTTGAAGGGTTTTACAGTGTCCTTCACTACTTCCTTAACCGGAGTCTCGTCTATCGCCTTTACCTCCAGTGATTCTTCCCCGGTATCAATCACCTGTGCATTCATTCCTCCCAAAGAAAGAAATAAGAACAACAGACTACTGATTGTTATACACTTCATACTTATTATTTTTAACCGCATCCTTTGTTATATCTTTTTCTAATTTTTTAATCAGTTCCAGCTTCCGCTTGTTCAGAATGATCTCTCTTATGGTAGGCCGAACGTGCGATAATGGCGCAATATCATTGGTGGCCAGCACATCTTCAATTTTCACCAAATATACTCCTAATGAATCTTGTATCTGTGCAAAATTTGATTTTTTTAACACATTGGGATCTACGGTCCGCAAAACCGGTAGGGCCTGCATCACCACCTGTTTTCTAACCCAAATGGAGTCATCGAAATTATACGCCTTAAACTGGATGCTAAGTGAATCTAGTGCTTCCTTATCCTTGTCGTTAAATCGACTTAACATGTTACGTGTTTGTACGAGGTTAGAATATTCCTCATCAACATGAATGTAACGAATCTTCATTAATTCGTCGTTCAACTTGAAGTTTTCCCTGTTTTCTTCATAGTACTGCCTGAAATCGCCTTCGTTGATCACACTGTCTAACTGCAAGGCTACAATGGCATTTTTGTATGCTTCGGAAAGCAGGTCGTTCTTATATTCCTGAACCAGTTTTTCGTAAGATTCAAGTTGTTCCTCCGGCAGGTTGATCCTAGCCTGATCGATAAGAAGCTGCTGCGTGGCCCATCTGTTAATATAGTTGTTTACAATTAGGGTACTGTCCTCTTCCGACATATTTTCCGAGATAAGAGATCGAATGTCATCCTCATAAAGATAACTATCATTAACCCGTGCTATGGGGATCTTATTCGATTCCGGTTTTAAGAAATCACAGGAGAGAACCAGAAATAAACTAACTAATAAAACAGCTGGTTTCCACATTAAGATTTAAATTCTTTCTTTAATTTTTTCAACGACTTATTGTTAACCTCTACTTCGAATTTATTACGAAGCGAATTCATCCATTCTGTTTCGAGATGATTCTGGTAATCATTCAGTGCCTTTCCTCTCACCTCATCCAGTTCTTTATGTCCAGGTGGAAGGATCGACGTGATATTTATAACAACGAACGATCCTTCCTCATTGTATATTTCCGAAACACCTTTTTTAATCTCGAATCCTTTCGGCAATTCCCTGCTATGAACCTCGAATGTACCGGCTGTGATGATCACATTTACTTGCTCATCCGAATTCATAGCCTCCTTGATCTCGGCTTCGGTTTTTCCTGCCTCGATCATTTCCAAGGCTTGCTGCGCTTTTTCTTCGGAAGTTGCCGCAACGATCATAGCTTCGATCCTCTCACCCCATTTATATTGATCGCGATTAGCTTCAAAATACTTTTGTAGACCTAGTGAATCTTCTTTTGCACGTTGCCAGATATTCTTATCCATAAGGTCAAAGATGAGCAAGCCGTTGCGATATTCGTCTATAGTTGAAGCGTATTCCTCATTCTCTTCTTCGAGTTTTGCCCTGTAGAAATCCTTCAACACGTCTACTTCAAATTCTTCATATAAGCCTACTACCAGGGGATCTTTATCCTTATATTTTAACATTCGTTTTTGTTTCTTTTCTATATAGCGAGCGAAATCCTCGAATTTAACCTCCTTATCCCCAATTGTGAAAATGGTCTTGTCGGCTACAGGAGGAATAGAATCGTAGTAGTAGCTTCTTTTTAAAACATCATCCGGTAAATAAGAAATGAAGTATTCCTTAAATGGTTCTCCTTTTGTAAAACCAAATTTGTCCTTGATCTTATTACTAATCGCACTGATCACTACTTTGGAGCGATCACCGTCTTTCACTTTTTTCTCCAGTGCAGGTTTTAACGATTCGAAAGGAGGAATGGAATGGTATTTATCCAATCTTACTATATGCCAGCCAAATTCAGATTTGAATGGTTCGGTGATCTCACCTTCTTCTTCCAGGCCAAATGCCTTTTCCTCAAACTCTACCGATCTCAATGATCCCCTACTGAATTTCTTCAACTTTCCTCCTCGTACAGCCGAGTTCTTGTCATCGGAGTATTGCTCGGCTAGTTTTTCAAATTCCTGCCCTTGCTTGAGTAACTGATAGATCTCCTGAATGCGCTCTTCAGGCTTAAAGGTTCTGAAGTCGTCGTCCTTTTCGGTTACCATGATATGAGAAACCGAGATCTCCTTGCCTTTAGGTCGACGGTCTGTCACCTTAACGATATGATATCCAAACTGGGTTCGAACTATTTCCGAGATCTCCCCAACCGGAGTGTTGTATGCGGCATTCTCGAAAGGGTAAACCATGGCAAAAGCCGTAAAATACCCAAGGTAGCCTCCACGATCTCGGGCTCGGGGCTCGGTAGAATTCTTTTTTACCAGTTCGGTAAAATCTTCACCGGCTACCGCTCTTTCCCTTAATTTTTTAATGGTATTATACGCCTTGAGCGTATCCTGAGGTGATGCATTATAATTTACACCTATTAACAGATGGCTCGCTTCGATCTCTTCAAGGCTTCGCTCGTAAGCTTCTACTACCAACTCGTCTGCAACTTTGGTGTCGTAAATGTAATTTCGGGATAGCTGCTCTTCGTATTTTTCAAATTCCTCGATATAAGAGGGTTGTTTATGTAATTCCTGCTCGTAAGCTTCAGCGATCTTTAATTTATAATCGATAAATAGCTTTAAATAACCATCTACCGTCTTCTGGCTCTCATCTTTAACCAGATCTAGATTCTTTTTATAAACTCTTTTAAATTCAGAAACATATACCGGATCATTATTAATGGTAAGTAAAACATCGTTCTTTTTCTGCGAAAAGCCCTGAGGTAGATTAAATACCAGGATTAAAAACAATAGGCAATATCTTTTCATCGTAATTTTATTTAATATTAACTGAAGTGTCGCAAAAATAACAAAATCGCCCGGTTAGACAAGTTGGATTAACAATCCATTTAACAGCTCTGTGAGACAAGCTTTACCCTCGGTTTATGCTAAAATTTATGTAAATTGCAAGAACTCCCGAAAAACATAAAGTACTATGAAATACACCACCGAAATTATAATCGATCTGCCCCGGGAAGAGGTGATCAGGAAACTGGATAACCCGGATAATATGAAACATTGGCAGCGCGGCCTGAAAAATTACGAGATGTTAGAAGGCATCCCGGGTAAAGAAGGTTCCAGGATGAAGTTGGAATATAAAATGGGAAAACGAGACATGGTGCTTACCGAAACGATCACAAAAAATAATTTCCCGGAAGAATTCCATGCCAATTACGACACCAAAGGTGTACATAACGTGCAGCGAAACTACTTCCACGAAATTGAAGGAAATAAAACCAAATGGGTGTCTGAAAGCGAATTTGAATTTGGTGGTTTTGGAATGAAACTCATGAGCTGGCTCATGCCCGGCGCGTTTAAGAAACAATCTCAGAAATATCTGAACGATTTCAAGAACTTTGCCGAGAACGGGACCTCTGTGCAGGACGAAACCTAATGGAATTAATAAAACTGATCTGGGATTTCAGAGGGCCGGATGCCGCTGCCATTGCCAAACACCATGCCAAGCACCTTACCGAATTCATCAAAATGGAGCAAATTCCCAACAGTAGAAGTGGTACAGAATCAATTTCTGAAATGCATCATATCGCCTTTATGATCACAGAAAAACACAGGATGCAAGAAATGAGAGAACAGCTAAAACCGCACCGTGGACAATTGTACACCAATTAAGAAAAATGTTGAAACTTCTGGAAAACCCGATCGTCTTTAGTATTATTGCAACTCTAAAATTTGCTATTCCATGAAAACTTTACAATTACTTTTACTTCTAGTCACTTTTTCGGTTTCTTCACAAACCACTCAAACCAAAGTGGGAACTATAGATATAGATTTTGTCCTTTCTCAAATGCCCGAGATCGTCAATGTACAGAAAGCAGTAGAAAACTATGGGAAGACCCTGGATGCAGACCTTACAAAGAAATTGGAAGCCTACGAGAAGCTTGTTCAGGAATATACAACCAACGATCCCACCTATACCATCTTGCAGCGAAAAACCATGCAGGATTCCATTCTGAACGTTGAAACTAACATTAACAAATTTCAGCAGAATGCTCAAAAGCTAATCACTATCAAGAGAGATGAAGAACTGTCTCCTTTGTACGAAAAGATCGGGAGATCGTTGGAAAAAGTGGCAAAAGCACAAAAATATACCCAGGTTATGGAGCGCACTTCAAATCTGGTGTATATAGACAATAACTTCGACCTTACAATAGCGGTACTCAATGATATGGGTATCGAAGTAAAGGAAGAGGAATAGTAAGTAGCTACTTGAGCATGTTCCAGTAGCTTTAATAAATCTTCCAGAAAAGTTTAACGTGAGTAGTTGGGAGCTTCTTTGGTGATGGCAACGTCATGCGGATGACTTTCATGGATCCCCGAAGCCGTGATCTTCACAAATCGACCTTCCTCCTTTAAGGTATCTATATCCTTCGCACCACAATAACCCATCCCGGCCCTAAGACCTCCAATAAACTGAGTCATACTCTCCACAAGATCTCCTTTGTAAGGAACTCTACCTACGATTCCCTCGGGAACTAATTTTTTGATATCATCCTCTACATCCTGGAAGTAACGGTCCTTAGATCCTTCTTTCATCGCCTCCACACTTCCCATACCTCTGTATGATTTGAATTTCCGTCCTTCGTAAATAATAGTTTCACCGGGTGATTCTTTTGTTCCGGCAAGCAAAGAACCTAACATTACACTATCTGCGCCAGCCGCAATTGCTTTCGGAATATCCCCAGTATACCTTATGCCACCATCGGCTATAACGGGCACACCAGATCCCTTAATGGCCTGGGCCACCTCTAGAACAGCAGAGAACTGTGGAAATCCAACACCGGCCACAACTCGGGTTGTACAAATTGAACCGGGCCCTATACCTACTTTTACAGCATCGGCACCGGCTTCCACCAGGTATTTAGCCGCATCGGCGGTAGCAATATTTCCCACTACCACATCGAGTTCGGGAAAATTCTTCTTTACTTTCTTCAGAACTTCAACCACTCCTTTGGTATGGCCGTGAGCCGTATCGATAATAACGGCATCCACCTGGGCATTCACCAGTGCTTCTGCTCTTTCAACAGCATCGGCGGTTACTCCAAGGGCTGCTGCCACTCTCAACCTTCCGAAGTCATCCTTATTAGCTATTGGTTTTTGAGTAAGTTTTGTAATATCCCTGAAAGTGATAAGTCCGAGTAATTTCCCATCATCATCAACTACCGGAAGCTTCTCGATCTTATTCTTCTGCAAAATGATTTCTGCATCCTTCAAAGAGGTTCCCGCACTTACGGTAACCAGATTTTCGGAAGTCATAACCTCACTAAGAGGACGCTGGTAGTTCTTTTCAAAACGCAGGTCCCTGTTGGTCACTATACCTATAAGCCCCCCTTCATCATTTACAATGGGAATCCCACCTATACTATATTCTCGCATGGTATTCTGAGCGTCACCTACCGTAGCTGTCTTCTGAAGTGTTACCGGATCTTGTATCATGCCGCTTTCTGCTCTTTTCACCTTGCGAACTTCCTGGGCCTGGCGTTTTATCGACATGTTCTTATGAAGTACTCCAATTCCTCCTTCGCGGGCCATGGCAATGGCCATAGCGCTTTCTGTCACGGTGTCCATCGCAGCCGAAACTATGGGTACGTTAAGCGTGATGTTTCGAGAAAACTTTGTTGTAATGGATACTTCCCTTGGTAGTATTTCGGAATAGGCAGGCACCAGTAATACGTCATCGTAAGTAAGGCCTTCTCCTAGAATTTTGTCGTTATGTGCAGTCATCGCAATTAAAATTTATTCCGAAGATACCGGAAGGTGGTTAACATTTAATTGCGTGCAAATATACGTAAATTAAGGTAATTTATTGCGCTCTTTTGGTAAAGCCTTTTGGAATATGAAGTTTTTCCAGATCGTAAAAACTAATATAGATCAAAATGGGTTCTGTCAAGCCTTCATAAGCAACTTCGTATACATCCACCAGGGCAGAACCACCGTACCCATTCTCACTGGGATACGGACAACAACTTCCTCTTCTGTGAAAACTTAGTTCCTCACCATTGGGTCCGGCAAGAGCAGAGAGATATCGTCTCTGATTTATAACACTTCTATCCCCTACTTTTACAGGATACTTCCCTGTTAAACCATACTTTTTATTAGATGAATATCCCTCTACACTGGCCAGGGGCTCATAATCTGCAGAGGTACTATAGGGATTGGAAGAAGTACTGATGATGGCCGGTTGTTTACTTTTACAAGACGCGAGTAAAAACAGCAGTATAAAAATGGGAACTAAACGTTGCATTCGAGATATATTTAACTCGAAGTTATCATTTATTATCGGGTTTTCCCAATTGCAACAGTACGGCCGAGGCACCTAACACATATACAAGTGTCATTAAAATTCCGGAGATCATCACAACCCACTTCATCCATAACATACCTGTCCACATGAGGTAAATCCCGCCAAAAGTAAGCACGATGGATATAAATGGTTCGATCATAAGAAATGCTTTCAACCGTGCTGGCAGGGATGTAATGGCGATAAGGCCTCCTAACAAAAAGAAGATAAATGAAATGGAGAGCACGTGGGTATGTAAAATTACGAGCATCTCGCGCTCTCCTTTCTTAAATTTAAACACAGAGACATCTTCCTGTTCCTCATTGCCCAGGTAGTTCTCCTCAATTCCGGCAGGGTGGTCGGAATCGGTTTGTCGCACAAACTGAATCCCTGTGAAATAGCCTATACTTAACACGATCACAAATGCAGCAATGAATTGCTTCACATATTTAGGAAAAGTGTGTATGAGGCCGTGTATTTGCATCAGAGTGCGTTTAGGTTCTGTAAGGTACCCAAACTTTGAAGCAGATCGTTCATAGCTCGTGTCATTGATCTCACAGAAATTGTGGCCCCGCTAATGGGTATGATATCCTCGCGATATTTTAGTTCGGGAGTTTGATAGGATTTACCAAGGAACTGGTTCAGCCATCGCTTACTGCCTATTTCGCCTCCGTATTCTTCGCGATAGATCAGTACGCTGCTTTTGGTTATAATAAAGTTAGTATCGAACAGCACCAGATAATCGAAAGTTGCCGTCTTACTGGGTGCATTACCAATATAGCCGTAACCGGTTGTGGTATTCCCAATTTTAATTCTGAAGAAATTATCATCTCCAAAATGCGAGGCTGTTTGCTTGTTAATTGCTTCGGGAATCGAGATGAATTCGGTGGTGAAATCATCGGTTTGCAACTGTTTTTCAATCACTTTTTCGGCCTTCTTCATCACCTTTTCAGGTACAGAGAATGCCATTAGCAAAACAACCAGACCACTAACTAATAAAATCTTTTTCAGCATACTACAAAAGTATTTATTTTAATACGGACTACATAAAGTATCCACAGATTAATCGGGTTTAGAACCAAACTCCGATCCCAAAATTCAATCTGTCGTCAACATCGCCGTTTTCCACAGCATTGTCTCTAAATTGGTAATCACCTTTAACTACTACACCCGGAGCAAGGTGATAACTCAAGCCCGTTGTGATATCGGTGCGATTATAAGCATCATTCTTTTGTAAACCGCCAGCCGTATCTGCGTGCGTGTTATATTGTTCGTATCGACCAAAAATATACAGCCGTTGTTTATTAGCAATAGGCAAAAGGTTGTAGGCAACTTCCCCATAATAACCAAACAAAGCACTCCCCAGATCGCGTCCTGTTAGTACATTATACGCCTCGGTATCACTCAAGGAGGCGTAGATCAATTGTCCCCTTGCGGTAAAATTCTGAAATGCATAACGGGCATCCAATCCAACCATAGCGATACCAATATTGGCACCATCCAGTTCTTCTACCTCGTCTGCCGCCTGAGTTTGTCCGAAGTAACCGGCCAGTCCAAGACGTAATCCGGGCAGACCATAGTAATCCAACTTGGTCGAGAAAGTTGGGCTGTCGACGGTAGATTTTATTGCTTTCTGTCTACCCCCTCTAAGGCCACTGCTTCCGCTTAAAAATCCATATACTCCCTCTTCAGCATCTGCTTCTGTAGATTTAAATCCGTTAAAGATATAGGCCTGATAACTTAAAGATGCATCCGGGATCCTACCGGTTACTCCAACTCCTATCTCGCGCCAGGTCGTGGGTACGATCACGTTATCCACTGCAGGTCTTTCGGTACCATTAAACGTGGTAGGTTCGTGATATTCGTTCACTATACCCATAGGAACCAGCATAAGACCACCCCGTAAACTAACATTATCGCCCACAGCATAATTTATAAAGGCTTGTTCTACAAAAACCTCTTCCACATGTTCTATCTCAACCTCTGTAACAAATTGTGTTTTCTCGTTGAATTTATAGCCAAACAGGAGTACTAATCGCTGTACGTCTAATTCACCATTATCTGATTCCGGCTGATTATATGTTATTTCACCATACGCTCCAACTGTGACTGCCTTACCATAATTACCGGACAGGAGACGCTGAGCAGCATTTTGTTGCAATTGCGGATTGAAGGTAATAGAGTCCTGAAGTGTTTGTGACATCGCTGCAAAACCAAAAAGCAGCGCAAAGGGTAAGAAGATATTTTTCATCTATTTTTATTTAGACTGTTTATAAATAATGATTTATTTCAGCCGCAAAAATAACTTTGAAAAATACTTTCTACAAGTTTATTTAGAATTAATTTAAATAAAAAGAGTGTTAAAATTTATAGGTTTTTATTTGTCAGCTACTTAGCAGAAACCTCAAGCTGATTTTTATATTGTAACCTTGCCAGGGTAGCCCATTGGATTAGAAGTTTCTTGTCGTCCTCACTTAGGTCACCATGAATCCAGGTATAGCTATCCAAAGGCATATTGCCTTCTTCAACCTCTTCTATAAGTTCTTCCAGTTTGTGATCTTTTTTCTTTATCGAATAACTGTCCCATTCGGAGACATTGAAATCGCCCTTTCCATGCCGTACATGATCATCTAACCACAAGGAAAAGGGTGCTACTTCGGCATACCATGGATAATTTGTGTGATTACTATGGCAATCATAGCAGTTGTTCTTTAAGATACCCACTACTTCATTAGATGGTTTCGTTTCGGTTTCGAAAGTTTTAAACGCCTCATATCCGGCTTCATTCTTTTCGGGTCTGATAAATTGTATCACTATCAGTGCAACAATCCCAAGATATCCCAAGATTTTAAGAATTCGTTTCAACATATTCTATTGTTTTGATTTCAGGTATAAAATTACAGCTTTTCTAATATCATTCGCAATCTCGTTCTTCGAGGGCGTATAGACTTTCAGGACACCCGGATTATCTTCTGTAAGGAATGGTATGTCGTACCCCTTCAGAAGAAAATCTGAAAAAGCCACAGAGTAATAACGTTTGTCACCTTGTAAAGGTTCACCTTTTATTAACCAACCTCCGTTTGCACTTTCATCGATATTGAAACGTTGCAAGTATGCTCCGGTTCCACCGCTATCCTTCCCAAAATCCAGCACTCGTTGCAACAGATCTCCAGTGATATCCACCTTTATTATACTTCCTCCAAAGGGTAACACTCTAAAGATATCGATACTGCTCACATCTCCATCAAGCATATCGTCAAGCCTTATGGATCCTCCGTTTACCAAAGCCGCATCAACTTCATTGTCATAGGCTTCGAACATAGCCGCCGTAATAATCTCACCCATATTGGTTTGGATCCCTCGATTGGCACTATCTGTACCGTCCAGGGGTGGATCTGCATGGAAGATAACTTCGGAAGGGTTTTCAATTACCTCCCTTATCTTGTTATTCAATACCAAATTCCATTTTTCAACGATCGCACGAACCTCGGGGTCTTCAGAAATACTATCATCGATTGGAAATAATTGTGAGTCGATATCGGTCTTTCCAGTTGCAGTATTATGTGTGATTGTATGGATATAGATCGTTTTGGCATTTGCATCGGCTTTTGCTATTACCGTATTACTCACATCGAAGATCATATTGTTGTGCTCATGTCCGCCCATAATGAGGTCGAGCTCGGGTAAAGCTAAGGCCAGTTTCTTGTCGTCCTCTACTTTTAAATGGGTTAGGCCAACGATTATATCACTTTGCGTGGGTAAGTTTTCATAGGTGTTTACCGCAGTTGAATAATGATCTTCGTAATGAACATATTCTCGCGGATTGGAATCCAGAGTCACACTAAAAAAGCTTACACGCACTTTGGTTCCGTCTATATCGGTTATTTCCCTCGATAAACTGGTAGGTACGGCTATCTCACCAATATCGCGGTTAACTTTAAAACTTAAAGTATCACTCTCTGTGATCTCTTTTACATTGGATGAGATCCAGCTAAAATTAGATTCGTCCAGTCTTTTCTGAAGATCCTCCCTATCAAGGTCAAATTCATGATTCCCAAAAGTGACCATATCAAAATTCATTGCATTCATCACTTCTATCATCTGTTTCCCTCGAATTCGCTCTCCATTATATTTAATGGTACCCAACAAGGAGGGATTTAAAAAATCACCTGCCATATATAAATAGGTATTGGGATGTATCTCCCGTATAGAATCGACCACGTGGGCAACCCTTGCCATCCCACCATATTTACCACCGCCAAGCGGGGCGATCTCATATACGTCGTTTAGTTGGATAAATTTCAGGGTAATAATTCCATCTTCTCTTGGTTGGGATGTAGTTTGCCTGCCAGACCCACACGAGATGAGGAAAAGACTTATAGAAAAAACTGTAATCGCTCTTAAGATCATATTAGTGATATTTTGAGAATATTTTAGTGGCCTCGTTATGGGCACTTTCAAAAGACATAGTGTTGATATTGGTATCTACCTTATTGGCTGTGAAGTAACTCAGCATTTTTTCTGTAGGCATATTTCCCGTTAACTCATCCTTCGCCATCGGGCAACCACCAAATCCCTGTATAGCACCATCAAAACGCCTGCAACCAGCTTCGAAAGCCGCATGTATCTTTTCGTGCCAGCGATCCGGGGTGGTATGTAAATGCGCCCCAAACTCGATCTCAGGATACTTGGGTATGAGATTAGAGTACAAGTAATCTATGACCTCGGCAGTAGATGTTCCTACCGTATCACTAAGAGATAAGGTTTCCACTCCCAATTCGGCCATTCTATAGGCCCAGTCTCCTACAATTTCCACATTCCAGGGATCCCCATACGGATTTCCGAAGCCCATGGATAAATAGGTAACCACTTGTTTTCCGTGGTCTTTCGCCAATTCCAGGATCTGCTTTAATACTTCGATGGATTGGGCAATGGTCTTATGCGTATTCCGCATCTGGAAATTCTCTGAAATTGAAAAAGGATAGCCCAGATAATCTATTTGTTCGTACTGTACCGCGTCCTCTGCCCCTCTTACATTGGCCACAATCGCCAGCAATTTACTTTCGGTTGTGGATAGATCCAGGCTCGCCAAAACATCGGCAGTATCTACCATTTGTGGGATAGCCTTGGGAGAAACAAAACTTCCGAAGTCGATGGTATCGAATCCACAGCGCAATAAACTTTGAATGTATTGTATCTTATTCTCGGTGGGAATCCAATCTTTTATGCCTTGCATAGCATCCCGTGGACATTCGATAAGTTTCACCTGTTGCATTACGTAAAGATAAAAGTTTTAAGCGGTACCTACCACTATTTTTCCGGTAGTAAAATATATACCGCAATACCTGTAAAAACCAGAATTTGTAGCCATTTCAACACAAATCCGGTATTCTTATGAGTGAGTAAATACGAGGAGATCCCACCGGCCAATAATGCAATACTGCTAAATACCAGAAAGGAAATGAACATAAATGTGAGTCCGAGGATATAAAACTGAATCACCGTATTACCGGATTCATCCCATAGAAAAGCCGGAAAAAAAGCTAGAAAGAATATGAGAACTTTTGGGTTGACCAGGTTCATGATCACTCCCTGAATAAATAATTCGCGATAGGATTTTTTTGGAGCTTTCGTGTCTATTGCAAGCCGGTGATCACTTTTGTAAACTTTCCATCCAAGATATAACAGGTAACAAGCCCCAAAGATCTTTATGGTATAGAACAATATGGGGGAAGTTGTGATAATAACAGATACACCAAATGCTAAAAGAGTAGTGTGCACAATACAACCACTAATTAAACCGGATGTTGTAGCAATACCACTCTTGGCACCATTTGTGAGGGATTGTGTAAGGACATAAATATTATCGGGTCCGGGAGAAATAGCAAGCGCTACGGTTGCCAGGGAGAAAAGGTAGAGCGCTTCGATCATCTGATAAAATTAATATTTTTTGTGAGGTTTTATTCGTTCTTTCGACCGATATTATATAAAATTAAGACATGAAAACGAAATTACTCCTATTATCCATCCTCGCTTCTCTTAGTACATGTGGTTTCAGTTTCGCTCAATCTGAAGCTACGTATTCTATTAATTATACCAGTACCTGGTCTCAGGCCACCCATCCCCATCCTACCAATAATTTTCCGGCCTCTGCCCATTATTCGAAGTTGGTGGGTGCCACACACAACGATCAGGTTGTTTTTCTTGAAATGGGTGCCTTGGCAAGTGCAGGGATTGAAGATGTTGCAGAATTAGGGAGTAATACAATATTTTTTTCTGAAGTAAACAGTGCTATCACAGCAGGTTCTGCCAATAGTTTGATCGATGGCGATAACCTGGGCACCAGCACGGGCCAGATCAATATTGAGAATGTGGTCACCAATGAATCTTATCCCCTTCTAACGCTGGTTTCTATGATCGCTCCCAGTCCAGATTGGATGGTGGCTGTAAACAGTGTGGAATTACTGGACGGGAACGGCGACTGGAAACCCAGTATAAGTATGGACCTATATCCTTACGACGCGGGAACCGACAGTGGCACCGATTATACCTCCCCCAACATGGATACCAACCCTCCCCAACCAATTTCTAGTTTGCAAGGCATTTCACCATTCTCCAACCAAAAAATGGGTACGCTAACGATCACTCTGGAAAGTGTTTTGGGAAGTCCAGACGAGATCCGTAACAATTTGCAGCTGTTCCCTAATCCCACCAACGGAAATGTGAACATTAGTTCGGCCACTACTATCCAGTCTATTGAAATTTACAATGTACTGGGTGCGAAAGTGTATGCGCAGAAAATAAATTCTAAGCGATCTAACGTCGATATAAGTTCTTTAAACTCAGGGGTTTATTTATTCCGAATTAAAAACACTGATGGAAGTAGTGTGGTGAAAAAGGTAATTAAGCGTTAAGTATTGCCTTATTGATCTGCTTGATCAATCCGGGGCCTTCATATATAAAGCCGGTGTATAGTTGAACCAGACTTGCTCCGGCTTCAATTTTTTCGAGGGCGTCTGCCGCAGAATGAATCCCCCCAACACCTATGATCGGGAAGGCCCGGTTACTCTTTTCAGAAAGAAAACGAATCACTTCCGTTGATCTGTTGGTTAAGGGTTTACCACTTAGTCCTCCCGCTCCAATCTCGTCTACTTTATCTTTTTCGGTTTGTAACCCACTACGGGAAATTGTTGTGTTGGTGGCGATCACCCCATCGATCTTAGTGTTTTCTACAATATCAATAATATCCATTAATTGCTCATTGGTTAGATCTGGAGCGATCTTCAATAAAATGGGTTTAGGATGGTTTTTTTCCGAATTTCTTTCCTTCAGTGTTCTCAGTAAACGAGTGAGAGGTTCCTTGTCTTGCAGGGCTCTTAAATTAGGCGTGTTTGGTGAACTTACATTTACAACGAAATAATCCACATGATCAAATAAGGCTTCAAAACAATACAGGTAATCCTGTTCGGCTTCCTCATTTGGCGTAACTTTATTTTTACCAATATTCCCTCCTACGAGTACCTTCTTGTTTTTCCGAAGTCGTTCAACTGCTTCGTCCACACCTCCATTATTAAAACCCATACGGTTAATGATGGCTTTATCCTTTTTCAACCTGAAGAGACGTTTCTTAGGATTACCTTCCTGGGGTTTTGGGGTAACCGTGCCAATTTCAATAAACCCAAACCCGAAGTTAGAGAGTTCCTTGTAAAGCCTGGCATCTTTATCGAAGCCCGCCGCCAGACCCACCGGATTAGGAAAAGTAAGACCAAAAACTTCCCGTTTTAGGCCGGGATCATCCAGCTTGTATAGCTTTCTGAAAATAGATCCCACACCAATGGCCGATAAAATCCGAATAAGCGTAAATGTAAAATAATGAACTTTTTCGGGGTCGAATTTAAAAAGAAGCGGCCGCAGTATGGATTTGTACATTTGGTGGAAATCTGCTTGCAAAAATAGGCTAAAAGCTCTAAAAGTTAATCGTTATTCCTTTAATTTGTACTGAAAATTTCTAAGCATGATCTCAAAGCAAAAAATCATAGACCGTTTTACAAGTTATGTTACCGTGGATACCGAAAGTGATCCCGAAAGTAATACAACTCCCAGTACCGAAAAACAATGGAATCTCGCTAATGCTCTGGTTAAAGAACTAAAAGAGATAGGGATGGAAGATGTGAGCATAGATGAGAATGCTTACATCATGGCTACCTTACCTTCAAATATAGACCGCGAGGTCCCTGTGATAGGTTTTATTTCTCATTTCGATACCTCTCCAGATTTTACCGGGGCGAACGTGAAGCCGCAGATCATAGAGAAATACGATGGGAACGACATTCTCCTTAATAAAGCACAGAATATAGTATTGAGCCCTAAAGAATTCGAAGACCTTTTAATGTACAAAGGGCAAACCCTCATTACTACAGATGGTACTACGCTGTTGGGTGCGGACGACAAGGCCGGTATTGCCGAGATCATTTCTGCCATGGAGTACCTGATCGATCATCCCGAGATCAAGCATGGAAAGATCAGGGTGGGTTTTACGCCGGATGAAGAGATAGGTCGAGGTGCACATAAATTCGATGTGAAGAAATTTGGTGCCGACTGGGCCTATACAATGGATGGAAGTCAGGTTGGCGAATTAGAATACGAAAATTTCAATGCTGCCGGAGCGGTAGTGACAGTACAGGGTAAGATCGTGCATCCCGGGTATGCAAAAGGCAAGATGATAAATAGTATGTACCTTGCCACCGAATTTCTTAACTCCCTCCCCAGATTGGAAACGCCGGAGCACACCGAAGGCAGGGAAGGATTCTTTCATCTAAATTCTATTGAAGGCACTGTAGATTCCACCAAACTTCAATATATCATACGCGATCACGACAAAACTCACTTTGAAGCTCGTAAAGAGGTAATGCGAAAATTGGCCGATGAACTAAACAGTCAGTATGAAAAAGAGCTGTTTACTGTAGAGATCAAGGATCAGTATTTCAATATGCGAGAGAAGATCGAGCCGGTAATGCATATAGTAGATATCGCCGAAGAAGCCATGAAAATGGCAGGTATAAAACCCTTAATAAAACCTATAAGGGGTGGAACCGATGGTTCTCAGTTAAGCTATATGGGGTTGCCCTGCCCTAACATTTTTGCAGGTGGTCATAATTTTCACGGTAGATATGAGTATGTTCCGGTTGAAAGTATGCAGAAAGCTATCGAAGTAATTGTTAATATCGCTAAGCTCACAGCAAAAAAGAACACATAAAAAAGCCTTCAGTAAAAACTGAAGGCCTTGCTTGATAGGTTGTAAATATGATTACTTCTTTGCCGGAGCGTTCAATTTATTGCTCAGTTCCATAGAGATAGCCGAACGTTCAAACTTCATCTTCCCTGCTCCACTTTCTATGACGCAGGTTCCATCATCATTGAGGTCCAGAATTTTACCGTGTAATCCACTTTTGGTAATAACTTTGTCACCTCTTTTTAGTTCGGAAGCAAACTTTTTCTCTTGTTTCTGACGCTTCATTTGAGGACGTATCATAAAAAAATACACCACTACAAACATCAATACAAGCAATATTAAACTTTGCTGTTCCATACAAGAAGATTATTTCCTATTAAAAAATTATTTCGAGTTCGTTTTAATAACGTTACTCGCAGCTGGAGTTACTCCTTCTGGTGCATTTACAAATGCTTTGATCTTAAGAGTTTCTTTCCCAGATTTGGTATTTGCAGTAATAGTTACGGTCTTACTAACCTGACCTTTACCACTTCCGTTGAACTTTACAAGCATTTCTCCTGTATCACCTGGTGCAACCGGAGCTTTGGTAAACTGAGGTACTGTACATCCACAGCTACTTTTAGCGTCCACGATCACTAAAGGAGCGTTCCCTGTGTTTGTAAACGTAAAGGTGTGTTCAACATTGGTTCCCTGATCGATGGTTCCGAAATCAAATTCAGATTCAGAAAAAGTCATCACCGGGAAATCACCGGCTTTGGCATCACGATCTGCAGCAGCTGCTACATTTTCTTCATTTACTTTGTCTGCAGCGTTCTCCTTACATGAAGTAAAAATAAAAGCTGATAAGACTGCTACTATCAAAATTGATTTTTTCATAGGATATTTGTTTTTAGTTTAAGAGAGGCTAAAAATAGCCATTTTTTTTATTTTATCTAAGTCCGCGTCCAATTTTATTCAATTTACCATTATCGGTAAATTCTTTCACGATCTTATCCAGGATCCCGTTGATGAAGAGACTACTTTTAGGTGTGGAATACTCCTTGGAGATCTCCAAATATTCATTAATACTGGCTCGAACAGGAATGGAGGGAAAATAGAGAAATTCTGCTATCCCCATTTTAAGGATGATCAAATCCAGTTCGGCGATCCTGTCCTTATCCCAGTTTGGGGTCTTTCCGTCTATCTCGCTCATCAGTTTTTCGTCGTTCAACAGTACTTTCCGAAGTAATTCTAAAGCATAATCCCTGTCTTCACTATTCTTGTACAGCTCGGGGATGAGGGTTGAAGCAATGTTATTCTCATTCACTTTAGCCAGTACTTTCACCAGCACCGTATTTACAATAGGATAATCGTCCAGCCAGGTGAGCCGTCGGTCTTCCAGGTATTCGTATAACTTTTCATTGGGAGCGATAACCTGCTTATACAGGCTGATCACAAAATCTTTATCCTGGTTAAAGCTTGGGTTCTTTAGTTGCAGATACTCCTTATAAAATTCCTGATTCACCAACTCGTTGAAAAGTATAGCGATGTATTCATCGTCATCTTTCCAGTAATTCAATTTTTTATTCTGAAGCGTTTTCTGAAGGTCGGAATGCGTAGCTAAAAGCTGAAGTAATTTGTTATTAACGAAATTCTTACTTGGATTCTTTTCGGTTTCGGTAGCCAGGAACTTATTTTGTGATTTCACAAGATGCTTCTCACCGTGTTCTCGCAGGGCTACCATCGATTGAAGTAGCAACAGGTACAATTCGTGCATCTGGCTGATACTGTAAAGCAGGAATTTTTCTTGTTCCTTGATATCCTGGTGTTCCCCCTGCCTGAATGCATAAATAGATTGTAACACCTTTACCCGAATATGTCTTCTTGTGAGCATAGTTAATAAGAACTTAAAATAACAACGCACAAGACATTTCCTGTGCGTTGCAAATATACTATTTTAAAAAAGTGAATTTATTATTTTTCTGTCTTTCTTGCGTCAATTCTTGACTGCGCTATCTCAAAGGCCGCCTGATGTGTTGTAATATCGTTTGTTTCGGCGTTCTGAAGGATCTCCAGTGTAGTGTTATAAATGTTCTCTGTCTTTCTAACGATCTCTTGTTTTCCGTAGTTCTCCAGTTCGGCGTATACATTGATGATACCTCCGGCGTTGATTAGGAAATCAGGTGCATACACGATACCTCGTTCCCTCAACAGCAAACCGTGTTTAAGTTCGTTCGCAAGCTGGTTATTAGCAGCCCCGGCAATCACCTTTGCGTTAAGTTGATCGATCGTTTCATCGTTGATAGTAGCTCCCAAAGCACAAGGTGCGTATATATCCATTTCTTCACTATAAAGATTCTCACCTTCATAGATATTTACATTGTACTTATCTCGTACATATTCCAGACGCTCCCTATTGATATCCGTTATAAAGACTTGAGCTCCTTCATTGGTAAGATTTTCTACCAGGGCCTCCCCTACATTACCTATTCCCTGTACATACACAGTTCGGTCTTCCAGAAGTTCTGTTCCGAAGGCATATTTTGCTGCTGCCTTCATCCCCATAAACACACCGTATGCAGTAATAGGTGACGGATTACCGGCTCCACCTTTTTCCTCCGAAATTCCCGTGACATAAGGAGTCACAGTTCTAACCAGGTCCATGTCGGCAGTTTCCATCCCCACGTCTTCGGCGGTAATGTATTTACCACTGAGAGAATGTACAAATTCTCCAAACCTTTTCATCAATTCCGGGGTCTTCTGTGTTCGCGCATCTCCCAGGATCACGGCCTTACCGCCGCCAAGGTTTAAACCGGTAATAGCCGATTTAAACGTCATTCCTCGAGACAGCCTAAGGACGTCGTTGAGAGCCTCCCATTCACTGCTGTAATTCCACATCCTTGTACCACCAAGGGCCGGACCCAAAACGGTATTGTGTATTCCTATTATTGCTCTTAAACCTGTATCTTTGTCGTTGCAAAAAACCACTTGTTCGTGATTATCGAACGATAATTGTCCGAATACAGGGTCAATTTTGGTTAGTTCATTCGTGTTCACTAGATCGGTCACCATAAAATCATATAAATTAACAATCCTCAAAAAGGACATGCAAAATTAACGGTTTATTAAATATCCCACAAAAAACTACATGTTAATTCGAGAATTTGTTAATAACTATTGCCATTTCAGATGAAGGAATTACGCTATCTAAACCACTATTTTATAAAGTATCGCGGCCGACTATTAATAGGGCTTCTCATCACTGTAGTGGCGCGTTTATTTGCACTTATCGTACCTATGAAAGTGGGTGATATCGTGAACGTTGTGGAACAACGCCTTAATGCCGAAATTACTGTAGAACAAATGGAATCTATGCTCCTCAACAGCATACTGCTCATTATTGGCGCCACGCTTTTGTCTGCTTTTTTTACGTTTATAATGAGACAAACCATCATAGTGGTCTCCAGATACATCGAATTCGATCTGAAAAATGAAGTGTTTCAGCAATACGAGCGATTGTCCCTAAGTTTTTATAAGCAAAACCGAACCGGCGACCTTATGAGCAGGATCAGTGAAGATGTGAGTAAGGTTAGAATGTACGTAGGCCCGGCTCTTATGTACAGTACAACCACTATAACGCTATTCGTAGTAGTTCTGGGATATATGATCTATAAAGCACCATTGCTTACGCTATATGCAGTGGCTCCATTACCCATATTATCCGTAATTATATATAAATTAAGTGCTGCCATTCATCGGCGAAGTACCGTAGTTCAGGAGTACCTGTCTAAACTTACCACCTTTACACAAGAGAGCTTTAGTGGTATCTCGGTGATAAAGGCTTACGGACTCGAACCGCGAACGGGCACCGAGTTTGTAAACCTTTCAGAAGGAAGCAAACAAAAGAACATCGACCTGGCAAAAGTTCAGGCATTATTCTTTCCGTTAATGATGTTGCTTATAGGATTAAGTAATATCCTGGTTATTTACATTGGGGGCCAGCAATACATCAATAACGAGATCGAACTGGGAACCATCGTAGAATTTCTTATATATGTAAATCTACTTACCTGGCCTGTTGCAATTGTTGGCTGGGTAACTTCCATTGTACAGCAGGCAGAGGCCTCCCAAAAGAGGATCAACCAATTTCTTCATGAAGAACCTGCCATACAGAATTTAAATCCCGCTCCCACTCCCATTGAAGGAATGATATCCTTTAAAAACCTGAGCTATACCTACCCAGACACCAATATTACTGCCTTAAAGGACGTGTCCTTTACTATTAACCCGGGTGAAACACTGGCAATCGTTGGTAACACTGGATCGGGAAAATCGACCGTACTCGAACTCATAGGCCGACTTTATGATGTGGACAACGGGCAACTGCTTATCGACAACACGCCTATTAAAGACCTAAACCTGGATAGTTTAAGATCGAGTATTGGTTATGTGCCGCAGGACGCATTTTTGTTTAGTGACACCTTAAGTAACAATATCAAGTTTGGTAAGGAAGACGCCACCCAGGAAGAGATCGTTCAGGCAGCAAAAAGTGCCGCGGTACACGATAATATAATTGGGTTCAACAAAGGTTATGAAACCATACTTGGGGAAAGGGGAATTAGCTTGAGTGGAGGGCAAAAACAACGGGTTTCCATAGCGCGTGCTCTTATAAAGGATCCTAAAATTTTCTTATTCGATGATTGCTTATCGGCAGTAGATACAGAAACAGAAGAGGAGATACTTCAAAACCTCAACAAACTATCTTCAAATAAAACTACCATAATTGTTAGTCACAGGGTTTCTTCAGCAAAAAATGCCGATAAGATCATAGTGCTTGAGGAAGGCAGGATTATTCAGCAAGGGACTCATAATGAGTTATTAAACACCGACGGCTACTACAAAGAATTGTATACCAAACAGCTTTTAGAAAAAGAAATCTAAGTTTAAGTTGGCATATTTGGATTTTTTTTAGATTTTTGGCTAAACGTTAACCAAAACCCACTACCCATGAGTGATCAGTATATGATGGAGAAAGAAGAAATTTATTCGAAAGTTATGCGCGCCGGAAGACGCACTTATTTTTTCGATGTGCGATCTACAAAAGCCGGAGATTATTATCTCACGATCACCGAAAGTAAAAAGTTTACAAATGACGATGGCTCATTTCATTACAAGAAACACAAAATCTATCTCTATAAAGAAGACTTCTATGAGTTTAAGGAGAACGTCAATGAAATGATACAGTACATCATCGATGAAAAAGGAGAAGAGGTTATTAGTGAACGTCATCAGAAGGATTATAAAAAAGATGAAGATGGAAACGAGATCGATAAAGTAGAAGAACCAAAGGACGAGACATCCACTTCCAGTTTTACCGACATAGAGTTCGATGATATATAACTTAAAATCATCTTAAAATTATACGAACCGCCCATCTATATGTGGCGGTTTTTTTATATTTAGCCTCCTTGCTCTCAGCAGGCCATAACTAACTTCTTATCCAATTATGAAAAAATTAATGTTATTATGCATCTTCCTGACGTCTTACTTCCTAACAGCGCAGGAATATGTAGTCGATCTTAGCTATTATCTTCCTAAAGACGTCTCTTACAATAAGAACATACCCACACCAAAATCTGTGATCGGCCACGAAGTAGGTGAATGGCATATTACCCACGATAAGCTGGTGCAATACATGTATGCGCTGGACAAGGCAAGTGACAGGATAAGCATACAGGATCGAGGTACTACGTACGAAGGACGACCTTTATTACTATTAACGATCACCTCACCGGCGAATCATGATAACATCTCTACCATAAAGTCTCAGCACCTTGCATTGACCGAAGCCGGTTCTTCTTCGCTTAATACAGCATCGATGCCGGCTGTTGTGTACCAGGGTTTTTCCATACATGGGAACGAACCCAGCGGATCCAACGCAGCACTTGCGGTAGCTTATTATCTCGCTGCGGCTGAAGGTCCGAAGATAGACGATCTACTCAACAATACTGTGATACTATTCGATCCTTCCTTCAATCCGGACGGGTTACAACGCTTTGCGTACTGGGCCAATATGCATAAGTCGAAAAATATTAATCCCGACCCGAACGACCGGGAATACAGTGAAGTCTGGCCGGGCGGTCGTACCAACCATTACTGGTTCGATATGAACAGGGACTGGCTTCCCGTGCAGCTACCGGAGAGTAAAGCCAGAATACAGACCTTTCACGAATGGTATCCCAACATATTAACAGATCATCACGAAATGGGAACCAACTCAAGTTTTTTCTTTCAGCCGGGCATTCCTTCCAGAACCCATCCGCTTACCCCTCAGAAGAATCAGGACCTTACAGGGCAGATCGCGAAGTTTCACGCCAAAGCGCTGGATCGAATTGGGAGTTTTTATTATTCTGAAGAGAATTTCGACGACTTTTACTACGGAAAAGGATCGTCATTCCCAGATATCAACGGAAGTGTGGGGATCTTATTCGAGCAAGCATCCTCACGCGGTCACGCCCAGGAAAGCGAAAATGGTATCCTAACCTTTCCTTTCACCATCCGAAATCAATTCACTGCTGCCCTTTCCACCCTCGAAGCTGCAGTAAATATGCGAAAGGACCTCTTAGATTATCAACGTGAATTCTTTGACGATGCACGCAAAGAGGCAGCCGCTGGAGGTGCCATAGTGTTCGGTGACGAAAAAGACGCCGCCAAAGCATATCATCTGGCAGAGATCTTAAAGCGACATAAAATTAAAATTCATGAATTAAAGGAAGATTTCAGTAGTGGTGGCAGGAACTTTAAAAAAGGATTCAGTTATGTAATTCCGAAGAACCAGAGACAGCATAGACTCATAAACGCTATGTTTGAGAAACGCACGAAATTTCAGGATAGCTTGTTTTACGATATCAGTGCCTGGAGTTTTCCGTTGGCCTTCAATCTTGATTATGTAGAGAACGCATCTGCCAGCCGTGCCGGTAGCGAGATAACCGACCTTAAAATGCCTGTGCCGGATACCCCGATTGTCTCTACTTACGCCTATCTCATGGAGTGGCATGAATATTATAGTCCGAAAGCACTGCACATGATATTGAACGAGGGGCTGAGGGCCAAAGTTGCCATGAAGCAATTTTCCATCGAGAATAAGAACTACGATTATGGTACCATTTTGATCCCGGTTCAAAACCAGGATATGAATATGGCCGATCTCACTAAATTCCTGGCTAAAGTAAGCCGCGAAACCAAAGTACAGATCAATGGTGTAAAGACCGGACTAGCGCAAGGGATCGATCTGGGAAGTAGTCAGTTTAGAGCCGTGGAGCTACCTAAAGTCGCTATTCTTGTAGGTGATGGTGTAAACCCATACGATGCCGGGGAGATCTGGCACTTGTTCGATACGCGATACAACATGCGCATCACAAAATTAGATACGCGTAATTTTGGAAGAGCCGATCTTAGCAGATATACCGATATTATCATGCCGGCCAGCTGGGGCAACGCACTAGATAAAGGAGACGCCGAAAAATTAAAGAGCTGGGTACAGGCGGGAGGATCGTTGATCGCCTATAAGAATGCCGGACGATTTCTGGACCGCAATGAACTCATGAAAATAAAATTTAAATCAAGAAAGGATACTGCCACCAATATCACCTTCGAGCAAAGGAGAGATTACAGCGGAGCCCAGGTTATAGGAGGTGCGATCTTCGAAACTAAATTAGATAGAAGCCATCCTATTGCATTTGGGTATAAAAACGACCGGTTGCCTATGTTCCGGAATTCTACCCTTTTCGTTGAAGCCGATAGCGACAGCTACAACAACCCTATCCAGTACACCGCCAATCCTTTGCTGAGTGGATATATTTCCAAACCCAACCTGAAAGATCTGGCTAACACAGTACCCTTTAAAACCTCTGGTTTGGGTCGTGGGCAGGTGATCTATTTTACCGATAATACCAATTTCAGAGCTTTTTGGTATGGGACAAATAAGTTATTGATGAATGCCATATTCTTTGGAGATTCCATGTAGGTTTCACGAAAACCTTTTCGTAACTTTTATCTTGTAAAATGGGCGCTCTTGCATCCTGAAACCTTATCTTTGCCGCTTTTTTAAGCGACAAAGATGATTAGGAAAACCATAAAGAATTTCACTCAGAACCCAAAGAACGACATTCTTTCCGGGCTTACCGTTGCGCTGGCATTGGTGCCCGAAGCGGTAGCGTTTGCCTTTGTTGCCGGTATTGATCCCCTGGTAGGCCTGTACGGTGCCTTTATGATGGGTATAGTAACATCCTTGTTTGGTGGTCGTCCCGGCATGATCTCTGGCGCGACCGGAGCCATGGCCGTGGTAATGGTTCATCTTATACAAAAAGGTAACGAGGTAGGCAGCGCTTTAGACACCCCTATCGATAACCTGGGACTGCAGTGGCTCTTCATTACATTGTTATTAGTTGGTGGAATTCAAATTGGTGCAGGAGTCTTAAGACTCGGGAAGTTTGTTCGTCTTATTCCACACTCGGTAATGATGGGGTTTGTAAACGGACTTGCCATTGTGATCTTTTTGTCTCAATTAGGGATGTTTAAAAAGACAGTGGATGGTGAGAGCTCCTGGTTACAGGGAACCGAACTTATGGTTATGCTGGGGCTTGTTTTACTTACTATGGCAATTATGTTTGGTTTGCCAAAGCTTACCAAGAAGATCCCTTCGGCATTAACAGCTATTATAGTAGTAGCAGCCATTGTGATCTTTGGGAAGATCGATGTTAGCACCGTTGGTTCTTTTATTAGAGACGGCGGAGGTGACGGGTTACAGGGAGCACTTCCCAGCTTCCAGGATCAGATCTTCACTCTATTCTATACCTTAAAAGGTCATTGGAGCATAATACTATCAACGGCATTTATATTAGCCGCGGTTGGGCTTATCGAATCTCTTATGACTCTTAGTTTGATTGATGAAATGACAGAGAGTCGTGGTAGCGGAAACAGAGAGTGTGTTGCCCAGGGTGGAGCGAATATCTTAAACGGACTCTTTGGCGGTATGGGCGGCTGTGCTATGATAGGCCAGTCCATCATAAATATTAACTCAGGAGGTCGTGGCAGGCTATCGGGTGCAACCGCTGCTATAGCCTTATTGTGTTTTGTTTTATTTGGAGCACCGCTTATTGAGCAAATCCCCATTGCGGCATTGGTAGGTGTTATGTTCATGGTTGTTATAGGTACTTTTGCCTGGAGTAGCTTCCGTATTCTTCATAAGATCCCTAAAAGTGATGCCTTTGTACTTATAGCGGTATCCGCCATCACAGTATGGCAAGACCTTGCTATTGCTGTTATTGCCGGAGTAATTATGAGTGCCCTTACTTTTGCATGGAAAAACGCCACAATGATCCGTGCCAGAAAAAGCGTGAAGGAGGATGGAACCAAGGTCTATGAGATATGGGGGCCTTTGTTCTTTGGATCTACAACAAATTTCCTTACCAAGTTCGATGTAAGGAACGACCCGGACAATGTTGAAATCGATTTTATCGAATCTAAAGTAAGTGATCACTCCGGAGTAGAAGCCATGCGAGGGATTGTAAATAAATACCAGGCTGCGGGTAAAAAAGTAACACTAACGCATTTAAGTCCGGATTGTAAAGCATTACTTCTGAAGAGAAATCCGGAGTTCGACCAGGTGATACAGGATTCTATAGACGACCCTCGTTACTACGTTGTAACCGATATCCTGGATAGCGAAGTTTAGGAATGCCAAAAGGTTACTGAGAGTGGGGTTATCAACATAACTAATTGATAATCTATTATTTAATTCGCTACAAGAAGTAGATTAAAGTTTTCTTAAATCGTGTTTTTTATTAAATTTTATACTACTTTCGCCCTCATTTTTTCATCATTATGAACACTTTAAAAGTAGTACTTCGTTATGTTCTCTTTGTGATGTTTTCGCTGGTAGCGAATGCACAGAACGACACCATTGCAAGCCGCACAGATACTGTTAACTCTTCGGCAGATGCGGTTTCATTGAACTATCTCTCACAATTAGAAGTGAAGAGGAAGATCGATTCGTTAAAACGGGTGGAACTTCAGCAGGAAATAGATCTGCTAAAGGACACAGACAAAGCGAAACGTGTACAATTACAACAGCAAATAGATCAGCTTAAATTACAGGAGTCTGAACTTGTGCGACAGAAAAAAGAACAGATCGAATTGCTTCGCAAGTCGACCACAGGTTATCCTGTAGTAGGTTTTTTTAAGGACACACTTTGGTTAATACATAATAAACTGGGTAGCTTTACCGCTGCCGAACGTGCAGATGCGATAAATAGAAGGATTCGCAAGCTTCCAGACCTATTGGAATTTAATCCGGATTCGTTACGTATCGCTCAATCTGAAGCAACCTTCGACATTAGTTACGACCAAACCATCATAGCCAGTATTTCGGAAAACGACGCCCTATGGGAGGACAGTTCCCAATTCGATCTTGCGAAGGCTTATCGTATCAAGATCATAGAGGAAGTTGAGAGGTATAGGGCGGAGACTAATTTATTCTCCATCGCAAAAAATATCGTCCTGGCATTGTTGGTTTTAGGCCTTATTTGGTTTATTATTCGTTATATAGGGAAACTATTCAATTGGATAGCAAACAAGATAAGTGAGCAGGAGAACAAGAAGATAAAAGGCATAAAGCTGAAGAATTACGTATTGTTCGATGCAAAACGCCAGGTAACCGCATTACTTACGGTGAATAAGATCCTTAAGTGGAGTAGTATCTTGTTAGTAATTTATCTGGCTCTCCCGGTTCTGTTCGGGATTTTCCCATGGACTCGAAGTTTTGCCAACACCTTGTTTGGTTATGTGGTTAGCCCTGTAAAGAAGATCCTTATTGGTTTTTGGAACTATCTCCCCAACCTCATCACTATAGTAGTGATCGTGATCGTATTCAGGTATGTTTTAAAAGGATTGCGTTTCCTAAAGAACGAAATTGCCAGCGAGAAGCTCAAAATAGGTGGTTTTTATCCGGATTGGGCTAATCCATCGTACCAGATCATTCGAGTGCTTGTAATAGCATTTATGATCGTAGTGATCTTCCCTTATCTGCCTGGAAGTGACTCCCCGGTCTTTCAGGGAATTTCTGTTTTCCTGGGCTTCTTGTTCACTTTTGGCTCGGCGGGTTCCTTATCCAACCTTATCGCCGGACTGGTCCTTACTTACATGAGATTGTTCAAGATTGGAGATCGGGTAAAGATCGATGATGTTGTAGGAGACGTAATTGAAAAGTCGTCCTTGGTGACCCGGGTGCGTACTACCAAAAACGAGATCATTTCAATACCTAACTCTAAGGTAATGAATAGTCATACGATCAATTATAGTAGCGATGCGGATGTACGAGGATTAATCGTTCACACTACTGTAACTATTGGGTATGACGTTCCATGGGCTAAAATGCATAATGCGCTTATAGAAGCAGCAAAGAGAACCGAATTTATCCTGGATGACCCGGAACCGTTTGTACTACAGACCAGTTTGGATGATTTCTATGTTTCTTACCAGGTGAACGGGTATATTCGAGAACCTAACAAACAGGCAACCATATATTCACAATTACATCAGCACATTCAGGATGTTTGTAACGAAGAAGGTATAGAGATCCTGTCACCGCATTATCGAGCTGCTCGCGATGGCAATATGAGCACTATTCCTGCTGCTTATTTGCCAAAGGACTATACGGTTCCGTCGTTTTTAGTAAAATCGACTAAATAAGGTACTCCATGTTGCGCTTAAGAGAGTACACTAAGTGTAATAGATGGAAATGTATGTTAAGTTTAGGAAGCTTCTGCTTCGGTTTTATGAAGTGGAATGAACACAGAAAATCGGCTTCCCTCGTTCTCCTTCGATGAAACCTCTAATTTACCGTGGTTCATAGAGATGAATTGACGGCAAAGCAGCAACCCTAACCCTGTACCTATCTCGCCTGAAGTTCCTAATGAACTAATTTGAGATTCCATGTTATGAAGTCTGGATAGTTCCTCCTCTTTCATTCCAATGCCATCATCCTGTATGTGTACAATCGCGTAATCGGAATTAGTTTCCATGCTCAGGGTGATATTTCCACTAGGTTGTGTAAACTTTAAGGCATTGGATAAAAGATTCCTAAATACCGTGCTCAGCATATTAGCATCGGCGTATATCTTTACATTCTCCCCGATGCGCTCATGAATATTTATGGATTTCAAGCGTGCAGCTGGTTTAATTACTTCTACCACGTTATCGAGAATGGAATTGAGATCGCACATAGACGGTTGAAATTTTAAATCTCCCGTTTGAGATGATGCCCACCGCAATAAGTTGGAAAGTAATTCGGTGGTATTATTGGTTGTTTTCTTAAGCTCGGTAATTATGGTTCTAAGCGATGGATCCTCTATTTGTTCGTTCTCCAATAGTTGTAACAATCCCGTGATAGAATGTAAGGGTTGTTTCAGATCATGACCAATAATCGAAAACAATTTATCTTTTGTCTTGTTTAGATCTTTCAGTTCGTCGTTCTGCTCGGATAATTTTAGACCGCGATATTCGAGCAATTCGTTAGCACTTTCCAGTTCACGGTTAAGTTCCTTACTTTTCAGCCGTAAACGGTTCATAATAAAAAATAAAAATGTTAACAGAAGATGACCGATAAGAAGTATATAGATCACCAAATTCCTCTCTACAGTTGTATTTTTAAAGGCCGTACTTATTTCGATATTACTGCCGTACAGATTGAGTTCACTGCTTAAAAAATCTGCATCCCTGATATTAAAATTTCCATAGTATTCGGGGTCCTTATTCGTGTTATAGACCTTGGTGTTGTTGTACACTTGTTCCCGGTCGAATTCGTATTCATTCTCCCAACGAAACCGAAATGCAAAATCTTTCTTAGTTTGTTCGGTATACATTCCCTGCATTAGCGTTTTAAACTGTAGAATTGGAGCTACATAACCCAGGGTCTTCTCATCTCTGCGAACACGGAAGTTGAGTGGGATACCTACCCAGCCTTCCACCAGGTTCATTGGAGGGAAAAGCAACAAGCTATCGGTTTGCATCAAATGGTCTAGTGCCTGTATTTTATCTGCCGAACGGATCGTCGTTACTTTTCTACCAACAAGATTATTAGGATCCATCTTATGACGGGTAAAGGAATATTTAAACGTGTGTGTACTGTCTAAATAGCTTACAGCTATCGAATCGTTAGATTGTATGGCTTCTAATTGTTTCTGAACAAACCGATGTAGAAGTTCGGCCGACGGTAACTCTTCAGATTCGTTCATAAACACCTTCATACCTGCAACCAGTGCCGCAAATTCGTGAATAGCAGTAGTAAATTGACTCACCGATCTCTGATGGGCCTGTTCGAGTTTCAGTTTATTCTTCTGCACCTCATTATCGGTCTGGTTTCGATCGATAAGATATATCGCGGTGATACCAATGATAAAAATTACAAAAGTCCAAACATTTTGTTTGAGGAACGACATGTATGTTTAAATAGGGGCCTGGTTTGCAATATATGAAATTTTAACATTTACTTCTTCTATAGCCATAGATTGCAGTTGGGAGTGTAACAATTTAAAGTCCAGAGGCTCTTTAAGGTAAACCAAACCAACAATCATGAAAAAATTAATTTTTAGCATAATGGCTCTTTCTCTGGTGGCTTGTACAGATAGAAACCGGGAAGATCTCACTCAAGTTAATAAAGGAAATGACTCAGTATCAATTCCACCGATATCCTCATTTTTCCCGCCTGCCAAGGCTAAAGTTCTGGTCGTGGGAGTGTTCCATTTCGATTATCCCGGACTCGATGAATTAAAAACTGCAGAAGAAAATAAAATAGATGTCTTGAAAGAACCAAAGAAGTCTGAAATGACAGAGTTGGTAGAGTACATTAAAAAATTCAGACCCACGAAGATCGCTGTCGAAGCGAATCCGGGCTGGAGAGCAACGGAGAAATTACGAGAATATAAAGCTGGAGAACATCGTGACAAACGCGATGAACGATATCAACTGGCAATGCGAATCGCCTCCGAAACCGGTCTGGACACTTTATATGAGGTTAACTCCTATTCGTTAATTGGGGATTTAAAAGAAAATGATTCCCTCGTCTACAAGAAACTAACACAGGGATTGAATTGGGATTACGAGGATCCATACTGGGATTATGTTAAGAATTGGATTGAAAATGACGATAAGCTTACCTCCCAGGTTAGTCTGCTCGATTTTATCACCTATATGAATTCGAAAGAGTCGCACCAGTATGGCTATGGCGCTTACCTTACTGGTTTTTTTAAGTCTGAAGACCACAAAGGTGCCGATTACCTTTCTATGTGGTGGTATAACCGCAATTTACGGATCTTCAAAAATATTCAGGATATCACAGGTGAATCAAACGATCGTATCATGGTACTCATGGGCAATGGGCATGCCGCTATTTTAAGGCAATTATTTGAAAGTTCACCGGAATATGAATTTGTAGAATTCTCAGATCTCTGATCAGGAAATACTGAGGCCATTCGCAACGGCTTGATTGGGAGCTAGCAAAGTAACATCCTTACCTTGTACGGCTCCCAACACCAGGCATTCACTCATAAATGGTCCTATTTGTTTCTTCGGAAAATTAACTACGGCGATCACTTGTTTCCCAATAAGATCTTCCGGGGTATACAAGCTAGTTAGCTGAGCTGAAGATTTTTTTACACCTAAATCCTTTCCGAAGTCTATCTTTAACTTATACGCAGGATTGCGAGCTTCCGGAAATTCTTCAGCTTCCAGGATAGTACCAACACGCATATCTACTTTTTGAAAATCGTCCCAGCTAATCATCTCAATGATGTATGTTCAATTTCTTGATCATTTCGGGCGAGATTTCTGTCCCTTTTGCACTATAATTATCTACCAGCAATCCTTTTTTACAATCTTTAGTTTCTATAACATATAGGATCGTATTATCCCCAGGGTCTGTCATACCTTCAAACCGGTAATATTTCACTACCTCCAGATCGCAGGCAAGCCATCTTGCCTTCAGGTCTTTGGATTCGATGCCTTCATTTACCAAATTGAAATCTACATCGTAACCCATACTGGTTAGGTCATTGATCGCTTCTGTAAGGGTGTCGTACGAGTTTTTCATTCAGATCTAGTTATTTCTAAAGATACAAATCTGCGTTGAAGATTACAAGGAGTATATATTATTCTAATGCTGTAACTTTATAACCCTTTTGCAAACTAATTTAGAAAAAGTATTTATGGCACTTACTCCCTCAAATATGCTTCCTCTTGGTACCAAGGCACCTAATTTCGTGCTTATTGATGCAATAACAAACAAGCCAGTTTCCCTCGCCCAGGTTCGTGGTGATAAAGGAACTGTTGTAATGTTTATCTGCAACCATTGCCCCTATGTGAAGCATGTAAATGAAGAGATTGTTCGCCTATGTAATGACTATAGGGTAACCGGTTTCGGATTCGTGGCCATCAGCAGTAACGATGTAGAGAGTTATCCCGAAGACTCTCCACAGAAAATGTGGGAAACGGCCCGTAAACACAGCTATCCTTTTCCTTACCTGTATGATGAAACCCAGGAAGTTGCCAAGGCTTATGACGCGGCTTGCACCCCGGATTTTTACCTCTTCGACGATGAACTTAAACTTATTTATCGCGGACAATTAGACAATTCAAGGCCCGGTAACAGTATCCCGGTGAACGGCCGTGATCTGCGCGAAGCACTAGATAATGTGTTGAATAATAGTCCGCAACGAAAGGTTCAGAAACCCAGCATGGGATGTAATATCAAATGGAAGAAGGAAGAAGTTTAACGAACCGCATTTTTGATATGGGCATAATGATGCATACTATGCCAGGCGTACATAAGCGCCATCTCTTTTAAACTCATACCATTTTCCATTTCTGGATGCTGAAATCTTCGATTCCACTGTTCATCCGTTAGCATTCGCAACAGGTTTACCAACTTATGATGAACTGCTTCAAGATGTGAAAGTGACCAGGAAATTGGCCAGGTTTTATAATCTTCCAACTCTGCAAAGGCATCCTGGTTATAAGCTTTTATCATAGGGTTATCTTCGCTCAAAGCCCACCGTATCCTGTTATAACTGTGATGATGGCTATCGGAAATGTGATGCACTAACTGCCTAATGGTCCAGCTGCCTTCACGGTATGGGGTGTCGAGCTCATCTTCGCTGAGATTGAAGGTAAGTAACTTCAACTGTTCCGGAAAGACTTCCAGTATAGTGATGGCTTCATTTATATCTTTTTCTGAAATGACTTCAGGTATTTCAAATTTGCCTACAGGATATTTTAATGTATCTACATTCATGAGTTTGGTTTCTTGGGTTTTTCTAACAACCGCTAAATTAAAAAACGCCTTCATTTCTGAAGGCGTTCCCAAGTTTATTTCTGAACAGTTTATGAACTATTTCACATCCATTAGCTCCACGTCGAAAACCAACGTAGCATTTGGTGGTATAACACCCCCGGCACCACGGCTTCCATAAGCCAGGTGTGAAGGGATCACGAATCTAGCTTTGTCGCCTACTTTCAGCAATTGTATTCCCTCATCCCAGCCAGATATTACCTGCCCGGTCCCTACCGGAAACTCGATGGGGTTGCCTCTTTTAAATGAATTATCAAATTCGGTACCGTCCGGAAACATTCCCTTATAATGTACGGCTACAGTTTGTCCGGCATCGGGCTTTTCACCTTTTCCTTCCTGGATGATCTGGTATCTGAGTCCGCTTTCGGTTTGTTGAAATCCTTTCGAAATAGAAGTAAGAAGTTCTTCCTGTGCTCTTTTCGCTGCGGCTTCTCGCTCTGCCTTCGCTCCGTTAAATTGCCTGAAAGCTTCAACGGCATTCCAATTTTGTGCTTCCTCCCCTATTCTTTCAATCTCAACTTTTTGCATGGTATCACCCTGGGCGATGCTGTTCACCACTTCCTGTCCTTCGACCACATATCCAAAAACGGTGTGTTTATTGTCCAGCCAGGGGGTTTCCACATGCGTGATGAAGAACTGACTCCCATTTGTTCCGGGGCCTGCATTCGCCATGGAAAGAACTCCGGGACCAGTATGTTTCAATTCGGGATGAAACTCATCGTCGAAATTATATCCAGGGCCTCCGGCACCTGTACCGTTAGGGTCGCCTCCCTGGATCATAAAATCCGGTATTACCCTGTGGAATGTGAGTCCGTCGTAATAAGGAGTACCCTGAGGCTTTGCCTCATTTTCCAGGTTTCCTTCGGCTAAAGCCACAAAATTCCCAACTGTACCAGGTGTTTTGTCGTGGGTTAGTTTTATTTTAATGGTACCTTTCTCAGTACTGATGTTTGCGTAGATTCCGTCTTGCATATCTTTATTTTTAAGAGCTGCAAAGGTACTCATTCTTTCAAATATAAATAAGGGGATCGGGATTGAATTAGGCAGTCGTAACTATCGATAAGAATAAAGGTGATCATGATCCTGGGTCTGCAGGGTCTCAGCTTTCAGGGCAGTACTTTTTATTAAGGTAAGAATTAATTTGCCACCTCGCTAATAAACTTGATGCGATAGAGCCGTAGTTCTTCATCGTCGTAGTCGCCGTCGAATTCTTCCATAGCAGCATCAATCTTGTCTGAATCTGCCTCGAGAAAATATTCGTGTAGCTCTTCCTGCTGTTCTTCATCGAGGATCTCTTCTATCCAATAATCGATATTTAGTTTGGTTCCACTATATACGATCGCTTCCATCTCCTTAATGAATTCGGGCATATCCAGGCCTTTGGCCGAAGCAATATCTCTGAGGGATAATTTTCTGTCTACATTCTGGATAATATATAATTTAAGAGCGCTATTGGTACCGGTGGACTTCACGACGAAATCATCGGGTCGTTCGATATCGTTCTCTTCCACGTATTTTTTGATGAGTTTGAGGAAAGATTCGCCATACTTCTTGGCCTTCCCCTCGCCTACTCCGTGAACGGTGGAAAGCTCGTCCATAGTAATAGGATATTTGAGAGCCATATCCTCCAGGGAAGGATCCTGAAAGATCACAAAAGGCGGGAGACTGAGTTTATCGGCTACACGTTTACGTTCGGCCTTCAACATATTAAACAGATTATTGTCTGCTACGGCAGCTCCGCTTTTCTGGGCCACTTCTATATTGTCGTCGTTGGCTTCTTTAAACGAATGGTCTTCGGTCATCATGAAAGACGTAGGATTGTCTATAAAGTCACGGCCGGAATCATTTAATTTAATTACGCCATAGGTCTCTATATCCTTCCGAAGAAATCTTGCTACCAACAACTGTCTCAATAGTGCCATCCAGTATTCGCCTGTTTTGTCTTTACCAATTCCGAAGAAATCCTGCTCATTAGTGCGATGGGACTTGATCATTGCGTTAACATGGCCTATCATTACATTTACGATCTCCTTGGCTTTGTACTTCTCATTGGTCTTATTGATAACATCCAAAAGTTTTCTTGCCTCTTCCTTCGCCTCGTGTTTCTTCTTGGGGTGACGCATATTGTCGTCCATGTCTCCCCCTTCGCCGGTCTCGTTATCGAACTCCTCACCAAAATAATGCAGAATGAACTTTCGGCGTGAAATAGATGTTTCGGCAAAGGCGACGACTTCCTGAAGGAGGGCATGACCAATTTCCTGTTCGGCTACCGGCTTACCGCTCATAAATTTTTCCAGTTTCTCTATATCCTTGTAGCTGTAGAATGCAAGACAATGCCCCTCACCTCCATCTCTACCGGCTCTTCCTGTTTCCTGGTAGTAACTTTCTATACTCTTTGGGATATCGTTATGCACCACAAAGCGAACGTCGGGCTTATCTATCCCCATCCCAAAGGCGATCGTCGCCACTACCACGTCTGCATCTTCCATAAGGAACATATCCTGGTGTTTCACCCTGGTTTTTGCATCCAGCCCTGCGTGGTAAGGAACCGCCTTAATTCCATTCACCTGAAGTGTTTGCGCGAGTTCTTCTACTCTTTTTCTGCTTAGACAGTAAATTATGCCACTCTTCCCTTCATGTTGCTTGACGAACCTAGTGATATCGGCATCCACATTTTTGGTCTTGGGACGAACCTCGTAGTATAGGTTAGGACGGTTAAATGAAGCTTTAAAGGTATTGGCATCCTGGATACCCAGATTTTTCAATATATCCTCCTGAACTTTGGGAGTGGCAGTAGCGGTAAGGCCAATTATAGGGATATTATTACCAATTCGTTTTATAATGGTGCGTAAATTACGGTATTCGGGCCTGAAATCATGACCCCACTCGCTAATACAATGCGCTTCATCTATGGCGACAAAGGAGACTTTTTCAGCATTCAAAAACTCTACATTCTCTTCTTTGGTAAGGGATTCGGGTGCTACATACAGTAGCTTTGTAATCCCGGCCGAGATATCGCTTTTCACTTTTTTGATCTCGGTCTTGGTTAGAGATGAATTCAAGACATGCGCAATACCTTCCTCGTGTGAATGTGCACGAAGGGCATCCACCTGGTTCTTCATTAAAGCAATGAGTGGAGACACTACAATTGCAGTACCGTCCTTTATTAATGCGGGAAGTTGATAACAGAGGGATTTGCCACCTCCGGTGGGCATAATAACGAAAGTGTTATGATTAGCGAGGATGCTTTTTATAACGTCTTCCTGTAGCCCTTTAAATTTCGTGAAACCAAAAAACTTTTTCAGTGCCGCGTATATATCTATTTCAGCCACGCTGCTTTACCTTTTAATTCTTTTAAGTGAAAGGTTTAGGGAATTATAATTGTTAAAACTGAGGAACAATCGTAATTTTGCAACCTTTACAGAATAAGTGTATCTATTAATTAGGTTTGTTAAGGGCGTTACGTATTAAGGATTATACGTTCGCTTTTTAAATATACTAATTTCTGAAACAGTTACAAACATATAAAAGCGTAAAATTTTGAATCAGGAATCGAGGATCATTTCAGTAGCGAAAGAAACAATTGTGACCGAAAGTAAGGCTATCTTGCATTTGGCAGACCTGGTTGATGAAGAATTCGCGCAAGCGGTAGATTACATATATAAATCTGATGGTCGTGTGATCATTACCGGTATTGGCAAAAGTGCTAATATCGCTACAAAGATCGTTGCCACGTTAAACAGTACTGGCACCCCGGCTATCTTTATGCATGCTGCCGATGCCATTCATGGAGATTTAGGAACTATCCTGCAAAGCGATACGGTTATATGTATCTCTAAAAGTGGCAATACACCTGAAATTAAAGTGCTTGTACCACTTATAAAGACCCGGGGTAATAAATTGATAGCTATTACCTCGAACAAGGAATCCTTCCTTGGGCAACAGGCAGATTACGTGCTACACGCCTATGTAGAGAAGGAGGCCTGCCCCAACAACCTTGCGCCAACTACCAGTACAACCGCACAACTGGTGATAGGTGATGCCCTGGCCATGTGTTTACTGGATATTCGTGGATTTTCAAGTAAGGACTTCGCGAAGTTCCATCCGGGTGGATCGCTTGGTAAAAAACTTTATCTTCGCGTTAGCGACCTTACCTCACTCAATGAGCAGCCGCAGGTACATCCCGATACCGATGTAAGAAAGGTGATCGTGGAGATATCGGAAAAGATGCTGGGAGTAACCGCAGTGGTAAAAGACGATAAGATTGTTGGAATTATTACTGATGGTGACTTGCGTAGAATGCTTACCAAAGTTGAAAACTTCAAAGGGTTAACGGCCAAGGATATTATGACTCAAAACCCTAAGAAGATCAACAACGATGCCATGGCCATCGAGGCAATGGAACTTATGGATAAGCATGGAATTACGCAGATCCTGGCTGAAAAGAATTGCAAATACTGTGGAGTGGTCCATATTCACAACCTTACCAAAGAAGGAATTATTTAATGGCAGCAGCTAAAAGCACATCCCCGGGGAAAGAAATGTCGTTTTTAGGGCATTTGGAGGAACTCCGGTGGCACCTAATCCGTTCTACTATGGCCATTGTAGTGGCTGGAACCGTCGCCTTCATCATGAAGGATTTTATATTCGACACCTTGATCTTCGGCCCTACCAAAAAAGATACCTTTCCTACGTATAAGCTGCTCTGTGAAGGCGCAAAACTGTTAGGTTTTGAAGGCAGCTTCTGTTCTACCGAATTTCCTTTCCGAATACAAAGTAGAACCATGGCAGGACAGTTCTCGGCACATATCTGGACCTCGATCACCGCCGGGTTTATTATTTCCTTCCCTTATGTATTGTACGAATTTTGGCGATTTGTAAGCCCCGGTTTGCACCGTAATGAGCGTAGTTCTGCCAGGGGTTTCATTTTTGTCGCTTCTATCCTTTTCTTTACAGGTGTTCTATTTGGGTACTATGTGGTTACTCCATTGTCGATAAACTTCCTGGGAACCTACCAGGTGTCGGAAGTTGTGTTTAACGATTTCGACCTTAGTAGTTATATAGGGTTGGTGCGCGCTTGTGCGCTCTCCAGCGGACTCATATTCGAACTGCCAATAATTATATACTTTTTAACCAAGATAGGGCTGGTTACTCCGGAAATACTGCGGAAATATAGAAAATTCGCTTTGGTGATCGTCTTGATCATTTCGGCGATCATTACTCCCCCGGACATTGCCAGCCAGGTGATCGTGGCCATCCCTGTTGTGATCCTTTATGAGGTAAGTATCTTTATTTCGAAAGCCGTAGTAAAGCGACAGAATAAAAAAGCAAAAGCCCATGCAAGATAATATTGTAGAAGAGTTTAATGCGTACCGTTCGAAAATGAACGAAAAGCTTCTTAATGACAACAATAAGATCATTAAACGGATCTTTAACCTGGATACCAATGCCTTCGCCGAAGGTGCCCTTCCGAAGAAAACCAAGGAACTACTAGGCCTGGGTAATTCGATGGTGTTACGCTGCGATGATTGTGTACGCTACCATCTCGAAGCTTGCTACAAATTAGGGATACCGAAGGAGGAAGTTGTTGAAGCCCTTAGTATTTCTCTGCTTATTGGAGGCACGATCGTGATCCCACACTTGCGCAGGGCATACGAATTTTGGGAAGCCTTAGAGAAATCTTAAAGTTTTTTTCTGCGGAAAAATATGACGTACTTTAGCCTTTGTCAAACGAAAAAATGAAACTACGCGCCGAAAATCTAGTTAAATCCTACAAGGGCCGAAAGGTTGTGAAAGGTATCACAGTGGAAGTAAACCAGGGTGAGATCGTCGGGCTCTTAGGCCCCAATGGTGCCGGGAAGACCACTTCGTTCTATATGATCGTAGGCCTGATAAAACCTAATGGCGGCCAGATATTTCTGGAGGGTACCAATATCACCAAATACCCAATGTACAAGAGAGCACAAAATGGTATTGGCTATTTGGCACAAGAGGCGTCTGTCTTCAGGAAATTGAGCATAGAGGACAATATCCTCAGTGTACTGCAACTCACCAAGCTGTCGAAAAAAGAGCAGCATTTAAAAATGGAATCCCTTATCGAGGAATTTGGTTTGGGCCATATCCGTAAAAATCGTGGTGACCTGCTAAGTGGGGGGGAGAGAAGACGAACAGAAATTGCCCGTGCCCTTGCCACAGATCCTCACTTTATATTGCTTGATGAGCCGTTTGCGGGGGTAGATCCAGTGGCGGTAGAAGATATCCAGGGAATCGTTGCGCGTTTAAAAGACAAGAACATCGGTATCCTTATCACCGATCATAACGTACAGGAAACACTGGCCATTACAGACCGCACCTATCTCATGTTTGAAGGTAGTATACTTAAGCACGGTATCCCGGAAGAACTCGCCTCCGATGAAATGGTAAGGAAAGTGTATTTGGGTCAGAATTTTGAACTTCGAAAGAAAAAGCTCTCCTTCTAATTCCTGGAAAAGAGTGACATTACAAAATAGAGTAAAATAATTACAGGCAGGGCGATGAACTGAAGCACAACGATCGCCACAACACTCAACAAGAGAAACAAATACCGGATCTTGTTACTACCAAAATCCCATGTCTTGAATTTTAGTGCGAACAATCGTACCTCGGCATTCATTATGAAACAGCTTACCAGTGTGGTAGCTACCAAAAACCATTTATTCATGATAATCCCTTCAATGGCTTCCGAATGCTGAAAATGAAGAATTAGGGGTAAACTTAGAACGAAGATCGCGTTCGCAGGTGTGGGCAAGCCAATGAAACTATCGGTTTGTCGTGTATCTACATTAAATTTTGCGAGTCGGTAAGCCGCAGCCACAGCGATGAGCAAGCCCGTAAAAGGCAAATAACTAAATACAATATTGTTCCAGCCACCAAGGGCCAAAGATTGGGTGATATTCATTGGTTCACCACTGATGGATATGTGGATCATTTCCAGCATAACTATCGCCGGCGCCACTCCACAGGTAACCACATCTGCCAACGAATCCAGTTGCAGACCGATCTCACTTTGAGCATTTAACCATCTGGCCGCCAGGCCATCGAAAAAGTCGAAAACAATCCCAATAAACACAAAAAACGAAGCTGTGATAAGATCCCCTGAAATTGCAAAAAGAATGGCTACCATGCCACACAGTAAATTAAGGGAAGTTATAATGTTTGGAATTTGCTTTACCATGGCTTTTACGAATGCTGTAAAAATAGCAAACTATTTGCGTCTAAAGGCTATTATGCACAATATGTAGTGAAATTAATAGTTTATTATTCTGTAAAATAATAAGATATTTGCTGAAAATATATCGCTTGAAAAAGATCATTTTTGTTGCCTTTTTGTTGCTTTTCGCAACGATTTCTGCACAAACTACCCGTAAATATTCCAATGAATTCATGAATATCGGGGTTGACGCTGCTGCATTTGGTATGGCCAATTCGGTGGTAGCTTCTTCCAGGGATGTTAATTCAGGCTATTGGAATCCGGCAGGTTTGGTCCATATTGAAGATAACGAACTTGCTTTGATGCACGCCTCCTACTTCGCGAATATCGCCAGCTTCGATTACGCTGGTTTCGCCATGCCTATAGACGACCGTTCTGCGGTAGGTCTTTCGGTTATACGTTTTGGCGTGGATGATATCCTTAACACTACACAACTAATAGACGAACAAGGTAATATCGACTATAACAGGATAAGTTTATTCTCTACCGCAGATTATGGGGTCACTTTCTCATATGCGCGAAAACTACCGCTCGACGGACTCAACTTTGGGGTAAACGCCAAGGTGATTCGAAGGGTGATCGGGGATTTCGCATCTTCATGGGGTTTTGGCCTTGATGCCGGAATACAATTTGAGAGAAAAGATTGGCGATTTGGCCTTATGGCGCGTGATATAACAACCACCTTCAACGCCTGGTCCATAGACGAAGAGCAATTTGCAACTATTTCTGGGGCTGTAGAGGGGCAAAACCAAGAGTTACCGGAAACCACAGAGATCACCATCCCCAAATTACAACTGGGGATCGCACGCAAATTTGTATTTCATTACGATTTTGTGCTACTGGCCGAAATGGACCTCAACTTCCGCTTTGCGGAAACTAACGATATATTCTCTTCATCTTTTGCCAGTATTACCCCGGCCCTCGGGCTGGAATTTGGTTATATAGATATGATCTTCGTACGGGGTGGTGTAGGTAATTTTCAAAATGTAACACAACTCGACGGTAGTGACTCCGTGAACTTTCAACCCAATATTGGGGTAGGCTTTAGATATAAGGGAATTCAGGTAGACTACGCATTAACCGACATAGGAGACCAAAGCACAGCATTGTATTCTAATGTATTTTCACTTAAATTAGACTGGAGTATATTTAGATAGATGAAAAAAAACTACCTCCTATTCCTTTTTATTTTACTGAATTTACCTGCCTTCGCGCAGTACGTCTCGCTTTCGGAAAAGGCGGAAATTAGTATCCTCACTATAGGACCGGGAGATAATCTCTACGACAAATTTGGACACAGCGCCTTTCGTGTATACGACCCTGAAAATGATATCGATTATGCGTTCAATTATGGGGTTTACGATTTCGACACCCCGAATTTCTACACCAAATTCGCTCAGGGTAAATTACTTTACAAACTTGCAGTAAGCGAATTCGAGCCGTTTTTAAACAGTTATAAGGCTCAGGACCGGTGGGTGGAAGAACAGGTGTTAAACCTGAGCTATTCAGAAAAACAAGGCGTATTTAATTTCCTTCAGGACAATGCCAAGCCGGAGAATAAATATTACAAATACGACTTCCTGTACGACAACTGTGCGACCAGAATACGCGATGTGCTCGTATCTGTCCTGGGAGATAAACTGAAGTACAACGCAAACCTTGCGGAAGAAGGCTATACGTTCCGGGAGCTGATTCAGAAAAATGTACATTACAATAGCTGGGGAAGCCTGGGTATGGATGTTGCCATTGGCGCCGTAGTGGATAGAAAAGCCTCCTCCTGGGAATACCAGTTCTTACCGGAATACGTTTATAAAGCCAATGAAGGCGCTACCATTGCCACCGCCTCTGGGACTACAGCGCTGGTTAAAACAACTAAAAAATTATACGATACCGAGGAACGTCGCGAAAGTGGAAATTTTTTCGTTAGTCCGTTATTTATCTTTGGTATCCTGGGCTTGCTGCTGGTTTTTGTAACTTATAAAAACTACAAAAACCAGCAGCGAAGCCGCTATCTCGATATGCTAATCTTTCTCGTAACCGGACTCATTGGCGTAATTCTTTTACTTCTTTGGTTTGCGACAGACCATAGCACCACGGCTAATAATTACAACCTCCTCTGGGCGTTTCCATTCTCCCTGCTGTTCTTTACATTAATTAGCAGGCAAACTCCCAAACGCTGGCTGCAGCGCTATACTTTCTTTCTAATTTTGTTATTGGTCCTGCTCGGTTTTCATTGGATCTCGGGCGTACAGCGATTCGCCATTGGATTGCTTCCACTGCTCCTTGGGCTTGCCGTTAGATACATTTATCTTTATCGATATCTAGGGGATAAGAACAGGATTTGATCACTGCCCCCTGAAGAATATAATCGTACTAAGTGTTTTTATTACAATACTTATATCCAGGAACAGACTCCTGTGTTTTATATAATACAGATCGTACTGCAGTTTTTCCAGGGCATCCTCCTGGGTACTACCATATTTCGCATTTACCTGCGCCCATCCTGTAACCCCGGGCTTAACCAGGTGTCTTACTTCGTAAAAGGGTATTTTTTCTGAAAGCTCCTGAACGAAAACCGGTCGTTCCGGTCTGGGACCGATCACGCTCATATCGCCTTTTATAACATTAATGAACTGAGGGATCTCATCGAATCGCGACCTACGCAGAAACCTGCCAAATTTCGTCACCCGATGGTCCTTCGCTGCGGCATACCTGGCACCGTCCTTTTCGGCATTAACCACCATACTTCGCAGTTTATAGATCTTAAAGTGCTTGCTGTTCTTACCTACCCGGGTTTGCGTATAAAATACCGGGCCGCGGTTGCCTATTATGTTTCCAATAATAACAACCGGTGAAATTAGGAGCCCGAAGATCAATCCGAGAACTGAGAATAAGAGGTCTAAAATACGATGGAAGAATAGATAGAGTTTGTTTTGATTACTTCTACTAAAAGGGAAATATCGATAAAAATCCTTATCTACATGCTGTACCGGAACTCTATGTGTGATCTCTTCATACACCTGGGTGTACTCCCGAATGGGAACACCGCTTTCCAGCAGGTTTATTAATTGATTGTATAAGGAAACCGTCATCCCCGATGAGGGTTGAGTAGCGATCACGATCTCCGAAATGGCGTGCTCCTTCACTGTTTCGGCTACATTATTTAACGTAAATTCTTCCGGTAGATCAAATGCCAGGCTCGCCTGCTGGGATTTAGTGGTGTTGATAAAACCTATCACTTTATAATTTGGATCCGATTTCTGAAGTGATCTAATTACCTTCGCCATATCCTCCGAGCTACCTATAATTAAAACTCGCTTAAAGAACCTGGGAGCAGAGATGAGCACTATATAGGCATACCGCCAGATAAATAAGGCAATATTCACGGCTATGTAAAAATAAATGATCTGTAACCTGTTCTCCGGTAATTCGGGGGTAAAGAATGGTGTTAAAAGATAGAATAGAACAGTAACCGATGAAGTAAGAATGATATTCTGAATCACTACTTCAAACTTACTGGCTTTCTGAAGATTGTAGAGTTCGAAAATAGTAGCAAATACTCCCAGATACAAGGCTAGTACTATAGACCACACCCAGTGATCTGCGTTGATCTTAAAATAGTCGAAATCGAATACGGTCCCCACTAAATAAAGCAAAGCCAGGACACTAATAATGTCGAAGATCCGCAAAAGGACCTTTCGTTCAGAAATATCAAAATGAATATTCGACTTTTGAGGCATTGGTTGGAGATTGTCTTCGTAAATGTACTAATATTTTATGCTTTCAATATTCTGAACCATAAATGTTTGACCTCCTCCCAATCAAACTTTTCTACCTTCTTCCGGGCATTCCTAGCAAGATGCACAGCTGTTTTCGGATCTTCTATCAGTGAGATAACCGATTGACAGATAGCATCTGCATCGTTTGGTTCCACCAGCAAAGCGTCTCGTTTATTTTCTAAAAGATACGGAATACCTCCCACATTGGTGGTTACTACCGGAAGGCCTAAGGCCATTGCCTCTATCACACTCACAGGAGTATTGTCGAAATTGGTTGTGTTGATAAAAATATCATAGTCTTTGGAAAGGTCGATCCATTCACTTTTATTTAGTCTGCCAGTAAATTTAATTGGTAACGAGGCTTCAGCAGCAATTTTTTTACAGCGCTCCAGCGAACCATCCTTGTCCGGCCCTACCATACACAAACTGGCCTGGTAATCGCTCTTCAATAACAGCTTTACAACTTCAAGCGCCAGTGCTGGGTTATAGATCTCGGCAAAGGATCGTACCCATAGTAGTTTAGGTTTTGGTTCAGGACGAAGCCGGAATGGGTAGTTTTCCAGGTCTATGTTATTGGGAATCTCAATTATATTATTGTAGCCCTCTTTCTTGAATTCCTCCATTAAGTATGCCGAAGGAGATACGTTAATCTTAGCCCCGTTAAATAATTTCCAGGAAAGTCGTTTATTCCTGCGCAGTCGCTCCGGTAGATTCCCACCATGTAAAATAGGGATATATGGCATTTTTAATAACCTGCATAAATTAGCAACACTCACAGCATAGAAGAAATTTTGAGTGCTGTAGGTATCGATCAGGACACAGCTTACCTTTCTCCTGTATCGAAATACAGCCCACATCATGTCCAGCAATCTCAACAATTTATTTTGCTTAGACGATGCCATATACACAGTATAGCCCTCAAGTTCTAACTGAGAACCCAAAGAATCGATAGTGGAAATTGTAGCGCCCGCTGTCGCCAGTTTATTTCCTATGTATAATAGTTTTTGGTTTGGCATGAATAATATGAATAAGGGCTAATCCGTATATAAAGGCAGGTGCGGCAATCCGCATGGATGAGTGACTAATAGTGAGCAACCAGAACAAGAGAAAGGTCACCAGATAAGGACTTTGTTTTTTCTTAAATATCATACTCAAAGGTGTGGTGACAAGTACCATTAATGCGATTAGACCAAACAACCCGTGTTCGGAGAATAAACGGCTCACCTCGTTATGCGTTGCCGATTCAATCCCGGTAGAATCGAGACGAAACTCCTTTACTTTCCCAACACCTATCCCTGTAAAAGGTGCTTCATAAAATGCATCCAATTCTGTTTTCATTAATTCGGCTCTTCCCGTGGAAACATCCTCTTTTACCCTCCCGGCAGCATCTTGATTGGAATATCGTTTATCAATTAAACCTAAGGTTGAGATCGATGAATATAGCCAGGTAACCATAATAACTCCGGCAATAAAAGCGATACGTGGTAACAATGTGGATTTTTCCCTTCGGTCTGCCGTCAAGAAATAAACCAGGATAAAGGCAGCCGCACATACAGCAGCTGTTACTATACCTCCCCGCGAAAAAGTAATGATTCCCCTATAACTCACAAAGGCCAGTAATCCCAAATCCAGGATATTAATAAATCGACTTTTTATTGTGATGATCCTACCAAATAAAATGATCATTCCCAATCCAAGTACGGTTGCTACCTGATTTGGACCATAACCTCCTGAAGCCGCAAAATTTGAATGGGTACCCGAAAGTACATCTCGAATGTTGGGTGTATATAAAAATAAATAAACTGCCATAGAGATAATGGGCAATAGTATCGCCAACAATATGTGCTCAAAACGTTCTCGTGTAATTTTTCTTTTAAAACAATAAAGTGCTGTGATCGCCAGGCATATGGGACCACTTAAATTAAAACTTATAGCGCTTAAAAAGTTTGTGTCGTAATCCAGGTTAATGGCCGAAAATAATATTCCTGGTGTAAGTAACACCATAAATAAAATGTACGGCCAGGATTTTCGTGTAAATCCAACAAAGAACATCCCAATAAGCATGAAACCAATTACCGAGAATTTTGCAAACTCATAGGAGATCCCTACACCTCCTGTCATACGTGAGAACACCTCAAATCCCGTAATGTAAGCAGCTGCTAACAAGACTTCGTCGTTCTTATTACCATTGGAAAAAATCCTGTAAATAAAATAGCCAATCACAAATAAGAAATAGACCTGGGCAAATGATCTGAATAAATACACGAGAACCGCTATCAGGCCGTGTAGCAGCAGTAGCTGGACATAGGTGATCTTTCGTATAGATTTAATTCGTTTCAACCTCTATAAAATGCTATCAATTGGGGCAATACGGCATCTGCCGAATAATTTTCTTTTATGTGTCTTTGGAATGCCAATGCCAGATCTGAACGTTGCTCCTGATCTTCAAAATACTTGAGAATCGCCTTTGCCAACTCCGAATAATCCCCAGCCTCTACAATTTCACCATAACCGTTTACAACCATAGCACATTCTCCTACCTTGGTGGTTACTACAGCAAGGCCCGCAACTCCATATTCAAGCAAAGCAACAGGAAGTCCTTCACTATCCGAGGCTATTACTCCTATATCGCACTTACTTAAAAGGCCTAAGACATTTACTTGTTCTCCGTGTAAAGTAACATTTTCTATGCGATTTTCAGAAATATACGCACGAAGGTTCTCGTAATAATCAATATCTACCGGTTTTCCTATCAGATGAAGGCTGGCTTGTGGTTGCTTTTCGAGTACTACTTCAAACGCCCTGATTAAATTTAAGTGATTCTTCTGCCGTCTAAAATTTGCCAGGCAGACAATTCGGAAATTTTTAGTTCCGCCCAAATGCACTTCCGATGGTAAATATTTTTCTAAAGTCACAAAATTTCTTAAAAATAGAACCTTACCGGCATGTAGGTTCTGTTCAGCCCAATTTTTAAGTAATTGATTCACTGCAATTATTCCGAAGAATCTACGCGAGCAAAGTTTTAAAACACCCGATTTCCGTTCGGTCAACTGCTCACTTTTACCATAGTGATCGTGCCAGATCAACTTGAGTTTAGGCCGAAAGATCTTTAAGATCCACCCAAAGAAGAAACTGGATGAATGCGCGTGTATTATTTCAATATCATTAGCTCGAACAAATTTTAGTAACCGTATTAAACTAAAAATATCGAAGACTCCTTTTTTTCTCAGAAAAAGATAATCCACTTCTTTCTGTAAACCATCCTTCAATAATCCTTCTTTCCTGGTAGTACATAGCGCCGAATAAGATATCTTACCACTCAAACTATTGGCAAAAGTAACCGCAATTCGTTCGGCTCCACCCGGGTCTAAAGAATCAATAAGTTGCAACACCCTCATAACAATTTCTGAATTTCGGTTTCGAAAGTTTCCAGTGTATACTGCACAGACCACTCTTTTGCCCTCCCGGACATTTCCGAAAGTTGATCCGGCTTTTCTAACAATGACCGCAGTTGGTCGAGATCAGATTTCAACTCGGCATTGATCAATATGCCCCTTTTGCCATTATCAAGCATCCAGGGTACACAAGATATGGAAGTTACCACCGGAATACATCCCCAGAACATGGCTTCAGCGACTACCTTGGGCCATCCTTCCGACTTAGATGGTAGTATTAGGAAATGGGCTCGCTGGTAAGCTCTTTCTAATTCCTCGGAAGGCCTGTTGCCGTGTAAAGTTATGTTAGTCTCAAGGCTGTTTTCATGAATATACGAAGCCATCCTCTTTCTTTCTTCGCCTTCGCCATATACGTCTAATTTACAATCGAAACCTAATTTTATAAGTCTGTGAACTAATTGTAACGCAAATACAGGGCGTTTTCCGGAAACGAGACTTCCGGCAAACATAAATTGGTAGGGTTCATGAAACGATCTATCTACCGCAGTAGTAGCTTTATTTTTTGAATAGGTCGCGGTAAAAAAAGCCTTTATATTTTCGGTTTGTCCGGGCCAATCTCCATAAACAATTACTTGCATATTTCTCGTGAGGAATGTATTGGACAACAACCACTTCTGAAAACGGTAGCTTACAGGTTGTTTGGCATTAGGATCCCAGTTACCTGCATATTTAGCCGTTTTCTTTTTGCCCGGAAATAATATCTGAACCAGACAACCCAATAATCCAATGTTTCCCGGACAGCGCAAGTGAATATGATCGGCCCTATACATTACCATCCAAATTTTTATAAGGATATACGGCGCATAGAAAAAAGACCTCAAAATATTGGGCAACGATTTTAAGGATACTCTCGGGATTTTATAAAACGTTATAGCTTCATGCCGGTACGGTAATTCTATTACTCCGGGAACAACATCTCGCTGAGGTGCAAGGATGCTCACACTTTGCGCTTTCTGTGTCCATAGATTCATCTCCCTTACATAGGGCGCATAAGCATACCATTGCTCCTTATAGAATATATGTTCGGCATGTGTTATAATCGCGAGTTTCATCTTGATCTCGGTTTATTGAACAGTAAGGACCACCAACCAATGGTTCGCCCCCAGGCTTCGGAAAGGGCCTGTTTACGTTTCGGACCAGTAAACGCATTCGAGTAGCGAATCAAAGTTAACAAAAAGGAAGTTGCGTTCCATTTAAACCGATCTGTCAATCCGGGTTTTGGGTACTTCACACGCCAGACATACCAACCATTTCTCACTACCATTTTACCGTATTTAAAGGAGTTGGGTCTTCCTGAAGCTTCGTGATAATGATCAAGGATAGCCGAAGTGAGTAAATAATTTTTACCGTATTTTCTGGCTCGCAAACAAAAATCGGCATCCTCGTATAAACCGTAACCCTCAAAGTAAGTAGAAAACCTTTCTTTGTTGAAGAGATGTTTTCTAAAGCTCATTGCCATCCCGATAAGCAGATCTACTTCATAAAGTTTATTGTTTAGTGGATATGCATAAGTTCTTCCATGAGAAAAGGGCGGCATAATTCCTGGTGGCGAGGGAGACTGCAACCCTAAATAATTTCGTAGTACATTTCGAGAAGATTCTTTGATGTAATACCCATCTAGCACATAATATTTCCTGGGATTTAATTTCAATCCGGGAGTCAATTTCTTCCATCGATTTTCATTACGTGCAACACCCCCAATTCCTATTGCATCTGGATGGGTTTGAAATACCTTTACTATATTTTTAAAATAATCAATGTCCAGGACAGTGTCGTCATCCAGAAAGCAAACTATGTCGGTATCGGAATTGAGAAGTTCAATTCCATAATTTCTTTGCTTCGTCAATCCCCGGTTAACTTCATCTACGCGATGGTACGCCAGATTATCAAGATTAAGTTTGTTAACCACACCTTCCGTTTCCAAATTTAGGGACCCGTCGATCACCAGTATCTGGTCCGGATATTTGCTCTGTACTTCTACCGATCGTAGAAAATCTCGTACCGAGTTGGGCCGCATATAGGTACACAGAATAATTGAAAATTTAGGTTCATTCATATTCCGGTTCTTCAAAGAGATCATGCATTGTTATAAAATAAGCTTCCCGACTTAACTTTTCCAACCAAAGCTGCCTGTTGTTCTTTTGCAACTGTACAAGCTTTTCTTCCGAAATATTGGTGTGGAAATCGTGAATAATTTGTGGTAGTCTTTTTATTTCTTCCTCTTTGCAAATAATGGCATGCGACTCCCAATCGATTACTTCACCTAAGGGTAACTTGCAATCGGTATCAACTAAGATAGGAATTCTACCCAAAGAGATCACTTCATACAATCGTACCGAAAAATTTCCATGTCCGCGCATGCAAAAGGTGTAGCAATTATTGTAGATATTTTCAAAAAATTCTAGAGTAGTTCGATTGCGTTCCTCTTGGGTGGTCGCCCCTGCCCTGTATTTACTCCTTAAAATAAAATTACAACTTAGCCTGGAGTCATTTTGCAATATCTTTAAATAGTTAGCACGCTTTACTCCGGAAGGATAAAACGGTTGGAAATCTGAATAAGCCGTCTTACGATATCTTCTCAGGTTCCATCTTATAAAACTAGATATTTCTTCGAGGTATTTTATTAAACCGGATTTAGCATGTCCCACAAAGCCTATCTCAGGCAGTTGAGACTTTGCCAATGGGCGCCAATCTCTTTGTAAAGTATTTATTAACGGGTCTTCAATAAAAGATGGTAACGTACGGCTTAGCCTACTCAATTTACTTTGAAATCCTCCCAATCTGAAAACGGTGACATCCTTGTAATCAATTGTATTTCCTATATCTCCCCCACTGTAAACCCAGATGTTTTTAGTATAAGATCTTACTCGATTTACAAAATCATCCAGTTCTTTTTTCCGCCTGAGAAATAGCAACCGAGTAATGTCTATAGGAAAAATGGCCAGGTCGCAGGATTCTGGACTGTCTACCAGTTTATAATACGAATCTAATTTACTATGTTCAAGATAATGCAGGTCGAATAACAATGGAAATACGTAAGATCTATATTCCTGCGTAAGATATTCCTCATTTGTATATATCCTTATCATGTTACTCGCAGATTTCTTCTCTTAAGAAAAGGGTATTAAACTTTTGCGTATTATAGCCCGAAGTAAATATACTTCTGTTCTCCTTCACATCATAGTGTATTGGCCGAAATCCATAGTTAGTAACAAATTCGTATACCTCCCCATCACTATAACCATATTTTGTTCCCGAATTATTGAATTCTAACATCAAGTATTTAAGACTGGCTTTACTTAGGGTTTTGGTGGCACCTTTTAAGACAGGAAGTTCAAATCCCTCAACATCTATCTTTAAGAAGACTGCCTCCTTACCCTCCAATAACTCATCTAGTGTGCATACCTCAACATCGAGCGTGTTATTTTCTCTGTCCAGAGCTACCCTATTCATTACAGTCCTGTCTGTAAGAAATCGAAGAGTTCCCTGCTTTTCTCCAACGCCCTTATTTATACAGCTTACCAGATGTCCCAAGTTATTCAATGCGATATTGCGTTCAAGTTTTTTAAATGTTGAGGGTATAGGTTCGATCGCGAGAACACGGGCTTTCGATATACCCGCGGCGAGCATAGAGAAATGCCCCAGGTTTGCTCCTACATCTATAAAGAGATCACCTGGTTGAAGTCTGCTTAAAAGAAACATAGACTCCTCATAATCGAACAATTTATAATAGATATTGGCTACTAAGCCGGCGTCGCCCTTTTCTGCATAAAATTTTAAGCCACTAATCCAATTATATACCCTGGGACCCTTGAAAAAGAACTGGGTAGCATTAAACTTAAAATACCTAATTAAAGCAGCCAATGAATTTCTTTTGGTAAGCGGATGCTTTCTAAAGGCTTTATATCGTTTACATATCTTATTTGGGATGCTTAGAATTTTCATAGTTCTTTTTCTAGAAGGCGCATTGCCCAGTCCATACTATGATTCCAGTGTATCCTCATATTCTTCAGATATCGAAATGGATTTTTTACAGATTGATTTTTATAATATCTAATAAAATACAGCATTTTATAACCCAGTATCTGCTGTTTCGTACGATGCTTTAAATTATATAACAACACAGTAGGTGACGGTAAAGGATGCACCGGATCATCTTCCCAGGGGAGTTTGAATTTAGTTCGGAATCCCCCTACAGCAGCTTTTAAATGGGTAATTTTTACATGGGGGCAATAAATAATATCCTCTCCTATATTGCGCAGCTGCATGCCAAAATCAATATCCTCGGCAAACCCGAACTCATATCGGGTATCGAAACTTACTTTTTGCAACAATGATGATTTAACTAACGAAGATCCCGAGCCAAAAATAGTGGTCTGTCCCGGTAATAAATATGTTTGAGTTTCTCCGGGTTTCAGGCAGGAAGCTGTTAGTACATTTGTTCCATATTCTTGAGCGTATTTCAACATATTCTCACACAAGGCTTCTTCTACACGAATATCATCATCTCCCAATAGCAGCCATTCGCTCTTCACTAATGAGAAACCAATATTTCTGGCCCTACAAGCTCCGGTTTCGTGAATAAATCGATGAACTACATTGAAAGGCCATGTTTCGTTGTCCAGATAATCAAGATCTGAAATACTGTCGAAATCCGGATTTTGTTCGATAATAATCACATTGGTGGGGAGCACGGTTTGTACTGAAAGATCCTTTAAAAAATCGTACAAATATTGTTTTCTGCCTATCGTGGGAATTAACACATCGTAGGTTCCGGACGAAACTACGCTATTAGATGTGTTGAACGCTAATTGGGTTATCGCTGTAGATGAAGGTTTTTTACGTCTGTAGAATAAGGCCTGAATAAGTGAATATAAGAGTACTTTTCCTTCAAAGAAAACAATGGCACCGAATAGAAGGAAGACCCAATGTGTTTTATAATGCTGTCTTACAAATCGAAACAATTTTGGCGTGGTAATCTCCTTCTTACTCTCCTTGATATCACCCTTTGTATTTAATAAACCAGGTTCAGAATAACAAAAAACACCTAGCGATATTACAGATTTTGCCAGCGAATTGAGTACATATTCGAATTCCTTATTTCTAAACTGTGATTCGTTAACGGCATTTAAAACCGAAGCGTGAACCCCGCCTACATCACTACTCATTAACCAGGTGGGGTAACGTTGATCATAATTTATGTTGATAAAGGGGGTGCTTTCTATGTACCCAATACGATCGCTAATAAATTGTTTTTTCGAAACAGAAAACGAACACAGTATTCTGCGATGGTAAAATATATTTTCTAATTGGGTATAATTTAACTGCGCTTCATAGCGCTGCTCACACCAAAGGACTAACTGCTCCGGAAAAACTCTGGCAACTTCAAATAGGTTACGAGCCATATCACCAGTTGGGGTAACAGCCTCCAGTACCTCACCATCATGGAGTATGGTCTTAAGTCGCCCATTATGGTGAACTAGCAATATCACTGTAGCAGCTCTTTGTAAAATTGAATATTTTGTTCGACGATCCGGTCCAGACCAAAGGTCGATTCTATTTTCCTTCTTCCTTCTTCTCCTATCTTTTGAACGCGCCCGGGATCATTAAAAAGCTCAATTATTGTTGTTTTATATGCATCAATGTTAAAAGGGTCGATCTTATAGCCGTTGATCCCATGGTCTATTAGTTCCTCTGCCCAGCCGTAATTTGTGTTAACAACAGCCTTTTGTAATGCCATGGCCTCGATAGTCACCATCCCCAGTGTTTCTGCCAGCGAAGGAAACACACAAACATTGGCTTGCTTGATATGCGTCTTCACTTCATCATAAGGAACTTGTCCCAAATAATGAACCCGCTTAAGGGCTTTTTCCGAAAAATAATCTTGCAAGGTATCCCAGGTGCTGCTATTCCCGGTAGCAAGATCCGGTGCGTCTGAACCAATAAGGATGAGCTCGGCCTCTGGTACTTGTTCTATAATGGCAGAAAATATGGCTGCGAGCGGGAAAACACCTTTTTTACGAATAATCGTTCCTACATTAATAAGTCGTTTTGGCACATATTCAAGTGGGGCATCATTTCTAAAATTGCGAAGGTCGAGTCCGTAATGGATCGTCCTTACTTTCGCAGGTTGTATCCCAAAAAGTCTGGCACTTTCTTTTCCAGCATATGTGGTTGGTGCAATAAAAGCTGTCGCCCTGGAAATGGCATTCTTTTCAAAAAATCGGTTCTTTCGTTTTTGAGGCCGGTCTTCAAGTTGGCAAAAATAAGTGTCGCTTCCATGAAAGCGGATGACCAGGGGGGCTTTTAGCTTCATAAAAGCAGTAATACCAGTCCAGTCCGGGGCTTCAATTGCATCGATATTTTCAGAAATTATCTGCTTATTGATATATCCCTGTAGATGTTTTCGATAACGATACCAACCTACATAAGGATAGTTTCTTTTCTTTATGAGATGAAAGTGAATGCCTTTTTCATTGAAGATTGCATCTTCCTGTTGTTGATATATAAAAAGAGTAACCTTTACTTTTCTTTCAACCAATCCTTCAACCAAATTTCGGATGCTGGTCCCAATTCCTGCAGCATGCGTTACACGCGGGTGAGGGTATTCTGGTGTGATAAAAGCTAAATGCATCTTAGTTTTTTTGTTTTAGGATGGTAGTTATTCCCTCCCATATTCGCTCCGAGGCCTTTTCTGGTTGCTCAGCTATGTTTACCACACCATACCACCTTTTTGCCACAGGAACGGGATCTACTTTCTTATCCAGGATAGCTTTTATCCCGTTGTAGATCTCTTCTTTACTTAGTGCCCATACCACGGCATCATTAGGCATGGACCTAAAGTGTACGTACTTGTAATTCTGCCCAATGTCCCGAATACCCTTTTTAAGTTGGGGCTGCTCGTAATTCGGGTAGATGCAGGGCTTGTCGTGCACCACAAAATCAAACACCATACTGGAACAAATATTCACAACCAATTCCGAATGGTAACAGGTATTTACCAGTAATTTGTAATCTGCCTTGGTAGGCATCACCTGGTTCCAGCGATCGCCCATCTGTTTCCATAATGGATCGATAGGAGTAATAAGGTCTTTAAATTCATCCAGCACAAAATCGTAGCGATCTGAAAAATCGATAGGCACTTTGCGGTAAATGATCCCTAGGTCGTAGCCTTCGTCCCTTAACCTACTCACCGCTTTTGCCGTATCTTCCAGGTAATATTGATCTAGCGGCGAGGTAGTCTGGTCGTCTCCGGAGAAACAGATATAGCGACGCTCCGGGTTCAGGTTGTACTCGCTGCAAAACGCTTCCCTCGACATCACCAGGCCTGTATCGTAATGGGGTTCAAACTGTGGCGTTCCCGTAACAAAGACCTGTTCTTCCCTGATCTTGGGATAGTATTGTAATAACTGATCTTTCATAAGATCGGACCAAACAAAATAATAGTCGGTTTCTATCGTACTCATCCCCTTCGGTAAGTTATCCCAGCTGTAGATCCAGCAGGCCGTAGGGATCCCTAGATCCTGTGCAGCCAGGATGGGAGCGATCGCCTGGGTGGCGCGTTGGGTCGTACTGAAAACCATATCGGGACGATGTTCTTCCAGTTGAGCCACACATTCCCTGTAGCGAGCGGTGCTGCGTTCGGCGGCATAGGTCTTGTCTACAATACGCTGCCACCCTTTTTGGGTACTCGAAAAAGTTTGATGATAAAGTACGTAAGCCGACTTCAGAAAAGATTTAAAATTTTTCCAAACCAAGGGAAAGGTATAGGTCTTGTAAACTGGATCCCGGAATCTTTTTTCCGAAAGTTTTAATTCTACCCGTTTTCTGGCCCTGTTCAGTACCGCGGTTTTTGGATGGACAGCAGTATTTTTGATAACGACCTCCGGATAGCCTAGATTTTTATCCAACGAAAAAACCGTGTTATTCCAATAGGTGATATCGAATCCCATCTCATCGCCAATTTCCTTGAAATGAGTAAATGCAAAGTTTCGCAAGCCAACACCATCCGGAAAAAGTATAAATACTTTTTTACCTCTCATACTGTCCTATTATACCTTTTTGTATTTCAGTTTTTCGCGCTGAACCGCTTCAATGGGAAGCACATCGGTAGATTTGTAAGTGAGTGCTTTATACACGGCATTGAGGTCCCTGCTTAGCTTTCGTAAACCCATGGGTTCCAGAGATGCCGCGTGATCTGTACCTTTCCAGGTACGGTCCAGGGTATAATGTCTTTCAATAATAGGTGCCCCCAAGGTATAGGCAGCAATATCGACAGCTATCCCCAGGTGATGGCCCGAAAATCCCACATGCTTTACTTTATCTCCATATTTCTCCTTTAAAAGTGAGATATCCAGCAAACACACATCTTCAAAGGGCACCGGATATCCCGATGTACAGTTGTAAAGCACCAGGTCTTTGTTTCTGCCTTTTTCAGAAAAGAATACTACCAGGGAAGCGATCTCATCCTTTGTGGTCATCCCGGTGGAGATATGGATCTCCCCGGTATAATTTTCACATAACCATCCCAGCATTTCGTAGTGGTTATTACAGGCCGAAGGGATCTTGATGAATTGAGGATCTAAGGATGCGATCTCCCGGGCCGAGGTTAGATCCCACACCGAGGTGGAGTAAACAATCCCTATCTCTTCACAATACGACTTCAATTCGGCGTGCTGATCTACAGAGAATTCCAGGAATTCCCTGTGCGCTCCATAGGTATCCCCATAAGAGTTCACCGGGTTAGGGTGTGGCGCTTCGTACTGTTCTTCGGTAAGCAGTTCTTTATTATTTCTCTTCTGAAATTTCACCGCATCCACGTTGCAGAAGATCTTTGCCACCTTCACAAGTTCTTTGGCTAATTCCATATCTCCTTTGTGGTTACAGCCTATTTCAGCTATCACAAAAGGTTTGGGGTACTTACTCATAGCGTTTGTTATATTTAATGATGAATTCGCATGCTTCGCGAATCGCTCCTGCACCGCCACTTTCGTTCAAAATCATATCGGCGTGCTGTTTTATTATATTCATGGCATTATTTGGGGCCATCGACCAGCCTACCGTACACATAGTGGCCAGGTCGTTAATATCGTCACCCACATAGGCAATATCTCCCGGGGTAATTTTCATGTCTCGCATAAGGCGCTGCATTCTGCTGTACTTATCCTTTACACCCATAAAGACATGTTCGATCTTTAATTTGTTCATCCTGCTGGCAACCAGGGCCGAGTCTTCCGAAGTCATCACCATTACCTCAACGCCCAGTTCGCGTATGATCTCCAGACCCATGCCATCCCTCATATCGAACTCTTTGGTTAATTCGCCATCCTCTGTATAGGAAACATGGCCACTTGTAAACACCCCATCCACATCCAGGATAAGATACGAAATCCGCGATTGCTGTTTGCCCTTTTTAAGCCTGTCCAGCAGTAGTTGCTCCACCAGTTGCCAGTCGCTCTCTTCATCGATCTCATGGTAAGAATCTGCGCTCATTTCTACCAGGCCTATCTTCCCACTAAGCCTGTTGCCGCTGTTTTTCAATGCCTTGGCGGAGCTAATGTACACAGCACCATTCTCAACAAGCAGTCCTTCAAAATCCTGCCTGCGAGGCCTGTTGGTATAATCATAATTTTTTGCGGTACCATCATCATTCCAGGAAAACCTGTGAGTTCGCACTGCACTTAGCACCGAATCGTAACCCGAAGCCTGTTTTTCAAGGCAGGCATTAATATCTTCCGAACGAGTGAGTGGAGAGGTGGCTTGCAGTAGGCAAAAGGTATCGAAGTTGTACTTCATCGTCTCACAGAATTCCAGGATGGCCGCTTCTGTAGAGGCATCGTCTGTAGCGGTATGAGCACCCCGTTGCATGACCTCTACCTTATCTGTCCATTGGTAGTTGGCTTTAATATAGGCCTCTACAACCTCATCGTCTGTATAGACATAAACGGTATCCAGTTTAGAGAATATGGCCTCTGTAAGTACCCAACTGAATAACGGGCGTCCTGCCATTTTCCTTCGGTTCTTATTTACTATGCCTTTAGAGCCTTTTCGTAAGGGGATAAATCCGATTGCTTTCGCCATGGTACCGACTTTAACGCTAAGATAAAATTTATATTAGGATTGGTGAGGTTGGCCTCATTAACTTGTTAACAGTGATTTTCACTATTTAAAACGAGTGTTTCAGCACTTTATTCGCAGCTCTAAAGATGGTTCTTCCACATCCACTACAAAACTGTAAGGAGCGTTCCTGTGGTGAGCAATAAGGTGAAGCAATAATTGGTCGTTAAGCTGTTTCATATCAATCGTGGGTACGGCATGCTTACCTAAAGTCTGTTTTATAAGTTGTTTGGCTCCCTTCTTTTTTTTCTGAACAAATTTAAAAGCATGAACCCCCGGCTTGAGTTGGGGTAACCTGGCAAACAGAAATTCGTTTACCTCATCGGCCGTGTTGGACATGAGCTCTAATTCTGCAACGTCAAGCTGCTCCATATCCTCCCGGGAAGGTATAATGCCCCAGGATTGATAGTTCACCGTGGTTCTCCCGGCTGCCATCCCCGTTTGCAGATGCCTGTGATTAATTCGGACGATATTGGACACCCTTAGTTCTTCGGTGAGTGCTTTGTCTTCCCTGTTTCTGTAGATCACATGATATTGATGCAGCATCAATACTTCTTCGCTATAAAAGCTAACCGGGATACCGCTGTTTTTAAGTCGGACATGCATATCGGTATCCTCCGATCCCCAGAAATGATAGAACTCGTCGAATCCCCTCAGTTTCTTTACGGCATCTACAGGCATTAAGGTAAGGCCGGTAGCACCTTCGTCACTCTCAAATTTGATCTTGTATTCTGAAAATGGCAGATTCTTGGCAGTTTCCTCTTCCGAAAGAAAACCAACTTTAAAATAAACCGCCTTATCCGGGTGCTGCATGCTCCTTGCCCTCGCGATAAAATCGGGGTGGAAGATCATATCGACATCGGCTACAAAAAAATAGCCTCCCTCCAGGGTTTTTATTACGCTATTGAGTGCTTTGCATTTATTCCAGGGCTGATGTTGTACGGGATGGTACGTATAGGTTACAAAGGCGTATGTACCTAAGAGTTTTTTTATTTCTGAAGCCAGTTGAGGACGAGAACCGTAATCTACAAAGGCTACCCGAAAATTCGAATCGCGCTGCGACTTCAACGAGTCCAGGGATCTTTTTACCCTTTCCAGGTCTCGGTTTCGGTATGGATAGATTAGTGTAAGCACCCGTTCTTAGATTTCGTTTTCTATTTGGCTGTAGCAATTTAACACTTCTTTCCTTATGGTATCGTAATCGAAGCGAGCCCTTAGTTCCATATTGATCCTGAAGGCTTTTTCGCACATCTCCCTGCCCTGCAGTGCAAGTTTGATAAGTGCCGCAATATGGGTTTCGTCTTCCGGATCATTGATAAGCAAGCCGTTCACGCCATCTTCGATAACCTCCCTACTCACATTTCCGGGATTGGATTGTACGGGGAAGGCACCCATGACAATAGCCTCCAGAAGGGTATTTGGCATGCCATCGGAAGCACTGTTCCCAACATATAAAAGGGCTTCCCCCATAAGTTGCAACACGCTTTCGTGAGATACCATGGCTTTTTTCGTTGAAGTGATCTGTATATGTTTCCGAAGAAAATCATTAGACTCCACATAATTAACAACTTCATCATCAGCTCCAAAGAGAACGATATCATAGGGCTCCAGGATCTCTGAAATATATTCCAGGGAAGCCAGTACGTTTAATGCCCTGCCCGATCTTCCCTGGTAGCCTTTTATAAGGATACTTTTCCGCTTGTTGAACGGTTTTATAAATTTCTGAAAATCTGCTATCCTGAATCCGCCACCTCCGGGAAAAGCCCCTAAGAATGCTCCCTTAAAACCCAGGTGCTGAGCAATATGATGATCTCTCATATTATCGGTGAACAGATAGTCGATATGAGGCAAAACCCTCTGAAGATCTGCCAGATGCTCGGGCAACTCCTTAAAATGGAACAGGTCGCTACCCCAGGAGGAATAGATCCACTTAATTTCGGGATATTTCTGCATCACCGGAAAAATGGGTACCGAACATTTATACATAACAAAACTGTGCACCACATCGGGTTTTACTTTTTTCAGCACTTTATGGAAAGCAGCTGTCATATCCTTTTCGAAGAGTTTGTGGACAGCAGGCAACTGTTTTTTGATAAAGGTTCGTCCCTTAAAATTTCCACCTTTGTAGCGCCACCCCTGATGCTGTGTAACCCAGTCCAATTGTGGGATGGGGTCTCCGTCTGTGGCGTCGAACCAATGCACCTCATGACCCGAATCTTTCAATTGGGCTGTCCATCGCCTGAAGTGGATGGAATTCATGGAAACCATGAGGATCTTCATAGGTTAGGCTTATCTAAGGTTATTGAGAACAAAGCAATTAAAAGTTTTAATGATTTCCTCAATTTATAAGAAAATTATTGAAATTATTTTAGTTTTAACGGTTGGGAAATGCCTTATATTCACAGGTATCATTTTTGGTTTTCACTACGATGGAGCGGGGAAAAATTCAAGCCACCCGGAAACAACTCAATAAAGGAAAGCACGATATCTTATAGAATTAAAGAGAATAAAAGTCCAAAAATGAAACGGCACTGCTTATGATAAAAATTTACAAGATCGATTCGATGAACTACACCCCATTCGACCCAAATTTCGATCAGGGAGATTTTGAATACCTGGTTTCTGCAGGACTTTCCATCACCGAAAACCCAAAAGAAGCAGACCTTTTTGCAGCCTACGACACAAAGAAATTAAAGCGGTTTATGCTAAAAAACCCTTTCAAAAAACCTATTCTGCTTTGGACCAATGAGCCCAGATTATCTCAAATCAAACAACATACCTACCGTCCCTATTGGTTATTACCAAAGGTGAATGTAATGAATGTCTATACCGGCGAGGTATTTATAAACAATGTAACTTATCAGAAAAAAAGATTTACGACGGCCTCCGCATTAGAACTCCTACCGGCTAATTTCGAATTGGACAACAAGAGAGTCGCAGCCCTGATGTCCTATTATAACGCCGGAAGAAACAGTGCTTTGTTTATAGATGGAGTAAATATCGATCTGGTAAGGAAACGTTCGGAGATAGGCATTTACGGGCATGAGAACAATTTACTTGATATTTTTGGGAAAGGCTGGCCAGCAGGAATGTCTAAAGAAGATTCCCGTTCCGGAGCCTGGTCGAACCGGAAATCGGAACTTCTAAAAGAATATCATTTTAATCTGTGTTTTGAAAATACTGTGGCGCCCAAATACATCACCGAAAAAATATGGGACAGTATACAGAATTACTGTTTACCCATCTATTACGGTGGTGCACCTAGTACGATCTACGAGATCTTTCCCAGGGAAAGTTTTATAGATTATGCAGATTACGAAGATCCAAAGACATTGTTTCAAGCCATCGCCAGCATGACTACAGCCGAGTTTATCGGCCGGATGAATGCCTGTTTAAATGTGTATAACCAATTTGCAGAAAAACCGGCGATCTTTTGGCAAGATAGCAGAAAACAGGTGCTTGACAACATTGTGAACAAATGTAAGGTCCTCACCGCAACGAAGTAAACCTTCAGAAAGTGTAATTAAAGGTTGCGATATCATCCTTGTAATAGGATTCTATGATCTGTCTCGATTTATCCGAATAACACTCCCTGTAATCTCTTCCCGAATCAAAAAATGGTGTAAATGTTCTAAGTCTGGAAGGGCGTTGCTTTAAGAAACTATAAATATACCTTAGGTTCCAACGGCTGTACACATTTTGTTTTTGATGAGATCTGTTAACATGAGATAATTTAGGTATCTCAATTGCAACATTCTTCCTCACAAATTCGTAATCGCTATCCAATTGCTCAAAACGGCCAATAAAATCCACCAGTTGATCGCCATTCTTATTAAATAAATAATCCACCTGCGGTTGAACAAAGTACGTCCGTTCCTTTTTTAAAATAGGAAATTCGTACTGTAGAAAATCGTTAAAGCTCATTATCCTGTGGAAGTTGAAATGCTTGTAAAACGACACGGCTCGTTCCCAGGGGTTGCGAACAAATGCGAATTTAAAATAACTGTCGAACAACTCCTGCGATATATAAGAATATGCTACATACTGTTCGGGTGTTAAATGTGCCAGGGAAGGCGGACCAACCTCCAAATTATTATTATAGGATAACAGCAATGACGGAGCTTGCCCTCCAACAAATCTTAATCCAAGCGAATCTAAAAATGCCGACTCTATGCTCATTCCGGCTGTTTTTGGAATATGAATAAAGATACACTTGTGTTTATGTGAGATCAAGATGCTGTAATTTAAGATTGTTGTGAAGCTGTCTTTGTGCCCAGAAAATTTGCCGCCTGTTCCCGGTTTAAGCCCTTCATTAAAAGGATTCGCCTCTGTATTGGTTTGAATGAAATAAAGAACTTAAATACTTTTTCGCAGCTCATACCCCCTATTATTGGCTTGTTCAGCAAAGGCAGTTTTGGTGGATCGTTCAATTTTTCGGTTGTAGCCAGGGCTTCAAATTTTTCTATCATCCAGTCTTCCGGGGTATTCCCCATATGAAAGGCATAATTATTTATTGTAGACAGCCTGTATCCTCCACGTTTAAGCACCGGCAGGTCGGTATAGCGCAGTTCACTATCTCCCCGTATCTTGAAATTTGTGTTACCCTTCGGCATTTCCTCAAAAACCTCACGCTTATACGTAGCCACAAAATGCGAACAACCCACCATGGCACTACTCCCGTCCTTTAACTGCAAGGTTGCGTACAGATCCTTGTATTTTTCATCCAGCCAGGGCCAGCCAATACTTTTGGCAAAACGCGTCATAGCGTCCGGGTCCTGTACAGGCCGAAAACGTAATTTTTTAGAAAAAAGATAGCGCATCCAGATATTTCCGGTTAGATTAAAATGCTTCCTGAACACAGGTGTGGGGCAAACAGCGCCCGCCCGAGGAAAGTTCTTAAACACTTCCAGGACGGCATCTTCCCAGCCTTCATCGAAGAGTACGTCGGCATCTGTTATAGTGATCAACCTTTCTTCGGCAGTGCGTACTGCTTTTAATACACTATTTATCTTCCCAATTCCTTCGGTCTCGATCACCAGTTCGTCTATTTGTCCTTCTTTCTGAAGCTGAAATAATTTCTCATTTACTTCAGTACAGCAACCATTTGCCACAACCGATATTTTCAATTGAGTGCTGCTGGTTTTCAGAAGGGAAAACAAACAGTATTCGAAGACCTGCCAGGAATCTTTAAAATATTCGGTTTCCGATGGAATATACACGGGTATAATAACCCTGTGAAAAGCAATATTTTCGCCCGTTAACTGTTCGTTATTGGGATTATTCCCTATCCGCATAGAATTCTATTAATCGGTTAAGTCCATCTTCAAGCGGAATAAGTTCTCTGTTCAATATGGATCTCATTTTCGAATTATCTGGGCAACGCCGTGTCATATCACCTTCTTCCAGTGCCGGTACATGTATTATTTCGGAGGTGGAATTGGTTTGGCTAATAATCTGCTTTGCCAGTTCGAGTATACTTATTTCCACATCGCTCCCTACGTTGAGGACGTCGTTCACGCAACTATTGGATCGCATGGTCGCAATACAGGTGTCCACATTGTCGTCTACATAACAGAAAGATCGCGTTTGAGAGCCATCGCCGTAAATATGGATGGGATCCCCTTTAAGCGCTGCTTTTACAAACCTGGGCACTACAAAATCCTCACTCTGGTTTGGACCGTAGGTATTGAAAAAACGAAAAACCGTGTATTCCAGGCCGTATTCCTGGTAGTACGATCTAAAAAACGCTTCTCCTACATTCTTCACGATGGCATAGGGTAAACGCGAATTGAGAGGTGTGGTGTCTTCATTTTGCGGGATCTCGAAAGGTTCGCCATACACTTCAGAAGAACTGGAGTAAAACACCCGTTTCACACCCGAATTCTTAGACAGTGACAAAATATTTTTTATACCATCGATATCGTCGAGCACCATGATAGGATTCTCCAGGGTGCGTTTTACTCCTACCACTGCGGCGTAATGAAATACATAATCTATATCGAAACGCCCGAAAACCGGTACAATGTCGTTGTAATTATTCACATCGGCCTTAATAAAACGCACATTGTCCGCCTCCGGCACTTTCTTCATATCCCCGGTTAGCAGATTATCGATAATGATAACGGTAGTGTCTGCATTTTCGGCAAGTTTAGACGCCAGGGCACTGGCAATATTTCCAGCCCCGCCTGTGATTAAGATTGTTGTCATTTTGGAGTACGAAATTATTTCTCGCGTGTAAATTATAACTTTTTTAGATAAGGTAGTCTACGCAGTCCTTATATTGTCCGGCAATTTTTTCCAATTGATAAGCCTCTAAATATCGCTTTCTATTGTTGGTACGGATTTCTTCTAGTTCCCGTGGATCAAGAGAACTCATTCGGTTTAGTTGCTCTCCAAAGGAAGTTGAATCCTGCAGATCGAACCAAAAATCGTTTCCGGTACCTCGAAGACGTTCTTTCATGGCTCCAACATCGGTAGAGAGGATTACCTTCCCGGCCGCCATGGCTTCCAGTCCCGAAAGGGGGCCTGCCTCCTCCTTTGACGGTATAAGAAGGCAATCGGTTTTCTTAAAGACTTCCTTCAAGCTTTGTTGTTCCACGAAACCGTGGAATTTAATTCGCGTATCATTTTGTGCAATTTGTCTGGCTTCCGCTTCCAATGGTCCTTCACCAAAAATGTTTAATTGATGAGATTTCAACGCCCATCTTTGAAATAATTGTAATACTTCTAAAATTCCCTTTTCGACAGACAGACGGCCGAGAAAGCTAAAATTACTAATACCGTTCATCTCTATAGGTAAAGATAAAAGGGCTTTTTCAGAATAGCAGGTCTGATCGATCACCTGGTAGGGATAATCTTGTAAAAGCGAAGAATTCCGCTCCGAATGATGCAGATATAGATCAACCTTACCAAGGAATGGGAATTTTAAATGAGGAGGCCGTATAGTGCCCGTAGTCCGGAAGATCACAGGCTTTTTTAGAAGTTCGGCTTCGGAAATGATATGTGATACATACTGCGAACTTAACTGCGCTACAATAAAAATAAGGTCGGCTTCGCTGATCTCACGGTTAAGTTGCTGAATGATCTTTTTTTCTACATTTAAAAACCGTTTGCTCACCCTGTTTTTTACGAAAGCATGGGCGGGCAGGCTGTTCGAGTTTAATAGTTTAGACAAGCCTGCTACCATCCTAACGGCCAGGTTATTTTGAAACACCTTTTCCAGGATCGAGAATCCAACGGTTTGGTCGATAAATTGGTACACCTGGGACCGACTACTCATCATTACCGTGGAACACAGCGTAAGCTTGTAGGTTTCGCTGAGTGATCGGGCTATAAACCCGGATTCCAACTCCCTTCCGCCAAAATCACCAAAGGGGCCTATAATAACGATTTTAGACTTTGTTTTATCCATCTTTAACCCGAATACGCATATTTAATCTGTTTGGACAAAATTTTGAAATTTATTTTAGCTCTTCTACCATGCCGGAGGCATGCCTTTAATATATGCGATCGCCTATAGTTTCCAAGTCGTTTAGATATTCCAAGTAAATATGCGTATGCAGCATAAAGATATATATCCCTGGTAAGTATTTCCTTGTTTGTTAATTGCTGTTTGATCTGTTCCCAGCCATCTATAAGCAAATCTAATTCTGCATGAGTCCTGATTTCACTTGTATTATCGGCATGCATTCTAACCCCCACCGCCACTTTAGGAAGCATCTTTATGCTAGTGTCCGATTCAATGATTTTTGAAAAATATACAGCGTCATCATTAGGAACTTCTTCCCATTTCGCCATTTTAGCCAGTGTAGAGGGTAACAACCAAGAAGCGGTGGCTATAAATCCTTTGGTAATGCCTAATAGTTCGTATAGCTTGGAAACGCTTAGATTGGTCTGCTCAAAAAGTTCTGTAAATGGAAAGATATAATCTTCTTTAATATTATTGTGAAAGCGTTTCCATTTACATATTGAAATTGCCTCCATAGCGCCTAAATCTAGCAATTGTTGTTCTATTTTGTCCTCCATTAAAATATCATCGTAATCCAAATACTGGACGTAATCACCTCTAGCTTCTTCCAGACCCATATTTCTTGCCGAATGCCTACCAGGTGTGGAGTTTATGAAATGTAAGCGGTCGTCTTGAATTCCCAGAAAATCTGAACATTGTTTTGTGCTAAGATCTCCATTACAAATGGCAAATACTTCAATATCTTTATGTGTCTGCCCAAGAGCAGAGTGCACGCATTCTTTCAAATATGGTGTTGTTTTATGGATGGGTATGATTATAGAAACCAGCAAAACAGTTAAATTTTTAGGAGTCTCTTCAATCTTATTTTTACCTTATCGTAAAATCCGAGATTCGCCAATTTCTTATACTTTTCGTATTGCCAGAATAATGGTTTAAAGTTTTCTATATATAGATTTGAATATTTGTTTTTTATAAACATTTCATTCTCGTAATCCATATCCTTATTAAATGATTTAATCATTGAATCATTTGAAACCCGGTAATCGAATGTAATTTCATCTAGATAAAGGAATTTTTTTCCGCCATTAAGGGCTCTAATCCAGAGCTCCCAATCTTCATGTCCCTGATGAGGTATTTCAACTTCATATAACCCAATATCTTCAAATACTGTTTTTCTAATTATAGCACAAGCATCTATATAGTTGTAACTTAAAAGCCTGAATTTATTGAATTCGCCCATTCTCCATATCCCGGTTTTTTCACCAAAATATTGTGCATTTCCGTAAACAATATCAAACTCGTTAGAGTTCTCCATTATGTCAATTGCCTTTGCAGGAAAATGTGATCGTATCTTGTTGTCCGAGTCCAAGGGTAGTATGTACGTACCATTTGCTCTTTCAATTCCATAATTTCTAGCGGTTCCTAAACCACCATTATCCTTATAGAAATAATTAATCCGCTTGTCTTCCTTCATATATCGGTGTGCTACTCTTTCGGTTCCATCAGTGGAGCCATCGTTGACAATTAGCAACTCCCATTCCTTAAAATTTAGTGCAAAAACCGATTTAATAGTATCTTCAAGAGTCTCTTGTGAATTATAACAAGGAACAATAATTGATAATTTTAGATTCATTAAAGCCGTATTAATCTTTTAAAGATACATCAGATATTTTATGTTGAAGATGGCTTGAATCAATTTTGATAGTATCAAGGTATTCCCGATACTTCTTTTTGAGAAAAAGTTTTTTGATTTTGGTACTGCGACTAAAAAATTCTAAAAGGTAATAACGCAAATATTCCCACCTACTTAAGCCATAGAAAAACTGTTTTCCGAATAAGAATTTAAAACTAGTCCATTGAAAATTTCGGATAAATCCATTGTGCACTATAGACCTTAATACAAAATTCTTAAAATGTGGTTGAAGTTTTCGCTTTAGACCTAGTTGATCTCGATATGCTTGTTGTACGGAAAGGACAGCGATTCTAACCGAATTAAAATATTTCCTTTGTTTATATGTACTACCAATACTACCTGCCTCATTGATTCTGAAATAATTATCTGGAGGATTTTCTGTCACTTTCAATTCGGGTGATGAAGCCAGTGCCCGAAGGTGAAGTTCCCAATCTTGCCAGGCAGTGAGATTTTCATTCCAACCTCTAATTTTCTGAACAAAGTCTTTCTTCCAAGTGACACAATTAGTATTCCAAGGCATATCCGATTTAAAAAAGCGAATAACAAGCGTCTCTATTGTCTCCTCGGACTTTATAACGTTCCACAACCTATTGTCATCTCCTCTAGTTAATTTAAAGGCAACAGACGACGAAATAAGCATATCTATATTCGAGTTTTCGAGATAATTCATTCTGCTTTTCAGTGCATTACGAGTGAGCAAGTCGTCTGAATCAAGAAATACCACATAACTACCTTTTGCGATGGATAACCCATAATTTCTAGCCCCACAACCTCCCTGCCGATATGATCCAGGCCTTTTTACAAAAGAGAATCGATGATCGTTCTGCATAAAATCTGAAACCACCTGTTCGATCTCATCCGTGGATCCGTCATCCACAATTAGACACTCCCAGTCTTTAAATTCTTGGTTCTGCACAGAAACTAATGTTTCAGCAATAAGATGGGCCCTGTTAAAAACCGGTGTTATAATAGTAACTAAAGGCAATTTTTTTCGTGGATTGATTAGATCGAATATAAAGAATTAAATTTTTCGGAGGTCTGCGTTATATCAAAGTTATTCGCGACATTATTAATCGCCGATTCACTCATCCTTTGGTAAAGTTGATCGTCATTGATTAAAATTTCAATACAGCCAGCCATTTCTTCAATTTCCTTTTCGCTTACTAAAAACCCTGTCTTTGTATCTATGATAGTTTCTGCCACACCGCCAGAATCGAATGCTACAACGGGCAATCCCATCGCCTGGGCCTCTAATGTGGCAATACCGAATGCTTCTCTTCTTTTACCATCATATACCGATGTCATTAAGAAAATATGATGTGATTCGAGACAATCCTTTATCCGCAGTTGATCTTGAGCACCTAAGAAATTAACATGTCCGGAAAGATTTAATTCCTTTGACAATTCCGATAATCGGTCTTGTTCGGGCCCCTCGCCAATTATCGTGTATACAACACTATAGCCTTTATCTATTAATTTGCGTACAACTTTTATTCCATATTCATGACCTTTCAGAGGAATTAACCTACCTACCGATATCAATCTTATTACCGATTGTTTTGGTATTCTCTTCTTGTTCTTCTGTGTGTAAAATGAGCTACTTACGCCCATAGGAACAATGTGTATAGTATTTTTTTTTAACCCAGATTTCAGTAATATCGATTTTAAGTATTCAGAATTAACAGTAACAGATTGAACAAATTGAGCGAAATTATCTAGGAATTCTGATAATTTATCTCCTTTCGGTAAAAAATGGGCATCGTATCCATGAAACGTTACTATTATATCCCCCTTTAAATAGTCAATCGCCTTCAAATTAAACAAAGGTTCGATTGCGTCGGAAAAGTGGACATGAAATTTTTTCCTTGATCTGTATCGGTAATAAAAAGCCAACTCGAAAATATAGCTTAAGCTCTTTTTGCCTTTTTGTTGAAAATACCTGAGCGCAGCAAAAAAAATAATAGGATTACAGAGATAGATCGTTGATTTAAGATATCGAACGAATTTAATTTTTGGTTCCGAATATTTTCTAGCCAGAGCCATTAATCCATATTCTTCTATCAATTCAGGTTGTGAGCTATTCTCATAGTGATGAAGTACATTGGTAATAATCTCTACTTTAAAGCCTTTGTTAATAGCTGCCAAAATGTTGTGCACTACAAATGTCTCACTAAATGTCGGGAATTCTTTTAATTTGAATACTACCGTCCTATTCATAACCTTTAATGTTCTAAACGATATATATAAAAGTCTGAAATAGACGTATGATCTGGATTACTTTCATCGAAAGGGTATTTATTCTTTATTACTTTAATTAACCTCCAAGCATCCGATACATTCGACTCGATCCAACGCGTGAATTTCCTAGATCTAACATGTGCAGCCGTTTGTTTATCGTAATTACTGGAATAAATAACCACATATCTGGAGGCACTTGCAAATAAGTCCCGCACATATTCTTCAAAAACCACGTCTTCAATTAAATGATATAGTACATCAAGTGAGAGCACTAGTTCGGCCTTTAGACCTGGATTTTTATTCGTGTCTATCAGATGGAATTCCTTGGTGCTATCGTGTTTGAATCGACTCTTGCAAAGTTGAATGGCGGTTGGGGAAACATCATATCCGATGTAGTAAGGGTATTTAGCAAGACTGAGCTGATTGCCATCCCCCACACCAAATTCTAGCACAGTTTGGATATTATTTTCCCGCACAAAATCGTTGAGAATTTCGGCCTTAAAATCTGCTAACCTTCCGTAACTGCCTGCTCCCGAATTTTCCGCAGCCTTATAGCGTTCTTCCCAATAATTCTTAGATCCTCTGAATTTCTCATTATGAGATTTTTTCTTTAGAAGCTTTTTAAGTTTCTTTCCAAATGCCGTTTTACCTACTATTCGTTTTATTGATTTCATAATTTTTCCTACTCGGTTTCTTTTTTGCTAACAAATAAGAAATTAATAATCCGCAAACACAAACTTGCCAGTTTTTGCCCCACAGAACTTGTCTCAATTTTTTGTAACAATGAAAACCGATTCATCGCCATAAGGCGATTTTGATTTTGATATTTTTCAGCATCATCTAAAAACAAAGGGAAATGTCTTTCTAAAATCAATTGCTTTTCATCCAATAAAACTTTACGATACTCGGGCTTCGCTGAAATGCCATCAGCATCATAGTTGGTGATTACCATGTCAATGTATTCATAAGACGCATTATACTTGCAAACCGCACAAACCATGAATTCCCAATCTGCGGCAATTTTTAAATTTTCATCATATCTGAAAATTGTATCAAATAAACTCCGTTTTATAAAACTAGCAGGGTGCGGCAAGTATCCTTTGTCAAAAAAATATCCGAAAGTTAATGTTTCAGGAAAATCTAATACAGCTTCATTTTTGTCGTCAGCCAGTTTCAATTTGCCATAGTAAATATCTTTTCCACTTGTTAGATGAGGATGAATTCGTTCAATGACATTTTTTTCAACTAATGAATCCCCACTATTTAAAAACAAAATGTACGTACCGTTTGCATTAGCGATTCCTTTGTTCATGGCATGATATATACCATTATCAGGCTTACTAACCGCCCAACTTAATTTATCTCTGTATTTATCAATAATTTCCTTACTCCCATCGCTGCTATCGCCGTCCACCACTATATGTTCATAATCTCGATAAGTTTGAGCCATCACACTCTTAATGGTTTCTTCTAAACCATTGGCGTCGTTATAATTTACAGTGATGATCGATATCATTGACATATCAAGTGGCAGGGTTCAAAAAGGTTTCGCTATAAACGCGTTGGATACCTTCCTCTAACGTAATTCTGTGCTTCCATCCCAGGCTGTGAATAAGCGAAACATCCAGTAATTTTCTGGGCGTACCATCGGGCTTGGTCCTATCCCACTTTACTTCTCCTTTATACCCAACGATCTTTTTAATAAGTACAGCCAGCTCTTCAATAGACAGATCGGTCCCTGTACCCACATTTACCGATACATTCCCGTTATAGGTATCCATTAAATGTACACAGGCCGATGCGAGGTCGTCCACATGTAAGAATTCCCTTTTCGGTGTCCCACTACCCCATACTTCTACATAGGGACTGCCATCTTCCTTGGCCTCGTGAAACTTTCGCAGTAAGGCCGGCAGTACATGAGAATTCTTTAGATCGTAATTATCGTTAGGTCCGTATAAATTGGTTGGCATAACGCTTATGAAATTGCAACCATATTGCCGGTTATAATTCTCACATAATTTTACACCGGCTATTTTAGCGATGGCATAAGGCTCGTTGGTTTCTTCCAGGGGACCTGTAAGCAGATACTCTTCTTTTAAGGGCTGAGGTGCCAGTTTAGGATAAATGCAGGAAGAGGCAAGAAATAAAAGTTTCTTTACGCCATGACGGTAGCTTTCATGGATCACGTTGTTCTGCATCATTAGGTTATCATAGAGGAATTCGGCTCTATAGGTGTTATTTGCTACTATCCCGCCTACCTTAGCGGCTGCCATAAATACAAACTCAGGTTTTTCAGCAGCAAAAAAAGCCCTTACCTGCTCCTGCTCCCGGAGATCCAATTGGGACGAACTGCGAACCACCAGATTCGTATAGCCGCGCCCTTCCAAAAGTCGGTAAATAGCCGAACCTACCATGCCCTTGTATCCGGCAATATATATTTTTGCTTCTTTATTCATGTCGCTGTAAGGTATCGAATCCTCCGCCTTTAAGGTATTGGTCCTTTTTAAATAAGGCCAGATCGCTGGCCATCATCTCTTCCACCAGGGCTTCCAGGTCGTATTTGGGTTCCCAGTTTAGTTTTTCTTTACATTTGGAGGAATCCCCAATGAGCAGGTCTACTTCGGTAGGGCGGTGATACCGCGGATCTATCTTTACAACAATACTGTCTTCGGCCAATTGATAATCGGGATCTTTACAGCTGGCAACCCTGGCAACCTCCTCTATCCCTTCCCCTTCGAACCTCAGGCCTATCCCAACCTCTTTAAAGGCCATTTTAACAAGGTCTCGTACGGTAGTGGTTACACCGGTGGCGATCACGAAGTCGTCCGGCTGCTCCTGTTGTAACATCAGCCACATGGCCTCCACATAATCCCTGGCATGGCCCCAGTCTCTCCGTGCATCCAGGTTACCCAGATAAAGAGTATCCTGCAATCCCAAAGCGATCCTACTGGCAGCCCGGGTGATCTTTCTGGTAACAAAGGTTTCACCCCTAATAGGCGATTCGTGATTAAAAAGGATACCGTTACATGCAAACATATTATAGGCCTCGCGATAATTCACCGTGATCCAGTAAGCATAGAGTTTAGCTACCCCATAAGGTGAACGCGGGTAGAAGGGAGTTTTTTCAGACTGGGGAGTTTCCTGTACTAGACCGTATAATTCGGAAGTGGAAGCCTGGTAGATCCTGGTCTTTTCAACCAGGCCAAGCAATCGAACGGCCTCCAGGATTCGAAGCGTACCTAGTCCATCTACGTTGGCCGTATATTCGGGGGTTTCGAAACTCACTCGCACGTGCGACATGGCGCCCAGGTTATAGATCTCGTCGGGCTGCACTTCCTGTATGATGCGCGTTATATTCATGGCATCGGAAAGGTCGCCATAATGTAGAAACAGTCTCACATCGTTGTTATGAGGGTCCTGATAAAGGTGGTCTATACGTTCGGTATTAAAGGAGGAACTTCGCCGTTTAATCCCATGGACTTCATAACCCTTTTGCAAGAGGAGCTCTGCCAGATATGCCCCATCCTGCCCCGTGATTCCTGTTATTAGTGCTTTTTTCATAGCTTATCCTATTTAGGAGATGTTATAAAAGTATCGAATTCAATTAACAATCCTCCTTGATTTTTTTCTAAGAGATTTGAAAACTTTACCAAGCAGGTATTTGTAGGATCTTAACTCTAAAAAATTGATGAACTTTAATCTCGCAGTTTTATAAACTTTTCTTTCCTTGGGGTCATCGCTAATTGCAATTATTCGGTTATAATGCTCTAAGATTTTCGACCACAAATATTGGTTATATTTTTTTCTATATTCAAGATGATCATATAACCGTATGTATCGCTCTAAAGATATCTTTGAATTAGAGAGTAGTGTACTTCCTTGCCAAATACCACTTGAGTGGATCCTATAGGCAGACATTGTTTCTTCGAGGTATGACAGACTTCCGTGATTTGTCAATACACAATCAAGCATGAAATCAGATGGTTTTTGCTTAAAAAAATCAAATTCTCGTTTCAGTGCATAGGTTCTAAATACTAAAGCTGCAGTTGAGTATGTACTATGCAATTCTTTAATAACAGCTTCCTGATTATACGATTTTTTGTGGTTCAGCTTAAAATAACGCTCAGAAACTATATGGTCATGTTCATCAACACAAATTGAATTATGAAAGCAGCCTACTGCATTTGGATTTTCTTCCAAATATTTTATTTGTTTTTCCAACTTTTTCCTGTCGGTCCAATAATCATCTCCTTCACACATAGCAGTGTATTTTCCATTACAACTTTCATACACCTTTATTGCGTTATCACTAGGTCCTATATTTTCATTGTTTAAAATAAGTTCTATTTTGGACGGATACTTAGATTTATATTCCTTTAGAATAGTCTGAGTTTCGTCTGTCGAACAATCATCGCCAATAATTAATTTGAAAGAATGACTGGTATCTTGAGTTAGAATACTATCTAATGCCTTTTTGATAAATTTAGCATGATTGTATGTAACCATCCAAATTGAAATGAACGGGTCTGTTGACTTTTGAACCATATAAATTTTTATGGATTTAGATTAAGTGATAATCTTTTCTGCATAACCAAAACCTGTTTCACCAAATCCGTTCCCATTATAAAATAAATAAAATTTACTACCGGTAGAAATAACATTTGGATACGCTATCATTTTACTATCCCATCCATTATCGGACAACGGGATCACATTCGATTTTTTTCTTTCCCAGTTGAAACCATCCAAACTTTCGGCATAGCCAATTTTATATGAATTTTCCATATTATTTCTATAATCAGAAGCACCTCTAACAGAATACCACATTCCGTAATAATCACCCAGATTCAAGACAGAAGCACTGGCGATTCCTCCTTCGTTATCCTCTAAACTTATTGCTATTTTACCTGTTAAGGTCCAATCGATAGCATTCTCAGAAGAAGCAATTTTTAAGTCGTAAAAAGGTTCAAATTTTGAATTTATTTTTTTCCATCCAATACAGCTTAAATAATATGCCACATATTGACTATTCAATTTTATTACCTCACACGTCCCCGTAAAATATGGTTCCATAGGGCCCTGCCCAATTATTGGGCCATTAAACATTTTTGAAAAGGTCTTACCTCCATCTTTACTTATAGCTAGTCCAATCGAATTACTAAAGGGAACAGTTCGTCGGGTTGTCCAACCAATATAATATAAGTATTTAATGCCGTCTTTATTAATAATACAGGTTGGCATAATTCCAGAATCATCAAAGGTTCCTGTTTTACCCAATTCTAAAATCATTCTATCATGAACATATTCTATTTGCTGTGGGTTCTCTGAATTAACCTCAATAAAACTGGTTCCACTCCTTCCATCTTCATCACGGGTAGCGTAATAAATTCTAAGGCGATTTGAAGAAATAATATCTACAACTGGCACCTGACTGTGTGTCTTGTTCCATAATTGCGAACCATCCACTTTATAAATACAGCCTTTTTTAATCCAATTATTCTTCATCATTAAAAAACATCAAAACTTTTTTTACCCTCCTGCTTCCTTGCCGGATTGCCCAAATATACGCCCCACTCTTCCGTTGTCTGTTTAGTAAGCGATGCTCCCATGGCTAATAAAGTTCCTTTGGAGACATGACAACCATCCCTAATAGTAGAGTTCACTCCAAAAAAGCTAAATGACTCGATTATGCAGTGTCCTGACATAACCACATGAGATGTAAAAAAAACATGGTCTTTAATCTCACCGTGATGGCCTATATGATTCCCGCTCCAAAGGATAACATTATTACCAATTTTGGTGAATGGTTGTATCGTATTATCTTCAAGAATAAAACAATTCTCACCTATTTCATTATCAAATAATGTTGCCTTGGAGCTTACATAAGAAATAAATTTATATCCTTTAGATTTTCCTTCGTTGAATACATTTGCGCGGAGTTGATTCATCTTTGTACCTATCATTGGTGCAAATAAACTGTACTCACTGGGAGAATATTTTTTATTAATAGTGTCAAAAGGTACAACAGGAAGATTCTTAAACATTGGTGATTCCATATATTTAGAATGTACAGTAAAAGCGACAACCTCATGTTCCGAATCTGCTGATAAATAATAATGTGCTAATTCTGCCAAATCTCGAGTCCCAAAAATTATAACCTTTGCCATTCCAATTATTTATATAAATAAACCGTGTACTCGTACAAACCGTAATCATTACGTATCACAAAATTTCGAGATAAATTTTTCGTTAGAAAATCAATTAAAACATCTGTGGATAAATGATATAAATCTTCCCTTTCCCAATCCACAGCTTTAGACATCACATTAAATGCAATCCCTTTGTCTACATGTTTAAATATCTTAGTAATCACCTTTGTAAAAAAAGCCCACATTTCATCATTAGTAAGCTCTCGTTTCTCTGTAAATACCCCATTCAATATGGCGTAATCAAAATTATAGGTCACCGGAAATTTATCTTCAATGATATCGAAACAATAAAATGTATTTTTAGGAAATTTATCTTTGCACACATTAATGAACTTCTGCGAAATATCCGATCCCGTGTATTTTATATTAGAGTATAATTTATTATTATCATTTATATATTGAAGTAAATTAGCCGTTCCACATCCGAAATCTAATAATCTTATTGGGTTTTTAGATTTGATTAATTCGAGCATTACTCGATATCGGACCTTCATATCATTTTCATTTGGCCAGTCAACACCACGATGAGTATCACCATATTTATCCAGACATGCTTCATAATGTTCCGCGATATTTAAATACTTTTTGGATTTCATAATTTATGTGAGATGATACTGCCGAATAAACTTGTTAGTTTCTTTTACGTCATTAAACATTAGGACATCTAGGATGGATAACCAAGGTACAAAACTAGTATTATACTGCTTATACTTAATATTGTCGGATTCTAAAAATTGAAGCTTTAATCCTAAATTCTCAAAATTCTCTTTGTGGTAAAGTGCTTTTCCACCAATTGGATTTACATAAACATCTGCCTCTTCTTTAAGTACAATATGCTGAATTCTTTTCTCTTTTGCCAGTGTGCTCGAATCTGAATGAATTCTTGAACTTAAATCAAAATTTAAATCTATTTTTAGATAATCACACACCATTAAAATACTATTAATAGCGAGCTCTGAGATTATTTTACTCGAATCATTTAGAATAAAGTTTTTTAATACAGGAAAGAAATTATCAAATTCTTTTGACTTTTTATAAGCCAATTCAATTCGTTTTAAAAATCTTTCCTTTTCATTGGTATCGAAAATTAATTCCACTTCATTAATTAAACTGTTCTGACTAATATTTTTACAAGGAATAGAGAACAAGAATGCCGAGCTATTTATCAAAATATTATTCCGGTTTATCCACCCTTTTTTTATAAAATTCACATCGTCATAAAAAATTATTTTGTCAACAGCATGAATTAATTGAAAATATCCAATGTATGGGAAAAAATACGGTTGCATTATTGCTAATTTCATATTGCTTCCAATATTATGTCAATAATCTCCTGAACTTTTGTATCGGATAAGCCATAGTATAGTGGCAAGCATAATATCCTTTTTGAAATAGATTCAGAAACAGGTGTGTTTAAAGAATGAACATATGGCAACTTATTTAAAGAAGGATAAAAATATCTTCTTGCGAAGATATTTTTCTTTTCGAGGGACGATTTAACCTTATTTAAAATCTCCGTATTTTCGAAAATAACAGGAAAGTAAGAATAGTTTTTACTAGTATGACTTCTCCATCTGAGAAGCTGAATTGAAGGTAATCCTTGAAATGCCTCAGTATATTTTAGTACCACTAATTCTCTTGCGGCCTTTATACGATCTATATAAGGTAATACCGCTAACCCCATAGCGGCCTGCAGTTCGCTCATTTTAGCATTTATCCCAAGACCGTAAAACTCTTCATGCCCTTTATGTCCAAAATTATGATGATAGAAAAGTTTATCTAATAAGATTTTGTCATTTGTAAAAATGGCCCCGCCTTCACCTGTATGAAATAATTTTGTTGCGTGAAAACTACAAGTACTTATATCACCATAATTAAATATTGAGTTGTTTTTGTATTCAACATCGAAACAATGAGCAGCGTCGTATATCACTTTTAAATTATGCTTAGAAGCTAAAGCAGAAATTGCTTCTATATTACATGGGTTACCAAAAACATGTGTGGCTAAAATCGCCGATGTGTTTGCCGTAATAGCAGCTTCAATTCTTGTTTCATCGATTGTCAAAAATTCCGGATTGATATCAACGAAAATAGGATTGCATCCTTCCCATGCTATACATGATGTGGTTGCGACATAACTAAAGGGAGTAGTTATAATATCACCCTTAATATTTAATGTTTTTATTGCTATTTGGAGGGGCAAAGTGCCATTAGTCATGGCAACCAGATGAGGTACTGATAGACGAGCTTTTAACTTCTGCTCTAATTCAATTACCAATTCACCTCTATTAGTAATCCAACCTTTTTTCCAGGCACGGTGTAATATGGCTTGATATTCTGATTGAGGGGGTAAAAATGTTTTTGTTACTGGGATCATAATGAATCCGTTTTATTCTCCCAAGGGAATGACGATGCTATGGGGTCCTTTTCTAAAAATTTACAAAGCTTAAAGTAATCTTCCTTCCTTGAAACATTTATTATTAAAAATTTTTCAGGCCTACTTTTAAAATATTCAATCACATTGTGATTATGCCTAGTATAAAAATTCTTTAATGTTTCTTCATTGTACAAGTCTTCGTCAGGAGTGTTGTAAATAAGCTTTTGCGCCTCGTATGCAAAACCCGGATATCTGTATGAGGCTTTTTTTAGTTGGTTCGCATTTGGTAAACCTTGGTCTTCACCCCACAATTTAGAATGAAATGACGTAATAGACTCATACCATTGGTTAGGCGTATCTCTTATAGTTAGTATAAACTTTGCATTTTTAAAATATTGATCAAGTGCAATATAGGTAAACGGCAATGAAAATGGAATGTCCTGAAATGCATCGGCACTATGACAAAATTTTATAATACTCTTAAAATCTCGATTGTACCATTTTGTTAGAAGTAACTCGCTAGATGATTGATCTCCTAATTGAAATTTAAAATCTTTCAGGGCCCTTGCTATCGAGGTCGTTCCAGTTTTTCCTGTACCAATACAAAAGATCTTTTTTTTGTCCTTCTTAAACATAATAATCATTAAATATACTGAATAAAAAGGCTTCCTTCTCTTTTACTTTTCGCAATAAACTTTCCGTAAAATAATCATCTATCGACTTATTGACGGGAGTGGATGTATTGTGTTTTCCTTCCTCCAAAATGAAATTCACCTTTCTTTTTTGATATTTAAATTTTATTAGAAAATTATATAATTCATCGTTCAAATTTGCTTGATCCAAAAAGTGAACTGGATACATGTCGTCTTCATATTTTTTAAGTTCCAAATATTCTTGATTCATATTATTAATGATATCAAACGGTCTCTTGAAATAAAATAATATAAATTGACAAGAGGCCGGCCCAATGGATAACTTACGACCAATTCTAGGATGATATTCCATAGGATTGTGCTCATGTATTAAATCGACATATTCCTCAAAACTTAGATTAGGATAATTTGTAAATTTCTTGTTCAAGATCTCCTCTTCCACCCACGGAGCTTTTTTCCAATCTCCATATTCATAAGAGGATATATAATGTTCAAACAAATTTCGTTTTACACTAACGATTTTCTTATCCAAATGACGTGTAGGTATTTGAGAACACACTCCATGTTCGTCTAATTTATTTCTTCTTGCACTGTTAGTTCTAATGTTCGGTAACCACAAGTTTTCGTAATAAGGTTTTCTTTTTAGGCGACTCGCAAAAAGTAGTTTACCAAGGAGTGATTGTCTTTGATGCACTCGTTTTAGAGTATTCCGAACAAATGTACTCCCAGTCTTAGGAAAATTGATCACAACAAATTCATCGGTAATAATCATTGAATCGTTGTAATTGTTAACTTTGGTTGAATGACCCCTTTGGTTTTTAGGTAAATATCACTATCGTTTTGTGTAGAAACTTCAAAATTTATTATATCGTCTATTCTTAATTGAGCTCTACTTGCCATATTTTCAACTACTCTAAGGACAATCGAGTATATTCCGGTATTCAAATTTGGGCTATGCGCAGTAAATGTAATTTTTTGTTTTACGTTAATAATATTTTTGATTGGTGAAGTTTCTAAATGCCCTGTTCCTAAATTTGTTACCAAAGTTTCAGAATCATTCAGGATTGCAATCGAAATATCAATTCGTTTATTGGATTTACGCAGTAATGTAAATTCAATCTCAATTTTTAAATCATCGGTCATTAAAATTTGAGAGGACCCTCTGTTCAATCCAATTGAATTTACCTCTGCAAATTCGTTTCCTTTATTTTCAAATTCAATAAAGTCTCTTACCTTTTGTTGTTGAGTTTTGGTATAAAATGATACCGCATCATTCTGATTTCCTCTAAACGATATTAATCCGTTCTCTAATACAATTGCTCTAGAACATAAATTTTTTACCGAATCCATATTATGACTCACAAACAACACCGTTCTACCATCTCCATGGCTAATATCCTGCATCTTACCAATGGCCTTTTTCTGAAACTCGGCATCACCAACAGCCAAAACCTCATCCACTACCAGGATATCGGGTTCAAGGTGAGCCGCAACTGCAAATCCTAATCGAACCCGCATCCCACTGCTATACCGCTTTACAGGAGTGTCTATATATAATTCGCAACCCGAAAAATCGACGATCTCTTCTTCCTTGGCTTTGATCTCGCTCCTGGTCATTCCCAAAATTGCTCCATTGAGATATATGTTCTCCCTTCCTGTTAACTCCGGATGAAAACCGGTACCCACTTCCAGCAGGGAAGCGATCCTTCCTTTGGTTTTAATTACTCCCGTAGTAGGACTGGTTACCCTGGAAAGGATCTTTAAGAGGGTAGATTTTCCGGCGCCGTTCTTCCCAATGATTCCCAATACTTCACCTTGTTCTACTTCAAAATTAATGTCCCGTAGTGCCCATACATAATCTTCGGTAGCCCGTATAGCGCGATCGTTTACCGCTCCCACTTTTAAATAGGGATCTTCCTTACCGCGAATGCGATGCCAAAAACGGTTCAGGTCATGGGTAATGGTGCCTGTACCTACCAGACCAAGCCGGTATTGCTTGCTTATGTCTTCGGCTTTTAAGATGATATTACTCATAACTTGGGGAATGATTTTATTAAGTTATCACATATTTCAGCCAGCTTCGGCCCTTCCACTACATTTTGCTGCGAAGCTATTAGTTTTTCAAGTTCTTCCATAGGCTGCGGCTGCTCGATAATAGTACCTGTGTAAGGTACTAAATCTACCGATAAAAAATAATCTTCAAACTTTACATTGTCCCCACTTAATCGATTGGAAAACCTAACCCAAACCGAAGGGATCTCATAGGCATGTGATAGAATGATACCGTGCAGAGAGGAGCTTATCGTCCTTTCGCAGCTAAGGATATCATTGGTGGTTGCTTCCAGGTCGTCACTTATAAGGTTAATTACTTTAATCCCGGGGGTGTTCCTATACCAGCCGGCCACAGTTTCGTAATCGGTATAATGCGGGATGATCCCTATTTTATGGGTTCTGGCTACCTCGGGCTTATAAAACCGTGGTAACAGTAGCCCAGGATCACCATAGACCTTCGGACATTGGAAGCCAAGTTCTATTACACGTTCCCTGGTTTTCGGGCCGCGTACTGCACAAAAGGTGGCTTTGCCAAACACATCGTTTTTAGAAATGATCCCCGTCCCCCACACATAGGATCTGCCACCTGCATAACTCAAGATGCTACCAATGGCAAGCAAATGCCTGGGTTTAAAAAGTCTTTTCCTGCGTTTGGGGGCATTGTAATAGACAGTAGTACGACCACTCACCTTTTCCACGATATACTTAGATAACAGATCGCCGTAGTTTTCGTACATCTTATTCTCGAAGATCTTCGAGGACCAGTAAAATAACGGAATTGGTTTAGTGCTCATCATCTTAGAACGAAAAATTCATAATCATTATTTACCACTGCCTGTAAAATTGGTTTTCCTTTTCTTTGAATAACTGCCGCATCTGTTCAAGCAACATGTACTTCTATACAGTATCTATAAAACTCTTTTCAGTTCGATTAAAAATGATAAGACCGATAAAGAATATTATAATACAAATGGCCAGGGTGTATATAAAACTATATAGGTTATATGTGCCGTAATCCAACAACATATACCTAAAGCCTTCGATAATTTGGGTTAAGGGGTTATATTCTACAAAGTCTGCCACTGCGGCCGGAAATTTAGATCGTGCCTCCGCCACCGGATAGGGCACGGCAGACATATACATAAGCAATGAAGTTGCAAAGCCCACCAGCACAGTTAGATCCCTGTATTTGGTGGTCATCGCTGTGATGATCATACCCAGTCCCAGCCCCAGCATCGCCATCATTAAAATATATACCGGGAATAGCCAAATATTGCCATTTATACCAATATCGGCCCCCTGGTTGAGGTAATACAGATAAAATCCCAGGAAAATTAAAAGTTGAATAAAGAACTTTAGCAAATTGGAAATGGTTATTGAAAGAGGCATAATCACTCTAGGGAAGTACACTTTACCAAAAATGCTTTGATTACTTCTGAAGGTATTTGAAGTTCCCGTGAGACAGATCTTAAAATAATTCCAGGCGGTGATCCCCGCCAGGTTGAATAAAAAGGGAGGAATTCCTCCTGTTTGTATATTCCCAAGATTATTGAAAACCAGGGTGAATATCACCGAAGTAAACAGGGGTTGGATAAGAAACCACAACGGCCCCAGTATGGTTTGTTTATAGGCTGTGGTAATATCTCGCTTAACGAAAAGAATGAGCAGGTCGCGATAACGCCAGATCTCCTTGAAATTAAGATCGATCATTTTGCGTTTTGCCGTGATCTCGTATAACCAGCTTTCCTCCTTTTTATCCATGCTGAATAAAATTTTCCCAGGTTAATTTCAGCCCATCCCTAACCGAATAGTTTGGATCGTACTGTATCTGCTTTCTTGCTTTATCGATATTGGCCAGCGAATCTCTTACATCTCCTTGTCTGGGTGGCCCGTAATTGGCCTTTATTGTTTTTCCTGAAATTTGCTGCAGGTCTTCCCATAAGGTATTTAGGCTAATACGATCGCCATAGGCCACATTATATACCTGGTTTACGGCAGTTTCAGAAGCAAAGAAAGCTCTTATATTGGCCTGCACCGCATTGTCCACATAGGTGAAATCGCGTGTTTGTTCGCCATCCCCGTTTATAGTGGGAGGAACGCCATCTTTCAACGCCTGCATAAATAAGGGGATCACTGCTGCGTAGGCCCCTTTGGGGCTCTGTTTAGGACCAAAGACATTAAAGTATCTCAGTCCGATGGTTTCGATCCCATAGGTCTTCCCGAAGACATCGGCGTACAACTCGTTCACCAGCTTGGTAACCGCATAAGGAGAAAGTGGTTTCCCTATAACATCTTCTACCTTTGGCAGGGATTTGCTGTCCCCATAGGTAGAACTGGAAGCAGCATAAACAAGTCTCTTAACGGTTTTACTTTCCTTCTGTGCCACCAGCATGTTAAGAAATCCGTTAATGTTCACATTGTTAGAGGTGATGGGATCGTTGATAGATCTTGGGACCGACCCCAACGCGGCCTGGTGAGACACATAGTCTATCCCTTCCATGGCCTTTTTACACGTATCCCGATCCCTGATATCCCCTTCTGTAAATTCGAAATTGGGGTGTGTTTCAAACTCCGAGAGGTTATACGAAAATCCGGTGGCTAGATTATCAAGCACTCGTACCTTACCGGCCCCGTGCTTCAGCAAATATCCCACGAGATTAGAACCAATAAATCCGGCTCCCCCGGTTACCAGGAAATTGTACTGACTTAGGTCTTCGGAATGATATATATTATTTGGCAACGCGTTTATATTTTATGGCTTTATGCTATTATTATTCATTTTTAAAGGATTAACTGTTCCCCATCTATTACATTCTTCCAAACATTGGAATCTATTCCATTTATTCTTTTTCCTTACAAATTCTCACATCACATCATTCAACACGCCCGAAGTGACCTTCGTTTAGAATATTTTGGGACTCCGAGGCTCCCGAAGGTTCGCTTCGATACGTATGCTATTGGACCCTGAGGCTCCCGAAGGGTCACCTCTAACCACTAACTCCTAAAGCCTCCCATCGGTCTTTTCCCTCTTATAAAAGGCCTTTACATCGAAGATCACCGAAGGTAATGCCGAGTAGCTGTCTATATCAAAATCATTAAAGGCTGTATGCGAAACGGTAAGTACGATAGCATCGTAGTTAGCTTGTAATTGTTCTTCTTTACTTTTTAAGCTAAGTCCAAATTCGTGTTTTACTTCTGAAGGATCTGCCCAGGGATCGTACACATCTACATTGAGATTGTATTTATTGAGTTCCTCGATCACGTCGATCACCTTAGAGTTCCTGATGTCGGGACAATTCTCTTTAAAAGTAATCCCCAGTACAAGTACATTGCCGTTCTTCACCTTACAATCTTTTTTTATCATAAGTTTTACCACCTCACTGGCTACGTACTGTCCCATCCCGTCGTTCATTCTTCTTCCGGCCAGGATGATCTCCGGGTTATAACCTTCTTCCATGGCTTTCTGTGCCAGATAATAAGGGTCTACTCCTATACAATGTCCTCCTACAAGTCCCGGGGTGAATTTTAAAAAATTCCATTTTGTTCCTGCAGCTTCCAATACATCCTGGGTGTCTATATCCAACAATCTGAAGATCTTGGAGAGTTCGTTCACAAAAGCTATGTTGATATCACGTTGGGAGTTTTCGATAACCTTGGCGGCTTCGGCTACCTTTATTGAAGGTGCCAGATGAGTACCTGCGGTGATCACCGAGTCATACAAGGAATCGATATAAGTGGCTGCCTCTGGTGTTGAACCGCTGGTTACTTTTAATATTTTAGTGACGGTATGTTCCTTATCACCGGGGTTGATCCTTTCGGGCGAATAGCCTGCGAAGAAATCTTTATTAAATGTGAGTCCCGACACTTCCTCAAGTATAGGAACACAAATATCTTCGGTCACTCCGGGATACACGGTAGATTCGTAAATAACCACATCTCCTTCTTTCAGGACTTTGGCAACGGTTTCGCTGGCTTTTTGTAAAGGGGTGAGCACAGGCTGGTTATATTTATTGGTTGGTGTTGGAACAGTTACAATAAAGACCGAAGCCTCCTTAATGTCTTCTGGGTTCGCACTTACCCTCAGCCCCGTATCCCCGCTAAGGGATAATACTTCGTTTAATTCGTCACTAGATACCTCGAGAGTATGATCTGTACCTTCGTTTAACTGTGCAATACGGTCCTGGTTAATATCGAAACCGATAATAGGATATTTTTTCGCAAATGCGACCGCCAGGGGCAAACCAACATAACCTAAACCAATGATCGCAATAGTAGGGTTTTCTTTCATTTTGAGTTTCATACAGAAGCCAGAATATATTTAATATCCTTTAAAAGGCTCCAGTTCTTTATGTATTGTTTATTTATCTCCACTTTATCCGGCCAGATCACTTTATCGTTGTAATCCTGCGGATCTTCCTGTGCTAACAACAGCCTGTCTTCATCCTTATATTTTATGGTAGCCGGCCCGGTAAGGCCCGGTCTAACGCTTAAAACTATTCGATCTTCTCCGCTAAGCTGGTCTGCATAGCCGGGAACATCGGGCCTGGGGCCCACCCAACTCATATCTCCAATAAGTATATTGAATAATTGGGGTAGTTCATCCAACTTGGTCTTCCTGAGCCAGCTGCCAAAAACTGTTTTATTTTCTTTGATCTCCTTTATACTCTCATGATGCAGGCCTTTAAGCGTCCTTATTTTATATAGCTGAAATGGCCTAGCTTTTTTTCCTATTCGTATCTGGCTAAACAGGCCGTTCATCCCGGTACTAAACGTAGCTATGCAAATTAAAACTCCCATCGGTATAATAACAACAGGGAGTATTATCAAGCAAAGCAGGACATCAAAAATCCTTTTATAAACTTGTTGTGAGCTGGTAAGCATAGGTACATACGTAACTGATAAAATCATCGGAGGCACACAGCCGGTTTATTTTCGTTTAAAGAATTGTTTTAGACGAGTTATAAATCCTGGCTTCCTAGTGTTTTCATGATAACCGTTGCTGTATGATCCATAACCGTACCCATAGCCATAACCATAACCATAGCCGTAACCATAGCCATATTTCGCTTTTTGTTCGTAAAAGTTCATCACCAGGCTAATATTAGCTATCTCACCTTTCTTGTATTTATCGTTCACAAAATTGAACATGCCTTTCTTCGTATAATTTTGCCGAACCACATATAATGTCGCATCGGCATAGGTCATTAATTCGAGGGAATCTGCCACTAAGCCTACGGGGGGTGAATCTAAAACAATATAGTCATAGTCCTGCTTAAGAATCTCTATTAAAGAGTCCATTCGTTCTGTCATCAGCAGTTCGGAAGGATTAGGCGGAATGGGTCCCGAAGTGATGATATCGAGATTTTCTAACTGGGTTTTCTGAATGACATCCTCGAGGCCGGATTCATCGATCAGGTAATTCACAACACCTATGTTATTGTTGATATTGAAATCACCAAATATCTTTGGTTTCCGAAGGTCTAAACCTACAAGGACAGTTTTCTTTTCACTTAAAGCAAAGACCGAGGCAATATTAATAGAACAAAAGGTTTTTCCTTCCCCACTCACCGATGAAGTAACCAGTACGGTTTTTGCACCGGTAATGCCCCGTTTTCTGTAAATAAACTGTAAACTGGAACGAAGGGCCCTGAACGATTCGGCAACTGCCGATTTTGGCTGCTCCAACACCGCCAGGTTGTTTTCCATAAAACTTTTACCAATGGTGCCAAGTATGGGTATCTTACTCAGGTTTTGAATATCCCGGATGGTTTTTATTTTGGTATCGAAGAAGGCAATTACAAATACCAATAATAGTGGTATCAAGGCGCCAAAAACGCCTGCAACCATATAATTGAGGCGGGTGTTAGGGCCTACCCTGCCGCCTCCGGTATCCTTGGCCGGGTCTATTACAACCACATCGCTTACGTTGGCAGCTTTTACCAGCCGGGCTTCACTTAGTTTAGACAAGAAAAGATCGTAAGTGCGCTGGCTAAGATTATAACGGCGTTCTATCTTTAGCAATTCCTGCTGTTCTTTAGGCAACCGGCGTATTTCGGCCTCCAGCTGGCCTATATCGCCATTTACCTGCTGTAGCTCTCTGTTTTTTAGTCCTTTGGACGAATTAATGTTTTCCAACAATACGCGTTTAACCGCATTTATCTGTCTGTCTATATCTGCAAATACTGGTGCCCCTTCTTTGTACGAATACTCCAGGTTATTACGCTGTTCGGCTAAAGTTACTATACGCCCTACCCCGGTAATAATACTATTCTCGGATATCCCTGCAACAGAGGGTGCCGGTACGTCTCTGTAGTCTGAACGAGTGATCAAATAATCTTCCAGGATTCTATAGTAGTTGAGTTCCTGTTCCAACTTCTCCTTCTGTAGATCAAATCGGGTGAGCTTTGTCTTGATCTCCTGTCCTTCAGTATTTAAGTCGAAAATTTCGCTGTCGCTCTTAAATTGGTTCAATTCATCTTCAACCCCTAATAGTTCTTTCGATTTTGCCTGAAGACTACTGTCGATAAACTTGATGGTATTAGTAGCAAAAAGATTTTTACGCTCAAGCATATCCTCACTTAACACCTGCACCGAGGCATTGAGAAAATCAACCAATTTGGCTTTATTTGTTCCGGTGAGATTTAATTTCAGTACCGAAGACCCTTTAGATTCGGGTTGAACTCCTATCCTGGAAAAGGACCCCACAGCCGAATCGAAATTGATAAAATTTAAGTAATATATTCTGCCGGGTACCACTTGAACATCAGGATTGGGTAATAACTGACCACTAAAAAAAGGTAGATCTATCTTCTCACCCATTCTAAAATCTCTTTCAAACTTTTGAGCTTCAAAATGCTTACGGATCTTTTCTTTTTCTCCTTTGTAATATTGCAGCGTATGCATCCCCCCGCTGAAATCGGCTTTTAGTGTAAAGCTCACTGTATCTTTAAAAATGACTCGCAGTTGTTTTCCCAGGATCTGCGGTTTTGTTGTATCCACCTTTACCGTAAAAGGAGTACGTTTATATGCATCAACAAGCTGATACTTACCATCCACACGATAGTTTAGGTAATATTGAAGCCTTTCCACTACCTTTTCGTTATGGGTACGCGAACGCAGAGTTATAATAGCTGTATTTACCTTATCTGTAGTACCTCCCCAGTTAAAGGTTAAGCTGGTGTTGGTAGTAAAGAACGGGTTTTGATCGTCCTTGATGGAGATCATATTCTCCATACGGTAGATGGGTAACTTACGAACGTTTATATAATATGCAATACCAAACCCTATGGCCAGCGAAATGAGGAATAGCGGCCAATAACTAATCAACTTAAAGAGGAATCCCCTGAAATCGAATGTATTCTGAACTTCGTTTATTTCGAATTCTTCACTCATAGTTATAACCGGATAAACAATAAAATTGTGGTGGTAAGCGCTGTAATTACCGTTAAAATTGTGGTAAAACTCTGAAGGCCTGTGGTACCGGTTCCCAGAGATTTTTGTGGTAATGGATTCACAAGGATCAGGTCGTTGGGCTGAATATAGTAATAAGGCGAGTTCATGGCGTCGATGGAAGTAAGATCGATATGATGAACTTTTTGGCCTAAGGGATACTGGCGTATGATTATTACATCAGATTTGTCTCCGGTAACAGGAATATCACCACTGTTGGCGATCGCTTCCATTATACTTACCTGATCTCGGTAAATTATCCGTGATCCCGGACTCCCTATCTCCCCGTTTATTGTATATCGAATTCCCGATAATTTCACAGTCACAAAAATATTGGCTTCGGGCTTAAAAAAGTCTTCTAAAAGCCTTTTTTCTATCTCTTCTCTAACTTCTTCTACCGTATATCCCAGGACATTGATTTCTCCAAGACTGGGCATACGGATGTTTCCGTGAGGATCTACTACAAAACCATCGTAATATAAACGTTGTTCTCCAGTGGCATTAGGATTAGCATCACTAATTGGGTTGAAGATCCCAACAGTTTCCTGATCCAGCGCCTTCACCCGTATACTTAGAAGATCATTGATCTGAAGCCTGTAAGGCTCTTGTACTTTACGTAATGAAATGATACTGTCTGCCTTCATATCACTTTCCTGTAAATAGGTAAGTTGTTTGGTGGTAACACAGGAAGAAAAGAGTACTGCAATAAATAGAAATAGTAAGAGGTACTTCGATTTCATGGACAGTCGGGGTTGTTTGAAGACAAATATAACGTAAGCAGGCTAATAATAAAATATATTTTGGAGTAACTGGGTAATTTCTGTTTAATTTGCAAAAAATTGAAACGTGAACTTCCTTTCGGTCGAAAATATAGCAAAATCGTATGGTGAGCGGGTTTTATTTACCGATATTTCCTTCGGAATCAATGCCGGGCAGAAGATAGGTTTTGTAGCGAAGAACGGTACCGGAAAAACATCCCTTCTCGATATCTTATCGGGTAAGGATACTCCGAATTCCGGCACGGTAACCTACCGTAAAAACCTTCGCACCGCATTCCTCTCGCAGGAACCCGACCTCAACCCCGGGCTTACCGTGGAAGAAACCATATTCTCTTCAGATAATCCCATCCTGAAGATCATCGCTGCCTACGAAAAAGCACTGCAGAATCCTCACGACACCGAAGCCTATCAGAAGGCCTTCGACGATATGGATGCTTTTAACGCCTGGGATTTTGAAACCCTCTACAAGCAGCTTCTCTTTAAATTCAAGCTGGAGGATCTCAATAAAAAAGTGAAAACCCTTAGCGGTGGCCAAAAGAAACGGCTTGCCTTAACCAATGCCCTGCTTACCCAGCCTGAGCTCCTAATCATGGACGAACCTACCAACCATCTGGACCTGGAAATGATAGAATGGCTGGAAAGTTTTTTTGCAAGAGAGAACATTACCTTGTTCATGGTTACCCACGACCGCTATTTCCTGGAACGGGTCTGTAATGAGATCGTAGAGCTGGACGAAGGGAAACTGTACAGCTACAAGGGAAACTACAGTTACTTTCTGGATAAGAGACAAGCGCGTATTGAAAACGAAGCTACAGAAACCGCGAAAGCCAAGCAGCTTTACAAAAAAGAATTGGACTGGATGCGCAGGCAACCCAAAGCCCGTACCACCAAAAGTAAATCCCGTATAGACGATTTTCACGAGATCAAGTCGCAAGCACACAAACGACGCAGTGAACACGAGGTGCAGCTAGAGTTGAACATGGAACGGCTTGGCACCAAGGTGGTGGAGATCCACGGGATCTCCAAGGCATTCGAGGAGAAGCAACTCTTTACAAAATTCAGCTATAATTTCCTGAGGGGGGAACGCCTGGGAATTATTGGAAAGAACGGGACCGGAAAATCCACCTTCCTCAATATAATCACCGGGAGCCTGAAACCAGACAGTGGAAAAGTGGTTATAGGCGAAACTGTAAAGTTTGGTTATTACACCCAGCGCGGCATCACCATCAAGGAAGGCCAGAAGGTGATAGACGTTATTCGTGAGTTTGGCGACTATATCCCCCTGAAAAAAGGCAGGCAGATCTCTGCTCAGCAATTACTGGAACGCTTTCTTTTCGACCGTAAAAAACAGTACGATTTTGTTGAGAAATTAAGCGGCGGAGAACGTAAAAGACTGTACTTGTGTACCGTCCTAATTCAAAATCCCAATTTCCTCATCCTCGATGAACCTACCAACGATTTGGATATAGTTACCCTCAATGTTCTGGAGAATTTCCTGATGGACTTTCCGGGCTGCGTGGTGGTGGTTTCTCACGATCGCTATTTTATGGACAAGATCGTAGATCATTTGTTCGTGTTTTCGGAAGGGGGATCCATAGAAGATTTCCCGGGAAATTATTCAGATTACCGCAGCTATACCGATAGTGCCGCCCGGAATGAAGAATCTTCACAGGAACCGGTACAGAAGAAAAAGAACAGCTGGAAGGACGACAGCAACAAAGTAAAACTAAGTTATAACGAACAGAAGGAATTTCAGAAACTGGAAAAAGAGATCGTTAAACTTGAAAGCGAGCGGGAAACGCTTCAGAATAAATTTGCCACCGAAGGCTGGGATGGTGAAGAAATAGACAAACAATCCCGAATACTACAGCAACTCACAGATAGCATCGAGGAGAAAACCGAACGCTGGTTCGAACTATCTGCAAAAATGGAAGCTTAAATTTCCTTATGATCTACCCGTTTACATCCTATCTAAAATTTCTCACCGGTGCTACCAACCAGCACGGGGTTCATTCACCCTTTGTGTATAATCTCCTCACCCAATGTTTTTACGACCGGTCTTATTACCCCGCCTACGATGCTCTTTCTGCACATAGAAAGGCACTGCTAGCAGATGATAGTACGATCTCGGTGACCGATCTGGGCGCAGGATCCAGGGTGTTCAAATCCGAGGTGAGAAAAATTTCGGCTATAGCCAGGCATGCCGGAATGAGTATTAAAAGACAAAAACTGCTGTACAGGTTAACCCGTTTTCACCAACCTAACAGTATACTCGAACTAGGGACATCCCTTGGGTTATCCACCTTTGCAATGGCATTAGGTCACGAGCATTCCGCGATCACCACGCTGGAAGGGTGCCCGGCCACAGCGAACAAGACAAAGGAATATTTTAACCGATTTGGTGTGAATAATATTGAAATACTCAACACCGATTTCAACACTTATCTTTCTGGCTGTAACGAATCTTTCGATCTTATTTATGTAGACGGAAATCACACCGAAAAAGATACGCTTCGTTATTTTGAATTACTTCTGAAATGCATTCACCATAACAGCATCGTGATCCTGGATGACATCCACTGGAGCCGCGAAATGAATGCTGCCTGGAAGAAGATCATCGCCAATAAACAGGTTACGGTAAGTATAGACACTTTTCAATGGGGGTTGATCTTTTTCAGAAAAGAACAGAAAAAACAAGATTTTAGGATTCGCGTGTAACAACAGGGCTGAGGCTGCGTCATATGCTAAAAACTACTATCTTGCAGAACTTAAAAACCGCCTGCGATCACTATGGACTATGTAATTAAAATTAGGGGAATTCGAAGGGATTTTCCTCTGGGACAGGAAGTTGTAAAAGTTCTTATGGGAATCGATCTCGATATCGAGCGCGGTGAATACGTGGCTTTGATGGGTCCTTCCGGTTCGGGAAAATCTACCCTTATGAATATCCTGGGTTGCCTGGACACTCCTACAGCGGGTACCTACGAACTCAATGGGAAGGATGTAAGTAATATGACGGATGATGAGCTGGCGGAAATTAGGAATACCGAAATAGGTTTTGTTTTTCAAACCTTTAATTTACTTCCGCGAACAACGGCTCTGGAAAATGTGGCCCTACCGATGATCTATGCCGGTGCGAGTAAGAGTCAGCGAAAGCAGCGTGCCGAGGAGGTCCTTAGCGATGTAGGCCTCGCAGACAGAATGGACCATAAACCCAACCAACTTTCCGGAGGACAGAGACAACGGGTAGCCGTTGGAAGAGCCCTGGTAAACAAGCCTTCCATTATTCTGGCAGATGAACCAACCGGTAACCTGGATTCTAAGACTTCGGATGAGATCATGAACCTTTTCGACGAGATCCACCGTAACGGAAATACGGTGATCATCGTAACCCACGAAGAAGATATCGCAGCACATGCCCATCGAATTATCAGGTTGAGAGACGGAATGGTAGAGAGCGATACCCGGATTAAATAAGTATCTTTGCTGCATGGAAACCCTGCAGGATACCCTGAAAAAGAACGAAAAACAAAAGGAATTCTACAATAAGAAAAAGAAGTCCTTACCCTCCCGGATCTGGTCGTTCGTACGGGAAAAATCATTGAAAAATATTAGAAAAGAACTCGGTATACTCGAGCAATCCTATGCGCTGCACAAGCAATGGATGGGAGATCTTTCCAATAAAAGGGTGCTGGACCTTGGGTGCTATTCGGGGAATAGCCTTTCGCGCTATATGGCGACCAATTGTAAAACCTATGTTGGCCTTGACCTAAGTGATGTGGGGATAGCGAAGCTAAATGAGAAACTTAAGGATATACCTCATGCCAGGGCGATCGCAGCCGATTTCTTCTCGGAGGATTTTACAGAATCTAACTTCGACCTTATTTATGCTTATGGGGTGTTGCATCATTTTAAGAATGTGGATACTCTTATCCTGAGACTGGATGAAAAACTAGCTCCGGGTGGTGAGATCATTAGTTACGATCCCTTGCAAACCAGTTATCCAATATGGTTTATCAGGATGCTGTATCGTCCATTTCAGAGCGATGCAGCCTGGGAGTGGCCCTTCAGTAGAAAAACATACCGAAAATTTGAATCGAATTTCGAGCTGTTAGAGAGACGCGGTGTATTAGGGAAATCTAAATGGTATTTCTTGTACGCCATGCTTCCGTTTTCGAAAGAGAAAAAACTACGGTGGGGAAAAGCTGCACATCGTTACGATTGGGAACGCTCCGCGATAAGCAACTCTCACCTCTATTCTTGTATGCAGCTAAATCTACATCTGCGGAAGAAATAAGGATATTTCCTCGGTTATATGCGGCTTTGGTCTTTTCAAATTTCAGTATCTTTATGCTATGAATTCAGATTTGCTCACGAATCCATATGTTATAATTATCGGGCTTATGTTCCTGGTAATACTGGTGTATGCATGGAGCAGGAAGAATGTATCGACGAATCGCAAAAGACAGCAGCGAAGTTTCAGAGATGCCTATTACGAAAAGAAAAAGGAACGGGAACAACATAATAAGACCGATCAATGAAAATATACACCAGAACAGGTGACAAAGGTACAACAGCCTTATTTGGAGGAACCCGGGTAGAGAAGCATCATATCAGGATAGAGAGTTATGGTACCGTAGACGAATTAAATTCGCATTTGGGTCTAATTCGCGACCAACATATCGATGCTCATTATAAGCAAATGCTAATTGGTATTCAGGAAAAATTATTTACTGTTGGCGCTATCCTTGCCACAGATCCGGCCAAAGCCACCCTGAAAAGCGGAAAAGAACGATTAAACATCCCAAAAATAAACGAAGCCGATATAACCTTGCTGGAAACTGAAATGGACAGCATGAATGACGCACTGCCACAAATGACGCACTTCGTTCTTCCCGGGGGGCACACCACAGTGTCATATTGTCACATAGCGCGCTGTGTTTGCCGTCGCGCCGAGCGTTTGGCTACGTTTTTAAATGCTAAAGAACCCATTGATGAGGCGGTTTTAAGGTATTTGAACCGACTATCCGATTATCTTTTTGTACTGGCACGGAAGTTGTCTAATGACCTGCAGGCAGAAGAAATTAAATGGATTCCTGAGAAACTGTAAATTCCTTTTGTAAACTTATTTTAAGTAGCTGTTTTTCAGTTACTTATACACGTTCTTTAAAATACAGCTGAAATAATTCATTTTTTTCTTGACTTTTTGAAACAAAAAATTATTTTTGCAAAATATTAAACACTATTACGTACTATGTACTGGACATTAGAATTAGCATCATATTTAAGTGATGCGCCCTGGCCGGCGACTAAAGACGAGTTGATCGATTATGCGATCAGAACCGGAGCTCCGCTTGAAGTAGTTGAAAATTTACAAGCGATCGAAGATGAAGGAGACTCGTACGATTCTATCGAGGAGATCTGGCCGGACTATCCTACAGACGAAGATTATCTGTGGAATGAAGATGAATATTAATTCACGTTGCATTGCAACATTAAAATAATTTAAAAAGTCTCGTTTACGAGGCTTTTTTTGTGCCCGACTAACTGGAAATAAAAAGCGTTCAAGCTTTTGGCAGACTGGTTTTTTTACAGTTTTTTTGTATGCCTTAACCTTCAAGTGTCGTTGAGCCGAAATAACATATAAATCATGGGATTGCTAGATAGCGTATTAAAAGTTTTTGTTGGAGATAAATCCAAAAAGGATATCGGTGAGATCCAACCCATTGTAGACCAGATCAAAGCCTTCGAACCCGAGATATCCAAACTTACAATAGATGAACTAAGGGGGAAATCGGACGAATTCAGAAAGCGGATCAGGGAAGATCAGGCAGAGATCAATGCCGAGATCGAAAAACTTCAGAAGGAAGCCGAAGAAATGGAAGATATCGATAAGAAGGAAGATATCTATAACCAGATCGACTCTCTGAAAAACGATCGATACGAGATCGAGAAAAAAACCCTGGACGACATCCTTCCCGAAGCTTTTGCTGTGATCAAAGAAACAGCACAGCGATTTAAGGACAATGAAACTTTAACTGTAAACGCTACCCCCTTCGATCGCGAACTTTCCGGATCCAAGGACTATGTATCCCTGGACGGGGAAAAAGCTATCTGGAAGAATTCATGGGATGCCGCCGGTAAGGAAGTTACCTGGGACATGGTACATTACGATGTTCAGTTGGTGGGTGGTGTAGCTCTACACCAGGGAAAGGTTGCCGAAATGCAGACCGGTGAAGGTAAAACGCTGGTAGCAACATTACCGGTTTACCTCAACGCCCTGGCCGGGAACGGAGTACACCTTGTAACGGTGAACGATTACCTTGCCAAACGTGACTCGGCCTGGATGGCACCCATCTTCGAGTTTCATGGTTTAACGGTAGACTGTATAGATTATCATCAGCCCAATTCGGAAGACAGAAGAAAAGCTTATAATGCCGATATCACCTACGGAACCAATAACGAGTTTGGTTTCGACTATCTGCGTGATAATATGGCGCACGCCCCGGGAGATCTTGTTCAGCGGCCGCATCACTACGCAATTGTGGATGAGGTAGACTCGGTTTTGATCGATGATGCGAGAACCCCCTTGATCATTTCCGGTCCTGTTCCTAAAGGTGATATTCACGAATTCAATGAACTGAAACCCAAGATCGCGCAACTGGTCGAGATCCAGAGAAAATATCTTACCGGTGTATTGGCCGAAGCCAAAAAACTCATTAAAGAAGGGGACACCAAGGAAGGCGGATTTCAACTTCTTCGCGTACATCGTGGTTTACCAAAAAACAAAGCCCTTATTAAATTCCTTTCGGAAGAAGGGGTGAAACAGATCCTTCAGAAGACGGAGAATTTCTACATGCAGGACAACAACCGGGAGATGCCTAAAGTAGATGCCGAGTTGTATTTTGTGATCGAAGAAAAAACCAATCAGATCGATCTTACCGATAAAGGTGTGGACTTCCTTTCTGGGGAGGACGATCCGGAATTCTTTGTAATGCCGGAAATTGGTACCGAGATCGCCAAGATCGAAGAGAAAGGGTTGAGCCCTGAGGAAGAAGCAGAGCTGAAGGAAGATCTGTTCCGTGATTTTGCCGTGAAAAGCGAGCGTATTCACACCATGAACCAATTGCTGAAAGCCTATACTATCTTCGAAAAGGATACCCAGTATGTGGTGATAGACAATAAGGTTATGATTGTAGACGAATCCACGGGTAGGATCATGGAAGGCCGTCGCTATAGTGACGGACTCCACCAGGCGATCGAGGCCAAGGAAAATGTAACGGTTGAAGCAGCCACACAGACCTTTGCAACCATTACGCTACAGAATTATTTCAGAATGTACCGCAAACTTGCAGGTATGACGGGTACAGCGGTAACCGAAGCCGGAGAATTATGGGAGATCTATAAGCTCGATGTGGTGGAAATTCCTACCAACAGGCCAATCGCCCGTAAGGATATGGAGGATAAGATCTATAAGACTAAACGTGAAAAATACAACGCTGTAATTGAAGAGGTGACCGAATTGAGTCAGGCAGGAAGGCCTGTACTTATTGGTACCACGTCGGTTGAGATCTCCGAATTATTAAGCCGAATGCTCAGCATCAGGAATATCCCTCATAATGTACTGAACGCGAAATTGCATAAGAAGGAGGCTGATATTGTAGCTGAAGCAGGTAAAGCCGGAATGGTTACTATAGCCACCAATATGGCGGGACGTGGTACCGATATAAAACTAAGTGATGAGGTGAAGGCAGCCGGTGGATTGGCGATTGTAGGTACCGAAAGGCACGATTCGCGACGTGTGGACAGACAGTTACGTGGTCGTTCCGGCCGACAAGGAGACCCAGGAAGCTCGCAATTCTATGTATCCCTGGAAGATAATCTAATGCGTCTTTTTGGTAGTGAGCGTATTGCCAAGATGATGGACCGTATGGGACTGAAAGAAGGGGAAGTGATCCAGCACAGTATGATCTCTAAATCTATCGAGCGTGCCCAGAAAAAAGTAGAGGAAAATAACTTCGGAATAAGAAAACGCCTGCTCGAATATGATGATGTGATGAACGCTCAGCGAGAGGTTGTTTACAAACGACGTTATCACGCCTTATTTGGCGAACGACTTCGGGTGGATATCGCTAATATGATCTACGATACGTCCGAGATCATAGCCGAAACCAACAAAGCAGCCCAGGATTACAAGAATTTCGAGTTTGAGTTGATTCGCTATTTCTCGATGAGCTCGCCTGTTTCAGCAAAAGAATTTGAGAATAAAAGTACGCAGGAGATTGCCGGTATAATCTATAAGGCTGCCTACTCTCACTACCAGGATAAGATGACCAGAAACGCCGAAATGGCCTTCCCGGTGATCAAGAATGTGTACGAAAACCATAAAGACCAGTATAAGCGTATCCTTGTGCCCTTTACCGATGGGGTTAAAACCCTTAATGTGGCGACCGACCTAGAGAAGGCTTACGAATCGGGCGGGAAGCAACTGGTTCAGGATTTCGAGAAAAATATCACTTTGGCCATTATCGACGATGCCTGGAAAACACATCTTCGTAAAATGGATGAGTTAAAACAATCTGTACAGCTGGCAGTTCACGAACAAAAAGATCCGTTGCTCATATACAAGTTTGAGGCATTCGAGCTCTTTAAGGCTATGATAGAGAAAGTGAACAAGGACGTGATATCCTTCCTTTTCAAAGGGGAATTACCACAGGAGAACCAGCAACAGATCCAGGAAGCCCGGGAGGTAAAGCGTAAAGAAAAGCTTAGTGAGCAGAAAGACGAGATCCCTAATATGGACGAACGGGCAGCACAGTCCAGAGCTGCAGGAAATACTCAACCTAAACCACAAATTACCGAAACGATTGTTCGCGAACGACCAAAAATTGGCCGTAACGAGCGGGTTACTATTAAAAATGTGATGAGTGGTGAGAACAAGACCGTTAAATACAAACAGGCTATCCCATTAATTGATAAAGGCGAATGGGTGCTGGTGGACGAATAAACAAATCCATTAAGTATTAAAAAAACCCGGGTAGTTCAACCCGGGTTTTTTTATTGTCACAGGATGTGGAAAATAATAATGTTAATGAAATTCGGTATATTTATTTATTCACCACCCAAAAAAATTGATCTAATGAAAAATTATTCCTCACTCAGGGTGAAAATGCTTGGTCTTTTCACACTAATCGCCATATTCAGTATTCATAATGTCAACGCCCAGCTATTCCTTCTTGGTGGCGGATTTACTGCTACAGATACAAATTCAGACGGAACCGTTGTTGTTGGTGATAATGGATCTGAACATTTTGTGTGGACCGAATCCGGTGGGATTACCCTCATTGGTGGGGTTGGACCTTCAGGATATGGTGGCCAGACTTCGGTGAATGGCGCCGGGACTGTGGTTGCCGGAACGCGTGTTAATCCTGGTAATAATTTAGGGGAACTTAGCTCTTATAACCTGGGAACCCAAACCTGGACCTCACATGGATCTCTAGGTTCATCTTCTGGAAATTCGGCTAGTTCGGCATGGGGATTCTCGGCAGATGGGTCTACAATCGTAGGCCTGGGATGGATAAGTGCCGGAAATGCACATGCCATCAAGTGGACCAGCGGAGGTGGTATTGAGGATCTTGGAAGTACAGTTGCGGGTAGAAGTACACGAGCGAATAAAGCCAATAACGATGGCTCGATCATAGGTGGATGGCAGGATTCATCAAGTGGTTTCCGTCAGGGTGCCATTTGGATAAACGGGGTACAAACCTTAATTACACATCCTAATGGCGATAGCGCTACAGAAGTAGGTGCAATGTCCAAGGATGGTGTTTGGATGGGTGGTGGTCAGGGATTCGGAAATAATTTTCAGGCATGGAAATGGAGTATGAACACCGGCATCATAGATATAGGACCTGCTCCCACTGCAGGATGGAGAGGGGCGATTAGCGGACTCTCTGAAGATGGTTCGATCGCCGTAGGGTTTTACAGGCCCTTCCCTGCCCCAGCTGTATTTGGACGAGGAATTATTCATACCGATGCCACAGGTATGCTGGATCTAACAGACCTTGCCGTATCTCTTGGAATTGATGTACAGGGAGCTATATTAGCCTTGCCGCTCGACATCTCGGATGATGGAAGTACGATAGTTGGGTTAACAGACTCGGGTTCCGGATTCGTACTAAGATTACCGGATGTACCTATTAATAACACCTGTTCTACAGCTATTCCCGTATCGTGTAATTCTATAGTTTTCGGATCTACAACGACGGCTACAGACAATGGAGGTAATTCGTCTCCCGATGTTTTTTACAGTTATACAGGAAATGGTCAGTTATCAACTATAACAGTTTCCTTATGTGGTTCGGGTACGAATTTCGATACAGTTCTTCGATCTTTTACCGATTGCGCGTTCAATAATGAAATAACGAACGATGATTTCTGCGGCACACAATCTGAATTGGAATTTCCCAGCTATGATCTGGAAACAACTTACATCCTTGTTGAGGGAGCCGGAACTGCTTCGGGGGACTTCGAATTAGAAATAACTTGTGAACCTGTGCTCGGTCAGGAGGATAGAATATTTGCCAATTTGAATTTATTCCCAAATCCGGTGGATGATCGATTTGTGATCAGCAACAACGAGCTGATCTCTGAAGTAATCATTTACAATTTCACAGGACAGGAAATCATGAGATTGTCGCCTAATGCAACTGCAGTAGATATTAGCACTTCCACCTTGGCTCGCGGGATGTATTTCGCATCCGTGCAGGTAGTCAACCAGTCCAGAACATTGAAATTTGTAAAATAATCACCTGTATTACAGAAGTTTAACATTTTTTCACGTTAAAATCGGTATATTTTTTGCGGCATTTCTGAATAAAATACTCTTATGAAAAATGCTACCCTACTCCTGGTTTCTGCGCTTATTTTTGCATGCAGCGCTACTGATGAAAATATTACCTCCGAAGAGGTTGATCTTGCTGTAGATCATTATAAAACGACCTCAGCCTACAACGGAACCGCATTTGTGATCTATGAAAATGGTAGTCTGGGTGATGAAAATGCCAGGGTATACGGGCAGATAGAAAATTTTAATTTTGAACCCGGATATACCTATTCTCTAAGGGCAACCAAAACAACCACAGAAAATGCAGGTACCAATACTAAAACAATACGTTATAAAGCAACTTCTGTGAATTCGCGGCAGGCGGTGCGTCCGGACGCCGAGTTCAGGATCCCGATGATCAAATTTATCAATGGTCGTGGAATGGCAACTTTTATCAGGCGGCAGGCCGACTCTACGTTTATCTTAGGAAATGAAATTCCTTTTAATTGTAATTATTTCTGTACGGATCTGGACAGGGCAATCGAACAGAAAAATGAAGTTACAGGAATTTTTAAGCATGGACCCGACGGCAGCTATCTTCTTATGTCTCTTATCGACTAGAAGTTGTTAATATTTAGCTTCTACGTATTTCTTCAGCAATGGAATTTGAAGGAAAAACAAGGCTAAAAATATAGTTCCGTACATAAATACTTTCGAAATTTTAAATTCGGGTAACATTTGACCAAGACTTTTCCATGGTAGATCGAATGGAAGACCATCGAGTTCTACCGGTATTGCGAAATACAACAAAATGGGTAATAGGAAGATAATACCTAATAAAACCCATCCCTTTTTAGAGATCAATGGTTGGTACTGAATTCTTTCGGAAGCACGTTGCTCAATTTGCTCCATTAACTTCTTATTGAAATTGGGACCGGGCATTTCGGGACCTACTTCAGAAATAAGTTTCTTCAAGATTCGATCTTCCTTTTTAAATTGCTCTTCCATTGCTATTTGTCATTTCGGGCAGTACGAATTGTTTCAGTAAAGTAAACAATTTTTTTCTGCTTCTATGTAATTTCACTTTAATATTATCCTCTGTTAGCCCTGTGATAGTGGCTATCTCGCGTACCGATAGTTCCTCAAAATAGTAAAATGTAACTATCGCAGCATCCTGGTCTGCCAATGCAGCTATACATTTATTTATAACTTCCCGGCGCTGCTGCTGTTCGATGAGGTCCAGGGCATTCTCAATTTTCTGTACTTGTTTTTCGGTTATGTCTTCAACCAGCTCCACAGATTTTATCCTGTTGTTCTTTCGTACCTGATCGAGTGCTTTCCTATAAGCAATACTATACAGCCAGGTTGAGAATTTCGCCTCGCCTCTAAAACTACTCAGGGATTCGAAAGCCTTTAGGAATGTATCCTGGGCGACTTCTTCTGCCTCCTCCCTGCTCTTCACCACACGGAAGATCACAGTAAACACCAGGTCTCTGTATCTGGTGATCAATTCGGAAAAAGCATTAGTGTCACCTTTTAGCGTCCTTCGAATGTAATAGTGGTCAGCGCGTTGCATCATTAGGTGTAAGACGAAGGGAACCTTAGTTAGGTTACATCGAATTCAGAATAATAATTTACAAAATAAATGTAACCGGCTTGTCAACATCGCCGTCTTAGATGGAAACGAACAATTTTAAAATCTTAAACACACAATATTATGGGATCAGAAGTAATTTTAGTGCCAATCATGTTCGGAGTTCTCTTCGGAATCTTCTATTTATACATTTCCGCTAGAAATAAGGAACGCCTGGCACTCATCGAAAAAGGTGCGGATGCGTCTATTTTTTATAGTAGTACTCGCAGAGCGACGCCTATGTGGAAAGTAATTATAATCAATCTGGCTTTTCTGCTTATGGGTATTGGTCTGGGGACCTTGATTGCCGAAGGATTCGTGCAGGGATTTGGAATGGACGAGGAAGTTGCCTTTCCGGGAGTTATCTTCTTTATGGCCGGTCTTGGTTTGTTCACAGGATATTATGTCACTAAAAAACTAAACAAAGACGCTTAACTAAAGTTGGTTATTAGTTAGCCAAACCGTTCTATAGCAAATGTTATGGAACGGTTTTTTATTGCAATTTTATATTACTGTAGGCCGCATTTATTGTAAAGGTTTTGTTCGATCTTGAATTCTGGTTGTAACCGCTAATTAGTACCAGCCCATTTTGCTTCCTGCTATCCAGCGCCATGGATTTTGGATATAGTAAGGTGGATCGTTTCCCATTAAAATCGAACGTAAATGATGTATTAGGGATGGATATAAAGGCATCTGTATTATCAAGGTCGAGGCGTATTGTATTAAATCCATCGTCAACTGAATTTATTCTGATATCGCCAAAAGACCCGCTTAAAATGGCCACATCCGAAACATAATTAATATCCACATTACTGGAATTAGATTCCAGGTCGATGCGCTTTACCTTATTGATCCGGCATTCGTCTATGTATTTTACAAACAGGTTTCCATTATTCCATAAGTTAACTGTAACTGGTGCATAAGCAGCATTGATGAGGGTGTTCCCCCCATCAATACTGTTAGCTGTAAATGGCGAATAGTTCAATGTCGCTCTTACATTGTAGGCATCGGCCATTTTTATTTCTCCGTGCCTTACGTTTATCTCGGTTTTGGATCCTTTTGGCATTTTAATTCGAATGGTCTTGATCGCTTTTACCTTTTTATATTCTCCCTTCTTATCACCCTGGATAATTATGGTCTTATTGCCATAGGGATCGGTCATGATCTGTTGACTATAATTTCCACCCTGCTCTTCAAAATGTTTGGCCCATTCTTCCATTTCTTTACCGAATTCTTCTCCCCATTTCTCCATGTCCTTACCAAACTTTTCACCAAACTCCTCACCCCATTTCTCCATGTCTTTACCAAACTTTTCACCGAATTCCTCACCCCATTTCTCCATCTTCTCTTCGAAATCGGCCCCAAACTTCTCTCCAAATTGTTTCCCGAAATTTTCTCCCCACTCTTCCATCACCTTCTCCACATTGGCAGACCATTCGTCCACTTCCACCAACCAATCGTCTACCTGTCGAACGGTGACTTTTGAATTGTGTTTCTTGTTCAATTTATCTACGTAGGCCTGTTTGTTCTTCTTGTATTCGCCTCTGTCGAAGGTAGTGCCTTTACCATGTTGTACGTTGTAGTGATTGTATTCGCTTCCGTCTTTGAAATTAGGGCGCTCTCCACTAAAAGGCCATTTTGGGAATTCATCCAGTTTGGGTGTTTCTACATCGAAATTGAAATTATCGTTGAAATTGAAATCAAAATCGGGCATGACAAACTTTGGCATATCCTTTAGCATGTCCATATTCTCCAACGCTTTAAGAGCCTCCAGGCCGTGTAGTCCTTTAAAACCACTAAGATGATCCATTCCCATCCAACCGCCGGCGGTATTAGAAGTGATTCTCACCTGTTTACTACTTCCCAACACTTCATAATCCCAATTATCAAGGATCTCTTGTTTTTCCTTCTGGGTAAGATCGTCTCCGTCCACCGAGGCTGTTACTTCCACCTCGTTTTTATTCCATGTTTCGAATATAACATTTGTATAAGACGTATTTACAGATACTACCACGTCTTCATTCACGTTAAAACGCTCTGTCTCTTTCACTTGTGCTACAAGAGTTGTACTGCCTAATAACAGAGCGACTGCGACTAAAACTTTATATTGTATAGTTCTCATTGTTTTGTTTTTTAAGTTCTTCCAATTTGTTTTTTAGTTTGAACAGCAGTTCCAAACGCAATTGCAAATTATCAACCAAAGCAGTGATGGTTGCCTCATTGGGCCCTACTTCGTTTAATTCTTTATTCAGTACTTTATATTCGGTGTGGAGTTCGTTTAACCGTTTCATATAACTGTCCACCAGTTCCTTATTATCGTCATTTACCTTCAACGAAGCCAGTTGCACATTTATCCCGGTTGTGTAATAAGATTCCACCTTTTTCAAATCCGGCGATAGGTCTCCTAAAGTGATCACAGATTCCGGAATAGTTTCCGTATTTGTGTTTTCTACAGTGGTGAGGCCATCCTCTGCACCTTTGTCATTGATGGAGAAATAGGCAAATGAACCAACGGCGAGAAAGGCCACTATCACGGCTGCTATTTTCAACCAATAGATCATAGGTCGTTCCGGCTTAGACAACTGAGCGTCTAATCGGGCTTCAAAACGCTTTTCATGCCCTTCCGATAACTTTGGCGTCCCGGGTTTGTAATCCCGCATCATCTTTCTAATATCCTGTCCCATATTCCAAGTGTTTAAGTGTTTGTTTCAATTTTAATTTGCCGCGATGCAGGTTTGTTCGGGAGGCACTCTCTGTAATTCCCAGGATCTCCGAGATCTCCTGATGATCGTAGCCTTCCATAAGAAAGAGTTTTACCACTACCCGGTAATTCTCAGGTAGCGAGTCGATGGCATGGTAAACTTCGTCCATCGTGACCTGTTCACCTATATCCCAATCGCCTTCTCCTTCTGCAATATGTAATACCCCGTCGTCCAGGGATTGAACCTCCATCTTTCTCGCCTTGATAATATCCAGGCATTTATTGATGACGATCCTTTTCAACCAGGCTCCAAAGGTGACGTCCCCTTTGAACTGATCGAGTTTCTGAAACGCTTTAATAAACGCTTCCTGCAATGCGTCTTCGGCAGCAGCTCCGTCCTTTAAATATCTACTCGCTACGATGAACATGCCATCGCAATACTTTCGATACAACTCTAATTGAGCTTTCCGATCGTTTTGTTTGCATTTCTCTATAAGGAACGAGTCTGCCACGAATGATGGTTTTTTGGTTGCTGTTCGGTTAAAAGACGACACAATAGTATCTGTGTTGCAAGGAATCTTAAATTTATAAAAATGTTATAACTTCACTTCGTGAGCAAGTCTGGTAAAAATACAGGTGCATTGCATGAAATGGAGGGGATCACACCTCCTTCTTCGCTTAGCGATAAGGTAGCGAATAAGGTAAAGGAACGCCGAAAAAAAACTATTTCTAACGAAGAACTTCTTAAAGGCCTCCTATCCGGTGATAAAAGCGCACTTAGCCGGGCCATTACCCTGGTAGAAAGCACCAAAACCACTCACAGAAAACAGGCGGCTCAATTACTGGAATCCTGCCTTCCACACGCCAACAATTCCTTACGGATTGGGATTACGGGTGTACCGGGTGTAGGTAAAAGCACCTTCATAGAAAGTTTCGGGAAGCTATACACCGCACGGGGACACAATGTTGCTGTACTCGCCGTCGACCCTAGCAGCCGATTAAGCAGGGGTAGTATTCTGGGCGATAAAACACGAATGGAAGAACTGGTGAAGGATAAAAACGCATTTATCCGTCCATCAGCCAGCGGGACCTCCCTGGGTGGTGTGGCACGTAAAACCCGTGAAGCTATTATCCTCTGCGAAGCCGCCGGCTATAACATTATCATTATTGAAACTGTAGGTGTTGGTCAAAGCGAGACTGTGGTACATTCAATGACCGATTTTTTCTTACTGTTGAAACTTGCCGGTGCCGGTGACGAACTGCAAGGGATAAAACGCGGTATCATGGAAATGGCCGATGCCATTGTGATCAATAAGGCAGATGGTGAGAACGTTAAAGCCGCCAAACTTGCTAAAACCGAGTTTAACAGGGCTCTACATCTGTTTCCCGAAAAAGAAAGCGGCTGGTCGCCAAAGACACTCACATGTTCCGCTCTGCAGAATGAGGGTATACATGAGATTGGGGAGCTTATTGAGAGCTATGTAGAAAAAACCAAGGCAAACGGATTTTTCCAAAGACGAAGAAACCAACAAAACGAGTTTTGGCTTTTACAAACCATAGAAAATGCCCTGAAGAACGAGTTCTATGAAGATCCCAGTATAAAAGCCGAGTTAAAGAAACAGCTAGAAGCCCTTGGGGATAATAAAACAACTCCTTTCGAGGCGGCGAATTACCTGTTGGATTTATATAAAAAGCACCAATAATTTTCTTCACCTACCTTTCTGCTCCAATAACCTCTTTTTTTTCAGAATCTTCAGCACCAGATAGACCATAGAACTGATAATTGCAGCATAAAACCAGAAGTCGTAGGTGATTATAAAGTGTTTGCTAACCTTGATGTCACTAATTACACTGAATAGCCAGAATAGCAGAAAGACAGCCGCCAGGCCGTTCTTCTCCTGCTTCAGCACCTTCCTCAAACAAAACCCATATTTCGCTTTTGTATATTTTCTGAACCGTGGTATAAATGCCGGTACCTTACTGGCCCACTGCAGATAGCGTTCCCCAAACTCATTCCGAAGAAAATTCTCTTCAGCAAACATAATGCGTTCATAATACACATAGTAAAAGAAAATAAAGGCGATTATAAACCAAAAGTTTTCGGTTAGCATGGCCACGCCCAGCCACATAAAGAAGTTACCCAGATAAAGCGGGTGCCGCACCAGAGAATAAATTCCGGTGGTATTTAATTCATCGGCTATTTGACCTTCTGTGGTATTCCGGCCCGAAGTAAATCCGGGAGTATGCCCCACTGTGGTAACTCTAATTGCAAGTCCGATCAAACACACCCCCAGGCATGCAAACTTATAGGGTTCGAACACGCAACCTTTTAAAACTTCCTTCGAAAAATCCTTGGTGGTAATAAATACCAGAAGACCTACCGCCAAAAATAAAAGTGGCAGATAACTGCGATTCCTGAAAAGGAAATCCCCTTGCTTCTTAAATTCTTCCCTTAAGGGCATATGTTTTAGGAGTTTAAAATTCTACCGAATACTATTCATCATCGTCCTCATTATCATCATCCTCTGTTTCGTTCATGCTAAGCGTATTTCCATCTTCATTAATGGCCACCTCTAAAGATTCATCTCCGTATGTAAGGTCGATCTCGTAATAACTATTGGTTTCGTTCTCAACTAAGGCTATTTCCTCGATCTTATGATCTGGATAATTGGCCTTCAGGTTTTCTAAGACCATTTGAGGCAGGCCTGCCTCTTTTATATATCGCTCTGTTTCCAGCCAGGAGCCCATATTATCGAAAGAGGCTGTATATTCGATGCCGCCTAGCTCAAACTCGGCTTCCCACTCATTGTCCTCTTCTTTCTCCCATTCTATTTCCTCGGCATCCGGAAATTTTGAAGTAAAAGACTGTTTAACCGCTTCGGGTACATCGGTATTCTTATCAGTACAGCTGTAGAACCCAACGATCAAAATCGTCAATGCGATACGCAGAGTAGTTTTCATAAATAGTGGTTTTTTCAGTAAATATTTTAATCGAAAGGCATCCCGATAATCCCGAATGGAATAATACGATAGTGAATAGACAAATTAATTAATTTTGCACCTAAACCCTTCATTATGATATAAATATATATCTATAAAGGGGTTTTATATCACTTAAATAACATCAATAAGTCCAGTATGAAGATTCTGAACTCATTGTGCTTGCTCGAAGATGGTTTTTTTATATTCTGAAGGCGTTAATCCCTGGTGTTTCTTAAAGATGGAATAGAAGCTCGACTTTGAGTTAAAGCCAACTTCCGAAGCGATTCCCATAAGTGTAAAATGTTCATATTGTTCTTCACCCAAACATGCGATAAAGGCATTAACACGATACCCGTTCACAAAATCCTGAAAACTTGTACGAAGGTGAACATTTAGAATTTCCGAAATGTATTGTTTTGGGATCTCGAGTTCTTGCGACAATGAAGTTAACGATAGTTTTGGATTACAGAAGATCCTCTGTGTATCCATACTCTCCAGGATCTTTTGCTTATACTCTTCAATAAGGTTGCGGTTAAGTCCGGAGCTTTGATACCGGCTCGTTTCGTGAGGTAAAAGCACATCTCCGGGAGCTATCACCAGTTTCATACTAACCACATAAAATAGAGCTGCCACCATGATCATGACAAACGAATTAAAATTGGCATCGTTGAACATAGCGATCTCGCTCAATGAGAACCAATTTAAAATATCGTTTAAGATAGAGGTGCTGGTCAACAAAACGAGAGGAAAGATAAACATGAGTAACCACCTTTGCTTTCCGGAGAATAGAAGTATCCTTAGCGTAAATATCAAATACGCAACAAAAGTGAGTTCGATGCCCAGTTCTAATAGTTCCACCACCCTGTTCTCGGCTGGCATTAGGAATATTTCGAAGATCTCGAAGCCGAGATAAAGTAGATTCGGAATAAAATATAACAGGTCCCATCTACTAAATCGTTCCCGTTTAGAAACATAATATTTTACAAACAGAAAGAGAAAGGTTATAAATAAAGAAGTATCAAAAAAGAACCAGTCCACCTCCTTCGAGATAAGGTTATTCTGGTCGTCTCCAATTAAAAACAATAGAATTGAGACGATGCTGCACAACAGTAAAATAAGGGTGGGTTTTTTGTAAGACTCACGCTTTGAGAATAATACAAGGATCAGGAAAATTCCCTGTATCAAGGCAACGATCTGTAAGATAGCTATCATATGAGGATAGCTTTATAACGAAGAAATTCCCTGGCTTATTATTTAAAGTTTTCCTTGAACCAGGCCACTTGTTCCCTGAGGCCATCTTCCAAGCTGGTCCCGGGATCGTATTGCAACAACTTACGGGCCTTGTAGATATTGGCTTTGGTACGGGATTGATCGCCCGGCCTGGCAGGTTTGTGGTCTATCTTTATTTTTTTCTGAAGGATCTTCTCTACAGTTGCAATCCCGGTGGCAGTGGAATTCTCCTCTTCCGTCCCAAGATTGAATATCTCCCCATTGGTAACTTCCTCCCGGCCAATCACACTTACAATTCCGTCGACAATATCCTGAACGTATGTAAAACTGCGTAAGTGGCGCTCACTACCATCGTACAACGGAAAAGCCTTGTCGTTCAAACCGCAGTCGATAAGTCGGGTGTAGAGCTTATCCGGTCGTTCTCTGGGACCATAAACCGAATACAAACGCAAGCTGGTACTCTGCAAGAGACCGCGCCTGCTATAGGCCAGCACGAGCTGTTCGGCAGCCAGTTTCGTTACCCCATACCAGGAGGCAGGCATTGGCGCTTCCACTTCGGTCATGGTAGCTTGCAATCCGTAGATCGAAGAGGTGGCAATATTCACAAAAAAAGGCTTGTCGTCTAATCGTTCGATCGCATCCAGTAGGCGTTGGGTAGCGATAAAATTATTGCTGATATAGTCGTTAAAGGTAGACGTTACGGCTATCCCAGGCTGGGCTGCAAAATGAAATATATAGTCTATTTGGTCTTCAAACAGTGAGCTTAGGTCATCAATGCACAGATCGATCTTTTTTATTTCTATTCCTTTTTCTGAAAGGGCCGTGGCATTTAACTCTTTCAGTTTTACATCGTAATAATCGGAGAAATTATCAACACCCAGGACCTCATGGCCCATATCGAAAAGCCTTTCCGAAGTATGAGATCCAATAAATCCAGCTGCTCCCGTTACTAATATTCGCATAGAAGTGAATTGGTATACAAAGAAACATCTTTTATAGCATTCTGCCCTATTCTTCAAAAAAGAAATACTTTTGCACAAATCTTTCGAGCAAAGTTTTATGTACGAGTTTACTATTATAGTGCCGGTTTACAATGAGGAGGACAACCTGGAACGTGTGGAACAGGAACTACTGGCCTATACCAAAATCGCAACTAAAAAGACGGCCATACTTTTCGTGAATGATGGCTCCGTGGATAAGAGCGAACAGCTTATAAAAGAAATTTGTGAGAGAAACGAGGCCTTCGATTATATTTCGTTTAAAGAAAACCGCGGACTAAGCGCCGCTATAAAGGCCGGTTTCGACCATGTGTCCACCCAATTGTTAGGCTATATAGATTCCGACTTACAAACTTCGCCTGAAGATTTTAATGTATTACTGGAGCATATAGGAGAATACGACCTGGTGACCGGTGTACGGGCAGACAGGAAGGATTCGTTTGTAAAGAATATGTCCTCGAGGATCGCTAATGGAATCCGTCGTGCGTTCACTCACGACGGGATGGACGACACAGGTTGTCCGCTTAAAGTGATCAAAACAGATTATGCAAAACGTATCCCTATGTTTAAAGGATTGCATCGCTTTCTTCCTGCAATGATCCTGCTTCAGAATGGGAAAATTCTACAAGTACCCGTACGTCACTTCCCAAGAATAGCCGGGAAGGCCAAGTTTGGTCTGTGGAACAGGCTGCTTGGACCCCTTATGGATTGCTTTGCCTACCTTTGGATGAAGAAAAAGTATATAAACTACGAGGTGAAGCAAAAAGAATGAGCGATCTGCTTATTTACAGCATTGGTTTTACGGCTCAGATCTTATTTTCGGGAAGATTACTGGCACAGTGGATCGTTTCAGAAAAAAGAAAAAGGGTGGTTACTCCTTCCCTCTTTTGGAAATTAAGCCTGCTTGCTTCTTTTCTTCTTTTTGTCTATGGCTATCTGAGAGATGATTTTGCCATCATGCTGGGGCAATCGTTAACTTACTTCATTTATATCAGGAATTTACAGCTTCAAGGCGAATGGCAAAAAGCCCCTAAATGGTTCCAGTGGTTTCTTATAGTCTGTCCGGTGATCATCGTGATCTATTCTTACAATAACGGCGAATACGACCTGGAACAGTTCTTCAGTAAGGAGAACATCTCCCTCTGGCTTCTTATCCTGGGAATTGTCTCCCAATTGATATTCACCCTGAGGTTCGTATATCAGTGGATCTATTCTGAAAGAACCAAAACTTCACAGCTGCCGGTTGGTTTTTGGCGAATGAGTGTTTTGGGAGCGTCGTTAATTCTCACTTATGCCATTTTCCGAAAGGACCCGGTACTATTTGTAGGCCATATTGCAGGCCTAATAATATATATTCGTAATATCTTTATCTGGAAAAAGCAATTCCGTGAAAGCGATTAAAAACAAACACATTCTTTGGCTTATACTGGCCTGTATCGCTATTTTCTTCGTGAATCTGGACGCTCTCTATGTAAATATCATGGAGGCACGAAATTTTACCACCGCACGGGAAATGCTGGACGACGGAAATTGGCTACTTACCACGCTTAATGGCGAACCACGATATCAGAAACCTCCACTGCCTACCTGGATCACGGCAGTTTCTGGAGCTATTTTCGGGCTAAAGAATATTGCTGCTCTCCGTATGCCAGCGGCACTCATGGGACTTCTCCTGGTATTGACTTCTTACCTGTTTGCCGTAAAATTAACCAAGGACAAAACCTATGCATTTCTGGCATGTCTGGTTATGGCCACATCTTTTTATGTAGTTTCTGCCAGCAGGGACGGTAACTGGGATATTTTTACCCATGCCTTCATGATGGTAGGTATTTGGCAATTATACCTGTTCTTTACTTCTGAAGATAAGAAGTACCAACGTGCACTCCTGGCAGCTGTATTTTTCGGATTTTCATTTATGAGTAAAGGTCCTGTTTCCCTTTATGCCCTATTACTTCCTTTTCTTATTTCCTTGGGAATCGTCTACCGTTATAAAAACATCAAAAAACGTATTCTGCCCTTAATTCTCTTTATTCTGGTTGCTCTTGTAATTTCCGGTTGGTGGCATTGGTATACCTATACCTACGATCCGGAAACCGTAGCTGCGATCACCCAAAAAGAAACTTCCAACTGGACAGGTTATAATGTGCGACCCTTCTACTATTACTGGAGTTTCTTTACACAAAGTGGGGTTTGGACCCTGATCGCATTCATAGGGCTGCTGTATCCTTACCTGAAAGATCGTGTATTCAATAAGCAGGCTTATCGTTTTACCTTGCTTTGGACGCTGTTGTCCCTGGTATTACTTTCGGTGATACCCGAGAAGAAATCGCGCTATTTGTTACCGGTACTTATCCCTCTAGCGTTGAACACGGGTTTTTATATCGAGTACCTCTTCAGAAGGTTTTCAGAAATAAAAGACAAGAGAGAAACCTGGCCTGTTTACTTTAATTTTGGGCTCATTGCCTTTATAGGGGTAGTATTTCCAATAGCCGGTTATCTCTTCCTGAAAGATCAATTGGCCGGAAAATGGATATGGTTTATACTGCTATCCATAAGTTTGTTTGGGATAGGAATATACATCATCCGTAATCTACTCAGAAAGCAGATCAAGGGTGTCTTTTACGCTACCATTTTATTTATAGCAGCGATCATTTGCTTCGGAATGCCCCTGGCAAAGACCCTTACCGTAAATCCCGGCTTTAAAAGCATGGCCGAATTACCCCGGTGGCAAACCGAAACAGGCCTGGAAGTTTATGAAATGACCTACTTTACCCCCGAACTGATCTGGGCTTATGGAAAGCCTATTAAAGTTCTTCGGAAAGAAGGGACTGTTGGTATACCAGAAGAAGATTCTTTTGCAGTCCTTGTATCCAGGGATGATGTAGAATTATTTAAACGAACATTTAAAGATTACGATACTCGTTTAATTACACGCTACGATATGAATCCTAAAGGGGAAGAAGATCGTTCACATAAGCCACGCTTATATAGGGATCTTTATGTGGTAAGCGCTAACCGTTGAATTTTTTTTGCCCCCAAACCTGAAGCCTGTAAAAGCCCCAGCCCAATAAACCTCCTGCTATAAATCCACTAATGATATCCAGGGGATAATGTACCCCAAGGTAGATCCTGCTATAGGCAACTATCACAGCCCAGAAGATCAGGATAAAAGGCAGGTACTTGTAAAACTTTCGTAAGGCAAGACCAAGAAAAACAGCGGCTGCCATCGAGCTGGCGGCATGGGCAGAAAAGTATCCAAATCTTCCACAGCCTTCTGCTACAAACCGCATTTGATCCTGCAGGGCTTCCACACGGCAGGGTCTTGGCCTTTGGATGCCGTATTTAAATAAGTTAGCAAGCTGATCTGTAGCCGTGATCATCAATGCGACCGCAACCAGAATGACAAGGGTACCCTTTAATCCGTAGTGACGGTAGACGAGGTAAAGAAGTACCGCATAAACAGGGATAGAAGACCATTTTTCGGTAACGATCAACCAGAAGCCGTCCCACCGTTCTGTACCCAGATTGTTCAGGTATAGAAATAATTCTGTATCGTATGTAAGTAGGGTGTCAATCATTCTCGTAACGAGCCACTTCCCGGTCGTAGAATTCTGTAGCCTCCCGAATATAATTCTCCGTTTCGGTTTCCAGTTCTTTCTGATCGTGCTGATCGAATTCCTCCAGCCACTCAACCTCATCATTTGCCAGGTTAATCACAAATCGAGGGAATTCGGTATGAATTATAAAGATCGCTTCGGGGTAATCTGTATTATCGCCCAGCAGATATTTTGGAAGTTCCATACATTAGTTTTGTGCTAAAATACAGCAAATAAAAAAACCCCGGCATATACCAGGGGTCTTTCATACTAAACAAAAATAACTTTTCAACTAAGATCGCTTTGCTAACATTCGGGTGGTTAGCCCTCACAGCACTTAAGAGACTGTAAGGATTGATTGATTATTTCTATAATCTAACATATTGTATATCAGCATCAAAGGGTTAGGAGTCGGCATTTATGAAATAGCGGTCGTAATTTATAAATGGCCGAAGTTACTATCTCGAGTTATTCTGTATTTGCTTCTATGAGTCGTTTTGATAGATAATTGAAGCGGATAAAAAGCATTATACCACTAGCTGTTAGGCCGGCAAGCAAGCCGATCCAAATTCCGGCGCTGCCATAATCGCTTATCATACTGAGGTAGTATGAAATTGGGAATCCTATGAGCCAGTAAGCCACAAAGGTGATGAGAGTTGGGATCTTTACATCCTGCATACCTCTTAATGCACCGAGAACAACCACCTGCAGGGTATCGGAAATTTGAAACACGGCCGAGATCAGTAAAAGTTTCGCCGCGATGGTGGCAACCTGGAAATTGTCGGCAAATTCGGCTTTATTATCAAAATCCAGATATAGTTTAGGCAACGCGTCTTTAAAGACAACGAACAGGATAGCAAATATAACGGCCAGCATGGTAGACAATAGAAAAATGGAAAAGGCGATGCGCCTGAGCTCACGAAAACGCCTTAATCCTTTTTGATTTCCCACGCGTATCATCGCAGCCACACTAAAGCCCATAGCTACCATAAAGGTCATAGAAGAGAGGTTAAGGGCGATCTGGTTTGCTGCCTGAGGGTTTTTCCCTAATATCCCCGACAGCCAAATAGCAGCGGTGAAAATGGCCACTTCGAAAAACATTTGCAAAGCAGAAGGAAAACCAAGACTCATAATCTTTTTCAACATTCTTTTTGACAGTTGAAATAGCTTGATATGTAGAACAAAGGGACGGGATTTATGGTGTTGCGATAGTAAATACCACAAATACGCTACCATGATAACCCTTGATGCAAGGGTACCAATAGCGGCACCTACCACCCCAAGTTGGGGCATTCCCAACTTTCCGAAGATAAAAATATAGTTCAGCACTATATTGACAATGTTTGCCAGGATCGTGGCATACATTGGGTAACGGGTCATTGACAAACCGTCGCTAAACTGTTTAAATGCCTGAAACACAATAAGTGGCACGAGAGAAACCGCCACCAGATTGAGATACGGCATAGCGAGAATTACTACCTCTTCGGGTTGCCTCATATGATACATTAAAGGCTTGGCGATAAAAACCATGAGGAACAGGGCTATACCAAGAATGGTGCAGAGAAATAACCCATGTTTGAACGAAGATTTTCCGGCTTCAAAATTATTCTCTCCGTCGGCTTCGGCCACCAAGGGTGTAATAGCAGTTGAGAAACCAATACCCAGTGACATGGCGATGAACAGGAAACTATTTCCTAACGACACAGCAGCAAGTTCGGCGGTACCCAACTGCCCTACCATGATATTGTCTACCAGGGCGACTACCGTATGACCCAGCATCCCCAGTATAACCGGAGTAGCTAGCCGATAATTATATTTAAATTCTTTGGTGTATTGCTTAAGCAAAATAGCTGGGATTTTCGGCAAAGGTAAGGAAGCCGTTTATTATCGAACAAAATTCAAACCGGCTTTTTATTTGAGGGTCGATTTAGATTCTACCGTGATGGAAGAACCCTCGGCCAGCATTACAGATCTGGGTTCAAGCCCATTTAAAATTACGAATCTATCGCCGTATACCTGGCCAAAATCCATATCTACCTTATAGTCCTTTACCTCATAGGCCAGCCATCTGGGGTGAGTAACCTCGTACTGGGTGGTCTTTTTCCCGGAGATAGAACTATATCCCCAATAATGTTCGGTGATGAATTCGGTTTCCGAATTTGGTGGGATCTCGGTGGCTAGTTTTGATGCGTTCACCTGCATAGAATGATTTTTACCCTCCTCCAAAAATCCGTATTCGATGTTAAGTGAATTTGCCTCCTCTCTCCAGGAATGATACATTTTTCGGGTAGCGTAATGTTCGTTATACACGGTGTTGGCAATAAAGGAAATAAGAGGTTTAGGCACCAGTTCTTTGATAAAAACCACTCCTCTTTTCCAATTTTTTCCGTCGTGATGCCGCACGTAGAATCTGAGGTTTATTTCTTCAAAATTGATATAAAAGGGGAATTTAAGTCCGAACACTTTGGTATTCAGAAACCTGAAGCCTACCAGACTCACATAGTGAATCCCATTCCAGGTGTCGAGTTCGGTTTTATAAGGTAAATACGGCTTTAGCAGATGGGGTTCTATCTCATAATTAACGAGAATTAATTTTCTCCATTCTGCCGTTAAAAAGCTCATTTTACTTTTTGATCTCTTTTAATTCATTTCTGGTACCGTATTTATCCATAAGGTACACCAGGCTGGCCATGGTAGCAGCCCCCAACTCAAGTTCTCGTTTATTTACGGCATCGAAGGTATCGTTCTCAGCATGGTGATAATCGAAGTATCGTTGGGAGTCCGGCCTTAGGCCCGCCAACACTATACTACCGTCCTTAAGCGGCCCAATATCGGCTCCACTCCCTCCCATTGTAAAGGAGTGAATGAGATAGGGTTCGAATAAATTTTTCCAACTCTCGATCTGAGCAAAGTTTTCCTTATCGGTATCGAACGAAAAGCCCCGTGGTGTAAAACCCCCCGCATCGCTTTCCAGGGCAAATACGTGCTGTTCGTTCTTCAGGCGAGCTTCTTCGGCATATTTTCTACCTCCTCTCAAACCATTTTCTTCGTTCATGAAGAGAACTACCCTTATACTGTGTTTAGGTTTGTACCCAATTTCTTTAAATAGTCTTAGCACTTCCATGGATTGAACACAGCCGGCTCCATCGTCGTGCGACCCGTCTCCAAGGTCCCAGGAATCCAGGTGGCCTCCAACGATCATATAACGATTGGGATACGTTGTACCGGTGATCTCGCCTATCACATTATAAGATTGTACGTCGGGATAGGTTTTGCAGGATTGTTTAAAATAAAACTTGAGATCCGGTTTAAGTTTCAATGCACTGCTTAGGTAATCTGCTCCGTTGGTACTTATGGCACAGGCTGGTATACGAAGATCGGCGGGTGTATCGCCATAACTCATAGATCCTGTGTGTGGATAGTCATCGTTTCGCAGATTCATGGACCGAACAACTACTCCCACGGCTCCGTATTTTGCTGCCTCCATAGCACCTGCATATCGCTGATTCACACAACCACCATAGGCTTCGAAGGTTCTAATTAGATTAGCCTGCATGGGTCTGTTATAAAAAACGATCTTTCCTTCGATAGCCTCCCGGCCCAATTGGGCAAGATCTTCGAAGTTTTGAACTTCAACCACGTGAGCCTTTAATCCACCACCCGGGGTTGGAACAGAACCTCCAAGAGCACAAATATTAGTTGTGGATGTAATTCCCGGTGCAGTTTCTATATAGGCGTACTCCTTTACTCCACGAGTCCATTTAGGAACCATTACGGGTTGCAGCCATACTTTATCCAGGCCTAATTTCTTTAACTCGGCTTCGGTATAACGAACAGCCTTTTCGGCTTCCAACGATCCCGACAGTCTGCCGCCAATATTATTTGATAGGTAATCCAGCCAATCATAGCTCTTTCCATTGAGTAAGGCCTTATCATATATTTTCCTGATCGTTAACGAATCTTCCTTATTAACTTGCTGCGCGTAGATGTTCGCAAAAGAACAGAGTAGTGCGAGGCAAGTAACTGCGATTGATAGATGCAATTTTGAGTATTTCATAAAATCTTTATTAGGGCAATTTTTATTCGTTCTGAAGCCGCTCTTTGTACTCCGAGATCTTCGCACTGATCTCAGCGTCGAGTTCCGGCTCTTTGATGTCTTTATACTTTGAGATCTCCTGCAGCAATATGGATGCCACTATCAATCTTGCAGCAGGTTTATTATCTGCCGGAATAGCAAACCACGGGGCATGAGGTTTAGATGACCTGTTCAGAATGTCTTCATAACATTGCATATACTGGCCCCAAAGTTCGCGCTCGTCCAAATCGCCGGGTGAAAATTTCCAGTTCTTTTCGGGTTTATTGAGTCTTCGTATTAATCTGTTTTTTTGTTCTTCCTTAGATAGGTTCAGAAAAAACTTAAAAATGAGCGTGCCATTTTCCGCAATAGTTTTTTCGAAGTTATTGATCTGTTCGAATCTGCGATCCCAGAATTCTTTATCAATATCATCTGTGCTATTTACATTGGGAAGATATTCCCCAAGGATATATTCGGGATGTACTCGGGTAACCAGAACATTTTCGTAATGTGTTCTATTGAAAACTCCAAATTTGCCACGGGCCGGTAAGGCGATATAGTGACGCCAAATATAGTCGTGCTTTCTCTCAATTTCAGTAGGGACTTTAAAACTGTGTACCACAACACCCCTTGCATTAAAATCCTTGAAGACTTCCCTAATAAGGCTATCTTTACCAGCCGTATCCATTCCCTGAAGACAAACCAATACAGCGTATTTTCCATGTGCGTACAAGGTATCCTGAAGTTTACCAAGCTTTTTCCTTGTTTCCCTCAGGGCACTGGATAGCGTTTGCTTATCACTATCGAAATCCTCGAAGGTATTCAGGTCTTTTATCCTAACCTTCGAACTGATCTTATAGTCTTCACTCTTAATGTTATCCATAAATTTTTATTTTGAGGCGAAGAGCTTTACATCCTCTTCGCTCACTTCGGCGTTTCCTAAGATGATAAGTCTTTCCACCACATTTCGTAATTCTCTAATATTCCCCGTCCAATCGTATTCCTTTAACTTCTTCAGGGCTTTTTCGGTAAATACCTTTTGGGCGGTACCGTGTTCATCGGCGATCTTTTGGGTAAAGTAATCCACGAGTAACGGAATATCTTCCCGCCTGTCGTTAAGAGAAGGAACATTGATAAGGATCACCGCCAACCTATGGTAAAGGTCTTCACGAAAATTTCCTTCGGCGATCTCTTTCATCAAGTCTTTATTGGTTGCGGCAATAACACGTACGTCCACCTTGATATCTTTATCGCTTCCTACCCTTTGCACCTTATTTTCCTGTAAGGCTCTCAGTACTTTTGCTTGGGCGGATAAACTCATATCACCAACTTCATCGAGAAAGATTGTCCCGCCGTTGGCCGCTTCAAATTTCCCGGCTCTGTCCTTGTTTGCCGAGGTAAAAGCGCCTTTCACATGACCAAACAATTCACTTTCTATAAGTTCGCTTGGAATAGCGGCGCAATTCACTTCTATTAAGGGCCCTCCAGCACGTTCGCTCTTCTGGTGCAACCAGTGAGCCACCAGTTCTTTTCCGGTACCATTGGGGCCAGTAATAAGAACTCTGGCTTCGGTAGGGGCCACCTTTTCTATCATTTCTTTAATCTGGACTATGGCCGGAGATTCGCCTATCATTTCGTAGTTCTTACTTACTTTTTTCTTGAGTCGTTTATTTTCAACCACGAGTTCCTTCCTGTCCAGGGCGATGCGTACTGTATTAAGTAGCCTGTTGAGGTCGGGAGGTTTTGATATATAATCGAATGCTCCAAGTCGCATTGTATTCACCGCCGTATCCAGATCTCCATGACCAGAGATCATCACAATGGGGATTTCGGGCTTGATCTTCTTGACCGCTTCCAGCACTTCAACTCCGTCCATTTTTGGCATTTTAATATCACAAAGAATGAGATCGAAATCCTCCTTTTTTATAAGCTCAATCCCTTCAAGTCCATCTTCCGATTCGATAACCTGATAGGTGTCGCTCTCTTCAGAAAGTATCTTTACCAGTACCCTGCGGATAGCCGCCTCATCTTCAATAATTAAAATTTTCGACATTGTTACAATTTGAATTTAATTCCACTTCTAATATAGAAAGTATTTTCCTCGTTGATCTTATATAGCGTTTCTCTGTTACTTTTGCGCAATCTTATTTCATTAAACCCGGTATAACCTCCATAAAAATAGAATAATAAATGCCTACTAAAAAAGTATTCGTACCCCAGGCCTCCAAGTACGACGGTCATCGAAATATTATCGGCCATCCCCGGGATATCAGTCCCGTTATTAATGGGCAGATCGTTCTGTAAATTTGAGAAAAAACCATCAACAGTTATAAATGCCTGAACCGTTTGCTTATCGGTAAGAGTGCGCTTAAGATTCATTTTTGGCACTCCCACGGTGTAGGACCAATTTGGATGAAATTCCTTGTAGTAGTTTACAACCGGAATTGGAAAAGGCCTTCCGGCATTGGTGCTGTATTGCAGCCCTACAATTAACCTGTCTTTTTTCGCAATTGAATCGGCAGTTCTGTCATTTATTATGTATCCGGCCCCAGTAAACCTAAGGTCCGAACCTTTTGCTGTTCTCTGTTCAAAATTAGAGGCGATCTCTACGCCTACTTTCATACCCACTCGCCATGCCTTACTCATTTTAAAGGTATATCCCATCGAGAGGCGAAACATTTGAAATTTCTGAACATTCTTAATATCGAATGGAACGGGATCCTCGATATCAAGATCCACATTCCGGTACTCCAAACCCGGGACCAGGTAGCTCCCGTCCCATTCTAAAGGAATAGGAAAATTTACAAAACCCCTGAAGCGATTTATACTATTGTCCGAATTCGCCTGCGGGATAAGCGTGTATTCAAGTCGGGCCAGATCTGTTGTCTGGGCAGAAAGGGTACACAGGCCAAATATTGCCCATACCAATCCTATACATATAATTGAAAACTGCTTAATAATATAAAACTTTACTTTTCGGTTGGTTGGGTTGGATAAATATGTACGTCGCGTTGTGGGAACGGAATCGTGATACCGTTGGTTCGGAATGCTTCATCGATCTTATACCTAAGTTCACTCTTTATATAGGGGTCGATAAAACTATCACTTATAAAGAAACACAATCTAAAAATTAATGCCGAATCTCCAAAATCCTCGAATAGCACAAAAGGTTTGGGCTTCTTTAAAACTCCTTTCTGAGTATCCACACATTGTAACATAAGTTTTTCTACCAGCCTTGTGTCACTTCCATAGGCCACACCTACTTGAACGCTTTCTCGGGTAGTTTTATGATTTTGAGTATAATTTATTATGGAATCACTAATAAATTTATGGTTCGGAATAATAATGATCTTATCATCACGGGTGATCGTGCGGGTGGTTCTCAACTTGATGTCGATCACCCTACCTACCTTGCCTTCCACTTCAATGATATCACCCACAAGCAGAGACTTATCAATGATAATAAAGATACCGGCTATAACATCCTGGAAGAGTTCCTGTAGTGCGAGACCAAGGCCAACAAGTAATGCTGCAGACGCAGCCAGGAACGGTGTTATGTTAATCCCTGCAAGGCTTAAAACCGCAAAAACAACAATGATATAAACTACATATTTGATGAACTTGAACACACTGATGAATTTCAGTGTATCGGTTTCACTCATTTTTCGGGTGAAGAGTTTACGAATCAGGCCCAGGACAAAACTTGCCACAATAAACGAAACAGTAATAAGCAAGAGTAATCCTACCGTAATATTGATCTCCTTTTCTCCTTCACCGAAACGAATTCCCCATTCGAGAAATTCTTTGATCGAACCCCAAATATCTTCAGTGACAACTTCCTCTATGGTATCTGTTACGTTTTCTTCCTGAAACATCCTTAATATTTAAGCCACTTGATTAGTTCCTTATAACTCGCCTTTTTTCCATACATGAGGATACCAACGCGATAGATCTTGGCGGCGAACCAAACAGTGCCTATAAATGTAGCAAATAAAATTACGACAGAAAGAATTTGTTGCCACAATGGAACACCAAATGGAATTCGCATTAACATAACCACCGGGGAGGTGAATGGGATAAAGGAGAAAACCTGTGAAACAGTCCCATGCGGATTATCGAACACCGTAAAGAAACCTACATATACAGCAAGGATCAGGGGCATTAGTATGGGTAATAAGAATTGTTGTGTGTCTGTTTCGCTATCCACCGCCGCGCCTATGGCCGCATAAAGTGAGGCATACAGCAGGTAGCCCCCGATAAAGAAGAGGACGAACATAATTACGAGATTGAGCAATGGTAGCTTAAAAAATTCGGTCATGAATTCCTGTAACATATTTTCGTTCCCGGTTAATGCCTGCGCCTGTTCCAGCGCCTGTTGTTGCTGGGCAGCTGCGGGATCGATCCCGAAGATAGAAGATAAGACCGTAGCGAAGATCCCAATGAGAATCACCCAGGCAAGGAACTGAGTTACCCCCGCCAGAGAAGTCCCTATTATCTTACCCAGCAGTAATTTTACAGGCTTAACAGACGAAATGATCACTTCAATGATCCGGCTGGTTTTCTCTTCGATTACACTCCGCATGATCATATTCCCGTAAATGATGATAAACATAAAAAGCAGGTATCCGGACATTCCTCCAAATCCTAACTTTAACCAGGTGCTTAATTCGGAGGTTTGCTCTCCTCCGAAGGTCTCCAATTTCGTATCGATGCGAATTTGTAGCGCCTCTATTTCTTTAGGATCCATTCCTGCCTCCTTTAGTTTGATGGTGTTCACCTTGTCCTCAATTGTATTTTCAATATTATCCAGAACGGTAATAGAAGGTGAGTCTTCCGAATAAAAGGTGATTTGTTCTGCTAACTCGTCCAGAGAGTCGACTTTCGGAATATACAACAGGCCGTAATCTCCGGATTCTTCCACGGTTTTTTTTGCCGTTGGCAGGTCCTCGCCTGTCACAAACGTATATTTTAAATTATCGCTACTTTCAAATTCGGTTATAAAAAGTCCACTCTCATCCAAAACTGAGATGTTCCTTACATTATCATTATTAATGGATGATAAATAGGCGACAAGGCTAAAGATACCAACCATGATCAGCGGACTTAAGAAGGTCATGATTATAAATGCCCTGTTCTTTACCTTGGTAAGATATTCCCGTTTTATTATTAATGAAAGATGATTCATGCTGTGATATTTAGTTGTTTTGAACCGTTTGAATAAAAATATCGTTTGCTGAGGGTACAACTTCAACAAAATGGGTTAGCTGGCCTTTGGAGGTTAAAAAATTCACCAATTCGTTTGCAGAGGTATTTTCAGGGATCTTCACTTTACACTGGAATTCCTCGTTAATGGTCTTGAAATTTGCCGGAATAAGTTCGAAATGTTCGCGGATTAACGCTTCGGCTGATGTATGGTCTGGGGTAATTAGGCCAATTTCGTAGGTGTTGGCACGATATTCACGTTTAATATCAATTAGTTTCCCATCTAATATCTTTTCAGAATGATTGAGAAGGGCAATATGATCGCACATTTCCTCTACCGATTCCATACGGTGGGTAGAGAAAATCACCGTTGCCCCGGCATCCCGCAGTCTTAGGATCTCGTCTTTAATAAGATTTGCATTGATGGGGTCGAATCCACTAAAGGGTTCATCAAAGATGAGCAATTTGGGTTCGTGCAAGACGGTAACCACAAATTGGATTTTCTGCGCCATCCCTTTAGACAATTCCTGTATCTTTTTATTCCACCAGTCTCCTATCTCGAGACGCTCAAACCAGTATTTCAATCTCTTTCGTGCTTCGGGTCTCGACAGACCTTTTAACTGAGACAGATAGAGTGCCTGTTCTCCTACTTTCATAGACTTGTAAAGCCCTCGTTCCTCGGGCAAGTAGCCAATATGACGGATGTCGTCCGCCTTCAGAGGGTGTCCATCAAGTAACACCGTCCCGGTATCGGGCATGGTGATCTGATTTATAATACGTATTAGTGTGGTTTTGCCTGCTCCGTTAGGGCCTAGTAGCCCAAAAACACTACCTCGTGGAACAGCGATGGAAACATCGTTCAATGCTTTGAATTCCCCAAAAGATTTCGAAACATTTTCCGCTACTAAAAGATTGTCCATAGATTATTTTTGTGGTTGTAAAGATATAGTATTGCCACGGTTGAAACTCCCATTAACAGCAATATTAAAGTTTGTACTCCAGGAATAAAAAACGTTACACATATTGGGATCGTTTACCCCGGTAATTATCGGTATTAATATAATATCGGCCTGTCTACCTGTTAAAAACGATTGTAAACAGTTATGGCTTAAAAATGCAAAACCCACCCTCAAATTACTTAAAGGGTGGGAAAAAAATTGCTATGAAAAAGAAAAATTATCACTAAAAGATTAGTGACAAATCAAATATATATAAAATTATTTAATTAGGCTGATAATCTTATGAAAACATGTCTTTCACCTTTTCGAAGAACGACTTGTCTTCTTTCTCCGGTTTTGGCTGAAAATGATCATCGGTTCTCATGGTTTCGAAAAATTCCTTTTGCTCCTTACTTAATGATTTAGGAGTCCAGACGTTTACATGAACCAGAAGATCCCCGGTCCCATAACTATTGATACTTGGAACGCCCTTTTTGCGTAATCTAAGTATCTTTCCACTTTGAGTTCCAGGTTCGATCTTTATTCGCACCTTCCCGGTTACGGTATCTATTTCCTTTGAAGTTCCTAAAACCGCTTCCGAAAAACTAATGTACAGATCGTAATGTAAATTATCCCCCTCACGTTGTAATGTAGGGTGTGGTTGTTCCTCGATGGCTACCAATAAATCTCCCGGGATACCGTTGCCACCTGGCGCTTCATTTCCTTTGCCGGATACTTTTAATTGCATCCCGTCTACTACCCCGGCAGGGATCTTTATAGATACAGTCTCTTCGGTTAACAGCATTCCCTGGGCATCGGCATTTACCGGCTTTTTATCTATTATTTGTCCGGTTCCCCCACAGGTAGAGCAGGTAGTCGCAGTTTGCATTCTTCCCAGGATGGTGTTTTGTATCCTGGTTACCTGGCCCTGTCCATTGCAGGTAGTACAGGTTTTGTAGGTTGTACCCTGGGCTACCTTTTTACGTTTTACCTTGATCTTCTTATCCACCCCATTCGCTATCTCTTCCAGGGTTAATTTTACCCTAATCCGAAGATTACTTCCTTTAACCCGACGCTGACCTCCGCCAAAACCGCTAAATCCACCTCCGAAGCCACCACCTCCGAAAGCACTTCCGAAGATATCCCCAAATTGGCTGAAGATATCTTCCATATTCATACCACCACCACCAAAACCACCGCCTTCAAATGCCTGATGGCCGTACTGGTCGTATCTAGCTTTTTTATCGGGATCGCTCAATACTTCATAGGCTTCAGCAGCCTTTTTAAACATCTCCTCTGCCTTGGCATCTCCCGGGTTTTTATCGGGATGGTACTCGATCGCCTTTTTCCTGTAGGCTTTTTTTATTTCAGCCGCAGTTGCATTCTTTGAAATGCCAAGTATATCGTAGAAGTCCTCTTTCATCTTTTCTGTTTAATTATTCTAGGTGTTTAATCCGTATGCCCTCGCTTCTCATGCATCATTCTCAACAAAGATGGGCAACACAGTATTATTGTCCGATCACAACCTTTGGAAATCGAATGATCTTATCCCCAAGGGTATACCCTTTTTCTATTACATCAATAATCTTACCCTTCATGTCATCTGAGGGAGCAGGAATCTGAGTGACAGCTTCGTGTATCTCGGGATCGAAAGTATCGCCTTCTTTGGTGCCAACCGGCTCCAGGCCTTTCGATCTAAGGGTTTCTCTAAGTTTATTGCTTATTAATTCAACTCCTTTGTATAGAGAGTCATCTTCAGATTTTTCGATCTCCTTCAACGCACGGTCGAAATCATCTATAATCGGTAACAGGGATACCATTACATCCTGACTCGCGGTTTTAAACAATTCTATCCGTTCGCGGCCTGTGCGTTTCTTGTAATTCTCAAATTCGGCAAATAACCGTAAGTAACGGTCTTTCTCCGTTTGCAAATCAGCGTTAAGACGTTCTACCTCATCGACTTTCTTATCCTGTTTTCCTTTTTTCTTTTCTGAAGTCTCCTGCTGTTCGAGATTCAATTCTTCTTCGGCCACAGCCGTATCTTTTTTATTTTTTCTGCTCATCTAAAATCTAAATTTTCAATGTATTCTTGGGGTAGCAAAAGTATTGCCAATTCTGCTATAATGCCAAAATGTCACGACTTTATTTTAATAAAAGTTTAAGACCTTAATATCGACTTCTTGAATACTTTTACCGCCTAAACCATTAAACCTGAAATTACTATGAAAAAGTTGCTTTTTAATACCGCAATGGTAGCATTTATCGCTGCCGGATTAATATCGTGTAAAGATAAAGGAACCGATGCTACCACTTCCGAAGTTAAAGAAGTGGCGCAAACATCCGCAGCCGCTGTGACCTACACGGTAGATGCAGACGCATCCCAGATCCTTTGGAAAGGTTCAAAACCTTTAAAGACCCATCACGGTACCATTTCTCTGAAAGAGGGCCAGGTTGCAGTTAAGGATAATAAGATAGAAAGTGGGAACTTTACTATCGATATGCATACTATTACCGATCTTGACCTGGAAGGAAAGATGAAAACCAATTTGGAAAATCACCTGAAAGGAACTGTTGAAGGAAAAGAGGTAGATTTCTTTAATGTAACAAAATACCCTGTTTCAACTTTCGAATTGACCGGAATGACCGAAAAAGAAGGAAAGACCATGATTAGCGGTAACCTTACCATAAAGGACAAAACCAATAATATAGAATTTCCTGCAACGGTAACCGTAGATGCCGACAATGTGAGCATTAAAAGTGAACCGTTTGTACTGGACCGAACTTTATGGGGTGTGAATTTCGGCTCTAAAACCATCTTTACCGATATTGGAGATAAATTCATTTCAGACGAAATGGAGATCACTATCGATGTGAAGGCCAAAAGGTAAGCGGATTAAAATCTAAAATTCAATGGGCGGCCCTTGGGCCGCCCATTATTTTTTTAAAAGATCCTGAAGAGCATTCTCCAGCTTGGTATAATAAAAAGTAAATCCATGTTTTTCAATCTTTTCTGAACTTACCAGTTGCCCTTCAAGAATAAGCTTAGACATATCTCCAAGGATTAACCTTAACACCCAGGACGGGATATTGGGTAACCATAGTGGTTTCTGAAGAATATTAGCTATGGTTTTGGTAAGCCGTGCATTGGTCACCGGATTAGGGGCAACTGCATTAAAAGTACCTTCCAAATGCTCTTCCATAATAAACATGTATATCCTTATCATGTCCTCAATATGGATCCAGGATTGCCATTGCTTTCCAGATCCAAGAGGAGCACCAACCCACAGGTTTATAGGACGAGCGATCTCCGGCAAAGCTCCTCCGTCTTTCGCCAGTACCAAACCGGTACGTACTTTAGTTACTGAAATTCCCAGCGATTCGAATTGATCTGCGGCCTTCTCCCAGACACGAACAACTTCCCCCAGAAAATCTGGGTTTATTTCCTCACTGTCTTCTATGTATAAATTAGTATAAGAAGCCGGGTAAATTCCTATTCCACTGGCCGAGATAAGGTGTTCTACGGTATGGGTTTTCTTCTGAAGTGCCTTGTATAAAAGGTCAGCCGTTTTGGTCCTACTGTCGATTATGGTCTTTCGGTAAGACTGTGTCCATCTTTTTGAAATACTTGCCCCGGCCAAGTGAAAAATTACCGAAACATCCGAAAGTGCTTCAGCATCAAGCTCTCCTTTTTTAGGATTCCAATAAAACCCTTGAGATCCGTTTTCCGACTCAACTTTTTCTTTGCTTGTGGTGAGATAGTTTACATCATAGCCCTTTTCCAGACAGGCTTTCGCTAAACGAGATCCTATCAAACCGGTGGCTCCCGTGATTAAAACTTTCATAAAATTTTTATCGAAATTAATTCAAATAGCACGGAACTCCAAGTGTTTAACGCAAGTTTAGGAGGTATTGCCCTTCGGTGTACAATTTCAGATTAAGATCCCAATAAATAATAGCTGTGTCTTTCAGTATTATCTGGGTGCTATGGTATTTTGCTTCCTCTAAGCATCTCTCTTTTGCCGGGTGGGCCGGGAAGGCGTTCAACAGTAAAACCCATGGCCTGCATCGCTCGCCTAACACTTCCTTTAGCCGAATACGTTACCAACACACCCCCGGGTTTTAAGGCATTGTACATTTTACTGAAGATCTCTTCGGTCCAGAGATCGGGTTGTACCCTGGGGCCAAAGGCATCAAAATAGATGATATCGAATTCCCGTTCGTTATTTATTTCCGAAAAGAATTTCTTTTGTTTTGTAAGTTGAAACGAGTTGGTTATTTCCGCAGGTACCTCCCAGGGAGCATTATGAAGATCTTTAAATAGGTTTGCAGATACCTCTGTTAATTGGGCGTAATTGAGCTTATCGATCTCATCATCCATCACCGGATAGGCTTCAACGCCCGTGTACGAGATCTCAATGCTCCGATCTGAACAAAAAAGTAAGGTAAGAAACGCATTGAGGCCCGTACCAAAACCAATTTCAAGTATGGAGACGGTTTTGGGATTTTCCTTACCAATGAAATGGTGCAGACCACTTTCAATAAACACATGCTGTGCTTCTGCCAAGGCACCGTGTTTAGAATGGTATTGCTCATTCCATTCAGGGAGATGGATCGTTAATGAACCATCTCCCGTAATAAGGAATTCACGTTTCAAAATTTATTGTTTCTCTGCAGCAGGTTCTGTTTGCGGTATTAGCACACCACTGGAAGTAAAAGAAAGCGTTCTTTTTGGTTCGGTAATGGCAGCAATTTCCTCGGGCGATTTACCGGCATCCTCCGCATAGTGGCGCTGGTCTTCCACACTCATTTCGTCTACAAACGCATAACCTTCAACTATAACCTCTGTCCCTGCCAGATCCTTCGGCATAAAGAATCCATAGTCTTTAAAGCGCACCATGGCCTGGTCTTCACCCATATCCATTTTCATCCAACAACCTTTATTCTGGCATACTTCTTTTACTTCAGAAGTAAACTTAACAAGTACAGAATCTCCGGGTTTAAGGTTTTTGTATTTTTCGATAAGATCATCGCGAGACATTACATTTTCAGCAGTAATTTTTTCACCAAAAGACTGGTATGCAATTTCTTGAGTTTCGGTCTCAACAACAGATTCTTCTTTCTTTTTATCAGAATTACAGGCCAGTAAAACAACAAGTGCAAAGGCCAATAACGATAATTTTTTCATAGTAGTAGTTTAAATTTAGTATAGCTAATAATATACTGCAATTTTATGAATATTTTACGTTTTTTATAGGCAATTTTTTACCTAATTTTACCCTTTAAACCACCCCACGATGAATATAACCACTCCCTCCAAGATAACGGTGCAAAAGATTCCTTCCTCAAGAATTAATGAAGTTAATTTCAAATCATTGCAATTTGGGAGTGTTTTTTCAGACCATATGTTCTCTTGCGATTTCAAGGAGGGTCGATGGCAGGATCCCATAATTAAACCTTTTGGTCCGCTCACTATTTCGCCAGCTGCCAAGGTTTTTCATTACGGACAGGCAGTGTTCGAGGGAATGAAAGCCTATAAAGACGACAACGGGGGTATCTTTCTTTTCAGGCCTGAACAAAACTTTAAACGTATTAACAAATCGGCTAAACGGATGGCAATCCCGGAATTTCCTAAAGAGCTGTTCTTTGACGCTCTAAACGAAATTCTGCAACTGGACTCAGAATGGATCAAACCCGGTATAGGAAATTCCTTGTATATAAGACCGTTTGTAATCGCCACCCAAGCTGGTGTTTCTGCTTCTCCTTCTACCGAATATAAGTTTATGATCTTATTATCTCCTGCCCAGGCGTATTATACCGGAGATGTGAAAGTTGTCTTCTCTGAGCACTACAGTCGGGCGGCCGATGGTGGAGTTGGATTTGCCAAAGCTGCAGGGAATTACGGAGCACAATTCTATCCTACAAACCTTGCAAGGGAAAAAGGTTTTCAACAGGTGATTTGGACAGATTCTCATAGTCATGAATTCCTGGAGGAAGCCGGTACCATGAATATTTTCTTCCGAATAAACGATACCCTGATAACGGCTCCAACAAGTGACCGCATTCTGGATGGAGTTACCCGAAAAAGTGTTTTAAAACTAGCTGAAACTCTCAATATTCCTACCGAAGTAAGAAGAGTAAAGGTTAGTGAGATCAAAGAAGCGCATAAAAATGGTACCCTGATGGAAATATTTGGAGCGGGAACCGCGGCAGTAATTAGTCCTATAAGCACCTTTGGCCATGGAGATAAGATCTTCGATCTACCTGTGCTGGAAGATAGCTACGCTACCATGTTCAAATCTAAGTTAATGGATATTCAATATAATCGAACTGAAGATCCATTTGGCTGGAGATACCGGGTATTGTAATTTATTTACGGCCCCACAAACTTTCATAGCACTTAACGTCTAGCAGGGATAAGGGAAACTTGATATCTGTTATTTGGAGAGTATGTTCTCAATATCGGGTTTAAAATAATTAGGCCCTTTCAGCACTTTCCCATCCTCACGATAAATGGGTTTACCATCGGCTCCCAACTTACTCATATTGCTCCGTTGAATTTCATTGAAAACTTCTTCGATCTTATCCTGCATCCCGTGTTCGATTATAGTACCGCAAAGAATGTATAACATATCCCCGAGTGCATCGGCAACTTCAACCAGATCATCGTTATTGGCAGCTTCGAGGTACTCTTCATTTTCTTCCCTCATTAGTTTATATCGCAACAGGTTTTTTGCCTCTCCGAGGTTGGCCGTAGGTTCGTTTTTTATTCCGAGTCCGAATGCCGAATGAAATTCGTGTACCGCAGCAATTTTGTTTTTCATAAAGTGGGTTTAAGGTTGTATTTTTGAGGCTATAAAACTACAAATTTATGTTCACTACCGGACAGTTGATCTTCTCTATTTGCTTTGTAATCGTGTTTGTAACCATTGTGGTAATTGCCTATCGTAGAGATAAAAAATTGCACCGTCGGCATTATAAAGGAACTATATGGATCCTGGTTGGTTTCCTGGTTTTCGTAGGCCTGTTGTTAATGGCAAAATGGTTACTGAAGCAATAGTGGCGATCTAGTGCTTTATCAGTTTCTTTCTGTGCACATTTCCGTTAAATCGAACCTCAACAATATATACCCCACCTGATAGTACAGACAGGTCTATTTGATGGGTATTTCCAAATATTTCTTCTGAAATGACCACCTTACCCGTTACGTCCAATACTACTAATTGCCGTTCTGCTTCCGAAGGAAAATTTAAAAAAACCAATTCGCTGGCTGGGTTCGGATACATAGAAAAGACCGCGAAACTGGCACTATCCGCAGTTAAAATCCCAGATCCTTCTACTATTGTGATATGCTGATTAACGTTGATATCCTCAAAATAATCCACAATGCCGCTTGGCCAGGTAACTCTCACGAAATCCACGTTGGTGGCATCGTTCAAGCCGAAGAATTCGTATGCGCTATTCTGACCTAGATACCCTTCTCCACAAACCGTGAATTGAAGTTGGGTTCCATGAGTGGTTCCCACTTCAATAAAGGAACCGATACCCATCCGGTTACCTTGTGTACCCTCTAATTTAACTTTAAGCCAGTTATGGTTTTGAATACTAGTATTCTTCCACAGGAAGATGTTTTGATCGTTGTTGTTCATCACAACAATGTCTGGGTAGCCATCATTATCTATATCCCCTATCGCATTACCATAACTTTGTCGTGTATCATTCTCGAAACCAATACCCGTAGGGATGACAAAGGTGTGATCGCCCTGGTTCTCATAGTAGGCGGAAGGAAGATATACAGGATCAACCTCAAATTCACCACTCACATAGAGATCGGTAAATCCTTCGTTATCGCCATCGAGGAAGACCGCCCCCCAGCCTACACTGTTAAAGATCGTGCCGGTTGAAGCAGCCACATTAGTGAAGGTTCCATCTGCATTATTTCGGAACATTACATTACCGTTTACACCGGGAGGAGGGGGTGTAAATTCGGTATTGGTCACATAGATGTCCAACCAGCCATCATTATTGTAATCGCCAATAGTTGTACTCATAGCATCAATCTCTATCCCTGTCCCTGAGGACGCACTCACATTGGTAAAGGTTCCATCTCCATTATTTCTATACATTAAGTTGGGAGAGTCGTACTTATCATTAGCTACATACAGATCCTGATCGCCATCCTTATCCATATCGAAAAAAGAAGCACAAAAAGACAAATAGCCCGTGGTTTCCAACCCAGCTGCTATTGTCACATTGGTAAAGGTACCATCTCCGTTATTCTGGTATAGGATATTGGGTATGATCTGGTTCTCATCCCGAATTGAGAAAAAAACATCCAAATGCCGGTCGTTATTAAAATCTCCCCATGCAGCTCCGTAGGTATCGTAGATCACAGTGGGAAGGCCTGCAGCCAGTGTAATGTCTGTAAAGGTACCGTCACCGTTATTTTGGTACAAACGGGACCAATCCTGGTCACTGGTTGCGAAAAAGTCGTTATCACCGTCATTATCAAAATCCACCCACATCGCTTGCCTCGATTGAAAACCGTTGCTGTCGATTCCTAGGTTTTCCTCCTGAAAAGTACCACCCATATTCTTTAGGAAGGTGAAATTTCGGGAATTTGAGGCGGGTATAGTGATATCGTCAAGTCCGTCGTTATTGTAATCGAAAAATGAGACTCCCGCTCCAAGCTGTATATTTCCATAAGCGATCCCCGCTCCAAGAGACTCAGCTTGGTTTTCAAATTGAGCCTGGCCATAAATTAAGGCGAAATTAAACAATAGAACTACTTGTAAAACAGAGGGTATTAAAATCTTCATGACAAAATTAGGTTGGTAATAGTTTGCGATGGAAAAGATAAGCAATTATTACAAAATAAAAGCCCCGCAATAGCGGGGCTTTTTCTATCAATATGTGGTAGAATCTTTAGTTCGATAAATATCCGTATTCCTTCGAATAGTTAAGCATTTGCTCCTCGAAAGTATCCGGTTGTTTGATCATAAAACCAGTGATCTCTCCTGCGTCATTGGTACTTGGAACGATAACAGGATTAACAAATCCGCTATAGGGAGCAGATTTGAACTTGCTGTTTCTATCCAGCACTTCTTTGTGTATAACAGGATCTACTTTTACACCGTAGTCCTCAACCAGGGCTTTGGCGGCCTCATAATCTCCTTCAGAAGTTATACGCTGAGTTTCTTTCAATAGCATCCCGAAGATCTCTCTTAATTTATTGTAATCCTTAATATCGTAGTAGGTCTTTCCATCGCGAGTTACTTTCTCGATCACACCGTCTGGCTGACCTTTTTCGAAGGCCCAGGCACTAACCCATTGCCTGTTACGCATATGAGATTCCTCCACATCATCACCAAGTTCAAGACGAATTAATTGCGTTAATAGTCCGTTACGAATATACCCGTCGTAAGCAGCTTTACCAGTTGCTTCCCAATCTTCAACAAGACCAAGTTCCTGTAATTTCGGATCCATTAAATAATAAAGTCCAAAAAGATCTGCACGTCCTTCTTCAATAGTCGATTTATAACTTTTCAGGGTTTCCTTGGGAGTTCCAACTCCCGGATTGATCTGTCCCGATGCATGTCCAACCACTTCGTGAAGTGCCGTGTGAAGTTTATCGGCCAGTTGACCGTATTTCTTTTCAAGTTCGATCTCTTCCTCATCATGAGCAAATTCCTCAAGTCGACCACTTCCGCCGGCATTATTGTAGGCGTTGATTATGTTTCCAAGTGAAACAGATTTACTTCCGTGTTTCTGGCGAATCCAGTTGTTATTAGGAAGATTTACTCCAATAGGAGTACTAGGTGACGCGTCACCCGCTTCTCCGGCAACGATCACGGTCTTGTACGATACTCCTTTAACTTCTTTCTTCTTGTGCTCGGGCATGAGTGGTGAGTTATCCTCGAACCACTGTGCTTCTTTAGATAAGACAGCCATCTTTTTGGACATGTCGAAATCTTTTATCTCTACGATGGTCTCATAAGATCCTTTATATCCTTTAGGATCATTATACACCTCAATAAACCCATTGATCCAGTCTATATCTCCTTCGGTGGAATTCACCCAGGCCACCGAATAGTCATCCCAGGTTTCCAGATCTCCGGTTTTATAGTAGTCGATAAGAAGGCCTAATGCTGTGGCCTGCTTTTCATCTTCGGCCATTCCTTTGGCTTTTTCAAGCCAGTATATGATCTTATCGATAGCTTCTCCATATAGACCACCACTCTTATATACTTTTTCTACCAAAACTCCATTTTCCTTCACCAATTTAGTATTTAATCCAATTTCGATAGGTTCTTCACTATCTACCTCGATGGCCCCGTAGAATCGCTCTACATCTGCATTGGTTACATCGGGTCCATAAAAGTTAATGGCACTTTCCAGGACTATATCAGCATCTTTAGAAAGATTAACTTTTTTCGCATCCTTATCGTTGAAGATCACATCGAAAGCTTCACCTTCCAAGGTTGTTCCTGTATCCTTAAGTAAACTACGAAGATAATCTGCCGAGAAATCTGGCTTTATTTTAGCAGTACTGTAGTGATGATGAATCCCGTTAGAGAACCAAACTCTTTTCAGATAGATCTCGAAGTTCTTCCAATCTTCACTATTCTTATCACCGTTATAGGAAGTATAGATATTCTCCAGGGCTTTTCTAATGGTAAGGTTATGACGATAATTCTGCGCCCACATAATATCACGACCGGCAAGACCTGCCTGTGTTAGATAGTAAACAAGCTTTTGCTCATCCAGGGATAGATCGTCCCAACCCGGGATCTGGTAACGTAATACTTTCAGGTCGGCAAATTGATCGACCTGGTAATCGAAGTTATCAGCGACAACTTCTGCGACATCGGGGTTTTGTTGTTCATTATTCTTATCATCCCCGCACGAAATGAGCAATAATCCGCTCATAGCCATCGCTATAAAAAACGTACTCTTCATAGTATTGATTTTAAATTTCCACAAATGTAGCAAATCATTTCATGCTTTTAAAGATTTTAGGCACGTATAAAATTGATTATCTTAGCATAAACTATCAACTCCTCACCCTTATGAAAATCTTAAAATACATACTATTTCTGCTGCTCATTGTAATTGTTGCAGGCGGCATTTACTTCGGGACAAAAGACGGCTCCTTCGATGTTGCTAACACCAAAGTGTTCGATGCTCCGGCAGAAGTTATTTACAATAATGTGAAGGATTTCAAGAACTGGGAAAGTTGGGGGCCCTGGGCGGAAGAAGATGCGAACATAGTCTACAATTATGCCGAAAAGACGGAAGGTGAGGGTGCCTCGTATTCATGGACAAGTGCGGTCATGGGAGACGGAACTATGCAAACCGTTAAAGTGATCCCTAACAAAGAGATCGACCAGAAGATCATCTTCAACACACCACTTGGAGATTCGGAAAGTGATATTTACTGGCGTTTCGAACCTGCGGAAGAAGCCGGTAAGACCAAAGTGACCTGGGGTATGAAAGGGGAACACAGTTTTTTGGAGAAAGTCTTTATGTCTTTTCAGTCTGAAGATTTCGAAACTGTACTCCGGGAGATGTATAGCAAAGGCCTTGATAACCTGGAAGGGGAAGTTGACAAGTCGATGAATGCATACACCGTCACCGTTGATGGACTTACCCGTTATGGAGGGGGATTCTATATGTACAACACAACTTCCTCCAAGCTTTCGGAAATAGGTGAAAAGATAGGCCCGATGATGGGGCAGTTGCACGATTATATGACACAGAATAATCTAAACATGGCCGGGATGCCGTTTTCTATCTACCACGAGGTAGATGAACAAAATGGAACGGTGATCTTTTCAGCAGCTATTCCGGTAGCGGCCCGCGTGATCACTCCTAAAGGTAGTCCTGTATTATGTAACTATATGGAACCGGTTAATGCCTTAAAAACTACCCTCAAAGGTAAATACGAAAATCTTTCGCAAGCATATGCCCAGGCCGAGGAATATTTGAAAACGAATAATATCCCGGTTGATCCATCGCGGGACATGTTTGAGATATACGCCAACGATCCGGGGATGGAACCTAACCCTGCAAACTGGGTTACCGAGATCTATATACCTGTTTTAACTCCTTCAATGCCCGGCTTAAATTAATGAAACACCTTCTTTTAGTATTTCTTGGCGGAGGTTTGGGTAGTGTCCTTAGATATGGTGTAGGTAAATGGGCAGGCGGTACGTGGGCTCCGTTTCCCCTGGGTACTTTTACAGTTAATATATTGGGAAGTTTATTGATAGGGCTTATTATGGGCCTTGCTTTACGCAATAGCTCTGTTTCTCAAAGTTCGGTGTTATTTCTTGTGACAGGTTTATGCGGCGGATTCACAACCTATTCGGCATTTGCTTACGAAAATTACAACCTGTTAAAGAATGGTGATCTGCTCACCTTTAGCCTATATACCCTTGGCAGCCTCGTACTGGGTTTTGCAGCGGTATTCCTGGGAATATGGCTGGGACGTCTATTTTCCTGATCACCTAAATTCTTTCATCCCTGCTTCTATTCGTACAAAAAGATCGTTCTCACGGGGAGTGATAGGACAGGAATAATTTTCGTTATACACGCAGTATGGGTTGAATGCCATATTAAAGTCGATGATCATAGTATCCCCAGCAGGAATGGGGAATTCCAGGTAGCGTCCTCCTCCATAAGATCCATCGCCGCTGGTTAGGTCTGTAAACGGCACAAACAAAGTGTTACTCATGCCCGATCCGTCTTCAGATTCTGTACTTCTGTAAAGATTGAGTACGAGATCCCTGTTATAAAGACTGAAATGCGCTTCCCCAAATTTCACATATTCCGGTAATCGATCTGTATTGGTACGAAGAAGAAACGGCTCCTCTCCGGGAGTGCGTACTATTTTAGCTTCTACCCGGTAACCCAGATCGATGGGGTAATAATCCAACATCTTAAAGGTTGCCAGTCCTTCTTTGGTTAAAGGAGTTCGCACCGGATCCTTGAACATTTCATTTTCGGCCGCTCGATACGCCTCAAGTTCACGTATAATTTCTCCTTTGCTCTGTGTCCACACAAGGGAGGAAGATATCAATGCAAAAAGCAAGAAAATGGTTCTCATAAAATGAATTTCAGTAAAGATAACTAATCGACTTCAGAAATAATTCCTACTTTTGAATTACAAAATAATAAAATGAAGGTCAATACATATATCCAAACCACCAACCAGAAAGTCACATCAACTGACTTCCGGCGATGTATGCATTGATTTATAAACACATAGAATAATTCGATTGTAAAACGTCCCGGTAGCTGCCGGGACGTTTTAATTTTATATATCCAACCAATAATGAAGAAACTATTTTCCACATATATCAGGAATTTCACAGGACTTTCCCGCGAGATCTGGTTACTCTCGTTGGTAACCTTTATAAACCGAGCAGGTGCCATGGTGATCCCCTTTCTTTCTCTTTATCTGGTAAGTGATAAGGGGTTTAGCCTGCCACAAGTTGGCTGGATCATGTCCGCTTACGGACTAGGTTCTCTCGCTGGTACTTATGTTGGTGGTAGGTTAACAGATAGTATTGGTTTTTACCGTGTTATCGTTTTGAGCCTGTTCCTTGGAGGCTTTGGTTTCATTGGGATACAGTATCTGGATACTTTTTACAGTGTCTGTCTGGGGATATTTGTGGTGATCTTCCTTGCCGATTCGTACCGACCGGCAATTTTTGTAGCCTGTGATGCTTACAGTAAACCCGAAAATGTGACACGGAGTATTGCGCTTATCCGGCTAGCGATCAATTTAGGGTTTTCCATAGGCCCGGTGCTGGGTGGACTGATCATTGCCCGGATCAATTACAATTCGTTATTCTGGATTGATGGTTTAACATGTATGATCGCGGGTGGTTTGCTTTATTTCGTGCTAAAACCAAAAAAGGTTAGTAAGGATGAACCCAAAGAAATAGTTTTAAAAGAAGGAGTTCCACCTTACCAAAACTTTGCCTATATGCTGTTTTTTGTGATCATGGTGGCAAACGGTATCATGTTCATCCAGTACTTTTCGGTGATGCCATTATACTATAAGGAAGTTCATTTCCTTTCCGAAGATCTCATTGGCGCTTTGTTGTTTATTAACGGTGCGGTGATCGTACTTGTGGAAATGCCTTTGGTGGGCTGGCTGGAACGCATCCAGATCTCAAGAACAATGGCTACTTTCTGGGGTATCGTATTTCTGGCGTTGAGTTTTCTTGTGCTAAATCTAAGCAGCTGGACTGGCGTCCTAATTATTGGGATGCTTCTTATGACCCTGGGGGAAATGATCGGTTCTCCGTTTTCGAATGCCCTGGCACTATCCATGGCGCCCAAAGGACGCAAAGGAAGCTATATGGGTGTGTACAGCATGAGTTTTTCGCTATCGCACATCATAGGTCACAACAGCGGGATGAATCTAGTTAATTCTTTCGGGTATGATAGCACCTGGTATGTTATGTTCTATGTACTCATCGGGGTTGCCGTGATGGCACTATTCCTGTATCGATACTTGAAAAAATCGCCTAACTTTACTTCTTATTAAATATAATTATGAGGTCGTTATTGTTAGTTTGTATTTTCTTCGGAATTTTAAGTTGCGTTAATTCTTCTTCGGAAATAAAAAAAGAAGGTATAAATACTTCCGAAGCAAAAAAACAATACCCCAAACTCGATACGAGCAGATACAATGTTGCCTTTCTTATCATGGACGGAGTCTACAACACCGAACTCACCGCACCCTATGATATATTTCAACACACCATCTTTAGAGAAGGAATAAAGTCAATGAACGTATTTACCGTTGCCAATACCAATGAGGCGATCACCAGTTTTGAAGGGATGCGCATCCTTCCCGATCTAAATTATATAACCGATTCCCTCCCACCCATCGATATCCTGGTTGTTCCCAGTGCCGAACACCATTTAGACACCGACCTGGAAGATGAGGCTATGCTGGATTTTGTACGAAAGGCAGACGCCCGGGCCCGGTTTGTTACCTCCCATTGCGACGGTGCCTTTGTTCTGGCCAAAGCCGGATTGCTAGATGGCAAGGTGTCTACCACTTTTCCCAGTGATATAGATAAGATGCGAGCGATGTTTCCTGCGCTGGATATTAGAAAGGAAGTCCTTTTTGTACATGACGGCAAATACATAACCTCTGCCGGAGGTGCAAAGAGTTTCGAAGCCGCTTTATATCTGTGTGAATTTCTTTACGGAAAAGAAATTGCTCAGTCTCTGGCGCAAGGACTGGTGATAGACTGGAATCTGAACGAGGTTCCTCATTTGGTGATCGAATCTCCTAAAGATTAATTATACAGGTTTTATCTCGTTGTTAGCGATCGTATGGGAGAGCACGATCTGGGTTTTCGACTCCCCGTACACGATGAGCTGATCGATAAATTTTTCGAGGTGAAATTGGTTTTTTAACACCACTTCCATGATAATGTTCTCGTTCCCTGTTATACGGTAACAGTTTAGCACTTCGTCATATTCCTTTACTTTTTCGAGAAAGGGTTTTAGTTTCCCCATAAAGGCACGCAAAGTAACGATTGCCTTTAACTGGTAGCCGGCTTCGAAGGGAGATACCACCGTCTTATATCCATGGATAAGACCTGCGTCTTCCATCTTCCGTATTCGCTCTGCAACTGCGGGAGAACTAATACCAACCCGCCTACCTATCTCGGCATTAGAAAGACGCGCGTTTTCCTGCAGACATTTTAGAATTTTACGGTTTAGCACATCTATGTTCATTTTAAAGTATTTTCTTGTAAATTTTTAATTCTTAAAGTAAATATACATTTTTAATTTAAATTCTATATTAAAATCGATTTAGTTAGTAGTAAATTTGAGTGACTTTAAAAAAATTGCTTGCTCCAAAGATGATACCGAGTTTTCCAAATAAACTACCGCATTCGCCTATCTATAAAAAGGCGCAGGAGATCTTTACCCTATCCCGTCATATTTCGTCTTATATCACAGACGATCTTGCCGTGTTACGGGAGGATGGCAAGGAAGATCCATCGATCTATTTCGGGGGTGATATCGTACAACAATCTGTTTCGCTTGCCCCGGAAATTCTAAAGGCCGAAAGTCAGACCTACGCCGAAGAAAAGCACAAATACGCAGCTTCGGTTACGAGTTTGGTGAACAGGCTTTATAAAAATTGCGAACGCCTAGAACTTGCCAATACGAACGGGAAGGATTTTCTACCTATCCTAAGAGGTGAGATCAAGAAGTTTAGAAAGTTGCAGCGCAACTGGATGCTTACTTTATAAAGATCGAATTACGACTCACACACTTTTTCGTACCGAAAAAGTGGTTTATACGTTTAGACTTAAGAAGGAAGAGATCCTGTGGTGAACACAGGATAAGCGACTCACACACTTTTTCGTTCTGAAAAAGTGGTTCGCTGCTTACATATTTCTGCGGTATTGTCCGCCAACCTTGAATAGTGAATTGGTGATCTGTCCCAACGAACAATACTTCGTGGCTTCCATTAACTTCTCAAAGAGATTTTCATTCTGAATTGCCGCGTGCTGCACCTCTCTGATCACCTCTTCAGATTTGTCTTCATAGGTGTTATGGAGGTTTTTTAACGTATCGATCTGCTGTTGTTTTTCCTCCTCGGTCGCTCTTATCACCTCCGCAGGTAGGATAGTTGGGGAACCTTTACTACTTAAAAAAGTGTTTACTCCAATAATTGGAAACTCCCCGGTATGCTTGAGGGTTTCATAATACAAGCTCTCTTCCTGGATCTTACTGCGCTGATACATAGTTTCCATTGCACCTAGAACTCCACCGCGTTCCGTGATCCGGTCGAATTCCTCCAGCACAGCCTCCTCTACCAGCTCTGTTAATTCCTCGATGATAAACGATCCCTGGATAGGATTTTCATTCTTGGCCAGCCCCAGTTCCTTGTTGATAATCAACTGTATGGCCATCGCCCTGCGCACGCTTTCCTCTGTTGGGGTAGTAATAGCCTCATCGTAGGCATTGGTGTGTAGAGAATTACAATTATCGTAAATGGCGTACAAGGCTTGTAAGGTGGTTCTAATATCGTTGAAATCTATCTCCTGGGCATGCAACGATCTTCCCGAGGTCTGAATATGATACTTCAGCATCTGTGCCCTTGGGTTGGCACCGTATTTATGTTTTAGAGCCTTAGACCATATTTTTCGTGCCACACGGCCAATTACCGAGTATTCCGGGTCGATCCCATTACTGAAAAAGAAAGAAAGGTTTGGTCCAAATTTATTGATATCCATGCCCCTGGACAGGTAATACTCAACATAGGTAAATCCATTTGCCAGTGTAAAGGCCAGCTGCGTAATAGGATTGGCTCCAGCCTCGGCTATATGATACCCCGAGATGGAAACCGAATAAAAATTACGCACATTCTTCTCAATAAAGTATTCCTGCACATCCCCCATTAAGCGCAAGGCAAATTCGGTAGAAAAAATACAGGTGTTCTGTGCCTGGTCCTCTTTCAGGATATCGGCTTGAACGGTTCCTCTTACCAAACTTAAGGTTTTGGCTTTAATCTTTTCATAGACTTCGGAAGGAAGTACCTGGTCCCCGGTTACACCCAGGAGCATGAGTCCGAGCCCGTCATTTCCTTCCGGTAAATCTCCCTGGTATTTGGGGCGTACGGTGCCCTTTTCTTTATAAATTTTTTCGATCTTCTTTTCAACTTCCTTCTCTATTCCCTGTTCCTTGATGTATTTCTCGCAATTTTGATCGATGGCAGCATTCAGAAAAAATCCAAGCAACATAGGTGCCGGACCGTTGATGGTCATACTCACCGAGGTCATCGCATCACTTAGATCGAAACCGGAATACAATTTTTTGGCGTCATCCAGACAGCAGATCGATACTCCGGCATTCCCTATCTTTCCATAGATATCGGGGCGATGATCCGGATCATTACCATAGAGCGTTACACTATCGAAAGCAGTAGACAACCGCTTTGCAGGCATCCCAAGGCTTACATAATGAAATCTTCTGTTGGTGCGTTCCGGGCCACCTTCACCAGCGAACATTCTGGTGGGGTCTTCTCCCATTCGCTTAAACGGATACAGTCCTGCAGTGTACGGAAACTCTCCCGGAACATTTTCTTGAAGCACCCATTGCAGTATATCGCCCCAGGCCTCGTATTTAGGAAGCGCCACCTTAGGGATCTCTGAATTAGACAAAGACTTTGTATGCGTGTCTATGTTGATCTCCTTTCCTCTTACTTTAAAAGAGTAGACAGGAGCTTTGTAACGGTTTACTTTCTCCTTCCAACCCATGATCACTTCCCAATTATGAGGGTCGAGGTCCATTTTCACACGGTCGAATTCACCTAGCAGAAGTTTAATAAATTCTTTATTTTCTTCGGAAGTAGCCTCAGCTTTAATATCCAGCCCGGCCTTATCCAGTGTGGGCTGCGTACCCAATACAGATTCTATGGTCTTGTATATTCCGAAGAGCTTTTGAGCAACAGCAACTTGAGCCGCAACCGTGTTGTCGTAGGCACGATTATTCTCGGCTATCTCTGAAAGATACCGGGTACGAGCCGGCGGGATCACGAATATCTTTTCAGACATTTCATCACTAATGGTGTAATTGCTTTTCAACCTGGTGTTGGTCTTTTCGGCCAGCAGGTCCATAATAGCCTTATACAGTTGGTTCATCCCGGGGTCGTTAAACTGGGAGGCAATGGTACCATAAACCGGAAGCTCCTCTTGTGGTGTATCCCAGAGGTTGTGATTCCGCATGTATTGTTTCTTTACATCTCTTAGTGCATCCAGCGAACCTCGTTTATCAAACTTGTTAATTGCTACGAGATCGGCAAAGTCCAGCATATCGATCTTTTCCAGTTGTGTGGCAGCACCAAATTCAGGGGTCATCACATAGAGAGATACATCACTGTGGTCCAGGATCTCGGTATCGCTTTGGCCTATTCCGGAAGTTTCCAAAACGATAAGGTCGTATTCGGCGGCTTTCAAAACTTCAATAGCTTCCGAAACATACTTGGAAAGAGCAAGGTTGCTCTGGCGTGTGGCCAGACTACGCATATACACCCTTGGAGAATTGATAGCATTCATACGTATCCGATCGCCTAACAAGGCGCCTCCGGTCTTGCGTTTAGAGGGATCCACAGATACCAGCCCAATGGTCTTGTCGGGAAAATCTATTAGGAAGCGTCTTACCAGTTCGTCCACCAGGGAAGATTTTCCTGCTCCCCCGGTCCCGGTAATTCCCAGTACCGGTGTTGTGATAGCTTTATTCTTCTCGTGGATCTTTTCGAGAGTTTCTTTGGCGATATCCGGGAAATTCTCGGCCGAGGAGATCACCCGGGCGATAGCTCCCGGATTTTTCTTGTTTAGCTCAGTAATTTCGCCGTTCAGGGAATCCCCGATGGGAAAGTCGGCTTTCTGTACAAGATCGTTGATCATACCCTGTAGTCCCATCTCGCGGCCGTCGTCCGGTGAATAGATACGGGTGATCCCGTAATCCATTAAGTCTTTTATCTCGCTGGGAAGGATCACTCCCCCTCCTCCACCAAAGATCTTTATATGTCCGGCACCTTTTTCCTGCAACAGATCGTACATATATTTGAAGTACTCGTTATGTCCCCCTTGATAGGAGGTCATTGCGATAGCATTGGCATCCTCCTGAATAGCAGTATTTACAACTTCTTCCACGCTTCTATCATGCCCGAGGTGAATTACCTCAACCCCGGTTGCCTGAATGATCCTGCGCATAATATTGATGGCTGCATCGTGACCATCGAAGAGGGAAGCGGCGGTGACAATTCTTACTTTATTTTTAGGTTGATACGGTGGAGTTTGTTGCATTTTTAAGTACGGTTATAAAATGTGGAGCAAATTTACTAAAAAGGTAATAAATTACTGCCTTCAGCCGAGATTTAACCTTTCGAAAAAAATACTAATATTTGCTTGAATATTGAATTATTTTGTATATTGCGTGTTCAATATTAAACAACAAATAACTTATTTATTATGAAAAAAATTTACTTATTAGCATTGGCGTTATTTGCGTTTACCTTTGTAAATGCTCAAATAATCGATGACAATTTTGAATTCTACACTTTAGGTGATATGGGTAACCAAGCTCCTGGAATCTGGGGTAACTGGTCTCAAGACCCTGTAGGTGCTTCTGGTGAGAATATCATCGTTAGTGATGATTTCGCTGCTTCAGGAACTCAGTCTGGAATGATCGGAACTGGTCCTGGCCCACAGGATGCGCTTCTTTACCTAGGTGAAGAGTCTACTGGTGATTATACTCTAAGATGGAATATGTATGTTCCTTCTGGAAACGAAGGTTACTTTAACCTTCAGGGAGATCTTCCTGCTTCTGGTGCACTATCTGGTGTATGGAATACTGGAGATATCTACTTCAACCAAGCGAATGGTGCTCCTGGTGTAGGAACTGATACTGCTGTTCCTGGTGATGATTTTCAATTCCCACACGATGAGTGGTTCGATCTTGCTATCTATGTAGATCTTGATGCAGGTCCTGCTACTTACGAACTATTCGTAAATGGTGTTGCTGCTTATGACAACCCTGTACCTTTCCAAACTGATAACATTCTTGGTGCTGTAGACTTCTTCGCTGCAAGTGGTGCTACTACTTACTACGTTGATGACGTATACTATGACACTGGAAACCTTATCTTAGGAAATGGAGATTTCACTGAAAATGCTTTCAGCGTATATCCAAACCCAGTTCAGGATATTCTTAACATCAACTCTGTATCTACTGTAGAGTCTGTAGTTGTTTATGACGTACTAGGAAAAGTTGTTCTTCAGGTTCAGCCTAACAGCATTTCTCCAAGTATCGACATGAGCGCTCTTTCTTCTGGAGCTTACATGGTACAAGTAACTGTTGGAAATGCTACTAAAACTGTAAAAGTTATCAAGTAAGCATTATCTAAAGTACAATATACTTTATAAGAAAGCCCTTCATTTTGAAGGGCTTTTTTTATATTTAGTACCTCATAAAAATTTTCCTATGCGCATAATTAAAATTGCCTTCATCTTTACCTTTGTATTTGTATCTACTTCCTGTGCCGAATTACAGGGAATAGCCGGCAGTATCCCCGGACAAGGGGGAATCGACCCGGTAATGATCGGGAACGGTTTACGACAAGCTCTCGATTTCGGAATCGATAAACAGGTTAGTAAGCTTACCCAAAAGGATGGTTTCTACAAAAACCCCTTAGTAAAAATCCTTCTCCCCGAAGAATTACAAAAAGTAGATCAAACACTAAGGAACATTGGGTTGTCTAAACTTGCCGATGAAGGACTAAAGGTATTAAATCGCGCTGCGGAAGACGCTGTGAAGGAAGCTACTCCTATTTTTGTTGATGCAGTAAAGGGAATCACTTTTAACGATGCAAAGAATATTCTTCTAGGGCCGGACAATGCGGCCACTACCTACCTTGAGAACAGAACCAACCAGGCTTTATATAATAAATTCAATCCCGTAATACAGAATTCATTTTCGAAGGTTGGAGCAGAACAGGTCTGGGCAAATATTATCAATAAATACAACACCATTCCCTTGGTAAATCCGGTAAATCCGGATCTAACCGATTATGTAACCAACGAAGCCTTGAAAGGAGTCTACACCATGATCGCAGTTGAAGAAAAGAATATCAGAACCAAAATAAATTCCAGGACAACAACCTTGCTCAAGCAAGTATTTGCGCTTCAGGATTAAACGTTAAACTATTTAACTACTTTCCTAGTTACAACTTAAATTTTATTATTGCTTTAACCTCTCTTTCAGTAAAATTATCAACTACCGAAAGTACCTTTGCGAAAAGGATTCACGAAGATGCTGAAATGGTTTAAAACTAAAACGGAGATTGAAAAACTAAAAGATCGCTACTGCAGATTGATGAAGAAATCATTCAATATTGCGGTTAGGGACCGAAAGAAGAGTGATAAACTTAGAAAGGAAGCAAAGGTTTTATATGATCGGATCAAAAAGTACGATACTCAAAAAGAAGCCAGCTAAGAACCCCCTTTCCCTATTTTTTTTGCATTAATTTTTTCATCTCAAGCTGCAAAACACTGGCGGCCTCTGCTGCAGCCTCGGCAAAATCCTGCCCTTTAGACGCGTAAAGGATCCCACGTGAAGAATTTACCAAAAGACCGATATTTTCGGTCATTCCATATTTACATACTTCCGAAAGGTTTCCTCCCTGGGCACCTACTCCCGGAATCAATAAAAAACTTTCCGGTATGATCTTTCGGATGTCTACCAGGAATTCGGCTTTGGTAGCACCCACTACATACATCAACCTATCAGAATGTTTCCAGCCTCGTGAAGTGATCATTACTTCTTTATACAATTCGGTATCCCCGATCTTTTTTGTCTGAAAATCGAAAGCTCCTTCATTCGATGTTAAACCAAGTAAAATAGTATGTTTATCCTCTACCGCCAAAAAGGGCTCTACCGAATCTTTCCCCATGTACGGGGCTACCGTAATACTATCAAAATTCATCTCCTTCAGAAATGCATTGGCATACATAGCAGAAGTATTCCCTATATCACCACGTTTAGCATCGGCTATAGTGAATATTTCAGGATGGTGTTCATTTAAATAACCTATGGTCTTTTCTAACGATTTCCAACCTTTCAGGCCGTAAGCCTCATAGAAGGCGATGTTTGGTTTGTATGCCACAGCCAGATGGTGTGTGGCCTTTATGATTGCTTTATTGAATTGGAAGATAGGATCGTCTGTATCCAGAAGATGTGCCGGGATCTTGTTCAGGTCTACATCCAGCCCAATACACAGAAAGGATTTCTTTTTATGAATTTCAGAAATAAGCGATTCTAATTTCATATTTAGAAGGTTTCTCCGGCTTCTTTTAATTTTTCGGTATTACTCACAAGCTGTAATTCGTCAATAATTTTCTGGATGTCTCCGTCGATAATATTACTAAGGTCGTAAAGCGTTAAATTGATACGGTGATCTGTTACCCGTCCCTGAGGATAATTGTAAGTACGGATCTTCGCACTTCGGTCTCCACTGGTAACCATGGAGCCACGTTTTTCGGCATCTTCAGCTTGTTTTTTGGCTAGCTCCAGATCGAACAGACGAGAGCGAAGAACTTTAAAGGCCTTCTCCTTATTCTTGTGCTGCGATTTCTGATCCTGGCATTGTGCAACAAGTCCGGTTGGTTCGTGCGTTAATCGCACAGCCGAATAAGTAGTATTCACCGATTGGCCCCCGGGTCCGCTTGAACAGAAATAATCGATACGCACATCTTTAGGATCGATCTCAACATCGAACTCTTCAGCCTCGGGAAAAACCATTACTGTTGCGGCGCTGGTATGCACCCTTCCCTGTGTTTCGGTTTGTGGTACTCGTTGAACACGATGAACGCCGGCTTCAAATTTTAGAGTACCGTACACATCATCACCTTCAATCTCAAACTGAATTTCTTTATAACCGCCGCTAGTTCCTTCACTAAAATCCACTACACTCGTCCTCCAGCCTTTGCTTTCACAATATTTGGCGTACATGCGGTAGAGATCTCCTGCAAATATACTCGCTTCATCACCACCTGTACCGGCTCTTATCTCCATGACTGCATTCTTGGCATCTTCCGGGTCCTTCGGTACCAATAGAAATTTTATCTCTTCCTCCAGTTGCGGAATTTTAGCATTCGCCTCATCCAGCTGCATCTTAGCCATCTCTACCATTTCGGGATCACTGCCGTCCTTTATGATCTCTTCGGCCTCCTCAATGCGTTCCCTGGCAGTAAGATAAGCCTCCCGCTTGTCCATAAGAATACGAAGGTCTTTATATTCCTTATTTAGCTCAATATACCTTTTCTGGTCGCTTATGATATCAGGCTGTATAATAAGGTCACTTACCTCGTCGAATCTTTGCTTTACTATCTGAAGTTTTTCTAACATAAATCTTTCTAATCCTGCAAATTTACAATAATTACCAATTCCTTGTGGGATGTATCAAGGGATAAGGTTAATATAAAAATAGGCCGTGTGGAGTTTTGATGGTGAGCTTTTTTCCTTCGGAAGAAGCCTCAACCCTTCCGATGATCCTGGCATCAATATCGAACGATTTTGAAATGGAAATAATTTCGGTTGCTACGGCTTCAGAAACATATAATTCCATCCGGTGGCCCATATTAAATACCTGGTACATTTCCTTCCAATCTGTACCACTTTCCTCCTGGATCAATTTGAATAAAGGCGGAATGTCGAACATGGCATCCTTAATGATGTGCAGGTCTTCAACAAAATGAAGGATCTTAGTCTGCGCACCTCCACTGCAATGTACCATCCCATGTAAACTTTTCCTATCGATATTAGATAAGATCTTCTTTATAACCGGAGCATAGGTTCGTGTGGGTGATAACACCAGTTTCCCGGCGTTCAACGGACTACCATCTACCGCATCTGTTAATTTCCTGCTTCCCGAATAGACCAGTTCTTGTGGTACCGCATGATCAAAACTCTCCGGGTATTTTTCGCTAAGGTATTTATTAAAAACATCGTGACGGGCAGAAGTAAGTCCATTACTACCCATACCTCCGTTGTATTCACGTTCATAGGTAGCCTTTCCGTAGGAGGCCAGGCCAACGATCACATCTCCTGCAGCAATATTACCATTGTCTATAACGTCCTCACGTTTCATACGAGCTGTTACCGTAGAATCTACAATGATGGTTCGAACGAGGTCGCCAACATCGGCAGTTTCACCACCGGTAGAATGGATGGTGACACCAAATTTCCCAAGATCTGAAATTAGTTCTTCGGTTCCATTGATGATGGCAGAGATCACTTCGCCCGGAATAAGATTCTTATTACGACCAATGGTGGAGGACAAAAGTATATTGTCTGTCGCACCTACACATAGAAGATCGTCAATATTCATGATAAGAGCGTCCTGGGCAATTCCTTTCCAAACCGATAAATCCCCGGTTTCCTTCCAATACATATAGGCGAGGGATGACTTTGTACCTGCACCATCTGCGTGCATCACCAGGCAGTGATCGTCATCACCCGTTAAATGATCGGGCACGATCTTACAAAAGGCTTGTGGAAAAAGCCCCTTATCAACCTTACTAATTGCTTTGTGTACGTCTTCTTTAGAGGCCGAAACACCTCTTTGTGCATACCGTTTAGAAATTTCCTGGCTCATGTTAAAATTTGAATACAAAAGTACGGAATAAAAAAAAGCTCACAATGTGAGCTTTCTTTTATATTATACATCTTATTGCCAATCGGGCATAAAGGCGTCTTCATGCCGAAGTTCTCGGGAATCCTGGGTTGAAAGATCCAAACGCATCACATCTTTTTGAGAAAGTCCGTCATTGGATGTATTGGTAAACATCACAAATGCTTCATTTGGTGAAAAGATCGGATCGAGATCGTTGGTTCCATCCGGTTTATTATCGGAAACATCTGTGGCTGTCATGGTAGTCCTATCGTAAATAAACATTCTGGAATCTAATCGTCGATAGTCTTCATTTTCAAAACCAGATACGTCATAGGAATACAACACTTTCTGGTCGTCAATGGACAGATCCAATCCTCCCACAGCGCCGTCTACACCGTCTAAAATAGTGTCCAGCACAACTCCAGCTTCATTGATGACATATATCTTGGCATCGTATCCCTGTAAGTTGTTTGTTTTTAACACAATTAAATCACTGGTCTCACTAACAACCACCTCAGATATGAGCGATCCGTCCGGAGTTTGATATAATTCTACCGTTCCCAAACCATTGAATTGTACTCGATACAGTTTATCGAATCTTGGATAATATATACTCACTCTGTCTTCCGGCCAATCAATATTGATCTCGTCCAGATTGAATCCATTTGGTTTTACGGGACCAGTGATCTTCCGTTTTTCGGAGCCATCCCGGTTCATTATAAAAATATCAACATTAGAGCCGTCATTCTGAAGATAAGCGATCTTATTTGCACGAACGTTTCTTCGTGGTCTGTAACTGTTTACTTCTGAAGAGGTAAGCTGGAATTCCTGTCCGTTCTCATCGGCAGAGAATATCACGTTATTGCCATTGATCTTTCGTACAAAAAGTACTCTGTTATCTACCGGAGCACTAATTACTTCGAAGGCACTCACAGCACTAATAACCGGATCGTTGATCTCGTCTGTTGCTGTTACCTGCCATACATACTGTGTACCTAAAGTTAATGGTGAATAAGTAAGCGTAGTATCGGTAAGGTTTTCGAACAGCAGTACTTCGTTGGTATCCACATTTCGTAATTCCAGAGAATACGTAATAGGATCTTCTTCGGGATCTGTGCTATTCCAACTAAAGATCGCCTCTATACTTTCCAGGACTTCATTGTCCTCGGGCGACAACAGAACTGGTGCGGTAGGCGGCCTGTTATTAGCGGTGGACGGATCAAGTTCGAACACCACATTGGAGGTTACATTGGCATTGATGGTAGCCGGTTCGAAATCGGCTATATAACCATCTGTTCGCGCTTCCACCGAATAATCCCCTACCAGGATATTCTCAATGGTGAAATTTCCCGATGAATCGGTAAATACGGTACTGGAAACCGGGTTCGTTGCAATTCTAACATTTTCCAAAGGTGCATTGGACCCAGAGGCAACCACTTTACCCTTTAGTGTCCCAAATTCATTCTCACCAATTTTGTCTTCATTACATGAAAACAAAAGCAGAAATGTAGTTGCTATAAGTGCTATATATTTAAAACTCCCTTTCATAATTTTCCGCTTATCGGTTAGTTTTTAATTTTGTTCTTTTAGAACCGAAATGATAATTGATTCCGGCTGAGAAGGTGAAGAAAAAGTCGTCACGTCTTCCGTTAATTTCATTGTCTATTTTATCTGAAAAAGTTGCGTTCCAATCTCCTTTGGCGATAAAGGAAACCCGATTGGATGCCTGGTATTCGAGACCTGCACCAAATTTCAGAAAGAAAAAAGCATCCATTTTCTGCAGGTATAATTCGGGCGAATTGTCTACAAAAAGCAGCACTCCCGGTCCTGCATAAGCAATAGGCGCCAGCCTGTCGTTAGGCAAAATATTGTATTCAATAGTTGCAGCTTCAGACAACCACCAGTGACTTGTATCGGTATTGGAATTAAGCCTGAAGAAGTTTGTTGTGAGTCCTAAACTAAGTGCATGTATAAATCTATACTTATAGCCCATTTCCATATTATAATCCAGGATCCCTGTATTAAAATCGCCATCCACATATGCTAGTCCGAAAGATGCATGAGCCGAGTGACGGTAATCATGATCCAGGAATTCACGTTCATACAGATCTGTTTTGGCTTCCAGTTCCTTCTCTAAAAGATACTGTTCTACTACTTCCTTGTCCTTTTCAGGTCCATCCAGGGTTACCCAAAGTTGATCCTTGATACCTTCATAAATTAAAACTTCTACTGCTTTTTCGATAGCTTCCTGAACTGCTATCTGTGCCGGTTCATTTTTAGTGAATCCAGTTTCAGCTTCCAACAATCGCTGGAAATTAACGTACCTGAAGATACCAACATCCACGGCCTGTGAAAGTATGGTTTTAGACACATTTACCGTTTTAAGGATCTCTCCTGTTGAGGTAGAAACCGCTCTCAGGTAGATTGTAATTCGATCCTGACGATATTGAGACGATCCTCCCACTCCAAAATATCGTGCCCCCACACCACCGGTTAAAATGTTTGTGTCGTAAGAGATTATACCACCTTCCAGTAGAACACCAGCGAACAGAAGCGGGCTTAAACGCTGATTGCGTTCATCGTCGGTTCTAAGGTATTCTTGCCTTGTGGTTCTAATGATATTTCTCTCGTTGAGAAGGTTGGCGAAGTTCTCGCGTTCAATGGGGGTGAACCATTTTGAATCTTCCAATGCCTTTATCAATATGGTAGTTGCGCCCTGGGTAACAGCGGTACTAAAGGTACTTCCCGTTTCAATGTTTTTATATTGTCCCGTCTGGTCTTTGAAATTATAGACCCCTACCACAATAGGTTTATCCGGGAGTGGCAACTCGAGCAACTTTTCTGTTTGATTCGTATTTTCCGCTATTCGTGCCTCCTGATTCCCAATAGGCTGGTTCCAATAGGCTCCACAACTGGTGAATAGAATGAATAGTAGTAGAATACTTAATTTACCAATTATCTGTTTCATATATATTATCCGTTTGGAACGATCACCTGGGTCTGTTCCCCGGTTGTGATGTCTAGAATATTTATTACCAGTCCTTCTGTAGATTCGAAGACTTCGTATTCAAAATTACCACTACGGGAAGTTCCTAATGGAGGTGTCCCGCCGCCGAATTGATTATTGAATTGATTATTTAATAGTGCATCGAAACCCGTAAGATCACCAAATCCGTCGATCCCCAGGGAATTATCACTAAAAGGATTTTGTGCATTAGCCGAGTTTAATAACCATGTATAATTAAAGGGATCTCCACCAAAAGCTGGATTCTTAGGGGTGTAAGTAAGCTGTTGTGCGAACCCGTACGTACCTATAGAAAGAAATAAGATGAGTATTAGGTGTCTCATGTTCTGTTATTTATATTGTTTAACGATATCCTTTTGTTTTTCGAGGTCGTCGAAATAAGCAAGGGTTCTACGCAAGGCAATTTCCACCATCCCACTAATATAGTCATTCTGCGGTCTTATGAAAAATTCCATAATCACCTCTTCATCTATCCTTACTTCAATTTTAGTATTATTAGCAATAGCCAATACTTCTTTAATGGTCACGATTTTCGGGCCATCGATATTTGCAGCCAAGTAACCGGAATAGTATTGTGAATAAAAATCCCTGCCTGGTTTGGTCTTAGTATCTTCTAGCACGATCCCTCTTAGTTCAACGCCATCACTTTTAGCGAATTCTGTTCGGACATCGGTATTTTCTTGTGGTTTTAATACGATCTTCTTATCACCGGAATCATCGTTAAGAACAATTCGATCTTTTCCCAGTAGATTATTTTCCAGATCGTAGATGCGCAATAAGATGATCACCTTATTACCATCGTCTATATTTATTGTAGTAGTGGAAAGTCTTTTCTTTTCCCCGGGCTGAAGTACAAAGCGCCCGTTCTGCTCGTTGTTGGAGACATTGCCGAAGTCGTCTGATTTGTATACGTTTAGAATATAATTAAGACTCCTGCTAATTTGAGACTTATTATATCCTGAACCGGTAATATCCACGAATTCCGAATTGCGGTCTAAAATGATCTCAGCTGCGATTTCGGTATTATAAACTTGAGCAACACCAGAATTAGCAAAAAAGATCAAAAAAGCCAGCATACAATAGTGTATGTATGGTTTTTTGAACATTACTGTCGCTTTATATTCCTAACAATTACAGTTTGATTACTTCCCTGCATGTTTATCTTCATCCTATCAGACAAGGTATTTTCGCCAAGTATAAGTAACCGTTGGTTAGTCCCTGTTTGGGTAACCTGGCCACGATGGAAAAATTTTGTCCCTGAACCAATATCATAGAAAATATTATTATTGCCACGCTGGAGAATTAATTCGTCCACACCAACTGCTTCAAGGCCAACATATGCTTCGTTATTGTTTCCTTGCTGAAAAGCTGATATATTACTGTAAACCGATTTTACTTCGGAAGTAAATTTATTGTTATTACCAACCTGTCGAATAAAAACTGCATTCGATACAGAGTTATTTGAAGGTGTGTTGGTTTTTAAAAATTGAGAAGTATAAAGACTGAGCTGTTCGGCACTGCTGCCGGATACACTCCTTGGGGTAATCTCCACATTCTTATATGTTTGACCCATGGCGACACTGACTGAAGAGAAAGTAATGAGCGCAATAAGGTATATGCGATTACAAAGGTTCATTTTAACTTAGTTAGGTTTATGCTGTTACCTTACTTTGAAGGTAGTAATTTTGATAGTCAATTAAAATGCTTGTTCAATATAATTATGAACAATAGATAATGAGTAAGAGGGTTTTTTACCACCCTCTTACTCACTAAAAAATCTTATAGTCCACCGTTATGCTGAACAACAGAAGAACTGTTTCCAGCTCCTAATTGAACAACAGTACTCATGTGTCCAAGACCATGCTGATGAGTGTAGCTAAAGTTGTAAAGTCCAACTTGTAGTACATCAGAGTCATTCCAACGTCCGTACTGCTCAGTCCAGCTTCCGTTTCCAACTCCTAATTGAAGAAGGTCAGAATCGTTGTTTCTTCCGTGCTGATCTGTAACAGCCCAGTTTACGAAACCAAATTGAAGAGTAGTAGAAGTATTTCTTCTTCCTAGCTGGTGTACACCTGCATAGTTTCCTCCACCAATTTGAAGAGCATAAGAGTCATTTCTTCTTCCTTCTTGAAGAGCTTCAGCTTTGTTGAAAGCTCCAATCTGGATAGCATCGGCGTCGTTACGACGACCATACTGAGAAATGTCAGACTCGTTAAGAAGTCCTCTTTGGTATACGTTAGCATCGTTACGACGACCTTGTTGGTAGTTGTCGGAATCGTTTCCGGCACCAGCCTGATCAACGTTAGATACGTTACGGCGACCTCTTTGGTCAACTTCAGAATAGTTAAGGAGACCAACTTGTAATACGTCAGATTCGTTAAGGATTCCTCTTTGATCTACATCAGATCCGTTGAAAAGACCTATTTGGTCAACTTCAGAATCGTTAGCAAAACCTAATTGGAATACGTCAGAATCGTTCGCAAATCCAGTTTGATCTACATCGGAACTGTTAAGGATACCTACCTGTAGGACATCACTGTCATTAAATTGGGCGAAACCAACTGTTGCAAATAAAAGTGCTACTGCACTCAAAACTACTTTTTTCATAATTAAAAAAATTTAGAGGTTATATATTGATTAATAGTAATTCAAAATGTCAATGTAATATTAGTCGATAACTTCAACGCAGAAGTTAATACAACGTATTACTTACGTTAATTCATTTAGGGATAGAAAGTGAAAGAACTTTTACGTAACTTTCTACTTCGTCAAAACCAGAACTTTTAGGAGATAATTCATAAGTGAGATTCGGGGGCTCAATACTTATTGGTTTGTTTTTTCAGTCAAACGATAAAGAATGGAGGAGAGTATTTTATCATTTAACTTAGACCAAATATCACACTTATAAATTGAATATGAAATACGAGTATATACGTATATTTCTGTAAATCAGTACCTTGTAGTCCTTTTCCTACTTTGTAGGAGAAAGTTTACAGACAAGAAACACAAAATGAACGTCCAACTGGAAGATAATTTCAATTCCCGAGAATGTTAAAATTTTGTTAAAGAAAATTTATCGAAAAGGATTTCGAAAAATAAGGGTCGTTTACTAAAAACGACCCTTATATATATAGGAGAGATTATCGTGTGAACAGCAGTTCACGGTATTTGGTTAGTGGCCAGATCTCATCATCTACCAATAACTCCAGTTTGTCGCAGTGATAACGGATCTCATCGAAATAAGGTTTCACCTTATCACAATATGCGAATGCCCGCTTTTCTGCGTGTTCTATTTTGTTCGCTTTCTTGCGTTCATTGATCATATCTGTAATTCCTTTATTGATCTGTGCGATATGCTCACTAATGCTCTCAATAAGCTGCATTTGTTCACCGGCAAACTTCTTGAAAGTGCTTCCGTAGATATTCTTCAACCCCTGTACGTTCTCTATCAATAAATTCTGATAACGAATTGCAGTAGGTATTACATGATTTCTTGCGATATCTCCCAGTACTCTACCTTCAATCTGAATGTGCATGGCATATTCTTCCACCTGAATCTCATGACGGGCTTCGATCTCTACTTTGGTCATGATGTCCAGGTCCTCATATAGTTTTATCGCCTTCTTAGAAACATTCGCTTTCAAGGCCTGAGGAGTGGTTTTATTATTGCTAAGTCCGCGTTTGGCTGCTTCCTTTTCCCAAGCTTCGCCATAACCATCTCCTTCAAATCTAATCTTCTTAGACTTCTTTATATATTCCCTAAGAACGTTAAAGATCGCGTCATCCTTCTTCATCTTCTTGTCCTTGATAAGGCCATCAACACTCTCCTTGAATTCGATAAGCTGTTGCGCTACGATAGCGTTTAGCACTGTCATAGGCATAGCGCAGTTGGCCATAGAACCTACCGCTCGAAGTTCGAACTTGTTTCCTGTAAAGGCAAAAGGAGAAGTACGGTTTCGGTCTGTATTATCCAAAAGGATCTCCGGGATCTTCCCAACAACATTTAGTTTAAGTTCTGTTTTCTCCTGTGGTGATAACTTCCCGTTCGTAACCTTCTCTAATTCATCCAGGACTTCGGTTAACTGAGAACCAATAAATACCGAGATGATAGCGGGTGGTGCTTCATTGGCACCCAAACGGTGATCATTACTCGCACTTGCGATAGCCGCTCGAATTAATTCTTCGTAATCGTGAACCGCCTTTATGGTGTTTATAAAAAAGGTTAAGAATTGAAGATTCTTCATAGGAGTGCTTCCCGGGCTCAATAAGTTGGTACCTGTGTTGGTAGCAAGAGACCAGTTGTTATGTTTCCCACTTCCGTTGATTCCGGCAAATGGTTTCTCATGAAACAACACCATAAAATTATGACGATCTGCTACTTTGTCCATTACGTCCATCAACAGGGAGTTGTGATCTACGGCCAGATTAGCTTCTTCAAAAATAGGTGCAAGCTCGAACTGGTTTGGGGCAACTTCATTATGCCTGGTTTTCACGGGTACACCTAATAACATACACTCTGTTTCAAGATCGCGCATATAATTAAGGACACGTGTTGGAATGGAACCAAAATAATGGTCGTCCAATTGTTGTCCTTTAGCCGATGCATGCCCTAGCAAGGTTCTTCCGGCTAGAAGTATATCCGGACGCGATGCCGCCAAGGCCTTATCGATTAGGAAATATTCCTGCTCCCAACCTAAAGTAGCATTTACCTTGGTCACATTTTTATCGAAGTACTTGGCCACAGCTGTTGCTGCCTTATCCACAGTTTGCAACGATCTCAATAAGGGTGTTTTATTATCCAGGGCTTCTCCGGTGTAGGCCACGAAGATAGTGGGGATACATAAGGTGGTTCCATAGATAAAGGCTGGTGAGGTAGGGTCCCAAGCCGTATACCCTCTTGCTTCGAAGGTATTTCGAATACCTCCGTTAGGGAAGCTGGATGCATCCGGTTCTTGTTGTACTAATTGTCCGCCACCAAATTTCTCGATAGCCTGTCCATTCTCGACAGTTTCGAAAAAAGCATCGTGCTTTTCTGCGGTTGCGCCTGTTAAAGGCTGAAACCAGTGTGTATAGTGAGTGGCTCCTTTGGAGATGGCCCACTCTTTCATTCCTGTTGAAATATGATCGGCTACGGCGCGCTCTATCTTGCTGCCATTTTCGATCGCATCCATTACACTTTTATACGAATCTTTGGTTAAGTACTGGCGCATTGCATGCTCGTTGAACACGTTGGCACCAAAAATAGAAGACCGTCTTTCGGGTTCTGTGACGGCTATCGGTTTGCGATTAAAAGTCTCTTTTAACGCACGAAATCGTAGTGTGGACATAATTGTACTATAAATTTTAGGGTTGAACGAGGCAAAAATAACTTTTTTAAACAGAGACCCCCCTCTTTTTTTAATAAAAGTTATTAAAAATTAACTCTAAGGTGTTCATAACCCCCTAAAATTGAATTCAAATTAAAAAAAATGCACTCACCGTCTGGTAAAAAGAAAAATTAATTTAGAAATGCCATGCTTACAAATAAGGCGTATGCAGTAACGATGATCACCCCTTTATAGCGTCCAATCTCATATTTTCTCGGAATGAATGCCAGCGGAATAAGAACAGCAGCAAATCCTATCATCCAGAAAATATCATTGCTCAGCACCTCTTCGCTTTTTACAGCAATAGGCTGAATAACCGCCGTGATCCCGAGTACTGAAGCAATGTTGAAAATATTGGAACCGATTAGGTTTCCCAATGATATGGCTTTCTCCTTTTTAAGGGCTGCGATCACCGAAGCAGCAAGTTCGGGTACACTGGTACCCACAGCGATCATGGTAACCGCTATTACCCGTTCACTTACACCCAGCGTGGTAGCCAGATCAACCGCACCATTAACCAGGAGCTCACTTCCTCCCCATAATGCAAGTCCGCCAATTACCAACCACAAAACGATCTTCACGTTAGACACCACAGCTAAGGTATCGTCTACTTCTTCAGGTTCTGCCTTCGCCCGGGCTCCTCCCCTTGCCCTTCTTATTAATAAAAAGAGATAGATAAGCAATAAGAGAATGAACACACCCCCTTCCAGCCTGTCGAGTTCATTCCCGGTTGATAATAGCACATACAGGGCAACCGATAAGAACATCATTACCGGCCAGTTAAACTTGTAGAAATCTCGGTCTATCACCAGCGGGGCGATCACTGCAGTTATACCCATCACTAAACCAATATTGGCAATGTTGGATCCTATTACATTCCCCAGGGAGATATCACTATAACCATCGAGAGCGGCATTCACACTTACCAGTAGTTCCGGAGCAGAAGTTGCAAACGAAACCACAGTTAACCCTATCACCATTCGGGAAAGATTTAACTTAAAGGAAAGGGCCACCGAAGATCGAACCAGATATTCTCCACCTAATACAAGCAGGACAAGTCCGATTAAAATATAGAGTATACTCATATATATTAAGGTATGCCGCGAAGATAAAAAAAAGCGACCGCCGATGTACCCTTTCAAAGTAAATAAATTGAAGCCTTAATAAAATAATTAACTAAAATTTAAGTTATATAACTATAAAAACAGTTGTGTAACTATAAAAATAGTTTTATGTTTGTTGTATGGAAAGATTAACAAATAAAGAAGAAGAGGTAATGCAGGCCTTGTGGAAGCTGGAAAAAGGCTTTGTTAAAGACATACTTGCCCAACTACCCGAGAAGCAACATTACAATACCATTTCCACTATTGTTCGCAATCTGGAAGAGAAAGGCTACGTGGCTTACAACGCCTATGGTAAGACCCACCAGTATTATCCGCTGGTATCCAAAGAAGAATATACCAAACGTTTTATGAATCTTGCCATGAAACGGTATTTCAACAATAATTATAAAAGTATGGTTTCCTTTTTCGCTAAAGAAGAGAAGATCAGTGCGGAAGAATTACGAGAAATCCTTGAAATAATCGAAAACAAGAAGTAATATGGAAATTATCATCTACTTGCTTAAGTCGGCCGCCATCCTCACCTTATTTTATGTGATCTATATTCTTTTTCTTCGGAAAGAAACACATTTTACGGCCCACAGGTTCTATCTGCTTGCCGGAGTTGTTGCCTCCTTCCTACTACCAATACTTTATTTCACTCAAACGGTGTATATAGACCCACCTGTGATCTCAGAAGTTACTATGAGTGCTGTTGATCATCAACCCGCATCGGTGATTGCCGAACCCGGTTTCGAGATCGACTGGTGGAATGTACTATTGTTGTCCTACCTTATAGGATGTAGTTTTGTTTTCTTCAGGTTTGTACGTGAGCTAACTTCACTAATTCTCCTGCTCCATAATAATCCCTCTAAACGATACAGGGGATTCAATTATGTGCGGGTAACGAAAAAACTGGCCCCATTCTCCTTTTTCAATTATATCGTTTTCAATCCAGAATTACACCAGGAGGACGAACTGCAAATGATACTTAAGCACGAGCAGGCACACGCATTTCAGTGGCATTCTACAGACATCATACTTGCAAATCTGCTCATCATTATCCAATGGGCGAATCCGCTGGCCTGGTTGTACAAGAAAAGCGTAGAGGAAAACCTGGAGTTTTTGGCAGACAATGCCACTATCATTTCTGTAGATTCGAAAAAAGACTATCAGTTAGCCCTTGTAAGAGCGTCATCGGCTCGATATACACCCTCATTAACAACAAATTTTTATAAATCATTCATCAAAAAACGAATCATTATGTTAAACAAACGCACATCAAAAAAGCACCATGTTCTCAAGGTAGCTACCGTATTACCGCTTCTAGCAATCTTTTTATGGAGTTTCAACATTCGGGAAGAGATCGCCTACAAAGATGTTATCCCGGAGTCTATACCCGAAACGGTATCAGATAATTTGTTGAATTCTGAAAATCCTTCAGAAATAAATTCTGAAAAGCAACGTGAAACTGGCAAGATCGCGGCCAGTGAAAAATCTTTCAGTAACACCGAAAACCTTCAGAAGGAAACCATTGCCGAAATTTCCGAAGAAAAAGAAACGAACCGGATACCTGCTGTGACCACCGGCGGCGATATAGAGTTCAAGATCACCAAGAACACCACCGATGCCGAACTGGAGAAAATGAAGAGTAAACTAAAAAAGGATCACGGTGTCGAAATTAGTTATTCTGTAAAAAGAAACAAGAACAAGGAGATCACCTCCATTTCTTTTCAATACAGCAGTAAAGACAGTAATGGAAATTATTCTATTTCGGATGATGAGGCGATCGCGGATTTTGTTTTCTATATCAAAGAAGACGGGAAAAGTGGATTCTATTCTGAAGAAGTTGAAGCCAGACGAGCCGAAAGAGCTTATGCCCGTGCAGAAAGAATGAAAGAAAGGTCGGATATGCGCAGACGTGAGATAGAAAAAGTAAGAGAAGACCGGGATAGAATGCGGGAAGAGATTAGAGAAGAGCGCGACGTGATACGCGATGAAATGACAAAAAAACGAAGAGAAATGAAAGACCGGTTGAGAGAACAGCGCAAGTCGGTCATCATAGAAAGTGACGACGATGATGGTGGTCTGTTCGATGACGAGGATGAGGAAGAGATCGTAAAAACCTATAAAATTGCCGGTTCTGGAAGCAATGAGGCCGAGGATGATATTTTCGTTGTGAGCTCGGGTAAAAGTAAGTCGGGAAAACTCATGCTAAGTGACAGCGACCACCACATAAGGATCGATAAGAACACCACTGATGCCAGTTTAGAGAAAATGAAATCCAAGCTGGGCGCCAAGGGAGTGGATTTTAAATACAGTAAATTAAAGCGAAATGCAAATGGTGAGATCACGAGTATTCGTATTACTGTAGACAACAATAAAGGAAGTAAACAAACGATCTCTGCTCAGGCGGATGACGGTAAACCTATTGACGATCTTCTCATTGATATTCAGTAGTACTTCCGGTGTTGAAGTGTTTATCCCGCCTTTCGGCGGGATTTTTATTTGTATTTTTAAGGTATGAAAAAGCATATTTTCAAGCTGCTTGCAAAACTCAACAAGGCAATTTTGCCCAGTTATTCCAAACGGCGCCTGGATCTTACCAAAGCGACAAAACTACAGCTTGCCATCTTCGGTTTCCGACTTTGGGTAACCAAAAATGCGTTGGATTAATACGTTAACAGCGACCGTATGTCGTGTCTTCTAATCTTATCGGAACCACGAAGGAAAGACAATTCGATCAGGAAATTACACTGTACGATCTCCCCACCCAGTTTTTCAATGAGTTTACAGGCCGCCTGCGCAGTACCCCCGGTTGCCAAAACATCGTCGTGAAGGACCACCTTATCCCCTTTAGAAATAGCATCCTCATGTATTTCCAGCGAATCCATACCATATTCCAGCAGGTAAGGTTCTTTTAAGGTATGGTAGGGTAATTTACCCGCTTTGCGTAGTGGAACGAAACCAGCGTTGAGCTCTTTAGCAAGCAGGGTAGCGAAAAAGAAACCCCTGGATTCTATCCCAACTACTTTATCTACGTGCTGCCTTTCGGTAAGATTTGCCAGCTCTTCTGTACAGTAAGCAATGGCCTTCGCGTCCATGAGCAGTGGGGTGATATCTTTAAATACCACTCCGGGTTTGGGAAAGTCCGGGATATCCCGGATCAAGGATTCTATATCGATCATGTTTTTTTTGAAAAAGTGCTTTGTCGTTAAAGGTAAAAAGAAATATATTTGCACCCCTACAGAATAGGGCGTAATTTTGCAAACTATCTGAGGAATAAAAAAGGCCTCGTGGCGCAATCCGCCTGAGGCGGACAGGCTGAATACGAGCCCGCCTATGGCGGGGCGCATCTGAGAAACATATGAAATATTATGTTTACGTTCTTAAAAGTACAGTGATCGAAAAGCATTATGTTGGTTTTTCAACAAATGTCCCCAGGCGATTGCGTGAGCATAACGCAGGAAAGAATCGATCAACTAAACCTTACCGACCCTATGAAATCCTCTTCGTAGAGGCATTTGATAATAAGGAGGGAGCTCTTTCAAGAGAAAAGTTCCTGAAAAGTGGTCAGGGTAGGGAATATATAAAAAAGGCCTCGTGGCGCAACTGAATAGCGCATCTGATTACGGCTCAGAAGGTTGCAGGTTTGAATCCTGCCGAGGTCACTTAAGAATGAAAAGCTCACTTTCCAGTGAGCTTTTTTATTTGAATGAGATCAGAGCTTGTTCTGGAATCGTATTGAAAATAAAAAAATCACAAACCGCAGGTTTGTTGCTTTTCATTTAGAGTATGGAACTCAAAGAAACATTTGCCTGCAAAAGCTTACCTCTTAGGTGTTGGGCTTATGATTTTTATTGAATAAAGCAATTCCCCCTATACAATTTCAGCCGAAAGTCCGGCATTGAGTAAAAGGGTGCAACGAGGTTTTAGGTCTTCAAATGGACCGGTTTTTACCGTACACTTACCTTTGTAATGAACAATAAGCGAACATTGTTCGGCTTGTTCAGGGGTGTGATCGCAGGCGTGGATGAGCATTTCGATAACATGATCGAAGGTATTTACCTCATCATTGTACAAAACGATCTGGTTTTCTATGCCTTCTTTTTCGGCAAGAAGTACTTCTTCTTCGTGTTTTTCGCGGGTACTCATAACAAAGCTAATTTACAAATTTTACGGCAACCCAATTATTCCGAAGCTTGTTATTAACATATTTTAACCCGTGGGTATCACAGCTTTTCCGGATGATCTCGAGGTCTTCTAAATAAAAACCGCTAAGCAACAACATCCCGTCTTCTTTAAGTATCTCCGCATAGATCCCGATATCTTTCAGTAAAACATTCCTGTTGATATTTGCGATCACCACATCGTATCTTTTTGCTGAATCTATCACAGTCGAATCGCCTAAAGCTACTTTGATATTCCTGCAATTGTTCCTACTTATATTCTCTCCCGAATTCTCCACACTCCAGGCATCAATATCGATGGCATCCACATCCCCGGCCCCGCGCATCTCGGCTAGTATGGCCAGCACAGCCGTACCGCACCCCATATCCAGCACTGTTTTGCCTTGCATATCGTCCTCTAACAGGTATTCCAGCATCATATGAGTGGTTTCATGATGTCCCGTCCCGAAAGACATTTTTGGTTCTATGATGATCTCGTAGGTTACATGGAAAGTACTATGGAAAGGCGCGCGAACCACACATTGCTCTGAAACTTCAATAGGCTCGAAATTTCGCTCCCACTCTTCGTTCCAGTTTACCTGTTCTATGATCCTGGAGGTGTAGCCAATAATGAATTCCTCATTATTTAAAAGCTGAACTCCCTCCAGCTTCTCTGGCTCCCACTCGTCCTTCAGAATGTAAGCGTCCACCCCTTCATCCGTCTCAACAAAACTCTCGAAGCCTAGTTCACCTAACTGCGCGATAAGTATCTCACTTCCCGGCTGCAATGGTGAAACACTAAACTTATATTCTACGTAGGTCTGGGCCATGTATGTTGCTCTGTTGCAAATTATTTAAATGCGTTTACAATGGCCATAAAACTTTCCGCGTCCAGAGAGGCTCCCCCAATGAGACCACCATCCACATCCTCTTTGCCAAATATCTCTGTTGCATTGCCGGGTTTTACACTTCCTCCATATAATATCGATACTTCCTTTGCAGTCGCCTCAGAAAAGTGTTCGGCTATAGTGCGACGTATAAAAGCATGCATTTCCTGCGCCTGTTCGGGGCTGGCAGTTTCCCCTGTTCCGATCGCCCAAACCGGTTCGTAGGCAAGTATAACCTGCTTCCAGTCATTTTCAGAAATTTGAAAGATCCCATGCTTTAATTGATCTTTAACCACATCAAATTCGCGTCCATGCTGACGGTCTGTCAATTCTTCTCCAAAACAAAAGATCACGGTCATATCATGGCGAAGGGCTGTTGCTACTTTTTCGGCCAGCAGGGCATTATTTTCTCCAAAATAAGCTCGCCGTTCACTATGACCCAGGATCACATGTTTTATTCCAACACTCTTCAGCATGGCCGCCGAAACCTCTCCGGTATAGGCCCCGTTCTCAGCCTGGTGCATATTCTGTGCGGCAACGGTTATAGGGTGGTCCTTAACCGATTGGAAGGCGTGTTGCAGATTGGTGTAAGGTGGGGCGACCATAACCTGCGTCGACTCCGGTATGATCTGTGATTTCAATGCATTTAAAAGAGCCTCGGTTTCCGCCAGGTCGCAATTCATTTTCCAGTTTCCGGCTACAATTTGTTTTCTCATGAGTTGTGTGTTGGTGTTAATATATATGCGAGTTGGTATGTTATTTTTTTCAATTACCAGCTTGGCTATTGCCTGCTTATCTTCGGGTCCAGCCAGCCGTAAATTACATCTACCATAATATTTATGAATATAAACAAAGTTGCAATAACTAGGACCGCTCCCATGATCACAGGAAGATCCAGGGTGTTTAATGCATCTACAATTTCTTTGCCCAGGCCATTCCACCCAAAGATATATTCCACAAAAACCGCCCCGGCAAGCATGGAGGCAAACCATCCGGAGATGGCTGTAACTACCGGGTTAAGGGAGTTCTTCAAAGCGTGCCTGCGAATTATAGTGAAAAACGCCAGGCCCTTGGCCTTTGCTGTACGGATATAATCCTGACTCAATACTTCGAGCAGGGAATTACGCATAAGCTGTGTTACAACCGCCAGCGGACGAATCCCCAGCACAACAGCAGGCAGGATTAGATTCTTCCACATCACATATTTCCCTTCGCCAAAATCGTCTACCTCGTAGAGACTGCCGGTCATATTTAGGCCGGTATATTCATGCAATAAATAGCCAAAGATCCAGGCAAAGATTATCGCACTGAAAAAGGAAGGTACGCTCATCCCGAAGGTGCTTACCAATTGTATGGTCTTATCTATCCATCTATCCTTGAAGAGTACCGATATGATCCCAAGGAATATCCCTAAAAGCATCGCTATGATAATGGCCGAAATAGCAAGGATGGTGGTATTTGGCAGGGTTTCGGATATCACATCACTTACTTTCTTTCCATTTTTCTGAAAGGATTCACGCAGATAGGGAGGTTTGATAACCACCGCTGTTCTTGCAGTTTCAAAAAGCGTCTGAGCGTTGTATTTGTCTTCCGAAAGGAAGGTATAATCACCCTCGTTAAGGCTGTGAAAGGAGAGGGGAGAAAGATCGTTTAGGTAGTTTAAGTATTGTTTCCCGATCGGTTTATCGAAACCATACTTCTTCTTTACAATAGCTACCTGCTCTGCGGTTTCGTTCTGTCCCAGCATCATGCGTGCAGGGTCTCCGGGTAAAATGGTAAAAAGTAAAAATATTACTGTTACTACCCCTAGAAGTGTGAGGAGTGCGTAACCAAATTTTTGAAGTATATATCCAACCACCTAGTATTTATTAACATCTTCCATGGTTAATACCTTGTACTCAAAGTCTTCTCCAAACAGATTCTTCGCATAAGCCTCGATGGTTGTTTCGAAGCCGGCCTCTTTTCTCCGCTCATTTACACCTTCCGGATCGGCAATAGGCCAAATGAGATCGCCGCGTTCATCATCGTAGGTCATCCCCTGCGTTCCATAGATCTGGGGCTCTCCTTCTCCCATGAGATATCGGTCTTCCATCATGGCAACCAATCTAAAGGGAATCTCGCCCTTCTGCCCAGCTTCTTTAATCATGGGTAGATATTTTTCAATATGCTTGGGATTGTGCTGCAATACATACCAGGCCGCCGTATTTGCATCGCCCACCATGGATGTTCCGGGATAACCCCTCGTATCGAAGATCCCTGCTATATAATTCATGTTCAAACTGTCTATCACAGCTTGTTTTGCCCATAATGTTCCAATTGAATAATCCGCCTCTTCAAAACCTGCTTCAACGGCGGCTTTTTCACGCTCTTCTTCTGTTTCCAGGTACATCAGTTTGCGGTATCGCTGATCGAGCTCTGCGATACTATCGAGGGATTTCTTTAGGACCGGGTCTGGCTGAACCCTCGTTTCCGGGAGGTCGCGCAATTTCAATTTTGACGCATCGTTCCAATGTAGTTTTTGCTTAATGGTTCCTTTCTGAAGCTCCAGAATTCCGGGATTACTTCGTACGATCGTTTTCAAGGTCGTCATATCGCAAAAGTAAAACTTGAAATTTAGCTTGTAGTCGCTGGCAAGTGCTTCTGTATCTTCTTCGGAAGAAGCTGAAAGTCCGATCACCCGATATCCTTTCGCCAGCGCGTCGTCTGTTACCGTCTTGATCTTATTAAAGCCATCCATTTCAGAAACACTAAGATTGTAGGCGATCACTACAATAAGATTTTCCATGTTCAGGAAAACGGTGGTATGATCTTCTCCTCCCCTTTCCATACTGAAATCGTGAATGGGTGGTTCGTAGCCCTCCTGTATATCTGTGGTCTCCACGCCAATAAATTCACCATCCTGCTGCGGATAATCCCCGTTAGTAACGATCACTTTTTCTTCTCCGTTCACTTGGAACTTCCAGGCATATTCGAAGATAGGTTTAGGCGCATCTTCTGGGATGGTCATCCCTTCAGATATATTGGCCCCGATCTTATAGGGCCTGAAATCGATAATAGGTAAATGCATCAGCACGTGATAGGTGATTCCCAGGCATACCACCAGGGAAGCGAATACCGTAATACTGCGGATATTTCTACTAAAGAAGGGCTCAATATATTTTCTTCCGAAGAACAAGATCAGGATAAGCACCAAAAGCACTACATCCTTGTAGAACGACTCCCAGGGTGTTAATTTAAGTGCATCCCCAAAGCATCCGCAATCGGTAACCTTTCCTGTCACTGCCGAATAGAAGGTCAGAAAGGTGAAGAACACGATCATTAGTAGCAGGCTCCAAAGCGTAAATCTTCGGGCATAACCCACCAGGAGCATAACCCCAAGTAAAACTTCGTAGATCACTACAAATATCGCGATCACCAGGGCATAGGGCGTAAGAAATTCGAGGTTGAGCACCTCCGGAGCGAAATAATCCTGAAGTTTAAAGGAGAAACCTACCGGATCATTTAGTTTTATGAGTCCGCTGATAATAAATAAGACTCCTACAAATACTCTGGATATGCCAACTACTATTTTCATGAATATGCTTTTAAATGAATTAGGGCGAAAACCGCATAATTAATCATATCCTGGTAATTAGCATCGATCCCTTCGGAAACCAGGGTTTTTCCTTTATTATCTTCGATCTGCTTTACACGCAGGAGTTTTTGCAGAATAAGATCTGTTAATGAGCTTACACGCATATCGCGCCATGCTTCGCCATAGTCGTGATTCTTATCCTTCATGAGTTGTTTGGTAAGTGCCACCTTATCGTCGAATAAGGAAAGTGCCTCCTCCAGCCCCATGTCGGGCTGTTCTACGATTCCTTTTTCCAATTGGATGAGGGCCATGATACAATAATTGATGATCCCTACAAACTCGCTAACTTCTCCTTCATCCACTTTTCGAACATCGTTCTGTTGAAGACTGCGGATTCGCTGTGCCTTGATAAAGATCTGGTCGGTAAGTGATGGCAAGCGAAGTATTCGCCATGCACTTCCATAATCTTTCATTTTTTTTTCAAATAAGTCTCTGCAACGGGTAATGACTGCATCGTATTGTTTGGAAGTATCGGACATCAGGTCTCTGAGATTTTGCGTAAATTTCGCGTAAATAAATCAATTTAAAAAATTGTATTCGATCAATTGTAAAGGGAAGCTTATCGATATAACCACCCCTCGGGTGATGGGGATTATCAACCTCACGCCAGACTCATTTTACGACGGTGGAAAAACCACAACAAGCAGAGAAATATTATTGCAGGCAGAGCGTATGTTAATGGAAGGAGCCAGCTTCCTTGATCTGGGAGGCTACAGTTCGAGACCGGGCGCCAGTGATGTTTCCCAAGAAGAAGAACTTAATCGTGTATTGCCTGCACAGGAGGCCATCCTACAGGAATTTCCGGAGGCTATAATTTCCATAGATACCTTCCGTAGCGAGGTGGCACGACAAGCCATTTCGATGGGGGCAGCTCTTATAAATGATATTTCAGGTGGTATGCTGGACCCGGAGATGATTAACACTGCTGGCCAATTGAAAGTTCCCTATATAGCCATGCATATGCGAGGCACTCCTCAAACAATGACACAAAACACTAACTACGATGTGCTTACCCGGGATGTGCTTACCTATTTTTCGGGGAGGATAAAGGAGGCGAATGCTGCGGGTATCAACGACCTCATTCTCGATCCCGGTTTTGGATTTTCGAAAACACGAGCACAGAGTTTCGCCCTGCTCAACGAACTGGAATTGTTTAAAGAACTGGAGCTCCCAATACTTATAGGGATATCCCGAAAATCGATGATCTATAAAACATTGGACACTACTCCCGAAAACGCCTTAAACGGAACCACCGCCCTTCACAGCATTGCATTGCTTAAGGGCGCGAATATTTTACGTGTACATGATGTTAAGGAGGCAATGGAGTGTATTTCCCTAATTTCTGAGCTTAAAAGAGCCTAGCAACTTTTAAATTTTTAAACTACTTTTACAAAAACCCTGCACGCCTTGGATCTTTTTGATTGGACCAACATTCGGATTATAGATATTGTCGACATAGTGCTGGTCGCCTTCTTACTTTATTACCTCTATAAATTGGTTAAAGGCACGGTAGCTATCAATATTTTCTTCGGAATTGTAATTCTCTATGCCACCTGGAAGATCACCGAACTTCTTGAGATGGAAATGCTAAGCAAAGTCCTGGGTGGCTTCCTGGGAGTGGGAATGCTGGCACTGGTGGTAGTTTTTCAGCAGGAGATCAGAAAGTTTTTGTTACTTCTGGGTTCCACCAATTTCCGGGCGAGGAAAAAATTATTCAAGCGACTCAAATTCTTTTCAGAAGAAACCACAGCAAACACCAACATCAACGCCATTGTAAATGCTTGTGGAAAAATGGGGACTTCAAGAACTGGAGCTCTTATAGTCATCCAGCGTAATAACAGCCTGGATTTTGTTAAAAGTACAGGAGATGCTATGAATATATCGGTAAATCAGCCAATTATTGAAAGCATCTTTTTTAAAAATAGTCCGTTGCACGACGGAGCCATGATCATTGAAGACAATACCATCACAACAACTAGAGCGATCCTGCCGGTTTCTAACGACAGGAATATCCCGTTACGCTTCGGACTTCGCCACAGAGCGGCCATTGGAATTACCGAAAAAAGCGATGCGGTTTGCCTGGTAGTTTCGGAAGAAAACGGGCAGATCTCTTATGTGAAAGAAGGTGATTTTGTCCTTTTTGAAGACATGGAAGAACTAAAGCGTATCCTCGAAAAAGACCTCAGCTAGGCATGAATTGTAAAAATTGTAAGCACCAACTATCCGAGGAATCTGATTACTGCCACAAATGCGGCGCCAAAGTGATACGAAACAGACTCACGTTTAAAAATCTTTTGGAGCATTTTAGCGAACAATTTCTTAATTACGACAATAAATTTCTTCGCACATTTATCGACATGCTTAAAATGCCGGAAGTAGTAATAGGCAGCTATATTGATGGTACCCGAAAGCGATACGTAAACGTGATTAGTTATTTCGCTATTTCCATTACCCTGGCGGGGTTACAATTATATATCCTGAATAAATTCTTTCCCGAAGTGATGGACCTTTCGTCTATCTCTGTAGAAGGATCGGAAGAAATGAACAATAAAAACCTTGCATTTGTATCCGAATACCAATCTTTGATCATGATGCTGTATGTACCACTTTATGCGCTTATTTCTAAGGTGGTGTTCTTGAATTACAAGAAATACAACTACACAGAGCACCTGGTCATCTTTATGTATATTCTTTCACAGATGACCATCTTCGGGTTATTTCTAACGTTCATCGGGGTGATACTAGGTTGGAATATGGGGGTGTTGGGCATGGTTTCCATTCTCATCCAGATCATTTACAGTGCTTATTGCCTCAAGCGGCTCTTTGCACTTAGTGTGCCGAAGATACTTTTAAAAACACTTTTGTTCCTAATCGTTTTATTTATCCTGTTCGTTATTTTTTCTATAATCATGGCGGTGATCATGTTTAAAACCGGCGCCATGGAAGAGATGATCGAAGCCCAGAAGGCTCAAAAAGCTGTGTCTTATAGCATTTCTTCTGCCATGAACTGGACCTCGTAAAGATTGCGGTAATGGCCGTCCTCCCTTTTAAGAAGTTCACTATGAGTACCGGTTTCTACAATCTTACCGGCTTCCATAACCAGGATCTTATCTGCCTTCTTGATCGTTGCCAGACGATGTGCGATCACGATAGAAGTTCTGCCCTGGGTGATCTTTTCGGTTGCTTTCTGAATCATTTCTTCTGAATAAGAATCTACAGATGAAGTCGCTTCATCAAGCACGAGTATCTCGGGATTGCTAACGTAGGCACGCAGAAAGGCTATAAGTTGCCTCTGCCCGGATGAAAGAGTTGTACCCCGTTCCTGAACGTTATAACGATACCCGTCCGGAAGGGATTCTATAAATTTATGCACCCCTATTTCCTTTGCCGCCGAAATTACATCGGCCTCGGAGATCTCTGGATCGTTAAGAGTGATGTTGTTAACAATGGAATCTGCAAAAAGAAAGACATCCTGTAATACAACAGCTATTTGCTTTCGAAGAGATGAGAGGGTATACTCCTTTGTGTTTATACCATCAATCCTTATTTCACCTGCGTTGATCTCGTAGAAACGGCTCAGGAGATTGATTATGGTAGACTTCCCTGCGCCGGTGGCCCCCACAATAGCAACGGTCTCTCCGGGATTAACCGTAAACGAAATTCCCTTGATAACCTCTTCATCATCGTTATAGCCAAAATGAACATTGTCGAATTCGATGAGGCCTTCGCTTCTGCACATTTCCACTGTGCCGTGATCCTGGATGTGCGATTTGGTATCCAGGATACCGAACACCCTGTTTGCTGCAACCATCCCCATTTGTAAGGTGTTAAACTTATCGGCGATCTGCCGAAGGGGTCTGAAAAGCATTTGAGACAGTTGAATGAACATAGCAATGAGTCCAACCGTGATCACACCGCCTTCAGCTGCATTGAGCCCGCCATACCAGGCGATCATACCAATAGCCACACTGGAAGACATCTCCGCAATTGGGAAGAAGATCGAGTTGTACCATACGGTTTTTATCCACGCCTTTTTGTGCTTTTCATTGATCTGCTGAAATCGCTCATATTCTGTTTCTTCCCGCGTGAAGATCTGGACGATCTTCATCCCTGTGATGCGCTCCTGAACAAAGGAATTAAGATTTGCCACCTGATTTCGAACCTCCTCGAAAGCAGTTTTCATGGCCCTCTGAAATACCCGGGTAGCATAGAGGATGATAGGCAATATGGCAAAAACAATGAGAGACAATCGCCAGCTTTGATACAACATGAATCCCATGATCACAAGCATTTTAAGCAGGTCGCTTATTATCATGAACAAGCCCTGACTAAAGATGCTTGAAATGGTTTCGATATCATTAACGGCGCGGGTTGTTAACCTCCCTACGGCGCTTTTATCGTAATACCTCATTTGAAAACTGAGCATAAGTCGGAAAAGTTTTACCCTGATATCTTTGATCACACTTTGTCCCAGCCAGTTGGCGTAAAAAATAAAAGCAAATTGAAAAATAACATCCAGGATAAGTACAGCTATCATAAGGATGATGTAAAACACCAGCCCTTCACCGTCCTGAGGAATTATAGAGTTGTCTATGGCCTGCCTTAATAGTGCCGGTTGTAATATGGAAAGACCAGACATTATTATGGCGGCGAAGCCCACAAAATAAAAGGTAAGGCGATATGCATTGGTGTACGCCAATAACCGCTTGAAAAGTTTAAAATCGAATGCTTTGCCTGAGGCTGCCATTTATTTATAAATAGTTTCCGGATAGGTTACCCTTGTGAGGAATAACCCCTGGGCGGGAGCTGAAGCCCCTGCCCTGGTTCTGTCTTTACTTTTAATGATCTCTTCGAATTGGGAGATCGAAATCTTATCATTTCCAACATCCAGGAGGGTCCCGACGATCGCCCTTACCATATTTCGCAGAAAACGATCGGCGCGGATCGTGAAAGTGAGAAAATTATCTTCAAATTCCCACCTGGCCAGTTTGATATCACAATAATACGTTTTTACATCGGTATTGGAACGTGAGAAACATTGGAAATCCTTATAGCCTAATAATAATTCTGCGGCTTTATTCATCTTTCCCACATCCGGTACCTGGAAGATCTGATGTGCCACATCGATACGAAACGGATCCTTATTTAGAACGATCCCGTATTGATATTCCCTTTCGGTGGCGTCGAATCGGGCATGGGCCTCCTCTCTTACTTCATATAAATCTTCTATCGCTATGTCCTTAGGCAGGAAAGAATTGAGCCGAAATATGGTCTCCTCAACAGAATCGATGCTGGTATCCAGATCGAAGTGTACTATCATCTGTGAGGCATGTACACCGGTATCGGTTCTACCTGCCGCAGTTACTTTAATTTCGGCACGAAAATAAACAGATAGTGTACGCTCTACCACTTCCTGCACGCTTATGGCATCGGGTTGGATCTGCCATCCGTGATAATTTTTTCCATTGAATGATAAGTCGAGAAAATATCGCAAGAATTCCTTTACTTTTGAATAAGCAAAGATAGGCAAACCAGCCTGTGATTTATAGTCTCTTATAGAAACCAATGAAAAAAATACTCTTGCTTAGTGATACGCATGGTTATATAGATGAAACAATATTAAAACACGTAAAGCAAGCAGATGAGGTTTGGCATGCCGGAGACATTGGCGATTCCTCTGTTACCGATACGATCGCCAAACTAAAACCCTTAAAGGCCGTGTACGGCAATATTGATAACGCAGCTATCCGCGCAGAGTTCCCTCTTCACAACAGGTTCGTGTGTGAGCAGGTGGATGTATGGATCACGCATATAGGTGGTTATCCGGGCCGATACAGCCCGTCCATACGCGAAGCGATACGAACAAATCCTCCCCGTCTTTTCATTACCGGACATTCACATATACTAAAGGTGATGAACGACAAGAAACTTGGGCTCCTCCATATGAACCCCGGAGCCATTGGAAAACATGGGTTTCACAAGGTGAGAACTATGCTTAGGTTTACCATAAGTGGTTCGGAGATTGGGAACCTGGAGGTAATCGAGTACAAACGTTAAGGTGCGAACAGATCGTGTAAAAAAATAAAAACCCCTGAAGTTGGCATACTTCAGGGGTTTTGCACTAATATACTAAGATGTATGGTTTAGCGTAAACGGTCTACAGATTTTACGAGATCCTCGTCCCTTTTGATAGCCTTATTGGCTAACACTAAAAAAACGATAGAAATGATGGGAAAAAGCACCCCAATACCCTTCTCCGAGACCAAAGTCTCTCCGGATAAAGTTAGCGACCTGTATACGAAAACTCCCAGTAATACAAAGTTTGATATTATAGTAAGACGATTGAGAACAAATTGTCCTTTACGCCTTTTAAAATTAAAGATCGTAATAACAGTTAACAGAACTGAAATGCCAATAAGGCCTAAAACTAACGGTTCCTCCCTGCTAATTATTGCATTTCCGGCTTCATCACTCACCGTTGGAAACCAATAATACAAAGCTCCCATAACGAGAGCAGAAATGATAAGATATACCGTTTGTATACGTTGTAGCATAGCAGCCTATCTAATTGAACGCAAAAATAAGGTTTCTTTTTAAAAGAATTAAATGCAAAATATAATTTATTGTTGTATACTTGCAGTACCAATCGGTAACCATCTCGATTTCGGTTACTTAGTCTTCAATTATTTTTCAACTTACTATCCTCGTCTTTTAAAGACACAATTTATCAATAAAACTTATAGAATTTTAAATGTTTGAAATTTCAGAATTAAAAGCAAAGAAGTTACCTGAACTTCAGGAACTAGCTAAAACATTAGGTGTACCTAAATACCGAAGTTTGAAAAAATTGGATCTGGTGTATCAAATCCTTGATTACCAGGCAGCCAATCCCACCGCAGTAAAAGCTGTTACAGCGGAAGCCCCTTCAGAAAAAACAGAAGAAGAAACGCCTCAAAAGGCACAAAATAGAGACAACCGCGACCAGCGCCAGCGCAATCCAAGAAACGATAACAAGCGCAGCGATAATAAGCGTCCTGATAATCGCGGACAGCGCAATCAGCCCAACAAATCACAAAAATCAACTCAACACCCTAAGTCCGATAACAGCCAATCTGGAGATAATAAACAAGGGGCGGACACAAAGAGTGATCACCAGAAAAGAGACCATAATAAACGCGATAATAAAGACAAGTCCTCCGGAAAAAACGGAAACAAGGACAATCGCAACAGATATAAAGAGCCGGATTTCGAATTTGATAGTATCATCGAGAGCGAAGGGGTACTTGATATTATGCAGGATGGTTATGGATTTCTGCGTTCCAGTGATTATAATTACCTGTCCTCGCCGGATGATATCTATGTTTCACAATCGCAGATCCGTCTATTCGGATTGAAGACTGGAGATACAGTACTTGGAGAAGTTCGTCCACCGAAAGAAGGTGAAAAATACTTCCCGCTTATAAAGGTGAACAAGATCAACGGCCTTAGTCCGAATGTGGTTAGAGACCGAGTTTCTTTCGAGCACCTAACGCCTCTTTTCCCACAGGAAAAATTTAATATAGCCGAGCGCCAGAGTAATGTATCTACACGAATTATAGATCTTTTTACGCCTCTGGGTAAAGGACAAAGAGGTATGATAGTGGCCCAGCCAAAAACGGGTAAAACGATGTTGCTAAAAGACATCGCTAATGGAATTGCCGCTAATCACCCTGAAGTATACCAGATCATCTTACTTATAGATGAACGCCCGGAGGAAGTAACAGATATGCAACGAAATGTTAGCGGAGAAGTGGTAGCATCCACTTTCGATAAAGAAGCCAGCGAGCATGTACGTATCGCTAATCTAGTTATTGAAAAAGCGAAACGACTTGTAGAATGTGGGCACGATGTAGTGATCCTTCTGGATTCTATTACACGTCTGGCAAGAGCCTATAATACAGTGCAGCCTGCCAGTGGAAAAATATTAAGTGGTGGTGTGGACGCAAATGCGCTACACAAACCAAAACGCTTCTTTGGAGCGGCCAGAAATATCGAGAACGGAGGTTCTTTAAGTATCATTGCGACCGCACTTACCGAAACCGGATCGAAGATGGATGAAGTGATCTTCGAAGAATTTAAAGGAACCGGTAATATGGAGCTTCAGTTAGACAGAAAGATCTCGAACCGCCGTATTTTCCCAGCGATCGATCTTACCTCGTCCAGTACGAGAAGGGACGATCTGTTGCTTGACGACAATACTATTCAGAGAATGTGGGTGATGCGAAAGTACCTGGCCGATATGAATCCTGTGGAAGCCATGGAATTTATCAACGAGCGAATAAAATCCACCAGGAACAATGAGGAATTCCTCATCTCCATGAATGGATAATTATCCCATAGATAATAAAAAAAGCCCCAAGTTGGGGCTTTTTTTATTTGTGTTTGAAAAGTTCTTTGTAGAGAAGATAATTTTCTTCATCGTAGCAAACCAGGAAAATCGATTCCAGTTCTTGAGCTTTAAAACCGGTAATAGCTTCGTAAGCGATTTGGGCTGCAGGCTCTTTCGGATAGCCGTAAATACCCGTGCTGATATTGGGAAAAGCTATGGAGGTAAAATTACATGACTCGGCAAGTTCAAGGCAGTTGAGGTAACAATTCCGAAGTAATTCTGCTTCGTTCGAATTACCATTATTCCATTTGGGTCCAACCGTGTGGATCACCTTCCTGGCACTCAAATTACCAGCAGAAGTTATCACTGCTTCTCCCACTTTACACCCTCCTTGTCTGTTTCGAATGGCCATACACTCGGCCAGGATCTCAGGCCCGCCGGCTCTGTGGATAGCGCCGTCTACTCCACCTCCACCCAATAGTGAGGTGTTGGCCGCATTAACGATAACATCGGCTTCGATCCGGGTGATATCTCCTTGTATTATTTCTATCTTCATTACGGTTTACATGAATTTTGGGTATAAAAAAAGCCCCGCTAGCGGGGCTTTAATTTATTTAGGCGTATATAATTATCTCTTTACTACTTTCTGAGTAAGAGTACCTGCAGAAGTTTCAACGTTTAGGATATAAACACCTCTTGCAAGGCTAGAAGTATCCATTTGTCCGTTTACTAACTGTACACCTGTATTCTTCCCTAAAAGGTCGAACATGCTCGCATTGCTAATTTCAACGTTACCAGTAACGTTTACATTAAGAACATTGTTCATAGGGTTAGGGAATACAGATACCAATTCAGATAGCGTGTTATCACCAACTGAAAGACTTGTTTCACCAATAAGGTTTAATACAACTCTTTCATCCGGGAATCCAATACTAGCTGTTGTTACAGGATCTGGGATTGAACAATCTACAGAAGAAAGGTAGCTAGGTGCATTTTCAGGATCTGTAGTATTGTAAATACGAACATCTTTAGAAATAGAAACACCATCGGCTACGAAGAACTCAAGAATGATCTCAGTATTTGCATCTACAACCTCGGCAGTATCGAAGCTAAGATCAAGTAACTGATCTGCAGAAGAAGCATCTCCCTGTAGCGCAGCAGAAGTTAATAAAGTAAAGTTACCGGCCGGGAACACGTCATCACTAGTCCAGGCATTGATATTAACATTGATAGGCTCTCCTAAACCAGAGATATCATCATAAGTGTGTGCAGTTTGTAATCCCTGAACCTCAAAATTTCCAGTGTAACCAAAGTTTGCAGGTGTGTAAGATCTCCACCAAGAGTTTGTAGTAGTTCCACCACCACCAGTATCAGCACAAGCTACAGCACCACCATTAAGTGTAGCACCTGGAGTGTGAGATAGGATATCCATACGTACGTTACTAGGAACAGGATTCGACTCGTAAGGCGATGGACCAACGTTAGACTGGGCATTCACTCCCACAGCACTAAATGCGATCGCACAAAGTAATAAAGTAATTTTTTTCATAATTAACAGTTTAAAGTTTAATATTGTCCCACAAATATATAAAAGCACAGTAATTAAAAGTAACCTTTTCCTACTTTTTTTTGCCAATTTTTGCCCTTATTCGGCGATATTGTTACAATCTTCTCAATTTTAAGCATATTCGTTATGAAAAAACCAATCATACTAATTCTACTTTCCATCCTGTTCTCCTGTAGTAATAATTCTGAAAATAACGACTTCGATTTCACTTTAACATTCGAACGATCTGAGGGTAAAGAAACCGCTATCTATGATGAAGTGATCGAATTTTACACACAGCTTTCCGAGAAACATACGTCTATCGCTATGTACGAGATGGGCAAAACCGACAGCGGGAAACCTCTTCATCTTGTTACTTTTAATCCCACCCGAAGTTTCGAGTCGGAATTCTCCGGAGACGATGAAAAGATCATCATTCTAATAAACAACGGTATCCACCCGGGTGAAAGTGATGGTATCGATGCCTCTATGATGCTTATGAGAAACCTGGCCGAGGCAAAGATTCCTACTCCCACTAATATCATTGTTGCAGTAATACCTGTATATAATATAGGAGGAGCATTAAACCGTAACAGCACGACAAGAACCAATCAAAACGGACCCGAATCCTACGGGTTTAGAGGTAATGCACGAAATTACGACCTGAATAGGGACTTCATCAAGGCAGACACACGAAACGCCAGGGCGTTCATAGATCTTTTCCGAACAGTAAAGCCAGATCTGTTTATAGACACACATGTAAGTAATGGAGCAGACTATCAATATACACTTACCCATTTGTTTACCCAGCACAATAAGTTGGGTGGGGTACTGGGCGACTATGTGGAAAATACCTTTCGTCCAAGACTGGAAGATTCACTTCAGAAGAGAAACTGGGAAATAACACCTTATGTAAATGTATTTAACCGTACACCCGAAGGTGGTTTTTCGCAATTCATGGATGGCCCCAGGTACTCAACCGGATATACAAGCCTGTACAATACTTTGGGAATGATGATTGAAACCCACATGCTGAAACCTTATAAGGATCGGGTGGAGGGAACCTATGCCCTATTAAATGAATTTATTTCCATTGCCGATTCAGATTGGGAAGTTATCCTTAACTTAAGGAAAGCAGCGAACGACAGCTATCAGGTTGGGGATCTCTATCCCTTAAGCTGGACCATAGATAGTACAAAAACCTCAACTCTTAATTTTAAAGGGTATGAAGCCGAAATGATCCCGAGCGAAGTTACTGGAGCACAGCGTTTACGATACGACAGAGACCGCCCGTTTGAAAAAGAAATAACCTACTACAACCACTATAAACCTGCCAGATCGGTCACCATACCGAAGCAATATATCATCTCCGGTGGTTATTGGAATGTGGTAGAGCTTCTGCGATTGAATAAAATAAAGTGCGACTATGTAAAAAAGGACACCGTGGTATCGGCCGAAGTGTACTACATCGAATCCTATAATACGAGCCGAAATGCGTATGAAGGACATTATCCTCATTATAACACTCTGGTTCGTGTAGAAAACGAAGAAGTTAAGGTACAGGTGGGAGATTATATTGTTGAAACCAACCAGCCGGGCATACGTTATTTATTGGAAACCCTCGAACCCACCGCGCCCGATTCGTTCTTCAACTGGAATTATTTCGACGCCATCTTGCAGCAAAAAGAAGGATTTTCACCTTATGTATGGGAAGATATGGCATATCAATTTCTTCAGGACAATCCAGAGATCAGAGAAGCTTTTGAAAATAAAAAACAGGAAGATGCTAATATCAAAAACAATTGGTTTGCCCAGTTAGACTGGATCCACAAACGTTCACCTAATTATGAGAAAGCGCATTTACGTTACCCTGTCGTTCGGGTGAGTGAGTAGATATTCTTTGGGAAACAAGAGTTTGATATTTTCATACGAATCGCGAAGCGCTTTCTGAGTCTTTTCGAAGTTCTTCCATTTCACCTTGAGGATTCCTTCGTCGATCTGAGGAATGAAATCACCGTCGAATTCAGAATACATTTCAAACCAATAGGTCACCTTCAGCTTGAATTTTCCGTTTCTTTTGAATACGTGATAGGTAGTAGTAAGAAATTTTTTAACCTCCAGCCCCTCTATTCCGGTTTCCTCTTCCACTTCTCTTACAGCGGCTTCCTGATGACTTTCATTCTTTTCTATTCGCCCTTTAGGAATATCCCATTTCCCGTTGCGATATATAAAAAGTATCTCCCGTTTATTGTTATAAACCAATCCCCCCGCGGCTTCTACAACAGGTAATTTTTTCCGAAGGAATCTTTCCAGTTTCTCTTCATTTTTGTGATACAGATTCACATAGATCAGTTTCCCTTTATTGATCTTTTTGATCAATTTCTTAAACCGCGCAAATTTCAGTGGAATGGAGGTATACTGCTTACCAATATTTTTCTCTGTTGAGAGAATTATTGGAATGTCTTTCACAAAAACTTTATACATTTGCAGTATGATTTTAAACAAAGAGACCGCTCAAAAAACGGCCGAATTACTTTTGCAAATTAATGCAATAAAATTACAACCACAAAACCCTTTTGAGTGGGCCTCAGGATGGAAATCGCCAATCTACTGCGACAACCGTATAACCCTCTCCTTTCCTGTGATAAGGAACTTTCTTAGAGAGCAGATAGCCAGCCAGATCGAGACACTATACGGTAAGCCTGATGTGATTGCCGGAGTAGCCACAGGTGCCATTGGGATAGGAATGCTGGTAGCCGATTATTTAAACGTCCCTTTTTGTTATGTTCGGCCTGAAGCCAAGAAACACGGAAGACAAAATAAGATAGAAGGTTTTGTACAGCCACACCAAAATGTGGTAGTGGTTGAAGATCTTATCAGTACCGGAAAGAGTAGCCTGGCTGCGGTGGAGGCCTTGCGAGAAGCCGATTTGAACGTAAAAGGCATGGTTGCCATTTTTACCTATGGTTTTGATATTTCTGAAAAGAATTTTGCCGAAGCCGGAGTAACCTTACATACGTTGAGCGATTATGCCGAAATCGTCGAGCAGGCCGAACGGTCCGGATATATCACCTCCGAAGAAAATGCCCTTTTAGCGCAGTGGCGAACCGATCCCGCTAACTGGAACCCATCTGTGGCTGTAAAGCCCGAAAATAACTAATATGCCCATCCGGCAAAATCTATCCTATACTCATGCAAATTGAAAGTAAAAAAATAAATGTAAAGCGATCTGCTCAAGACCTCTGCTCCTATTTGAGCGATGTGAAGAATTTCGAGGAACTCATGCCGGAAAATATCAGCAAATTTGAGGTTCTTAGCGAGAAATCGTTTGTCTTTGCCCTGAAAGGTATGCCGGAGATCGGGCTTGAAGTAAAAGAGGTTGAAGCTCCCGAAAAAGTAGTATTAGGGGCTATTAGCGACAAAATTCCTTTTCAGCTAACCGCTAATATCAACGAAATTGACGAAGGTACTTCAGAAGCCGAACTGGTATTTAATGGCGATTTCAATCCAATGATGGCAATGATGATAAAAGGGCCTATCACTAAATTCCTGGAAACTCTCACCACCAATCTGGAAAAACTTCAATAACGAAGCTTTACTTCTTTCAGGTTGAATTCGGCCAGACTCTCATCTTCCATTTCCACACATAAATTTCCTTCCCGGTTAACACCGCGAATGATACCATTAAGAAGAGTTCCATCTTCACGCTCAAAAACCGAGATTTCGTCCTTTCTGAATAATCTGGCTTCGTATGCCATTTTGAGCTCGTCATGGCTTGAAATTTCAAGCTTTTCTAATTCTTCTAAGATACATCGAACCATCAATTCCAGTACTTCCTCAAGCTCATAGTTCTTTCCTGTTATAGTGAACAAAGAACCCGCCTGGGGTAAATTATCGAATTCCACGTTATTTACATTGAGGCCTATCCCAATGATACTTGATGACAGTAGCTTTCCTTTTAGTTGATTTTCTATAAGAATCCCACACAATTTCTTATCGTATGACATAATGTCGTTTGGCCATTTTATAGCTACTTTTGGGATTTTAAGTTTATCCAACGCCTTCGCGACCCCAAGGGAAGTGGCAATATTTATTAGAATATGTTCTGTTGTGGAAAGGTTATGAAAACGCTTTAACACACTAAATGTAAGGCTTTTACCTGCTTCCGACTGCCACGTTGAACCGCGTTGTCCCCTACCCTCGGTTTGCGTTTGCGCCCATACAACAGTAGCATCTTTAAGCTGCGTTTGGGCACACATCTCCTTGAGATAGCTGTTGGTTGACGTAATGGCACTAAGTTTGATTAAATCCAAGTGGTTTAAGAATGTGTTACTTTACACTTTTTATAACGTTTCAAGAAACAAAAAAGTAATAACTTTGCGCAAATAAAAAATCATTAATGTTAGAGAGAGAATCCGCGACAGATCAACTTGTAACTCAAATAATATCAGGAATTGAAGAAGTAAAGGGCCAGAACATTGAAATTCTGGATCTTAGGGAGATTGAAAATACAGTATGCGACTATTTTATAATCTGTGACGGTACCTCGAATACTCAGGTTAATGCGATCGTAAATTCAATTCAGAAAATAGTTAGCAAATCAATAAAAGAAAAACCCTGGCATGTCGAAGGAAGTGAAAATGCCGAATGGGTACTGCTGGACTATGTGCATGTTGTAGTACATGTTTTCCAGAAGCACATTCGAGAATTCTACGACATAGAAGGACTATGGGGAGATGCCAGGTCTGTTAAAATTGAAACCACTTACTAAAATAAATTAAAGCCCTTATGGCGAACGAGAATAAAAAACCAGAGATCAAAAAGCCGAGATTCAATGCATATTGGATCTATGCGGCGATTATCATGATCTTTCTGGGCATACAATTTTTTGGAGGAAGTAGCTGGTCTCAGCCTGCCAAGACAACGCAGTCTGAATTCGAGAACTATCTTCGGGATGGAGATGTGGAGAAAATTGAGATCATCAATAAGAAAAAAGCGCAGGTATACCTCACTACCGAAGCCAGACAAAAATCTGTACATACTAACAATAAAACTAAAAGTTTCTTCCCTGCGGCAGCTAACGAACCCTATTATCAGTTCGAGTTTGGCGACCTGCAGAATTTCGAGAATAAGATCAATGAGATAAAGTCTCAAAATAATCTGGACACTAAGATCATCTGGAATACAGATAGCAATATGTGGGGAGAACTTTTCCTCACTTTACTACCTTTTATCGTAATTATCGGGATATGGATCTTTATCATGAGAAGGATGTCTGCGGGAGCTGGCGGTGGAGCAGGCGGACAAATCTTTAATATTGGAAAATCCAAGGCCAAGCTTTTCGATGAAAAGACGGATGTAAAAACTTCGTTCAAAGACGTTGCTGGTTTAGAAGGAGCAAAAGAAGAAGTACAGGAGATCGTGGATTTCCTGAAGAATCCTTCCAAATACACCTCTCTGGGAGGTAAAATTCCAAAAGGTGCATTATTGGTAGGGCCTCCGGGAACCGGTAAGACTCTCCTAGCGAAAGCGGTGGCGGGCGAAGCAAAAGTTCCGTTTTTCTCCCTATCCGGATCAGATTTTGTTGAAATGTTTGTAGGGGTGGGTGCGTCGCGTGTACGAGATCTGTTCAAGCAAGCTAAGGAGAAATCGCCATCCATAATCTTTATCGATGAGATCGATGCGATAGGACGTGCCAGGGGAAAAAATAATTTTTCCGGCTCAAATGATGAAAGAGAGAATACCCTCAACCAATTACTTACAGAGATGGATGGTTTTGGCACCAATACCAACGTAATTGTTCTTGCCGCAACCAACCGTGCAGACGTACTGGATAAGGCATTAATGCGTGCGGGCCGATTTGACCGTCAGATCTATGTAGATCTACCCGATGTAAGAGAGCGAAAAGAAATTTTTGAAGTACATCTGCGTCCGTTAAAGAAGGACGATAGCCTTGACACCGATTTCCTTGCTAAACAAACACCCGGATTCTCTGGGGCCGATATAGCCAATGTATGTAATGAAGCAGCATTGATAGCAGCCAGAAACGAAAAGAAAGCCGTAGGAAGACAGGATTTCCTTGATGCTGTAGACAGGATAGTGGGTGGACTTGAGAAAAAGAACAAGATCATTACACCTGATGAGAAGAGGGCGATCGCGGTTCATGAGGCCGGCCATGCAACGGTTAGTTGGATGCTGGAGCATGCTGCACCTCTTGTGAAGGTAACTATTGTACCGCGAGGCCAATCTCTTGGTGCGGCCTGGTACCTTCCGGAAGAACGTCTAATAGTAAGACCGGAACAGATGCTCGATGAAATGTGTGCCACTATGGGGGGGCGTGCAGCAGAAAAGGTGATCTTCGGTAAGATTTCCACAGGTGCCTTAAGTGATCTCGAAAAGGTGACCAAGCAGGCTCGGGCCATGGTAACGATCTACGGACTTAATGATACCATTGGTAATTTAACCTATTATGATTCATCAGGTCAAAACGAGTATGGCTTTACTAAACCATATAGCGAAAAGACAGCAGAGCTCATAGATAAGGAGATTTCTAACCTTATCGAAGTACAGTATCAACGTGCGATCGAGCTACTTGAGAAAAATAAAGATAAACTAACAGAGCTGGCCGATGAACTTCTGGAAAAAGAAGTGATCTTTAAGGAAAGTTTGGAGCGGATATTCGGGAAAAGACCGTTCAAACCTAGAATTCCTGAGGAACCAATTGACGAAAAGTCTGAGGATGAAGCCGTAAAACCGGAGGAACCTGTTCAGCCTAAATCTTAAAAGTTTAGATTTACTCTAACATAACTTCAGTATAGATTTTATATATTTGAGGTTAAGTGTATTAAATCAACTCCTCAACACCCTATAATGAGTCTATTTAAAAGACTTTTAAATCCTAAAGGCAAGTCAGAAGACAAAGTAAAAAATTCTGATCACAGTAAATATTACCCTGAGGAAACGCTTCCCATAGACGAAAGATTTACTTACAACTTTAATCGCAATGGGGGTAAGTTCCTCTACTGTGAAAATATGGAGGAGATCCTGGAAGCATTTGATAATATCCTGCTTGAAAACGATTGGTACGAGCGGGATGTTTTTTGTCTGGATGAAATGTTAACCTCTCGCTTTGATGGCTTCAATTTAAATTTCATCACCAAGGCCAATGCTACCTTTTTCTTTTCCAACTGCGAATCGCTGGTAGCGAACAATGGTTCTATTCTTTTGTGTTCGAAACAGATCAAAGAGAAAAAACTACACGAATTGCCCGCTAACTTTGTGATATTTGCAACTACGAGTCAGTTGGTAGAAAATATCAGTGAGGGACTTCGCAAGATCAAATCCCGCAATAAGCTCCATATTCCGAGCAATATTACAACCATTCAGGACTTCGAAACGAACAAAGAAAAGGACTTCATGAGTTATGGAAGTAGCACAAAAAACCTATATTTGCTGTTACTGGAAGACCTGTAATTTATGAAGGAACTTATCGTGCGTTCTATATCGGGTGTGTTATACATCTCGATAGTCATTTTTTCTATGTTCACATCGCGCGAATGGTTTATGGGTCTCTTTTTTATTCTAGCCGCCATTACTCTCAATGAATTTCTTCGACTTATCCGCTTAAAGAGCATCGCGGCTTATCTTATTCTGGGATTGTTCTTCTATTTTTTCAGTTACCGAATCTTCGATGATAATGCAGTTCTACTACTTTTAATCCTGTGCTGTTTTGTAAGCGGTTTCCTGTTTAAAGACCTACTCTGGACCAGCAAGATCCCCATGTTTGAAAAGAAGAAATACATTGCTGTGATTTTCTATCTTATAAGTGGGTTTGTCTTTCTTACCTTAATCCCAATGCAGGATGGCAGTTTTAAACCCGAGGTCATCGTTGGCGTATTTATATTGGTTTGGAGCAATGATAGTTTTGCTTACCTCATTGGAAAGAATTTTGGCAGGCGGAAACTACTAGAGAGGATATCTCCCAAAAAAACCAAAGAAGGATTTCTTGGAGGTCTTGCCGGATCTATTTTAGCAGGATTCATTATCTTTAATTATCTGGATTATTATCCATTATGGATGTGGATATTCATGGCTTTTATCGCCTCGATCTTTGGTACTATAGGTGACCTCATACAGTCTAAGTTTAAACGACAGGCCGGGGTGAAAGACAGCGGTATTCTAATGCCGGGTCATGGTGGTTTATACGACAGGTTAGATAGTATTATCTATGCCGGTCCGTTTATTTATGCTTTTATAGAAATTTCTGAATATGTTTCATAAGGAAGGAAATAAGATCATCCTCGTTGCACTTGCACTGTGTATCTCCTTGAGTTTAGCAGCTCACTTGTATATTGAGAACACAGTTTGGAAATATAGTATTATTGCTATTTTGGTTGTGCTGCTCATCCTTATCTTACAGTTCTTCAGGAATCCGAATCGACACTTTACCCTGAATGATAAAACGGTACTGTCGCCGGTTGATGGAAAAGTAGTGGTTATTGAAGAAGTCTTCGAGAAGGAATACTACAACGAAAAACGATTACAGATATCTGTGTTCATGTCGCCAATAAACGTACATGTTACCCGTTATCCGGTTGGTGGAAAGGTAGTTTATAGTAAATACCATCCGGGGAAATACCTGGTGGCATGGCATCCTAAATCCAGTGAGGAAAATGAACGAACTACGGTAGTAGTTCATTCGGAAGAATTTGGAGATGTATTACACAGGCAAATTGCCGGGGCCATGGCGCGACGTATTGTTAATTATGCAGAGAGCGGACAGCAGGTTGAACAGGCGTCTGATAGTGGTTTTATAAAATTTGGCTCCAGAGTGGATGTTTTCCTTCCACTTGATGTTAATGTAGACGTAGAATTAAACGAGATAGTAAAAGGAGGAATAACCGTATTGGCCTCAAAATAGTAATGACACGTACAGACCTGGATATCGAATTTCAGAAGGCGGTGGACAGCATAAACAACCATACCGAACCATTTCCGGCCGATGTACTGCTGCGTTTATACGCCTATTATAAGCGAGCTACAAACGATGAAGACAGGCCCAGTGGCAAGAAGCCTTTAATAAACGCCTTCAAGACCAATGCCCTTTTTCAGACACAGCACCTCACCGTTGATGAAGCCAAGGAACTGTACATCGATACAGTAAAGCAATATTTTATTTACAGAAAATAATTATTTCAGGCTTGCGAGGCTGGCCTTTAAGGTTTCGATTTTAGCCAGGGCATCGGCCTCTTTGTGACGCTCCATATTCACTACCTGCTCCGGTGCGTTATTTACAAATCGGTCGTTACTTAATTTTTTCTGAACACTCTTAAGAAAGCCTTCCGTGTAATTTAATTCTTCCTGGATCTTGGCTATTTCCTCTTCTACGTTTATCGCACCGGCCACAGGAACAAAATACTCGTTCGACTTAACCCTGAAGGTAAGTGCTCCTTCCATAGGTTGGGACACATAGTTTAGTTGAGAGAGATTCCCTAGCTTCACAATTACCGGGTCGAAGCTTTCTGAAGATTTCTCATTATTGATCACTGAGAGACTAATTTGTTCCTTGAACGAAATATTCTTTTCCTTTCGGATGGTTCGAATACCTGAGATCACTTCAGAAGCAAATTCGAAATCTCGTATTGTTTTAGCATCAAAATCACCTGCTTCAGGCCATTGGGATATGATAAGCGCCTCATTAGGAGTTCGCTTTTTAAGGTGTTGCCAGATCTCTTCAGAAACAAAAGGAACAAAGGGATGCAAAATTTTAAGGTTATCTTCCAGTATCTCTATAACCCCTTTATAAGTAATGCTGTCTATAGGCTCCCCGTAGGCCGGTTTCACCATTTCCAGCAGCCAGGAGCAGAAATCGTCCCAAACCAGTTTGTAAGTGGCCATAAGGGCGTCACTAATGCGATATTTACCGAAGTGATCTTCGATCTCTACCAGCGTCTTATTGAATTTATGCTTATACCAGTTAATTGCCATGGTGGCCGCTTCGGAAGGTTGTTTGTCTTCAGAAACTTCCCAGCCATCTATAAGTCGGTAAGCATTCCATATCTTATTCACAAAACCACTCCCCTGTTTACAGAGGTCTACATCGAACATAAGGTCGTTTCCAGCTGGTGAACTAAGTAACATCCCTACTCTTACACCATCTGCTCCATATTCTTGCATTAACGCTATGGGGTCTGGCGAATTACCCAGGGATTTACTCATTTTCCTGCGTTGTTTATCCCGAACAATACCCGTTAAATAAACATTTTCAAAGGGTTTTTCGCCACGATATTCGAAGCCGGCAATGATCATTCGAGCTACCCAGAAGAATAGGATCTCGGGCGCGGTCACCAGATCGTTAGTGGGATAGTAATACTTAATTTCCTTATTGTCGGGTTCGAGAATACCATTGAAAACAGACATAGGCCACAACCATGAAGAGAACCAGGTATCCAGTACATCTGGATCCTGGGTGAGATCTGCATCTTTTAACTGGGAATCACCGCTTTTTTCACGAGCCAATATCAACGCCTCTTCCTTGGATTCTGCCACAACAAAGTCGTCTTTTCCCTCGCCATAATAATATGCCGGTATCTGGTGCCCCCACCAGAGTTGACGAGATATATTCCAATCGCGTACATTCTCCATCCAGTGGCGGTAAGTATTTACAAATTTTTCCGGAACAAGATTGACGTCTTTCTGCAGGACGGCGTCCAGTGCGGGTTGTGCAAGATCTTTCATTTTCAGGAACCACTGATCGCTAAGTTTAGGTTCGATCACGGCCCCGGTGCGCTCACTTGTTCCTACTTTGTTGGTATATTGTTCGATCTTGTCGACCACATCCATTCGCTTCAATTCTTTAACGATCTCCTTTCTAGCTTCAAAACGATCCATGCCTTCGTAATGCAGGCCGAAACTATTTAAGGTTGCATCGTCATGGAAGATGTCGATTACTTCCAGATTGTGTTTATCGCCCAGGATCTTGTCGTTTTCATCATGTGCGGGTGTTACTTTCAGGCATCCGGTACCAAACTCCATGGTAACATAGTCGTCTTCAATGATGGGGATCACTCGGTTACAGATTGGTACGATCGCTTTTTTTCCTTTCAAATGAGTATAGCGCTCATCCTCCGGATTGATGCAAATAGCGGTATCACCTAAGATTGTTTCAGGTCTGGTGGTTGCAATGATCACAAAATCGTTACTGCCCTCTATCTGATATTTTAGATGATATAGATTACCTTGTTTTTCTTCATAATTCACCTCTTCGTCTGAGAGGGTTGTCTTTGCTTCCGGATCCCAGTTTACCATTCGGTATCCGCGATAAATTTTCCCTTTTTTGTACAGATCCACAAATACTTTGATCACAGACTCCGACAAATCGTCATCCATGGTGAATTTAGTACGATCCCAGTCGCAGGAAGCACCTAATTTCTTCAGTTGTTCCAGAATGATCCCTCCATGTTTGTGCGTCCACTCCCAGGCATGTTCTATAAACTCTTCTCGGGAGATATCGTGTTTTTCGATGCCTTCTTTTTTTAGTTTATCCACTACCTTGGCTTCGGTAGCAATAGAAGCATGGTCTGTTCCCGGTACCCATAGGGCATTATAACCACGCAGACGTGCTCTCCTTATCAACACATCCTGAAGGGTATTGTTAAGCATATGGCCCATATGAAGTACTCCCGTTACGTTGGGAGGAGGAATAACGATGGTATAAGGCTCTCTTTCGTCCACTTCGGAATGAAAATAGCCATGTTCCATCCAGTAGGTATACCACTTGTTCTCAACGCTTTCAGCACTATATTTCGCCGCTAAACCCATAGTTTGGTCTGATTTTTGGAATAAGTAAGCAAAAGTAGGTATATCTGCAGTATTATGAAAGTGAATAACTTATTTTGCAGGTTGCCAAAAAGATAGCTACATTAGCATACCTTAAATTTAAAGAAATCATGAAAAGACTAGTACTTATAGCGGTTATCGCATTAATTGGACATACTGTTCAGGCGCAGGCCAAAATTAGTTTTAAAACAGACACCATAGACTTTGGTAAGATCGCCAAAGGAAGTGATGGTGTTCGTGCATTCGAATTTACCAACACCGGTGATAAACCATTAATTATCAGCGACGTAAAATCCAGTTGTGGATGTACAGTACCAAAAAAACCAGACGGGCCTGTGGCTCCTGGTGCATCGAGTATCATCCAGGTAAAGTACGATACCAATCGTGTAGGGCCGATCCGTAAAACAGTTACTGTTTATTCGAACGCAGATGAACCCATTAAAGCACTAAAAATAAAAGGAGAAGTTTTAGCCGAGGGCAAAAGTGTCCTTGAAAAGACTAAATAATATAAATTTTCTTATAAAGAACCCTCGCCATCGCGAGGGTTTTTTTGTTATAAGACTGCTCGTAGGATAAATTTTTTCTTTTGATTGATCCCATTCCTTGAGATTTCCATATAAATTGTCCTGCCGGCCTTCGATGAGAACAGGTTGATGATTTCGTACAATTTGTACTTGTAGCACGCTTTCCCGTTTATAGACAGTACCTCATCACCTTTTTGAATACCTGCCAATGCCGCCGGGGACCCTTCCCGTACTTCAACAACAACAAATTTAGGTGCCAGAAAAAATTGCAAGGTGGGCGACTTATACACATCAAAAATGGCCGATGCTTCTCTCTTTTTTGTAGTCATGGTGACCGGGTCTATTTTAAAATAATCCACTTCCCTTACCGGTATAAGCCCGTCGTGTTCCAAGGTTAAGCCTGCCATATTATAGTAAAAGGGTTCATCGAAGTATTTATTTTTCTTTAGTGTCATAGTTTGATCTCGATAATCCATGATCACTGTAAATCGCCTTAGTACCTCACTGCCTACAGTACCTTTTCGTTCGGGAATGGATCTAATGTTTCTCACAGTATTCGTGTCGGGAAATGAAGTAGTAACGTCCTCTAACCGAAACGAATTAAGCTCCAGTCCTTTTATCTTGGATCTCTTTCCGAAGATATTTCCACTTAGCCCGAGCCCCAGGAAATCGTTAAAGTAATTTTTTGGGTCGTTTACAATAAAATCGTATTCATCGAAAAGCCATAGACCATCACTCGAACCGGTATCGATCAGTACCAGTGATTCCATTTGTTGTGTTCGAGATTCTACGGTGACCGTCATATAAGGTTTCTTGTTATGAAACTGTATCCTGAAATCACTACATCCCTTACACTTCCTTTTGCGGTATTTATCGGGTTGATAAAGTGTGACCCGTTTAGAGGAATAATCTGTTTTAACAACAAAATCCTTGAACAGATCAAACCCTATGATGCCGTGTATAGGCACCCCCATACGAGTGGAAAAATTGATCTTTTTGTCCAGTACCATATAGATCCTGTGCTGTTTATCTACCGCCTTCCCCACTTTTATGGTGTTATTATTGCTTAGAATGGCGTCTATAGAACCCCCCTCCCCCAGGCCCCGAAGTTTTACCGGGGATGCATTATTTAGTTGTATAGAATCCAGTTCTTCGACCGAGAACAGCAGGGTGGAACTAACCCCGGTATCTAAAAGAAATGACAATCGGGTTCCATTTATTTCAACCGGGATGATAACCAGGTTATTCACTAATTCGAAGGGAATCTTATCTCTGGATATTGCCTCGGGAAAAGTAAAATGGCTCTGTGCATTCCCCAGTATAAAGACTAGAAGGGCGAATACTGAAAGAAGGTAGGAACGAGTGGAGTTCGCTAATTTTTCCATCGTATTGAAGATATGGAAAAATTAGCGAACGCCTTGGCTTTCACCATGGATTTATAAAATATATTTCGCAACTTTGCCCCATAAGATATGCCATATGCCTATAGTCTCAGAAAAGGGCCGTTCGATGCCCGAATCCCCGATCAGAAAATTGGTTCCCTATGCCGAAAAAGCATACAAGGCGAACAAAACGGTTTACCATCTCAATATAGGACAGCCCGATATAAAAACTCCCGTGGCCGTGATGGATGCAGTTGCCAATCACGCCCTTGAAATACTAGCCTATTCACGTTCGGAAGGCTCTGAGGAATATCGTGAAAAAATTGCCGGATACTACCACAGTAAGAATATCATGGTAGAAGCCAAGGACATCATAGTAACAACTGGTGGTAGTGAGGCCTTGCTCTTCGCCATGGGGTCCATTGCCGATGCTGGTGACGAGATCATTATCCCGGAACCCTTCTACGCTAATTATAATGGCTTTGCTCTGGCTTCAGGGGTGAAGATAGTGCCGGTAATTTCGAAAATAGAGAACAATTTTGCCCTACCTCCTATCGCCGAATTTGAAAAACTGATCACCCCCAGAACCAAGGCTATCCTTATTTGCAACCCGGGTAATCCTACGGGATATTTATATTCGAAGGAAGAAATCCATAAACTTGCCACTATTGTAAAGAAACACGATCTGTTCCTGGTAGCAGACGAAGTATATCGTGAATTTGTGTACGACGGGTTAAAGCATTATTCTATCCTGGAAGAGGAAGGGATGGAAAACTATGGGATCCTTGTAGATTCTGTATCCAAACGCTATAGTATGTGTGGCGCCAGGATTGGTTGCCTGGTTTCGAAAAACAAAGAAGTGATCCATACAGCCCTTAAATTTGCGCAGGCGAGATTGAGTCCGCCAACCTTTGCACAGATCGCCAGTGAAGCCGCTCTCAATACCCCACAGCAGTATTTCGACGAGGTGATAGCCGAATATAAAGATAGAAGGGATACCCTTATAAACCTATTGAAAGAAATACCCGGTGTAAAAGTTGGTTACCCGAAAGGAGCATTTTACTGCATCGCGGAACTGCCAATAGAGAACAGTGACGACTTTGCTCAATGGCTGCTGGAATCCTTCGACGTAGATGGAGAAACCGTAATGGTGGCGCCTGCTGCCGGATTTTACTCTACAGAGGGTGTTGGAAAGAACCAGATCCGGATCGCATATGTTCTTCGCAAAGAAAGCCTTATCAAAGCCGTAAAAATATTAAAGGCTGCCCTTGAACAATACCCCGGCTAATGCAGATCGAAAAGAACAAATCGCTGCGCGCTTACAATACTTTTGGTATTGATGTGAATGCGAGTGCGTTTATTTCGGTGGACTCTGTTGAAGATCTCAGGACTATTATTAACCAATACGACAAGGAGGAGCTTTTTATCCTGGGTGGGGGAAGTAATATGTTACTTACCGGGCCCCTTGAAAAACTGGTGATCCACATCAACCTAAAGGGTATAGATGTTATTTCTGAAACTGAATCGGATGTTTTACTGAAAGTCATGGCGGGAGAAAACTGGCACGAGCTGGTTATGTATAGTATTGAAAATGACTTTGGCGGTATTGAAAATCTTTCTCTCATCCCGGGAAATACGGGAACTGCCCCAATTCAGAACATAGGTGCATACGGAGTGGAACTAGAGGATGTGTTCGTGCAGTGTACAGCCTTGGAATTAGCCTCTGGCAAGGAAGTGATATTTGATAAGAAGGCATGTAAATTCGGGTATCGCATTTCGATCTTTAAGAACGAGGCGAAAGACCAATATATCATTACCTCGGTTACTTTGAAACTCACCAAAAAAGACCACAATCTTAATATAAGCTACGGTGCGATCGGCGATGTTTTGGCACAAAGAAATATCACACAACCAACCATAAGAGATATTTCGGAGGCAGTGATCGCCATTCGCAGATCGAAATTACCCGATCCTAATACATTGGGAAACAGCGGTAGTTTTTTTAAAAATCCCGTACTTTCTTCCGAAGATTTTAAACGCTTCAGAAACAATCATCCGGATGCACCGTTTTACGAAGTTTCGGCAACCGAATTCAAGATTCCTGCCGGCTGGCTTATAGACAAGGCAGGCTTTAAGGGAAAACGTTTTGGGGATGCAGGGATCCACGAACACCAGGCGCTTGTATTGGTAAATCACGGAAATGCTACCGGTGCCGAGATCTGGGAACTGGCGCTAAAGATTCAGAAAGAAATAAAAGAATTATTCGGCATCTATATAGAACCCGAAGTGAATGTGTTCTAATCCATTCCCAGGACATTGTCCACTATGTGCAATACTCCATTGGTTCCCTGGATATCACTCTTCCCAATTTTAGCAACCTTTCCTTTACTATCTGTTATCAGGATGTCGTTTTCGTTGCTGCTTACCTTCAATTGTTCTCCCGAAAGAGTGGTAAGGGTCACAGGACCAAGTTTTAGACTCTGCATTAGAGACACGGTATTGTGGTCTCCCTCTATGATATGATCCTGTACCAGACGAATAAGCCGGGGTTTATTTTCTGAACGTGGAAGACTTTTCAAGAACTCTTCGTCCATGGACTTGATAGCTTCTTCTGATGGAGCCAATACTGTGAAAGGCCCTTTTTCTGAAAGCAATTTTCCCGATAGTTCGGACGTCACAATGTAACTGGCGAATGTCTTACTATCGGACGTGCTCATTACTCTGGCCATTACGCTGTTTGAACGCGCCTTAGATTCTTCTGTTGGGCCTTTAGAGGACACATTCTCCGTAGTGGATTGGTCACCTTCCGGATTGTCCTGCTGCTTATCGTCCTTACACGATCCAAGAACCGCTAAAAATGTAAATATTGTGAGTAATGTGTATATAGATTTCATAATTAGATTGATTTTTACAGAGGCTAAAAATAACCAAATTAGGCGCATTTCAACAAGAAAGGTTGTATTTTTGCATCATATTTCAAAGTTATGGGCCTTTTTATAATCACACTACTATTACTGTTATTTGCCGTTGCCGGTATAGCTATAAAAATATGGGGTAAGAAGGATGGGAAATTCGCCGGTACCTGCGCGAGTCAGAGCCCTTTTTTAAACAAAGAAGGAGAAGCCTGCGGATTTTGCGGTAAAACCCCGGATCAATTCGATTCCTGTACCCAGGAGGCACATCAATCATCCTAACGAGTTTAAACAACTATGCTGCTAATTCTTCTGCTCGCATTTGTTGTTATCGTCAATTGTCTTTATTACTTATACTTTGTTCCTTTTACTTTTTCCAGGACAGGAACTAAAAACTCTACTGCCGCATACCCGGTATCTGTACTTATTTGCGCTAAGAATGAAGCCAAAAACATGAAGGATCATATTCCCTTATGGCTGGCACAGGATTATCCGGAGTTCGAACTTATCCTTATTAATGATGCCTCCAGCGACAATACGTTGGAGATCATGGAACATTTTGCTGAAAAGGATTCCCGAATACGGGTTGTGGATGTAAAAAGTAATGAAGCCTTTTGGGGAAGTAAGAAATATGCACTTACACTAGGTATAAAGAAAGCTGCGAATAAGAGAATGGTATTTACCGATGCCGATTGCAGGCCGGCCAGTTCGTCATGGATTCGCCATATGGTGTCCCAATTTTCTGAAGAAAAACAAATTATACTGGGATACGGAGGTTATCTAAGGAGACCCGGCATGTTAAACGCTCTAATTAGATTTGAAACCATAATCACTGCCATTCAATATTTTTCATATGCATTACGTGGTAATCCGTATATGGGAGTTGGGAGGAACCTCGCCTATACCAGCAATGTGTTTTACGCCCACGGTGGGTTTTCTTCCCACATAAATGTACTTTCGGGTGACGATGATCTTTTCGTAAACAAGGCGGCCACTGCTACCAATACAGCACTTCAATACCACCCGGAATCTTTCACCTATTCAATTCCGAAGAAAAAATGGAAACATTGGTTCCAACAAAAAAAGAGACATAGTAGTACAGCATCCAGGTATAAACCAAAACACAAGGTATTGTTGGTAGCCTATTACATATTTAATGTATCATTCTGGATCCTGGCCATTCTTGCGTGCCTTTATAGTAGTTGGAAGATCGCGATCCTCCTTATCATTTTTAGGTTACTGGTTCAATATATCATTGTAGGCAAAGGAGCGTTGTTGCTGAAAGAATCTTCTCTTATCCCCTTTATCCCTTTCCTCGAACTGTTTTTAGTATGCCTGCAATTGAGTATCTTTATTAGCAGTAATACTTCAAAACAATCCACTTGGAATTGATCAAAGCTGAAATTTTAAAACAGGTGAAGCTGGCAAAAGCCGGGAGGCAAAGTGCTTTTAGTTTTTTATTGGATCATTTTTGGAATGAGGTTTACGGATTTCAGTTAAAACGAGTTAACGACGAATACGAAGCCGAAGACATCGCGATAGAGTCCTTCGCAAAAGCCTTCGATAAGATCGAAACCTTCGACGAGTCCTACGCTTTCGGAACATGGCTCATCGCCATCTCCAAGAATATTCAGATAGATAAAAGCCGTAAGAAAAAAGCCTCCATTCATTCGCAAACTACGGACACCAGCGAAGAACATGTACATAAGATCGCCGATCTTTCCCCTTCCCCGGAGGATAAGCTCATCACCGAACAAAACCTGGCCGAACTCCTCCGTTTTATAAAGCAATTAAAACCCCATTACCAGGATGTTATTAACCTACGGTATTTTCATGAAATGAGTTATAATGAGATCTCCGAACAGTTAAAGGAACCCTTAAATAATGTGAAAGTTCGTTTATTACGAGCCAAGAAACTTCTTTCCGAGATCATTACACAAAATCATCAGCATTGAAACTAACCCTTCGAAAACTAGGGCCGGGATTCATCTTCGCCGGGGCTGCTATAGGTGTATCTCATCTGGTACAGTCTACGAGAGCAGGTGCCGATTTTGGCTTCGGACTCCTATGGGCGTTATTACTTATAAACGCGGTAAAATACCCCTTCTTCGAGTATGGTCCCCGCTATGCTTCGGCAACGGGGGAATCGCTGCTGGAAGGGTACCTGAAAATGGGTAAAGGGGTTGTCTACGTGTACCTGGTATTAACCTTCGCCACCATGTTCACCATTCAAACTGCAGTAACCATTGTAACTGCGGGTATTGCCTCCTCGCTTTTTGGTGTGGGATCACCGGTAGTATGGACAGCGCTCATCACCCTGGCCTGTTTCACTATACTAGTGTTGGGTCGTTACAAGATGCTGGATTCGCTTATGAAATTTATAGTGATAGGGCTCACTATAAGCACCATAGTAGCGGTAACGCTGGCCATAGAGCCTTCGGAAGGCGTCACCTTTAAACAAATTCTACCAACCGAGGTAGCCGGCGTCGCCTTCCTGATCGCCTTTATGGGTTGGATGCCTGCTCCCCTGGATATTTCCATTTGGCATTCGATGTGGACCACCGAAAAGAAGAAACTGGACCCATCCATCGATCCAGGTCAATCCCGTTTCGATTTTAACGTTGGTTATATAACAACCACTATCCTTGCCGTTGGTTTTCTCGCACTGGGAGCTGTGGTGATGTTTGGCAGTGAGCAGACGTTTTCGGACGGTGCCGGAGAATTTGCTAACCAATTAATAGCGATGTATACAGAAAGTCTTGGGGATTGGGCAAAAATAATCATAGGAATAGCTGCCTTCACTACGATGTTCAGCACAAGTCTAACTACGCTGGACGGTTCGCCCAGGGCTATGCACCGTGCCACAGAACTTATTACCGGGAGATCAATTAAAAGCGGCTATTTATACTGGCTTGTGGTTCTCGCCTCAGGAACTATGGTTATTTTCTTCTTTCTTCTTTCTGAAATGAAATTACTGGTAGAAATAGCGACGATCCTGTCGTTTCTTACGGCTCCATTCTATGCATTTTTTAATTATAGGTTATTGTCCGGAAGGCATACCCCTGCAATTGCAAGACCCGGGACTTTACTGAAAGTATACAGCGTTACTAGCATCCTGATCCTACTAGGATTTAGCGGTTGGTATCTTAGCACTCTGTTGTGATTATTTTAAGCTAATCTTCGTACATTTGTTTCCGCTATGGAAGTGAAAACTGTAGATACCCAAAAACCACAACCGAAGCCAAAATGGCTTCGTGTAAAACTCCCCACTGGTAAGAAATATACCGAACTGCGTGGGTTAGTAGACAAATATAATCTTCATACCATCTGTACAAGTGGTAGTTGCCCTAATATGGGTGAATGCTGGACGGAAGGTACTGCCACCTTTATGATCCTTGGAAACATTTGCACCCGCTCCTGTGGTTTCTGTGGAGTAAAAACAGGAAGACCACAAATGGTAGACTGGGATGAACCGGAAAAGGTGGCTCGATCTATCAAGATCATGAATATAAAGCATGCTGTGGTCACTTCGGTAGACCGTGACGACCTGAAAGATATGGGATCCATCATTTGGGCCGAAACCGTAAAGGCGATACGCCGTATGAACCCGGAAACCACTCTCGAGACCTTAATTCCGGATTTTCAAGGAGTTACTCGAAATATAGACCGTATCATTGCTGTAAAACCCGAAGTTGTTTCCCACAACATGGAAACGGTAAAACGACTTACAAGAGAAGTGAGAATCCAGGCGAAATACGAAAGAAGTCTGGAAGTACTGCGATATCTGAAAGAACAGGGTATAGAACGTACAAAAAGCGGGATCATGCTTGGATTGGGTGAAACCGAAGAAGAAGTGATACGCACTTTGGAAGACTTGCGTAATGTTGGACTGGATATCGTTACTCTTGGGCAATATCTGCAACCTTCTAAAAAGCATCTCCCTGTTAAAGAATTCATTCCACCGGAGCAATTCAGGAAATACGAGGAAATCGGACTGGAAATGGGCTTCAGGCACGTTGAAAGCGGTGCCCTGGTAAGATCCTCCTATAAAGCACAAAAACACCTTACATAGTCTCTTATGAGCAAAGCAATCAATATCGGCATCAATGGTTTTGGTCGGATTGGTCGTACACTGTTCAGGATGCTGCTGGACCATCCCGACATACGGGTTGTAGCAATCAATGATATTGCCGACCCAAGCACCATGGCGCATTTATTAAAATACGACAGTATTCATGGGGTTTTGCCCTACAATGTAGATCATACAGCTAGCTCTATAATAGTGGACGAAGAGGAAATTCGGTATACTTCAAAGGCTAATATTGCTGAAATACCCTGGGGTAAGGTCGATTTTGTAGTGGAATGCACAGGAAAATTCAAAAATAGAAATGAATTGCAGGCTCATATCGATAACGGTGCTTCTAAGGTAATTTTATCAGTACCCACAGACGATTCCTCTATAAAAATGGTGGTTTTAGGAGTAAATGACGGTATTGTAGTCCCTGAAGACACTATAATTTCTAATGCGTCCTGTACCACAAATAATGCTGCACCCATGCTAGCGGTAATCGATTCCTTGTGTGGTATAGAACAAGCTTATATCACTACCGTCCATTCGTATACCACAGATCAGAGCTTGCACGACCAACCGCATCGTGATCTAAGACGCGCCCGTGCTGCTGGACAATCCATAGTACCAACCACCACGGGGGCTGCTAAAGCGTTAACTACAATATTTCCCAATTTATCCACTGTTATTGGAGGTTGCGGCATACGAGTTCCGGTTGCGAACGGTTCTTTAACAGACATTACCTTTAATGTGAAGGAAAAAGTATCAATTGAACAGGTTAATTTGGCCTTTAAAAATGATTCAGAAGGCTCTCTAAAAGGAATTCTCCAGTATACCGAAGATCCTATCGTATCGGTAGATATACTGGGAAACAGCCATTCCTGTGTTTTCGATGCCGGGATGACCTCAGTCATAGGAAAAATGGTAAAAATCATAGGCTGGTACGACAACGAAGTAGGGTATTCATCGAGAATTGTAGATTTAATCCTACAAATTTCGAGGAAATAACTATATTTATCGCCCAAGTACATAGTTTTGACGGCCAGAGTTGTAAAATTTACTTGCTTGAAAATCTGGGTTTTCGCCCTGTTTTTAATTTCATTCGATTGTTATTCACAACAAATCGAACAGGACTCTGTACAACTAATTCAGAACTATCAGGCAGAAGCCAGAAATGCGATAGCGCAACAAGATTTTGATGAAGCGATCGTACAACTAAATCATGCAAACAAACTTGCCGTAGCAAATTCAGATCATTCTTTTAAAGAGTCCCTGCAGCTTGAAATTGCAGAATTACACTATTTCCTTCATAATTACCACAAGGCTAATTCGGAAGCAGATATAGCATTAGATTATATCGATAAAGGAAAGAACGATATTTTAAAAGCACACGCTTTTAATCTGAAAGGATTGATCTTAACACAACTGGGCCAGCTTATAGAAGCTGAGAACTATTTCAAAAAAGCAGAAGTTATATATACTAACCAGGGAACCGAGGCCCAACGAGCCGATGTACTTTTAGGAATAGGGATGTTACAACACAAAAATGGTAAGATCACCGATGCGATAAATTACTATAACGCCGCGATCCCGGTATTTGAAGAGAATAATAATTGGTACCAGCTCGCATTGTCCTATTTAAACAAGGCCGAGGCATTATTGGATCTCAATGAAGAACAGCCTTTACTAACCAATGTCACAGAAGCTACTGCCACACTGGATAAAGCAACTGCTATTATAGACCAGCATTCTTTTACGAAACTAAAAGTTCGAAGCTACCGCATTGGTAGCTTGATAGCCTTACGAAATGGCGATCTTGCCGCAGTTGAACGTAATATGAAGCTTTTTGAAGCTAAGAACGACTCCTTGCAGCAGGTATATCTGCAGGCGATCACCAAAGGGATCGAGATAGACGCGAGCGTGAATAACCTTACCGAGATCATTGAGGAGCAGCGTATGGATATTGATAAGCAGCAGAAATCGATTAATTTTGGTAGGATGACCACGGGATTGAGTATTGCGCTGATCATCATCCTTTCGTTACTTACGCTTTCGCTTTATAAAAATAACAACCTGAGAGCCAAGGCCAATGAATTGCTACAGGATAAGAACATCGAGCTGCAATTAGCGAAGGAAAAGGCCGAAAAAGCATCTCTGGCCAAGGCACAATTCCTTTCAACCATTACACATGAGCTACGTACACCTCTCTACGCCGTAACGGGATTAACTCACCTTTTGCTTGAAGAAGACCCGAAACCGCATCAGAAAGAACATTTGAACTCCCTGAAATTTTCGGGAGAATACCTGTTATCCCTTATCAACAATATCCTCGATCTCAATAAACTTGAGGCCAATAAGGTAGAAATAGAGAAAACTACTTTCTCACTCAAGAAACGCATAAATGATGTACTCATCGCACTGAAGAAATCTGCAGACGACCGTAAGAACAATCTCCATCTGGAATTCGATGAAACTATTCCGGACAGATTGGTTGGAGATCCGCTTAAGTTATCTCAGATCCTTATCAATCTTATTGGTAATTCGGTGAAATTTACTCAGAATGGCGATGTTGTGGTTCGTGTGAAAAAACTGGAGGAAAATAATTCGAAAGTTGCATTGCACTTTGAAATTGAAGACAACGGTGTTGGAATATCGAAGAAGAAGCAAAAAAGCATCTTCGAAACGTTCTCGCAGGCCTCCCTGCAGATCAATAGAAAATTTGGTGGTACAGGCCTGGGTCTGTCCATCGTAAAGAACCTGCTCGAATTAATGGGTAGTAAGATCAATCTTGAAAGTCAGCTGGGCAAAGGATCCAAGTTCTGGTTTAATATCAATTTTGATGTTTCAGAAGAAGTAAAAGAAGATATTAACCCCAAAAATATCATATACGACGTGGATTATGTAGCCCTCGAAAACAGAAAGATCCTGGTAGTTGAAGATAATAAGATCAACCAAATGATCACCCGAAAGATACTTGAAAAGAACAAAATGGTATGCATGGTAGCCGATAACGGTATGGATGCTATTAAACTGGTCAAGGAAAACGAGTTCGATGTCATTTTAATGGACATCCACATGCCGGGAATTAGTGGTATTGAAGCCACACAAAAGATCCGTGCATTCAACAAGGACCTCCCCATCATAGCACTTACAGCGGTAACCATAGATGAGAATTTAGATGATTTCTACAGAGCCGGATTTAATGAAATTATTCCGAAGCCGTTTAAAACGGAAGAATTCTTTGAAAAGATCTATCGCACCATCGCCAATAAAACCTTTCCGGTAAACAGTTAAACCCTGCTTCCTTCGATAGCCTCCACTACACGCTCCCTGAAAAAAGGCTGCTGTTCATTGAGTAAAATAGTTTTAATAGGTAAGTAATAGAGAGCAAATTTATCGATATGCGGTTGAAGGCGCATATAGTCTTTTTCTGTGGTAAGTAATATTTCCTTTTTCGCCAGTTTCTTTATTTCTGAAGCCGTAAAATTGTGATGATCCCCAAACTTATCGTGCGTAAAATTATACCCGTTAGATTTAAGGTAATCCACTAATGGTATAGGATTAGCGATTCCTGTAACCAGGGTAAAGGGTTTGTCCAGCAAATACCGAAGCGGCTGTATCTCTGTCTTGCCATAGATCTGTTTGCCGTATCCTACTTTTGAGAAATAAAGTTTCTGATGCGGTTTCAGTTTCAGGCGGAACTGGATCTCCTGCTGCCTGGCGTAGGGAATATGATTAGGACATTTGGTCACCACTATGATATCTGCCCGCTCTGCCCCGCTTACAGGCTCTCTTAACATCCCCATGGGCAAAAGATAATCGTCTATATACAGGTCGTCACAAGGGGTGAGCAGGATATTTAAATCTGCGTTCACTTTTCTATGCTGAAAGGCATCGTCCAGCAAGATCACATCGGCCCTGTTCTTTAATCTTTCTATCCCTGTACGCCTGTCTGCACAAACAGCGATAAGTACATCGGGAAAGTTCTGCTTAAACTGCAAAGGTTCATCCCCTACTTCCCGGGCTGTATGATCTACTTTTACTTCCAGATAGCCACTGGTCTTTCTTTTATAGCCCCTACTTAGCACAGCCACTTTGTAATCGTCCTTAAGCATTCGCACCAGGAAGGTTATCATAGGGGATTTACCAGTTCCTCCTACAGAGAGATTTCCCACACAAATCACCGGTACGTCATAGGTTTTACTATTTAGCCAGCCTTTGTCGTACATATAATTCCGCACTGCCGTTACGAGACCATAAAGGATGGCGAAGGGAAATGCGAGAAAGCGAAGAAATTTCATCTGTACAAAATCAGTTAATATCAGGGTTCAGGCAGAATAACATTCTAGTTCTTTCCGGTACTTTAGGTTTCATAAATGAAGTTAGCCCAGGCAATTCATAAAACGAAAGTATACTTTTTTATCTTTACCATAAAATAGAACGTATGAAGGTTAATGAGGTTATTGGCATCCTGGAGGAGATTGCCCCGCTATCTTATTCGGAAGATTTCGACAATACCGGTTTACTTGTGGGCGATGCCGATGCCGAGGTAAGCGGGATCCTGGTTACCCTGGACACCCTGGAATCTGTAGTACAGGAGGCCATAGACGCTAAATGTAACCTTATCGTAAGTTTTCATCCTATCGTTTTTAGCGGTTTAAAAAAGATAACCGGTAGATCCTATGTAGAACGTGTGGTACAGAAGGCCATAAAAAACGACATTGCCATTTTTGCCATACACACCGCCCTCGATAATGCATGGAACGGAGTTAATGCCATGATCTGTGAAAAGATAGGGGTCGAAAAACGGACCATTCTCATACCGCAGCAAGGTACTATTCAGAAACTGGTTACTTATGTCCCTAAACAAGAAGCTGAATCGCTAAGAGAAGCTCTATTTGCAGCCGGTGCGGGAAATATTGGGAATTATAGTAACTGTAGTTTTAATTCGGACGGAAAAGGTAGTTTCAATCCTAATGATGAAGCCAACCCCACCAAAGGTAAAAAAGGGGTGACCCATTTTGAAGATGAGACTAAAATAGAAGTTACATTTCAGAAACACTTAAAAAATAAAGTACTGAAAGCGCTGTTCAAAGCACATTCTTACGAAGAGGTCGCTTACGAGGTCACAACACTTAACAATACGAATCAGCACATAGGGATGGGTATGGTTGGTACGTTGAACAACCCCATGCCTGAGAAAGAATTCCTGAAGCATCTAAAAAAAGTAATGCGGTGTGATTGTATCAGGCATTCGGCATTAACGGGTAAAACCATTGAAAAAGTAGCAGTTTTGGGAGGTAGTGGTAGTTTTGCCATAGAGGCAGCCAGGGCGGCCGGAGCCGATGCTTACGTAACATCCGACCTGAAATACCACGATTTTTTCAAAGCGGAAGGAAGTATACTCCTGGCCGACGTGGGACACTACGAAAGCGAGCAATTCACAAAAGAGCTGATTATTAATGCGCTCTCAAAAAAAATCACTAATTTTGCACCTGCCTTGCCGGCAAGCAGGCTAGTTTTATCACAAATAAACACCAATCCTATTACCTATTTATAGAAAATGGCAAAGAAAACAGAAACTACTGTAGAAGAAAAACTAAGAGCCCTGTTCGACCTGCAACTGATCGATTCTCGTATAGACGAAATTCGTAATGTTCGCGGTGAACTACCTCTGGAGGTTGAAGATCTTGAAGATGAAGTAGCTGGAATGAACACGCGATTGGAGAAGCTAACTTCAGATCTGGAAGTGATCGAAACCAATATCAAAGACAAGAAGAACCTTATCGACGAGGCTAAAGCGCTGATAAAAAAATATACCTCGCAGCAAGATAACGTTCGTAACAACCGTGAGTATAATTCCCTAAGTAAGGAGATCGAATTCCAGGAACTGGAAATTCAATTGGCCGAAAAACACATCAAGGAATTCAAGGCACAGATAGAGCAAAAGAACGTGGTGATTGAAGAGACCAAAGAACGCTTAAAGGCTCGTGAAGAACACTTGAAACACAAACAGGGGGAATTAAATGAGATTCTTTCTGAAACCGAAAAAGAGGAAAAGACCCTGATCAAGGAATCTGAGAAATACGAAAAGAATATCGAGGAGCGGCTTATAAAAGCTTACAAACGCATACGTTCTAATGTTAAGAACGGTCTGGCCGTTGTGCCGGTTGAACGAGGTGCATCCGGTGGATCCTTCTTTACTATTCCACCGCAGGTACAAATGGAGATCGCCTCACGTAAAAAGATCATTACCGATGAGCACAGTGGCAGAATCCTTGTAGATCCTGAACTGGCAACAGAGGAAAGAGAGAAAATGGGAAAGCTATTCGCTAAAGTGAAATAGATCTCATCTTAAGATATAACAAAGCCTTCACAATCCGTGAGGGCTTTTTTTAGTACTTTTCTGAAAAAATTGAAAGGTTTTCATACTATTCCCTACTTATTTCTACAAATCATTGTTATGAAAAAATTGTCGATCATATTCTTAAGTTTGGCGCTGTTTAGTTTACAAGGCGCCTGTCAGTCCTCGAATGAAGGAAATAAAAAAGCCGAAGCCGAAGCGCAGGCAAATTTAACTCCCAAGGAAGTACCAGCCGAAAACGGCTTGGAAAGAGCCTACTTCGCCAGTGGGTGTTTCTGGTGTGTGGAAGCGATCTATGAGAGTGTGAAAGGGGTAAAAGAGTCCATCTCAGGTTATAGTGGTGGACATACCGATTATCCTACCTACGAGCTTAGTAATACAGGCAGGACGGGACATGCAGAAGCAGTGGAAATTATATACGATCCCGAAGTTGTATCCTTTGCAACTCTGGTGGATGTGTATTTTGGATCCCAAAATGTAACTCAGATTAACGGCCAGGGACCGGACAGGGGATCTCAATACCGATCTATCATCTTTTATCAAAACGATGAGCAAAAGAAGGTCATAGAAGAAAAAGTTGCGGAACAGGAAAAGATCTATGGTGAAGGCAAGGTGGCTGCCCAGGTTCTTCCCTTCCAGAAATTCTGGATAGGCGAAGGGTATCACCAGGATTTTGAAAAACGCAATCCCAATCATCCCTATATTCAGAATGTATCAATTCCCAGGCTCAAGCGATTTCAGAAGAAATTTCCACATCTGTTAAAAGGAAATGAAGAACACTAAAAGAATCGACGCCTTCCGGGCGTCGTTTTTTTATCTTTACATGTATGGAACAGAACGACTTCGCAATCTTCAGGAAATTTACTAACCTCGATCATGCACACGACATACACGATTTACTCACTTCGGAAGGTATAAAAACAGTTATAGGCGATAATTCTTCTTCCTTGGACAACAGTTTTGGGGGTAATCACGCCCAGGACGAACTTGAGATCAGGATCGATGTGAGCGATTTCGAACGAGCGGAAGCTATACTTGCCGAGCACGCGAGAAAGTCGCTGGACGATGTCCCCAAAGATTACTATTTATTCCGCTTTACCAATGAGGAACTTTATGATGTGTTGGTAAAACAGGATGAATGGAGTGAATTTGATTATTTACTCTCACAAAAGATCCTTGAAGACAGAGGAAAACCTTTACATGATGAACTTCTACTGCGACTGCGTAAGGAACGCATCGAACATCTGGCTAAACCCGATAAGAACCAGAAAGGCTGGATAGTTGCGGGATATATCTTTGCAGTTCTCGGAGGTTTTTTAGGACTTATTATTGGTTATTTCCTCTGGACATCCAGAAAGACATTGCCCAACGGGGTTAAAGTGTATTCGTATTCGGAAAGTAACCGAAAACATGGGAAGAATATCTTTCTCTTAAGTCTGGTGTTTGTACCTCTAAGCTTTATCCTAAGGGCTTTCAATGTGTTTTAACGATCTATTTGTGTGCCCGAACTTCGAATACCAAAGGGTACAATCGATCTTTTGAAATGTACATGCCGCTCTCGGATTTCTCAAGATCCGGAAAAATATCATAAGGAGAATCGTCATGTTCTTTTAAATAATCGATCGTTAGCCCCGCCTCGATGAGAGCATTGATCACCTCCCCCAATCCATGATTCCATCCATATTCCTTACTTACAATTTTGGTATCGCTATCCTCGGTATAGGAACCTTCATATTCTTCGTAAATAGCTTCCTTCTGTTGATATCCGTGGATCATCTTTGGCGGATCCTGAAGATAATCGAACATCCACGCGATGGGATGGAATTCGACCATATAAAATGTACCTCCGGGTTCAAGACGATCATAGATCATCTGTGCCCAGGGTTTCAGCTCGGGAAGCCAGCCTATTACGCCATAACTGGTAAAAACTATATCGAAAGTTTGAGAAACATGGTAGGACACATCGAGTACATTACAACAAACAAATTTGGCATTTAGCCCGAGTTCGTTATTTAAGGACTGCGCAAGATCAATAGCCTTATCGGAAATGTCAATTCCGATGCAAGACGCTCCTCTCCTCGCCCAGCTTAAGGTATCCTGACCAAAATGACATTGTAAATGCAGCAGTGACTTGCCGGACACATCCCCCAGGGCTTCCAACTCATATTTATTCAGCGAATCAGCACCATTTTTGAAACTCTCCAGGTCATAAAATTCACTGGCTGCATGTACAGCCACCTTTTTATTCCAGGTCTCTCGGTTGGTATTAAATTCCTTCTGGAAATCCATCGTCTTAAATTTCGGCTAAATTAATAAAAGAATAAGTAGTTATTTTTGTTTAATATTAACACTTTTTCATTAAACATAATTTATCTTGAGTATCCATTTCTCCATTACACTTTTAGTAAAACAATGCGAAACTTACTAGGTGAACCGGTAAAACCTCAGAAAAGATCTATTTTAATATCACTTCTTGAAAACACTACGCTTAATTTTAGGGGACCAGCTCAATCAGAAACATTCCTGGTATAAATCCGTCGATGAAAATATAACCTACCATATTGCTGAAATGCGACAGGAAACGGATTATGTACAGCATCATATTCAAAAAGTGGTTGCTTTCTTCGAGAGTATGTCAAATTTTGCCCAATGGCTTGAGGATCATGGACATAATGTTATTTATTATACTTTGGATTCTAAAGGCAATGAGCAGGAACTTATTGCAAATCTTACTTCACTAATTGATACTTTTGAATTTGAAAAATTTGAATATCAGTTACCAGATGAATATCGCCTGGACAAACAACTAATTGATTTTTGCGATTCTCTCGATATCTCGTGGGAGTGTTACGATACCGAACATTTTTTAAGTGAAAGAACTGATGTCGCCTCTTTTCTTGAAGACAAAAAGGAAATGACCATGGAATATTTCTATCGCCACATGCGTAAGAAATACGACTTGCTCATGGTGAATGAAAACGACCCTGAAGGAGGAAAATGGAATTACGATTCCAGTAATAGAAAAAAATGGAAGGGTTCTCCCGAAATTCCACACGAAAGGGGTTTTAGAAAAGATGTGGCCAAAACCGTGAAGCGTATCAAGGATTCTGGTGTAGAAACCATTGGCTACATCGATCCGGGTTCTTTTAATTGGCCTACTTCCCGAGAAGATGCCTTGTCCGTCCTGAATTATTTCCGCAAGAATCTTCTTATCCATTTTGGCGACTATCAGGACGCAATGCATACAGATGAGGTCTATCTTTTTCATTCCCGACTCAGCTTTGCCTTAAACGTAAAATTGCTCAATCCTCTGGAGGTACTGGAATCGGTTATCGATCATTGGAGGAGTAGTAAAGATGAGGTCGATATTTCTCAGGTGGAGGGCTTTATTAGACAGATCCTGGGGTGGCGTGAATTCATGCGTGGTGTGTATTGGAAGGAGATGCCAGAGTATTCTAATCTCAATGAACTTCAGAATAAAAACAAGCTACCCAACTTTTTCTGGACTGGAGAAACGCAAATGAATTGCCTTAAACATGCCATTGAACAAAGCCTGGAACATGCCTATGCGCATCATATTCAACGATTGATGATAACAGGAAACTTTGCCTTATTAATCCAATGCCATCCTGATGCGGTAGATGCGTGGTATCTGGGGATTTATATTGATGCTATAGAATGGGTAGAGATCACCAATACCCGCGGTATGTCCCAATTCGCCGATGGTGGAATAATTGCAACAAAACCTTATGTTTCCAGCGGAAACTATATAAATAAACAAAGTAACTATTGTACGGATTGTATTTATAATGTTAAGGAAAAAGTTGGTGAAAAGGCTTGTCCCTTTAATAGTCTATATTGGAATTTCCTCGATGATAAGAAAGAGCATTTTAAGGATAATCAGAGGATGGGAATGATGATGAACCTCCTGGAAAAGAAAGATAGTCAAGAACTTTCAGCTCTTAAAAAACGAGCAGCAGATATTATCGAAAATCCGGATAACTACTAACCAACATTATATCCATCGGCAACCATAGGTACCCATTCACGGTTCTTCTTTATAAATGCAGCCACGAACGGACACAATGGCGCCACCTTATCACCTTCCTCTTTTAATTTATTCAACACCTCCTTAACCATGGCAGTACCCACTCCATGACCTTCCAACTGAACGGGAACCTCGGTATGAGTTAAGTATATTGCGTTCTTTGCCTTGATATATTCTATAAAAGCTGTATAGCCATTCACTTCGGTTTCGTAGCGACGGCGTTCCAGGTTCTTTTCAACAGTTACTTTCATAGCTTATCGTTTATGAGACCCATCACAATAAGGAATATTCCCGGTTTTCCCACAGCGGCAAAACGCAGTATTTCGGGTCTTTTTTTCTGTAGAACCATCTGTATGTATTACTTCTATTTCACCTTTCACCATTAAAGGGCCATTATTCAATACTTCTATTTTAGTTTCATTCATAGCGTTTTGTTTTGGTTCTTCCGTGTTAGCAGCAGACTTCGAGTAATAACTCAAAGCTCCACTCGGGCATTTATCTATCGTTCTTTTCAAGTCTTCAATCCCTGCGTTCTCGGCTTTGATCCATGGCTTCTGTTTGGGATCGAATACATCGGGTAAACCGTGCACGCATTCTTTAGCATGAAAACAAAGTCCGGGTTTCCATACAACTACGAGGTCCCCATTACTATATTCTTTTTGTACATCCATATTTTAAAAATACGAAAATTATGAGAGCATAAGTAGAATAGTTATTTTTACCGAAACTATCTGCCATGAAATACCTTCCTGCTTTATTTTTATTGCTTACCCTGCTCAGTTCCTGTAATGAACGACAGAATAACAAAGATCCGGAGGGATCGTCAATTGATAATTCCAACCTAACTCCAGCCGAAGCCATTGCCAATAGATATGGTGAGGCCAATTGGGATCGCGTTAGCCAATTAAATTTCAGTTTTAACGTAAAAAGCGGTGGAAGAGAATTTAAAAGGTCGTTTCAGTGGTTCCCAAAAACCGATGATGTGGTGTTTACCAGCGATACGGATACTATCGAATATAACCGGAATGCAACGCTGGACAGTCTTGCCCTTTATGCCGATAAACGATTTATAAACGACACATATTGGTTACTGGCTCCTTTTAAATTAGTATGGGATGAGGGGGTGAGTATTTCGGAAGAAAAAAATGTAATAGCGCCTATTTCCGGGGACACGCTACACAAACTAACTATCTTGTACGATAGTGAAGGTGGATATACACCCGGAGATGCTTACGATTTGTACTTTACCGATAACTATGCTGTCAAGGAGTGGGGCTATCGTAGAAATAATGCCGATAAGACCAGCACAGCAACTCTTTGGATGAAAGAAAAGAACTTAAACGGTATAATACTCAATACGCATCATCAGGACAGTACCGGTAATTTCCAGCTGTTCTTCACAGACGTTTCGATAAAATAACCTGGTAAATTAGGTGAATTATTTTTTGACCATTCGTTCAACAAAGACCCGATTGTCATCATTTTCGAGAGTTACAAAGTACAATCCTGCTCTTAATTGAGATACGGTGAAATTGAATTCATCGTCTTGATCGAATACCGCTTCCGAACTGTAGACCTTCCTTCCCAGAGTGTCGTAGATAGATAACTGTAGTGGCACATCGGTTTTGTATGCTATTGTAAGTTGTTCTCCGGAAGGATTAGGAAAAATCCGTCCCTGCTCAACTGCCTTACCATAGAAATAGGATTCGGCAAACTTAAAAGCCTCTACCCCTATGCTGGCTCCAATGATCCTGCCGGGGATGTCGTCACACGGAGGGTGTATCCCTCCCCATATTCTCGATAAACTAGTTTGATCGCTGGCATCGCGATAGGTCGCCCATTGTAGTTGAAAAGGAACACTGGGGCCTTTCTCAAATTTTAAAAAAGTATCCTTCGGAATTTCGAATACGCCCATTCCCCCAGGGAAATATTCATCTCCCGTAAGCAGGGTTAAGACCTCGGCAGCTGCCCTTGAAAATGTGGAGTGCCCGGAAATATATCCAGCAAAGGGTGGTGTTACAAAAGATGGCCGTTGGTACGGGAACCATTCTTCTGCAAGTATCCATCCTACTCCGGCTTCATCTTCATTTGGATCGATTATAAACTGTGGACCACGCCAGGTAAATAATTTGATCTTTCCAACATTCTCGTTAAAAGCACCTGCAAGCAGATCTCCTTCTTTTACCACTTCAATATAACCGGGAACCAAAGGGATCCCATGCGGATGATAACTATCCCCGTCCGGATCGCTGGACTGACCCTGGTCTGCCATGTAGCGTATTGCGCTTATTGGACGTACGTAATCATAATAGCCTTTGATCCCCCAGGCGCACACTGCAACATCATGCATGGTTCCTCCAAGGATCAAATACGACTTAACATCCCATTCCAGCTCATCCAGTTCGTTTCCAACACCTCGAAACTTTCGTGTATGCTGCGGGTGGTCGTTCACGTAATTGAGTATAGTAAACCAATGCCCGGGAGGCGTTTCACTATCGGGGCCGTCTGCCCAGAACTCAGCCAGAACTCGGGCATAGTCTCCCCTGGGAACTAACTGGGGCTCGTAGGGTAAGCCGGTAACGGGATTAAGGTCCCTACCGGTAGAAGGATCCCCGCCTTCTAAAAAGTTATAAAATGTATCGTAGTTCGAAAAAGAATCCGGATACGTCTCCATAGGTAAATTACCCAGTGATGCAGGAGAGATATCAACCATCGTCGAATCATTTTTATCCAGATGAGAAGCCCAGACCGCTACCATGGAAAAGCCCCATTTGTAATTGTCTGAAAGTCCCAAGCCATCCTGAATATAAGGAGGATCACCAGGATCGTGGTACACATAATATTCGAAACCGTCTCTGGGATGTTTTTCTAAAAACTCATCCGTGAGGGAAAAGGGTGTCACCTGCCCCCATTCAGGGCTTAGGAATGGTGGTTGACCGCCAGGGACTATATTTCCACTTTGGTCCACATAATTCTCTACTTTAAGCGGTTGCCAATGATTTGGGAAAGTCATATCCGGGTTCCCGGAATTATCGGTATCCAGAGGTTCGTTCAGGGGTTCGTAATAAAGATTCTCGTAATCCCCTGCTTCATTGGCGCCATCCTGCAAGCCAAATTCTATCAATTGTTCGGCTACGTAATTTCCGAAGGCTGCGGGGTTTCCGGTACTGTAATTGGCATTACTGAAATTCTTATTATACCCATACGAATCCATAAGCGCATCTATGGACTGAAAGATATCCTCTACACCAGGAGAATTCGCAAAACGATGTTTCATGAGTCTGTAGACCGCGTAACTAATTGCTTCTTTTCTTGCTTCCGAAATATCCCCAGAGGCTTCAAAACCCTCAAAATTACTGGTAAAATCGCCCACCGTATTCCCCAATAAAAATGGTTTAGCATTCGGATCGAAGGTGGCCCAGATATCGTACATTGCTATCGACGAATGAAACAGATTTCGGGCATGTACCGTGGGTCTGGCAAAATCGTTTCGGATGGCGTTCAGTATTTCCTCGTTCCACTGTCGGGCAATAGACTGGGCGCTTAAGACACCACTCCCAAAGACCAATAGGATTATGAATAATAGTTTTCGCATAGGTTGATTCTTACACAAATATATTGAACATCAGCCTTTATTCGAAATTCAAACGAATTTAAATTCCTATTTTTGTCAATAGCCGAAATTTAGCAGTCAATATGTACCAGAATTCACATGAATTTGCAAGTCAGTGCGATAAGGAAGATTCCCTCTCACATTTCAGAAATAAATTCCACCTTCCAACAAATGATGCGGGTGAAGCATTGATCTATCTCTGCGGAAATTCACTCGGTCTTCAACCGAAGATCACTTCAGAATACATAAAAAAAGAGTTGAATGACTGGGCAAATCTAGGGGTTGAAGGTCATACCGAAGCCGAACATCCCTGGCTCCCATATCATGAGTTCTTAACCGAGAAAATGGCGATGCTCGTAGGTGCTAAACCCCAAGAGGTAGTTGTAATGAATACACTTACCACAAACTTACACCTTATGATGGTGTCCTTCTACCAACCTACTGATAAAAAATATAAGATCGTCGTGGAAAGTGATGCTTTTCCTTCCGATAAATACGCTGTGGAGAGTCAGCTGAAATTCCATGATTTCGATCCAGAAGATGGACTTATCCTCTGGAAACCGCGTGAAGGAGAGGAACTGTGCAGATTTGAAGATCTGGAACAGATCATGGTCGAGCAGGGTGATTCTATTGCCCTATTGATGATAGGTAGCACCAATTATTACAGCGGACAATCCTTTCCATTAAAGAGAATCACAGAACTGGGGCACAAATACAACTGTATTGTGGGTTTCGACCTTGCACATGGAGCCGGCAACATTTATCCCGATCTGCACAATACTGGTGCAGATTTCGCAGTATGGTGTACGTATAAATATCTGAACAGCGGACCCGGAAGCCTTGGTGCTTGTTTTGTACACCAAAGACATGCCGAAAATCCTAAGTTGAAACGCTTTGCCGGCTGGTGGGGACATAATAAGCAAACACGCTTTAATATGCGGCATGATTTCGACCCACTACCGGGGGCTGAGGGCTGGCAGCTGAGCAATCCGCCAATTTTATCAATGGCGGCAATAAGAGCCTCTCTGGATATCTTTGCTGAAGCAGGATTTGAGAACCTTCGAAAGAAATCGGTGAAACTAACAGGTTTTCTCGAATTTTTGATAGACGAACTGAAGGATGAACGAATCTCTATAATCACCCCCAGAAACAACCAGGAACGAGGATGCCAGCTATCTATCCAGGTTAAAAGTGCCAACAAAGAGTTGCACGACCGTTTAACGGCCGCTGGAGTAATTAGTGATTGGCGCGAACCGGATGTCATTAGAGTGGCGCCGGCACCTTTGTATAATAGTTTTGAGGATGTGTTTCGTTTTGCCGAAAAGCTGAAGAAGATTTTAAACTAAATGAGCAAAAAGGAAAATATACTGATAATAGGTGCAGGTCTTTGCGGTAGTTTGTTGGCGCTTAGACTGGCACAACGAGGGTACAATATTACCCTGGTTGAGAAAAGACCGGATCTGAGAAAGATAGAACAAGATGCCGGGCGATCTATCAATCTTGCCTTGAGTGACCGTGGTTTACGCGGATTGCGACTAGCAGGAGTTGAAGAGGCCGCTAAGAAACTTTGTATCCCCATGCAGGGAAGAATGATTCACCATGAGAACGGGAAGACCTTTCTTACCCGATATAGCGGACGGTCTCACGAGCATATCAACTCTGTATCAAGGCCGGGACTTAATATGTTACTACTGGATGCTTGTGAAAAGATGCCAAACGTAAAGCTACTCTTCAATTTGGGATGTGATGATGTTGATCTCAAAGCTGCCAGTGCCGGCTTTACAGATCATACTACAGGTGAAAAAGTGCAACTTAGTGGCGATCTGCTCTTTGGGACGGATGGTGCGGGATCGGCAGTGCGTAAAAGTATGTTTCTAAGTAGGGATTTCCTGTTTAGTTTTTCCCAGAACTGGCTTACACACGGCTATAAGGAAATCACTATTCCTGCTGCGGAAAGAGGGGGTTTCCGTACCGATAAGGATGCTCTGCATATCTGGCCTCGAGGGGAAGATATGTTGATCGCACTTCCCAATCTCGATGGAAGCTTTACAGTAACGCTTTTTCTTCCCTTTAGCGACAGCGACTATTGTTTCGATAATCTTACAACGCCAGCAATGGTAATGGAATATTTTAAGAAGGAATATCCGGACGCCGTGCAACTTATGCCAAACCTGGTTGAGGAATTTTTTGAGAATCCAACCGGGCCTTTAGGCACTATTAAGTGTTCTCCCTGGAGTTGCTATGGAAAGACACTGTTAATGGGCGACGCGGCTCACGCGATAGTTCCCTTTTACGGACAAGGAATGAACGCCTCTTTTGAAGATGTTGTAGTTCTTGATGAGGTTATAGAGCAATATGAGGGTAACTGGCCTATGATATTTTCGGAATACGAAAAAGTAAGAAAGAAAGATACAGATGCCATTGCAGATCTGGCTGTGGACAACTTTCATGAAATGAAAGAACACACGGCGAGTGATCTATTTCAGGAGAAACGCAGACTCGAACTACAGTTCGAAACAGAATTCCCTTCAGAATATAATAGCAAATATTCTTTGGTTACCTTTAACGAGAACATTCCATATTCTGAAGCAATGAAAAGAGGCCGTGCCCAGGATAAGGCGATCCTTAATCTATTGCAGGACGGTAAATTACCGGATAGCTTGTCGCTACACGAAAAGCTGGAAAAGGTAAAAAAAGAGACCACCGAAATACTGCACGATGACGCAGTAGTAAAAAATTTATGATCATGAAAAGCAGATTAGTAGAAGGAAAAGCAACACCAAGAGGTGCCTATCCACATGTAAAACGTGTGGGTGATTTTATTTTTGTGAGTGGTACCAGTTCCCGCCTGCCCGATAACTCCTTTGCTGGTGTACATCAGGTGGATGAAATGGGGACCATGCGACTGGATGTGAGGGAACAAACAAGGGCTGTTCTGGAAAATATCAGAGATTTCCTGGCCACTGAGGGTGCATCCATGGAAGATGTTTGCGATGTTACTTCTTTCCTGGTTAATATGAACGATTTTGCCGGCTATAACGAGGTGTACGCAGAATTTTTCAGTAAAGAAAACGGACCTACACGAACTACTGTAGCCGTGCACCAATTACCTCATCCATATCTTGTAGTAGAGATAAAAGCCATGGCGTACAAACCAATGAACACATAGGTATTGCATGACAAAAAAGTGAAAAATCCCAGCCCAAAAGCATGGAAAAAATAACGAACTATATCAACGGTGAATATTGCGAACCTCTAAGCGGAATGTGGATCGATAACTATAATCCGTCGGTGGGTGAGGTATATGGAAAAATAGCGAATTCGAACGAGGCCGATGTTGAGAAAGCATATAAGGCGGCCAGAGCTGCTTTTCCTCAATGGAGTAATACAACTATTGAAGAACGCAGTCGTATTTTATTAAAGATCGCATCCCTTATTGAAGAAAATCTGGATAAACTGGCCCATGCCGAAGCTGAAGACAACGGGAAACCACTTAGCCTGGCGAAGGCAGTAGATATTCCCAGAGCGTCTGCTAATTTTAGGTTCTTCGGAAATGCGATCACCCAGTTCTCTAGTGAAGCCCACGAAAGTGTTGGTTTAAACACCATGAATTTTACCTTGAGGCAACCTATTGGAGTGGTGGGATGTATATCACCCTGGAATCTGCCATTGTATTTATTCACCTGGAAGGTAGCCCCGGCAATTGCAGCCGGGAACACCGTTGTGGCGAAACCCAGTGAAGTAACTCCAAAAACTGCCTTTTTATTGGGTGAGATCCTTACAGAAGCTGGTTTACCAAAAGGTGTACTTAATATTGTTCATGGGACCGGCCCATCTGCAGGTCAGGCAATAGTGGCGCACCCAAATATTAAAGCTATCTCGTTTACCGGAGGCACTAAAACAGGAGAGCATATTGCTAGGACTGCGGCTCCGATGTTTAAAAAACTATCTCTTGAATTGGGAGGAAAGAACCCTAATCTCATTTTTGCAGATTGTGATTATGAAACTATGCTGGAAGTTACCGTTAGGTCTTCTTTCGCTAATCAGGGACAGATCTGCCTTTGCGGAAGTAGGATCTTCGTGGAACGTCCCATTTACGAAAAATTTAAAACCGATTTTGTCGCCCGTGTAAAAGATCTGAAAGTGGGTAACCCCTTCGATGCAGAGACCAGGATTGGTGCGCTGGTATCCAAACCACATATGCAAAAGGTACAGTCGTATATCACGATCGCAACAGAAGAAGGTGGTAAAATATTGTATGGAGGAAACGAAGTAACCGTAGAAGGTTCGGAAAACGGATATTACCTCCAACCTACAGTAATAGAGGTTTACGACGACCAATGCCGGGTGAATCAAGAGGAGATATTCGGCCCGGTAGTTACTTTAATGCCGTTCGATACGGAAGAGGAAGCTTTATCTATGGCTAATAGCGTTCCCTACGGTTTATCTTCTACACTTTGGACCAGTAACATAGACCGTACCATGCGGGTTTCCCGGAAACTGGAAGCAGGCATCGTATGGGTAAATACCTGGCTCAACCGGGACCTCCGAACACCTTTTGGAGGTGTAAAAGCCAGCGGGGTAGGTCGCGAGGGAGGTTTCGAGGCCTTACGCTTCTTCACAGAACCAAAAAATGTATGTATTAAATATGACGCTCAGACATTATGAATTTAGACTTAATCAATAAGAATGCACTTGTATGCGGTAGTACTGCCGGAATAGGAAAAGCCACCGCTATCGAATTGGCATCCATGGGAGCGACCGTTACATTGGTAGCACGCAATGAGGAGAAATTAAAGGAAACACTCATCGAATTACCCTTCGAACACGGACAAAAGCACAACTACTTTGTTGCCGATTTCAGTAAGTCTGAGGAAGTAAAGAAAAAGATCGACATTGCTACTCAGGATAAGATCTTTCACATTCTTGTGAACAATACAGGCGGTCCTAAAGGCGGTCCTATTTTCGAAGCCGGAACCGAAGAATTCAGTAAAGCCTTCGAGCAACATCTGGTAAACAATCATATTCTTGTGCAAGCAGTGGTTCCCGGAATGAAGAAAGCAGATTACGGAAGGATCATCAATATTATTTCCACCTCTGTAAAACAGCCAATTGATGGCCTGGGAGTGAGTAATACCATACGCGGGGCCGTAGCTAGCTGGGCAAAGACAATGGCGAACGAGCTCGGCCCTCACGGGATCACTGTAAATAATGTTCTTCCCGGATTTACGGCTACAGACAGACTGGATGATATAATTGCCAAAGCTGCCAAAAGACTCAGCAAATCCGAGGCCGAAGCTTCAGACTGGATGAAGAACCTGGTACCTGCGCGCAGATTTGCACAACCCGGCGAGATCGCTAATGCGGTGGCCTTTCTGGCTAGTGAGGCTGCTAGTTATATTAATGGAATAAACCTCCCCGTGGATGGTGGAAGGACTAAAAGTTTGTAACTTTATCTAATGAGACGAAAACTTAGAATTAACGGCCATTCGCATCTTCTTCCCTATCCGGAGCAGATTCCTCAGTTTATGAAGGACAAAGGGATTTTCTGGGTAGATAAGGACAGAAAATTCATGCTTCAAAAGGATTGGAGCAGGCCTGTTACCGATTCTAGTTTTTTTCTGAATGAGAAACTGGAATGGATGGAGCGTAACAAGATCGACCATGCTGTCGTACTCAATCTATCCCAACTTTACGGAAATGGTCTTCGAGTTGAAGAAATGAAAAAGGCCTTGCGTTTTCAGAACGACTTCAACGCCCAGGTTCAGCATGATAATCCGTCTAAATTCACCTGTGGATTTGTAGTTCACCCGGGGTTTGTTCGCGGAGCACTTTGGGAGATCGAGCGCTGTGTGGAAGAGCTGGGGATGCAATTACTATGCCTGCCTACTCACTATATGGATACCATAGGGACCTGGCGATGTATCTTCGATGAGGAAAATGAACCTATATTCGAAATGGCATCAAAGTATAACTTGGCTGTTGAAGTTCATCCCTACGATGGAGAGAAGTTTATAAAACTGGAAAACACAGCCTGGCGCTTTCACCTTATCTGGATGCTGGCACAATGTGCAGATGCCTATCATTTCCTTACACTAAACGGCTACGCCGATAAATTTCCCAACATGAGAACCTGTTTCGCTCACGGTGGGCAATTGGCACAGATCAATCTGGGACGACGAATACAAGGCTTCGACGGACGTCCGGACCTGTTCGAAGGCAAGGTTCATCCACGTAAGTCTGTGGGACATAAAAATATTTTCTTCGATACCCTGGTACACGATACAGGATCACTAAAACTGGTTGTTGAGAACCAGAGTTCCAAACAAGTGGTTATGGGACTGGACGATCCTTACCCTCTGGGCGAGATGGAAAGTGTATCACAATCCTCTTATCCTGGGAAGATACTCGATCTTGCCAAGGAGAGAAAGATACTTACCGCTGAAGAATGCGATCAGATCTGGGAAGACAATGTTCTTCAATGGCTATATGGTGAAGATGAAGAATCCAAAGCTAAAATGGTAAAACGAATACTGGGTGAATAATGGATTTTCTACCCGAAAAGATAGACGACTACGTAGTAGCACATTCCCAGCCCGAACCTGAACTATTAACAGAATTGAGCAGGGAAACGTGGCAAAAAGTACTCGCTCCGCGTATGTTAAGCGGACATCTTCAGGGCAGGGTTTTAAGTATGCTTTCCAAATTGATCCAACCTGTACATATTCTCGAAATAGGTACCTATACTGGATATTCTGCCCTATGTCTTGCCGAAGGTATGAGTGACAATGGTGAATTGCACACCATCGATATTAACGAAGAGTTACACGATTTCCAACGAAAATACTTCGATAGATCCGGCTTAGGAGATCGAATTATACAGCATACAGGGAACGCTCTTGAAATCATTCCGAAGCTAAAAAAAAGATTCGACCTGGTCTTTATCGATGCCGATAAAAGAAACTATCCAAACTATCTGGAATTGCTTCTTCCCAGGCTGGAAAAAGGAGCCGTGATCTTAAGTGACAATGTGCTTTGGAGCGGCAAGGTGATCGAACCCTTACAACCCGATGATGAAGATACCGCTGCCTTACTGCAGTATAATAAAATTTTGAACGAACACCCTAAACTGGAGACAGTAATTTTGCCTATACGCGACGGACTCACAATTAGCAGGGTGAAATAATTGTCATGGTACGAAGATCTTGTGCTTTATAGCATATATCACGAGTCCTGTTCTGTTTCTCAAATTCAATTTTTCGAAGATAGAGTTTCGGTAGCCTTCGATGGTTTTCGGACTCAGGAACATTTCATCGGCAATCTCCTTATAGGTTTTTTCGGTACAGGCATGACGAATAAATTCGATCTCGCGCTCTTTTAAAGTATCTATACTTCGTTCCTTTCCAGACAACGAATCCACCAGAACTTTTGCCACTGTATTGGTATGATAATATCCCTTCTCGATAAGTTCTAACAACGCCACTTGTAATTCAGATTTTTTTACGTCCTTCATGAGATATCCCCTCGCCCCTGCTCTTAACATTTTCAAGATGGTATCCTCATCTTCTTCTATGGACAAGGCTAATATTTTCACTTGCGGAAAGTTCCGATATAGATGAGAAGTCGCCTCTATGCCATTCATAATGGGCATATTAACATCCATAAGGACTATATCCGGAATATTCCTGGGATTCTTTAGTTTATCGATCAACTCCTGACCATTCTTGCAGGTATACAGCACCGAGAACTTATCAAATCCGTCCACTAAACCCCCTATAGCTTGCGATAAAAGGTTATGGTCATCAACAACAACTACCGAATAACTCATAATTCGTTCTTTTTATAGGTTAGTTTGAAATGTGTTCCCTCCCCTTCTTTTGAAAGTATTTCTACGTCTGCGCCTATTAAGGTTGCGCGATTCTTAATGTTCATCAGGCCAATACCAGATTCTGCATTCTTCATTTCTGAATCGAAACCAATTCCGTTATCACTTGCTTCGATCTTCAGTACACCATCTTTAAAGTCGACGTTCACTTTTAGAACGTCTGCTTTGGAGTGTTTTATTGTATTGGTGAAAAATTCCTGAAGCATACGGAAGATAATCAATTCTACTTTGTTATCGAGGGAGAAATCTGCTTCGCTGAAACTGAGACTCGCCTTTAGGTATTTCATCCTGTTAAATCGTTCCATTTCCAGCTGAAGAGCTTCAACTAATGAGAGATTGCTGAAAGTATCCGGATTTATAAGTTTAGACAAACTGCGAAGTTCTTCTAAACACTGTCCAATGGTTTCTGAAGCCTCCTGAATACGCTCCGGCTTGTCATCTGCATTTTGCAACTGGATCTTGGATAGCGTGAGTAGCTGCCCTATATTATCGTGTAATTCCCAACTAATGTTTCGTAAAGTTTCTTCCTTGATCTCAATTTGGGTTTCAATGATCTCTTCGCGGTATCGATTTTCGGCATCTTGCTGTTCACGCAATAATTTATTCTTCCGCTTCTGAAAGATGGCAAACAATAAGATCACGGTGAGCGCCAACAAAAAAGCAATTACCGAAAAGATAATTAGAAACGATTGTACTCCTTTTTCGTCCATAGAAAACCAATTATATAACAACCATACAGAATGAGATTCATGCTCAAAATTATAATGAGATAGCTAATATCGTTAAGATCTGCGTATACAGTTAAGAACATTAGCGGTATCATCCCCATATAAAACAGCAGCAGGGCAGTTGAGATCCAAAAACTAAGTTTATGTTTTACAATGAGTACTTCATCACTGTTCAATAATTTATAGAAATGAAACACTGTAAGTACCAGCACAAATGAAGCTCCTGTTAAAAATGTATAGCTATGATACGCAGACCAATCCTCGTAAATAAGGCTGTAGGTTGCAACTAACAAGAAAGCCGCAGTAAAAATCACAATGGTCTGTCTGAAACGTTTTCTTTTTAGAATACTGTAATACCAGTAAAAGTAGAACAGGAAGCTAGAAATGATAAAACCATTATACACCCAGTAATTATCCGCTTCGAAAGCATAGCCAATAAGGGTACCGGTGATCTCTATCAGGAAGGTATACCAAAGAAAATAGAGAAAATATTTTTCATTCGAGCCGGAATACTTTCTATAGGTAATGGTTGCGACGATCGCCGCCAATAACTCCAGAAAGAGTGGAATGAAAAATAAATACGCTATTTTCATTTTTTCTATAGGTCGTTAGGCGGCCTTCCTCCCTGAGAAAAGTTTAGCGCTTTCAAGCTGTCCAGGGCCTCATTTTCCACTGGCATCGGAAAGAAACCTTGTTTTAAGGGGTTAGGTGCAGCCTCGGCGGTTGGTACTAAGAAAACAGTCGAATATCCCGGATCGGGGTAATTACTTTGTGGAGGGTAAGCTGCAAAATAAATTCGGATTCCCAAATTCTCTTTTCCCATCTTCTTTCCTTCGTATTCCACATATTCGATATATTTTTTCAGGGTGTCAAGGGAGAACCAAAAGTCTCTGGTATCCTGAAATCCCAGTGCACTGTCCAGGATCCTGGACCTGGTTTGTTTAAATTCTTCTTCGAGATTATCAGCTTCATCGAGGCTGATGGCTTGTTGAGGAGCTTCCTTTTTAATTTCACAGGAAACCACACTAAGCAGTAGTACAATAACCGAAAGGGTCGATACTAATAATCGTAGTGGTTTTTTCATGTTCTTATTGTTTAAGGGTTTACGTAAAATTAGATATAAATTACTGAAATACAGTTGCCGAGAATTGGGAGTGAATGTAAGATTGGTCTATCACCTTGACATCAAAGGCCTTACGTAAAAACGATAGGTGTTAAAAAGGTGGAAAAGACCTGTAATCAAAGGGGTTTTTCCTGTATCTGATGCAGGGGATTTTCAGAAAAAAAATTAAACCTTACTAAGCACGTATTTAGAAATGCGATAGAATATTAAAGCCATAATGATTCCTACCAGAGTACCTATAATAATATCGCTTGGGTAATGAACACCAACGTAGATCCTGCTAAGAACAAATATTAAAGGCCAGATAAATGCAAGTATGATCCACCTGGTGTGCTTCCTTAATGATAAATATACAAAGGTTGTTATAGCAAAACTGGAGGAAGCATGTCCTGAAAAGAAGCTGTATGTTGTGGGTTTCTGAAGGATCCTGATCAAACCGGCAAACTGTTCGTTATTGTTGGGTCGCAATCGCCCTATGAACTCTTTGGTTAGATCTGTAAAAAGTAAGGTAACACCAAAAGTTACCAGTACGAAAGCAACGACCACAAGGCCTTTCTTCCATTTGTGAAAGTAGATGATAAGTACAAAGAACAGAAGGAACAGGGGGATCCAGCTTTCGATCTGAGTAACAAAGATCCAAAAGGCATCATAGGATTCTATGCCCAGACTGTTGAGCCATATAAACAGCTCGCGATCCCAGCTCTTGATTTGTTCGATCATTTAGAATTTGCGCTTTACCGAGCCGGCGACATCTTTCACCTCTTCTTTTACCTTGTCGATCTCTTTACGAACATCTTTGGTAATGTCCATATCGATACCTTGCTTTTCGGCACTTTTGGTAATCTCGGTCTTAATATCATTAGTGGCATCTTTGATCTGTCTCATCCCTTTTCCCAGACCACGGGCTATTTCGGGTACCTTATCGGCACCAAATACCATAAGTACGATGAAGAGAATAAAAGCGATCTCCGCACCACTAATAAAGAGAGGTATTACAGTTGCTGCCATCATGATACAAATATACCTAAGATTATCGTAATTGGAATGATGAAATAAAAAAACCCCGCTTCGGTTGGCGGGGTTCTTAAAAAAGTTTATTGTCCTTTGACCTTATTCTTAAATGTGTCGAACTCACCAAGTTTTTTACGTCTTGGCCAGCTGTTGTTCGAGGTATCGATATCGGCAGTTTCCTCATCGGGATCCACCACTATCTTTGTGATCTCCTTCTCGGAAGCGATAACTTTCCCAACAGCAGCATCATTTTTTCGCCAGATCTGAGGTGGATACGTAATTCTCTCTGTGCTACCGTCGCTGTATGTATACTCTGCGATGATCGGCATAGGTATTCCTCCCGGTTTCTCGAAAGTTACCTCATAGAAGTATTTTGGTTTTTTTAGGTTGGCTCTTTCATCTTCCGGTATATTATCCATGATATATTCCTTCAAGGTACTCACATCATCCAGGGTAGCGGTTCGCATACTTTCGTCGAAGTCCTCACTACCTTCCTCAACAAGATATACCAGAGGAGGCAAATCGCTCTCGCTCATTCCTCTTCGTTCCATCATCTCTTTGATCTCTTTATTCATCTTAGAGGTTACGTAGTATTTCTTTACTTCCTTTACACCTATGTCTGTATAATCCGTAGTGTAAAACCAGGATCTCCAGAACCAATCCAGATCAACAGCCGAGGCATCTTCCATGGTACGGAAGAAATCTTCCGGTGTAGGATGTTTGAACATCCAGCGTTGTGCATAGGTTTTGAAGGCGTAATCAAAAAGTTCCCTACCCATGATCGTCTCTCTTAATATATTCAAACCTGTTGCCGGCTTGGAATACGCGTTAGCACCAAAATTATAAGTATTGAGTCCTTTGGTCATTATAGGTGCCAGATAATCCTGATCTCCTGCCATATAACTTACAATGTTCTTTGCAGGGCCTCTTCTGGAAGGATAGGCTTTATTGGGAGCTATTGCTTCTGGATAGGCTTCACCAAAATCCTGCTCGGCTATATACTGAACAAAGGTGGTTAACCCTTCATCCATCCAGGTCCATTGTCTTTCATCACTGTTAACGATCATTGGGAAGTAGTTGTGCCCTACTTCGTGGATGATCACACTCATCATTCCATATTTGGTTCTTTCGCTATAATTGCCATCCTTATCGGGGCGCCCGTAATTCCAGCATATCATAGGGTATTCCATTCCCTGGTTCTTAGCGTGAACAGAGATCGCTTTGTGATACGGATAATCGAAGGTCATTCGAGAGAAGGACTTCAAAGTACTGGCTACAACTTTAGTGGACCATTCGGACCATAGCGGATTTCCTTCGGGCGGATATACAGATACCGCCATCACGTCCTTATTTCCAAGCTTAACGGCCATCATGTCCCACATATAGCGGCGGGAAGTAGCGATTCCATAATCACGTACATTCTCTGCTCTGAATTTCCAGGTTTTAGTTGCTGTTGAAAATCCTTTTGAAGCAGCCTCTGCCTCTGCTTCAGTCACTATCTGTACAGGTGTATCATAAGATCTCTTTGCCTGCTCGTAGCGTTTCATCATTTCCTTGCTAAAAACTTCCTTACGGTTTAGCAATTTCCCTGTGGCATCCAAAACGTGATCTGCCGGTACAGTGATACTTACATCGAAATTCCCAAAGGGAAGTGCAAACTCATCCCGTCCCCAAAACTGACTATTCTGCCATCCTTCCACATCGTTATATACCGCCATTCTTGGGTAGAACTGTGCAATGACATAACCTCGATTGCCATCTTCAAATACTTCGTATCCACTTCTGGCCCGGTCTATGGTGTGATCCGGAATATTATACCACCATTTTATAGAAAAGCTAAACTTCTCACCCGGTTTTAGATCTTTCGGCATCTCAACTCGCATCATGGTTTGATTGATCATTCTGGGAAGGTCCTTCCCATTGGTGTCTTTTACCTCTTGTATTTTAAAGCCTCCGTCGAAGGGAGCACCCATATACTGCCCTACAAAATTACTTGCCAGATCTGCGGGTACCGCTCCACTGCCTTCTATAAGCGGAGATTTAGAATCGGCCGCTCTAACATTTTGATCAAGCTGAACCCATAGATATTCTAGAACATCCGGAGAGTTATTGGTGTATGTAATAGTTTCTGTCCCGTAAAGACGTGCATTCTTATCGTCCAGGGTTATGTTCATTACATAATCTGCCTGTTGCTGGTAATATTGTGGCCCCGGAGCACCACTCGCAGTTCGAAATACATTAGGCGTTGAAAATTCTTCGTACAATTGTTTAAAACGATTCTCATTGTAATGTCCCGGTTTACGTTCTTCTTTTTCTTCGTTGTTATCCTGCGAAAAGGTTGTGGCCGTGGCCATTACGATGAGAGCCAGGGATAAGTATTTCAAAAATTTCATTAGGTTTTAATTTTGATTTATCAGGTGTTAAAAATAGTTTTTATATAGTTTTCTGAAGGGTTGTTTAATTGAAGTTTAACATTCCTTTAGGATATTCCTTTTCCAGCACAAGACTGCGCCTACTGTCTCCATTTTTAAAATGAACAATATTCTGTTGTTCTTCGAACAATTCCATTAGGACCTCATTAGAAACTTCGAGACTTTCTACTTCAGATACTCCTGTGATCTCTAAGTAAACTTTGGTTATATCTATCTCGTATTCCCTTCCTATGTAGGTATAGTTTACCGGTTTACCATTTACGTTGATTTGTATCTTCTTTTTTAAATATTCCTTTAAGAACATCTCCTCTTTTTTGGTTTCCTTGTTAGAATCCAATCGTAAACTCTTATCATAGCGTTCCTGGAGTGCATCTTCTATATCGTCTGTAAAGATCTTTGAAATGATCTGTAACGATTCCTTCTCTTTCACAAACTCGATCATAGTGATACTCACATAAAATTTATGTGCTGCGGAAGAAGTAAGCATAAGGAGTAACAGGAGAAGAACAGGTATTTTGATCAATTTCATAAATTAGAAAACTTCTAAGTTTGTATGACGTTTTTTACTTAATAACGTTACAATTATCATTCCTTTTTTTCTGCCATTCGTTCCAGGTATAACAGGCTTTTCGATTGAAATTCGGAAAGTACATTCTCATATCGGCCCGCAAAGAATTCGTTCTCAATAGTCGTGGATTCCACACAAAATAATACAAAATCGTAAACTCTGTCCTCGGGAATACCGTATACCTCATCCAGAAAGGCAGGCGTATAAAAATCGATCAAAGAGGCGACGGCCAGATTCTCGGCATCCCATTTTCGGCGAAGCCGCAATTTACGATAATATCCACTAAGGTGTTTATAGATCGCTTCTATATTGACATTGGTGGGAAAAAAAGCTGCGGCTACAGGAACTATCTTTTCCTGTGGTGTGCCAGTGAAACCAGGAAGTCCCAGGTCCTGAAAATTCACCGGATCCTTAACTTCTATCTTTTCAAGATCGGCCTGTAGATTACCTGAAAGATCTGGTCCTAGGATCACCTCATCCAGTTCGTTTACCAATTCGGTTAAACTCACGATAAGTAATCCTCTCTCGAAGATCTCTGGAGTAACTTCCGCTTCATAGGGGCTATAATGAACCGAAGAAAATAGCAGGGTGTCTCCCTGCTTCACAGTGATGGCAAAATTACCATAGGGGTCTGTAACCGAATTGTAGCGCGAAGATCTATTGAGGATATGAATCCCCTCAACATCTTTTTCGTTGGTTATCTTGCCCTGAAGCAGGATCTTTTCCCCGTCCTGAGCGAATACAAAAATAGGAAGTGATATAAACAGGAAGAGGATTATTATTTTCACAACTGCAAATTATTTAGTGCGAATTAAAAAAACACACAAGTGTTTGTTAAATTTATCAAATATTTGATCCTCATGAAGAATTTGATCGTTGCGAGTACTTCTACTATTCACGGTGAAGCGTATTTGGAATATTTGCTTGGTGTTGTTTCAGAACTATATAAAAACACTTCCGAAATCCTGTTCATCCCCTATGCAAGACCGGGAGGTATAAGTCATGATGAATATACCTCCAAGGCAAATGAAGCCTTCAGTAAAATTAACAAGAGTCTAAAAGGTATCCACAGTTTTAGGGACCCAATAACTGCTATACAAAAGGCGGATGGCATCTTCACTGGAGGGGGCAACACCTTCTTGCTTGTAAAAATGCTGCATGATCTGGGCCTGTTGTCTGCCCTGCGTGCTGCTATATTCGAAGGAACACCTTATCTTGGTACCAGTGCCGGCAGTAACATTTGCGGTGTTAATATGCAAACAACAAACGATATGCCTATTGTTTATCCACCTTCTTTTAAAACATTAGGTGTTATCCCGTTTAATATTAATCCGCATTATCTGGATCCCGATCCGTCGAGTACTCACATGGGGGAGACCCGTGAAACCAGGATCAAGGAGTTTCATACACAAAATACGATCCCCGTGGTTGGACTGCGAGAAGGTAGTTGGCTGGAAGTTCGCGGTGATAAAGTGGTATTACGTGGAAATCACCCATGCAGAGTGTTTGTGAAAGATAATATCCCGTATGAAATTAATAGCGGCACCGAAATTGATAATCTGTAATCCATGAAGCGTTCCAATTTTCTAAAAACATGTTTTTATTCCGGACTGGGGTTAGCAATGCTTCCACAATATTCTTTTATTCAGGAACAAACAGTATATACCCGTGATCAACTTATTGGAAAAGGAAATCCAGACATCGTGGGCGACTCCTACACCACAAGAATGCATAAGGATTCTCTTCTTTGGTTTAAACGCATGCAGGCTGCCGCCGAGAAAGTTGGAATTAGAATTGAATCTGTTTCTTCCTACAGAAGTTTCGAGCGACAAAAGCAGATCTATGAAGGAAAGTACGATCGGTACACAGCACAAGGCTTAACGCCTGAAGCCGCTTTAGAAAAGATCATTGAGTATTCTACCATTCCCGGAACCTCCCGCCATCACTGGGGCACCGATATAGATATAATAGACGCCAACGCACCCAGACCAAGGAATCTGCTAGTACCAGATCACTATCACGGTAATGGACCGTATTGCAAATTAAAGGATTGGATGGATGAATTTGCAGAGTCCTTCGGGTTTTATGAGGTCTTTACCGATAACCCGCATCGAAAGGGATTTGCATACGAACCCTGGCATTTCAGTTATGCGCCGGTTTCAAAACCAATGCTGAAAGCATACAGGGAAATGGATGTAAAGCAATTACTTAGAGATATGGAAATCAAGGGTTCGAAATATTTTACCGATGAATTTATAGACAGGTATATTTCTGAAAATATATTGGACATCAACCCCGATCTTTTGTAACTTTATAATACACAACACTTCAAAGATGAGTAGGAGAAATACTTGGAAAATAAGAATTTTCATAGGCCTTGCTATCGTAGCTTTTGCCTTTATGCGAAAATGTGCCAGTACCGAGACCAATCCTTACACTAACCGGGAGCAGGCGATCGCTCTGGATCCGCAGGAGGAAATTATGCTTGGTGTGCAAAGTGCACCTCAAATGGCCGCCCAACATGGGGGACTTTATCCCGATGAAAGCTTACAGGATTATGTGGACCGTGTAGGTGATAAGCTTGTTAGAAATAGTGTGGCAGCCGAAAGCCCATATCAATACGAATTCCATTTATTGACAGACGATCAGACCATCAACGCATTCGCGCTACCTGGTGGCCAGATCTTTATAACTTATGCCTTATTCGAAAAGCTGAACGAAGATCAGCTGGCCGGAGTACTGGGCCACGAGATAGGTCATGTACTGGGGAGACATTCTTCTGAGAGAATTGCCAATACCGAATTTTGGCAAACTGTATCTCAGGGTGCAAATGTAGGAGCCAATGCCGGAGATCTTATTGCAGGAATTGGCCAGAATACACTGCTTACTAATGGCCGTGGTGATGAACTTGAGAGTGATGACCTTGGCGTCCTTATTATGATGAATGCCGGATACGATCCGTATGAAATGATAAGAGTAATGGAAATTCTGAAAGAAGCTGCAGGTCCCAACAGGGCTCCCGAATTTCAATCAACTCATCCCGATCCGGATAACAGAATTGAACGAATAAGAGAATCAATTGAAAAATATGGAGGATAACTCTTAAAATCCAACGAACGATCCCGCTTAGGCGGGATTTTGTTTTTACCTTTGTAATATGAATAAGAAAGTACTGCTTCTCATTCTGGATGGATGGGGAATTACACAGGATCCAACTGTATCGGCTATCGCCAGGGCAAATACTCCATATATAGATTCACTTTACGAACGATTTCCACACGCGTCACTTCGAACCGATGGATTGAACGTAGGCCTTCCCGAGGGACAAATGGGTAATAGTGAAGTGGGGCACATGAACTTGGGAGCGGGTCGTATCGTGTACCAGGATCTGGCAAAGATCAGCCTTGCGATCGAGAATAATACACTGAAGGATGAAAAGACGCTTTCCGATGCCTTCCAGTACGCAATAGATAATAATAAGAAAGTTCATTTTCTCGGCCTTTTATCAGACGGTGGTGTACATTCTCATATAGACCATTTAAAAGGGTTATTGTCTACCGCCCGGCAACAGGGTGTGAAAAATATGTACGTTCATGCTTTTACCGATGGTAGAGACGTTGACCCGCGATCGGGAGCAGGATACATACAATCCATACAGCAGCATTTAAAGGTTACAGGAGGTAAACTGGCTTCCATAGTTGGTCGATATTATGCCATGGACAGGGATAAACGATGGGAACGTGTTAAAGAGGCGTACGATCTGCTGATCTATGGAAAAGGAACTCCTTCCGAAAACGCCAATACAAGCATTTTGGAAAGCTATGATATGGGAATTACGGACGAATTCCTCAGACCCATCGTGATGACGGAAAACGGAAATCCGGTGGCCACCATTACAGAAAATGACGTGGTGATCTTCTTCAATTTCCGAACAGACCGGGGAAGACAACTAACACAGGTACTTACACAGGAGGACTTTCCAGAATTTGAAATGAAAAAACTTCCGCTTTACTATGTTACGCTCACAAATTACGACGATTCGTTTCAAGGCGTTAAGGTGGTGTACAACAAGGATAATCTTCATGACACGCTCGGCGAAGTATTGTCGCGGAACAAGAAATCTCAGATCCGTATCGCCGAAACGGAAAAATATCCACACGTGACCTTCTTCTTCAACGGTGGGCGGGAAATACCTTTTGATGGAGAGCGTCGAATTCTATGCCCCTCTCCTAAAGTGGCCACCTACGACCTCAAACCCGAAATGAGCGCTTTCGATATTAGGGATAAGATCATTCCGGAGATCGAAAAACAATCGGCCGACTTTATTTGCCTTAACTTCGCAAACCCCGATATGGTGGGGCACACAGGAGACTTCGACGCTGCCATTAAAGCCTGTGAGACAGTAGATCGATGCAGTCACGATATTGTGGAAACGGCGCTTCAGCAAGGCTATACAACCATTGTTATTGCAGATCATGGCAATTGCGAGACCATGCGTAATCCCGACGGTTCTCCGCATACTTCGCATACCACCAATCCGGTACCTATTATCATTGCAGACAACGACATCAAAGCTGTAAAAGATGGGATCCTGGGCGATATTGCGCCTACCATCCTGAAATTGATGGGGATCGAAAAACCGGAAGTAATGACGCGGGAATCGCTTGTCTAATCTTTCAGTATCGTTAGATTTCTTTGTATTTTTGCCGTTTAACCTACAGTTAGCATGAAGGAGACGTATACCATCGCAGTGGATTTCGATGGAACAATCGTGGAAGATGAATATCCAGGAATTGGAAAACCAGTAATATTTGCTTTCGAAACCATGAAGAAACTTCAGGAAGAAGGACATAGATTAATTCTCTGGACCTATCGGAATGGTAAACATCTGGATGACGCGGTAGCTTTTTGTAAGGAAAACGGAATAACTTTCTACGCAGTGAATAAAAGTTTCCCTGAAGAGACCTTCGACCCAAAATACAGCAGAAAGATAAACGCCGATTATTTTATCGACGATCGCAATATAGGGGGATTGAAAGGCTGGGGCGAAATATATCAGTTACTCATAGGAGAAAAACCACCCGAAGTAAAGACCAAAAAACAAAAGAAAAGCTGGTTCCCATTTTAAATTAGATGCATGATCATACCTAAAACCTCTGAAGAAATAGAACTAATGCGAGAAGCCGCCCTAGTGGTTTCAAAGACCTTGGGTATGCTGGCCAGTGAAGTTAAACCAGGTGTGACCACAAATAGCCTAAACGAGAAGGCCGAGGCTTTTATTCGCGACTTAGGGGCTGTTCCCGGGTTTCTTGGGTTGTACGATTGCCCTTCTACCCTGCTCACCAGTGTGAACGAAGCAGTGGTTCACGGACTTCCTACCGATATTCCTCTGGAAGAAGGCGATATAGTAGCCATCGATTGTGGTGCTGTATTACACGGATTTTACGGAGACCATGCCTATACTTTCGAAGTGGGAGAAGTTGCTCCAGAGACAAGGAAATTACTTGAAGTAACCAAAGAATCCCTTTATCGTGGCATCAGGCAGTTTAAAAAAGGAAATCGCGTTGGTGATATTGGTTATGCGATCCAGAATTATTGTGAGTCCTTCGGTTATGGAGTGGTTCGGGAATTGGTAGGTCACGGCCTTGGCACCAAACTTCATGAAGATCCGGAGATCCCAAATTACGGCAAACGCGGGAGAGGTAAGAAATTTATCGAAGGGATGACCATTGCTATCGAACCTATGATCAACATGGGAACCCATAAGGTAAAACAGTTGAAAGACGGCTGGACCATTGTAACCCTGGATGGCAAACCCAGTGCGCATTTCGAACACGATGTCGCCCTGGTAGATGGCAAACCGGAATTGCTGTCCACCTTTGCCTATGTATATGAAGCCCTCGGGATTCAAAGTGATGAAGAGAAAGAATTCAGGCAGAAGGAATTAGTGCTTTAACAAGCCAGGCCATGCAAAAAATCTTTAAATTTTTTCTGAATTTATTTCCAAGACCGTTTTTAATTCGCCTCAGCTATGTAGCGCGCCCTATACTGGCTTTTTTTCTAAGAGGAAATAAGTACACCGATCCCATCGACGGGAATTCTTATCGAAAATTCCTGCCTTATGGTTACGAGAAAGTGCGGGAGAATGTACTCGCACCCGGAACACTTTCCCTGGAACGCCATCGTCTGTGCTGGCTATACCTTCAGAATGAAACAGATATTTTTACACAGCCACAGAAACTACTTCATTTTGCACCAGAGCAAGCTTTTCTGAAACGATTCAGAAAATTAAAACACCTGGATTATACCACTACAGACCTCAATTCGCCTATCGCCGATGTAAAAGCCGATATTTGCAATTTACCCTTCGATGATAATAGTTTTAACTTCATTATCTGCAACCACGTCCTGGAACATATCCCTGATGATATGAAGGCTATGAAAGAACTGTACCGGGTCCTGGCTCCCGGTGGAACGGCTATTCTACAAGTGCCATACGATCGTGACAGGAACACCACTTTCGAGGATGATTCCATTACAGATCCAAAGGAGAGAGCACGTATTTTCGGGCAGTATGATCATGTACGGGTGTATGGAATGGATTATTTTGAGAAATTAGAGGCAACCGGATTTATTGTAGAAGCCCTGGATTACACCTCTACGTTTACCGATGAACAGATCAACAGATATCGCCTGGCCAAGGGCGAACTTTTACCGGTTTGTAAAAAGTTATAATACTGTACTTCGCTACTACCCGCTAATAGTCTGAATTTATAAACAGCGACCCTCTTTCTTTGTGTTTTCCCTACCGCTTAGCTACTTTTATGTTGACTACCTTTGTCGTTGTAAGAACCCATGTACCGTTTTAGCTACATATTAATCGCAATTCTTGTTGGTACCATCGCACTAGGGCAAAGTCCCAGCGACTGTACCAATGCGATCCTTGTATGTGGGAACACCTCCTTTGGATTGGAACCGGACGGGGTAGGTTTCGACGAGTTCTCCCTTCCCGGCAATATACGTCCACCTTGTTACGATTTTAATAATAATACCATTTGGCTGCGATTCGTGATCGAAGAATCGGGACAACTCACCTTCGATCTTATACCGGATAGTAGTTCGGCAGACTATGACTTCGCCATCTATGGTCCAAATGTAAGCTGTGATATGCTTGGCAGTGCGATTAGATGTTCCAGCACGAATCCTCAAAATGCAGGCGTGTCTGCCAATACTGGTTTAAACCTAACCGAAACCGATCATTTTGAAGGTCCGGGAGAAGACGGAAACGGATACCTGCAATACCTCGATGTGCTTGCCGGAGAAGAATACCTGGTCCTAATAGACCGTCCGCATGGATCGGGAGGATTTTCTATGGAAATGACAGGTTCGGCTGTACTACCCGAACAACCCTTCGCTTACCCGGTTACAGATCTGGCAACATGTGAGATGGATGAGATAGTAGATGGGGCAACCGAGTTTAATTTCGATCCCCTTATTCCAGACATCCTGCAAGGCCAGACCAATATGACGGTAACCTTCCACCAATCCCTGAACGACGCCAATATAGGGATTAACCCCATTGTTAGTCCGTACACGAATATTGCCAATCCCATGAATATCTATTACCGCGTAGAGAATAATAATTCGGGCTGTGTAGATATAAACGATTTTGAGATACGAGTAGAAGAACCCTTTACTGTAACCTTACCAGACGACCTTTTTGTATGCAATAATAGCTCCGATCCTGTAACACTAGCCACCCAGGCTGGTTTTGCCTACTACCAATGGAGCACAGGAGAGGAAGGCCCAAACCTATACGCTATAGAGATTACAGACGGAGGTGATTATTGGGTAAATGTTACCGATACACAGGGATGTAAGGTTCGCGCGTCCACTTTTGTGAATTCCTCCGAGATCGCAACCATAACCGATGTGGTAGTAGAAGATTTCAGGGGAATGGATAATAGAGCCACCATTAGTGTAGAGGGAAATGGCGATTATCAGTTTCAGTTGGACAACCTGCTTCCTTTTCAGGACGAAAATTTCTTCGATGGGTTGAGAAGAGGGTATCATACCATAACAGTTCGTGATAAAAAGGGTTGTGGTGCGATCGAAGTGGAGATCCTGGTCCTCGACTATCCACGATTTTTTACCCCGAATGGTGATGGTATCAACGATACGTGGCAAATTGAAGGTATTTGGGAATTTCCGGGTAGTAAGATCCTTATTTTCGACCGCTATGGTAGAGTGCTCAACGGCATTAGATTAGATTCGGTTGGTTGGGATGGTACCGATGACAATGGGGTTGCCGTTCCTTCAAACGACTATTGGTTCTCTATAATTATGAACGACGGCCGGGAAGTTCGTGGCCATTTCACACTGAAGCGTTAATCTTTTTTTATTTTTTTTCTGAAACCCTCGGTCATATATACCTCGGGAGAACCCGTTGTGTCCATGTAGGTGAGATACGCTTCCAGCCCTTCCGAATTTTCCAGCAAGCGCTTACTGCGTTCCAGCCCCATAGCCATAAAAGCTGTGGCGTAAGCATCGGCAGTAGCACAATTGGAGGCAATTACAGTAGCACTTGTAAGGTTACTTTCTTTTGCCATCCCGGTTAAAGGATCGATGGTATGAACATATTTTTTACCGGTTGCCGGATCAATACGGTATTTCCTGTAATTACCGGATGACGCCATAGCCTCATCTGTGAGGTAAACCAACGCATCGTATCCCCGGTTCTCAAGATCAGAGCTTACCGATTCTACTCCCACAACCCAGGGTTGTCCCTTATGGGTATTACTACCCGCTGCGAGGATCTCGCCTCCAAGTTCTATCAGGAAATCCGTAACGCCTTTGGAGCTGAAATACGCGCCAAGTTGATCAATACCATACCCTTTTGCCACAGCATTAAAATCGAAATAGATCTCGGGCCGTTGTTTCTTAATGGTCCCTTCGGAAGTAAGGGTTACTTTATCAAATCCAACATATGCTCGTAACGAATCCAGGGTAACCTCATTAATTTCGGATAGAGGTGCGACATCCCCAAAGCCGTACGCGTTTCGCAGCACCCCTATGGTTGGATCGAAATACCCTTCCGAAGCGATAAAAACCTCTTCAGAAAGCATAAAAACCTCTTTGAAAATATTATCCACCACTAAGGTAGAATCTCCCTTATTTATACGGCTAATATCGCTTTGAGGCATGTAAGTACTCACCGAACGATTCACCGCGTATATGACAGAATCCACTCCTTTAACGGCATCGAACTCATTGGTTGAATAATAAAATATGGTATAGGTAGTTCCAAATGCTTCACCACTTAGAACTTCGGGAGGCTGCGGTCCCATTTCGCAGGAAAAGACTACCAACAGGCAGATCGCGAAAGCGGTAAACTGTCTCATACTTCCTGAATACCTTTATACACCAGTGTGTAATCTTCGTCTTTTAAAACCGGTTTTGCATAATCGGAACCATGCCCCAGGCCGACCCCGGCATAATAAGTTTTAGCCTCAAACTTTGCTGCATGCGCTTTGATGGTTTCCATGAGTACGGGGTCGTAGACATGTGCGTCCTGAGGGTATGAAGTGGCTCTAACGATCACGAAGTGGAGATCCTTGTTTTTAAGTGCGACAAACTGGGGATCTTTTTTAAGTTCGCTATTCACACCTAAAAATTCGAAACCCTGTTCTTCGAGATCCTTGCCAACAATGTTCATGGCGAGGTAATGTAACTCTTGTTTGGTTAATGGTTCAGACATTATTTAAATCGCACAAATTTTACTTCATTAAAATAATAGGTGGGAATTTCCAAATATTCACCCATCTCAATCTCATACCACGGACTCAAATTGCTGTTGTTTGGATTCTTCAATACATGCACACTCTGGGCGGGTGTATTTCCCTGTGCAAAAATAAACAATTTCCTGCCGTTAGTGTGCACTGCCTTGTCCACAACCATGATCACATGACCCGGACTACCGGGATAAATGAGCATATCTCCTACCTCCACCTCATCCACGGCTTTTACCTGTGGTAATTCGTCGTACAGAGATAGCGTTCCTGAATACATGAAGATTAAATTAAGATATCTATAGAAATTAGCTTCTGAATGATCCTTTGCGACCGTTTTTATGAAAGCCACCTTGTTTCCATCTATTATAGGCCGAAACCCATCGGCATATTGCTGCCAGGAACAATAATGGCCTGAAGTAAAGTTAAAGCCGATCTCTTGCTTTCTGTTCTGCTGCCATAAATACTCCGACCTGATCCGTATTAACGCATCTGCACATTGCTGAAGTCCATTATCGGGCACGGGGAGCTCCAGGACACCAACATGCCCCCCCTGGTACAAGTAATCCTCTCCGTTATAATTAATCACTTTGGCACCAAAAGGTTTCAAGGGGTATTGCTGTAGATAATTTTGAAAAGACCCTTCAGGATAAGATGTACGTACAAATCCTTCAGGAAGCAGGCATCGTTGCGAAATTGTAGTTCCTTCCTCATTGATATAAACCGGTTTTACGAGGTAGCTTTTGGCCACTTGTTTGGCCATTCTGCCTTTATCGGTTCCGAAGAAAAACAAGGCGAAGCCCAGTAAAATAAATCCAATAATGTATTTCTTCATACTTGTAGAACAGAATTTGAAGAACAATATTTTTTAAACATAAAAAAACCGCCTTGTTAAAAGGCGGTTTTTCAAATAGTTTTAGATTATTTACTGTTTTATAACTCTTTTCGTGATCGATCCATTCTCGGTGGAAATCGTGATGAAATACATAGCCGATCCAAGTGCCGACATATCTACGGCGTAGCTTCTTTCGCCATTTAGACTAATTTCTTCCACTTTTCTACCTCGAAGATCATAGATCACAACTCCATCTATTCCTGCACCTGGTGACAATATATTGAGAAGGTTGTCTGTAGGATTAGGATAAACTGAGATCTTCTCCAGGGCCAGATCATCGGTACCCAGATTTTCACTTTCAAACTGTAGGGTAAACCTGTTGTTGAAGGTACCTTTATTACTACTAAACTGGTAAGATCCTTGAGTAAGATCGGTTATTGTATTAGTTAAGTGATCAACAATATAGACATGAGCATTGGTTATCTCACTACCTTCTATACTACTGATAGAGATCACATAGAGCGCATCTGTATCTACCTGTGAAGCAAAGCCCATAGGGATCTTTATTCCGGTTTCAAAGCTTTCACGTGTTTGTATTCCTAACTGTTCGCTACCATCCTCCAGATGTGAATACAGGGCGATCATTGTAGCCAGTCTGTTAGAATCCATATTCTGGTCGAGTTGCGGTGTTCCTTCACTTCGGAAACCTATCCCGGTGTAACTTCTTAGCTCGAATTGATCGTTCTCTACTTTCAACGTGATCTTATCGATTTCTTCTATGTTATTTCTAAGAGTTGTGTTCCCAGTGGTGAGACGCATACTGTTGGTGAAGGTAACCGTTCCAGAAGCACCGGCTTTAATTCCAAATCCCTGGGCCGTTGAGATCACACCATTTGGTGTGGTACTGGTTCCCGTATCGTTGGCTGCCGGTACACCCATCGTACCATTGTGCATTGAAATATCATCCATGGAGACGTTGATAGTATTTGCTCCCGGAGTGGATGAACTTGGCGGGGTAAGATGTTCCCAGAAATACACCTCATTGATCAAGGCGTTATTGGACACCAAAAGGTTCGCACTTATTGGCGAAGGGTATGGATTAGCCAGGATATTAGGAGTTCCGTCCGGATTAGACCCACCATTGTAAACAATAGATTGATTTATTGTTCCATTGTTCAGTGTTCCCTGTGTATACGATAACGGGAACGCAATAGTAGTGACCGGTGGTGGTCCCGCATAAGCCGGATCAATATACGCCGCCTGAGGATATACTAGATATCCTTCACCCGGGTTGAGAGTACCGGAGGTCATCTCGTTCCAATCGTTAAAGTTGTCGTCGGCAAAATTTGTTCCACCAGCGGGCACGCTACCATGGGGGATGAAATTAGCCGGGGTATATTCCTGTACATTATATGCGCTACCGAAGACACCTCCCCTGGTTTCAGCATTCATAGGGCTACCCAGTATAAGGAAGTCGCGTTCTTTAAGAGGAGGAGTGGTAATATCTACATTAATTGAACCGGAATTTGTAACCACTCCATCAGGGTCTACCTGTACCACACTCCCGGTATGTTCTACGTCTAAGGTACCGGATACAGTTATATCTCCATCCACATTCAGGTAACCATTTGCGTTTACAGTAAGGGTAAATCCTGAATTAATGGTTAAAGTACAAGCGTCAAGATCGCCATGTGTCGCTGTGTTATAATTCCCATTGATGATCACTATATCTGTTCCACCAGGTGCTCCGGCAGGGCTCCAGTTAGCACCATCCCAGGTCTTGGTTACCCCGGTACAAGGGACAAAGGCACCCAGCGGGCCGAAATAGTATGTCCCCTCCAATCCGGTAAAGGTACCTGTTAAGGTGACATGACTTCCAAATGCACCAATAACAAGTGTAGAAGTCTCAACCGAGCTACCGTCATCACGAGCAGCAACCAGATTAGCTCTCGCCCCTGGCGCAGCAGCTTCCCATCCGGCCACCTCCGCCTCGGTAAAATAGAATGTTATTGAAGTGTTCCCGGTAGCGACGCTGTTAGCTGTACTAATATTAAAAGTTTTGTCCATCACCAGGTTTGGGCTTGTACTTCCCATATAGGCCTGGGCACTTGTACCCGCTCTCGACACGTGGGATGTTACACAACCGTAATCGTCGCCTCCCGTATTGTTAATGGCCAGCATAATGCTCCCGGATGAACTATCGTCTGCATACATAGTCCCGGATCCCGGCACATCTGTTTGATCACTTGTTCCCGAGTTAACTGCGGTCTGAACCGGAGTTTCTGTGGTAGCAACAATGGAAAGTCCGTCAAAGAGAAGAAGACCATTGTTGGCAGATGAATTGTAGTGCCTGATCACAAAATAGCCCGTCTGTCCTGCCAGGTCGGTCCTGTTTACTGTTCGTATTTCACCATCACCAGATATTGAATTTCGTTCTTCCAGTATAACACCGGCATCTATAGTACCATATGTGGAAATGTCTGTAGTCCATTGTAGTCTGTAATGTTCTACCGAATTGAATCCGCCAACAGAAAAATTAAAGGCCGTATTGGTAGTGTTTGATGGGATGCTTACTTGAGGGCTAATAAGGTAATTATCTGCATTTGCAGTACCAGTACCTCCCAGGATGGATAGATCTGTTTCCGAACCTGCAAAATTACCCGAAAATCCTGTAAATCCTCCAGATGAGAAAGAAATGGACACCCATACATTGCCGTCGCCATCTCTATCGGCGTTTAACCAGCCGGTCCAATCCTCAAAGTCTTCGGTTAATAAGGTAACATCGGTAGATACCGACGGAGCCGCATCGTCGTCGTTCATAGTTATGGTGAGGGAATCTGCCGCAGGATTCGCTGTAGCATCTCCACCATTTGCATTCACGGTAAAGTCGATGATCGCTGTTTCCGGACTCTCGACTACCCCATCGTTATAAAAACGAACGGTTAGGTTTTGAGAGGCAGTTTGTCCTTGCAGGAAAGTAACCGATGGTGTTAATATCTCGTAATCAACGCCATTTGTCGCCGTTCCGCCGTTTACCGAAAAAGTGACATCGGCGTTTTGGGAAGGAGCCATGGCAATATTGAGGGGTACCACTACATCGGTAAAGCTACAATCTGTACCTTCGGTAGATGTGGTTGTGGTTGTTCCGTATGAAATTTCCGGAGAGGAGGCTGCTATAGTACCACCGGTAACAATTAGTGAAAAGTCCTGCGAACCATTGGTAAGGGACCCCTTATGTGTTACAGTGAGTGTATATTGACCGGACGCACCCGAAATATCGATTCGCTCATATGGGTCCACAATATTGTCTCCGGTTCCGTTTGTTGTAACTCCTGTTAGTCTCCAAGGAGTGTATGTTGTTCCATTATCAAGTCTTAGATCAAGGTCGTTCACCAAAGCAGGTGTATTACTATTGGTACCGCTATTTGCAACCCCAGCTGGATCGGTCCAGGAGATGGATGCCATTAATGGGTTCACACCATCAGACTGAATGGTGATCTGATACGTTCCACCATTTGATAAATTTAATTCTGAAATCAATGCAGTTGTTGGTGAAGCAGAGATAGTTTCAGCAGCAAACTTAGCATTTAACTGTCCCCAACCCGTCTGAGCATCTGGGCCTGAAGGGGCAACATCATCTGCTGTGTGTAGCGCTAGCCCTTTAAGAGTAGCGGCCTTCATAAAAGATCCGTTCACATCGTTATAGTGTTCTTGCAATAGCAGAAGAGTACCAGTTGTATTTGGCGCCGACATGGACGTACCTGTTAAATTCCCGTAGGCAGAATCGCTAGTTTCCAGAGTAGATCTTAAACTGGTACCATTGGCCATGATATCCGGTTTGATCCTGTAATCATCTGTAGGTCCTTCACTACTTCCGGAGTTCCGCGTTACAGATATCAATGCTCCTGTGGTAGCATTCACCGTTGCATCCTGTCCGTTTGCTATTACCAGGTTGTTCTTGGCGCAAGCATCACCATTAAGCTTGTCGTAAGCCGACTGCCCGTCCAGTGGTAAAGCGTTAGCGGTATCGTTGCTACCATCATTTCCGGCCGATTTTATCTGGAGGTAGTAGGGAGAATTATACAACAACTGGTCCCAATCCCGGGCATCAGAACCATATTGGCCAAACCAGGCATCGGGTATGGCGGTTGCATTATATCCATAGGAGTGATTGGAGAGCAGCATTCCCGCCATCGCCTCGGCTGTTGCTTCGGTTAGGTCGCTATTCCAGTCGTGCGTTAATGCGGTTGCCTGCCAGGCCATCCCTTTAGAGGATGCATCCGGCTGACCGGAAGCTAAGATCGTTCCAGTGACGTGTTGGGCATGAAAACTATTACCATCAAGAGTGGTATTTCCATCATTAATAGTAACACGGTTTGTTCCTCCCGGACCATCGAATGCCTCATGCGTAGGGCGAGTTGGTCCCCCATCCCAGACATGAGCGGTCATTCCATTTCCATCTACTGTTAGGCCTAAACCTCCTCCGGTGTTCAAGAAATTGGCACGCGTGGAAATTGCGGCATTTACATTGTGAAGAGTATAATAGATAGGAGTACCATCTGCGGCTATCTTTTGCAGCTCATCGAATGTCCCATCCGGGTTATATCTTTTTACAGGAATGTTCTTTACAAGGGCGTAGGCAAGAGCATCCTGTTTCTCGGCTCTTTCTTTGGCATCATAAGCCAGGAGTAAGTCTGCAAGGGCAGTCTGATCATAGCTATCTACAATCGCTTTGATCTGTTTCGAATATTTTGTAGAATCTGTTTTTCTTGGATTGGCATCTTCACTTCGTTGCAAGGTCTGAGCTGAACCTACGAACAACGACAGAAGCATCGCTACTAATAATAATCTTCTCATAGGAATTGGATATTTAGGGGCATTTTAAGATTTCGGACTAAATTACCTCCAAAAATAGTATTTTATCGTAAAAAAGCAACTTTTTATCGATGAAATGCCTGATTTCTAAGGTATAAGATACAAAAAAAACGCTTTACAAAACGTAAAGCGTTGATTTTCAGTATATATTAGTGATTATCCGCCGAAATCGTCGAAGCGAATATTTTCATCTGGAATTCCGAAATCCTCACCCATTTTCTGTACCGCCTGGTTCATTAATGGCGGGCCACAGAAGTACAATTCGATGTCTTCCGGAGTCTCGTGATGGTTAAGGTAATTGTCGATCACCACCTGGTGGATAAAACCTACAAAGCCATCACCTTCATCATCTATGCTTTTCTTCACCTTCCAGTTATCCTCAGGTAGTGGTTCGGATAAAGCCATGTAAAATTTGAAGTTAGGGAAATCTTTCTCAAGGTTTCTGAAATGATCAATGTAGAACAATTCGCGTTTAGAGCGCCCCCCGTACCAATAAGTAACTTTACGTCCAGTTTTCAGTGTACGGAACAAATGATATAAATGCGATCTCATTGGTGCCATTCCGGCTCCTCCACCCACATACAGCATTTCAGCATCTGAAGGATTTATAAAGAATTCACCGTAAGGGCCTGAAATTGTAACTTTATCACCTTCCTTACAATTGAAGATATAAGAGGAAGCAATACCTGGATTTACCTGCATCCATTGATTTTTTGCCCGGTCCCATGGTGGGGTGGCAATACGAACATTAAGCATGATCTCGCGTCCCTCGGCAGGGTAAGAAGCCATGGAATAGGCTCGTTCTACCGTTTCGGTATTTTTCATTACCAATGGCCATAAACCAAATTTATCCCACTCGGCCTGGAATTTATCCGGGGAGTCGTGTTCTTCCGGGTGAGCTGTTATGTCTATATCCGAGTATTTCACCTCGCAAGGTGGGATTTCAATCTGTATATAACCCCCGGCCTTATAGTTCATATCCTCCGGGATCTCAACAACAAATTCCTTGATAAATGAGGCTACGTTGTAATTACGAACAACAGTCGCTTCCCATTTCTTTATTCCGAAGACCTCTTCAGGAATATGAATATTCATATCCTGTTTAACCTTAACCTGGCATGCTAATCTGGCTCCCGCCTTAAGTTCTTTTCTCGTAAAATGAGGGGTTTCAGTTGGTAACGCCTCTCCTCCTCCTTCAAGTACATGACATTCGCACTGTATACAGGTACCTCCACCTCCACAGGCTGATGGCAGGAATACCTTCTGATTTCCAAGTGTTGATAACAATGTCCCGCCCGAAGGTACTTCGATCACCTTTTCCTCATTGATCGTGATCTTCACCGGCCCGGATGGAGCCAATTTTTGTTTGGTGAATAACAAGAGGGCAACTAATGCTAATGTGAGTACAAGGAAGGCAACTACCGTTGCTATTATGACTCCTAATGTGCTTGCTAAGAACATACTACTGTGGTGTTATTTCTGAAACTTCTAAAGTTTCGTTCTGCGCTATATTTTCTGTATTTAATTCTGAAGTCTTTTCAACTTCTGCCGATCTAACTTCGGAAACTTCAATTTCTTCATCGCCTCCGGTTAGCATTCCTCCAAAACTCATAAAGCCAATGGCCATAAGTCCTGTTATGATAAAGGTAATTCCGAGGCCTCTTAAGGGAGCCGGTACATTAGAATAACGGATCTTCTCGCGGATAGCCGCGATCGCTAAAATTGCCAGGAACCATCCTATCCCACTACTGAATCCGTAATTTAGCGCGAGTGTGAAACTTTCGATCTCCCGCGACTGCATGAATAACGAGCCTCCAAGAATTGCACAGTTTACTGCAATAAGTGGTAGGAAAATCCCTAATGAGTTATATAGAGATGGAGAAAATCGTTCAACTACGATCTCAACTAACTGCACCATGGTAGCAATGGTAGCAATAAAGAGAATAAAAGAAAGGAAACTAAGATCGTATTCGGCAAATTCTGCTCCCAACCAACTTAATGCACCTTCCTGAAGTATATATTGATCCAGTAACCAGTTTAATGGCACTGTAACCGTTAAAACGAAGATCACAGCGGCTCCTAAACCTACCGCAGTGCTCACCTTTTTCGAAACAGCCAGGTAGGAACACATTCCGAGGAAATATGCAAATACCATGTTGTCTACAAAGACCGACTTAAAAAATAATTCTACGTGTTCCATAGTGTAATGTTTTCAGTAGCTGCTACTAGTTTTCTTCGATTAATTCTTTGTTCCTGCTTCTTTGTACCCATATAATGATACCTACTACGATAAGGGCCATTGGAGGTAGCACCATAAAACCGTTGTTCTCGTATCCAATGGAATACAGGAATGTCTTCTCTACTGGATCTCCCAGTACTTTAAAACCAAAAAGAGTTCCGGAACCTAAAAGTTCACGAAAGAAACCTACAATGATAAGGATGATACCGTATCCCAACGCATTTCCAACACCATCCAGAAACGATTTCCAAGGTCCATTGCCAAGTGCAAATGCCTCAAAACGTCCCATAATGATACAGTTGGTGATTATAAGTCCGATGAAAACCGAGAGTTCCTTGCTTAATTCGTAGGCGAAGGCTTTTAAAACCTGGTCTACAATGATCACCAGGGTAGCTACCACGATCAATTGTACAATGATCCTGATCTTGGAAGGAATGATGTTTCTCATCAGGGAGATGATAACATTTCCTACCCCTAGCACAAAGATCACCGATATCGCCATTACGATGGACGGTTTCAGTTGGGCGGTGATCGCCAAAGCAGAACAAATCCCCAATACCTGTATTGTAATTGGGTTGTTATCTGCTAATGGGTCTAGTATTAATTTGCTGTCTTTTTTAGATAGAAGTCCCATACAATTAATTTAATTTTTTGAAATAGTCCACGTATAATCTCACGTCTTTCTTCAGCATGGCAGTTAAACCGTCTCCGGTTATGGTAGCCCCAGCCAAAGCATCTACCTCTCCATCTGTTTTATCTTCATTCTTAGGGTCGTTGTTTCCTTTTGCGACAGTTATGCCTTCGAAGGCTCCACCATCCAGAAACTTCTCGCCTGTAAAATCATCCATAAAGTATCGTTGCTTGATCTCCGCTCCCAGACCCGGTGTTTCACCTTTGTGATCGAAATAAACTCCCTTAATGGTCATGGTCTTGTCTACGGCCACAAAGCCCCAGATCGCATCCCAAAGTCCTTTTCCGCGAACAGGCATCACATAGATCTCTTCACCATCTTTCTCTCCCACAAAAAGCGGCAGCCTTCTCTGGTAATTTCCGTCTTTCGCTTTATTTGCCTCTTTTTTGATGTCTATAAGATAGGCCTGGTCATCCTCGATCACTTTATCGCCCTGGATCACATATTGTTTTTTGATGTATTTAGCGAACTCGGCCTCAACCTTGTCTGTTGGGACAAAAACAACATCGTTAGGACCTTCATTTTCATGAACTCCCATGGCATACAGGATGTTTTGTTGTTTCTCGTAACGTTCGTTAGCCTTGATCAAAGGTTTGAAACCATTGGCAAGACCCGCCAGTAACGATCCTACTACCAATACCATAATGATAGCAAAAACGACGGTATAACTATTCTTTTCTGTGTTAATTGCCATAATTAAGCAGTTTTAACTTTTAAACGTTTCGCTCTTCTCTTTATATTCCCCTGAAGCACATAGTGATCAATCGTTGGGGCAAACACATTCATCAATAGAATGGCAAGCATTACACCTTCGGGATATGCCGGGTTGAACACTCGTATCATCACCGAAATAAAACCAATAAGGAATCCATAGAACCACTTCCCTTTATTGGTTTGAGATGCAGTTACAGGGTCTGTTGCCATATAAACGATACCAAATGCCAGACCACCAATAAGAAGGTGTTTCCAGAATTCGATACTCATCAGGCTATAGAATTTACTACTTTCAGAAATCCATCCCAACTCAGCTACTACATTGAAAAGATAACCCATCACAAGAGCCCCAATAATGGAAGAAAGCATTATGCGCCAGCTACCAATTTTTGTGAAAATAAGAATAAGAGCTCCAAGAATGATGAGCAAGGTGGATGTTTCTCCTACCGAGCCCGGTATAAAACCAAAGAACATATCCATAGTATCGTATTCGAATACTTTATTCTGCGCAAGGCTACCAAGAATTGTCTCTCCCGAAATAGCGTCTGGTGTCCCTGCTCTCTCCACAGCACCATGCACCCAAACTTTATCACCACTCATCCATGTTGGATAGGCAAAGAACAAGAAAGCTCTAATGGTTAAGGCAGGATTTAAAATATTCATTCCGGTTCCGCCAAACACCTCTTTCCCGATCACTACACCAAAAGCCACAGCCACTACAAGCATCCACAATGGAATATCAACCGGTACGATTAAAGGCACCAGCATCCCGGTTACCAGATAGCCCTCTTCTACTTCATGGCCTTTTATTACGGCGAACAAGAATTCTATCCCCAGTCCCACTCCGTACGAGATAGCAACTAATGGTAATATTTTCCATGCCCCAACAGAGAAGTTGCTCATGGTCCAGAATTCTGAACTAAAGAATCCTCCCGAGACAGCATTGATCTCTCCTAAAGCCAGATAATGCTGATAACCCGCATTGAACATTCCGAAGATAAGACAGGGAACAAGTGCCATGATCACGATGTTCATGGTTCGTTTCAGGTCGTCTGCTGCTTTTACATGCGTACCGCCATGTGTAGTTTCGTTTGGCAGATACAAAAAGGTATGTAGTGCATTAAAAGCAGGTGCCATTTTGGTACCCTTGTATTTTTCTTTAAGCCTATGTAATTTTTGCTTCAATCCCATAGCGTTATCCAATTTCTTTATACATTAAATCCAGACCTTTTCTAATGATCTCCTGATGCGGTTGTTTCGAAACACAAATAAACTCTGTTAATGAGAAGTCTTCGGGTGCTACTTCGTACATCCCTAATGCCTCCATCTGATCCAGGTCCTGAACCATACATGCCTTCAAAATCTGTAAAGGATATATATCCAATGGAAATACTTCCTCGTAATTTCCGGTTACTACAAAAGCACGATGCTCGCCGTTGGTATTGGTGTTCAATTCAAATTTTTTCTTCGGAAACATCCAAGAGAAGGTCAATGCTCTGGATGGTGATATCTTGTTAAATACGGGTTTGTTCCAACCGAAGAATTCGTAGTCATCTCCTTCGGGGATGATCGTTACTGTGTTGTTGTAAAAACCAAGGTGTCCTTTTGGTGAGATGGCGGTACCTGTTAGTACATCCCCACTAATCACTCTCACATTCTCTTCATCCAATCCCGAATCGTACACAAAGGTAGAAACCTCAGAGCCAATTCGTGTTCGGTAATATTTTGGAGATTTAACCGATGAACCTGCCAGGGCAATTACCCTTTCTGCATTAAATTTTCCGGTTAAGAGTAATTCTCCAATGATCACCAGGTCCTGTGCAGCTACTGTCCATACAATTTCACCTTTGTTAACAGGATCGATCTTTGCGATCTGTGTTCCCACGTTCCCAGCCGGATGTGGTCCTTTAATATGGTGCAAGGTAACATCCTTCATTCCGGCAAGAGGCGAATCATTACTCCCAACACAAACATGTACTACCCCTTCGGTAAGTTTCGAAAGGGCGGTAAGTGCCGCCTGAAGTTCGTTCTCTTTACCCTTCAGGGTAAAATCCAGATCGGCCGCAAGAGGAGCCGTAGAATAGCCCGAAACAAATATCGCCTTTGGCTGTGAGTCTGGCCTGGCCACAACGTCGTAAGGACGTTGTTTTATAAAGGGCCAGCAGCCTGCGCTCAATAACAATTCCCTGATCACCTCGGCAGAGGAAGCTCCCGGATCCAGTTTCCCAAAATCCTTGAATGTATCCTGCTGATCTCCCTCTATCAATAAACGGGTAATAACTCGTTTTGGCCCTCTTTCAATCGCCGTAAGTGTACCGCTTACAGGAGAAACAAATTTTATGGGCTCGTTATCTTTTGAGTAAAAAATGGTGTCTCCGGCCTGCAATTTTGCGCCTTCTTTAACAACCATTTTTGGAGTAATAAGATGAAAGTCGGAGGGTCTGATGGCGAAAGTACGAGAACGTGGAGCGTTAGAAAGGGTTTTTTCGGCTTCGCCTTTTAATCGAATGTTAAGACCTTTTTTAATCTTAATGTCTTTTGACATAGGACAGTCGTGTTAAATTTCTTTTAAGGCCCGAACGCTTTTTTCGGGTGTGCAAATTTATGAATTAAAAGTCGCATCGCGCAATAAATGGAAATAATTTTTTGTTATGTAAACCGCAAACGTTTTCGACTTAATTTAAGGCATAAAATTTGTTTATCTTTAGCCTCTAAACCGCATTTCATGGGTAAAATATCATTAACCATCATCTTATTTTTAACACTTGGCGCTCCCTTGTTTGGACAAGCGATTGAGATCCCTCCTCCTCACTATATTAGAACCGTCCAGTTTAAAGGAAGTACATCTCAGAGTCAGCTACCCGTCATCCGCCTTGGTGAGAGACTGCAATTATCTTTCGACGCGCTAAATGGTGACGAAGAAGATTATTACTATGTAATTACCCATCATAATTTCGACTGGACCGAAAGTGATCTTTCCAAAGGTGAGTTCCTTAACGGTTTCGACGACGTGCGTATAGAAACCTATGAAAATTCACTTAATACCCTTCAGATCTTCTCTCATTACTATCTTAATATCCCCAACAGGGAAACGAGAGCGATAACCAAAAGTGGAAACTACCTCATAAGCATTTATAATGACGATTCGGAACTTGTGTTTTCACGAAAATTCATGGTACTCGAAAACATCGTTGGAGTTAGTGTGGCTGTGAAACGATCCAGGGACCTGAACTATATACAGGAAAAACAGTCGGTGCAATTTAGTATCAACTCTCCCACCCTTCAGCTTATCAATCCGAAGCAAAATGTACATGTACTGGTCATGCAGAACAACAATCTTAAAACTGCAATAACCGACCTCAAACCTCAATATACCATTGGAACAGAATTGATATATCGCTACGATCAGGAATCGTCTTTTTGGGGAGGCAACGAGTTTCTCAATTTTGATAACAAGGATGTACGCGCAGCCAATAACGGGATTAGGAGTGTAGACCTCAAAGACCTGTATGAGAATTATCTCTTTACAGATATTTCGAGAGCCGATAGGCCCTACACCTACAACCCCGATATCAACGGTAATTTTGTGGTACGCAATATCAATGCCCCTAACCCCACCATTGAAGCCGAGTATGTTGTAATGCATTTCAGTCTGCAGTACTTTGAGGACATAGGGGATAAAGAACTACATATCTATGGAAATTTTAACAACTGGACCATAGACGGCAGCACCTATTTAAAATATGACGAGTATAGTGATACTTATAAAACGTCCCGACTTTTCAAACAAGGATTTTACAATTATAAATACGTGCTTGTAGACCGTGACGGCTCCATAGACGAAGGCGCTGTGAGCGGTAATTTCTGGCAGACCGAGAACGACTATACCGTGCTAGTGTATTACAGGGAACTTGGAGGCAGATACGATCGTTTAATTGGGCTTGGGATGGCAAACTCTACCAATATCACTAACAACTGATCTATTTTCTTTTAAAATTACAGCTAAGTTTATTTAACTTTGGCTATGGACGATAAAAAGCCCGTACCCGTAAAAGGTAGAAAAGCGATGAAATATCGCGCTGCCGAATGCAGAAATTGTGGGCATCCTTTAGAACTAACAGACCGCTATTGCTCCTATTGCTCTCAGCTTAATACCACCAAAAGTCTTCAGCTGAAAGACTTCTTTGGAGAGTTTTTGGGTAGTATCATAACCTACGATTCCCGTTTTCGTTATACCTTAAAAGATCTTTTATTCAAGCCGGGGGTGATCACCCGCAATTATGTGAACGGCCAGCGATTGAAATATGCCAATCCGTTCAGATTCTTCCTAAGTGTTTCCATTATCTATTTCATCCTACAAGGGCTTATAAGTACATTTTCGAACAACAATTCCTTTTTTAATGAAGTCAATATAAATAATGGATCTTCGGTAAAAAACAATGGTGAAGGAAATGATTTCAGGTTTGGGGATTTTGGTATTGATACCACGGGGTTCGATGCTACCCGAAAAAAAAATATAAAGTTGCTGGATTCGGTTTTGAAGAAAAACAACGTCGATCTAAAAGAAACCAATTTAGATTCTATTATCGAAGCGGAAGAGATCAACATCGATGATGCCGAAGTGGATACACTGTTAAAGAAGATCAATAAATTACCTTTTATTGGGAGAGGTAACGAAGAACCGTCTTATACCCTGATCGCAGAAGAAGTACTCGACACCATGGATGGATTAGAACGTAATGTTGAAAGGTTCATGTTGTACAGGGATTTTTACAAAACCACAAAGATCATAAATCCGGTGGTGGCCCTGGACAGTATGAATCATAGAAATAACAGCTATAATCGATGGGCATACAGCAAGAACGAATCCATTGAAAGAATTGAGAAGAACCCCGGTGAATTTGTTCAGTATTTACTGGAAAAAACCCCCTTCTTCCTGTTCTTTTTCACCCCGGTCTATGCCTTTTTCTTTTGGCTTATCTATTCGAAGAAGAAATACACCTATATGGAGCATATGATCTTTATATTCCATATTTTTAGTTTTGTATTTCTAGCGGCAATAATCTGCCTGATCCCGGACTCCATTATTCTCAATGGAAACGATAATTTGGTCTTCTCCATAGTCCTGTCGCTGGTAGGTCCGTTTTACTTTTATAAAGCCCTCCGTAATTTTTATCAGCAAAACCGACTCATAACTATAATAAAATTTATATTTTTAAACTGGATTTTCTGGATAGGAGCCACTGTAGCAGCTCTCCTATTCTTCGCGGTCACCGCAGCAATGTATTAAAATGGTGCAACTGGTAACAAAAGGAATAAAGATCTCGGTAACCACTCAATATGAGGGGTTTCTTGGTAATGAGCATAAAACAAGCTATGCATTTTCGTATACCATCTCCATTGAAAATAACAGTAAGGATACGGTTCAATTAATCTCCCGTTACTGGAATATAAAGGATGCCTTAAATGATACCCAGGAAGTGAGTGGACAGGGAGTAATAGGCATGAAACCCGTTCTCGAACCCGGAGAAGTACACACCTACAGTAGCGGCTGTATGCTACTTTCACCTATTGGTGCCATGAGCGGTGCATTTACGATGATCAATTTCAGCAATAAATCGGCTTTTAAAGTAGATATCCCTTCATTTAGACTGTACACAGATTTTGCCATGAATTGATCTTAGATCACAGCTTGTACCTTTCTTTTTTTTCTTTCTGAAGATCTTCATAATACATTTCTATCGAGCTTGCGGCAACGATCTGCGTAATACTTTTAGTTTTCACAAACCCACGATCCATAATAAGGTCTGTTCTAGGGTCGCCTTCCCCAGCCGTTTTATGAAATTGCAACAGTTGTTCGGCAGTAGGGTGAATTTGCTCGAACAGGAAATTGGCAAACCATTGTTCTCGTTTTTTTTTCATTTCTTCTGAATACAATAAAGACGAAGACCATATAGCCGGTGCGAGGGGTTTTTCTGAAAGATGCGAATTTTCACCATCCCAAACCAGCTCGAAGATCTGAAGGGTTTCCAAATAATCAACCGCAACTAGCGTAAAGGGTTCAATACCGCTAAAACTGAAGGCTTCGATGGCTCCCAACAGCGAATCTGCCGCCAATAAAGTAGTTACGATCACCCCTCTGCTCATCCTGTATGAAGGTTCCCGCTTGTGAGCGGTAAAACCTCCGTTCATCAAGCTTACAAATCGCTTTTGGTCACTTATTCCTATCCATGTACCTCCGGCCAATACATCCTTCGGAAATAGCAAACGGCAACCGTCCTGCTCGTAGATCGCCGGCATAAGGGTTTCACGTCCAGGTGCCTCGTCCCTGTTCGAGGTGATAACAAATCCTCCAACAGATTGAGGCATAAAGGTGAGCGTACACATAGATTATTACTAAGAAAATTTGTGAAGTGAAAATACGAAAATGAATTTTCTTCAGAATAAAAATCCTTCATAATCGAAGATTTTAACCCGGAGATGATAACGGAAATTTCAGGCTAAATTTTGTACCTTTGCGGTCTACAAAATAACCCTTAAAAATATACACATGGGAAAAGGATTTTTTGAAGTACCTATTGCGATAAATGAGCCTGTAAAGGATTACGCTCCGGGTTCTCCCGAGCGCGAAGAAGTACTCGCTACTTACAAAAAGATGTTCAATAGTACTGTGGATGTACCACTATATATCAACGGAAGAAACATTAAGACCGGAGATACCTCACAAATGGTGCCACCGCACGACCATCAACACGTTGTAGGAACCTATCACAAAGCAAAAAAATCTCATGTAAAAGACGCTATAGATTCCGCGTTAAAGGCGCGTGAAAAATGGGCAGCAACCCCCTGGGAACAACGTGCAGCGATATTTCTTAGAGCCGCCGAACTCATTGCCGGGCCATACCGGGCAAAGATCAATGCCGCGACCATGATCGGCCAATCGAAAAATATTTACCAGGCCGAGATCGATGCCGCCTGTGAACTAATAGACTTCCTGAGATTCAATGTGCAGTTCATGACAGAGATCTACAGCGAACAACCGGAATCTACTTCAGGAGCCTGGAACCGACTAGAATACCGTCCGCTTGAAGGGTTTATTTACGCTATTACACCATTTAATTTCACGGCCATCGCCGCCAACCTGCCTGCAAGTGCAGCGCTAATGGGTAATGTGGTGATATGGAAACCAAGTGACAGCCAGGTGTATTCGGCCAAAATCATCCTGGATGTTTTTAAAGAGGCAGGGGTACCGGCAGGAGTTATCAATATGGTGATGGGAGACCCTGTTATGATAACAGACACCGTACTCGCGAGTCCGGATTTCAGCGGCTTCCATTTTACAGGTTCTACCAACGTATTCAAAGATATCTGGCAGAAGATCGGGAACAACATTCATAAATATAAAACCTATCCTCGCATAGTAGGGGAAACCGGTGGAAAAGACTTTATTGTAGCTCATAAGACGGCCAACCCTAAGCAAGTAGCTACCGCTATCGCCAGGGGTGCGTTCGAATTTCAGGGTCAGAAATGTAGCGCCGCAAGCCGCTGTTACATCTCGAAATCCATTTGGGCGAGAGTAGAGAAACAGCTTCTTGCCGATATTAAATCCTTTAAGATGGGATCACCGGAAGATATGAGCAACTTTATAACTGCCGTGATCCACGAAGGCTCCTTCAACAAGTTGAAGAAATACATCGACAAGGCAAAAAAGAGCAAGAAAGCCAAGATCATTGCCGGAGGTGGCTACGATAAATCCAAGGGTTATTTTATTGAACCTACGGTTATCCTTACCACCGATCCCAATTACGAAACCATGTGTACCGAGTTATTCGGGCCGGTGGTGACCATTTACGTTTTTGAGGATAAGAACTGGGAAAAGACCCTGCATCTTGTTGATGAAACAGGAGAGTACGCACTTACAGGAGCAGTTTTCAGTGAAGACCGCTATGCACTGGAGCAAGCTGTACGTATCCTGGAAAATGCGGCTGGTAATTTCTATATTAATGACAAACCTACAGGAGCCGTTGTTGGGCAACAACCTTTTGGTGGTGCTCGAGCCAGTGGAACAAACGACAAGGCCGGAAGCAAACTGAACCTGTATCGCTGGGTGTCACCACGAATGGTAAAAGAGACATTCGTTTCACCTTCAGATTATCGATATCCTTTCCTTGGGTAAAATCTAATAAAAAAAGCAGCGTTGATCGCGCTTTTTTTATGGCTTGTATTTAAGCGGGAGGTGAACCACACTTTTGGTTTGGAAGAAATCTTCTTCAAAGAAATCGGTAAGTGGATAAATGGTCGCCTTTGGGAAAGGTGCGAGTTCTTCAGTAAGGTCACCTCCTTTTAGGTATAATATTCCGTTTTTTAATTCGTGGTTGCTCTTTTTAGCCACATTATCCTTTACCCAACGTACAAAGGTCTCCATTTGGGCCACTGCCCTGCTCACAATAAAATCGTAGCGGTCGTTAATTGTCTCTACCCTATCGTTGGTGATCTGTACATTGTCAAGTTGCAAGGCTTCGGAAACCTCACGAACAACTTTTATTTTCTTGCCTATACTATCCACCAGGTGGAAATGCACTTCCGGGAAGAGAATTGCGAGCGGAATTCCGGGAAAACCACCACCGGTTCCCACGTCCAGGATTCGGGAATCCGACTTAAAGGCTAGCACTTTTGCGATCCCCAGCGAATGCAGTACATGACGCAGGTATAGTTCTTCGATATCTTTTCGGGAGACAACATTAATTTTTAGATTCCAATCATGGTAAAGGACGCTTAACTGCTCAAATTGAGATAATTGGGTGTCTGTAAGGGTAGGGAAATATTTTTTGATCAGTTCCATGGGCAGTTATTAACTGCAAACTTAGGATTTCTTTGATAATTTATGATTATGGTATGGAAAATTTCAAATTACAATGCGTATTTTAGTCGCTTCATTTCAAAATCCCCCATTTTGAGTAAAAACAAAATTGTGAATACCCCTCATATTAATTTTTCCCGTGTAGATTCTGCTAAATTTTTCCGAACCTTGAACAAGCGGGTAAATAGTTATTTCAAAGAGAACGAAATTTCCCGTAACGGAAACTGGAAACTGCATTTAAAATCGGTTGTTATGTTCTCTCTATACCTTGCACCCTACTTCCTCTTATTGTCCCTTGATTTTCCATGGTGGGCACAGCTTCTAATGGCAGTGATCATGGGCGTAGGAATGGCAGGAGTAGGAATGAATGTGATGCACGATGCTAATCACGGTGCGTATTCTTCAAAAAAATGGATCAATAAGATCATGGGAAGCAGTATGTACATCCTTGCAGGAAACGTATACAACTGGCAGGTTCAGCACAATGTACTACATCATACCTATACCAATATTCACGGTCATGACGAGGATCTGGAAGCAGGAAGGATACTGCGCTTTTCGCAACATTCAAAATGGTACAAACTGCATAAATTCCAGCATTATTACAGTATCTTTTTCTACGGCTTATTAACGCTTAACTGGGTACTTACGTCAGATTTTTTACAAACCAAACGATACCTGGCTCAGAAACTGTCTTATGGTAAACTTCCCAGCCCGGTGAAACAATGGAGTGTTTTAATTATTACCAAGATGATCTACGCCTCCGTGTGGATTGTACTACCTATCTTGTTCTTTAATATCGCCTGGTGGAAGATCCTTATTGGGTTCTTTATAATGCATTATGTGGCCGGATTGATACTAAGTATTGTCTTTCAATTGGCTCATGTGGTGGAAGAAGCAGACATGGTCCTTCCGGATCCATCCGGTACTATGAAAAATACGTGGGCCATACACCAGCTGTTCACCACGGTGAATTTCTCAACTAAGAATAGGATCATGAATTGGTTTACAGGCGGTCTCAACCACCAGGTAGAACATCATATTTTCCCGAATATCAGTCATATTCACTACACCAAGATCTCAAACATTGTGAGGAATACGGCACGTGAATTCAATCTACCTTATAACGAATATAAAACAACCCGAAAAGCCCTGATCGCTCACTTTAAACATCTTAAGCAAATGGGCATGAACCCGGCTATTACCGCATAAATATGAACCCTAAATTATCCGAACGAGTAAATAACATGGCCACTTCTGCAACCCTGGCCATGGCGGCAAAAGCTCGTGAATTACGCGCCGAAGGAAAAGATATAATTGGCCTAAGTTTAGGTGAACCGGATTTTACCGTACCCGATTTTGTAAAGGAAGCGGCCATTCAGGCGATCAAAGACGACTATCATGCCTATACCCCGGTAGATGGCTACGTGGAACTTAAAAATGCCATCATTACAAAATTTAAGAGGGACAACAACCTGATATATACACCTTCCCAGATCGTGGTATCCACCGGTGCCAAGCAATCTTTGGCCAACCTTGCACAAGTACTTCTAAACGAAGGCGATGAAGTCTTGCTCCCGGCTCCTTACTGGGTAAGCTATAGTGATATTGCCAAAGTAGCAGGCGGAGTTCCGGTTCCTATTTCCACAGGTATAGAAAGTGATTTCAAAGTTACACCTGCAGCCCTTGAAGCGGCCATTACCCCTAAGTCGAAAATGCTAATCTATAGTTCTCCGTGTAACCCGAGTGGTTCTGTGTACAGTAAGGAGGAATTAAGAGCACTTGCCGACGTACTGGCTAAATACCCAAACATCATTATTGTGAGTGATGAGATCTACGAACACATTAATTTTACAGGCGCCCATGCTTCTATGGCTCAGTTCGATGATATGTACGATCGTACAGTCACGGTGAACGGAGTATCTAAGGCATACGCTATGACAGGCTGGAGGATCGGTTATATTGGAGGGCCCGAATACATTGCCAGGGCGTGTAATAAAATGCAGGGGCAGGTAACCAGTGGAGCCAATTGTATCGCCCAAAGAGCGACGATCGCAGCCCTGGAGAATCCACCGAGTAAGATAAAGTATATGGTGGACGCCTTTAAGAACCGAAGAAAACTGGTTCTGGACCTATTATCGGAGATTCCTGGTATTAAGACCAATGAGCCTGAAGGTGCGTTTTATGTGTTTCCGGATATTTCTTTTTACTTCGGAAAAACAATTCAGGGAGTAAAGATCGACAATGCCTCAGATTTTGCATTGTTCCTCCTGGACAAAGCAAACGTTGCTACGGTTACTGGAGAAGCATTCGGTAGCCCCGATTGCATTAGGATTTCCTATGCCGCTTCCGAAGCAGATATAAAAGAAGCCATGCAACGAATTAAAACCGCCCTTTCGTAGCCGATTTCCTTATTTAATTAACGATTCCTCCAGAAAAAAGGCGTTAGTAGAATGAGCACGGTAAAGAGCTCAAGACGACCAATCAACATTAAAAAGGTAGACCACCATTTGGCAGCAGCCGGTAAATTAGCATAGTTGCTTGTAGGTCCCAGTTCTCCCAGTGCCGGCCCCACATTACCCAGGGTGGAAGCTGCTCCTCCCAGTGCCGTCTGAAAATCTAACCCCAACCAGGAAAATACCAATACCCCTACTATAAAGGAGAGCATATAAAGAATAAAAAACGCCAGGATATTGAATACAATTGGCTGTTGCACCGATTTTCTATTATATCGAACCGGTAATATGGCGTTGGGGTGAAGGGTCCTTCTGAATTCGATGATCCCATTCTTGATCATAATGAGGTGACGCACGATCTTAACTCCTCCCGCAGTGGAACCAGATGATCCCCCCAGGAACATGAGTCCGAAGAAAAATATCACCAGGAACGGGGTCCACACAGTATAATCCGCAGTAGCGAATCCGGTCGTGGTTACTATCGCAAGTACCTGAAACAAAGCATGCCTGATGGCACTTTCCAATTCTCCCCATACCAGCGGATGGTGTACCGAGGAAGCCGATGGGTCCACCTGAAAGTAAATAACAGCCGCTGCTACAATGGTGAGCCCTACTATAAAATAGCCGTAGAGTCTAAATTCTTCATCCCTAAATATCTTACTGAACTTGGTTTTGAAGGCGAAATAACTAAGGATGAAATTTGTTCCGGCCAGGAACATAAAAACCATGATTATATATTGTATGATCGGCTTGTCGTTCCAAAACGCCACACTGGCATTCTTAGTGGAGAATCCGCCCGTACTTAGCGTACTCAGCGAATGGTTGATAGCATCGAAGAAACTCATCCCGGCCACCTGCAGTAAAATGGTCTCCGCTATGGTATAACCCACATAGATGATCCAAAGTCGTTTGGCTGTGTCTGTAATACGAGGGTGTAATTTATCCCCTCCCGGCCCCGGAGCTTCAGCTGCAAATAATTCCATCCCGCCAATTCCCAGAAGAGGTAAGATGGCAATTGCAAGTACGATAATACCCATCCCTCCTATCCAATGCGTAATACTTCGCCAGAATAATACGCCTTTAGGAATGATCTCTATATCATTTAATATAGATGCGCCTGTGGTGGTATATCCGCTAATGGTTTCGAAAAAGGCATTGGTAAAATTTGGGATAGCACCGGTATAGAGATACGGTAAGGTGCCGGCAAGAGACATAATGATCCAACCAAACGTAACAATAAGATAACCCTCTCGTTTCTGAATTTCCTTTCGATGATTCCTGGTTAGCAGCATCAAAGCACCTCCGGCTACCATGACTGTGATCCCCGCATAGACCATAGATAGACCCACTCCATCATTGTAGGCAAAACTCACTATGGAAGACAAAAGGATAAAACCGCTGTTAACCAGTAACAGCAGTCCCATTAAGTGAAAAATGATTTTGTAATTAAGCTTTGAGATAGAGCCCATCACACGAACAGTTTTTCAACCTTTTTAATCGATTGAGGTAAACAGCAAACCACTATCCTGTCGCCACTCTTTATTTCGAAGCCTCCCAGTGCGATAAGGCCTTCTCCATCACGAATCACACCTCCTATTACGGCCGATCTTGGAAAATCGATCTCCCGAATGATCTTGTTACATACTTTCGAAGAAGCCGTGACAAGGAATTCTACCAGCTCGGCATTCATGTTGTTGAGCTTGGTCATGGCTACGATCTCTCCTTTTCGTACATAACGGAAGATATTATTGGCCGCCAAAAGCTTTTTATTTATTAGGGTATCGATCCCAATGGAATGTGATAGTTGGAAGTAGTCCATATTCTCAACCAGGGCAATGGTTTTTCGTACCCCTCGCGATTTTGCAACCAGGCATGACATAATGTTGGTTTCACTATTTCCGGTAACCGAAATAAACGCATCCATATCCTGGATGGCTTCCTCTTCCAGGAGCTCCACATTCCTTCCGTCCCCGTTTATCACTAGGATTCCGGGTATCTCATCGGCGATTTCGAAGGCTTTCTCCTTATCGGTTTCTATTAGTTTTACATTGAAATTACTTGAGCTAAGGTCGCGAGCAGTTAAACATCCAATGGCGCTGCCACCCAGGATCATAACATTTTTAATTTCTTCTCTAACCTTTCCCGATAATTTATAAATATACTCCACCCCGGTTTGGGTGGTTACAAAATAAACCTGGTCTCCCTCCTTGAACTGGGTATCCCCCCTGGGGATCAACGTATATTGTGTTCCGTATCGTTGTATTGCAATGGGCACATAGTCAAGTTCTGGGTATTCCTGCCCTATCTCCTTCACGGTCTTTCCTACAAAAGTAGCGGTACGTGAGAGTGACAGCCCTATCATAGTAAGGGCACCTTCGTCAAACTCGTATGTATCGTTAAAAGCACTCTGGTTTAACAGAAGGGCAATTTCGTTAGCGGCCAGTTGTTTTGGGGAAATGAGTTCGTCTATACCAAACTTGGTAAAACCTACCATCTCCTTATTCTCAATAAATTCACTATTGGATATTCTGGCAATAGTGCGCTTGGCACCCAGTTGCTTGGCAAGAACGCAAACAGTGATATTAGTGGTTTCACTGGAGGTAACGGCTATTACCAGATCTGTATTGGCTACTTTTGCGTCCTTCAGTATAGAAATAGAAGTAGCATCCCCTTTAATTACTCTTATATCGAGATGTGCGTCGGCATAGGCCAGCGATTCTCTGTTTGTATCTATTAAGGTAATATCCTGAGATTCGAAGGAAAGAAGTTTTGCTAAATGAAATCCAACTTCACCCGCACCTGCTATTATGATCTTCATAGTCTATAAGCAATACGATGTGCAAATGTATATAAAAATCGAGAACAACTGTGCTATATGCCTGATAAGTTAGAAGCGAATAAAGTTACCATACGCAGGAGAGAATAATTTATTTCGGGATAAACTGAGGTGTCTAAACATGTGAGGTATTTTAAAAAAGTACGTAGCTTTGCAGCCTTAATTTATGGAAGCAGATGCTTACGTCATGAAGGAGAATGTTACCCCTTATAAGGATTCGGAACTGAACAAGAAGGAGCAGGTGGAACAGATGTTCGATACTATTTCGGGCAACTACGACAGTTTGAACCGGGTGATCTCCCTGGGTGCCGATCAAAAATGGCGACGGAAGGTGATCAAAATGGTGGTCGATAGAGAACCTAAGAGCATTCTTGATATTGCTACAGGTACGGGAGATCTGGCAATACAATTTGCCGAAAACAGTAAGACTGCTGAAGTAGTTGGTCTCGATATTTCGGAAGGGATGCTATCGGTGGCCCGTAAAAAGACCGCCAACACGGTACTGAAAGATAGAGTAAAATTTATCAAAGCAGATAGTGAAGCACTCCCTTTTACTGAAAGTTCTTTCGATGCGATAACCGTCTCCTTTGGGATCCGAAATTTTGAAAATCTGGAAACCGGGCTATCCGAAATATATCGAGTTCTTAAACCGGGCGGATTATTCGTAATCCTGGAAACTTCGGTTCCCACTAAATTTCCATGGAAGCAAGGATACTTTGTGTACACCAGGGGGATCATGCCGGTAATAGGAAAGATCTTCTCTAAAGACAAGGTGGCATATAATTATCTTTCAGAAAGTGCGTCTGTATTTCCGCATGGAAATGCACTCAACAATATTTTAAAGAAAATTGGGTTTATAGAGGTGGAAAATAAGCCGCAAACCTTTGGTGTGGCTACCATTTATAGCGCTACGAAATAACTATGAAGAAATTATTAATAGTCTTAGCCGTTCTTTTATTTGCACAAAGTGCTAATGCGCAGTTATTTAGCAAAGAAAGACTGGCAAATCTGGAAAACTTCGATCAACGTTTCCTTACCTGGGGATACTTTCTAGGTTTCAACAGTTACGATTTCAAGTTTGAGTACGAAAACCAGTTCATGGACGATAATACCGATATTCTTGTAGAGGCACAGTCCGGGTTCAATGTAGGGCTTATTGGGGATATGCGTATCAATCAGTATATGAACCTGCGTCTCGAACCTGGTTTATATTACACACAACGGAACCTGATGTTTCCCAATTTTGAGGAGGAAAAGGATTTCTTAAGAGAGGTTAAGTCTACTTATATTCATGTACCGCTTCTCCTTAAGCTATCTACCAAACGTTTAAACAACATCAAACCTTTTATAGTGGGCGGGATATCTACTTCATTCAACCTGTCCAGTAATGAGGATAATCCAGAGGATAACTTTCAGGGGCAGTTTCGTACCACCAAAGCCACGAGTTATTATGAGTTAGGTTTTGGCATCGATCTTTACCTCTATTTCTTTAAGTTCACCCCTTCTATTCGTGGGGTATTCGCCATCAATGATGAGTTGGTGCGGGATGATGATCCTAACAGTCCTTGGACAGGAAATGTTACTAAAATGGCTACGCGCGGCATATTTGTAAATTTCACTTTCCAGTAAGCCTTCGGAATTCACTCAGCAAAATCCCGGTGGCGGTTGCTACATTTAAACTTTCTGTAGCCTGCAGCTCTCCAAATCGCGGTATCGTGATTCGATGATCCAGTTGTTGCTCTAAAGCAGCAGAGATGCCATTGGCCTCGTTGCCCATTACTAAGATTCCTTCGGAAGGTAATTTGCATTTATACACTGTTTCCCCGTTCATTACAGCACCAAATACTTCTAAGTCGGTTTGTTGAATAAATTCATCAAGGTTAGTATAATTTACCTGAACCCTCGCGATGGAGCCCATAGTGGCCTGAATCACCTTTGGATTATAGCAATCTACCGTATCTGTAGAACATACTAACTGGGAAACCCCAAACCAATCACAAAGCCTGATGATGGTTCCCAGGTTCCCGGGGTCTCTTATCGCATCCAGTGCCACGATCAAACCGCGTGTTTGTATTGGCGAAACTTTCGGAGTTTTAAAAACCGCCAGTGAGTTATTGGCGGTTTTTAGCATGGATATCTTTTGCAACTCTCCAGGTGTAATTAAAATGGCAGAAGATCCGGCCACTGAGAACGCTTCCGAAGCAAAAAACATTTCGGGAATCATCCCGCTAAGGATCAATTCTGAAATTACCTTGGGCCCTTCAGCAACAAATAATCCGTATTTATCACGGTACTTTTTTTGCTGTAAACCCGTTATTAACTTTATTTGACTTTTACTGATCAAAATATAGTATTTTTGAATTGCTGGTAAACCCGAACGCTTGATTAAAACCCTCACAAAAATATCATTAATTTCAGGATTTATAGTATTATTCTACTCCTGTAATGCGGTTAAACGGGTTGGAGACGACGAATATTTACTCACGGAGAACAAGGTGTTGGTAGATAGCGTTCAGGTGAAAGATGAAAAAGTATTGAGCCAGATCGTGCAACGACCTAACTCCAGGCTTTTGGGAATCCCGTTCGGAATCTTCGTCTATAATATAGCCGATCCAAAACCAGATTCTACCTTTCAAAAATGGTTGCATAAAAAGCCTAAAAGAGAAGAGAGGCTTATTAACTTCCTGTCGAAGAAGCAGGTGGTTGAACTTAAGAACAGCTATATAGGTATCAATAAATGGTTTGAAAGAACCGGTTCTCAACCTGTAGTTGTAGATGAAGCTAAAACCAACAAATCGTTAACCCGGCTAAAAAATTATTATTCCAGTTTTGGCTGGTTCAACACCGAAGGCGAATATAAAGTGATCCCCAGCGAAAACAAGAAGAAACGAGCGAAGGTGGAATACTCGCTCAAACTACATAAACCATATATCATCGACTCAATTAACCGGCAGATCAGTTCTCCGGTGGTAGATTCACTTTTCACCTTATCTGAAGCTAATTCGTTTATAGAATCCGGGAAACAGTTTGCGAATAACGATTTTAATAATGAGCGCGACCGACTCACCATTCAGTTTAGAAATTCGGGGCTGTATTATTTTGATCAGGACTATATAACTTTTGAAGCCGATACCGTGAATACCGGCCATAAGGCTAACATCACTTATATTATTCCCGACCGTCGTTACAGGATAGAAGACAGTACGTATACCGAACCCTTTAAGGTACACACGGTGAACGAAGTTAGAGTGGTTACAGACTATTCGTTTGCCAACCAGAATAAGACCTTGCAGGATTCGATCGAACACAAAGGCTATAAACTCTACAGTTATGAACCTTTGAAATTTCGGCCAAAGGCGATCACCGATGCCATCTCCATTACGCCTAATACGATCTTTAAAGACATAGACCGAACGTTAACCTACAACCAGATCGCCGATCTAAGTATTTTTAAATACCCGAATATTAGCTACATGGAAGATCCGGCAGATACTACAGGTGCCGGACTCATCGCCACTATTTTACTCACACCCAGAAAAAAATACACGCTGCAACTGGATTTCGATGTGATTCCTATCCCCTCGCCAATACAGGACTTTGGGATTGGATTTAGCACCACCTTCCTCACACGAAATGTGTTTCGAGGCGCAGAAACTCTTGGATTATCGGCTAGAGGAAGCGTAGGTTCGTCTAAAGATGCCGCCGATAGCGACAGTAAGTTCTTTAATATCTCAGATATTGGAGCCGATGCAAAACTTACTATCCCGAGAATATTATTTCCTATTAATACAGAAGGAGTGATAAAAAAATATATGTCGCCAACTACCGGTATCAGCCTGGGCATCAACGCACAGAACAACATTGGGCTTGACAGGCAAAATTTTAACGGGATCTTTAATTATCGCTGGAAGCCGTCTAATATAAAAACCTATACGTTCGAACTTGCCAATGTGCAATACGTGCGTAACCTGAACACCGATAATTACTTCAACATCTACAAAAATTCGTACGAAATATTAAATGAGATCGCGGCAGACATAGAAACCACGAACCCTGGAAGTATAGATCCTACCTATTATACGATCGATGAGGGCGGTGATATTAATCTTATTATCCCCGAAGGAGCAGATAATTTCCTCACCGATATTGAGAATAACGATCTGGGAACCACTGCAGAAAACACCGAAACCGCCAACAATATTAACGAACGTAAGGACAGATTAACCGAAAACAACCTCATCTTCGCTACCAATTTTCAATGGCTGCGGGATACAAGAGAGAACATCTTCGATAATAGTTTTACACGTTTCCGATGGAAAATTGAGACGGCAGGCAACTTTCTATCCGGTATATCACGCCTGGCCGGGCTTGAGAAAAATGCGAATGGAAGCTATCGGGCCTTTGGCGTAGCCTTTTCTCAATACGTAAAATTTGAAGCCGATTATATCAAGCACTGGGAGTTGAAAGATGGAAATATTTTAGCCGTACGGGCTTTTGGCGGGATCGCTATTCCCTATGGCAACAGTAACAGTATCCCATTCACCCGAAGTTATTTCGCCGGTGGAGCAAATGATAACAGAGGCTGGCGAGCCTATGATCTTGGCCCGGGAAGTAGCGGCAGTGCCGATGAGTTCAATGAAGCCAACTTTAAGATCGCTTTAAATGCCGAGTATCGCTATACGATCCTGGGTGATTTTAAAGGTGCTTTTTTTATAGATGCAGGAAATATCTGGAATGCATTAGATAATGTAGAGGATGAGGCCTCTCGATTTACCGGTATTGGCGATCTGAAAGAGCTGGCCATAGCTACAGGGATGGGCCTGCGCTACGATTTTGGTTTTTTTGTACTTCGGTTTGACGGAGGATTTAAGACCTATAATCCTGCTTTACCAGAGGGAGAACGATGGTTTAAGGAATACAATTTCGCTAATATTGTCTATAACATAGGTATTAACTATCCGTTCTAAACCGTTAAAATTTGTTATTTTTGCTAATCTAATCAGCCATTCTATGAGTCACAATATAAAGCCCGGAGTTGCCACCGGTTCGGAAGTTCAGAAAATACATCAGTACGCCAAGGAAAAAGGCTTCGCAATGCCTGCTGTAAATGTTATTGGAAGCAATAGCATGAACACAGTTATGGAAACTGCCGCCGAACTGAATAGCCCGGTTATCATTCAATTCTCCAACGGAGGAGCCCACTTCAATGCGGGTAAAGGTATGTCTAACGACGGGCAGAAAGCCGCCATCGCCGGTGCTGTTGCCGGAGCCAAACATGTGCATGAAATGGCCAAAGCCTACGGAGCAACGGTTATTATGCACACAGACCACTGTGCGAAGAAATTGCTACCATGGGTGGACGGGATGCTGGACGCCGGAGAAAAATTCTATCAGGAAAACGGCAAATCGCTTTATAGCTCTCACATGCTGGACCTTTCGGAAGAACCCATAGAAGAGAATATCGAAATATGTAAGCGATATCTAGAAAGAATGAGCAAATTGGATATGACGTTGGAGATTGAACTTGGGATTACCGGAGGTGAAGAAGATGGGGTGGATAATACCGATGTGGATTCGTCTCGCCTTTATACCCAGCCGGAAGAAGTAGCATATGCCTACGAAGAATTAATGAAAGTGAGTGATCGTTTCACGGTAGCCGCTGCCTTCGGAAATGTACATGGGGTATACAAGCCCGGAAATGTGCAGCTAACGCCTGTGATCCTAAAAAACTCTCAGGAATACGTTCAGAAAAAATATGGAACCGGACATAACCCCATCGATTTTGTTTTTCATGGTGGAAGTGGATCCACAGTAGATGAAATACGAGAAGCGATCGGGTACGGCGTGGTGAAGATGAATATTGATACCGACCTGCAATTTGCGTTCAATGAAGGAATACGTGATTATATGGTAAATAACATTGGGTACCTAAAAACCCAAATAGGAAATCCCGAAGGTGATGACATCCCAAATAAAAAATACTACGACCCTCGTAAATGGCTAAGAGAAGGGGAATTAACCTTTAAAAAGCGATTGATCAAGGCATTTGAAGACCTGAACAACGTAAATACTTTATAACACACCATAAACTCCTCCTATATGGCTTGGTTTAAAAGAACAAAGAAAGGGATTCAAACCCCTACTGAAGAGAAAAAGGACGTCCCGAAAGGGCTCTGGTACAAGTCTCCTACCGGAAAGATCGTAGATTCGGAAGAACTTGAAAAGAACTATTATGTGAGTCCGGAAGACGGTTATCACGTAAGGATTGGGAGTAAGGAATATTTCGAAATTCTCTTCGATAATAATGAATTTAAGGAGCTGGATAAAGGTCTGTCTTCAAAGGATCCGTTAAATTTTGTCGATAAGAAAAAATATGTGGACCGGCTTAAAGATGCCATGGATAAAACCGGCCTTAAAGATGCCGTGCGAACTGCTGTTGGTAAATCCATGGGTGAAGACCTGGTTGTAGCCTGTATGGATTTTAGTTTTATTGGAGGATCTATGGGAAGTGTAGTTGGTGAGAAGATCGCCAGGGCTGCAGACTATTCTTTAAAACATAATGTTCCTTTGGTAATTATTTCGAAAAGTGGGGGAGCACGAATGATGGAGGCTGCATTATCACTCATGCAACTTGCTAAAACCAGTGCAAAACTTGCGCAACTGGCCAAAGCGAAGATCCCATATATATCATTATGCACAGATCCAACCACTGGTGGAACGACCGCTTCTTTTGCCATGTTGGGTGATATTAATATTAGCGAGCCAGGCGCGCTGATAGGGTTTGCGGGGCCAAGAGTAGTAAGAGATACAACCGGGAAAGAACTTCCGGAAGGATTCCAGACCGCCGAATTTTTACAAGAGCACGGATTCCTGGACTTCATTACACACCGAAAAGACCTGAAAAGATCGATCAATTTATATCTGGATCTGATCTTAAACAGACCTTTACGTGAAAAAACAGCATAAAAAAAAGCCGCTCACTTGAGCGGCTTTTTTTTGTAGAATCTTAGTCCAGGTAAATGGTATATTCCACGCCATTGACCGTAAGGATTGCAATGTTGTCGCAATCACCGTTTCCAAATTCGAGGGTACCCTGATTTCCGTTTCTTGTGATCTCGATAATTCCACTTACAAAATAGGGGCAGGTTGCCTCTCTTCTCAAGGCTTCTGTAACGATACCGTAGTGAGTGTATCCGGTATTGGAAACCACTTCCCTGTTTCCGGTTACAAGCCATACGTTATCCAGCCAAGACCCGCTGTGGAATCCTTCTATCCATTCGCGAACTCTGGTTCCATCCTTCTGAAGTACCAATCCGCCCGGAAAACTTAATTGCAGATCGACATGTACCGTAGACTGAGGGTTTCCATTGGCATTGTTTAGCTCTCTGAAAATTGTCGCCCCACCGCCAACATCGATATCATTCCACGTAAAGTTCTCGAGGGTGTAGGTAATGGTTCTGGTTCCATTTTGAATCGGGCCGTAAGTAATATGAACTAATCCTGAGACAACCGCACCGTTTTGAAGGGTACATCCAAATCCAAAATCTAAAGTAACGAAGGTTACTCCATTCTCCGAGCTAATTGTAATCGTTACACAATCCGGGAACAGACTGTTGGAACGTCCGGCGTTCTCTTCGATCTCTGCATACGCCGTTTCCAGCATATTCACAACTCCATCGGAGGTGGCATCGGCCTGAGAAACCTGTTTCGATTCTTCTACAAAGACAAGATCTGTACTGTTGTTCGTTTCGGTATCTACTGCTTCGTCCTTGCTACAGGAGGTAAAAACGATACTAAAGACAAACAAACTTAAAACTGAAATAAATAGACTTTTTTTCATGATACAAGTATTTAAAAGTTAGTATCATTTTGACTCATTTTTTAGAAGAAAGTTTAAACAAATTTTGAAATATTTTAACTTTATTTAGCTGTTTATCAATTATTTACATAAAAAAAGCCGCTCGGATGAGCGGCTTTTTTAATTGATGATATTTTTATAATAAAATTGGATATTCTTGTCCGTTAATGATCAGGGTTGCCTGGTTGTCGCAACTACCATTACCCCAATCGATCGCTCCGGTGAAACCTTCTTGTTGAATTTCGAGTATCCCGCTTACCAGGTAGATACAGGATAATTTTCTCACCAGGGTTTCTGTTACTTCACCACTACGGCTAAAACCATTAGTGAATACTGTATCCCAGTTTCCGGTGATATGGAAAACATTATCTGCCCAGGTACCGCTTCCAACACCTTCTACCCATTCGATAGTACGTGTTCCTTCACGGGTGGCAGTAATTTCAGTTCCTGGGAAACTTACTGTGATATTTTCGGTGGCTGTGGATTGTGGATTACCGTTTGTATTGGCAATAGTTCGCACGATCACGCCACCTCCTGTAACAGCATTGTTATTGTAGGTAAAGCTTTGATAGGTATAATTAATGGTTCTGGTTCCACCATCTATGGGGCCATATTCCAGCAGGATACTTCCCGTAACCTGGGCGCCATTGTTTAACTGGCATCCATCACCAAAATCAAGGAGGATCGTTCCTCCGCCATTCCCATCGGGAGTGATCGTGATCACGGTGCAGTTTGGAAATAGAGAAATACTGTTACTTCTTCCTTCTTCCACTTCCACATAGCCGCTTTCCATTATATTAAAAGATCCTTCCACCACGTTATCCGCCTGGGCGGCACGGGCTGTATTTTCAGCAGAAAAATTTACCGAACCATCGTCGCCGCTATCGTCGTTGTTACTACAACTAAATAGCAATAATCCCGCGGCAACAAAAGAAATTAGGGCAGTTTTCTTTACATAAGTTTTCATTCGAATAGTGTTTTAAGTTATTGTTGTTATGACTTCTTTAACGTTTAAAGGTTTAATTAAGTATATGAAATAGAGAAAAACACAGGAAAAACATTAATATTATCTACAGTTTTCGTAATTTTGCAGGCTGATAGATCAAAGAGGTCATCATATACATAAAAATCATTTAAATAATATTGGCATGTATTTAACACCAGAAGTAAAGAAAAACATTTTTAAAAAACACGGTAAGTCCGAGAGCGATACCGGTTCTGCAGAAGGGCAGATCGCATTGTTCACTCACCGTATCGATCACCTAACCAAGCACCTTAAAGCTAATCACAAAGATTACAACAGTGAGCGGTCATTGGTAAAACTGGTAGGTAAACGTAGATCGCTGCTTGATTACTTAATGAAGAAGGATATTTTGCGCTACCGTGCGATCGTAAAAGAACTAGGATTACGTAAGTAATATAAAAGGGATACTATAGTGTCCCTTTTTATTTTCTTCGGAAGAGATTCTGAACATATAAGAAAAGCTACCCTTAGGTTTTTCATTGGTCAACCACACAACAACACAACTTACGACCGAAGACCGGTCGCTGACCAAATTAATCGTGCTATCCCTCATTGGATGTTTAGCACTCTAGAAAAACAATTAAATGATACCTAATGTATTTAAAGAGGTCATAGACCTTGGTGATGGAAGAGAAATATCCATCGAAACCGGAAAACTGGCTAAACAGGCCCATGGCTCTGTTGTGGTTCGATCCGGAAATTGTATGCTACTATGTACGGTAGTATCTAATTATAAGCAAAGTGATGTAGATTTTCTACCCTTAACGGTGGATTATCGTGAGAAATTTGCAGCCTCCGGCCGATATCCGGGTGGTTTCTTTAAAAGAGAGGCACGTCCCAGCGACGGAGAGATCCTTACCATGCGTTTGGTAGACCGTGTGCTTAGACCACTTTTCCCAAAAGATTATCATGCGGAGACCCAGGTTATGATCCAACTTATGTCTCACGACGAAAATGTAATGCCCGACGCAATGGCTGGACTGGCCGCTTCGGCTGCAATTCAGTTATCCGATTTTCCTTTCGAATGTGCTATCTCGGAAGTACGCGTAGGACGAGTGGACGGTAAACTTGTTATCAATCCTACTCGTGAGCAGCTTGAAGTATCGGACCTGGACATGGTTATCGGAGCCTCTGCAGACTCTGTAATGATGGTTGAAGGAGAGATGAAAGAGATCTCGGAAGAAGAAATGGTAGAAGCCATAGAATTCGCCCATGAAGCTATCAAGTTGCAGATCGACGCTCAAATGAGATTGGCCGATGCGGTAGGAAGAAAAGAAGTTCGTGAATACGAAGGGGAACCTGAAGATGAAGAACTTGAAAAGAAAGTTCACGGCATGGCATACGATAAAGTATACGCTATCGCGAAGGCAGGTTCTGCCAAGCATGAACGTAGCGAAGCATTCGCAGCCATAAAAGACGAAATACTCGAAACCTTTACCGAAGAAGAATTGGAAGAGGTTGGGGAACTGGTTAAGAAATATTACCGCAAAGCGGAAAAAGAAGCTATTCGCGACCTTACCCTTAACGAAGGGCTGCGACTGGACGGAAGAAAAACGGACGAAGTTCGGCCTATCTGGTGTGAAGTGGATTATTTACCCTCCACTCATGGATCTGCTATATTCACCCGGGGAGAGACTCAGGCACTAGCAACGGTTACCCTTGGAACCTCCAGAGAAGCCAACCAGATCGATATGCCATCTTTTGAAGGAGAGGAAACATTCTACCTGCATTATAACTTCCCTCCTTTCTCTACTGGAGAAGCAAGACCAATTCGCGGGACATCGCGTAGAGAGATCGGTCATGGAAACCTGGCACAACGTGCCTTAAAAGGAATGATCCCGGAAGATTGCCCGTATACAGTTCGTGTAGTAAGTGAAGTTTTAGAATCTAACGGTTCTTCTTCCATGGCAACTGTTTGTAGTGGGACTATGGCTCTTATGGATGCCGGAGTACAACTTAAAAAGCCTGTTTCGGGTATTGCAATGGGACTTATTTCTGATGCTGATTCTGGAAAATATGCTGTTCTTACCGATATCCTTGGTGATGAAGATCACTTAGGTGATATGGACTTTAAAGTTACCGGTACAGCCGACGGGATTACCGCCTGCCAGATGGACATCAAGATAAAAGGTTTACGCTACGAGATCCTTATAAATGCGTTGAAGCAAGCACGTGAAGGTAGGTTACATATCCTGAACAAACTTACAGAGACTATCGCTCAGCCAAACGCCGATGTAAAACCTCATGCACCTAAGATGGTTACTACCACTATTCCTAATGAATTTATCGGAGCACTAATTGGCCCCGGAGGAAAAGTGATCCAGGAACTTCAGAAAGAAACCAAAACCACTATCGTGATCAATGAAGATCCGGTAACGGAAGAAGGAATTGTAGAGATCCTTGGTACCGACCAGGCAGGAATTGATGCCGTACTGGCCAAGATCGACTCTATTACCTTCAAGCCTGAAGTTGGAAGTGTTTACGAAGTTAAAGTTATCAAGATACTTGATTTCGGAGCCGTTGTAGAATACATAGACGCTCCAGGTAACGAAGTATTACTTCACGTTTCCGAACTGGCCTGGGATCGCACCGAAAATGTAACCGATGTAGTGAACATGGGTGATGTATTTGATGTTAAATACTTTGGTATCGATTCGAGAACCCGCAAGGAAAAAGTATCACGTAAAGCGTTGCTGCCTAAGCCGGAAGGCTATAAGGAAAGACCGCCACGTCGTGATAATAATAACCGTGGACGGGATAACCGCAACCGGGATAATAAGAAACGAGATTAATAAAAGATCTAATTTCATAAAAAAAGCCAGCTATTTCCAGCTGGCTTTTTTGTTTGGATGAACAGCTAATCCATAGCCAATTAGGTACAGATAAGTCAATTTCAGACCTAAATAATTGTGGTAAAATACCCTTTCATAGGGATTTATTTGCATTACATCGAAACGTATTAGGATTTTTGTAGGAATATACTACATTGGCTTTTGAAGGAATTTTCCTTCGTGTTAAGAAGCCCCCAAATGAACACTTTTATAAATCGTCTTTTCGTTAAGAACGAGGCAAAGGAAGTAAATAAGAAGGTATGTAATGACCCCAGGAGACACATCCTGGCACATCTCTATGATCTTGCCTCCAATTCGATCCACCTTTCCGGATTACAAACACTACTGTCTGAATTAGAATTTGATGAAGATCCGTTCTTCGCCGATCTGCAATTAGCGGAGTACTACTTAAAATTTGAGGAATACCTTATCGACAAAGATCCCCGATATATTTCTACACAGGAACAACTACGTCTTGATATCCAGGGTAAATTCCCCGAACTCCTCAATACTATTACCTTTAAACTCTTACTGGAAAACGAACAGAACCAGGGTGTACACCTTTCTCGTCTCTTTCTGAAATTTGTACTGAAACGAATTTTGCGGGACAACAGTAAAAATGAATTGGTCAAGGAATGGTTAGAGCGTTTTAGCATCCAATTTCCCGATAGCTTCGAATTCAATATAGTTGAACGCATCAACCTGTTACGCAAACTTAAAGAAGCCTCTCTGGAGATCTATTCCAAACTTGCCGAAGTAGTTGGCACCAGAGATATTGAAAACTACTACTACGATAGTTTCACAACTTTCTGTAAAATATACCAACCACTAAAAGCCCTGAAGATCGTTAACGACCTTGTTCCAAGCGAAGAATATAAACCTGAAGGAACACCGGTTAGAAAACTCATCGCCGTAACCGATAAAAATGAACAGGTTAATCCTAACCAATTAAACGTATCTCAATACAAGGCTATTCTTGAGAATATGCTGGACGGATTTCTTTTAACAGATGATCGCCTGCAAATTATACAGGGTAATAATACCGCTATGCAAATTCTAGGGTTGAGCCCCTCCGACCTACAATCACATAATCTAAGGGAATTTTTACCCCAGGAAATTAACCGCGGATTATCTCAGGACATCAATCGGGTGGATTCTTCTATCCCTAGTGTGATCCTGGGAAAACGAATTGAGACCATTATTTCGAATAAAGATGGTATAAACGACGATTACGAGATCTCGATCACAAATAATTATACTAGCGATAAGCCCACTTACAGTGTTTTTCTGAAGAATATTAGTCATAAAAAACACATGATGGAGGCCATTCGCGAAGCAAAGGTGAATGCAGAACGTACGGCAAAGGCGAAGTCTACCTTCCTCTCTAATATGAGTCATGAAATTAGAACACCTCTTAACGTGATCCTTGGACTCTCCGAGATCATAAAAAAAGGAGCTTCAGATGACAATACAACCCTGCGTAAGAATATAGAAGGTATCGACTTCTCCGCTAAAAATCTGCTTTCCATCGTAAATGACATCCTGGATTTCTCAAAAATTGAAGCCGGGAAGCTTACTCTCCAATCCATCGACTTTAATTTACGTAAGGTGGTTGAGAATCTTTCGGACGGATTCGAAATAAAGGCAAGAGAAAAAGGGCTCGACCTTATTTCAGAAATGGATGAGAATATCCCAGACATAGTGATTGGTGATCAATACCGTCTCAACCAGATCCTCACCAATCTTATTGGTAACGCTATTAAATTCACTAAACAAGGTCAAGTAAGCATCTCGGTGAAATTACTGGCAGAATACGAAAATGAAATAAAACTACAATTCAAAGTAAAAGATACGGGGATAGGAATATCTAAAGAAAATCTGAAAAGGATCTTCGATAGTTTCTTCCAGGTTGAGAATAGAGAGGATTCGGAGATCGCAGGAACAGGTTTAGGGCTCGCCATCACCAAAGAACTCATCAATCTGCAAAATGGAGATTTCAACGCAACCAGTGTGGTAAATGAAGGTTCCGAATTTGAATTTGTTCTTCCGTTCAAACGCAGTAACCTAAAGAGTTTGAACGACTCGATCAAGACTTACGTAAGACAAGATAAAAAACTTGAAGGACTGAAAGTATTAGTTGCGGAGGATAATAAAATGAACCAGTTCTATATCAGGCAACTCCTCAACAACCTTAATGTTAGTGTAGATATAGCCGAAAATGGCCAGGAGGCCGTGGAGATATTCGAACAGGACAAATCTAATTACGATCTCATCCTAATGGATATGCACATGCCCGTAATGAATGGGATTGAAGCTATTTCGTCTATACGAAATTCCAACAAAGACGCCATTAAAAAAGTGCCGATCGTCGCCTGTTCGGCAGATGTGTTCCCGGAGGCACGTAAAAGTGCCATTAAAGCGGGAATAGATTTCTACCTCACTAAACCATTGAGTGAAGAAGCAGTGAAGGAGGTGCTGTTCTGGCTTATCTCCGACGAGGAATTCGAACCTCAATTACAGTCGGAAATGGTAACGTCCGCTTCAGAAATAAAAGAAAAGGAGAGCCGAAGTGTTGATATGAACTTACTAAAGGAAACCTTCGACAATGACGAAGAGTTCATCTCATCCTTACTTGAAGTATTTATCCAGACCACCCCCGAAGATCATAAGAGTTTACGAACCTGTATTGAGAGGGAATACTATTCGAGGGCGAGTTCCCTGGCCCATAAAATGAAATCCAGTTTTATGAATCTGGGCATGACCGTTCACGGGCACCATTTGCAGCAAATTGAAAGCAATATCATCAAGAAAGAAGGAATTGAAGAAGCTAAGAAACATTTTACTGTCTTCAACCAGATGTATACAAAAGCACTTCTGGAAGTGAATTTGCTGCTCATCGAGTTACGTCATAAGTAAGAAAAACCTCCGCCGGGAGGTTTTTGGTTTTTGTACGGGATTTGCGAATAAAGTATGAAATCGAAACCCTGAACACTATAATTAAATATACTATGATCTTTGGTATTCAATTTTTAGATTTGATTTTTTCTAATCGCTTTTGTAAATTTATAGCTCTGTTAGCCCAGAAAAACACTCGTTTTACCGAAAAATAAACAACCTTTTGTAACAATTTGCATCCTTTTTACGTATAACTCAATACGAAAGCGAATTTAACTTAAGAAAGGACACACCTTAATGAGACAACTTAAAATTACGAAGCAGGTTACTAACAGAGAAACTGCTTCTTTAGACAAGTATCTACAGGAAATTGGTAAAGTTGACTTAATCACCGCAGACGAAGAAGTAGAGTTGGCACAACGCATAAAAGCGGGTGATCAACGTGCGCTGGAAAAGTTGACAAAAGCCAATTTGCGTTTCGTGGTTTCGGTAGCAAAACAATACCAAAATCAAGGACTTACTCTCCCCGATTTGATCAACGAGGGTAACCTTGGGCTTATTAAAGCAGCACAACGTTTTGACGAAACCAGGGGATTCAAATTTATTTCCTATGCTGTTTGGTGGATTCGTCAATCCATTCTTCAGGCCCTGGCAGAACAATCGAGAATTGTACGCCTTCCCCTGAATAAGATTGGAAGTATCAATAAGATCAACAAGACCTTTGCATTTCTGGAGCAAGCGCACGAACGTCCGCCATCTGCCGAAGAAATTGCCAAGGAACTGGATATGACCATAAACGACGTGAAGGAATCTATGAAAAATAGTGGCCGTCACGTATCTATGGACGCTCCCTTAGTGGAAGGTGAAGATTCTAACCTTTACGATGTATTGCGTAGTGGAGAATCTCCAAATCCGGACAGAACCTTATTGCACGAATCACTCCGCACGGAGATCGAACGAGCCCTGGAAACTTTAACGCCTCGGGAAGCCGATGTAATTCGCCTGTATTTCGGTCTTGGAGATCAACATCCCATGACATTGGAAGAAATTGGCGAAACTTTCGACTTAACCCGTGAGCGAGTTAGACAAATTAAAGAAAAAGCGATCCGCAGACTGAAGCATACTTCAAGAAGCAAGATCCTTAAAACATATCTGGGATAACCAGTAACAGCAACAACAGTTTATAAAATAACTGTTCGTTTTTTGATTGATGAATGACCCCCGGCTGATTACCGGGGGTTTTTAATTATATGATCTTCAGATATTTCAAACTAACTGAATTAGTTTTTCTATCTTGCCAAAAACAACCTAACATTATATGCATACCATTTGTTACGTGAGTAGTGCTCGCTCGAATATTACCCAGGATGAACTCACGCATCTCTTCAATTTTACGGAAGACAAAAATACATCCATGAACATTACCGGAATACTTCTTTTTGAAAGCGGGAAGTTTCTCCAAGTTCTGGAAGGCGAAGAATCTCTGCTGAAAAATTTATTTGAAAAAATTGAAACTGATTCAAGACACAACAATATCTTTGTAATTCTGAATAAAAAAAGTAAGCGAAAAATTTTTGCTAATTATGCATCCCATTTCAGCATAGTGAAATCGAAGGAAGAATTAAAGTCCATCGAATCTTATCTGGATCAAATAGAAGATGCACCAAACGTAAAATATATTAAAGGTATCCTAGAACCATTCCTACTATAATGAGCACCCTAATTGCACCCTCTATCCTGGCCGCAGATTTTGCCAACCTTCAAAAAGATTGTGAAATAGTGAATAAAAGCGAGGCCGATTGGTTTCATCTGGACGTCATGGATGGCGTTTTTGTTCCTAATATTTCCTTCGGAATGCCTGTGATCAAGGCGATCGCCAAACATGCGGAAAAAACGCTGGACACTCATCTCATGATCGTGGATCCGGACCGATATATCAAAACCTTCGCAGAACTGGGAGTGAATGTACTAACAGTGCATTACGAGGCATGCACCCATCTGCATCGTACTCTCCAGGCCATTAAAGCCGAAGGGATGCAGGCAGGTGTCGCCATTAATCCTCATACCAATGTGAGTTTACTGGAAGATACTATAAAGGATATCGATCTGGTTTGTGTTATGAGCGTTAATCCTGGGTTTGGAGGACAAAGTTTTATTGAGAATATCTATAACAAGGTTCGCAACCTGAAAAAGATGATCAATGACCAGGGGGCACAAACAAAAATAGAAATTGACGGTGGCGTTACCGATAAAAATGCAGCCCAGTTAGTGGAAGCAGGAGCCGATGTGCTGGTGGCCGGCAGCTACGTGTTTCGCTCCAAAGATCCGGTTGCTACCATAGCAGGATTAAAGTCGATCACTTCCTAATACCCTGTAATTTTGTAGTCTGAATTTATAATTCAAGACTCCTATTTGTTGCATTGCCCTTACTTTCACACCTATATTTGATTATGCAGCAAACTCCCTCATTCGATACCTGGACATCGATGTTCCTGATCGCAGTTGCGATGGGGTTATTTCTCTTTGTACTACTTATCTCCGGGAAAAATAAAAAGAACTACCCTATTGCTTTCCTTGTTCTCTCTTTTTCCATAATACTGTTTCAGTATGTGCTGTACTGGACCAACTACCAATACGTCTTTCCATACCTCAGGTTTGTTCCGCAAATATGCTACTATGCCACCGGTCCCTTGTTGCTGCTATATTTTGTGAATCTCTATAAGAATAATCACAAGTTTAATATGATACTTCACTTTATTCCAGCAGGTATCATGTTAATTCCAAATGTTGTGATCTGGATGAAGTACCTGGGTTGGACCGAAATTGAAGTTCCTTTGCTATACCTGGCCAGGAACCCATGGTTAGTTGTGGGACATATGTCAATTTATACTTTTTTGATCATTCGCCTTATAAGGGCTGCACCCAGCCGAACCACACAATACCTGCGATTACGTCATCGATGGGCTGTTATCCTGATTTCCTTATATAGCCTGTTCATCTTTTCGTATGCTGCATATTTCGTGCTCGTTCGATTTACATTCTTCAATAGTGAATGGGATTATTGCATCTCCCTAATGATGACAGCTTCTATATACGCGATCGGTTTCTTTATTTTTAAGCAACCCAAGGTCTTCGACGGGGAGTTTTATAAACAGCTATTCATTCCGCTTCAGAATAAAAAAGAAAGTTTCGAGCAATCCCTGCTAAACGAGCTTTATAAGAATGTAACTAACTATATGGAGACAAAGAAACCCTATATTGAGAACGAACTTCGTTTGGTCCATCTTGCCGATCGCCTGGGGTTCTCTACTCACTTGTTGTCTAAAGTGATCAACGATAAATCTGGTAAGAACTTCAATCAGTTTATTAACGATTATCGTCTGGCTGAAGCCGAAGAATTGCTACGTGAAACAACCGACCTTTCCATTCAGAACATATATTACGAAGTAGGATTTAACAATAAGGCGACATTTTACAGTGCTTTCAGAAGAAAATACGGTTGTACTCCATCTCAATTTAAAAGCAGAGACCACAAGTCTTGATTTTTAAATGAAGAGTAAGTAATTATAAAATCGCACCGAATTTCGTATGATTCTGGGGATATTCGGTAACAGAACCTTTAAAAATGAAAACTATGAAAAAACTTAGACTTTTATATACCCTCCTCATAATCCTGGCTTTTTCTGGGCTGAGTGCTCAAAACTTAGCTGTATATGTAAGCGATGCCGGAAATTTTAATACTGGTCCCTGGCAGATAGCAAAATTTGATGAGAACGGCAACTTTGAAGGAGCTCTTATGACCGATTCGGACGGGATTGTATGGCCACAGGATATCGTTTTTCTCGATAGTGAACAACAGGTGCTGATATCTAATCTAGGCCCCTTAGGGCGCATCACCAAACACCAATGGGATACAGGAAACTATGTGGAAAATTTTGCCGAAGGCCTGGGAGGTCCTACCCGGATGAAAGTGGGTCCCGATGGCAAATTATATGTACTGCAGTGGAGTAATACCGTTAACCAGGTGCTTCGTTTCGAACTCGATGGTACTCCCTTAGGAAATTTTACCGGCACCGGGCTGGCACAGAGTATTGGAATAGATTGGGACAGCAATGGCGATCTGTATGTTTCATCCTATGGAGGTAATGTGGTACAGAAATATGACGGTACAACAGGTATGAATTTGGGACCATTTATCAATACAGGTCTCTCAGGCCCAACAAACATCTTCTTCGAACCGGGTGGCGATCTAATAGTTTTTAACTACAACAGTGGGATTGTAAAAAGGTTTGACTCCTCAGGAAATTTTGTGGAAGATCTTATCACAGGGGTAAATGGGTGCGAAGGATTTGCCTTCTTCCCCAATGGAGATATTCTCATTGGCGTAGGATCTGATGGATCTGTGCGCAGATATGATAGCTCGTATAACTTCATTGAGAATTTTGTCGATCCCGGTATTTTAGAGACTCCAAATGCGATCGTTATACGAGATGACATCCCTTTGTCCGTGGGGGAGAACGCCCTTGAGTTAGTGATGGTGACTCCCACAATTGGAACTTTATTTCAATTTTCACAGAAGGCCCTGGCTACGTTCGATACCTTCTATATACACACAGAGCACGGAAAACTAGTACAAACCCTTACCAGCAAAAGCGGTGAATGGAATGCCTCTCACTTGACGGAAGGAATATATTTTATTTCAGCATCAAAAAACGGACGAAAATTAACGCAAAAAATCGTAGTGAAGACTAAGTAAACCGCTGTTGGATAAGTAGGTTTAGGCCCGGCTCTTTTTATTAATAGAGTTGGGCTTTTTGTATCTTTGCAAGAAACGATCCATATTGAAAACAGTTGCAGATGTATTGATAATTGGTGCCGGCCCGATAGGTATCGCCTGCGCCCTGGAATGTAAGAAGAACAAGCTGTCTTATGTTGTAATTGAAAAAGGAGCACTAACCAATTCGTTGTATAACTATCCGCTGAACATGACCTTTTTTTCAACTTCAGAAAAACTGGAGATTGATGATATTCCATTTATTAGTACAAAGTCAAAACCAAATAGAGATGAAGCCCTGGAATATTATCGCCGGGTTGCCACCTCTAATGACCTTAACATTAAATTGTACGAAAAGATAGTCTCGGTTGAAAAGAATGGAGACAATTTTACTGTTCGATCAAATAAAACAACTTATACTGCCCATAATATAATAGTAAGTACGGGTTTTTACGATATACCCAAATTACTCGACGTTCCGGGTGAAGACTTGCCTAAGGTATCGCATTATTTTAAAGAGGCACATCCCTACGTAATGCAGAAGACCATAGTTGTAGGGGCCAGTAATTCGGCGGTGGATGCGGCTCTGGAAATATGGCGTAAAGGAGGAGAAGTGACTATGATCGTGAGAGGGGCCCAAATTGGTGAACGGGTAAAATACTGGGTGAAACCGGACATTGAGAACCGCATCGCAGAAGGTAGTATAAAAGCAGTCTTCAATGCCGAGATCATAGAAATTAAAGAAAAAGAGGTAATAGTTGAAACTCCCGGCGGGCGACAAATAATTGAAAATGATTTTGTGGTAGCTCTTACCGGTTACAAGCCCAATTTTAAATTTTTAAGATCTTTAGGCATTCAACTTTCAGATGACGGAAATTACTTTCCTACGTACGATCCCGAAACGATGGAATCTAATGTCCCCGGATTATACCTTGCAGGTGTGATTTGCGGAGGAATGGAAACTCACAAGTGGTTTATCGAAAACAGCAGGATACACGCCAAGATCATCACCCGGAATATAAAGCAGAAGGTTAGTAGCCTGCGTACCTGAAATTCAGTAGGTTCTGGGTGTACTTATAAAGTGTGGGAAAATGCTTTTTGAATTCTTCCGGGGACTCTATAAAATACTCGGCCAACACAGCCATGAACTCGTATTGATTGGTAAAAGCATATTCGCGAAAATATCTTGTTTCGTCCAACTTGTGCTTTACTTCTTCGTTGGTAAGTCTCTTTAAAATATTTTGAAACTGCCTAGAGAATCTGGATGAATCTATGTCGGATCTTTGCTTGGCTTCCAGCTGCATGGCGTGCATAAACTCATGAATTCCAAGATTGAAATTATCATTAGTGATCTTGTAACCTTCTTCAAAATCTTTCCAACTTAGTACCAGTGCTTTTTCTCTTGGGTTAAACTCGCCTTTATGATGTGAGTCGTTCATTGTACTATAGAATTCTCCGGGGTATACCAGTATATAATCAATAAGCCCGTATTCGTAATTTTTTCGTCCGAAACTAAGCATACAGCCAACAGCTGCAATGAGGACCTTCATCCTATCGGTTACTACCAGTCCTTCCCTCCCCACAAATTTTTTATCTTGAATAAAAGTAGCCACCCTATGCCTGAATTGTCTTTTGTATTTGTTTGAAAGTTTCCGGTAAAAGAGGAAGTCTTCTTCCAGAACCTTACTTTGTTCGGGTTTCAGTTTTTTGTAAACGAGATAATGTCTGAATAATGGCCGGTTAAAACGGTTGGCATACCAATTCTCGAAGGCCCTGAAAATAGCAATTAATATGATGATGATCACCACCCCATAGGCATATGGAGCCAACCAAGTTGCATTTTCATCGGCTTGTAAAAGTAGCATCATAAAGAATTGGGATAAGAAATATACCGAATAATCACCTATTTAAGGTAATTACCTGAATAAAAACGTTTTAAATCGTCTATTTATTACTTTTTGGAGCTTTCTCCCTTGAAATTTTGAGAATTATTTTTAAACAACACATTGAAGGTGGTTAAACTTCCATAGCATCGGGTAATGTACTGCTGAAGGTCAACTTTTTCCTGATCGTCCAGATTTTTACTCGAGTTTATTTTTTGCTCCATTACTCGCAATCGATCTCTTAACATAACTATCTTATGGAAAAAGGTCTCGATAGGGATCTCCTTATCAGATAAAGATATATCCTTGGGCTTGAGAATCATAGTACCTCCGCGATATTTATCGGCTATTGGAACGACCTCACTAACATCACTCCATTTTTTTAGTATGTCCCGCAGACTCTTTTCAACTTCATAAAAACTAACGGTATCTACTTCGTCTTCGGCAGCTTCTATCACCTCAAATGTGTCTGCTACATCGATGGTTTCCAGGCCCCTATCGATAAACGTTACCCAATACATTTTTGCAGTCACGTTGGTAACAACTCCTTTTCCGTATTCGGGGTGATCTATTCGAGAGCCAATTCCTAATATCTTATTCATTCATTAAATATTTTTATTGCAATGAAAAATACACAATTTTTCAGCAGTTAAAAATTTAGAAAGAGATTTATAAGCTGACATTTATCATATATTTTAAAAGCTTGGCCCCTTAGTTTTGTGTTCATCGGTATCCTATTAACTGCCGAACCATGCATTCCGAACTAGTTACTAAATACAATGTCCCCGGCCCGAGGTATACAAGTTATCCTACGGTGCCATACTGGAATAACAATTCCTTTTCACTAAAAGGATGGAAGAACACCTTGCGAAAAAGTTATCTGGAGAGTAAAGAGGAAGGGATAAGCCTCTATATACACCTGCCATTTTGCGAGAGCATGTGTACGTTTTGCGGATGCACTAAAAGAATTACACGAAATCACGATGTGGAGATTCCCTATATCAAGTCCCTGATAAAGGAATGGCAACTTTATCTGGACCTGTTGGGAGAAAAGCCTATTGTAAAAGAGTTACATATTGGTGGTGGGACACCCACTTTCTTTTCGGCACAGAATCTCCAGCTTTTACTGGAAGGTATCTTCAGAAGAACAAAAAAACCGATGGAGGCAGAACTAAGCTTCGAAGGCCATCCTAATAACACTTCCGAAGAACATTTGAAAACCTTAGCTTCATTGGGTTTTACACGCGTGAGCTACGGAGTTCAGGATTATAACGAAACTGTACAAAAGGCGATCCGTCGTATTCAGCCCTTTGAGAATGTGAAATTCGTTACCGAAACTTCGCGTAAACACGGGTTCAATTCTGTGGGTCATGATATCATTTTCGGCTTGCCATTCCAAACGAAAGAACATGTAATTCGCACCATTGAAAGAACCAAGGAACTTAGACCAGACAGAATCGCCTTTTACAGTTACGCTCATGTTCCCTGGATGAAGGGAAATGGGCAAAGAGGCTATAGGGAAACAGATTTGCCTACTCCTAGCGAAAAAAGAGTGCAATACGAAACGGGCAAGGCCTTACTTCTCGACGCAGGATATGTGGAGATAGGAATGGACCATTTCGCCTTACCGGATGAAGCATTGACCCTTGCCATGCAAGCCAACCGCATTCATAGAAATTTTATGGGTTATACGGCATCCAAAACCCAGGTGATGATAGGCCTTGGTGTTTCGGCGATCAGCGATAGCTGGTATAGTTTTGCACAAAATGTAAAAGGGGTTGAAGAATATCAAAATCTACTGGAAAATGATGTGCTGCCGGTGTACCGGGGTCATCTGTTAACCACCGAAGATCTTATAATTCGATCGCATATCTTAAATATCATGTGTCATTTTAAAACTTCCTGGAATGAAGCGTCAATGAAATTCCCCGAATTAGCCGAGACGATTATCCGGTTGAAGGAAATGGAACAAGATGGGTTGATTGAAATATATGGTGACCAGTTACTGGTTACCGATAAAGGTAAACCGTTTGTAAGGAATGTATGTATGGGGTTCGATTTGCGTTTACAACGTAATAAACCCGAAACACAACTATTCTCAATGACGGTTTAATTTGGTTTATTAGTTAGAAGCGTAAAACGGGATGCAATTGATTGGTTTGCTCCCGTTTTATTTATTCTTTATCCTTGTTCTTTCCCTGGCTCATCAATGAGATGGTTACCCCAACAAGAATAATTACTACTAATGCGAAAACGCCAATCATAATAACGCCATTTCCCCAATCTACTAATGGTATTTTAAGTACGTTCATAATCGTTGAAATTAAATTTATTTAAGTTTGCAGATCCTACAACCGAATGACATTCCATTTCAGCATTGACCTCCTTTGATACTGGTTTAGGGGATATATAAGGAATTCCAAGCCCCATTCCCCGGAGAATAAATAATACACCTATCACCACTACAAAAACCGGTATTACTTTTCTAATCCTTTGTCGTAACCGCAGCGTAAGAAAATTTCCAAAATAAACAGCAGTGGTCATTAGCGGAACCGTTCCCAGACCAAAAAGGATCATATAAAGGCTGCTTTGAAACAGGTTGCCAGCTGCCAGCGCCCCAAAAACTGCCATATAAACCAATCCGCATGGCAGAAATCCGTTTAGAAACCCAATGGTGAGAAATGTGTCTGGAGATTTCTTCTTAAGAGCTATTCCTAATTTGTTCTTTAATTTAGAGATGATTCTATACAATGGGTTGGTAAATCGGTTGGTCTTTATAGAGAAAGCGGCCAGGACCACAGCTCCAATCATCAGGACCCCGGTAATTATAGAAATCTTTTGTTGTAGTCCGAAGAGATACAGCCCTCTTCCCAATATGCCAAAAAGGAGTCCGATCAAGCTATAGGTAAAGATCCGGCCGGTATGATAAAGTATGATCTGCAAAAACCTTCTGGATTTGCTTTTCCTGTCCAGAGGCAGTACAAAAGCAATAGGGCCGCACATTCCCACGCAGTGGAAACTACCTAATAGTCCTAAAATGAAACCAGACCAGAGCATAATTAATATAGTATCGATTCTTTATACATATAATGCTGTCCCTCGTATCGCCAGTCCACGGTAATGTTCCAGCGACCGTCCAATAATCGTTCATCAGGTATGAGTAATTGAGAATTGGATATAACTATGGGTAAGTAAAAATCCAATCGCTTATTAGACGGTCTGTACAGGAACACTTTTCCTTCGATCTTTTCCGGATCGATCTCCTTTGGAAAGCTAAGCTGCCATCCTTCGGAAGTTTTTTCTCCAACTATTCTTTCTGAAAAGTTATTCGTGTTTTCCTCGGCATCGATCTCCTGCTGGTATTTCAAATCCTTTTCGTAATAGGCCTCGGTAACGAGATCGTGGTCATAGTCATTATTGGTCATCATTGTTACTACCATGAACATGATAAATCCAATAAATAGTACCATTCCAATTACAATTCCAGTACCCCAGTTGATCTTCATAACTTTATAGTTTAATTATATGTTCTTGGCCCCAGGAAGGCTGTTTTCGTGGTTTCAATGAGTTTATCACCACTGTAAACCCCTATTTTTATATTGTCCTTATCCCCGGTAATGTCGATGGCACGTATTTCGATAAATAGTGTTCCTTCTGCCAGTCCCTGAGGTACAAGGTTGAAGCTATGGTTTTTCACCAGGCGAATGGTTCCTTCATGCGACATTAATTCGAAGCGAATATTCTGTATCTCCTCTGTAGTCTTGTTCACCAATTTAAATGTATAGACATTGCTTATGATATTGTTGTCCAGCCTTTCGTATAACTGGCCTGGTAGCCGAAGTACCCTGGCTTCCACATCATTCCTAAGGAACAACATCCCTATAAACACTCCTATGAGAATGACCAAGACAGCCGAATAGCCTTTGAGTCTGGCCGAAAATTTAAATTTGGCCTTCTTCTCTATATTGTCTTCACTGGCATATCTAATTAACCCCTTGGGTAGATTCACCTGTTCCATCATATGGTCGCAGGCATCGATGCAAGCAGTGCAATTAACACATTCTAATTGGGTTCCATTCCTAATATCGATCCCGGTAGGACATACATGTACACATTGAAAACAATCTATACAATCACCTTTGCCCGAGGCGACCCGATCTTCGTTCTTCTTGAATTTTGCCCGCCCTTTTTCTTTTTCACCTCGCTTGTGATCATAAGCAACTACGATCGATTTGTTATCGAGTAGTACTCCCTGCAAACGGCCATACGGACAAGCAATGATACATACCTGTTCCCTGAACCAGGCAAAGATGAAGTAGAATACCGCGGTAAAAATGAGAAGAGAGATGAGGGTGTTAAGATTCTCCAGCGGTCCTTCGGTTATGTATTCTATTAGTTTATCTGAACCTATTAGGTAGGCTAAGAAGATATTCGCTATTAGAAAGGAGATGACAAAGAACAAAAACCACTTGATCACTCGTTTCCGGATCTTTTCGGCATTCCATTTTTGTTTATCCAGCCGGATCTGCTTCCCTCTGTCTCCTTCAATCCAGTATTCGATCCGCCGGAAGACCATTTCCATAAATATTGTTTGAGGGCACATCCAACCACAGAATATCCTTCCAAAGGCCACAGTAAAGAAAACAACGAATATTACTCCTATGATCATCATGATCACAAACAGGTGAAAATCCTGAGGCCAGAACGGGAATCCGAAAATATTGAATCTCCGTTCCAGTACATTGATAAGGATGAACTGGTTTCCTCCTATTTTTATAAATGGCGCAGCAAACAAAAAGGCCAGTAAAACATAGCTTACCAGTTTACGCTTCTCGTAAAACCATCCTGAAGGTTTCTTCGGATATATCCAGGCGCGTTTCCCTTCCTTATTTATAGTTGCTATACTATCCCTAAATCTTTCATCTTCAGGTGTTTCCAAAGCTAAATTTTGTTAAGATTATCCTTCCGTTACAGATCAGGGTTTTTATGTTATGGTCTCCTCTTAGTTCTCAATCATGCCTATTCCAGCGGTCGTAGAATCTACAACAACTTCCTTGGCATCCTCTTCGTTAGGTGTATTGGCATCGGGGTCTATCCATAGCTCCCCTTCCGGTGCTTTTGGCTCCGCCGGGGTAGTACCCTGGAAAGTTAAAAGGTAACTGGCCACCTGTGCCATTTCAACGGGTTTTAGTTCTGTTTTCCACGATACCATTCCCTTCCCATCACGGCCTCCTTCCGAGATCGTATTGAACACATTCTTTATTCCACCTCCCAGGATCCAGTATTCATCGGTTAGGTTGGGGCCAATACCTCCACCGCCATCGGCTTTATGACAGGCCACACAATTTGTGTTGAAGATAGCTTCACCGGCGCTAAGATCGGCTGGGTCTGTTAACAGAACTACTGTGTTTACATCTACAAGATCCTTGGCTGTTTTCTTGTATTCTTCAATAGCCAGGCGAGCGTCTTCCATCTCCTGCTCAAACTCGGCAGCTTGCGGAGTCCCGTTAAAAATATGGTATCGGGACAGGTACACTACGGCAAAGATGATGGTGATATAAAATCCGTACAACCACCATGGCGGAAGCTTATTATCCAATTCTCTAATGCCGTCGTAATTGTGATCCAGGACGATCTCACCTTCCTCCTCAAGTGGTTTCGACCCCTTTAGGTTAGTATAGATCCTTTTTATACCTGCAAACTGGTTGGCCTTGCGCACCTTCTCATTTTCGATGAATTTATCCCGGGCTTCAGGGCTTAAACCCCGGAATAGGATAGATCGAAGCGATTCGGAAATAACTTCAACCGCCACAGCGAATAAAATCAACATGGCCAGAACACCCCAGATGATAGGATATTTTACAATGGCCATCTGGTCGCCGGAGTCGATCGTGAATTCCAGTAGCAAAAAGGCGATCACCATAAACCCGATGACCCGTAAATATGATGCGAATGATTTCATAATTGTAAATTGTTGTTAGTGTTGTCTTCTTCTAATGGGATATTACTTACTTCTTTGATGTATTGTTTTTTGGCGGTTAAAACCCACCAAAATAGCAGGACAAAGAAGACAAAGAATATCAGTAGCGAGATGATCGGATAGATCGCTACGCCGTCTATATTTTCGAGATTTCCTTTTATAAATTTCAACATAGCGCTCTTAGTTATTTGAAGATACCTCTTCGTTCGTTTTTACTTTAATATCGGTGCCTAAGCGCTGGAGATAAGCTATTAAAGCCACAACTTCCCTGTTACGCATATCGACGAACTCCTGTCCGCTTTCGGCGGCTGCCTGTTTATCGGCTTCATAAGTTTTCTGGAAATCGGGATCGCTAAACAGGTTTTGTTCTATCTGTGTTCCCTGTTCCAACATCCACTCCTGTGCCCTGCCGATCTCCTCTTCGGTATAAGGTACCCCCAGACTCACCATAGCTTCCATTTTTTTCTCCGTAAGGGATTTATCAAGCTTATTGCGAATAAGCCATTTGTATGAGGGCATAATAGAACCTGAAGAAGTGGACTGTGGATCGTAAAAATGGTTAAAGTGCCAGTTGTCTGAATATTTACCTCCTACCCGGAACAGATCCGGCCCGGTACGTTTACTTCCCCATAAGAAGGGGTGATCATATACATACTCACCGGATTTAGAGTATTCACCATAACGTTCCACTTCACTTCGGAATGGGCGTATCATTTGCGAATGACAGGCATTACAACTTTCCCTGATGTAAATGTCCCTTCCTTCTAGTTCCAGTGGCGTATATGGTTTTACGCTGGTGATCTTAGGAACATAGTCGTCTACCATTAACGAAGGAATAATTTGAACAACACCTCCAATAAGGATAGCGATGGTAGCATAAATAGTAAGCTTGACCGGCCTTCTCTCCAACCAGGTGTGGTACCCTTCTTTAGCCGTTTTATGTTTGGTGACTCGCTTTAATGGTGCAGCCTCTGCCAATTCATCGGTTACTGCGGTTCCTCGTCTTACCGTTTGTATAACATTCACCAGCATCATGATCGCACCTAGAATAAACAGGCTTCCTCCAATGGCTCTCATCCAGTACATTGGGATGATCTCACTTACAGTTTCCAGGAAGTTACCGTAAACAAGGGTACCATCGGGATTAAATTGTTTCCACATAAAAGCCTGCACGAAACCTGCCACATACATAGGTAATGCATACATGATGATACCAAGGGTACCTATCCAGAAATGTGCGTTAGCCCAGCCTTTACTCCAAAGCGTGGTTTTAAATAATTTTGGAATTAACCAATAGATCATCCCAAAGGTTAGAAATCCGTTCCAGGCCAGGGCACCCACATGCACGTGAGCAATGATCCAGTCTGTAAAGTGCGCAATGGCATTCACGTTTTTAAGAGACAGCATAGGACCTTCGAATGTGGCCATCCCATACCCGGTGATCGCTACTACCATGAATTTCAACACAGGGCTTGTTCTTACTTTATCCCAGGCTCCCCGGAGGGTAAGCAGTCCATTTATCATCCCTCCCCAGGATGGTGCAATTAACATAACCGAAAAGGCAACGCCCAGATTTTGTGCCCAGTCTGGCAAGGCCGAATACAGCAAATGGTGCGGCCCGGCCCAGATGTATATAAAAATAAGAGACCAGAAGTGTACGATGGATAGTTTATACGAATATACAGGCCTGTTAGCCGCCTTAGGCACAAAATAATACATAAGGCCCAGGAATGGCGTAGTAAGGAAGAATGCCACCGCATTATGCCCATACCACCACTGTACGAGGGCATCCTGAACACCCGCATAAACAGAATAACTTTTAAACGCAGAAACTGGTATTTCGATACTATTTACAATGTGTAACACCGCGACGGTAACAAAAGTTGCCAGGTAGAACCAGATGGCCACATACAGGTGTCTCTGTCTCCTTTTTAGTATGGTCCCGATCATATTTGCACCAAAGGCTACCCACACCAGGGCAATGGCAATATCAATTGGCCATTCCAACTCGGCATACTCTTTTGAAGTGGAATATCCTAAAGGAAGGGTAATGGCGGCGGCTACGATGATCAATTGCCATCCCCAAAAATTGACCTTACTTAGAAAATCGCTCCACATTCGCGCCTTTAACAGTCGCTGCAACGAGTAGTATACTCCGGCAAAAATGGCGTTCCCTACAAAAGCGAAGATCACGGCATTGGTATGTAACGGACGTAATCTTCCAAAACTCAGCCATGAAATTCCATCGGTCATGTTTGGGAATAAAAACATAAACGCCAGTATTAAACCGACGGACATTCCTATGATGCCCCAGAAGATGGTGGCATATAAAAAACTCTTTACGATCTTATTATCGTAATAAAACTTCTCTACTTCCATAATTAGTGCTTATCGTTTGTTTCTATTGGTTGATCTTTTTTCGATTCCTTCACAATTTCATCCTCAAATAACATGCGTACCGAGGGGGTGTAAGTATCGTCGTACTGCCCTTTTCGCACCGAAACCACAAAGGCTATAAAGAAGCCAAGTGCCACGATCACACTAATACTTAGTAAGACATAAATAATACTCATACCTATCTGAAATCAAGCTGTAAAAATAACCTGACTGTCTGCCTCCTAAAATGACATTTGTCAGGTTAAGGCTTATCATTTTTTAATAATCGATCGCCATGAAAACGAGTGGCCACCGTCGTGAAAATCACGATGCTGATCGAGCTTAGTGGCATAAGAATCGCAGCGACCACAGGAGCCAGGTGTCCTGTTACCGCAAAACCAAGACCTACAATATTATAGATCAGTGAGAGAACGAAACTCCACTTGATAATTTTAATTCCTGTTTTGGACAGCCGGAAAAAATCTGTAAATTTTTCAAACTGGCCCGCATCCAGGATAGCATCACATGCAGGGGAGAAAACATTTACATTTTCGGCAATTGCAATACCTACATTACTTTGTTTTAATGCACCGGCATCGTTTAACCCGTCTCCTACCATCATCACTTTTTTCCCTTGCTTCTGAAGCTCTTTTATAAATGCTAGCTTGTCCTCCGGTTTCTTGCCGAAATACATCTTTGTTTTCTTCGGAAGTAAATGTTCCAGATGTTCCCGTTCGCCGTCATTATCACCGGACAGGATCACCACTTCTTTGTCTTCAGAAATAGAACCAAGTACTTCCGAAAGGCCTTCCCTGTAATGATTCTGAAAAACGTAACATCCTTTATACAGGTGATTGCTGCTAATATGAACCGCTGTTTTATTGGCGGTTGTTAAGGGAAGTTGTTCCGCGGTATCACCTTCAGAAACAAAACTATAGGAGCCCACTCTTATTAGCTGCTTATCAACAGAAGCCTCTATCCCTTTACCTACCTGCTCCTCGAAAGCATCGAGAGTCCTGATGTTGTGGACCTTCAGCATTTCATACAAAGACCTGCTTAAGGGATGATTGGAGGCTCTTAGCGTACTGTTGAGTATCTCTGTTTCTTCCTTGGTCAATGCCACTCCCTCGTAGATAATATTATGTCCGTTACCGCTGGTTAGCGTTCCGGTCTTGTCGAATACCACCGTATCCACTGCTGCGATCTTCTCGATAACAGAAGCTTCCTTTATGTAGAATTTCATCCTTCCGAAGATGCGCAATAAGTTACCCAGGGTGAATGGGGCTGCGAGAGCTATGGCACAGGGACAGGCCACAATGAGTACGGCCGTGAACACATTGAAGGCTTTATAAGGATCGTAAACCAGCCAGAAGAGAGTGGACAAAAATGCTATCGCCAGGACGGCGATTGTAAATCGTTTTGAAATACTGTCTGTAAGCGATTGAAAAATACTCTGGTGATCCTTATCAAAAACCTCATTGCTCCACAACTGCGTGAGATAACTTTGTTCAACCGGTTTGAGAACTTCTACTTCCAGTACACCTGCCTGTTGCTTCCCTCCAGCATATAATTTATCGCCGCTCTTACGTGCAACAGGCTCCGATTCGCCCGTAACAAAGCTATAGTCAATTAGCGCATTTCCTTTTATAAGAATGCCATCAACCGGCAACAATTCGTTATTTCGTACCAGGATCCTGTCACCCTTCTTTATCTCATATACTTCTATTTGTTCTTCTGAAATTTCTTCGGAAGTTCCGTTAAGGCGAGTTACGGCAATTGGGAAATACGACCGATAATCTCGTTCGAAAGAGAGATAATTGTAGGTTTTCTGCTGAAAGAATTTCCCAACGAGCAAGAAAAATACCAGGCCTGTAAGGCTATCGAAAAATCCGGTACCCCAGTGAAAAACGATCTCCATGGTACTTCTTACAAAAAGTACCAGGATACCTAGCGCGATGGGGACGTCTATATTTAAGATCTTAGATCGTAAACCTTTAAAAGCCGATATGAAATAATCTTGGGCAGAGTAAAGTACAACCGGGACCGAAAAAGCAAACATCAGCCAGCGAAAAAGCGGTTTGAACCGGTCCAGCCAGAACTCATTTACCTCAAAATATTCGGGAAATGACAGGAACATGACATTTCCAAAAGCAAATCCGGCAACCCCTAGTTTATAGATAAGGCTCCGGTCTACCACCCGGTCTTTTTTATTTGAATCTTCGAGGGAAATATATGGTTCGTAACCAATTCTGCTTAGAAGGAGCACCAGATCTTTCAAACTAAGTCGATCAGATCTGAAGGTAATGCGGATGGTCTTTTCGGGAAAATTAACCTGGGATGCCTGAACCGCGGGTTGTAATTTGTTCAGGTTTTCCAAAACCCAAATACAGGAGCTGCAATGGATGGCGGGAACTACGAACGACACCACACTGGTTTGTTCGTCGTTAAAATCTAGAAGTTTTTCTGAAATGGATGGATTATCGAGGAAGTCGAACTTATGTTCAAATTCCCTGGGAGAGACCCCGGGTGTTCGTTCCAGTTCGTAATAGTAACTTAAGTCGTTATCGTGTAATAACTCGAATACCGTTTTACAACCATTACAGCAAAACGCCATCTCATTATGATATACTGTTTCCTCAACGCAAGAATCACCACAGTGGGAACACTGCTCCATATCCAATTGTATTACTCATTAACCTGGCCCAAAAGTAAGCTGGTGTAAAATTCACAACAATGATAAATATCAACTTTCAGCGCGAAAAGAAATGTACTTTTGTGTTCACTTGTATAAAATGAGAACCACACTTCTAATACAAAACTTAAAATGCGGCGGATGTGCTGCGACAATCCGTAAGGGTCTTCAACAACTTGACGGAATTGACGAAGTACAAGTGGATAATGACCAATCGACTGTTAGTTTTACATATAACAAAGAGGTTAACTATTACGCCGCTAAAAATAAATTGACACACCTGGGTTATCCTTTGATCGACGATGATAATTCGCTACTCACAAAAGCCAGGTCGTACGTTAGCTGTGCTGTAGGTCGGGTAAAACAGGGAAAGGAAAGTTAAACGGTTTAGCTTATATTTTTAGTTGTCAAGATTCCTGAGTGAATCCCTAAGCATTTTTTTCTCCAACCGTTCTTGTTTTTTGAAATACCCCCTGAAAAAGAAGTTGTGTTTCAACGCTTCCATATTTTCATTTAGTTGCTCTGTCGCTTCTTTGAGGTTAAGTAATGTAGTATCCAAATTCTGGGCAAAAGCCTCATCTTTGATAAGATGGTTAACAGCTCCCTTGCTCGACCGGATCTCTGTAAGGTATTGATCCAGGTTAGTACTCATCCTTTCTATATTTGCTCCTGAAATTTCTAAATCGGTAATTATTTGCTTCATTTTAGTCCCTGAGGTTGAATCTTTCAACAAAACACCAGCCACGCTGTGATCGAAATCAATGGATCTGATCATTAAATTTAATTGATCGATAGAATTATTCGCCCCGTAACTTGCCTTTTTTAGCTGATTTACACTCTCTTTCAGATTTTGAGCCATAACCGTGTCGTTAATAAGCATCCCCACCGTACCCTTACCTTCGGTGATAATTGATGTGATCTTTAGAAGATCGGCAGTTAGGATAGCGGCATTTTCATTGGTAACACTTAATGTACTAAGGATATCATTGGCCCCTATTTTGGTATAGGTTTGTATGGTATCTCCAGATTTAATAGGAACTGCAGTACCTTCCTGAGGGAGAATATTGATGAGCATACTCCCTACCAAACCATCAGAGCCGATGGTCGCCACAGCATTCGTGTTGATTCTTGAAGCAATTTTTTCCTCGATAAGCATTGAAACCACGATGCGAGACTGTCCTATCATCTCAATCCCTTTAACCGTACCTACATTGATCCCCGAATAACGCACATTATTCCCCAATTGTAACCCGTTAACATTGGTGAATTCGGCATGCAACTCTAAATCTCGCCCAAACAGGTTTTGCCGGTTTCCAATAATGTACAATGCCGTTACAAATAAGGCTGTTCCAAGAATTACAAACATTCCCAACCGTATTTTTTGTGATGCTGACTTTTGCATAATTTTTAAGTTTTAAAAAAGGCTTTAACCTTCGGGTCATTTGAAGCAATAAGCTCGTTATAAGTTCCCTCCTTGTAGTTCACCCCATCCACGAGTAGGATTATTCTATCCGAAATCACTCTTGCACAATCCACGTCATGGGTTATTATTAAAGAAGAGGTCTTATATTTTTGTTGAATGGATCGCATGAGATTGATGATTTCCTTCGAGGTTATCGGGTCCAGTCCTGTGGTGGGTTCATCATACAGGATGATCTTCGGTTTGAGAATTAAAGCTCTCGCCAATGCTACCCTGCGTTTCATGCCACCGGAAAGTTCGGCAGGCATGAGGTCCATGGCCGATTCTAGACCCACGTTTATAAGGGCTTCCCTTACCAGGTCTTCATTGGTTTCGGAAATATTTAGTTTCTTTTTATGACGCCGTAGTGGGAATTCGAGATTTTCTCTCACAGTCATCGAATCATAAAGAGCACTACCCTGAAAAAGGAATCCAATTTCGGTACGAAGAATATCCAGTTCTGTCTGTCCCAGTTTTGTTATATCCTTTCCTTTTATGCGAATCACTCCAGAATCTGCCTGTATCAATCCTACAAGACATTTTATCATCACAGATTTTCCCGATCCGGATTTACCCATCACAACCAGCGTCTCGCCTTCGTACATTCGCAAATTGAACCCTCTAAGCACCTGATTTTCTCCAAAACTCTTCCGAAGTTCTTTCAATTCCAAAACCGGTGATATGTTTCTACTGCCTTTCATTAAACTTCAAAGAATATATCGGTTACGAAAACGGCTATAAAATCGATAACAAACAGCAGCATTGACGTGTAAACAACTGCTGCGTTGGATGCTTCACCAACGCCTACAGTTCCTTTTCCGCAGTAGTATCCCTTATAACAACCCACAAGTCCGATCGCGAAGCCAAAGAAAAATGATTTAACGGTTGCCGGAACCACATCAGAATATTTTAGTGCATCAAAAACCTCGTTAAAATACAACAGATAGGAAACTTCACCTTTTAGATTTTCAACCATTGCCGAGCCAATTAAAGCTACGGTATCGCCAAATATGATAAGCAACGGCAACATTAAAGTAGCAGCAAGAATACGCGTTACTACCAAGTATTTAAATGGATTAGTTCCCGAAACTTCCATGGCATCAATTTGTTCGGTCACTCGCATAGATCCTAATTCAGCTCCAATTCCAGATCCTATCCTACCGGCACAAATTAATGCAATGATCACAGGCCCTATTTCACGGACAATAGAAATGCTCACCATGGAAGGCATCCACGATTCGGCTCCGAATTCCATAAGTGTAGGCCGAGATTGCAGGGTAAACACCAATCCCAGAATAAAGCCAGTAACTCCCACAAGTAGAATGGATCGGTTGCCCATATTATAGCACTGTCGAAGTAATTCCTTAAATTCAAAAGGAGAGGTGAAGACTTCTCTCAAAAAACGCAAAGCGAAATATGAAATATCTCCAATCTCTTTAAAAAAGGAGATTGTCCGGGATCGTAACATGGCCAGACTTTTCATAATTTAAAGGTATCTTTCGATCCATCGAATTACTATGATATTGGTCAGCTACAAAAAAGCACCCTCTCAGGATTACTGCATGATCCTCAGTTTGCTCCCCTGTGCAAATAGGGACCGAACGTGAAAAATTGATCCGGTGGATCAATTTTAGTGAGGGGCCAGATGGTGCGAGGGCGTCTATATCGGTACAACTTCCTGAAGTGCGAGGGGTGATCCTTAAATCATATCGCTTTTGATACGAATAGGATTACTGCGTGATCCTCAGTTAGCTCCCCTGTGCAAATAGGGACCGAACGTGAAAAATTGATCCGGTGGATCAATTTTAGAGAGGGGCCAGATGGTGCGCGGGCATCGATATCGGTACAACTTCCTGAAGTGCGAGGGGTGATCCTTAAATCAAATCGCTTTTGAAAACAAGTTTTCAACGCTATTTGAAACAAGAAACCACGCCGTTGGCGTGGTTTCTGCTTGTAGTGACCCCGGGAGGATTCGAACCCCCAACCCTCAGAGCCGAAATCTGATATTCTATCCAGTTGAACTACGGGGCCAATATTTATTTTAAGACAACCTTGCTTTCACAAGGGTAGAGATGGTCTTGCCGTCTGCGCGACCTGATAACTCTTTATTTGCCATACCCATCACTTTTCCCATATCCTTCATGGAATCTGCTCCGGTTTTTCTTATTATTTCTTCAACAACTGCCGCCACTTCCTCATCACTCATCTGCTCGGGTAAAAATTGCTCGATCACTTCTGCCTCGGCTATTTCCGGCGCAGCCAGATCCTCCCTCCCCTGCTGGGTGTATATGGATGCACTGTCCTTGCGCTGCTTTACTAATTTCTGTAATATCTTGATCTCCTCATCTTCAGAGAGCTCTCCCTTGGCACCCGTCTCTGTTTGAGCTAATAAGATAGCAGATTTCACCGATCTCAATGCCTGTAAGGCAACCTGGTTCTTTTCTTTCATGGCGACTTTCATCGCATCCATTATCTGTTCTTGTAAACTCATTTCTTCTCGCTAAATCAGACCGCGAAGATACATAATAATTAACATTCGAAAAAGAAAAGACCCGTATGCATATAAAAATCATACGGGCCAAATCTGCAACGATTTAATTTAAACAATTAATCTACATTATCATGAAGGAATGAGTTATTTGAACGTAGTTCGATATCATCATCGTCTGTATTTACCGAGGTTCTTGAGATATTGGTATCTTCAGAACTTTCGGTCTCATCCAGATCGATACCCATACGCTTATATGCCGGTTGCTTTTCAATATCTTCTATCTTAGAAGCACTATTCCTGAATTTGTAATTGAATTCTTTCATCATCTTCTTACGCTCTTCGGTTCTGTCCTTCAAAAGCTTAGAAATTGGTGTATTCAACGGATCTGCAGGTTGGTCATCAGAGTCTTCATCGGTTTCCACATCTTCTTCAGTTCTTGTTGAAAATGCCACTTCCTCATCCTCTTCTTCACCAGCGGATGGTTTAGCTTCGTTAAGCATAGTCTCCATTTCCTGGTAGTCGTCCAGACTGTAGCGCTTAACCCCTTCGTCTGAAATTTCGGTAACCGGTACAACTTCAATGGCATCCTTTACTTCGATCTCTTCCACACTTGAGGTTGCAACTTCAAACTCCGGTTCTTTCTTTTTTGGTTTTTCTGAAGATTCCTCCGATTCAAAAGCTGGCAGATCGAACATTAACATCTGGTCCTCCTCTTTTTCGGTATTATTTTCAGGAACCGATTTTACTTCCGAAGTAACTCGTAATTCCTCCTTCTCTTCCACGATCACGAAATCATTTACATCGATCTCGTTGATAATGACCTGTTCAAATTCCATCAAATGATGAATATCGATCTCCTGATAATTCACTTCGATATTCTTTATTAGCTCGGAGGTTTCTATATAATCTTCAAATGGTAATTCGTTTGTTTTCCGCTTAGTCGCTTCCGGCTTCTTTACAACTTTCTCCTCTACCTCTTCTTCCTCAAATAAGGTATGACGGATCACCGGAGCCGATTCCACTTTGCTTTTTGCGGCCTTTTCCATAACCGGAATCTCAACGGGTGAAGCAGTTGGTTTAGGTGTTAACACATGTTCTGCCTTTTGTTCGTCCTCCAGGGTATGGATTATTTTCTTTGTCTCTGTGTTCACGATCTCATCCTGCTGCTCTGCATTAAAGCCTGTTGCAATTACCGTGATGGCTATCGCTCCATCCAAAGACTCATCTTCTCCAACTCCCATAATGATATTGGCGCTGTGGCCTGCTTCATCCTGAATATAATCACTAATCTCACCTATTTCATCTATAGTGATCTCCTCACTGCCCGAAACTATGAGTAGCAATACATTCTTTGCCCCTTTGATCTTGTTATCATTTAGCAACGGAGAATCCAGAGCTTTAGTGATGGCCTCTCCGGCTCTATTCGCTCCAGTTGCACTGGCACTTCCCATAATAGCAGTTCCACTATTGGCAAGCACGGTCTTTGCATCTCTAAGGTCAATATTCTGTGTGTAATGATGGGTGATCACCTCGGCTATCCCCCTGGCAGCGGTTGCCAACACTTCGTCTGCCTTTGAAAATCCGGCTTTAAAGCCAAGATTTCCATATACTTCACGTAGTTTGTTATTATTGATCACGATAAGGGAATCTACATTCTGTCGTAAATTCTCAACTCCTATCTGCGCCTGATCGTTCCTTATCTTACCTTCAAACTGGAACGGGATGGTTACTATCCCTACGGTAAGGATATCCATCTCCTTAGCCATCTTTGCGATGATTGGAGCAGCTCCTGTACCGGTTCCTCCACCCATTCCTGCAGTAATAAAGATCATCTTGGTATTAATGGTGAGCATATTTTTGATCTCTTCCATACTCTCTACCGCAGACTGTTCTCCTATCTTAGGATTAGCTCCGGCACCCAGGCCCTCCGTTAGGGAAACTCCTAACTGGATCTTTATGGGAACCGGACTATTTTCCAGGGCTTGGGAATCTGTGTTGCAAATCACGAAATCCACTCCTTTGATCCCCTGACTAAACATGTGGTTGATAGCGTTACTACCGCCTCCCCCAACTCCAATTACCTTGATTACATTGGATTGATTTTTTGGCAGATCGAACGAAATGTTATCAAATTCTGTGTTGCTGCTCATACTATTAATTTTGTGAGGTTTCTATTGTCTATTATTGTATCGCTCTAAAGCGTGTCTATTCTGCGTTGTCTAAAAATTCTTTGAACTTCTCTGCCCATTTATCGAAAAAGCGTTTCCTTTCTTTTGGCGTTTCATCCATGGCTTCATTTTCTTCTTCTTGCTGAACCATGCCATCTCCTCCAGAGTTTGCTTCCGATTCGACCACCGCTTTTATCTGTGTGGCGTGATCACGGCTATTAAGGCTGTCCAGTACCAATCCCACAGCTGTTGCAAACATCGGGCTGGTTGTTTCCGAATCACTATCACCTGCCAGATGTTCATTGGGATAACCAATACGGGTGTCCATCCCAGAAATATATTCTACCAGTTGTTTCAGATGTTTCAATTGAGCACCCCCTCCGGTTAATACAATTCCTGCAATGAGTTTCTTCTTCTGCTCTTCATGGCCGTAATTCTTGATCTCCAGATACACCTGTTCGATGATCTCTACAACTCTGGCATGAATGATCTTTGAAAGATTCTTTAAGGTGATCTCCTTAGGTTCACGCCCACGTAAACCGGGAATGGAAACAATTTCGTTATCCTTGTTCTCTCCGGGCCATGCCGATCCAAATTTTATCTTCAGTAACTCTGCCTGCTTCTCTATGATGCTGCAACCTTCCTTGATATCTTCAGTAATTACATTACCGCCAAAAGGAATCACTGCAGTATGCCGTATGATCCCGTCTTTGAATATCGCCAGATCTGTGGTACCACCTCCAATATCGATGAGGGCTACACCGGCTTCTTTTTCTTCCTGACTCAAAACCGCGTTTGCAGATGCCAATGGCTCCAGCGTTATACCCGATAGTTCTAATCCGGCACTTTTTACACACCGGCCAATATTTCTTATGGAAGATACCTGTCCCACAACTACATGAAAATTGGCTTCAAGCCTGCCTCCGTACATCCCAATGGGCTCCTTTATTTCTGCTTGCCCATCTACCTTGAAATCCTGTGGAAGCACATGGATAATTTCCTCTCCCGGAAGCATCACTAATTTATGGACCTGGTTACACAATCGATCTATGTCATCCTCGTCAATAACTTCATCACTGTTGTTCCTGGTGATATAATCGCTGTGTTGTAAGCTGCGAATATGCTGCCCAGCTATCCCTACAACCACTTCACTAATCTTCATCCCCGAAGAAGCCTCTGCATCCTGCACCGCCTGTTGTATAGACTGTATGGTCTGAGTAATATTATTTACCACCCCACGGTGTACGCCAAGACTCTTGGATTTCCCTATTCCCAGGATCTCCATTTTGCCATACTCATTCTGCCTGCCTATCATAGCAACGATCTTCGTTGTTCCTATGTCTAATCCTACAGCTATATTTTCGTGTTCCATGGCTTTACTTTTTTGTTGCTACCACCTGGTTCCCAAATTGAAGGTCCACCAGTTTATAATTGTTAATCAGATTGTCTTGATTTGTTTTCTTATAGAACGCCTTGAAATTTTGAAATTTCCTAGCGATATCTTCCGGTTTACCAAAGCGAACTCTCAAATCGTGCATTCTCAATCTCAGTTCAATGATACCACTGGGTTCTATATGTAATCCTACCACACTGCTCTTCATAAAATCGTCCTTCTCTATTTCAAGCAGTAGCTTTGTGACTTCCGTTAAATCTGATTGAGACTTTCCAGTGATCAATGGAACTCTTGCTGTGTAAACTGCAGATAACGGCATTTTTTTTCCGTCTTCATCCAGATAATAATCCGGTGTTGAAGCTACTCTGGCTATCGGGTTTCGTTGCTCGATTCGCGCTCCCAGTGCTCCGTCTACAGTTACAAAAACTTCTGCATCCCGAATCATCGGATTCCCCTCCAGCCTTTGCTCCATCTCATTCAAAACTAAAGTTTCTTTGACTATACTCGTAACACTGTCGGCATTTTGTATTAACAATTTATTAACTGCCGAAAGCGTTATAAATGGTTCGTTTTCATCGATAAATTCGATGCTGATCTTCTCCAGATTTCGCTCCTTGTTACGGCGATTCGAAAAACCCAAAAGAAGCACCATCACTATGCCTAAAAATGCGAATTTTATGATCCACCAATTAATTTTCATCGTTCAGGTATCTGGTTATATGTTGTACTTCTGCTCCTATATCTCCGGCACCCACTATAAGTTTTATACGGCAAGACGAGGCTTTTATTGCCACCGGCAAGTCCTTTTTAGAAACGAGTTGCACCCTGTTCCCTTGTATTTTATCCATTAACCATGAGGCAGTTACACCCTCGATCGGTAATTCCCGGGCGGGATATATATCCAACAGTATCACCTCATCGAATTTGGATAGGCTATTTGCAAAGCCCTCTGCAAAATCCCTTGTCCTGCTATACAGATGTGGCTGAAACACTATGAGTTTTCTGTCTCTCGGGTATAATTCGTTAACTGCCTGACTTAAAGCATCAATCTCTGTTGGGTGATGTGCATAATCGTCTATAAGTACCACATCTGCCCTCTTGATCCGGTATGAGAATCGACGTTGTACCCCTTTGAAATTTCGTAAAGCTTTGGGCAGGCAATCGGTTGGGGAACCTGCTAGAATTGCCATACCCAAAGCTGTAACCGCATTTTGTAGGTTATGATGTCCCGGCAAAGAACATTGTAAATCTTTTATAATTGTAGACGGTGTCTTTAGGTCGAATATGTAATTCCCGTCTTCTATCCGAACATTCCTGGCTTCGAAATCGGCCGAATCCTCTATAGCCACCGTTTTTCCATTGAGCGGCAACCCTTTTTTATGCAATAATTTATCCGGTGACGGTAACAATGACGCAAAATCCCGGAAGGCGTCTTCCAAAGCTGTAGAATCGCCATAAATATCCAAATGATCTGCATCCATTGAGGTTACACAGGCGATATCGGGATTCAAGGTTAGGAAGGACCTGTCGAACTCATCGGCCTCTACCACCGTGATCTCGGTTCCCTTGCTGATAAAATTCGAGTTGTAATTTTCTGTTATGCCTCCTAAAAAAGCGGTGACCGGCATGTCACAGTCTGCCAACAAATGACCCAAAATAGCCGAAGTTGTTGTCTTTCCATGCGTGCCAGCCACTGCCAAACATAAAGTGTTTCGTGTCACCTCACCCAATAAATGGGCACGCTTAATTACCGTGTATCCTTCGGTTTGAAACCAATTAAGCAAGGAGTTATCTTTTGGAATCGCCGGAGTGTATATTACCAGCGTATTCTGGTTATTCTTTATCGAATCCGGAATCTCCGAAACCGAATCGTTATAGGTTACCGTAATATTTTCTTGAACTAATTCGCGAGTTAAACTTGTTTCGGTTTTATCATAGCCATATACATGCTTCCCCTCCAAATTGGCGAAACGTGCAAGGGCGCTCATTCCTATACCGCCAATTCCGATGAAATAAAAAGTCTGTATGTGTTTGTACTCGTTCACTTAACTTTTATTAATTTCTCTATTTCGTCCACAATCTCGCCTGTAGCACCCGGGCGTGCGAGTTTCTTTATATTTTCTGAAAGTTGGAGCTGTCTCTCTGTCGAGTGCAGTAATTGGGTGAACACCGGCTCGAACTTATCTATAGCTTCACTTTCCTTGAGTAATATTGCTGCATCATTTTTGGAGATTGCCATAGCATTTTTGGTCTGGTGGTCTTCAGCGACATTGGGCGAAGGAATAAAAATAACCGGTTTGCCAACCAGGCATAGTTCGGATACCGAAAGGGCTCCTGCCCGTGATATGATCATGTCTGCAGCAGCGTAAGCAAGGTCCATTCGGTTGAGGAACGCATGTACCTGTACCAGACCTCCCGTTCTGTCTTTATATTCACTTTCATAGAATTTCCCACACTGCCAGATAAGCTGTACTCCTTCAGAAACAAGCATATCCAATGAGCTATCGATTAGGTTATTGATATTCCTGGCTCCAAGGCTACCCCCCAGTACCAGTAAAGTTTTCTTTTCAGAAGAAAGATTAAAAAAAGACAACGCCTCACTCCTTTTCTTCGAAATATCCAACAGATCCTCTCTTACAGGATTACCCGTTAACACGATCTTTTCAGCAGGAAAAAAAGCATCCATACCCTTGTAAGCCACACAGATCTTCTGCACCTTGTTCTTTAACCATTTATTTGTGATCCCTGCATAACTGTTCTGTTCCTGAATAAGACAGGGAACTCTTCGCATGGAAGCTACCCGCAACAAAGGTGCGCTGGCATACCCACCAGTACCTACTGCCACATCGGGCTTGAATTTCCTCACTATAGATTTCGCTTTAATAATGCTGGATGCGAGTTTAAACGGAAACATAAGATTCTTCATGCTCAGGTTTCGCTGAATTCCCGAGATCCAAAGGCCTTCGATCTTATATCCGGCTTGCGGAACCTTCTCCATTTCCATACGGTCTTTTGCACCCACAAATAAAAACTCGGCATCGCTGTACCGCCGTTTCAATTCGTTGGCGATCGCAATGGCCGGATAAATATGTCCGCCGGTTCCTCCTCCTGATATGATAAATCTATATGGTCTCACTTAATATATCCAATGGGTTTTCGATCCCTTCCATTTCTTTTAGTTTTGCTTCTCTTTTTGCACTCACGCTCAACACCATGCCCAATGCGAGACAAGTCATCCAGATTGAGGTTCCTCCACTACTAATGAGCGGTAATGTTTGCCCGGTTACGGGAAACAGTTCCACCGCTACCGCCATGTTGATCAGAGCCTGGAAAACAATAGGCAATCCCACTCCTACAACCAGCAACCTTCCAAAAACCGTACTTGCCTTATATGCGACGATCACTAACCGGAAAAGCAGTAGTAAGTACAGGAACATGATGGACATGGCTCCCAGCATACCAAACTCCTCCACGATAATAGCATATATAAAATCTGATGATGATTGTGGTAAAAAATTCTTCTGAACCCCTTTCCCCGGACCTAATCCGGTAACACCCCCGGATGCAATTGCGATCTTGGCCTTTTCGATCTGGTAATCGGCTTCTGTATCTGTGTTATCTGTAAAGTTCTCTATACGGCTCATCCAGGTATCTACCCTATTATCGAACAGATCCGGAAAGGCCTTAGCGGTTAACACAAATAAAGTAAGCATGATCGCCCCGGCTCCGAGAACGATTCCCAAATACTTCAAGGGATATCCTCCAATAAATACCAGAATTACCACCATAGCGAAGATGATCGCTGTAGTGGAAAAGTTAGCCGGCAAGATCAGGGCCAGAACTATAAATACAGGCAGCCATAGGGGCAACAGCGATTCTTTAAAGGTTATTTCCTTATCCTTGATCTTGGACAGGTATCTCGCCACATAGGTTAAAAGTACCACGGCCGCCAGGGTGGAAGTTTGGAAGGTCACCCCTACAAATGGAACCCGGATCCACCTGCTGGCATTCGCGCCTTCTATAGTGGTTCCCTGGGTTATAGTAATTAATAACAACACAATGACAACAGGTAGGGCAATAATGGATAACCCACGGAAGTAGTGATAGGGGATCTTATGCACACCATACAGAATTGCAAATCCTAAAAGCAAATGGGCAAGATGTTTCAGTAGGTAGGGCAAGGTACTTCCGTCTCCATAGAGATATGCCAAATTGCTGCTCGCGCTGTAAACAGGCAGGAAAGAAAATAGCGCCAACAGGCCCGCAACTGCCCAGATCGCTTTATCTCCTTTTATATTTTTAAATATTCCCTGCATTGCTTTTGCTATAGATTCCTCACTGCTTCCTTAAATTGTCTTCCGCGATCTTCGTAATTTTTAAAAAGATCGAAACTGGCACAAGCTGGTGACAGCAGGACAGTATCTCCTTTTTCGGATAAGCGATACGCCACTTGCACAGCACTTTTCATCGAATCTGTTTCCACTACTATATCCACGCAGCTTCCAAATTGTTCGATGATCTTATCATTGTCTATTCCCAGGCAGATGATCGCCTTTACTTTTTCGTTGACCAATGGGAGTAATTCTGTATAATCGTTTCCTTTATCCACTCCTCCCACGATCCAAACAGTTGGTGTTTCCATGCTGTCCAATGCATAAAAAGTGGCGTTTACATTGGTGGCTTTAGAGTCGTTGATATACAGTACGTTGTTTATCTTTAACACCCGCTCCAGACGGTGTTCTACTCCCTGAAAATTCTCTAAAGACTCTCTAATGGTTGCCTTCCTAATCTTTAATAAGGTAGCTACCGTAGAGGCAGCCATGGCATTTTTAATATTGTGTTGTCCTTGTAATCCTAGTGTTGCGATTGGCATAATTTCTTCTTTGTTGTTTAGTTTTATTATTAATTTTTCGTTTTCTATCCATGCGCCTTTTTCTAACTTTTTTGTTACTGAAAAAGGCATTTTCTGAGATCGTATCTCATTGGCTGCAAGCCATCTGCTTATCACCTCATCGTCTGCGTCGTAGATAAAATAATCCTGCTCAGACTGATTCATGATTATCCTGAATTTAGCTGCCACATAGCGACTAAAATCATTGTCATAGCGGTCCAGGTGATCCGGAACGATATTCAGGATGACGGCAATGTGATTGCGATATTTCTCTATGCCGTCCAACTGAAAGCTACTTAGTTCCAGCACATAGTTTTCGAAGGCATTATCGGCAACCATCCCAGCAAAGCTTTTACCTATATTCCCCCCAAGGCCCACATTTAATCCTCCTTGCTTAAGCAATTCGTAGGTTAAAGTAGCCGTGGTCGTTTTTCCGTTCGTGCCTGTGATCCCTATTAACTGTGCATTGGTATACGAAGCAGCAAATTCGATCTCGGAAACTATCTTTATCCCGGCTTTCACCAGATTCGTTACAATAGGTGCCTTATCCGGTATTCCGGGACTCTTCATTACGAGGTTGGCATTCAGGATCTTTTCTTCCGAATGCTTCTCCTCCTCCCACTCGATCTCATGATGTATAAGAACTTCTTTATATGTTTCTTTTACTTTTCCGAAGTCTGAAACAAATACCTCGAAACCTTCTTTTTTACCCAAAATTGCGCTTCCAACACCACTCTCTCCTGCTCCTAAAACTACCAGCCGCTGCATGCTATCTAATTTTTAGCGTCACTATGGTGAGGATCGCGAGAAATATCCCTACGATCCAGAACCGTGTTACTATTTTACTTTCATGAAAGCCCTTCACCTGGTAATGATGGTGCAATGGCGACATACGGAAAATGCGCCGTCCTTCTCCATATTTCTTTTTTGTGTACTTAAACCAACTCACTTGTAAGACCACCGATAGATTCTCCATCAGGAAAATTCCACAAAGAATGGGTATTAATAATTCCTTCCTTATCGCAATGGCAATTACTGCGATCACACCTCCTATAGTAAGGCTTCCGGTGTCTCCCATAAACACCTGTGCAGGGTAAGCGTTATACCATAAAAAGCCGATAAGTGCTCCTACAAACGCCGTGATGAAAATGGTCATTTCACCCGTATTAGGGATGTACATTATATTGAGATAGTCTGAGAAAATAAGGTTGCCGGATACCCAGGCAAATAAGGCCAGGGTCACTGCTATAATGGCCGAAGTTCCCGCTGCCAGTCCATCAACTCCATCGGTTAGATTTGCCCCATTGGACACAGCTGTAATGATGAAAATTACTATAGGGATGAAAATAAGCCAGATGAAATCTTTTGCATCTTCTCCGGCCCAGCTGATCAAACTCTCATAGTTGAACTCGTTTTTCTTTACAAACGGAATCGTGGTTAGTAGGGAGTTCTCCTCGGGATAAAATTCACGAGTGCTGGTCTGGGTGGTGAGTTCACCGGAAGTTGTATTGTGCTCCTTTTCAAGGCGTACTGTTACATCGGGATGCATATACATTACCGCACCTATAAAAATGCCCAGGCCTACCTGCCCAATCACCTTGAATTTCCCCGGTAGTCCTTTCTTATCGTTCTTAAATTTTTTAAGGTAATCATCTATAAAACCTATGGTCCCCATCCACAGAGTGGTAACGATAAGCATGATCACATAGATATTGTCGAGTTTAGCAAGTAACAATACAGGTATTAGGGTGGCCAGAATGATGATAATACCACCCATAGTAGGGGTTCCGGATTTTTCATTCTGACCTTCAAGTCCGAGGTCGCGAATTGTCTCACCCATTTGTTTACGCTGTAGGAACCTGATGATCTTTTTTCCGAAGAATGTTGCGATCACCAACGAAAGGATAACAGCCAATGCTGCCCGGAATGTGATAAACCCGAACAGCCCCGCCCCCGGGATGTCGAAGTTCTTCTCTAAGTATTCAAATAGGTAGTATAACATGCGTATTACTTTTTTAGGGCGGTTATAAATTCACTTACGATCTCCAGATCGTTAAATTCGAATCGTTCTCCATTTATCTCCTGGTAGGTTTCGTGACCTTTACCTGCTACCAAAATGATATCGTTCCTGTTGGCGATCGAGCAGGCAGTTTTAATCGCCTGTTTTCTGTCTGTAATGGAAAGGGTTCTCTTAAAATGCTCCGGTGGAACACCTGCTTCTATTTGATGGATGATCGCCTCGGGATCCTCGCTCCTGGGGTTATCACTTGTAAAGATCACTTTGGTACTTAAACTGGCGGCAATATTTCCCATCTTCGGCCTTTTCGCAGCATCCCTGTCGCCTCCGCAACCCACCACAGTAATAAGTTCTTCGTTCCCCGTACGAATACTATTGATGGTTTGCAGCACATTCTTCAAGGCGTCGGGAGTATGGGCATAATCTACTATGGCAGTGATATTCATCTCTTCAGAAACCACATATTGAAATCGGCCGGCCACACTTTCAAGGTTACTCATTAACTGCAGTACCTCGATTGTTTCAAGCCCCAGTAGATCTGCGGTTCCGTAGATAGCAAGCATATTATAGGCATTGAAGGCTCCAATGAGTTTTACCCATAATTCGTTGTTGTTTATTTTAAGTAATAATCCGTTGAACTGGTTCTCAAGGATCTGTCCCTTGTAATCGGCATACGTCTTCAACGCATAGGTATAGGTTCTGGCATTTGTATTCTGAAGCATCACCGGCCCGTTCTTATCATCGGCATTGGTAAGTGCAAAGGCCGACTTTGGAAGTTGGTCAAAGAATGTTTTCTTTACATCCCTGTATTCTTTGAAGTCCTTGTGATAATCTAGGTGATCATGAGAAAGATTGGTGAAAATACCCCCTGCAAAGTGTAAGCCTTCTGTACGTTTCTGATGAATTCCATGCGAACTCACTTCCATAAAACAGAACTCTACTCCCGCGTCCACCATTTTCCGTAAATAGCTGTTTATTGTAAGAGGGTCTGGAGTTGTATGAGTAGCTGGAAATTCTTTCTCACCTACCATGATCTTTACAGTAGATAAGAGGCCCGTCTCATAGCCCGCCGCTTTAAATAGATCGTACAGCAGGGAAGAGATAGTGGTCTTTCCGTTGGTGCCGGTAACTCCAATGAGTTTCAAAGAGTCGGACGGGTTTTCGAAATAATTGGCTGCCATCAGGGCTAGCGCCTTATTACTGTCTGCTACCTGCACATAGGTGATCCCGTTGATGATCAATTCTGGCAGACTTTCACAAATGATGGCAAGAGCTCCCTTTTCGGCGGCCATCTTGATATAATCATGACCATCGGACAAGCTGCCACGTATGGCAACGAATACATCGTTCAACTCTATCTTTCTCGAATCGAAGTGAAGGTTATTGATCGCCACCGCGGTTACCCCAATGGTTTTTTCAATAGGTACCTTATATAGTATGTCCTTTAAATAGATCATTTTAATGTTAAGACAATTATCTGGCGCTTCTTAAATTCGGAACCCGGTGCTAACGATTGTTCAACCACAGTACCATTTCCTTTTATCTCTACCCTCATCCCGAGGTTTTCAAGCAAGGAAACTGCGTCCATCCCTGCCATACCATCCACATCCGGGACTTTTGCGGGATTAACTTCCTGTACTTTATTGTAATATTTCTGAAAGTCACTCAACAGTACATCGTCCTGTTCTTCGATCTCACTTACCTCATCTATAAGCGGTGAATCTGTAAATATTTTCTGAGCGATCCTTTTGAACACAGGACCGGTAACATCTGCACCGTAATAGCCTTTCTTAGTGCTGGGTTTATGGATTACTACAATACAAGAATACTTGGGGTCTTCGGCCGGGAAATAACCCGAGAATGAGGAGATATATTTTTTGTCCTCTTCCCAGCCCGGTAACCAGTATTCTGTTCTAGCGGTTCCGGTTTTTCCGGCCATGGAGAAGTATTCAGAATAAAGACTTTTACCCGTACCGCGTTTTACAATGTTGAGCAGTATATCCTGTATCTCCTTCAGGGTCTTATCAGAGCAGATCTTTTCGTTGATGATCTCGGTTTCGAAGGTCTCCACCTCCTGGTTCCAGGCGCGTATTTCCTTAATGAACCTCGGCTTAACCATAACCCCGTCGTTGGCGATGGCATTGTAAAATGCCAGGGTTTGTAGCGGGGTTAAACTTAAATTATATCCGTAAGCCATTGATGGGAGCGCATTTTTACTCCACTTGGGATGTCCGGGCCCCGGAATATCAGGTTTTCCTTCCCCTAAAATGGGAATACCAATCTTGTTATTAAGATTCCAGTTATACAAACGGTTGATAAACTTTTGAGGATCCTTAGAGTAGGCTTCGTCTATAATGGTAGCCAGCCCAATATTGGACGAAACTTCCAGGGCTTTGGCTGCAGATATCTTTCCGTACCCACCTCGACGACTATCGGTGATATTCCGTCCGTAAAAGCGCTTACTTCCATTTTTTGTGTCGATCACGGTGGCCGTATCGATCACCTTGTCTTCCAGTGCTGCCATCAAAGCCATTACCTTAAAGGTGGAGCCGGGCTCATGACTTTCACCAACAGCATAGTTTAGTTTTTCGTAGTAGGTGCCTTCGGAAGTGCGGCCAAGATTGGAAACCGCTTTTATCTCACCGGTCTTAACCTCCATCACGATCACACATCCATGCTCCGCTTCGTAGATCTCCATTTGTTTCAGCAGGGCGTGATGTGCAATATCCTGGATATTAACATTGATAGTAGACACTACGTCGAAGCCATCCTGGGGTTCGATCTCATTATTATCTGAAACTGGTTTCCATTGCCCTTTTGCGATCTTCTGTTTTAGCCTGCGGCCATTCTTTCCCTGAAGATATTGATTGAATGCACCCTCGAATCCTACTTCGTATACTCCGGGTTCGTTGCGTTTCTGACTCCCAACCAGGCGTTCACCAATTTTCCCCATGGGGTGTTCCCTTACGGTACTTTGATCCATGATAAACCCACCTTTGTAGGGTCCTTTTCTGAAGAGTGGAAAGTTTTTAACCTTGATATAATCTGAATAACCCAGATTCTTGGCCACCAGGAGATAGCGATTCTTGTCTGCTCTGGCTTTACGGAATCGCTGCTGGTAATAAGAGGCAGGTTTTCCGAACATTTTACTAAGCTCTTTCGACAGCGGAACAAGGCTCTCTTTAAAGTCGGAAGATGAGACTGTTACGGCATCAAATCGGATTTCGTATTTAGGAACCGAGGTAGCGAGAAGGCTGCCGTCGTCTGCATAGACATTGCCACGGTTGGCCCTGATCTCGAAATTTTTAGTGGTGTTCCTTTCGGCTAATTCGCGATATTTATCACCCTCCACAAACTGAATGTTCATGAGTTTGAAAGCTACAGCAAACGCGAAGATGAACATACATCCGGCGATAAAGTAGAGGCGGTTCAGTATGTTTTTATCTTCGATGGCCACCCTTTATTCTTTAGTTGTGATTATTCTTATTTTCTGAGGTGGCGTCACCGAGGGTTGTAAACCTCGTGCCGCCATTGCCTTAATGATCCTGCTCTCCAATTTGGTTTGCATGAGTTTCATACGAATATCCACATATTCACTTTTCAATTCCTTTACTTCGTTGTTAAGTTGGGCGATCCTGTGTACCTTTTTATCGGCACTATGAGAGCTCGCGATCATAATGAGCGCTAAAAAGGAGAGAAAAATGATAAAGCGCCAGTTTCTGAAAGCGTCGTCGCTTACCAAAAACTTACCTTTTACCACGTTATAAAAACTCTTCTTCATTACAGTTTTTCTGCTATTCTTAGTTTTGCACTTCTTGCCCTGGGGTTTTCAGCTATTTCCGTTTCCGAAGGGATTATAAACTTCCCAACAGGTTTGAACGGCACCTCTGCCTTTCCAAAGACATCCTTCTCGGGTTCTCCTTCAAACATTCCATTTCGCATAAAACGTTTAACCAGTCGGTCTTCCAGCGAATGATAAGAGATCAAACTCAATCGACCCCCTGGTTTTAGCACTTCATTAGTTTGCAGGAGAAACTCCTTCAGGGCTTCCAGTTCCTGGTTAACCTCTATTCGAATTGCCTGATACACTTGCGCCAGGATCTTATTCTCTTTATGCTTCGGAAGAAATCGCCCCAGTGCTCTTTTCAACTGATCACTACTTTTTATGGGTTCCTCCCCCCTAGCTTCAACGATCATTCTAGCCATCCCGGCCGCACTTCTTAGTTCTCCGTAGTTAGCCAATACCGACCGCAGGCGGTTTTGCTCATAAGTATTGATCACATCATAGGCGGAGAAATCGCTGTTCCTGTTCATCCGCATATCCAGATCGGCTTCAAACCGGGTAGAAAATCCTCGCTCCGCCACATCGAACTGATGAGATGACACCCCGAAATCACCTAGGATCCCATCTACTTGTTTATAACCATAGAAACGTAAGAAGCGCTTGAGAAACCTAAAGTTTTCGTTAATTAACAAAAACCGCGGGTCATCGATAGCATTCTCAAGCGCATCTGTATCCTGATCGAAGGCAATTAGTTTGCCTGTTTCTCCCAGTCGTTCTAATATTTCCCTGGAATGTCCGCCGCCGCCAAAAGTTACATCCACGTAAACCCCTTCAGGTTGGATGTTTAACCCGTCTACCGTTTCTTTAAGTAGTACCGGTTTATGATATTCCATGGTCTGCATTGCTTGCATCGCCCATTACATCTTCAGCCAGATCTGCAAAATCGTTGGCAGCGTCGTCTATGGCTTGTTCATATTTTTGTTTATCCCAGATCTCGACGATATTGATCGCAGAAGAGATCACAACATCCTTATCCATCCCTGCAAAAGACGCCAGGTCTTTTGGTATATTCAACCTTCCGGTGGCATCCAGTTCTACTGTTTTCACACCTGCCGTAAACCGTCTAATAAAATCGTTGTTCTTCCTGTTGAACCTGTTCAGCTCACCCATCTTTCGCATTAGTGCCTGCCATTCGTCCATAGGATACAATTCAAGGCAGGGCTGAAAAACAGCACGCTTTATTACAAAGCCGTTCTGGGCTACTGTTGCCAATTGCTTTTTTAAAGCAGCCGGCACCATAACACGCCCCTTTACATCGGCTTTGCATTCGTATGTCCCTATTAGATTGAGCATTAGGAGAATCTGGTTTCGCTAGTAATAAATTCAAATATATATAACTTTTACCACTTTTTACCACTTTTTACCACATTGTTGATAAGTTTTGACACCTAATCCCCGTATTTGTCTTATATAGCTGATATTGTGCGTATTACCCTTGGTTTTACAGCGTCCATCTACATATACTAGTTACATACTTAGGCACTATATGCTCTAAAATTGACGCTGAAAATGGAAGTTGAAAACCCTCGTACAGTTCAACTATTTTTGTGTATTTTAGCGATTGTTAACCGAGTGACCGAATGTCAAACCACTTACGCGAAGAAGGCAAATTCAAATATCTTGAGGTAGGAGAAGGAACTCCCATTATAGTGCTACACGGGCTCATGGGTGGTCTGAGTAACTTTGATGGCGTGACCGAATTTTTCCCTGCAAAAGGCTACCAGATCCTCATCCCGGAATTACCTATTTATACCATGCCAATTCTAAAAACCAATGTAAAGAAGTTTGCAGAATACGTAGCCCAATTTATCGACCATAAGGGGTTCGAAAATGTGATCTTGTTGGGAAATTCCCTAGGCGGACATATAGGTTTACTCTGTACTAAATTATACCCTAAGAAGGTAAAAGCACTGGTGATCACAGGAAGCTCCGGGCTCTATGAGAGCGCTATGGGGGAGAGTTATCCGAAACGAGGCGACCGGGATTATATTCAGAAGAAAGCCGAAAATGTGTTCTACGATCCCAAGGTCGCCACCAAAGAGATCGTTGATGAGGTCTACGCCTCTGTAAACGATCGCAATAAACTAATACGCACCTTATCTATCGCCAAAAGTGCAATACGGCATAATATGTCTAAGGATCTCCCGAATATGAATACCCCTACCTGTATCATTTGGGGGAAACAAGACAATGTCACTCCTCCCGAAGTGGCAGAAGAATTTCACGAGCTGCTCCCGGATTCGGACCTGTTCTGGATAGACAAATGCGGTCATGCCGCTATGATGGAACACCCCGATGAGTTTAACGACTTATTATACGCCTGGCTGCAGGAGCGCGGATTTTAAACCCAACAGCATGAAGATCGTTTCGGCAGAATTTATAATGAGCAATAGCGATGTGGCTAAGTGCCCCAAGAATAAATTGCCCGAATATGCATTCATTGGCCGAAGTAACGTAGGAAAATCCTCCCTTATCAATATGCTGATGCAACGAAAAAACCTGGCAAAAACCTCAGGCAGGCCAGGGAAGACCCAGCTCATTAACCATTTTCTCATTAACGATAACTGGTATCTCGTCGATCTGCCCGGATACGGCTACGCCCGTGTATCGAAAAAGGATAAAAAGACATTTCAGAAATTCATCACCCAGTATTTTCAGAAACGAAAACAATTGGTCTTAGGATTCGTACTAATTGATTGCAGGCACGAACCTCAGCCGATCGATCTGGAATTTATGCAATGGTTGGGTGAGAATCAGCTGCCGTTTGCCATCGTTTTTACCAAAGCAGATAAATTAAAACCAAACGCTCTTAAGGCCAACATCGAAGCCTACCAGAAAAAACTATTGGAGACCTGGGAAACTATTCCCACTTATTTCATTACTTCCTCCAGTAAGGGCTATGGAAGGGATCAGCTATTAGATTATATCGACGCGATCAATAAAGAGGTAAACGATCTTGGATCAGTTTAATCAATGCCTGTGGCGAATTTAAAGCTTCAAATTCTTCGGAAGTAATAAATAATTCCAGTTTATTTTCATTTTGTATCAGCACAACCGGAAAATTGTATTTCGGAAGCCATTTGGAGCGAAATTCCTTATTAAATTCATCCTTGTGAAGAAAACGCATGTCCACATTAGAATTCTCCCTGAACTCCTTCCAGATATTTCGTTCTGTAAAGGCCCCAAAAGTAAGTTCACATAATTTACAATCGTAGGTGGAAGGACTCAGGATCTTATGCATACTATCCAGCACAGCGTTGGCTCTACCTGAATTCGCATTGTATACAAACAGTAGCTGCATTAATCTTTTTTCAGCTCCAGTTTTTCGGCAAAATAATCGCAAAAATCACGCATGGTGGCAGCCATCTTTTCGTCACCAGTAGCCCGTTGAAAAGTGTGCGACATAGCCATCAGGGTTTGATGAAAAAAGACATTCATTTCGTCCAGCGGCATATCCTTTGTCCAGAGGTCAATACGAAGTGCCTCTTTGGCCTTATGATCCCATACGGAAAGCAACATCGCTTTAGAAGGGCTGTTATCCACCCCTCCGTCCGGGGCAGACCATGAAAGGGATTCCGGGATCTTGTTCTCGTCAAGGCTTACCTTTATTTTTATTTCTGAAGTATTTGTTGCCATTATTTCGCGGGTTTATATTTTGATTTTTTAAAGATCTCTTCTGGTGAAATGATCATGAGTTGGGCAACGGAAGTATCGTTGTTCTCCATATAGGAACGTACAATCTGCCAGCCGATATATCTACCGATCATCCCGGGTGATTCGTTGTCAATTTCCAGGTAAAATTTAGAAAATGGGGCTGGGTTTATAAATCGGGGAGGTAATTTAACGTCTGTACTGTACAGTAGTTCTCGTTCTACAAAATATCGCCAGATCTCAATCTCATTATCGTGCGCCCATTGCATTTCTTCTTCGGTGTAGCCTATTCTTTCCGATTCCGAAACTTCGGGCAGCCAAATATCCTTTAAGTATAGTTCTTTACCAAAATAGATCATTTGCGAGAGCAGATCACGCTTTCTGGGGATACTAATTAGTTGCCTTGCATACGAAGTAGCCACATCCGGCCCAATCTGTGAAGGCTTTAAGTTCTTGGCCACATAGCGCTTTATCCCGGTGTAAAATTCGTGGTCCTCCCCTAAATAGGTGTCCAGACCCAGCACGAGCAAACTATCTGCAACGATCGCCTTGTTCTGGTAATCAACATCTGAAGTAACGGTTACCACTGTGGGTGCCTCGAATTCGGGGAAGTAATATTCTATATGCTGAAACAAAGGAACCAACTGGTCTTCTATATTGGCTTCGGTAGGAAAAACCTGTTCCACGGCATCGCTAAGCTGGCGTTGCAGGGTATCCTGCATTCTCCCTACCCACACACTGTCGTGAAATTGCTCGGGAAAGAATACCGGATATTTCTTCTTTAAGAAGGGTAATTCACTTATACCGGCAGCCGCAAACTCCTTATCGAAACGCAGGATCTCAATATCCATCGGGATTGCTTCTATTTCCTTCTCTATATTACTCTTTCTATCGCAGGATGCCATGAATAGCACCACTATAGACAATAAAAAATACCTCATTCTTAACAGCTTTGAAATTGTTTAACGTCTACCGTTTTTATAAATTTTCTAATTGCCTTACTTTTGTGCGGCAAAGTTATCACTATAAACCCACAATACCCATTTTATGCAGACCGAAAAAGTTGTAGACCATATTGTAAACTGGTTGAAGGATTATGCAACCAATGCCCATATGAAAGGGTTTGTAATTGGTATTAGTGGAGGGATAGATTCGGCGGTAACTTCTACTTTATGCGCCCGTACAGGATTGGAACTCCTATGCCTCGAAATGCCCATACATCAAGCACCATCACAGGTGAGTCGTGCCTTGAATCATATTGACTGGCTACAAAAGAACTACACCGATGTTTCTATGATCAAGGTGGACCTTACTCCTGTTTTTGATGGCCTAATAGATGCTCTACCCCCGGTTGAAAACGAAGAATCACGGTTTATGTCGCTGGCAAATACAAGAGCCCGCCTTCGAATGACGAGTTTATACTACTTTGCCGCCCTTAAAAAATACCTGGTGGCAGGTACGGGAAACAAAGTGGAAGACTTTGGTGTGGGATTCTTTACCAAGTATGGTGACGGAGGAGTAGACCTTAGTCCCATCGCCGACCTTATGAAGAGTGAAGTCTACGAAATTGCGCGGTTTTTAGGGATAAACCAGGAGATCATAGACGCTGCTCCCACCGATGGTCTTTGGGGAGATAACAGAACCGATGAAGACCAGATAGGAGCCAGTTACGATGAACTGGAATGGGCGATGAAAATGCACGATTCCGGGAAGGATTCTTCGCATTTTGAAGGTCGAAAAAAAGAGGTTATGTCTATCTATTTAAGACTCAATAAAGCCAATCAACACAAAATGGTGCCTATTCCGGTATGCGAAATACCGGCCCAACTGAAAAATTAAGTGCATTCAACGAGTTTTTTTTACGTTGAACGAAATTTCCTAACAAGCAAAATTCTTTTCTTTAGTTTTGATTTGTAGTATTTGTATTACAAAAACCTCACACTTCTAACAAATATATTTGTTGCAGGTGTCTTTGAAAAAGACCGAATTGGAAATGAAGAAAATATTTATCGCCGATCATCATCCGGTTACAAGAAAGGGGATCGCTTGTATGCTGAAAAAGAACGATAATTTTGAGATTATCGGGAAGGCTAATAACGGAGATGAACTGTACAAGAGCTTACAGGAAGAAAAACCCGATATCCTTATCATGGAGATCGACATGCCCCATATTAATGGAATCAATGCCTTGAGGGGTATTAAAACGGAATTCCCGGAAGTTAGAGTACTTATTTTCTCTACGCATCCTGAGGAGATCTACGCTTTGCGTTCCATAAAGTCCGGTGCTGCAGGTTATGTCCCTAAAACCGCCTCCACAAAAGTGTTCCTAAAAGCATTAAAACAGATCGCTAAAGGTGGCATTTTCCTCAACGAAGATCTTACCTCAACATTCACTAGCCGCAATGTTGGTGAAACCAGTGCCATTAGCCGATATAAAAAATTGTCATCTCGAGAGATCGAAGTGCTTAACCTGTTATCCAGCGGAAAACGCAATAAGGATATCGCGAACGCACTTAACATAAATGAGAAAACAGTTAGCACCTATAAAACCAGGTTGCTTAAAAAATTGAAAGTAGACAATCTGGCCGATCTAATCCATCAGTCCAGAATGTTTCAATTTGGATAATTATAGCACTCTTCTAAGTTTCTCGGATAGCACATCTCTCAGGATGGTATAATCACTTATATTTTCCAGAACAGTTTTGTCCTCATACTCCCCGTTTTTCAGTGGACTTTTAGATAGTTCGGCTATCTTCGATGTAACGAGGTGCCTTCTTAAATTGAGTATCGTTTCACTTACCACCTGTGAAATAGCATGCTTTTTCTCTTTTACATAGATCTCTTTTCGTTCCCAATTGTGAAGACTGTATTTTTCTTCCTCCATAAGTATATGAGTAACTGTTTCGGCTTTTTCCGGTTGTAACTGATTTACCAGTGCATCTATCTTGAGATCCTGCTCCCGGTTTAATTTATTGATGATCTCATAATACAACTCCCTAAAATCCTCGTTCATAAATTCGATCTCGTCATCCTGAAGATCCAAATAGATCTTTTCATAGACCTTTGTCCGCATTTTTTCCGGGGTAAATGCAATCTCACCCTCTTCATTGGCTTCCAGGATCAGGTCGTCGAATTCTTCTTCCTCGGTACCGTAGAGTAAGAGAAGTTCGATGATCTTCCGTTCCAGTTCAAACTGTATATCTATTTTCTGAACAGCCTGGCGTTCGGCAGGCACAATACCCATCGTTTCAAGCGGTGGTTGTGAAGTTCGTTTTGAGGCTTCTCTTTTTTCTTTCTGAAGGAGTTGCGCCAGGGTATTGAATAGAACTTCTTCAGAAATATCCATGATCCTCGAGCATTCCTTGATGTATACCTCCTGTTTGATCACATCGGGTATCTTCGAAATACTTACTACCATATCCCTGATGGTGTCTGCCTTTTTTATAGGATCGTTTTTCGCTTCCGAAGCCAACAAAGAGGCCTTGAAGCTTATAAAATCCTTGGAGTGCTCCTCCAGGTAGGATCGCAGCATTTCGAGCGAATTCTCGCGTGCAAAACTGTCTGGGTCCTCCCCCTCGGGGAAGGTGCAGATCTTCACATTCATTCCCTGTTCCAGGATTAGGTCTACTCCTCGTAAGGAAGCCCTCAGTCCGGCAGCATCCCCATCAAACAATACGGTGATATTCCGGGTGAGCCTGTTGACAAGTCTTATCTGTTCCGGTGTTAGAGCCGTACCTGAAGAGGAAACCACATTTTCAATCCCGGTTTGATGGAACTGGATAACGTCTGTATATCCTTCCACCAGGAAACAATTATCTTCTTTGGCAATTGCCTGCTTAGCCTGGTAAATACCATACAGAACTTTACTCTTGTGGTAAATATCGCTCTCAGGAGAATTAAGGTATTTGGCCGCTTTCTTATCATTGCTTAAAATCCTGCTACCGAAGCCCAGTACCCGGCCACTCATGCTTTTTATGGGAAACATCACCCTTCCTTTAAACCGATCGAATTGCTTTTCTTCTTTTACAATTGTGAGGCCGGTTTTCTCGAGAAACTCCAGCTTATATCCTTTTTTAATGGCCGTATCGGTAAAGGCACTCCACTGGTTTGGAGAATATCCTAATTCGAACTTTTTAATGGTTTCATCGGTAAAACCACGCTCTTTGAAATACGTAAGCCCGATCGCCTTTCCTTCTTCGGTTTTATGCAGTGCAGACACAAAATAATCCTTGGCATACTCACTAACCAGATACAAACTTTCCCGTTCGTTTGCCATTTCCTTCTGCTCATCGGTTTGCTCTGTTTCTTCTATTTCTATTCCATACTTCTTTGCCAGATACCGGATGGCTTCGGGATACGTAAAATGCTCGTGTTCCATAAGAAAGGCGACCACATTCCCCCCTTTTCCACTACTAAAATCCTTCCAGATCTGTTTTACCGGAGAAACCATGAAGCTGGGCGTTCGCTCATCGGTAAAAGGGCTAAGACCTTTAAAGTTACTCCCCGATTTCTTCAATTGAACAAAATCGCCTATTACCTCCTCTACACGGGCGGTTTCAAACACATTATCTATGGTTGTTTTTGAGATCAATGGAAGAAAATCTGACTTCAGTAAAAATACTATTATTTTAAGTTTTCAGCATTAAAAAAAGGCCTCATTAATGAAGCCTTTTTACAATTTCAGGGAATAATGCCTATTCCAGGTCGAATCGCAATCCCAGGGATATATTACGTTGTTCAATCGGGTTATCCTTAAAAATGGTATTGAGATCGTATTTTGCGTAAAGACCTACATCTCCCCAGCCTACATACGCGCTTACGCCATAGATAAAATTGTTAGTATTGAAATCACCTTTTTCCTTTCGATCTACCTCCTGGCCCATATCGTCGAACCTTAACTTTTGGCGACTCCCCAACTTGAGCCCTGCATAACCTCCAAGTCCTACTTTTATTTTATTATGTGTGGAATATCTAAAGTAGGTGTCCTTCTCTATCTTCTTTGAGGGACCAAACTCAAAATGTACAGGGATAACCAGGTTGTCGAGACGAAATTTAGATTTATCCAGATCCAGATCGAAGGTTTGCAACTCGGTTTGAGAACCTGTATCTACAAAATATTGATTGTCCTTTGGTTTCAGGCCATTAAATTGAAATGAAAATCCGTATTTCACCCGTAGCCAGTTGCTTTCCTTAAAGACTCGCGTTTTCCAGGCCCAGCCTAGTTCGGCAAAACGGCTGCCACCCACTTTATACACATCATCCCCTAATTTCCCATCAACAATTACATTGTTTAAACCAAAAGCCAGCACAAAATCACTGGTGGTGCGTCTATCGAATTGCCTCGCCCTGTTTTGCTTGCCAATGAAGATAAACGAATTGTCGTTGTCTTCACCAGAACCAATCTCGATAACAAACCTGTCAACATCATCATCCAGGATCGTTGCATCATCGTTGCGCTTTAAAAGCTCGATCTTATTATCGATAATAGCCAGGCGGTTCTCAATATTAAGCGCGTGTTTTTCGGCTATTTTTTGTTTGAGTTCGTTTGCCTCTGCCTGGCTGATCTGTTCAAGTTCCAATCGTTGATTGATCCCTTCCACAGACGCTTTCAAGGCATCCTTTTCTTCTTCAATAATTCGATCTTTCGTGGCTTCCAATACCTCGATCTTGCTTAAGATTTCAGAGTCCTGGGCTTGAATTGAAGCCATACCCAGTAACCACACCGTAATTACGGTGCAAAAAGTAATTAGTTTCATAAGTGTTCAGATTTTTTTCCCCACTTTGCAGGGGAGTGATTGATGAATAAATATTAATTGTTACGCTCCGCCACAGCGGTCCTAATTTTCTTATAACCATCGCCAAGAGCATCGAAGACCTTATCCCTGAAACTTCGCTCCAGTTCGAACTCTACATCCTCAAGTAGTGCTGCAGCATCTACCTTGTTGTTTTGTGAGTTCAATATTCGTTGCTTGCTTATCTGGCGTTGTGCCTGTTTCAGTAGCTCATCGATCTCTTCAGGCGTAACCGTATTATTAGCTTTTACCCTGTTCTCTACTTCGGCTACCACCTCATTGACTTTATTCTTCATAAAATCGTCATTCGTCATGAGTTGTTCCGGCCTAAGTTCATTCTCCTTGTTTATTTTCTCTTTCGGTACGTTAGTAACGACGCCCTCATTATTGGTGTTGGTTGGGTCCACTTTGGCCAGGTATTCTTTCTTTGTTTCGTTCTTTTCAATCTTTGGGATTTCCTTAATCACGGGATTTTCCAATTTTATTTCTTCGGAAGCGATCTCTCCCTCAGCGTTGTCCGGCACTGCAATGAACTCGTTTAAACTATCCTCGGGCTGGATATTGGGCAATTCTTCCAAACTATCTTCTACCAGCTCATTGCCACTGGCGATCCCATTATTATTCAGGAAAATAGCTGCTAGGATAAGTAAGCCTGTAAAACCTGCAGCAATCGCAAACCAGGTGGAACGGTTCATCTTTGATCTTTCCGGATTGCCAAGACGTGCATCCAATTTCTCCCATGCATCTGCAGAGGGTTGTATTTCCCTCTCCTGTAACTTTTCCCTGATATTATCTTCTATCTTAATGGGTGCCATAGCTTGTATTATTTTGTTTATTAATCATTACCTGAAGCATGCTCCTGGCTTTCGATAATTGCGATTTGGACGTTCCTTCACTTATTTGAAGTAATTCGGCAATCTCGCTGTGTTTGTAGCCTTCAACAACATATAGTACAAATACTGTTTTATAACCGTCGGGTAGCGCATCTATGAGCTTCTGAATCTCCTCTGCTTCCAATTCCGAATCCATATATGCCGAATGCTCAAGAGAGTTCTCGATCACCGATTCGTCCTGAAAATTGAGTTTCTTTTGCCGGCGTAATTCAGAAAGTGATTCGTTCACCATGATTCTCCTTATCCATCCTTCAAAACTACCATTTCCAGAGTAGGTTTCTATCTTGTTAAAGACCTTAAAAAACCCACTCAACATAACCTCTTCGGCCAGATCTCCATGTTTTATATATTGTCTGCAAACACTGAGCATCTTGGGCGCAAACATTTCAAACAATTCATGTTGTGCTTTCCTATTACCCCTGGCTACATTTTTTATAAGGGTAGTGTAATTTTTATGTAATGAGATCAGCTTCACGTTATGCTACGCAGGTTGTTTCATTTATATAGACGCTATTATTTTTCTAAGGGTTGCCTGAAGGTAGAAAAATATGTAAAAAGAGTGTTTTATTAATTCAAACAAGAACTATATCCCCATCTTATTTCTTGCGGTCGATCACGTAATTCACCATTAGTTCGAGAGACGATCTGTATTCAGATTCGGGATAGGTTGCCAGCAGTTCCAGTGCACGGCGCTGATAATCTTTCATTTGCTCGATAGCATATTCTAATCCCCCTTTTTCTTTTACAAAGGCAATTACTTCCTTTACTCTCTTACGATCCTTGTTGTGATTCTTTACTGAATTGATCAACCATCTTTTTTCTTCTGAAGTAGCTTTATTGATGGCATGAATTAGTGGAAGGGTCATTTTCTTCTCCTTGATATCGATCCCTGTAGGCTTTCCTATTTTGTCGTCGCCATAATCGAAAAGGTCATCCTTGATCTGAAAAGCCATCCCAATCAATTCTCCAAATTCTCTGGATTTCTCAACCTCCGTAGCCGGAGCGTTTACAGACTGTGCCCCCATGGCACAACAGGCCGCGATAAGGGTTGCTGTTTTCTGGCGGATGATCTCGAAGTATACATCTTCCGTAATGTCGAGCGATCTGGCTTTTTCGATCTGTAATAGTTCACCTTCGCTCATCTCACGAACCGCCACCGATATAATCTTTAACAGATCGAAATCATCATTGTCGATAGATAAAAGCAAACCTTTGGAAAGCAGGTAGTCCCCCACCAGCACGGCGATCTTGTTCTTCCACAACGCATTGATAGAGAAGAATCCTCGTCTTCTATTACTGTCGTCCACTACATCATCATGTACCAGCGTGGCGGTGTGTATAAGTTCGATCACTGAAGCACCCCTGTAGGTGCGTTCGTTTACCTCGCCATTGTTGTTCATTTTCGCGATGAGGAAAACAAACATCGGACGCATTTGCTTCCCTTTCCTGTTTACTACATAATGTGTGATCCTGTTAAGTAGAGAAACTTTTGAAGACATAGCCCCAGAAAACTTTTTCTCGAAAAGTTCCATTTCGTTCTCAATAGGTAATTTTATTTGAGAGACTATCTTCATTAGTGAGTAAATGTACTAATTTTTAAGACTGGGATTGCTACGACTTATTCGCCAATTGCCCACAGGCGGCATCTATATCCTTACCTCGGCTTCTCCTTATGGTGACGGGAATTCTGTTTGCCTCAAGGCCTGTTATGTACCGATCGATGGCGTCGTTATCTGCCTGCTGAAATTCACCGTCGTCTATCGGGTTATATTCAATTAAATTCACCTTACTTGGGGCAGCTTTGCAAAATTCGATTAAGGCTTTTATGTCTTCATCATTGTCATTGATACCTTTCCATACAACATACTCGTAGGTGATCCTTTTATTGGTTTTTTCGTACCAGTAGATGAGAGAATCTTTTAGATCTGTAAGTGTGAATTGCTTGGCGAAAGGCATAATCTTTTCCCGCTTTTCCTGAATTGCCGAATGCAGCGATACCGCCAGGTTGAATTTTACCTCATCATCGGCCAGTTTTCGAATCATTTTCGGAACTCCGGAGGTGGATACCACTATACGTTTTGGCGACATCCCCAGGCCTTCTGCCGAAGTGATCTTTTCAATGGATGCCAGCACGTTCTTATAGTTCATCAACGGCTCCCCCATTCCCATAAAAACAATATTGGATAACGGCCGGTTATGATATAGGCGACTTTCCTTGTCGATAGCCACCACCTGGTCGTAGATCTCATCAGGGTTGAGATTTCGCATTCGCTTTAGACGGGCTGTGGCACAGAATTTACAATCCAGACTGCATCCTACCTGAGAAGAAACACAGGCTGTAGTACGCGAACTTGTAGGGATAAGAACAGACTCCACTATCAATCCATCGTGCAATTTTACCGCGTTCTTGATAGTACCGTCATTACTTTTCTGAATACTATCTACCTCTATATGATTGATCACAAAATGCTCCTCCAGTTGAGAACGGGTGGTTTTGGAGATATTGGTCATATCTTCGAAGCTATGGATCCCTTTATTCCACAACCATTCGTACACCTGGTCCCCACGAAACTTCTTGTCGCCCATTTCAACAAAAAACTCCTGAAGCTGCTCTTTAGACAATGCCCTAATATCTTTTTTCACTGTTTCCATCCGGATGCAAAAATACCATATAATAGTGTACCATGAAACTATGGAAGATAAACTGAAAAAGAAAAGAGAAAGATTAGGACATTATCGGTTGATAATGATCTTTTTTGTGATATCGGCTCCACTGTCCTCATCTATCAAGTGAAGAAAATAGATACCTCTAGCATAAGACTCCACATTGAAGGTATTCATAGTATTAGAGAATGATCCTATGGATAGCTGTTTACCGGTTACCGTATAAAATCTGTAGACCAGATTTGGATAACGAGAGTTCATAATGGTTATCTCCGTGGATGCCGGATTTGGGAAAATTTGTAGTTGTCCGGTAAGTTCAACATCCGGAACACTTAAGATATTCTGCATACTGTCCATGGTAGTTTGCCCGGTACCGGCCGGATCCAGCCAATCCATCAATCGGCTTTGTGGATCTGAAGCCGCAGCCCACGACACTGCAAACCGGCCATAAATATCGTAATCGCCATTGTTTTGGGTTCCTTCGCAAAACGATTGTCCGGCATATAGCTGACCAATGATCCTGCCTTCTTCATTAAATAAAGGAGAACCAGATGACCCGCTCTCGGTGGTACCAATCTCCCAGCCGTCGCCATTCCCCACCGAAACTCCTTTTATGAGCCACACTTCGGTACCATTGGCATTTTCTTTTATAGCACCGCTGTCATCCCTGCAAATTTTCATGATATCCCCATTGGGATGATGTATACCTACTTCAAAAACCGGCAGATCGTCTGTATTATCCCAACCGGCAAAGGTAACATCCCAGGACCCCGGTATTCTGTTATATAATTCCACCAGGGCAAAATCGCTAACGTTGTTATTCGCCCTTAGCTCGGCTCCACTCATGGTAAAATTGGATTGGATATCCTCGCTATCGTCTGCGGTTCCACAAACAGGATCGGGACTCACCCAATTAAACCTAATAGACCAGAGCGCGGGATCGCTATTTTCCAGGCAGTGATTACCGGTCAATAAATATGGAGTTTTATCCTGGGCGGTATTATTGATCAGTGCAGCCGAACATAGATATCCATTCCCCAGGTTAAGCAGGGTTACCGCTTTTTTCACAAGGTCCTTTTTACTGTCGAAATCTGCTCCAATAGAGCAATTCACATCGTAGTTACAATCACCCGAATCGTTCAGGCCTCGCATTCCTTCCACCAGGCTGTTTATCTTTCCAAGCCTGTAGCCATGTATTAGTCCTTCTATTTTTAAACTGGCCTCTTCGGTCACGAAAGCAGGCTGATAATATTCTATCCAGATGATATCTCCCATTACGAACCACGAACCCAGCCGCTTATTCGGCCTGTTGGTGGCTTTAGAGTACGTTTTTGAAACATCGGTACGATCGTCGTTGAACAGGTGTAATCTTCCTCCATCGGGAATGTAAAACTGGTTAAAATTCACACTAAGACTTATCGCCCTGGGAGATTGAATGGCCAGCTGCCATATTTTATCACCATTGGGTAATTCTATAAGAGTACCCTCCTCTTTTATGTCTAGTTGCAGGCTTCTTTCTACTCCATAACGCCATGGAAGACTTTTATCCCTGTCGTTAATAAGATCCTGTTGCTGAATTTCATACAGATCTAAGGGTGGTAAGACTATTGGAGTAGTTCTGGTTTGAATATTTTGTTCCCAACTAACCGGTAAATAGTTGCCTCCATCCTGCGCATAGGATGAAAAAATGATGGCAAAAAAGAAAAAGTATAGTAAAACTTTTTTCATTTAAGGTATTGATTAGTTGCACTATAAGTATACTAAAATACCTTTTTATTTTGATTTTAAGAAATAGAAACTACAGAATACAAAAAAACCCGATGAGAATCGGGTTTTAAAGCGTTTAGATGATCAACATTGCATCACCGTAGGTATAGAACCTGTATTTTTCTTTAATCGCCTCGGCGTAGGCCTCCTTTATAAATTCGTGCCCGGCAAAAGCCGCAACCATCATAAGTAAGGTGGACTTTGGCGTGTGAAAGTTGGTGACCATACTGTTCGCGATACTGAAATCGTAAGGCGGGAATATAAATTTATTCGTCCAGCCACTATACGCATTTAGCGTATTGTTAGACGAAACAGAGCTTTCCAGCGCCCTCATCACTGTAGTTCCTACCGAACAGATCCTTCTTTTCTGAACGATCCCGGTGTTGATAGTATCTACAGCCTTCTGTGGGATAATAATTTCTTCCGAATCCATTTTATGCTTGGAGAGATCTTCAACCTCAACAGGACTAAATGTGCCTAATCCTACATGTAAGGTCACTTCAGCAAAATTAACCCCTTTAATCTCAAGGCGCTTTAACAGGTGCTTCGAAAAATGCAAGCCTGCCGTTGGAGCCGCTACTGCACCTTCTTCCTTCGCAAAAATGGTTTGGTATCGCTCTGCATCTTCCGGCTCCACCTCTCTCTTTATATATTTTGGCAAGGGAGTTTCTCCCAGTTCGGTGAGTTTGTTCCTAAACTCTTCGTAGGATCCATCGAATAAGAAACGTAGAGTACGCCCTCTGGAGGTAGTATTATCGATAACCTCTGCCACTAAGGATTCGTCTTCCCCGAAATACAACTTATTCCCTATACGGATCTTTCTGGCCGGGTCTACAAGTACGTCCCACAGCCTGGTTTCTGGGTTAAGCTCTCTAAGAAGAAATACTTCAATTCGCGCTCCGGTCTTTTCCTTATTCCCGAATAATCGGGCAGGAAACACCTTCGTATTGTTTAAGACAAGCACATCTTCTTCCTCGAAATAATCGATTAGATCCTTGAACATTTTATGTTCAATACTGTGATCTGCACGGTTTAATACCATTAGCCTTGCCTCGTCCCTGTTAGGAGCCGGGTATTCTGCTAATAATTCGGCTGGAAGATTAAAATTGAAATTGGAGAGTTTCATTCCCATAGAACTGCGGTTTTATTGTAAAAGCTGCAAATATACAATCTCAGAACAGGGGTTGTCAAGTAAATCGGGATTTATCTTTTAATTTCATAGGTAATCCCAACAGCAGTCATAGCTTCCCAAAAGGATGGAAACGATTTAGACACCACTTCGGGTTCTTCAATAAGTATTTTTTCTTTCAATGCGAGGGGTGCAAATGCCATCGCCATCCTGTGATCGTTATACGTTTTTATGGAGATTCCGGAATTTATTGCTTCGGAAGGGGATAATTGCAACAAATTGTCTGTGATCTGCACCGTTGCACCTAATTTTTGCATTTCTGTCTGTAAGGCCACCAAACGATCTGTTTCTTTGATCTTAAGCGTGTGTAACCCTGAAAGCTTACACCCTATTCCTAATCCGAAACAACTCACAGCAATAGTTTGTGCAATATCCGGGGTTTTGGCCAGGTCCAGTTCTAATTGCTTCGGAAGTGAAATATCTTTTTTTGAAAGCGTAATACTGGAGTTGGCACTATTAAATCTGGTCTCCACCCCAAGTTTTTCGTAAATATGCACCAAATTCGAATCTCCCTGCAGGCTCTCTTTCTTATAATTTTTCAAGGTTACTGAAAGGCCTTCGGAAAGTGCCACCAGGCTGTAAAAATAGGACGCCGAACTCCAATCCGATTCTACCGTGAACCTACTTTCCACTGGAATATCAAGCGGTTCTACGGTGATACAGTTTTCAGAAAAAATAACAGTACACCCAAGTTGTTTCAGCAACTGGCATGTCATATCTATATACGGCCTGGAGGTGATCATCCCCTGCATTCTAATGGTCAATCCATCCGATAGTGAAGGCGCGATAAGTAATAAGGCCGAAATATACTGACTACTCGTCCCGGCTGCGATCTCTATCTCCCCCGATCTCAATATGGTTCCGATTATTTGAAGTGGTGGATACCCTTCTTCCCCCTTGTATTCGATCTTAGCACCCAGATCCCGGAGAGCGTCCACCAGCAATGAAACCGGCCGTTGTTTCATGCGTTCGCTTCCGGTAAGCACTACTTTTCTTCCTTGTTGAGCAGAAAAATAGGCAGTTAAAAAACGCATAGCTGTACCCGCGTGATGTATGTCTATTAGCTCACTGTCCCTGTTTTTAAGAGCCTGTTGTAGCAACTGTGTGTCGTCACTGTTGGAGAGATTTCCTATTTCAATTTGAGGAAACAGCGCCTGAAGGATCAATAATCGGTTAGATTCGCTTTTAGAACCTGTTACCTCTATATGGGCATGTTCTATAGCGGCAGCGCTATCATGGCTAAGAGCAGCTATCATTTTTTAAGGTCTTCTTTCTTCAGTTTGGCCCTAAACTTTCCGAAGGTTACAAAGAAACCGTACACCAGGCCGGCAGCTAGTATTCCCAATAAGAAGAAAAGCGGGTTTTGTTCGGTGAAATAAGCCATGGAAAATCCTTCTATCGCCCATTTTATGATCACAAATAAAATGGCAAAGGCCAGTGCCAAAGATACCACCGATCTCCAAAATCCTTTTTGAGCAAGTACGCGCTTAAACATCAGTTTAGTTTTTTATTTCCGTGATGGCGATCGTGATCGCGTTTTGTCTTCTTTTCTAATTTTTTGTTGAAGGCAGCCTCCAGGTCGATCCCGGTCTGATTGGCCAGGCAAAGTACCACAAAAACCACATCTGCCAATTCTTCCCCCAGATCTTTGTTCTTGTCACTCTCTTTTTCGCTTTGTTCACCATACCTCCGGGCGATGATCCTCGCAACTTCTCCCACTTCTTCGGTTAACTGGGCCATATTGGTCAATTCGTTAAAATAACGTACCCCATGGTCTTTTATCCATGTATCGACGGCTAATTGGGAGTGTTTCAGGTTCATGATCTTAAATTTTGGTGAGTACTATCTTCTCCTTTTCCTTCTCGGCAATTTGGTTATAGAAGGCTTTGATATATTCATAGTCCGAAGGTAAGATTATTGGGGAGTTTATATCTAACGACACAGAAAGTTGTAACATTTGCGGACTTACCTGTTTTAGTAAATAGGTATAACTTCCCAGGTTATTAGCCAGGTTTGCTTTGGCACCTTCGGGGATAGAAGTCACTTCATACCCTTCGGGAATAGCTAAATTCACAGTATATCTTTCAGATTTCGGAAATTCGAAATAAATAGGATAACTACGCTTATCGCTTTTAAATGGATGACTTACATGACCAAAAAACAGCATAGGCGATATGTATAAATTCCCATTGATATTCTCCATCATCGATGGCGATTCTGCCTTATAACTTAAACTTAAATTTGGTTTAAGGTTATCCAGGTCTTTTACTGCGTAGTCCGAAAAATGAACGTCGCTAATGGTAGTCTTGATTGCTTTAATTTGTTCTTTGGTTTCAGTTCCGATAAACCTGGAACGATATTTTTTAGCAAAATGTCCGCCAAGTCGTTCCCTAACTGAGGCTTCCAATACATCACCTTTTATTTCTGCCTGTACATATTTCATGCGCTGTGAGACATAGTTTGGATATAGGCCGATACCTTCTGAAGTCCCATCAGGTCGTATTAATCTACCTTCCCAGTTCATCACTCGGTCTGGCAAAAGGTTAATCCCTGAAAAGGGATCGGTTGCATCCATAAGATACAATTTACCGTTAAATTCGACACTGGCCAATACATAGTTGAAACCATATCGGGTAGGAAAAATAGGAATCCCATTGTTCTTTGTACTTACAAGTATGGGGTTGGCATTTAAACTTGCATAGCGTAGCATAGAAACCAACATAAGATTGATATCGGCCGAATTACCAACTCCTTCGTTATAAGCCTTTTTTAGTCCTTCACCAGGAAAGTAACTTTGGTACTTATTCCATCGAACTTTACTTTTAACCAGATTGAAGATAATTTGCATTTTTTTTAGTGGATCTCCTTCTCCTCCTATAGCTCCGTTAACATCGTTTTCGTAATAACTTGTTTTATTTAATTGATTTACAAAGGAGTCGTTCTCATAAATGCTTTTAGTTACAGCTTCCCAGGTAGTTGAATATGATTTAGGTAATTCACCCGGCCAATTGATCATGGCAAGTTCCCAGATCGATTTAGCACGGTAATTATCCAGATTATCTACCATTACTTCCACATCCATAGGCGGAATGTTGTTTTCTTCGAGCCTGTAAATATTTTCTTTATAGGAGACAGTCCGGTCCTCTTTACCCGAACTCTCAAATTTTGCCAGCGTACCAAGTCCGCTTCGTCCTCTCAGGGTAATATCAATTTCCCTTGAATCTTTAGAGAAATCGTAATGCAGTTTGGATTGAGGATTACCATATGTCTGGTATATAAAATACTCCGGCGTTCTTACCTCTACCACTTCTCTTTTAACCGGAATGGTATACTGCAGATCGATATCGTCAATGTCGTAAAAAGGCGATGATATCTTGTATTCATATTCTATTACACTCCCTTTTTTAATATTAGGCATAGTGAATTTATACACTGTAAGAAAATCATTTTGCCGAAGGTCGAAAAGGTCCTTGTCGTTAAATTTAGTTTTGGAAACCGAACCATTTTCCAGGTTATAGGTAACACCTTTCAGAGTAACGATCTCTTCCCGGTCTACACCGGAATTATATATTTTAATCGATTTTGTCGCCCAATCAAATCCTTCGGTATCGTAGATCTTTACTCGTTCTAATACCTCTTTAAACAAAGTAAAGCCAACGCCCTGTTTATACTCGTAATAGGTATTAATTTCCCTATTCAATACTGTGGCATTTGCCTCCGGATACTCAGCATTCACCTGCTCTTGGAGCTCTTCCTTAGATACTTTTCCGTATTTGTACGACTGACCATAAGAAGTGAAGTTCGCAATCGTAAGGAACAATATTGTGAAAGTTAGTCTCATAAGTGTTATTGTTTAATTAATACTATTCTTGATTTTGAAATATTAGCTAATTCATTATAAAGACCTTTTAGGCTTTCGTAGTACTCCGGAGGAATTAGTCCTTCGTTTATCCTTACGGTCAATGAAATCTGAATTTTATCCTCCTGCTGTGAACTCTGGAAAGTAAGACTCCCTAATTTATCTTCCATTAAAGCTCTTTTTGACGTTGGAATACTTTCAACAGCATACCCTTCGGGTATATTAAAATTGATAATGAATGTTTCCACGAATGGATACTCGAGATCCACAGGATACAGCCTATCTACTTCGTTATATTCATTTTCATCGAGACCACAATGAAGCAATGGTTGAAAGTATAACCGATCGTCTATCTTTTCTATATAATCAGAATATGTAAAGTTGTAGTTGATTTTTATTGGTTTAGGTGCGTTTTTAAAATCAGTCAAGGTAATGTTCTCAGCATTGAAAAGATCTAGGCGGTTTAAGGTTTCCTTGTATGATTCGTCTCTGGAATTGCTATATTGAAGTCGGTGTGTCCATGCGTAATATCCTGTAATTTGCTTTTTAACCGAACCGCTTACCGATAGATTCCCAGGATTTAAATCAGCCGATATGAGAATAGTGTTCCTGCTGTGTTTTTCTATACGAGTAGGATAGTTGATGGAACTCCCGTCTTCCTTTACAATAAATCCATTACCGTTTACATAGCTAAGCGGCAGTTCTCCAAATCCAAGTAACTTTCGCGTACCGTCCAATATGTACATTTTGCCGTCGATGTTCACAGAAGTAACAACAGAATTGAACGATCGAATTCTGGGATACATTACCCAGCCCCACGACTTGGTCGCAACCAGCATAGGGTTGGCATCCAGACCTACAGATCGTAGCATGGCTGTGAGTAAAAGATTTATATCTCCTGTATCACCTTTTTTATCTACATAAGCTTTCCGGATACTTTCACTTCCTCGACTATATTTTTCGTCCCAGGTCATAACTTTTTTCACATAGGCATCGATTAATTGTGCCTTTTTTAATGGATCTGTTTCCTTACCTAGAACTTCTTCTAGATCTTTCCTATAGAAATATTCACCCCGTTTCAACTGCCCGCCAAACCATTCGAGCTTGTTCAGATATACTGCGAGGTAGGTCCAGGTATACTTTCTGTATCGAGTTTGTCCAAACAATTCAATTATAAGTTGACCCCGATGATTATCTATATTAGTTACAAATTTCTCACGTCTTAAGGCCGGAATATTGGTCCCTGTAAACAAGTAATTGAAATCACTTTCAATTTTTTGAATAGGTAATTTAACAAATGGATTCTCCTGTATATCTATGGCTGCTCTGTTCGGATTATTAACATTGATCCGCAGATTTTTAATGGGAATATAATGTTGAGTATACAACGAGTAGAAACCTATGAAAGGCACTGTATAACTAATTTCTATTATGGATCCTTCTTTTACATTCGGGAAGGTTATTTTACGTATTTCTTCGTCTTCAGATACATGATCGATAAAAATATTGTCTGAAGTTACCTCGGTACGATTAATTTGCCCATTCTCAAGGGTATAGGTCATTGCTTTTAAGCCTCTCACATTCTCATAAGGAATTTCCCAATTCGAATGGTCGATACCATCTGCCGTATAAATCTTTACTCGTTCGTGTAATTCGAGAGACCGTCCGTAATCCAATTCTATTCCTTTGTACAACATGACGGCGTTTGCCTCAGGAAATGTTGGATCATTCTTTTGCGAAAGATCATCTATCGTCACATCTCCAAACTCTATCTTTTGTGCCTTTACAACACCCACAACAAGGATTAGGCATATAGCCAAGGTAATGTGTCTCATTTTTTTGAAAGTACTATTTTGGATCGATCCCGTTTGGCCACTTCTTTTATGAAATCAACATATTCGTTAAATGTCTCTTTGGGGTAGCGTCCTGAATTGATCTTAAACTCGCGCGTATAGATGAAATTATTTGCTTCTTTTACCAGCTCGACTTTATACGAACCGAAGGGAGAGTTAAGTTCAAAAGGTTCAAAAATTGATTCCATAAGAAAATTTTCAGGGATCGACCATCTTATTACATCACGCTCGGTATATCCGCGCTTAATTACAACTGGTTGTGTCCTTTTCTCTGTTTTGATTGGAATATTTTCGATTCGCCGAAACAAGTTCGGATTCAATAAAATTCGGTCCCCTGCCCTAGAACAATAACCTGCTGTTTGAAAACGCAAAGACTCCTGAAAAACAATATTTTCCTTGTCATTGCTGAATTCGATTTGATCCACTCTGAGGTCGTTTAGGTGTGACCAAGTCTTCTTATAACTCGCATCCTTTTCTACAGCCTTGGCGTCCTTTAAATGATATCGGTAGCTATACTGGATTCCAGAGGACGACTGAACGATTTCTCCTTTTACTAATAGAGACGGTTCAAGTGAAATCTCTCCTTTCAAATCCTGCATATTATCGGAAGCACTATACTCATGGGTATGCCCCATAATACCTCCTTCAGGAGTAATCATCAATACTTTTCTGTTGTCTGTATGCTCCCCAAGGTAATTGAAAGGTACATCTTGACTTGTGCATTCCAGAAATACCTTCTCATCCTCAAATGGCACGGTAAGTATAACGTGATTTCCTTGTAATGCCAGAAAGTTCTCATCTAGATCTCTTCCTTCCGAGCCGGCATTGACAATTGTGTAATATGATTCGATCCCCTGGCTTTCTAAAAGGGCCATTGTGTAATTAGTTAAACCTTTACAATCTCCATAACCTAGTTGGTCTACCTCCATTGCGAGCGTTGGTTGCCATCCGCCTATTCCAACTTGAACACTTATATAGCGGGTTTTAGACTGCATGAACTCGTAAATGAGACGGGTCTTCTCCTTCTTATCCACCACGCCACGTACAATCTCGGTCACTTTAGCAATGGTTGATTGAGGTAATTCTCTGCGCCCTTTTAATAGCTGTTGATCTTGCCAAAGTCCAAAATCTTTCCAACTACTTATATTGGCTTCTTTACCTTCAAGTTCAAATTTTAAAGGGGCAATTTTCACTACAGGTGTAAACTCGGTATAATGGGGTCCTAAAGGCTCGCGATCAATAGCTTTCAGATTTTTTACACTATATTTTTTAAGGGTATTGGTTTCGGTAAATCTCACATCGAAATCTTCCAGATTGAAAGCTCGAACCGTAAGGGGAATAACATTAGGATTACGCACTATATAGCTAGAACTTTCAGTACTCACACGATAATATGGCGAAGGATCCCAAGGAGGTAAAAAACCAGTTGATTTTGATCGTGTTTCCACTAGAAATTCAAAAGTAAATGGGTAAAATGGAGGTGTATATTCCAATACCAAAGCACGGTTATCTGTATATAAATTCGTGCCGGTAACACTTACGTCTACGAAATTCTTTTTTTTGAATTTCTTTATTTGCTTTCCATTTTTATCGAAAACGTTCGCCGATATAGCCTGAATACTAGAACTATTGTCGTAATAGGCGACCGGTTTCAATGCAGACAAACCATTTTTGTTGAATACGGTGAGTACTACATGTTCGGTAATAGTCATTCTATCAACGGCGTCTAGTTCAATCACCGTATTTAACACCCGATACACGGCATTGGCATTTGTACGCAAAGGTTCGGGAATATTATTGATGTTGTAAAGTTCCTGACCGTAAACAGGTACCATTAATAGTATGAAGAGAAATTTTAATATCCTCATATTTCTTTTGGCTTCATTGATCCATTTGAAATTCGTAACCAAATTTAAAATTTTGAGCCTGACTGAATTGAAATATGGTAAGAAATACACTGAATAAAAAATCTTTTATAGTCGATTTTTGAATGTTTGCCAATTTATAAATTTATATTCAAAAAAAAATGCGGTTCCCCATAAATACTATTTTATGGAAAAAGTATTATTCCCGGTTTTTTGTATCTATCACAATAGTGACAGGCCCGTCATTAACAAGACCTACATCCATCATTGCTCCAAATTCGCCGGTTTGCACATTTTTCCCTAAATGGGTACTCATTTCGGCCACGAATGCCTCGTACAACGGGATCGCAGTTTCAGGCCTGGCGGCCTTTATAAAAGACGGCCGATTGCCTTTTTTAGTACTCGCGTGCAGGGTGAACTGGCTCACCACAATTATATCTCCCTTCGTCTCCAGGATACTTAAGTTCATGGCATCATTTTCATCAGAAAAAACCCTTAACCTGGCGATCTTAGCGGCCAGCCAATCGATATCCTCTTGCTTATCTTCGTTCTCAATTCCCAGTAAGACGAGAAACCCCGGCCCAATTTGAGATATCACCTTCCCCTCCACGCGTACCGATGCTTCCTTGACTCTCTGAACTACTGCTCTCATAAAAATATATTAACGATATGTATCTTCTTCCCCGGATAGGATCTGTGTATAACTCTTATACCGCGACCAGGCTATTTCTTCCGCTTCCAGCGCTCCTTTTACCGCACATTGTGGTTCTTCAAGATGAAGGCAATTATTAAATTTGCAATGCTGTTTCAACTCAAAAAACTCGGGAAAATAATCTCCTAATTCTTCCTTATCCATTTCTACTACCCCAAATCCCTTTATCCCTGGGGTGTCTATGATCTTAGCCCCGAATGAAAGATCGTACATCTCGGCAAAAGTAGTGGTGTGCTGTCCTTGCTGATGCTGCTCTGATATCTCGGAGGTTTTTATATTTAAGCCTGGTTCGAGGGTGTTGATCAGGGTGGATTTCCCTACACCACTATGACCCGAAAACATACACACCTTACCCTTCATCAGCGCTTTAACTTTGTCGACATTCTTCCCGGTGGCTGCCGAGATCCCAACGCAGGTATATCCAATTTTTCGATACAAAGCTGCGAGATACTTCATTTCAAGCAGTTCTTCTTCCGTGCTGCTGTCGGTTTTATTAAATAACAAAACGGCGTCAATGCTATACGCTTCGGCGGTCACTAAAAATCTATCTATAAAGGTGGTGAAAGTGGGCGGATTATTGATGGTTACAAGCAAAAAGGCTATATCTATGTTGGCAGCTATGATATGGGTTTGTTTTGAAAGGTTAACAGATCGCCTGATAATATAATTCTCCCTTTCATCTATGGTATGTATAACCCCAACAGTTTCATCTCCTTTGGTCTGGATATCGAAATAAACATGATCCCCAACAGCCACTGGATTGGTGCTCTTAATTCCTTCTATGCGAAACTTTCCTTTTATCCTGCATTCGTAGAATTTTCCATTGTCGGTCTTCACCGTATACCAACTCCCTGTCGATTTATAAACCGTTCCTTTCATGCCTTGCAAAATTCAGAAAATAAAAATAAACCGCGCCATAAATCTATTATATTTGCCGCACACGTAAACAAAACACTTATTATGAAAAAATTTCTAATCACAATTTTTATTGTTTTTGCCTCTGTACAGGTTAACAATGCACAAACTTACGAATACCAGATCGTTACTGTTGTAGAATCTATCGTTCCTAATGGTCTTGGGAGATCGAGAATGATCTCGGCTAACGAATCGAGAGATTACACAGAGTTTACCTCAACCAGAACCGAAGAGGATAACGATCGAAACAAATCGAAGCGAGGAGATATTCGTGTAAAGGATTTCGATGAAACCAAATTGTTGAACTTCTACAATCTTGGTGGAATCAGGTTTCAAAACATCGCAGCCAATGATGCGGTGGTGATGTCTAAGATCAACGCCATGTCTGAAGAAGGCTGGGAATTGTTCTGGATAAACAGTGGCGTGGAAAGTGAAGGAGGTAAAGGTGATGGGAATGGAATCTTTATTACCCGTTTTACATTTAGAAGAGCAAAATAAAATTGTTTTTAAAGAATAAAAAGCCCGCTAAACGCGGGCTTTTTTAGTTACTGATAACTTTCTTCTGGTGATTGATGGATTCCTGATGGATAGCCTTATATATACGAAGCACAAATTCTTCGCTTAAATTCTGCTCTTCTCCTTCCAGGATCATCTTCCCGAGGATCTCGTTCCATCGACGGGTTTGTAAAATTGCCACGTTATTATCTTTTTTCAATTTTCCTATCTCATCCGATATCTTCATTCTCTTCCCTAAGATCTCCAGCAATTTATGATCTACCACATCGATCTTGGTTCGTAGGGTAGCCAGTTTATTTCGAAATTCGACGGCATCCCCTTCTTCTTTACGTATCCTTAGATCTACGGTGATCTGGTCCAGGGTTTCCGGGGTGATCTGTTGTGCCGCGTCACTCCAGGCATTGTCCGGATCGTTATGTGTTTCTATCATAAGGCCATCGTAATTGAGATCGAGGGCGGTCTGACATAGATCGAAAATAATATCTCTCCTTCCTGCTATATGAGACGGATCCAGGATCAACGGAAGATCCGGGAATCGATTCTGGAGGTCGATAGGTATCTGCCATTCGGGATTGTTTCTATAACGTGTCTTTTCGTAGGTTGAGAATCCGCGATGAATCACCCCTAGGTTGGATACTCCAGCTTCATAAAAACGTTCTACTGCTCCCAGCCACAAAGCCAGATCGGGATTTACCGGATTCTTTATAAGTACCGGCTTATCGGTTCCACGTAAGGCCTCTGCTATTTCCTGTACGATAAAAGGAGATACCGTGGTCCTGGCTCCTATCCAGAATATATCCACATCGTGCTTTTGTGCCAGATCTACATGGGTAGGGCTGGCCACCTCGGTTGTGATCAGCATCCCGGTCTCATTCTTGGCGCGCTGCAACCACTTTAACCCAAGTGCCCCTACTCCCTCGAAATTCCCGGGCCTCGTACGGGGTTTCCAGATCCCGGCCCGTAACACAGTGGCGTCTGTATCCTTTAACTGATGTGCTATATTTAATACCTGTTCTTCGGTTTCTGCACTGCAGGGACCCGCAATAACCAGCGGATGTGCGAGTTCCATTTTATTCAGCCAGTTTCTCAGTTCTTTTTTATTTTCCATGTGCCAGCACCTTTGTAAGTTCACTGGGAGCATTCTCCTTATTCTGAGTATAGGCGCCCACTATTTTAAATTCTTTTACCGATTTGTTAAGTGCTTCTGTAGCATCGTAAAATTTCTGCGGATCGCCGAAGGTAACGTCCACAAAAAACGCATAACGCCATGGAACTCCAAGCACAGGTAGCGACTGTATCTTGGTGAGGTTCATATCATAACTCGCCAGCAACTGCAATGCCTTGCTAAGGGTTCCAACCTCGCTGTCCAATTGAAATTTGATGGTCGCTTTATTAGGCACCTTCTTGCTAAAACTGGCACCGCGTTTCCCAATTAGTACAAATCTGGTTTCGTTTTCTTTGATATCCTGGATATTGCTGTCCAGAATTTTTAACCCGAAGCGTTCTGCCACTTGTTTTCCTGCAATGGCTGCCGCTCCTTTTATATTATTCTCTCTTATTCTTTTTGCTTCTGAAGCGGTATCCTTTCCTTCAATGATCTTGAATTGAGGAGGAAATTTTCGTAGATATTCCCGGCACTGTAAGAGCGCTACGGGATGCGAATGCACCTCGAAAATATCGATAATGGATTCAGATTCCAGCGCCATCAGGTACATCTGAATGTTTAAAAACGCCTCATCGAATATTTCGAATTCGTCTGCGTCTATAAGATTGTAGTTAGGCAAAATGGAGCCGGCTATGGTGTTTTCTATCGCCAGTACCCCATAGGTGGCCTTCCCGTTCTTTACACATTGGGTTACCTGGTCGAAAGCCTCACACTTTACCAGTTCGATCTCAGTTTCAGGAAATAATTGCTGAACCGCTTCGTCATGAAAGGATCCTTCTATTCCTTGTATTGCTACTTTCATAATATTCAAAGTTAATCCATAAAAAAACCCGGAAATACGTTCCGGGTTGTCTATGATGTTATAGTATAATTACATATCTACCCGGTGCCTTCCAAGAAAATAGAAAAACCAAAAGTTAAAATATGTACTGTTATTATTCATTGTCGTTGTTATTAGTGCTAAAGTAAACAATTAGAGACAACAACAAAATGTTTTGAGCGTTTTTTTATTTGTGTACTTTTACCACACCAAAAAATGTCTATAACCGTTGAGAACATAAGCAAGGAATATGACCAGCAAAAAGCGCTGGATGCAGTTTCCTTTGCTATAAAAAAAGGTGAGATAGTTGGTTTCCTCGGTCCGAACGGAGCGGGCAAATCAACTTTAATGAAGATCCTCACCACTTATTTACGCCCCACAGAAGGTAGTGCGGAGGTAAATGGCTACTCCATACATCAGGAGCAGAAAAGGGTTCAGAAAAGTATAGGCTACCTTCCCGAACACAATCCACTTTACCTGGAAATGTATGTAAGGGAATACCTCGCCTTCAATGCTTCTATCTACAAGGTTCCCAAATCCCGTATCCCTGAGATCATAGTACAAACCGGACTGGCACCCGAAGCTCATAAAAAGATAGGGCAACTCTCCAAAGGATACAGACAACGAGTTGGGTTGGCTACCGCTTTGCTCCATGATCCTGAGGTACTTATCCTGGACGAGCCCACTACTGGCCTGGATCCCAATCAGCTTATAGAGATACGGGAACTCATAAAAACAGTAGGGAAAGAAAAGACTGTGTTACTATCCACTCATATTATGCAGGAAGTAGAAGCCATATGCGACCGGGTGATCATTATTAACCACGGGAAGATAGTTTTAGATAAAAAACTCACCGAACTAAAAGCGGGGAAGCAGCAGATCGTGGAGGTTGAATTCGATTATCGGGTGGAGACCATCGCTCTTCAGAAGCTGGAAAAAGTAATAAAGGTGGAAAACCCTGCCGGGTTTGTGTATCATATTTATTTCAACACGGCCGAGGATATGCGAGGCAAGGTATTCGACTTTGCGCATGATAATGAGTTAAAGATCCTTCAGCTACACCAGAAGAATACCACTCTCGAAAAACTATTCATCGAACTTACTACTGAAAAATAAGGCGGCCCCGGAAGAATTCCTCCACCTCGACAATTGGTGGGCGGTTTAAAGCTATTACATCGCCCAGACCTCTAATCTGTCCTTTAATGGATATTTGCGGATTCACGATGATCTTATTGGTGCTTCGCTGAAACAAGTTCACATTATTTACAATTAGATCTGCTCCTTCCAGGCGTGGATCGCCATCGTCGAACCTGATACCAAGGTATTGTGCCTTTCCCCTGAGATAAAATTTAGATAATCCATTAGACTGCACCCGCAGTAATACCACATCCAGGTCGAGGTCGAAATCTCCATCGTGATGATATATTTCCAGGGTTTCCGGGTCGTCCGAGATAAGAGCCAATTCGTTAAAGCCAAGTGTGCCCAGGCTCTCAACGGTAAGGCCGGAGCTGTTCCGGATCTCTCTAATGTCCGGTGACGAAACAAAAACTTTTGTGATGCCATAGTCTCTTACATAATTGCAACTATTGCGATCGCTTACCTTTAGAGTACTATCTTCCACTACCACCTGTACTTCATTGATAAGGTTAGCGCCTGTTTGCACTCTTACAGTTTGCGTATTTCCCTGCTGAATAATTAGTTGAACACGCTCCCAAACCTGGATCTTCTTAAACAGTGGTACATTGTATTCCTGCTGTACCAACTCACCCGAATCTTGTATACAATCCCAGGCTTTTTCGGAGTCGCAGGCCCAAAATAGTAAAGGTAATATTAAAAGTATGCTTAGTCTTTTCATCATGATCGTCATATTCTAACACCTACGCCAAATTCGACGGCTTCGGCTTTTGCCCAGTGCGCCTTCACCGTAATTACACCAAAAAATTTATCGTCGAAGAAATATCTTTTAATTCCCAACCTGTTATAAATACGATTCTCAAACTCGTAAGGCCAATATACATAATATCCCAATTGGGATACGAAGGCAGCCTTACTAAATCTTAGTTCATGGCCTATAAACGCTCCTACCCGTCGGTAATCCTCATCACCGGTAAGGCCGTCTCCGGGAAAGGCAACCTCCCTGTACCGGATCAACTCGATCAGGAAATTGGAAAAGAAGAAATCTACACCAACCTGGAAGGTACTTTTATAATTAATTCGCTTATCGGCAAAGAAGGTAAATGTATAAAAGGGAAATTGCCCGAGTCCGTTCACATCGGCTTCATTTTTCCCCGTCCGTATTACAGCATTGTATTTAATACGCTCCTTGTAGTTTGTACTTTTCCATGACCCCACCGGGATATAGGTAGGGAAGTTGATCGCATCGGGCTGATAGCTCAATCCTACGTTAAAAAATAAAGTGTTGGTACTGTTGTTGGGAGCTTTAAAATTTGCATTCGAGTAATGCATAACTCCAAATCCGGCCTGCACGCCAACTCCTCCCACCAGTCGTTCCCTCACATAGTTCACCTTTAAATAGGTGGAGCTAAGGAAATGACTTCCATAAGCATTATTCTGAAAATTTGTTTCGGGATCGTAAGGATTCGTATTGTAGGATACTCCCTGACCCATGGTAAACCGGATGTTCCGGTTAAGAAAATACCAGTTAAAATGCGCATAAACCGCATAATTTTCACCAAGGAAGGGATTTTTCATATCCTGATAGGAGAAAGTAAATCCCCAGTCGGGATAATTCCACCTGCCTTCAGGTTCGTTCCAACCATAGGTCTTTCGATTGTATTGTACAATGATTCCGGTAGGATGACCCGTTATCAAGTGAGCAATATCGGGATTGTGTTCTAGTATACTTCCTGTGAACGTATCTACATCAATAGAAAAAGGAAAAGTCTCACGTTGCTGGGCTACTGAAAACTGTAAAGAAAAAAGTAAGATGATTACGCCAAGAGAATACTTCATTTTTTCATAGAATCGTGTAAATATACACTAATCTTCAAATATTAGCCGCCCTGTAAAAAATTCATCCACCTCAACAATTTCGGGACGATTCACGGCAATTATATTACCGGTTCCTCTAATCTCACCACGAATACTATTTAAAGGATTTACTCTCATGATATTAGCACTTCGTTGAAAGACAACTATGTCGTCCACGAAAAAATTTGCGCCTTCAAATAAGGGTAATTCATCTGTAAAAACAATTCTGGCTTCTCGTGCAATTCCACTCACAAAATATCGGCTAAATCCATTGGCTTCGGCTATGAGAAGATCACAATTTATTTCTACGATGAAATCTCCGCTTTTTTTCACATTATCAATTCCGCCATTGGTATTACTACCCAACGAGAGAACCGGATAGTTTAGTATCCCTTCGCTGTACACGTTGCCAATCGAGGCATTGCGAATCTCCGATATATTAGGTGCCGATACCAGAGCGGTCACATCTTCATAATTCCTGAAAAGTTCGCAACTACTATCATTTGTGATCACAAGTGTATTTCCTTCAACTACCACCTTAATTTCTTCAAATAAATTCTTGCCGGCTTCCACACTTACCTTGATTTCATCACCCTGTCTTATCACCAGGTTGATATTATCCTCAATACGGATGGAGTTAAATTCAGAAACAGAAAAAAATCTCACCTCCCTGTTACCGGCCACCCTGAGACAGTCTGGAGCATCACTACTGTCGCAAGCAACCAGGATCACAATCAATATAATGAGATACTTTTTCATTTTACAATCTTATGCCTGCTCCAAATTCGATGGCTTCGGCGTTTGCAGCATGGGCCTTGATGGTTAAGGTAGTAAACCACCTGTGGTTAAAATAATATTTCCCCCCTACACGAAGGTACACACGGCTTTCGTATGTGTATGGATAGTAAATATAGTATCCTATTTGAGTGGGCAGGCCAATATCTCCTATCCTAAATTCATGGCCTGCAAAGATCCCCACACGTTTCCAATCGGTGTCCGGATCTATTCCCCGCTTTGGAAATGCCACGGCTACATACCTTATCTCTTCTCGTAGGAATTCGGAAAAAAATATTTCGGCACCAAACTGAAGGGTACTAATACTCCCCAGGCGCTTATCCGCATAACTGCTAACCACCCCAAACGGATGTGTTCCCAAATTGAGATAGTCGCTACTGTTAAATCCGCCACTCACAGCAACATTCCAATGAACAGATCTATCTACTTCATCTTCTTCACCTGTAATATATGACGTTTCCTGTTGAGCAGATTTGTTGTAGGAGAGAGCCATTTCGAAAGAAAGAATATTCGTTCCGGTATTTGGTGCTTTTATACTCCCATTAGAATGATGGTATATTGAGATGCCGAAAAGGAGTCCGAAATCATCCAGTAGATACGGTAGGTCGTAATATAACCCCAAAGCAGTTGAAGCCAGTAAAGGGCTACCAAACGCATTGTTCTTTGGGTTGGTTTCCAGATCGAAGGGATGGGTGTTGTAACTTATTCCCTGGGCCAGGTGAAGCCTTACGTTTCTATTGAGAAAATAGAAATTGTAATGTGCCAAAATGCCGAAATTCTTCCCTAATACCTCGTTTCTAAAATCTGTATACTGAAACGACAGCCCCCAGTCCGGGTAATTATAACTTTGCTGCCAGGGTTTTTCACCGTAGGTCTTCCTATTAAATCCCAATGTCACCACCTCGGGATGGGCTATTACCAAATGCGCTATATTCTTATTATGCCTAAGGATAGTTCCGTAACCATAGGAGACATCAAAAGAATATTTTTCGGGATATTTCTCCTGGCCTACGAGCGGAGTAGCAAGAAAAAATAAGATCAGCATCCATTTCATCATAGACTCCTTCTTCATTGTTTATTTTGGGAAAAGGGAAGTGCAGCCAGATCTACATTTCCTCCCGAGAGAATGATGCCAATTTTTTTATTTCTGAAGCGTCCTCTCTCTTTTAACAGGGCAGCCAAAGGAACCACACTGGAAGGTTCAACCACTATCTTCATCCGTTCCCAGATAAGTCTCAGGCTTTCGATTATCTCATCTTCAGTTACACGGATGATCTCCGGCACCAACTTTTTGATAATAGGAAAATTTACATCTCCTAAATTTGTTCTTAATCCATCGGCAATGGTGTTGGTGTTTGTGTTGGTTTCAATTTTACCAGAATTCAACGACCTCCAGGCGTCATCTGCCGCCAGGGGTTCACCCCCAATCGTTTTACAATTATTTCCAAAATAATGAACCGCCAGAGCCGTCCCGGCGATAAGCCCTCCACCCCCTATGGGCGTAAATATAAAGTCGAGCTCGGGTTGCGAATCCAGTAACTCCATAGCAGCTGTGGCATTACCCATAATCACTTCTATCTGATTGGAAGGATGCAGAAAAGTAGCACCGGTAGCTTTAACGATCCGCGCAGCTTCGACCTCACGTGCGGTCAGGGTAGGTTCGCACTCGGTTATTATTCCTCCGTAAGTGCGTACAGCACTCTTTTTAACCGCAGGTGCGGAAGACGGCATCACTATAAATGCTTTTATCCCAAGATTTTTGGCTGCCAGGGCCACCGCCTGGCCGAAGTTCCCGGAAGAATGAGTTACCACTCCGGCTTCTTTTTCGGCTTCCGAAAGTTGTAACACTGCATTCATGGCTCCTCGCATTTTAAAGGCGCCCATTTTCTGAAAATTCTCACATTTGAAATAAAGACGGGCTCCGCTTAGTTCATTGAGCAAAGCCGATTCCAACACAGGTGTCCGGTGAACGTACGGCAACAACGCCTCCTGTGTATTGAGTAGTTCTTCTCGCTGTGGAATGGCCAAATCCATAGCGTAAAAATAAATAAAATTAATTCCGCAAGTGGATTCCGCATTCCCTATTTTCCAAGGCTTTTACAGGATCGAAATAATTGAATTCGGCTGGTAATTTATGAAGGGATAAATAAGATTTAAGCTGAGCATCTGTAAAATAATAGAACGGACTCACTTTTAAAATACCATCTTTATCCAGACTTAGAATATCCAGCGAATCCCGATGTTTAGTCTGTCCTGCACGGATATTGGTAAACCATACATCAGGCTTGTATTTGTTCAGGGCCCTGGTGAAGGGTTCTAACTTCACCTTCTCAGAAAAAACAGCATGCTTCGGATTTTCAATATCCGGTCTCCCAATAGTATGATTTAAAAAGGCCGTAGTGTATTTAGGGGCAAAGATTTCGATATTGAGGTGTAGTGTTTCCATAAGGTATTTAGCATGCTCATAGGTCTCGTCTGTATTGTAACCCGTATCGCACCATACCACTTTTATATCTTTCTTTTGATTGGTTACTGCATGAAGCAAAACCGCCGAATAAGGCCCGAAACTTGTAGTTACAAGTGGATTTTTGGCCAAACCTAAAGCGAATGAAATAATTTCCGCAGGTTCTTCGTATCTTAAATTTTGGTTGAATAAGTGAATGTTTTCCGAAGTGATTGTATTCATAACTATAATAAACCTATAGATTTAGTAGAGTAAACAAATCTACGATAATATTTTACATGGGTTTCTATTAACTTTTAATAAGATCTTCTAAACTGGTATTTTCAAGTATCTGCAGACAGTTGTCCCTAACCTGGATCATTAAATTATGTACGCTGCAAGCCTCCTCATCGGGGCAATCATCACATTTTTCGTAAAAATTGAGACTTACACAGGGCATCATGGCAATTGGCCCTTCCAGTATTCGGTACACTGCTGCGATCGGTATGTCTGAAGGATGCTTCATAAGATAATATCCCCCACCCTTTCCTTTCTTGGATCCCAGATAACCTGCCTTCCGAAGAATGAGAAGGATACTCTCCAAAAACTTATGCGAGATATTTTCCGATTGTGAGATCACCGAGATCTGAACAGGCTCGTTCTTATCCTGTTTTGCCAAGAATGTGAGTGCTTTTAATCCGTATTTTGTTTTACGCGATAACATGTCGAATTAGTTATAGTAAAGATAAGATTTCATATATATTAGTATTAATTCTTTTAAAATAATTGCCTCGCAATTGCCTTTATATTATCACTCTTTCCCATGGAATAATAATGCAGAAAGGGAACTTTTTCTTTGATCAATTCTTTGCTTTGTTCCACACACCACTCGATCCCTACCTCTTTTACCTGTTCATTAGTCTCACATTTAAGGACTTCCTTAATAAGGGCTTCAGGCAGGTCTGCATTAAATCGCTGTGGGATAAGGTTTAATTGTTTCTTAGTAGAAATAGGTTTAAGTCCTGGAATGATGGGCGCATTTATTCCCGCAGAGCGGCACTTTTCTACAAATTCAAAATACTTATTGTTATCAAAGAACATTTGTGTAACAATATATTCCGCACCGTTCTTTAGTTTCTTTTTCAGAAAATGTATATCGCTTTCCATATTGGGAGCTTCCATATGTTTCTCGGGATATCCCGCCACGCCAATACAGAAATCTGTCTGTGCCTGATTCATAATTTCCTCGTCCAGGTATTCGCCTTTATTGAGAGCATCTATCTGTTGAACCAACTCATTTGCATAACGATGGCCTTCCTTCTCGGGAGTGAAATAGGTCTCTGTTTTCACGGCATCCCCACGTAACGCCATTACATTATCAATCCCCAGGAAATCCAGGTCGATCAGGAAATTCTCTGTGTCCTCTTTTGTAAAGCCACCGCAAAGTATATGCGGTATAGCATCTACCTGGTACTTATTCTGAATGGCGGCGCAAATACCTACAGTCCCGGGTCGTTTTTTCACTACTTTTTTCTGAAGCAGCCCATTTTCCATTTCTTTATAAACGTACTCTTCCCGATGGTACGTTACGTCGATAAAGGGTGGTTTGAACTCCATTAAGGGGTCTATACTGTCGAAGATCGACTGAATATTCTGCCCCTTCAATGGGGGTAAAATTTCGAATGAAAACTGGGTTTTTCCCTTTCCGTTGGCAATATGTTCTGTTACTTTCATTTAATCTGCTAAACTTGTTTGTAGCCATTTAAAGGCTTTTTCTTCTGAAATTCCTTTTCTCGATGCGTAGTCTTTTACCTGATCTGCCTTGATCTTTCCCAAACCAAAATATTTCGCCTCTGCATTTCCGAAATAATATCCGGAAACAGAAGCTGCTGGCCACATAGCAAGGCTCTCTGTGAGTGATACACCTATGGTCTCCTTCACTTTGAGAATGTCCCAAATGGTCTCTTTTTCCAGATGGTCGGGACAGGCAGGATAGCCGGGAGCCGGTCTAATCCCCTGGTAGGATTCGCTTATAAGCTCTGTATTGCTTAATTCTTCATTGGCGGCGTAACCCCAGTATTTTTTTCTCACCTGTTCGTGTAAATACTCGGCGAAAGCTTCCACCAACCTATCGGCAAGTGCTTTTACCATTATGCCGTTATAGTCGTCATGCTCTTGTTCAAATTTCATAGCCAGCTCGTCGGTTCCAAAGCCGGCCGTTACACAAAAACAACCCATATAATCTGTGATCCCCGTATCCTTCGGCGCGATAAAATCTGCTAGAGCCAGATTGGGCCTATCTTTTGCTTTTCTGGATTGTTGTCTTAAGGTTCGGAAGATCTTTTTTTCTGAATTACCTTCAGAAGGAACCACAACCTCTATATCATCATCGTTTATACTGTTCGCTTCAAAAAGTCCGAAAACCGCCCTGGCTTGTAACAATTTTTCAGAAATAATCCGCTTAAGCATTTGCTGAGCATCTTCATACAACTCCGTGGCCTGCTCTCCTACCACCTTATCTTCAAGAATGTTCGGAAACCGACCGTGCAGGTCCCAACTCCTGAAAAAGGGAGTCCAATCGATATATGGCAATAACAAATTCAGATCCAAATCCATAATTTGATGGATCCCGGGTTCGTTGGGTATAACGATATGATCACTACTCCATTCCAGAGATAACTTATTCTTTCTGGCCTCTTCCAGGCTGAGATATTCTTTCCTCTGCTGGCGTCCAAGAAAGTTTTCTCTAAATTCTGCGTATTCTTTCTTAAGGTCGTTTTTATATCCCTGCTTTCTGTCTTTCTGAAGCAGGTCTCCTACTACTGTTACCGCCCGGGAGGCGTCGTTAACATGCACCACGGCATTTTCGTATTGCGGATCTATCTTAACCGCGGTATGTGCTCTGCTTGTGGTAGCTCCACCTATAAGAAGTGGCACTTCAAACTGCTGGCGCTGCATTTCTTTGGCAAGAAAGACCATTTCGTCTAACGAAGGTGTTATCAAACCACTGAGCCCTATAATATCGACATTCTCCTCCTTGGCTGTTGCGATGATCTTCTCTGGAGGCACCATCACCCCCAGATCGATGATCTCATAGTTGTTGCAGGCCAGAACTACCGAGACTATGTTCTTTCCAATATCATGAACATCACCCTTTACTGTGGCCATAAGGATTTTTCCGTTGGAGGATGAAGTTGCATCCTTATCTTCTTCAATAAAAGGAAGCAAATAAGCCACAGCTTTTTTCATTACCCGCGCCGATTTCACCACCTGCGGAAGGAACATTTTACCACTTCCGAAGAGATCACCCACTACATTCATCCCTATCATCAAATGACCTTCTATCACCTCTATAGGTTTATCTACTTGCTGTCGGGCTTCTTCAACGTCTGTTTCAATATAGGCATCTATCCCTTTTACCAAAGCTCGTGTGATCCTGTCCTGTAGCGGTAGTTCCCGCCAGGAAAGATCAGCCACTTTTTCTTTTCGTTCCCCTTTTACGGTATCGGCAAATTCTAAAAGTCGTTCTGTGGCGTCATCCCTACGGTCCAGGATCACATCTTCCACATATTCCAGCAGGTCTTTAGGTATATCGTCGTAGACTTCCAGCATGGCCGGGTTCACTATACCAATATTCATCCCTGCCTGGATGGCGTGATACAGGAAAACCGAGTGCATGGCTTCACGTACCACATCATTCCCCCTGAAACTAAAGGAAACGTTACTTACTCCTCCACTCACACTACAATGCGGGAGATTTTCCTTTACCCAGCGTGTCCCTTCTATAAAATCGATGGCATTTCTACGATGTTCATCCATCCCAGTAGCCACGGGAAAGATATTAAGGTCGAATATGATATCTTCGGGAGGGAAATTTACTTTCTTCACCAACAGATCATAAGACCTTTTCGCTATCTCAATGCGCCGCTCATAATTATCGGCCTGCCCGGTCTCATCGAAGGCCATTACGATCACTGCGGCTCCATATCTTCTAATTAATTTTGCCTGATGGAGAAACTCTTCTTCCCCTTCCTTTAAACTTATTGAGTTCACCACACATTTCCCCTGCACCACCTGTAACCCCGCTTCTATGATCTCCCATTTCGAGCTATCGATCATTATGGGGACCCGCGAAATATCTGGTTCGGAAACAATGAGATTAAGAAACTTTACCATAGCGGCGCGACCGTCTATAAGACCGTCGTCCATATTTACGTCTATGATCTGCGCTCCTCCCTCCACCTGGTGCCTTGCAATATCCAGTGCTTCCTCGTACTTGCCATCCTTGATGAGCCTTAAGAATTTCCTGGATCCGGCAACATTAGTTCGTTCACCAACATTAATGAAATTACTTTCCGGAGTGATAACCAAAGGCTCTAGTCCGGATAATTTCAAATATCTTGTTTCGATCATGGTGCTGTTCATAGTTATATCACACTTTTAAAGTGTTAGCTTTTAGGGGACGAGGTTGATAGGAGGCCGCCAGTTGGGCAATGGCCTTTATATGGGCCGGTGTTGTTCCGCAGCAACCGCCAATGATGTTTATCAACCCCCGATCCAGGTATTCGCGGATCTGTTCGGCCATCTCATCGGCACTCTCATCATACTCTCCAAAGGCGTTAGGTAAGCCTGCGTTGGGGTATGCCGAAACGGCAAGATCTGTCCTATGCGCGATCACTTCCAGGTGTGGGGTGAGCTGTTTAGCACCCAGGGCACAGTTAAAACCAACACTAACCAGCGGCACATGCGAAATTGAAATTAGAAATGCTTCGGCCGTTTGCCCGGATAAGGTCCTGCCCGAGGCATCTGTGATCGTACCACTTACCATAACAGGCAGATCGATATTTTTCTCTTCTTTGAGTTCTTCAATGGCAAACAGAGCAGCCTTGGCATTGAGCGTGTCGAAAATAGTTTCAACCAACAGGATATCAACACCGCCATCTACCAAAGCCTCTGCCTGCTCTTTGTAAGCCGCACGTAACGCATCGAAAGTTATTCCCCTGAATCCCGGGTCATTCACATTAGGAGACATGCTGGCTGTTTTATTGGTGGGGCCCATGGCCCCGGCCACAAATCTCGGTTTATCAGGATCTTGTCGCGTATATTCGAGAGCAACTTCTTTGGCGATCTTAGCCGATTCGTAGTTTAGTTCGTAGACAAGATCTTCCATGTCGTAATCGGCCATAGCGATCCTGGTACCCGAAAAGGTATTGGTCTCCACAATGTCTGCTCCAGCTTCAAAATATTTACCATGCACTTCGGCGATGGCCTGGGGTTGGGTGATGGATAATAGGTCGTTATTTCCCTTTACCGACTTGTGATGATCTTTAAACCGTTCACCCCTAAAATCCTCTTCGGTAAAATTATACCGCTGTAACATGGTGCCCATCGCACCATCCAACACAAGTATTCTTTTATTTAATTCATCTAAAAATACACTCATACCTTCCTATTATTTACATACACATCGTAGGTTACTTCCACCGCGCCTTCCAGCGTAATTGAGACAGAGCAATACTTCTCGAAACTAAGCTGGGCAGCTCTTTTAGCCTTGGTCTCATCTATATCACCTTCAAGAAAAACAGTAACATGTATTGCCTCAAACGGCTTGGCCTGCCTAACTTCTTTCCGTTTTCCTTCCACTTCAATTGCGTAGGAGGTGATCTGCTGTCTTTGTTTTTTTAATATCGACACTATATCGATGGCATTGCATCCACCCACAGCCATGAGTAATAGTTCCATCGGACTAGCCCCGTGCACTTCGTCGTTTACTTTGCTGTCTATATGTACCACCACATTCGAAGCACCTTTGGCTTCGAAATGGAAATCATCGTTTAATCTGTTGAGCGTTACTTTCATAAATTGTATCTCTGAATTATTTTTCGATCTTTTCAAAGGAGGTAACAATTCCCTTAATTAGTGCAGAACTAAATCCATTGTGCTCCATTTCATTTAACCCTTCAATTGTACATCCTTTGGGGGTAGTAACCTTATCGATCTCCTCCTCGGGATGTGCCCCGTTCTCTATAAGTAGTCTCGAAGCTCCGTTCACTGTCTGATTTACTATAAAACTTGCAACTTTAGAGCTAAAACCAATTTGGATCCCACCCTGAACCATGGCCCGCATAAATCGTAAGACATAGGCAATACCACAGGCTCCCAGGACGGTGGCCGCTTCCATAAGCTCTTCTTCTATGAACTGGATCTCCCCTATCCCATCAAATAACTGCCGCACTGTTTCCAGCGACTGCCGGTTATCGGTATTCGCACAAATACAAGTGAGCGACTCCTTCACAAAAGCGGCAGTATTAGGCATAGCCCTGAATATGGACAGCTCTGTCGAGCTAGCCTCTCCTAGTTGGGCAATTGAGATTCCGGTTGCGAGGGATATCAGGATATGCCTGTTAGGGTCAAATTCTTGTTTTAGATCTTGTAAAACACTTAGGATGTTATGCGGTTTCAGGGCAACGAGGATAATATCGGCATTTTTGACCGCTGAACGATTATCGGTTGTAACCACTACTCCTTCCCTGGAGAATTCGCTGAGAGCCTCCACATTCCTTCGAGTTACGGAGATATTCTCTGCTGCGGTATACTTGCTGTCCAGCAAACCTTTTAGTATGGCTATTCCCAAATTCCCACAACCAATAATCGCTACTTTCTTTTCCATGTTTCTTCAATTATAATTTATCGCTTAATCTCAATATATCGCCCAATACACCCCGGGCCGTAACCGCTCCGCCTGCACCTGCACCTTTTATGGTAATGGGGTGCTGGGCGTAGTTTTGAGTGTATATCTCGAATAACGAATCACTGTTACTAAGTTGTCCAAGAGTACTGTCTCGCGGTACCGAAACCAGTTTAACGTCCAGCGTACCACCATTTACTTCGGAAAGATCCCCGTGGAGATCACCGATGTACCTCAGCACATGATCCTTTTTCTGATTTCGTTTCTTAATATGAAATTTTACATCAAGAGCATCCAACTGTTCCAGGAATTCATGCTTCGGAATGGTTCGTAAAGGCTTCGGAATTAGATTCTCGATATTCACGTCGGTTAATTCGTGGTGTAAATCTAATTCGCGAGCCAAAATAAGCAATTTTCTTCCCACGTCGTTACCCGAAAGATCTTCCCTGGGATCGGGTTCGGTAAAACCATAATTCATGGCTTTCTTCAGCACATTTCCGAAGCTATCATCATTTTCAGAAAAAGTATTGAAGATATAACTGAGAGAACCGGAAAACACTCCTCGGATACGCGTAATATTCTCACCGGACAAATGAAGTAATTTGATGGTGTCTATAAGAGGCAAACCCGCACCTACATTTGTTTCATAAAAGAATTCCTTTTCATGATGCTGGAGCAGACTACGCAGTTCCTGGTAGAATTCAAGATCCCTGGTGTTAGGATGTTTGTTGGATGAAACTAAGTTAAATCCTCCTTCGATCAGCTTCGGATAATGATCTACAAATTCTGTACTCCCTGTATTATCAATAGCGATAAGGTTCTTCAGGTTATATTGCCTGGCAAATTTTATCACCTCGGAAATGTCCCAACCTGCTTTCTCTGCCTTCAGTTTATTTCTCCAGTTCTCATCAATGCCATCGGTTTGAAACAATAGTTGCCCGGAATTCGCCACAGCAAAGACATTAAGCACGATATGTTTCCTTTCACTTATCACTGCTGCCGATTCCAGGATCTGATCCAGCAGCTTGCCACCCACGTTTCCATGACCAAACACCGCCAGATTGACCTTCTTCTTTTTTAAAAGTTGAAGATCAATTCGGCTGGTATTGTTTTCTTTAATTTCGGTACTCATCTCAGGCATAGATTAATTGGGTTGCTATATTGACGCTTTTAAAGGCAGAATTCAGATCTTCTATTAGATCCTGAGGTTCTTCTATTCCGCAGGATAGTCTAATGAGTGAATCCTTGATTCCCGATCGTAATCTACGATCCCTTGGGATAGAGGCATGCGTCATTTGAGCCGGATGACATAGTAGACTTTTCACCCCTCCCAGACTTTCCGCCAATTTGAAGAACCTGGTGTGGGTAACAAAGGCATTGGCCGCAGCAGTGGAATCGTTTTTTAAACTGAATGAAACCACACCGCCAAACAGATTATTCTGTTGTCTGGCTGCGATGTGATGATTTTTATGGGTTTCCAGTCCCGGATAGAACACCTCGTCAACTTCGGGATGCTGTTGCAGGAATCGCGCTATTGATAAGGCATTTTCAGATTGTTTTCTAAACCGGATATCCAGGGTTTCGATACCGCGTATAGTAAGAAAACAATCCCATGGCCCCAGCACTCCTCCAGAGGCATTCTGCACAAATTTTATTTTTTCTGAAAGCTCCGGCGCATCGGTGACCACAAGTCCTGCTACCAGGTCTGAATGGCCTCCAATATATTTGGTGCCGCTGTGAATAACAATATCGGCCCCCAGGGAAATAGGGTTTTGCCCGATGGGACTGGCAAAAGTGTTGTCCACCACAAGATACGCTCCAACTTGTGCAGCTATTGAGGCAATAGCCCGGATATCTGAAACCTTTAGGGTAGGATTTGTTGGAGATTCTATCCAGATGAATTTGGTCTTTTCATTAACAGCAGCAGCCACATTGTCCACCTCGGTTGTGTCCACATAATTCACACTAATACCAAGTTTTTCGTAGACGTGGGTAAAAAGTCTGTAGGCGCCACCGTAAATATCATCTACTGCCACGATCTCATCTCCGGCCGATAAGAGTTTTAATACGGCGTCGATGGCCGCAAGTCCGGTAGAGAAGGCAAAACCGGCATCGCCACCTTCCAATTCGGCGATCACATCTTCCAGCACCTTACGGGTTGGATTGTTAGAGCGGGCATAGTCGAAGCCCTTGTTCACGCCAGGCGCTTCCTGAATAAAAGTTGAAGTTTGATAGACCGGTACAGAGATAGCCCCGGTAAGCGGATCACTTGGGATCGCATGAATAATTTTTGTTGCACTCATTTTTCTTTTTTTTTGAGTTAATAGATAATTAAAACAAAAGTCAAAATGCGCCCGTAGGACGTATTTACCAGAAAAATGTTATAAGAAATAAAGTGACAATAAGAACTATTGTCACGTTGTTATCTATCATCAGCCTAAGCTGTGTAGAATTTAGCACCTTCATTCCGGAGAAAGGGTTGCTAAGGTTTCACAGGGTCTAATCCCTCCACCTTTCTTGATAACACTTCAGTAAAAGTTTGAACTTTATGAGTACAAATATTGAGAAACAGATTCGACTTCTCCAAATTATTCTGTTAAAATCTTGAGAAAAGTTTCTTTTGCCCGTACATTCTATCGCAAGAGATAGTCCCTCAATTCCTTGTAAGAGGAGATCTGCATAGCGCTTTTTTCTTTATCAATTATAGCATGTATACTTTCCGGCAGGGTGATATGTTCGGCTATTTCCTTCGGAATAACATCCAGGAATTTTACCGGATGGGCGGTTTCCAGAAACACCCCTATCCCATGAAAATCATTTTCAGTAATATAATCTGAAAGAGCCGCAAACCCGATCGCGCCATGAGGATCGGCCGTATAGGCATATGTACCGAACAGATCCTTCATTACCATTAGGTTTTGTGCATCGGTATAACTATATCCCGACAAGTCCTCCCGCAGCTTCTCCAGATCGTGATCGTAAAGTTCTTTTATTCTAATAAAGTTACTTGGGGCCGCCACATCCATCGCATTGGAAATAGTGGAGATCGTATTTTTTTGTTGGTAAATACCGGTTCTTAGATACTCCGGTACAACATCATTCTGGTTGGTTCCCGTTATAAAATGTGCAATTGGGAGTCCTAGTTTCCTCGCCATCATCCCGGCACAGATATTCCCGAAATTGCCACTAGGCACCGAAAAAATTATAGGTTTACCTTTATTTTTTAAGCGTTTGTATGCACTGAAATAATAAAACATCTGCGGCAACCAGCGCGCTACGTTAATACTGTTAGCCGAAGTAAGTTTCACTTTACCTGCGAAATCCTCGTCCAGAAAAGCTTGTTTTACCATGGCCTGGCAATCGTCGAAATTGCCTTTTACTTCCATTGCGCTTATGTTTTTACCCAGTGTTGTGAGTTGTTTTTCCTGAATTTCACTCACCTTGCCGGACGGATACAGGATCACTACTTCAACCCCCGGAACATTAAAAAATCCATTGGCTACAGCTCCGCCCGTATCTCCAGACGTGGCCACAAGTACGGTCACCTTTTCGGCCTGCTTCTCCCGGTTGAAGTACCCCAGGCAACGTGCCATGAATCTGGCACCAACGTCTTTGAAAGCAAGCGTAGGCCCATGAAACAGTTCGAGAGAAAAAATATCGGACTTCACCTCCACCAGGGGGAAATCGAACGAAAGCACTTCCTTTAATATCTGCTTTAATTCAGGGGCCGGGATCTCACCTCCCACAAATTGGTCTATAACATGAAATGCGATCTCGTGATCCTCCATTTGTTCAATTCGATCGAAGAATCGCGTTGGAAGTTTTGCGATGGTTTCCGGGAAATACAGGCCTTTATCGGGTGCAAGTCCTCTAATGACAGCCTCCTTGAAACTCACCTTCTCTGCCTGTTTATTTAAGCTGAAATACTGCATTATTCGTTACATAATGTTACTCCTGTTCTGGCGATACCCGAGGTATAAATTCGGTATTCGATGGCCGAATCCTTATACACCTCATTGAACGCAGCCGCGATCTTTTCTGCCATTTCTTCTCCTTTTACCAGGGCGAATACCGAGGGCCCTGATCCTGAGATCCCTGCTCCCAAAGCTCCATGATCCAGCGCAGCTCTTTTTAAGGCATCGAAATGTGGAATGAACTTCTTGCGATAAGGTTCTACTACATGATCGGTTAGTGACCTGCCAATGAGATCGTAATCTGAACTATGCAATCCTGCTATGAGTCCGCCCACATTCGCCCATTGGGATATTGCTGTTTTCATTGGGATTTCGTTGGGTAGAATATTCCTGGCGTCTTCGGTCTTTATTTCAATTTGTGGATGGATCACTGTAACGAATAATTGGGAGGGTGTAGGAATGGAAACGATATCCAGAGGTTCGTAACTGCGAATTAGCACAAATCCTCCGTAGAGTGCAGCGGCCACATTATCGGCGATCTGAGATCCGCACGCCACTTCTTCCCCAAACATAGCGTATTTAAGTTGTTCTAGTTTTGTATAGCGGTTATTAAGCAGTTGGTTTATGGCAAAAGCAGCTCCCGCTCCACTGGCTGCGCTACTTCCTAATCCGCTTCCCGGCTTGTATTTTTTAACGATCTCTATATCCACACCAAAATTGGCGCCTGCGTCCTGCAGCATTCGTTTGGCAACTGCAGCCGCTACATTCTTATTGGATTCGAATGGCAGATCGGCCCCTTCTATCTTTACAATGCGGGTTTTCCTAAAATCATTCTTCCGAAATGTCATTTCATCCCCTAGAGATTCCAGTGCGAACGCCATAGCATCGTAACCGCAAGATACGTTGGCAACAGTTGCAGGAGAGAATATCTGAAGCTGATCCATAATTTAATTTTTACCCAAACTGATTATATCCCCAAACAATCCCGAAGCGGTAACTTCGGCTCCTGCCCCGGCACCTTTGATGATCAATGGCTGATCTGAATATCGTTGGGTGTAGAACAAGACAATATTATCTTTTCCATCCAAATTGTAGAACGGGTGATCCTTTGCGATCTGCTGAAGGCCCACTTTTGCAACCCCATCACGAAATTCGGCAACGTATTTAAGTCGGTTTTCTTTATCGGCCGCCTCCTTATAGAGTTTCTGAAAATGCGCTTCCTCCTCCTTCAGGCTTTCATAGAACTGGTCTACACTACCAGGCTGTAATGAAGCATCGGGCAGGAAAGAAATGTTTTCTATATCTTTCATATCGATGGCATATCCGCTCTCCCGCGCCAGGATCAGAATTTTTCGGGCCACATCAACTCCACTCAGGTCGATTCGTGGATCGGGTTCGGTGTAGCCTTCTTCCCCGGCTTTTTTCACGATGTCCAGAAAGGTTGTTTCAGCATTGAAATTATTGAAAATAAAATTCAAACTTCCAGAAAGAACAGCTTCGATCGAAGTGATCTTATCTCCGGAATTTACAAGATTGTTCAGCGTATTGATTACAGGCAGGCCGGCTCCTACATTCGTTTCAAAAAGAAAGGAAGCATTGTATTTTCTCGCCAGGTATTTTAGTTGTTCGTATTTGGAGTATTGAGAAGAACAGGCGATCTTATTACAGGCAATGATCGAGATACTTTCCCTTAGATAATTACTGTAGCTATTGGCAACTTCTTCATTAGCTGTAATATCGACAAATATGCTGTTTTGCAGATTGAATTCTTTGATGGTTTTGAACCAGATTTCTTCATCCTTCCTATTGCCTTCTGAAAGTAATTGTTGCCAATTTTCCAGGTCGATCCCTTCTTCATCGAAGATCATAGTGCGGGAATTACTCAGGCCCACAACCTTTACATTTAAATAGAGTTGATCATGTAAATGTTCCCATTGCTGCGCTATCTGATCCAACAAACGTTTACCCACATTACCGGTTCCAACTATAAATAGGTTTAACGTACCTCGTTGCTTCTCGAAGAACCTGTTGTGCAAGGTATTGAGGGCTTTCTTCACATCCCTGGCCTGAATCACGGCCGAGATGTTCCGCTCCGATGCCCCCTGCGCAATAGCCCTGATGTTTACATTGTTCTTACCCAGGGAACTAAACATCTTCCCACTGATACCCTGGTGATTTTTCATATTATCCCCTATAACAGCTATGATAGCCTGGCCGTGTTCTACTATGGCCTCATTTATCTTCCCCAGGGAAATTTCGAAAAGAAATTCATTACTAATGGCTTCTTCGGCTCTTTGTGCATCGCCAGTTTGTACAGCGATACAGATAGAATGTTCTGATGAGGCCTGAGTTATCAGGACAATATTTATTTTTTCGTTGGCGAGTGCCTCAAACAGTCGTTTTGAAATACCGGGTATTCCCACCATCCCGGAGCCCTCCAGGGTGATTAGCGAGATATTAGGTAAATGACTAATTCCTTTTACCGGCCCAAAATCTAGTTTACCGGATTGATTGATGAGCGTGCCTTCGGCTTCAGGCTCGAATGTATTTTTGATAAGGATGGGTATATTTAAATCCAGTACCGGACGAATGGTAGGAGGGTACAATACCTTGGCTCCAAAATGCGAGAGTTCCATCGCCTCGTGATATGAGATCTCGGCGATTGGAAAGGCTTGTTTCACTAGTTTCGGATTGGCGGTATACATTCCGCTTACATCGGTCCATATCTCCAGGACGGAGGCTTTCAGGGCAGCCGCCATAAGAGCTGCAGAAAAATCGGATCCTCCTCGGCCCAGGGTTGTGGTTTCCCCTTCGGTACTTCTCGACACAAAACCCGGCATAAGAGTAACTCTGGCCTTACTGTTTTTAAAGTAAGATCTAATGTTCTGAGAAGTTAGATCGTCGATCACCCGGGCATTTGTATAGTTGGAGTCGGTAACAATAAGCTCTCTACTGTCTTTGAGCTCTGTACCATCGAGTTCGATTTTAAGACAATTGGAAATTATAAATGCGGATAATAATTCGCCATAACTAAGAACCTTATCCCTGGTTTTGGTGGAAAATTCGTTGATCAGGAAAATCCCGTGGTAGATCTCTTTAAGTTCATTTAACCGCTGGTTAATCTCATCTTTGGTTTCTGAACCCAATCCTAATTGAGAAGCAGTTTCCAGATGCCTTTCTTTTATAGATTCCCACAGCTGAATATATTGTTGGTCCTTCGCATTAGCCAGTTCTCCAGCCTGCTGCAGTGTATCTGTCATTCCGCCAAGCGCTGAAACAACTGCAATAACCGGCGATTCAACCGATTTGTTTTTCAGAATATCAACAACTTTGTTAATGTTCTCTGCGTTCGCTACCGAGGTTCCACCAAATTTTAAAACTTGCAACTTTTCTCTTTTATAAAATTTAAGCTGTAAGTATACTAAAATCTGAAGGAAATACAGATGATACCCATCATAATCCTTGTATTTTATCTATTCGCAAGCCTGCCTTTTCACATAATTTTATTTACTTTTCAGCTATCTAAAATTTTCATTTTGAAGCGCTTCATTCATCTCATCCTTGCCGGTATTATCACTACTGGGATTTCCTTTGCGCAAAACGATGCTTCATCGGTCTTTCCCGATGATTATCTAGGGGTTTACAAAGGAAAACTGAATATCAATTCGGATCGTGGCACTCAGGAGATTACCATGGAATTTCACCTGAAGGCAACAGATAGTATAGATACGTTCGAATATATTCTTGTGTATGGTGAAGGAGACAGCAGACAACAACGAAATTACACCTTACGTACATTGAATAAAGCTAAGGGAGAATACCTGGTAGATGAGAACAACGGTATTTTGCTTGATGATAAGGTTGTGGATAACAGGATGTACGCCTTATTCGAAGTACAAGGCACTTTGCTCACCACTTTTATCACTTTCAAGGAAGACCTCATGATCTTCGAAATAGCTGCTGCCAGGCGAGAAAACGCACGGACCACCCATGCAGAAAATGAAGAAAGAACCGAGGTGATCTCATATCCCGTTTCCACTGTTCAGAGGGCTGTTTTAAAAAGGCAATAAACTTTTTAAATTATGAGGATTTGTGTACATTTGTGCGCTCGAAGAGGAAAGATTTGACTGATTGCAACCTCGATAAAAAATGCTAAAGGCAGTGTAAACTTCCTTCCAAAGGTTCGTCAAATCTTCCCGCGAATATTTAATTATTTACATCGTTTATGGCATATTTATTTACTTCCGAAAGTGTTTCTGAAGGACATCCGGACAAGGTCGCAGATCAGATCAGTGACGCCCTTATTGATAATTTTCTAGCCTTCGACCCTCAATCGAAGGTTGCGTGCGAGACCCTGGTAACAACAGGACAAGTAGTATTGGCAGGAGAGGTTAAATCTAATATTTATCTGGATGTTCAAAAGATCGCCAGGGACGTGATAAATCGTATTGGCTACACCAAAGGAGAGTACCAATTTGATGGAAATTCCTGCGGGGTACTATCGGCTATCCACGAACAATCCGAGGATATTAATCGAGGAGTGGACCGGGCAACCAAGGAAGAGCAAGGTGCCGGGGATCAAGGAATGATGTTTGGTTATGCTACAAGGGAAACAGACGACTATATGCCGCTTGCGCTGGACCTTTCTCATAAAATATTGAAGGAACTTGCTGTTATTCGCCGCGAGAATAACGAGATCACATATTTGCGCCCTGATTCGAAATCGCAGGTTACCATCGAATATAACGACGATAACAAACCTGTAAGGATAGATTCTATCGTATTGTCTACCCAACACGACGATTTCGATGAGAACGAAGAACGAATGTTGGCAAAGATCAAGAATGATATTATTGGTATACTCATCCCCCGGGTGAAGGCCCAACTCAAGCCGGAGATCCAGGCACTTTTTAACGATAATATCAATTATCATATCAACCCTACCGGAAAATTTGTGATAGGCGGGCCACATGGCGACACGGGGCTTACCGGAAGAAAGATAATTGTAGATACCTATGGCGGAAAAGGCGCACATGGCGGAGGAGCCTTCAGTGGAAAGGATCCCAGTAAAGTAGACAGATCTGCGGCTTATGCTACCAGACACATCGCCAAGAACATGGTGGCGGCTGGAATTTGCGATGAAATGCTTGTTCAGGTTTCGTACGCTATTGGTGTGGTAGAACCAATGGGTATTTTTGTTGATACTTACGGGACTTCCAAAGTAAATCTAACCGATGGTGAAATTGCGGCCAAGATCTCCGAAATTTTCGATATGAGACCTTCGGCAATTGAAGAACGTTTAAAATTACGACAGCCCATGTATTCCGAAACCGCAGCTTACGGACATATGGGACGTAAGAATGAGATCGTTCATAAGACTTTCAGAACCCCTGATAATACAGAAACCAGCTTGTCTGTAGAATTATTCACCTGGGAGAAACTCGATTATGTAGATAAGGTGAAAGAAGCCTTCGGATTGTAAAGAACCGTATTTCATAGTTACTTTCAACTAGATTATATTGTGATTTCGTGCTTTCTGTACCGCTTCCAGTTTACTATGAACCTGTAATTTCTTGTAAATGTTCTCTATATGTTTTCTTACCGTACTTGGCGAGAGAAACAGGTTATCTGCTATGGCCGTATAGCTTAGCCCTTTACTCAATTGTTCCAGAACTTCGATCTCTCGCTTTGATAGCGAGATCTCTTCCTGGTCACCCGGATTCTGAATATCGATAGGGTTACGAAGTAACTTAAGAGTCTTCATTGCAATGGAGGGGTTCATCGCCGCACCGCCATTTAAGGTTTCCCTGATCCCTCCATACAACTCCTCGGGATTGATCTCTTTCAATAGATATCCATCCGCACCAGCTTTAATTGCATTGAAGATATTCTCATCATTATCGAAAGCCGTAAGCATGATGATCTTAATCTGCGGATATTTCTGTTTTACAAGCCTGGTAGCTTCAATACCATTAAGAACCGGCATTTCAATATCCATAAGAATGAGATTGATATTGTGGTTCTCCTCCAGGCGAGATAGTAACTCGCTACCGTTTAATGCGGTTACTTTTACTGTGATATCTTCAAAGAATGACAGCTTTTCCTTAATGGCATGAATAAGGAAGCTATTATCGTCTACTATGGCTATTTTTAGGTTCATTGAAACCAGTTTGCATTATCCCAAGCTAAGGTAATTCCATCATATGTGAAATAAGGCATTTGACTTATTATATAAAGCATACATCATTTGCTGAGTACCTCAGCCCTTATATTGTTCAAGGCGTTGAGAACATTGCTCATTTCCGGGCTAATTTCTTCAGCTTGAGTTTTAAGCGACATAGAATATTCTTTATTGAAAGTGGTCCCGGTTAGGCATTCACCTTCCAAACATTTTATTACGATCCAATTATTGGTATAATTTACATAAAAGATAAGGTCTGAAATATCTCCGGTAATATCGGCAACAGTGCTTTTCCAACGAAGGGTCCTCCCTTCCACGCTGAAAACAGTGTTGTACGAATTATATTTACTGAAGGCACTATTGATCACTCTGAGATTTTCATTAATAACAGCCATATTTACTCCCGAACCAGTTGCAGCAACCGGGGCTGGAGGAAGCGGTGGCGTTTGAGCAAAGGCGTTTACACCAGCCATTAATAATAGAATGAAGCATAATTTTGTTGAAATGGTTTTCATAAGTTAATTTTTAAAGTGTATTTAAATTGGTACTTGTAAAGTTATTAAGGTTCCTTCGGAATCTGAAGAACTGATGTCCAGTTCACCGTCGATATCCTTGGCTCGTTTTTTCATGTTATTCAATCCGTTTCCATCAGAAACATTTTCAGTATTAAAGCCATTGCCATTATCCGAAACCTTGATCTCATAGCCGGAAATGTCTTTTTCGATAGTTACTTTTATATCATTGGCATCCGAATATTTCAACGAATTGTTCACGGCTTCCTGAATGATCCGATATATGTTCATCCCTTTCACAGACGAAAACGTATGTTCGGGGTTGATTTCTGGTGACACTATAAAAGTAAAGTTGGTTTTTTCGGTGAACAGTTTTGCTTTTTCAATAAAGTTAGTAATTCTGGCCTGAAGATCTTCTATGGATATATTATTTTTATTCATAGCCCAAATAGTATCCCTCAATTCGAAGATAGTTTGTCCAGTGAATGCACTTATCCCCGTTAGCCGATCTCCCAACTTTTCATTCATATCCTTAAAACCAAATTTCAGATTATCTATACTGGAAATGATAAAGGTAAGTTGGGCGCCTATATTATCGTGCAGATCTCTCGATATCCTGAGCCGCTGTTCCTGTAAGCGGTTTTGTGTTTCGATCCTTGCCAGGGCGGTTTTAAGTTCATTCTCTTTCTTTAACTGCCGGTTCTTCAATTTTTGCTGGTTGTAAAGCTGGTAGCCCAGTAAACCTAGAATGAGAGCAAGTGAAAAACCACCATAGATCATCATATTCTTTCGTTTTCCCTCCAATTCCTTTTCCGCTAATTCTGCACGTTGCTTTAAAATTTCTTTCTCTTTCTTTTCGGTTTCATATTTTGTTTCGGTCTCTGCAATGCTACGGGCATTATCTTCATTGAGGATGGAATCCTTTACCGCAATGTATTTATAGAGGTAATCGTTGGCAAGCCGGTGGTTGTTTTGGTCGGCGGCTAATTGGGAAAGGCTGGAAAAAGTTTCCTTTACTGTAAGTTTTAAATCGTGATCTACAGAGATCTGAAGTGCTTTTTGAAGGAATTCTTCAGCTATTCTGAATTGTCGTTGTGTTCGCAGCGCTTCCCCGTAATTGGAATAAGTTATTGCCATTCCGTTATAGTCTTTTATCTCCTCTCTCAGTTTAATGGACCGATTGAAATATGCATCCGAATTCACATAATCCTTTTTCTTGGAGTATGCCAGTCCGATATTGGAAAGATTAGAAGCCTGTTCTTTTTTATCACCGATCTTCAGGCTTATTTCGTAAGCTTTCTGGTAAGACGTTATGGCTTCATCATATTTCTTCTGATAATCGTAAATAGCACCTACATTGTTGTATCCGTTCTGTAATCCGTTATAATTACCTAATTCCTCCTGGATCACCAGTGCATCGGTGAGATATTTGGTGGTTTTATCAAAGTCCTGCAAATAATAATAGACCACACCAATATTATTGTAAGCTTGTGCAACGCCATTTCGGTTTCCCAGTTCTTCTTCGGCCTTTAGAGCATCAAAGAGGAATTCTAATGCCTCATCATAATTCCCCAATCGAATATGAACCGTGGCAATATTATTTAGAACCACCGCATATCCTTTAGTGCTATTTATTGATTCTACGATCTCCAAGGCTTCTTTATAAGATGCCATGGCTTCATCGTACTGGGTTTTTCTCTCATGATAATTAGCCAGTGCATTCAGGTTGATCCATTTTCCTTTTGGAAAATTCAATTCTTCAGAAAGTTTTATGCCTTCCACGGCAAACGCCCTGGCACTATCCAAAAAAGTAACATTGTAATGTCCGGCAACCTTCTGATACAAGATTGCGGTAGCCGTATCCCTGGGGGCATTCTTCAGGACCATTAGAACACTATCGATGTTTTTAAGAGTTTCCTGGGCAGTGACAACCGGAAGAAGGAGGCATATAAATAATAAACTGAGAAGTTTCTTAAAGTTCATGATTTCAGATTACACTTTTATTTCCATCTGCACTAATAAAGCCTCGTCGAGATTGTAGCGCAGAAAATCATACCGATCCAATTGTTTCGAGCGGCGACCAATCTGAAGTTCATTCAACATTAAATTTCTCTCAAGTTCTATCGTTCTTGTACTAAATTCATCAGTTATCCGGCGGTTACGAAGATTAAATAAAACCCACAGTAATGCACAGACAATTAGTATAAAAACAAGTATCAAAACAGGTGTTATCATTCTGTGCGAGTTCGAGGTTCACAATAAAATTTAAAATATATGTATCTACAGAATGAAGGCGATATATAACGCTTTCCCGGATCAAATTCATGCCGGAAAATGGTTTACATAAACCAATGTTCGGTAGTATTCAGAATTATTGCAGTTGGTATATGTTATAATTTCTTTACAAGGACGCCTTCGCTCCATTCGCCAATAGACTGTACCAGATCCTTATCGTGGTAGTATCCCTTTCCATGGTATTTCCCGTTCTTCCATTCTCCGCCATAATATCCGCCTTCATTAAAAAAGAACCTTCCCGTTCCGTGGTATTGCTGCTGGTCGTTAAACATGCCGCTGTATTTATCGCCATTAGCGAAAGTGTAAGATCCCATGTAGATCTTTCCATTTTTGAAGAATCCTACAAAATGGTCTCCATTGTCCCATTTAAAGTATCCGTATTTATTCTGGCAATCGCCTGTTGTACACCCAGTATCCCTATCGTTTCGAATATAACTATAGGAGTCTGTTAATTCACCGTTAGTATACCATCCCTGGCTCCAATCTTTACCAACCACTGTATATCCCCTGCCATTCAGTTTGCCGTTGCGATATTCGCCAACAACATTATCATTATTATCGGCGATGTAAGCCCCATAACCATTCATACTATCATTTTCCCAGTTACCGATATATTTTCCAACCCCATCCCATCGGTATAGTCCGTAGCCATGTCGCTTTCCGTTCTTCCAGAATCCATCGTAATAGCCTCCTTCATATTGCCATTTTCCCCAGCCATTATTACAATCACCCCGTATACATCCTGTAGAAGCTGTGCTCGATCCGGAACTTGTTGTATACAATTCGACAGGTTTAAAAACAAAAGAAGCCATGGTGTAATAACCCGGGAGTCTGTATGTTGGCGTCCCATTTAGTTTTACTATTAGATCGTTTCCGTCTTTTTCGGTTGAAGCAATATCGTAGTCTATAGATTGCCCTTTCACGATCACTCCATACGATTGTTTCTCCGCATTACGGTACCAATAAGTATTCTCAGGGGCATAATCCAGGGTTACAATATTTCTTGCACCCCATCCCGTATACGCTCGTATATCCTTGTGATAGAACGTCTTATCAAATTCTTCCAGGTAGTATATATAACTCCCGTTCACATTAACAAAATCTCCTAAATAACTGTTATCATCAATATAGGTTACAAACGATTTTGGATTAGTGATATAAAAATCTTTCCCGATATTTCGCTCAAGCACAGTTAGTTTACCGGAGGTTCCCTGCGCAGCATCAACACAATCCGGGAGTAGATAGATGGTTCGGGAAGATTTATCCAGATACGACAGCGTGTCTGTTTTTAGCCGATTGAGTTCTTTCACATTAGAAAGTATAGTGCCATTTGCATCACGTAAAGTATATGTAGATTCACCTGTTTTTAACCAGGTCATTGGTCCGTTTGCTACCGAAGGTGTTTGAGGAGAAGGAACCTGCGCGTGAAGCGAAAAGTTAACACAAATCAGCAGGATTAATATTTTTACTGTCGATCTCATAATTGAATGGTTTTAAGTGATAACCAAATTACCGAAAATTCCTGAGTTCAGAAAATAGGGCAATTGACCTATTCTACACCATTATCATTTCAGATTCATTTAAAAATAAAAAACCCCATTCTCATGGGGTTCAAGTGTGCTGCAAATACTCCTCAATCTTTGCAGCCTTTGTAACCTGGCTAGTTGGTTACTTTTTCAGGTCGTAAGCGAAGATCGAATTATTATCGGCTTTATAATATAAGATCCCGCCAAACTCATCTACTTCGTATTCTGGTTTCTTGTCTTTCAGAACGATTTCTTTTTCTTTGGCTCCGGTATCCTTATTAAGTTTTATCAGTCCAACTCCATCGTCGAGTTTGGTAAGTATGAACTGTGCATTTTGAGTTGCCGAAGTGGCCTTAAATCGACGTAACATCTCTGCAACCGATGCGCCTGCGGCCATCGCCATTCCGTCTCCAAGATCGGCATAAGCTTCACCTCTGGACGTATAATATCCCAATCGGTTTCTGTTTCGGTTAGCCTCGGCATAGGCCGCTGTTGCCGTTGCAGCAGAAGCCACGGCAGTGATTCCCATTAAGATGGCGCCAACAGCACTTTTCCCTGGCGCACGGTGATATTCATGCCAGTTGGCATTCCCTTCCCAATTAAGCATCATCATGTTCTGGTCGCTGGTGAGCAAGATCCCTCCATCACGAACTTCAATATCTGTTGGACTTTCCTTTCCATCAAATTTCGATTCGGCCAGGGTAGACACGTCTCCGGTCGCAGCATCCACGCTAAAGAGATCCTCATCTGCACTTATGAGATAACGATTGTTCTTCTCATCGAAAGCCGAAGCCACCGCATCTGCCCGCTTGTATTTTAATGGTTTCTTCCACACCTGGTCCCCGGTATTCAGATTCACAATATTGGCATCTTCGGAAGTGATATAGATCAATCCCTGGGGAGTATTTGCCATGGTAAGGATATTCTCTCCTGTCTTGAGAGGTTTTTTGAACAAGGTATTCCCATCGAAAGAAATTTTATTGATCCCTCCTTCATAGATTCCGAAGAGAATTCCGTCATCCATGATATAGAAGTGCTGAACATAACCTTTTGTCTTCGGAGCCTTCTCCCACAGGTCTTCTCCATTAGAGGCACTTAAAAATGCGATCTTAGACTCTGAACGACCACTCGCTAATTTTGCCAGACCCGATTTTCCCGAATTATCCACATTGCTCACAATAGCCAATCCCTCCGGTAGGATCTCGAAATTCACCACATGGCCTTTCACTTTATGAGGGTCTGGCCATAATAGGGAACCATTGCTTCCAACTTTGTGTACTTTCATATTCGAACCGTTGGCAGATACCTCGAAGCCATAGATCTCCTTCTCGGTTTCATCTGCAACCATCCATTTGATATCATCTACTTTTACAGACCAATCAATATCGCCACTTCCCATATTTACCTTTTTTAGGGTTTTGGTTGTAGGCAGAATGAGTCCGTCCTTTAAAAGCAAAGGTCGTCCCGATACTGTTTCAGATCCTTTCATGGTAAAGTAATGTTCCTGCTCTCCCGAATCCAAATCGTAAATAGCTACGGCATTTGCGTATTTATCTGATGCCTTCCGCTGTCCGCTTACTACCAGTTTATTCTGAGGCATCATAACATCACAGGTCCATACCAGCTTCCAGCCGTTATCTTCTGTACTGAATAGTTTTTTCCCAGACATATAATCTATCACTGCCTTCTTTGTGGTCATAGCACCAAATCCGGTTTGCCCCACTACGAGATAAGGGGCATTTGGCACGAAGAACAGCTCTTCTGGTTTTACCCTTCCGTAGTCCTGAAAATTAAACAAGAGCTCATTCACCCCGGGTTTGATACCTACCAGGCCATCATTGGTAGCTACTACCATAGTACCCCCTTGGGTAAGTGTCATCTCATTGATCTTTCCACCAACATCATAGCGGTAATCGGGTGTTTCTGCCCGTTGCGCCGAAATAATTGTGCTAATCAAGAACACAAATCCGGTAAACGTTTTAATCATAATTGAAGTTTTCATAATCGTGGTGTTTAGTTTACAAGTCAAAGTTGATTTATTATCAGACCGAATTCAATACGGCAAATGCCCTATTCTGTTCTAGTGCAACCCTTTAAAGACAAAAAAACCGGAAGCACATACTAATGATGTACTCCCGGTTCCACGTAAAAACCTCAACACTGAGATTTTCTTTATACGATCAAATCTTTAGTCTACCGATACCTTGAATTCACCCTGGGTGATCATCTTGGTGGTCATGTCCTGGCCATTATATCCTTCGAAGTTGAAGGTTCCTTCCAGTTTTCCATCGGCATCAACAGTAATAACTATTTCTCCCGGACCAATACCTGCGGCAGAGGTAGCTAGATTGGAAGCCCAAACAGTGGCCGTTTGCCCTACCAGCTCTCCATACTGGATAAAATTGGGATTAGTAAGGTTGTTCCCGGTTTGATAGGTTCCGGGACCGTTGTATCCTATAATATTAAAATTGATAAAATCGCCGTTGTTTGTGCTTCCCTGGGCAGTCACCGTTGTCATGCCATTTGCAGAAGTTTTGGTGGCACCTATTAATGTAGCCGGATCTGTTGAAGCTGCAAAACTACTGCCGTCGACCATTGCCGAGAACAGTTCACCGCCTCCATTGTCACCTTGATTGTTGTTTGAGTTGTCATCGTCATTACTACAGCTACTTACTGCCAGACCAAGGCAAATTACTGCGTATAATAGCGATCTTTTTAGAGTTTTCATAATTGTTGGGTTTTAGTTAATTGAATAAGACAAAGATGTCTATTAACCCAACGCCACTCAATACGGCAAATGACCTATAATTAGAAGTTTAGGTGAGGAAGTTTTCGCTGAAGTTCTTGTATTTTCTCTTGTATTTTCTTCTGAAACTCCTTGTGTGACACGCTCTCCGGGTCGAAAGGCCTATGTGCCATATCCGATCGGATGGATGCGATCTCCCGTTGAAGTGAGGCAGTAGCCGGATCGATCCATACTTCCGAAAATCGATGCCAAATGATCTCCACAGCCGTTTTATTAGGATGCAGCAAGTCTTCGGTGTAAAACCTGTAGTCCCGTAATTCGTCCATCATCAACTCATAAGAAGGGAAGTAATGATTTGCAGGATTCAATTCGATAGACCTGTGAATCCCGGCGAGCAGATGCGCCTTGCTGCGTGTATTTTCCACAAATCCATCCTTCAGGTGTCGTACCGGTGATACGGTGAAAATTAATTGCGCTTTTTTATTCTGAAGTGTAACCAACTCTGTGATACGATTAGTTATTTCAACCACATCCTCTACCGAACTAATTTCTTTGGCGAACTCGTTTTGAGGGATCTTATGGCAATTAGCCACTATGGCTCCGGAAGGTTTATATCGATATCCCCAAGCGGTACCGAAAGTTACTATGATGTGAGTGGCGGTGGTAAGATATTCCCGTAAGCCGGCTAAGCTGTTGTTCAGCAGATCAAGACAGGCAGATTGTTCGGTGGCCGAAACCAGCGAGTGGACCTCCAGGCAATGCCATCGTCCGTTCCACTCGAAAATGTCTTTTTCACTGAACGGTCGATCTAGCGCGGCTCGTTCAATAAGACGTTCCAAAGCTTTAGGGTGAAAAATAATTCCGAAGGGATTCGTAAAATTCGCAAACTTGAAGTACTCCAGTTTGTCTCCTATATGTTCGGTAAAACAAGAACCTAGCAGAAGAACCTTCGACTTATAATCGATCCGGACTTTCGCAGGGGTTAACGGTATTGTGGTTTGAAGTTTCATACCTATGAAAGATAGGCTCTGGCGGCTTCAAGTGCAGCATTGATCCCAGCGGGATTTTTTCCGCCGGCCGTGGCAAAGAAAGGTTGGCCCCCTCCACCCCCCTGGATGTGCTTCCCTAATTCCCGGACAATTGTACCGGCATTCAGGTCTTTTTCGGCCACAATTTCTTTCGAAATATAACAAGTGAGCAAGGCTTTATCTTCATGGTTAGAACCAAAAAGCAGGAAGAGGTTTTCTACCTCAGCGCCCAATTCGAATGCAAGGTCCTTCATACCGGCAGCATCCAGTGGAACTTCCTTTGCCAGAAATTGTACCCCGTTAATTTCCTCCAGTTCGTTCTTTAATTCACCTTTAAGTCCTTTGGCCTTGTCCTTTTGTAATTGCTGAATTTGTTTCTGCAGTGCGGTGTTCTCTTCCTGTATCTTTTCGATCGCGCTTACCGGATCTTTACTGTTGTTCAATACTTTCTGAACCTTTCTAAACGCCTCACTTCTCTCCACAAAATACGTCTTGGCCGCATCCCCCGTGATCGCTTCAATTCTGCGTATACCAGAAGCTACGGCACTTTCAGAAGTAATAATAAAATGCCAAACATCACTGGTGTTAGTTACATGGGTTCCTCCACAGAGTTCCATGGAGTTTCCAAACTTGATCGCTCGTACAGTGTCTCCGTATTTCTCACCAAAAAGGGCCAGAGCACCTTCTTCAATGGCTTGTTTATAGGGAATATTTCGTCTTTCTTCCAGGGCAATACTCTCTCGTATGCGGGCATTCACAAAGTCTTCAACCTGGTGAAGTTCTTCTTCGGTCACCTTACTGAAATGCGAAAAGTCGAACCGGAGATACCGGCTATGCACCATAGATCCCTTTTGGGTAACATGCGGCCCGAGTATATTTCTTAATGCCTGATGTAGCAGATGCGTGGCCGAATGATTTGCTGCTGTCCTGGCACGTTGCTTTGCGTCTACCACAGCCTTGAAATTCCCTCCCGGGTTCCGCGGTAAATTCTTTACAAAGTGAATGATCAGGTTATTTTCCTTTTTCGTGTCTACCACATAGGTAACCTCGCCGTTGGCGGCTTCCAGGTATCCTTTATCTCCTACTTGTCCTCCACCTTCAGGATAAAAGGGCGTTAGGTTAAATACCAGCTGAAATAATTCACCTTCTTTTTTACTTTCTACTTTGCGGTAGCGTGTGATCTTCACGTTAGCCTCTAGAGAATCGTAACCGATAAATTCCTCTTCCGAATCATCGGCAAGGACATTCCAGTCTCCCGTTTCTACCTTTCCTGCGGCCCGGGATCTTTCCTTTTGTTTCTGAAGCTCGCTGTCAAATTCGGATTCATTATAGCTATACCCCCTTTCTCTGAGAATAAGTCCGGTTAGGTCTTTTGGGAATCCATATGTATCGTAAAGTTCGAAGACCTTTTGTCCCGAAATTTCATTGCCTTTGGCAGTAGTGATCATATTTTCCAATAAGACAAGTCCCTGATGGAGGGTCCTTAAAAAGGACTGTTCCTCCTCTCTGATAACATTGGTGATCAGGTTCTTTTCTGAAACCAGCTCGGGGAAAGCAGTTCCCATTTGCTTCACCAGGGTATCTGTTAATCTGAATATAAATGGTTCCTTCTTATCGAGGAAGGTGAATCCGTAACGTATCGCTCTTCGAAGAATCCGTCTTATCACATAGCCGGCACCGGTATTGGAAGGTAACTGTCCGTCTGCAATAGAAAACGCCACGGCACGTACGTGATCTGCAATAACGCGAATAGCAATATCAACTTTTTCATCCTTCCCGTAGCTGGTCTTGGTGACAGTCTCTATCTCCCTGATCAGTGGGGTAAAGACATCGGTGTCGTAATTACTTTGCTTGTCCTGCAGGACCATACAGAGTCGTTCAAAACCCATCCCTGTATCCACATGTCTGGCCGGTAATTTTTCCAGGCTCCCATCTGCTTTTCTATTGAATTGCATGAACACCAGATTCCAGATCTCAACTACCTGCGGATGGTCCTGGTTTACCAGATCTGCCCCCGGAATTTTTGCCCGATCTTCGGCCGAGCGTATATCCACATGGATCTCGCTACAGGGGCCACATGGACCCTGATCTCCCATTTCCCAGAAATTATCGTGCTTCGAGCCGTTTAATATCCTGTCTTCTGCAATGAGTTGTTTCCAATGATCGTAGGCTTCCTGATCGCGTTCCAGGCCTTCAGCTTTATCGCCTTCGAAAATGGTAACGTATAATTTATCCTTATCGATGCCTAATACCTCGGTGAGCAGTTCCCAGGCCCAACCTATAGCTTCTTTCTTAAAATAATTTCCGAAGCTCCAATTCCCTAACATCTCGAACATGGTATGATGATAGGTATCCATCCCCACCTCTTCCAGATCGTTGTGTTTTCCACTTACCCGAAGGCATTTTTGGGTGTCGGCGATACGCTCACTTTTGGGTGTGCTGTTCCCTAGAAAGTATTCCTTAAATTGATTCATTCCCGCATTGGTGAACATCAGTGTTGGGTCGTCCTTGATCACCATAGGTGCCGAAGGAACGATCTCATGCGATTTAGATTGGAAAAAGTCTAAAAACTTAGAACGGATCTCACTGGATTTCATGCGATGTAATTTTGGCCGTGGTAGTAGATTATTTCTATCAGCAAAACAATTTCTATATTTGCAAAACGTTAGGTAAAAGTTAGCACTACCCTTCAACGAGCAAAAATAAGTTTTTTTAACGTATGTCTAAGGTTAAATATTACTACGATAGTGAAACTCTGTCCTATCGAAAAATAGAAAGTAAAAAAGGACGTAAACTTGGTATTATTCTACTAAGTATACTGGGGATGTTCTTAAGTGGATTTCTATTGTTGCTCATTTATATCAATTTACCTTATGTAGAGACTCCCAAAGAGAAGGAACTTAAGCGCGAACTGGCTAATATGAACCTTCAATACGAGTTGTTGAATAAGAAGATGGAGCAGGCGGAACTGGTTCTTGGACAAATAGCCGATAGGGACAATAATTTATACCGGGTGTATTTCGAGGCTAATCCTATTCCTGAAGAGCAGCGGAAAGCAGGTTTTGGTGGTATCAACCGGTACAAGGACCTGGAAGGGTTCGACAATTCTAAACTCATTATCGCAACCAGCAAACGACTGGATGTACTCACAAAACAAATTGTGGTTCAATCGCGATCCCTGGACGAGATCGCAAAAATGGCTGAAGAAAAAGAAGAATTATTGGCTGCGATCCCGGCTATACAACCTGTGAAGAATGAAGATCTAACGAGGGTAGCCTCTGGTTTTGGTTATAGAACCGACCCCTTTACAAAAGCCCGTAAATTTCACTGGGGAATGGATTTTACCGCAAGACGCGGAACTCCTGTTTATGCTTCGGGTGATGGGATCGTGAGTAGAGCAGACAATACCGCGACGGGTTATGGAAAACATATTCGGATTGATCATGGATACGGTTATGAGAGTTTGTATGCGCATCTGTTCGACTACAATGTACGTAAAGGACAGCGAGTTAAACGTGGTGACCTTATAGGTTTTGTGGGAAGTACGGGGCGAAGCGAAGCACCTCATTTACATTACGAGATCTTTAAAGATAACGAACGCATCAACCCGATCAATTTCTATTACGGTAACCTTACTCCTGAGGAATTTGCGATCATGTTGCAAAATGCTCAGCAGGAAAATCAATCTCTGGACTAATGCATGTAGAATTGCCCGAAAAACGTTATTACGGTATTGGCGAGGTCGCCAGGGCATTCGATGTTAATACTTCACTATTGCGATTCTGGGAGAAGGAGTTCGATGTGCTGCAGCCAAAGAAAAATGCCAAGGGAAACCGTAAGTTCACTCAGGAGGATATTAAGAATCTAGAACTTATCTATCATCTGGTAAAAGAGCGCGGTTTTACCCTCGAAGGCGCTAAGATCCATCTAAAAGAAAACCGAAAGAAATCTTTAGACAACTTTCAGATAATTCGTAAATTAGAGTCTGTTAAAGCCGAGCTGCTTAAAATTAAAGACCAACTCTAAACCCGGAAGAACATGAAAAAATGGCTACCCGTGATCGTTATTGTGGGGCTCCTCGCTATAGGGGGTTTCTACCTTATGAATCTCAATAACTCCCTTGTCGAATTAAACGAAGGTGTATCTGCTCAATGGGGTAATGTGGAAAGTTCGTATCAGAGGCGAGCCGACCTAATTCCTAATATTGTGAACACTGCCAAAGGCTATGCCGAATTTGAACAGGAAACCCTAATAAAAGTCACAGAGGCTCGAAGTAAGGCTACTTCGGTGACCATCGACCCTTCTAATATCACCCCGGAACAATTGCAACAGTTTCAGGAAGTGCAAAGCGGTTTAACCTCTGCCCTTGCCCGACTACTGGCAGTTTTCGAGCGATATCCAGATCTGAAGGCTAACGAAAATTTCAAGGAACTCATCAACGAACTCGAACGCACGGAGAACAGGATCAATGTGGAACGAAATCGATATAACGAAATGGCCCGTCCCTATAACACCCGGATCAAGAAATTTCCAGCCTCCATGTTTGCGGGGATGCTGGGATTTGAAGAACACGCATACTTTGAAGCGAAGGAAGGTTCGGAAGAGGCTCCGGTTGTAGAATTTTAACCAGTAAGTTAGATGTCTAAATTAGAAGATTTCCTCAGTGCTGAGGAAGAAGCAGCGATCATCGAAGCCATTCGATCGGCAGAAAAGAATACTTCAGGAGAAATTCGGGTACACCTCGAGGCACATTCAGAAATTGATGCCTTTGAGAGAGCCGCCGAAGTATTCGATTTTCTACATATGAACAACACAAAATTGAGCAATGGCGTGCTTATCTACGTCGCCGTGGAAGATCGAACGCTCGTGATCATGGGCGACCAGGGTATTAACGATGTTGTACCTCCGGGTTTTTGGGAATCCACCAAGGATGTGATTATAAATCAGTTTAAATCCGGAAACGTGAAACAAGGCCTGGTTGATGGTATACTCATGGCCGGAGAACAACTGAAGATGTATTTTCCACACGGTGGTAACGACAAAAATGAGCTCCCGGATAAAATTTCGGTAGGATAGATGCTAACGACCTTAAAGAAATATTCTAGATACTTATTTTTTTTATCAGTTCTTTTTGTTTCTGAAACTGTCGTTTCTCAGTTCGATATCCCCGAAATTCCTCCAAATTCTAAACAAACAGCGGTATACGACTATATCGAGCTACTTAGCGACAGCGAGCGAAGTTCCCTGGGAACGAAACTCGTTAATTATGCCGATACTACCTCAACTCAGATCGTGGTAGTGATCATTAGTACCACCAAAGGGGAGGATATTTCGCTTCTCGGCGCCAAATGGGGCCATAAATGGGGTATAGGGCAGGCCGATACGGACAATGGTATTTTGATCCTCTTAGCAAAAGACGACCGTACTGTAGATATCAACACCGGTTACGGGATCGAATACCGTATTACGGATCGAATGGTCGAAAGGATCATTAATAATTACATGATCCCGGAATTCAAAAAAGAGAACTACTATGCCGGCCTGGATAAGGCGACTTCGGTAATGATAGATATGCTCTCTGGAGAATTTGATGGAGAACAGCAGAGAGAATTCCCTTACACCTACTTGATCATGATCGCGATCTTCGTGCTTTTCCTTATCATCCTCATAAATGCACGTACTAAGAATCGCGGTGGGGGTAGCGGGAATAGCGGCGGTGGAATGGGAAGTCTCTGGGACATCATCGTACTTAGCAATGCGGGTAGAACAGGCGGTAGCTGGAGCAGTGGATCGGGAAGCAGCTGGGGCGGCGGCGGAAGTTTTGGTGGCGGATTTGGCGGTGGCGGATTTGGCGGCGGTGGTGCCAGTGGGAGTTGGTGAGTTGACTGTTATCAGTGATTGAGAAAATCAAAGATCTCTAAAAATCAAATAATATTGAAGTACCAATGTCCAAATTTGATTTATGGATCGTTGGAATGCATTTGTGATTTGTTGGTTGTGATTTGATTATTCGTTGCGTAGAAGCATTTAACTACTAACTCAATTATACAGATCCTTGCACTTACATCGCGGTCTTGGCCAAAGGAATTCGAAATTCAGCATTAATTCGTGCGAGCCAAACGTGGCGGTATTAAGTCCGGAAGTTACATAATCGTAGGCATAACCCACATTCACTCCTTTGGCGATCCTGAAATTCACCAGTGCACCAAATGAATCTTTAAATCGGTAGGATCCTCCAAGCCATAGATTCTGGTTGATAAGGAACATGGCCGAAAAATCGAAGGATACAGGAGCCCCATTTGTGTATTTCACGATAAATGCAGGCTTAAAGATAAGATGCGGATTTACATCCATTACATATCCTCCGTTCACATAGTAGGTAATTCGTTCGAGGGAGAAATATTCGGAACTTCCCCTGTATGTAAGCAATCGTGGAGCTGAAACACCCAGGTAGAATGATTCACCTCTAAAATAGACCCCTACTCCAACATTGGGATCCCATTTAAAATCGGCACCCATAAGGAACGGATCGTTGGCGTAATTTGGGTCGTTCAGTAATTCTTCATCTATGCTGTATTTTCTAAAACCGGCCTTTACACCAAAAGTGAGTTTGTATTCATCGTAATGATCCAGGTTGAGCTTGTACGACACATCCGAATACACATAGGTGGTTCTTTCAAATCCCAGTTTGTCGTTGATCACAGACAATCCTACCCCCACATTGGATCCGGGGATACCGCTATGTGCAGAAAGGGTTTGTGTAACAGGAGCCCCGTCTACGCCCATCCACTGATTTCTATTCAGAAGATTTACCACTAAAACCTCCTTAGATCCTGCATAAGCCGGATTGATCGAAATAGTATTATACATATACTGAGAGAACTGCGGTGTCTGCTGAGCATAGGTACTCTGTAGCACAAAAAAGGCTAGTAAGCAAAGTAATATGTTTTTAACCGCTTTCATTTATTCTGTTCCTAGTAAAATGAAACCTTGAATTGGGTCGAAGCCGCTATTATTCAGGGTAACGAGGTAATAGTAAGTTCCGGTTGGCAATAACGTTGCATCTCCAAAGGCACCCGATGGGGCAACTCCGTACCAGTCGTTATTGTAATTATCGTCTTTAAAAACTCTTGCTCCCCATCTGTTGAAAATCTCCACACTTACCGAGATATCGCACGGTTCGTTGCTGTTGGGATTTAGGGCATAGGTAACCTCGAAGAAATCGTTTATTCCATCGTTATTGGCAGATACTAATTTTGATATTTCAATGTCATCTTTAGACTGAATACAAGGGAAATCTATACAAGACTCGTTAATGGATAACTCAATATTAGTAGACCATTCGCAGTCGTTCTCTGTATATGTATATTTGAAGCTGTATTCTCCAAATTCGAAACCGGACGGATCGAATACCGTTCCATCCAATTGATCCAGGTATTCGCTCTCCCAGGTACCATTTAGATTTGCAGTATTCTCAATAAGACCTTCCAGGTTGACCGGATCGTCCTCGGGGCAAATATCTAGTGATACGGAATCCGATTCGAGTTCGGGTCGAACCATAACCAATTGTGTATAGTCACTACGGTTATCACATTCGTCTGTGACGAACCAGGTTCGGATAATATTATAATCAAGCTCATTCAGGTTAATGACCTCTTCATCATATTCCACCAGCAAGTTCGTTGAGCATTTATCGGTAAATGTAAGGTCCGGCACATCCGGCATTTCGTCGCAACCAACAGTTATCTCCGGTTCCAGAGAAGAACTTAATTGAGGTGGGGTTTCATCACGTACAGTGATTTGTTGTTCCACGATAATACTATTTCCACAAGTGTCTGTTACACTGTAGCTTCTTGTAATTATTTCCGGGCACAGACCATTGTCTGAAACGTCTTCCACAAAAGCCACAATTGGAACCGAACAATTATCGGCGGCATCGGTTACCACGCCGATATCCGGAATTGGTATATCTCCGTAACATTCCACAGTTATTGGTGACGGATTGCTGGCTGTTGGCAGAATATCATCCTGGACAACAATTTGTTGGGTCACTTGAATAGAATTTCCACAGGCATCGGTAACACTATAGATTCTTGAAATGGTTTCAGGACAACTTTGATTATCCGAGCTATCCATTACAAATGCTACTACAGGTGTTGAGCAGTTATCGGCTTCGTCTGTAACCACAGTAGGATCCGGGGCAGGCACATCGGTGATACAAGACACTTGGATGGGAGCCGGATCACTTGCGGTTGGCAAAATATCATCCTGAACCTGGATCAGGTGGGTAACATTGATGGAATTCCCGCAGGCATCGGTCACGCTGTATATTCTTGAAATGGTTTCGGGACAACTTTGATTATCAGACGTTTCCGAAACAAAAGCAACAACCGGGGTTGAACAGTTATCGGCCTCGTCTGTAACCACGGCAGGGTCCGGGGCGGGTACATCGGTGATACAGGAAACTTGTATAGTCGCTGGATTACTGGCCGTCGGTAAAATATCATCCAGAATTACGATCTGTTGAGAAACATTGATGGAATTTCCACAGGCATCGGTTACGCTGTAGGTTCTCGTTACAGTCTCCGGACAGGATAGATTATCTGAAACATCGCTAACGAATGCTACGGTCGGGGTTGAGCAATTGTCGGCTTCATCGGTCACCACAGCGGGATCCGGGGCCGGTATATCGGCCACACACTGTACATTGATAGCAGGCGGATTACTAGCCGTAGGATCTTCATTATCTGCAATGGTGATCACTTGCACATAATTGGCAATGGTCACTCCACAGGCATCTGTAAAATTCCAGGTATTTGTATAGGTTCCGGTACTTGGGCAACCTCCGGGTACGAAAGGTCCGGATGTTTTATTGAGGGTAAATGTACATTTATCCGGTACAGGTTCTAAGCTTTGGGCCTGACTTAATCCTGATGTGTCGTCACAATCCAGAGTAACGTCCAGCGCACCTGCCGGCGTTAGCCAGTTCACTATTGGCTGATTAATGTTTACCGTATAGGGTAACGCGGTACAGGACATAGGATCTGAAGTACTTATAGAGGTGATCAGGTTAGGATTCTGAGCACCCGAATAAGTAGCCGTAAATTGTAGATCGAAAGAAAGGGTACAATCTGTTTCGAGAAAATAACACTCGTCGTTAACCTCTAGTTCCATATCGATCGAAATGGGAGGATCTCCCACATCCAGAAATCCGTTAGCAACAGTGAACACCAGGTCTCCGGTAGGTGGATTATAGTTATAGGTGACCCCATTGGGTAAATTGGTTATAGGCAATAAGGAAGCCTGAGGGGGAATTACCGTACTTAATGTTGTATTTATCGCATCGTCATTTCCTGTATTCTCAAAGGTAAAACTAAAGCCCAGGGTATCGCCGGGGTTTGCCGGGTTGGCACCGGAAGTCTGTGCAATGACGAGAGGATCCAGGCTGGGGCTGTATACTTCAACTGCGAGACCGAGGAGATAAATTCCGTAGACCTCATTCTGCGAAGAAATTCGTACTGTGGCACTGGTTTGGTTATTCGTTATTATCGAATTCCCGGTATTATCCAGATCGAATACCGAAGCATCGAACCCTAAAGTATTTGTACTTGCCGGACTTCGGTCTACAAAGTTTCCATTTCCAACGGTGATCCTACTATTGAAGAAGTTATTTGCGGTTCGTTGTGGAGCAGTTAGATCCACGAAGTTATTGGATGCATCCAATATTCTCAGGCGGTCACCACTCAAACCTCTGTCACCTTCCAGGGCTCCAAAGAGTAATTTAGCATTCACATTACCAACAGGTGTGGTTTGGAAACCACTGAAATTAATATCCATGTTGTTGATAATGTTGGTCACGTGTGCATAGCCATCATTTAAGGTGATGTTCTTGGCAGGAAGTCCGGGACTTTCGTAAACAAATACGATCTGCCATCCCCCGGTGGTACCCACCATGGGGTCGTGAGCCACGGTACCTTCAGCCGCCTCTACATTAGCCACGGTATAAGTACCAAATTTATTGGGCAATGCCAGTACCTGTGAAGTGATGTCCTTCATACAGATATAGGGGTCGTTACTGAAATGTGTAGTACGGCCACGAAATATCACATCATCTGCGGTAATTGTAGAATAGGTTGTCTCCCCGGGAAGCATAAGTTTAACATCGTCGAAGTTCCAGTTTGGCTGATTATCGCTACCGTTAGGTTGTTCCACGTCGACGGCGGCCCAATACAGGAATGCCCTGAATATGGTAACACAAGCACCATTGGAGGTAGGGTTGGTAAAATTCGCCTGACTGGAATTAAAGGTGGTTGGGTCGCTATCTATATCTACGTAGACATTATTCTGAAAATCGTGATTGTTACCCGGACCATTATAGTTTCCGGTTGCAGTTCTGGAGATCACATTGTTAGCGATAATAGTGAAATCTCCGTTAAGTGTTTGGCTATATCGAACAGCAAAAGGTTCCTGAATCTGCGCTTGCAATGCGAAGAAGCTAGTGAATAGGGATAGTACTAAGTAGGTCGTTTTCCTGTTCATGTAGGGTTGTTTACAACATGATCAAACTAATTATTCTATAAGTGTGAGGTTCTTAAAGACTAACTGTCTTTGGATAAAACGTGATCGCTAATGCGAAACAAATTGTTAAAAGAAGAAATATATAAGCAGTTACAAATCAGGGGCTTTACATTTCTCTCATACAATTATACAAGAAAACATCGTTAAAAAGCATATTATTTCGACAAAATGCGCTTAAAATTAACTTTTTAGCTGGTTTTTTAACAAATAGTACGTTTAATCCTACAAAAAAGTGCCTCAAAACACCTTTGTTAGAATAACAGTGTTTATTTTTTTTTGAGATTAATTAATCTGTTGACAATAAAATAATTGGGCAAGTGATACGAAAATCTAAAAAAGACAATCTTTTGTTAGAAAATAAAATAAGCAGAAATCGAGTCAAATGTGGGGGATTTGCATCGCATTGATTAATAAAAAGGAAAGTAACGTGAATCGATAAAAGTAGTCTAATTTAAATCGCTACGCAAAACCGAGAATGTTAATTATTTCTTATAGTTATCTTTATTCCAGATCATTAGAAGATCAAAAATCTAAGCATTAAATATTTCGGTAAAACTTTTGCTGGCATTCGGGTGCTTGAACTGTCGTATAGTTTCCTTACTGGCCTATCCACAGAAAATTTACATTTTACTATTTGCTGAATTATAGACGATCAAATAAAGCCGTTCTATTATTCTTGTTCAGTTGATTTAGACTATCTAGGATAGACGATTTTAGGGAGCTTCAGAAATAAAAACAAGTAACAAAAAAAGGCCTCCGAAGAGGCCTTATAACCAATTAATTATAAACTAATCATCTTTAATCACAATCTTTTCTAAACTAACCGGGTTTGCTTTGTCGCATCTGTTTTTCATACGAAGGGGGTTATAAGTAAACCAAACCTTCTGCCCATTCACCTTATGATCATCTGCCAGGTCGATAGGGTCGAACATGGTATTTGGATCTGAGACTAACTGGATCACATACGGGCAATCACCCTCAACCTCTGAGTACAGGATGGTGCCAAGATCGTATCCTTCAGCCTTCATCTTCTTATCTGATCGAGTCTCCACAATTACCCCATTTTCATAATCCATCTTGGGCTCCTTGGTTGAATTACAAAAGAGAAATAAAGAGCAGATGAAAACCAGTACAACACTTCTTATTAATTTCATTAAATTATTTGTTTTTAGACTCTATGAATAGAGACCTGATTTATATTTATCGAACTATGATCTTAGAGTTAACTTTCGTCTTCGCGTTACCAAGCTCAACAATATAAACACCTGAAGCTTTTGCAGACATATCGATATTTGTACGGTAATAAGACGGTGTAGATTTCTCAATTTGCTCGTAAATTACGCGGTTACCCAAAGCATCGTACACAGATAATCTTAAAATGTCCCTCGTGGTATTGTTGAACAAGGTGATCTCAAAATTTTCCTGATCGGACGAGGTCACTATTAGTTCAGACTTGTCTAGGTCTAATTCATCGGCCGACAATGTTGATGAGATCTTGAAAGAAGCGATCCTGGTCTTTCTAGGCTCACCCGAATATTCTGCGGTAAACCAGAAAACCAGATCATTGTTAGGATCGCGACTAAGTTGTGAATAGTCTCCGTATCTGGAATTAGATGTTACAGAAGTTGTACCAGCCACTATAAGTTCTTCGGCTACGGTCATAGTTCCAAGTGGGTCTGAAGCCAATCTGCCTGTATAATATAATGAAGGAAAGGTTGTAGCACCGGTCTTGGTATAGCCCATAGCTATATTTCCTTCCTGGTCCATAGCCATCCCGGATAAGAATACGCTTTCGCCCCCCGCATCCTGATAGGTACCTTCCTGGTATAGTGCCCAGGGATCTGAAGGTGTTGGTCTTCTTAGTTCTATCCATCGAATCCCACTGATCTGAGATCCATCGGTGATTTCCACCGGAAAGTTTAACAGTATTGATTCGTGCGTTCCGAAATCGTAACGATGTGTTTGGAAATAAATAGCATATACGATAGCGTCTATTCGCTGCGCTGTTCCGGGTTGTTCCAGGACTGCAAACGGGTCCCCTCCTGTTCCATCGAGGAACGAATCGAAAGCAGACACCATGATCTCCTGAGGCGCAGATACAACAGCCCCTCCGGGATTATTCCAATCTATAGTAAGATCCCATACTTTAATGTGGTCGTTCGCTACTCCGGTCCAAGCATCATCCTGAAACCAAACAATGGGAGCAGGTCCTGCTGCAATTCCCGCACCTTCCGAGTGAACAGGTTGTGGCGCCTGGAAACCTCCACTACCAATATAATTTGGAAGAGTTAAAGTTGCAATTTCCGCTGTAGGGTCACCATCGATCATTTTCTGACGGTTAAACGCGTAAAAACGTCCGGATTCTGTAGGGTTAAAATTACCAGTAACTATGTAGCTATTTCCATAAATACTATAATGAGGATAGTCGTTTTCTGGCACATCATAACTATATACCGAATATGATCCTGTGGGATCGGAAGTTGTGGAAACCGCGATTTTAAATTGATTACTTCCCGGTAACTGAAATTGTGAAATGAACCAGCGATCGGCCTCCCTGTCGTATAGAACGATTGGATCACCGGCTACAACACCTCCAAGAGGGTCATTTATATCTTTCGGGAATCCTGGCGCTTGAACACCGTTCTTATCCCAAACGCTCCACAACCCGTTAGTCATTTGAACCACATGATCTGGCCCTACAGCTGCGGTTGGGTCCGGCGGACTTATATCTATATTAATTCCATCGAAATTCACAATTGGAGGGTTTCCTAATCGAGTTGCCGGAGCGGTTTGAGCTATTGGATCTTGGGTAGTTGAACTCGGGGCTACAGTTTGATTAAATTCCTGTTTCTTCAGGGCCTTTTTACTTAAACCGTTTCTGGGAACTTCTCGTTTCTGAACGGTTCTCGGATCAACCTGAGGATATGAGGTCATAGGCGCTGTTACAAAAAAACCATCGGGTGATCTCACCTCTATCACCTCACTCGTTTCTATTTCCTGGCATTGTGCCCAAAAAGCAACAAAACCAAATCCTATTAAGGATAAGTAATTCTTTAATTTCATAGTAAGTAATTTTATGTGTAAAACGTATTGATAATTAGTTGAACAAAGATTAATAATCAATAGTTTTGTATTGAAATTATATACTACTCACTTACTACGCAGCTGGTATTTTTAACGTTTAAACACAAGTTTGCGAAATTAGATCTCTGAGAGAGCAAGAGAATTTTATTAAGAATTTACCGCTTTATGAAGAAAGTCTACGAGGGATTCTCCATTCTTCTCAAGCTCGAGCTTTTTTACCAGACGATATCGAATACTTTCTATAGCACGAACAGAACGATTAAGAAAAACCGCGATTTCTTTATTCTTGAAATCTAAAAACAAGTAGTAACAAACCAAGGTTTCAAGTTCTGTTAACTGAGGGCTTTGTTCACGCAGATTTATAAAGAATTCTGCATTACTATCATTTACAATCTCCAGATGTTTTTCGTTACTAAGTAAGGTTGAGGATTTTAAATTAAGTTCGCTGTATAATTCCCTGATCATGTTTCTTTGCTTTTCAACATCATTTGTAAGGGAAATCTTTTTCATTTGCTTTTTATAATCCTTGATAAGATCCTCCAAACCCTGAACTTTAGCACTAAGCCTTTCCTGGTTTCTATTTAAATAAGAAGTTTTATTCAATTTTGAGAATAATCCTTTAAGCTTATTAAGTAACCGGGCATAAGTAAGACTGAAAATTACAATTAGAACTATTAAGACAGCAACCATAGACAGTGCGAAAAGAAGATTTCGCTGTTTTTTAGCTTCCTCTATTTTTAATTCTTCTTCAGTTTTTAACAAGTTTTCGTGAATCTCAAAACTTGCTGAAATGTTATCTTCTAACAACAATTTTTCATAGGCTCGTAAAGAATCCCTGTAGATATTTGCCATTTCAATATTCCCAATATGCTCATAAGTATCTGAATATATCGTATAATATTCCTTTATCGAAACATGCTCCATATAAGCTTTCGACCCGGACGCCTCAGCAAGATAAGCCAAGGCTGAATTGAAATTTTTATTTTCTAATGCAAGGTGACTGTTGCAAATATTAAGATCAACTTCGTATGATCTGTAATTATACGGCGCGATGGTTGGGTTGTTTTGTAAAGATTTGAAGGATTGAAAGTATTTCTCACTATTTACTGTATCGCCAAGATGGATATAGTTAGACGTTAACATAAAAAGCGCAAACATATGGTAATAGGCATCGTCTTCTACATTTTCATAACGATCGAGATTTGCCAGAAGCAATCTATTACTCTCCTCATACCTGTGATCCTGAAAAGCCATATAAGCCGGCATTTGCTCAACTTCTATTAATCCATTCTCATTATTTGCCAAGGTGTAATATTTCCTTGCCTGATCTAAAAACTTAAATGCCGATGAATCTTTTTTTAATGCGTACGCATTTGAAAACAAGTCTAAACTTGCTTGTCCTGCAACATCGTAGTTCTTCTCCATTTCACCGTATTTCACGGCCTGGATAAAACTATTAAATAACTGAGCCTGTTCTCCCGATTTGTGATATAACATCCCCTTTAACAAATAATAGCGTGCTAATTCGCCATCGATCGATCGGCTGGGAGGAGTTGGAATTGAATCTAAAAATTTAAGAGCTAAATCAGGATTAGTATGCACATAAACGTTAGCCGAATCTATATAACGAAAATACTCCGTCTTATTCTGAGCCAGTATGGTTGTTCCACTAATAATGAACGCAAAACAAACTAACGTTCGAATAATATTATTATATAGGTTAGTGCAAAATCTCATCGTATTTCCGAGCTGCGAATAAACCTAAAAAATACTATAATTGTTATAAATGGAGGTAAAATTATTGTGAAATTTTTACTTCTTCCTAATGTAGATAGTAACAGGTACTCCGGTAAAATCGAAATGCTCCCTCAGTTTATTTTCCAGAAACCTTTTATAAGGTTCCTTTACATATTGTGGAAGATTTGCAAAGAATGCAAAGCACGGGTGTGGTGTTGGTAATTGCGTACAGAATTTAATCTTTACGTATTTTCCTTTAAGAGCCGGAGGAGGTGTTGTTTGTATAATGGGTAACATGATATCGTTCAGCTGGGAGGTTTTTATTCGCCGACTCCTGTTTTTGTATACCTCAACCGCAGTCTCGATGGCCTTAAAGATCCGCTGCTTAGTCAATGCCGAAATAAAAACGATAGGAACATCTGTAAAAGGTTCGCATTGTTTGCGGATGTAAGCTTCGAAATCTTTGGTAGTTTGATTGTCTTTTCCTTCCACGAGATCCCACTTATTCACCAGGATCACAATTCCCTTGTTATTTCGCTCTGCCAGCCAGAAAATATTTTGCACCTGCCCATCGAAGCCTCGGGTTGCATCGAACACTAGCATGATCACATCGCAATGTTCTATGGCGCGTACAGACCTCATTACAGAGTAGAATTCGAGGTCTTCTTTCACTTTACTTTTCTTTCGTATCCCCGCTGTATCTACCAGGTTGAATTCAAATCCAAACCTATTGTATTTTGTATCTATACTATCGCGGGTAGTACCGGCAATATCCGTTACAACAAATCTTTCCTCACCTATCAGGGCATTGATGAAAGACGACTTTCCTGCGTTGGGTCTCCCCACTACGGCAAATCTTGGAAGTTCGTCATCATCGCGGGTCTCGGTTTCGGGCAAAACCTTTACCAGATCATCCAGCAGATCTCCACTTCCACTTCCGTTTATCCCGGAAATAGGATAATACTTTTCAAATCCCAGCGAATAGAATTCTACCGCATCGTGTAACCTGTTTGCGCTATCCACTTTGTTAACCGCAAGGAAAACGGGTTTCTTGCTTTTCCGAAGCAATTGAGCTACTTCTTCATCCATCCCGGTAACACCACTTTCTACATCCACCATGAATATAATGGCATCGGCCTCGTCTATGGCCAATTCCACCTGCTTATCGATCTCGGCTTCAAATATATCATCACTCCCCACCACATAACCTCCGGTGTCTATTAAGGAAAACTCCTTCCCGTTCCAGTCACTCTTCCCATAATGACGGTCGCGCGTAACACCGCTGATCGCATCCACGATAGCTTCACGGCGTTGTATCAACCTGTTAAAGAAGGTTGATTTACCTACATTGGGCCGGCCAACAATGGCTACAATACTCATACCTGCTGAATTTAGCTGCAAAAATAGTGCTTTTTGAAGGAAGGCTGACCTTTGTCAGCTTTAGTTTCTTTAAATTTATTTAGATTGAAAGTTTTATTCCGAAAAAATATGTCATTAACTAATGAAGTGGTGTTGCGGCCCCGTTTCAAAATAGAGTTGGAACGCGCTAAAAAAGATGCTTTGGCTGCTTTCGACACTGTTAAGAATACTTCACAAGAGGTTGTGATCACCCGGGTTGATGATCATGTATTTCTGAAGATACCAAAAGGAAAACAGCACTTTTGGTCGCCACAGCTCGACCTGGAGATCGTATCATTTGAAGAAGGCAGATCACAATTACACGGAGTATTTGGCCCTAAACCTGCGGTGTGGACCATGTTTATGTTTCTCCATTTTGTGGTAGCAACCCTATTTCTGGGATTTGGTATATGGGCATACACAAGGGCTTCTCTCGATGAACCCTATGCAGTACAGTTGTTGCTTATGGGACTAATGGTAATTGCCTGGTTCGCCTTGTATTTCGCCGGAAGGATGGGTAAAACTGCAGGAAGGAACGAGATGCATGTTTTGTATAATTTTATGAAGGAGACCCTGGATTTATAAGGAGTATGAAAATCTTTTCAGAGCGTAGGTAATAAATTTCAGAAAAATAACAACCGTCAACCGATCATCCCTGATTATACCCAAACCTGCGCAGCTGGTTCTTGTTACTTCGCCAGTTCTTATTAACCTTTACATAGGTTTCCAGGTGAATTTGTTTTCCGAAGAAAGCTTCCAGATCCTTTCGTGCCTCCACGCCTACCCTTTTCAACGCAGCGCCCTTATGCCCTATGATGATCCCTTTTTGGGTTTCACGTTCCACCATGATGACAGAGCGAATCCTGATGATAGTATCATCTTCGAAAAATTCTTCGGTATCGATCTCCACGGCATATGGAATCTCCTTCTTGTAATGCAGTAGTATCTTTTCCCTTATTATCTCATTCACGAAGAATCGTTCCGGCTTATCGGTAAGCTGGTCTTTTGGGTAAAATGGTGGAGACTCGGGTAAAAGTTCGATTATGCGCTGAAAGACCTCGGCGACACCAAAATTCTCCAGGGCGGAAATTGCAAATATCTCAGCATTCGGCAATTGGGACTGCCATAGTTCCAGTGCTTTTGCAAGTTGTTCCTCATCACCTTTATCGATCTTATTAATTAGTAGGAGTACCGGAATGGGAGAATTTTTTATTTTACTGAAATAGGATTCGTCTTTAAGTTCTTTCTCCCCTAATTCGACGATATACAGTAAAACATCGGCATCCTCGAAAGCAGATTTCACAAAATCCATCATACTTTGCTGTAACTCGTACGCAGGTTTTATTATTCCCGGGGTATCACTCAGGATCACCTGAAAGTCTTCTCCGTTCACTATCCCCAGGATGCGATGCCGCGTAGTTTGTGCCTTGCTAGTAATTATAGACAACCGTTCGCCAACAAACGCATTCATCAGGGTGCTTTTCCCTACGTTTGGATTCCCTATGATATTTACAAAACCGGCCTTATGACTCATAACTAATTTTCGACAAAGATACATCAATTATAATCTGTCCCCCTTCATTTGACAGATAATGAAATCTAAAAAATTTATAACAAATGTTACCGAGGTTCTTTCGGGAAGTGAGTATTTTTACAGTCTATGATCTTAGAATTAAAAGAAAATTTTGGAGGATTATTCGAGGAAGAATTGCTTTCGGAAATAAACCAGGTGGGAACTATCAAAGAAGTAAGAGCAGGCCAGAAGCTCATGGAAATAGGTGATTATATAAGATCTATGCCTTTATTGGTTTCTGGCGCTATCAAAATTATCAGGGAAGATGACGATGGAGACGAGCTCCTGCTTTATTTTCTCGAAAGAGGCGAAACCTGCGCCATGTCTATGACCTGCTGTATGGGGCAAACCAAAAGTGAGATTCGGGCCATTGCCGAAACGGATACCAGACTGATCATGATCCCTATTCAAAAGATGGAAGAATGGACCGGAAAATACAAGACCTGGCGAAATTTTGTTTTTCAGAGTTATCACGACAGGCTGGAGGAAATGTTAAAGACGATAGATAGCATTGCCTTTCTGAAAATGGATGAGAGATTGTTAAAATACCTTCAGGAAAAAGTTCATATAACTGGTAGTAAAACTATAAAGAATACGCATCAGGAGATCGCCTACGAACTTCACACTTCCAGGGTGGTTATTTCCAGGCTATTGAAAAAACTGGAAAAACTAGGAAAAATACAATTACACAGAAATAGTATCGAGGTTGTTTCGATATGATAAAATATTCAGTTCTAAATTAATATCGTTATCACGGAAATTGCAGGATATATAGGAGCTTTGATCATTGGGATCGTACTGGGTCTTATCGGTGGTGGGGGTTCTATATTAACGGTTCCTGTTTTTGTGTACTTGCTTTACGTTAACCCTGTTACTGCCACAGCCTATTCTCTTTTCGTAGTAGGCGTGTCAGCTCTGGTAGGTGCTATTAGAAATATACAGAAGGGGTTGGTGGATTTCAAGACCGCCATTGTTTTTTCGATCCCGGCTTTTATAGCAGTTTATATCACACGGAAATTTATTGTTCCCGCCATTCCTGATACACTTTTTACCCTTGGAGAATATACGGTGAGCAAGAATACAGGTATCATGGTCTTTTTCGCCCTGATCATGCTTATTGCTTCCTTTTCCATGATAAGGAACAATAATAAGGAGGATAAGCCAAGGCAAGTGGTAAAGCTCAATTTCCCCCTTATCTTTATAGAAGGTTTTATAGTAGGCCTGCTTACCGGAGTGGTTGGCGCGGGAGGGGGTTTTCTTATCATTCCTGCCCTGGTTTTACTGGCCAAGCTACCTATGAAAAAGGCGGTAGCCACTTCCCTGCTCATTATTGCTATTAAATCGCTGATAGGCTTTATTGGCGACATAGAGACCATGAGTATCGAATGGAATTTTTTATTGGTATTCACCGCAGTTTCTATTGCAGGGATCTTTATCGGGGTATGGCTGAACAAATTCATTGATGGAAGCAAACTAAAGAAAGGGTTTGGATGGTTTGTTCTGCTGATGGCCATTTATATCATCATCAAAGAATTTACGTATTGATCCTTATGTAACCTAAGTTACTGTGTAGCACGCTGCAAGGTTTTACTTTTATCCTCAACAAATAAAAATTTTGATACAGATGAAAGTAGAACAAATATATACAGGATGTCTGGCGCATGCCGCCTACTACCTGGAAAGTAAAGGAGAAGCAGCCATTTTCGATCCGCTTCGGGAAGTGGGGCCATACCTGGCCAGAGCCGAAAAAGATAATGCTAAGATCAAATATGTTTTCGAAACGCATTTTCATGCCGATTTTGTAAGTGGCCACCTGGATTTGAAAAACAAAACAGGGGCCCGTATAGTTTTTGGCCCCACGGCCAATCCAAATTATGAGGCCATCATAGCCGAAGATAACCAGATTTTTAACGTTGGTAATTATAAGGTGAAGGTCATCCATACCCCCGGGCATACTATGGAGAGTACCACTTATTTACTGATTGATGAAAACGGTAAGGAGCATGGAATCATTACAGGTGATACGTTGTTTATTGGTGATGTAGGACGACCGGATTTGGCACAACACGTAATCGAAGATTTGACGGAAGATAAATTGGCTGGATACTTATTCGATTCACTACGAA